>Ga0315289_10000003_pt1 | contig 423388 bp, 406 predicted proteins | sample YL17G11_40_MG_FD_203452 | JGI IMG/M metagenome (GOLD analysis project Ga0315289, IMG submission 203452) | Sediment microbial communities from Yellowstone Lake, YNP, Wyoming, USA - YL17G11_40 | ecosystem: Environmental > Aquatic > Freshwater > Lake > Sediment | place: USA: Wyoming | collected... | reverse complement strand
GGCACCACACCTACGTGCCCGGTCCAATCAGCTTCAGAGCGATCGACCGTCACCTCGATTTGAATCTTCGCCGCACGCCACTGTTCGTATTCCTGTGTGTACATGAGATCGGCTGGCGTGCGCGCCCCGTACAGCAGGGTCACATTGCCGTACTTTTCTCGATGTTGCATAATGTGGTAGATGGCCCCTCGCAGCGGGGGAAGGCCGATTCCACCGCAGGCGATGAAGAGATCCTTGCCCTCAAGCTTTTCGATGGGCCAGGAGGTTCCGAACGGCCCTCGCACTCCCACCTGGTCCCCCGGCTTGAGGCGGCTCACTGCTCGTGTCACATTCCCGACGAATCGCACGGTGTGCGCGATCGAAGACCGGTCTGCGGGGTCAGAGCAGATTGAGATGGCAGCTTCCCCAAATCCAGGTAGGTAGAGCATGTTGAACTGACCGGGTCTGAAGCGGTACGCGTTATGAACTGCTGGATCGATGAATCGCAGACTGAAAGTGGCGGCGTCCGTGACTTCCGGCACGACCTTGACCACCTCGGCCCATTGGACTTCCGATGTCTGCTTGCTTCCTGCCGCTGTATGCACCAGCGCTTGTTCCAACGTCATTGCTCGGTCTCCTTCTGCAGCGTTGCCACTTCAACCCGGGTGTCTATGCCAGCGGGGCACCAGGTAATGCACCGACCGCATCCCACGCAGCCCAGGATCCCGAATTGCTGCTTCCAGCTGCCGAATTTGTGCGACAGCCATTGTCGGTAGCGGGATCTGATTGTGGGTCGCGTGTTTCCGCCAGCCTGATAGGAGTAGGTCGGATTGAAGCACGAATCCCAAGTACGTTCCCGCCGCGTTTCGGTCATACCCAGATTCGTCTGGTCTGAGACGTCCCAACAGAAGCACGTAGGACAGGCAAGCGTGCAGTTGCCGCAGCTCAGGCAGCGCTGTGCCACCTCATCCCAGTGCGGGTGATCCAGGTTATCGAGCATTGCCTCTGCACACGTCGAAGGATCGATGTCGCACTGTGTCTGTGCGGCCGCGTGCTGCAACGCATTTTCCGCGCTTCCAAGTAGGAATGCACTTGCTGACTCGCCGGCCAGGTCGAGCGCCATGTCCCTTCCAAGCGCTGAACCGACCGCGACCAGGAAGTGCTCATCCAACTCCGTCAGGCACAGGTCAAATCCCGAGTCCGCCCGCGGCCCGGTTCCCATCGTCCCGCAGAAACAGGTACCTGCGGGATGGATGCAATTCACCGCCAGGATGAAGACCCTGGTGCGCTGCGCCTGATAGGTGGTATCGGTGTAGTCCTCGCGCAGGAATACCTTGTCTTGCGCTTGGATTGCAGCGAGTTCGCAAGGCCTCACTCCCACGAACGCGTAGGCATTCGGCTCCGGCCTTGAACCCACCTGGTGCCAGCTCTTGCCATTCCTTCGCAGAGTAAGAAGATCCAGCCGCGGCGGGAACAGGAATTGCTTCCACGAAGCTGCGCCGGGGATGAAATCAAAAAACCGCGAATGCCTGGCGCGCACCAGTCGAAAGCGGCCGGGAGCCTGTTCCGTGACATAGCCTTTGGGAAGCCGATCGACATTTTCAAGGCGGTCGTAAACAATGGCCGTGTCCCTCACCTGCGGACCGAGGGGCACATACCCCGCCGCTGCCAGGGTTTGGAGAAGCGTCTCTAGCTCAGATTTCTTGATTGCGATGGTATCGCCGACTTCTATGCGACGCTTATCCAGCATGTTGTGTCTCCGGGTTGGCGAACATATCCATGAGTTGAAGCCGCGTCGCCTGCAACCTGCCCGCGACCACGTTTGCCACCCTGCGCATCAACCGATAACCAAGTTCAAAGTCTTCTTCACACGCATGCCGCATCTCTCTGGCGTCAATGCGCGCGACACGACTGTCGATGACGGCGGTGGCGCCGGCGGTCCGTTGTCGCACGGTTGGTGTCACGCTCGACCACCCGAAGATCTCCCACTGGTCCACGGTATCGAAGCGGATCTTTCCGCGGTGTGGGATGTATATGTCCAGCGCAACACGGCCCTCAAGGACGATGTAAACAAAATCCTCCTTGTCGCCCTCGCGGAACAGGACTTCACCGGCCTTGACAGTCCGCGGCTGTGTGATCGAGGCCAGCTTGCGCACGTGCTGTGGTTTGAACTCCTGGAACCAGGGGATTCGTTGCAGTTCTTCGATCATCTCAATTGGGTCGGTCATGAGTGCCTCCCGCGCGCAAATATTCGGTTTGCGCGCTCCGCTCTCTACTTGTACGGTCCTGCACAAATGCGTGCCAGTGCGTATCATCCTGTTTCGTGAGGTTGCTTGTCATGCTTTCTGCATGAGTGTGCTAAAATCCCTGCACTTGATCTCGGAGCAGTCCGCCATGAAGAACGTGATACCCCCAGTCAAAGGAACCCGGGATTTCTATCCTGAGCAGATGGCTGTTCGCACGTGGCTCTACAACACAGCTCGCGCCGTCGCCGAATCTTATGGCTACCAGGAGTACGAGGCTCCGATCCTTGAGAGTCTCGCCCTCTACGTCGCGCGCTCCGGTGATGAGCTCGTCAAGGATCAAGCCTATGTCTTCGCGGATCGAGGCGGGGCTCAAATCGCCCTGCGGCCGGAACTCACAGCCAGCCTCGCCCGCATGATCGCGCAGCGCCAGGCCGACCTTGCCTTCCCGGTTCGTTGGTGGTCGTTTGGACCGTTTTGGCGCTACGAACGCCCTCAGCGCGGGCGAACCCGTGAGTTCTTCCAATGGAACGTCGACATGCTTGGCGCAAGCTCGCCCGAGGCCGATGCGGAGAATGTTGCAGTCTTGGCTTCGTTTCTGCAGCGCGTGGGTCTGACGCCGGCGCAGGTCCTCATCCTCGTCAACGATCGCCGGCTCATGGATGCAAGCTTTGAGAGCCTGGGGATCGACGCGAAGGCGCGCACTGCGCTCTCGTCCCTCTTGGATCGGCGGACGAAAGTCGCCTCTGATGCCTGGCAGAGGGAAGCGATCGGGCTCGGACTGTCTGCGGCGCAGTTCTCCAGTCTGGAAGCATTGCTGCGGGACCAGGAACTCTGGAAAAGATCGGTCGAACTCCGTCGCTTTTTCGCCGCCATCGATGCGCTTGGCCTGGCTGATTTCGTCCGATTCGATGCATCGATCGTCCGGGGACTCCAGTACTACACGGGGACCGTCTTTGAGGCATGGGAGGTTGGCGGAGACATCCGCCGATCCCTGCTCGGAGGGGGCCGATACGATAATTTGCTTGCCGACGTGGGCGGAACGCCTCTCCCCGCAATCGGGTTTGCCATGGGCGACGTCGTCATGACGTTGCTCCTCGAGAAATACAATCTACTTCCATCAGATCTCCCCGTCTTCCCGGCCGCGGTGCTGGTGACTGTTTTTGATGCTGCTCACCATCAGGCCTCCCTCCAGTTGGCGGCTGAGCTTCGGAGCGCAGGAGTTCGCGTCGCGCTCTACCCCGATCCCGACAAACTGGCGCGCCAGTTCAAGTACGCCGACAAGATTCGGGCGCGCCTAGCGCTGGTGTTAGGCCCGGATGAAGCGCGGTCTGGCCATGTCACTGTGAAGAACCTCCTGACCGGCGCCCAGGAAACACTCCCGCGTGCCAATGTCGCTGAAGCGTGCAGGCAGCGCCTTGAAGCGTCCAGCCTGCGATGATATAATCCCTGGGTTCAGTACATGGTGCCTGTAGCTCAATGGCAGAGCGCGTGACTGTGGATCACGATGTTGTGGGTTCGAGACCCATCAGGCACCCAAGCCTCCTTGCCAGAATAGCTGCATCAGACCTGAGGTAGCCGGGCGCTGGCATCCCCGTGCTCATCCGGGCTTGCTGTTGGCCCTCTTGACGGGTGATCCAGCGAGGGATCGTTCTAGGGGGCACGGTTTGCATAAGTGTCGGGCCGCAAATCTTGCCATTTTCCGCCGATTAGATATAATCAGGTTGAGTTCCTCACAATGAAGGAACAACCTGAAGAAAGGAGAAAACACCATGTTATTTGCAAGAAACGAAAAAGGCCAGGGTTTGGTTGAATATGCGTTGATTCTTGTTTTGGTTGCCATCGTTGTTATCGCGGCCCTGATGATCCTCGGCCCGATCATCGGCAACACCTTCAGCACCATCAACGCCAGCCTTACCTCCGTCTAGTTCCTCCCTGAGTGAGTTCTGAAAGAGCGGGACCCTTTGCCCAAAGGCAGGGTCCCGCTCTTCGTTCGAATATGGTATTGCCATTTTTCTTGTATAATCCTGCCTTAGAATTGCGCCCGGAAGTGTAAGAGAGGAGACCTGTATGCGACGGGGCCGAACGCTGATTTTCCTGCTCCTGATACTGATCGTGGGCCTAGTGGTGGCTTATGTGGGCATCCGTGCGTTGCTGCCTTTCCTGACTCCCAGGGCGGCCGAGCCCCTCGACGTGGAGGTATTCGTCGCCGGTCAAAACATCCCGCAGGGCGGGAAGATCACCGAAGATGTGCTTTCGACGATTACCATACCGGCCGATAAGGTGAGCGCGGTTGAGTTCACGGTCGGTGAGAAATCCCAGTTGGTTGACCGCCTGGCGAAGTTCCCGATTGACCAGGGAGTCGTGATCACCAGCTCGATGGTGACCGAGTCTGCCGCTGGGATCGCCATCGCCGGCCCACAGCACGCGGCACTGATTCCTTCCGGCATGACCGCGGTGTCAATACCCGCTGGACGTCTTTCGCTAAACGCCTACGGCATCAGTGATGGCGCGCACGTCAACGTGAACGCCTGTTTCCTGTTGGTTGATGTGGATCCTAGCTTTCAGAGCATCACTCCGAACAACACAGCCGTCCTAACGGGCACCGGTGTACCGGAGGGTGCGTTGCCGGTACTGACCCTTGGAGTGGGTGGGACGGGTGGCCCGCAGGGTCGCCTTGAACTGGATCCTTCACTGCAGCAGCCCTTCTACTACGCGCCATCCGAACCACAACGACCTCGTCCAGTGTGCCAGACGATACTCCAGGACGTGGTGGTTATGAAGACCGGTGATTTCTCGCTGACAGGCATAGCTACCGAGGCCGCGGCTCAGCAGCCACAGGCGGCTCCCAAGGCACCGGATATCGTCACGCTCATTGTCTCCCCGCAAGATGCTGTCACCCTTTCATACATGATTTACACCAATGCCAAGATCAGTATGACACTCCGCAACCCAAGTGACCAATCGCGGCTGGCAACGGAGGCGGCGACCCTGCAGTTCCTGCTTAGCCAGTACAACATACCGGTGCCCGCCAAGCTTCCCTATGCGCTGCAGCCTCGTATCGACGCGCTGAGCGCGCCCAGCCTGCCCAACGATGCTGCGACGACGCCCTAGGATGTGCTCAACCAGACCCACTCCGGGTCTGCGGCCCAAGGATTCCTATGCCTGCCGGTGACAAGGTCCGGGTCCTGATTGTCGATGATGTCGCTGATACCCGGGAAAACGTCCGCAGACTCCTTCAATTCGAGGGGGATATCGAGGTGGTCGGGGCGGCACGGAGCGGACAGGAGGCCATTCAGCTAACCGGCGAGCTTGACCCCGATGTGGTCTTGATGGACATCAATATGCCGGACATGGACGGCATTGCGGCCACAGAGGCTATTCGTCAGAAATCACCACACTCACAAGTCGTCATCCTATCTGTCCAGGGGGACCAGAATTACATGCGGCGGGCAATGCTTGCTGGTGCCCGCGATTTCCTCACCAAGCCACCCGCTGGGGACGATTTGATCTCGGCTGTCCGTCGCAGCGGGGAAATGGCGCGGTCGGAGCGCAGCAAGGCCAAGTCCGGCCGCGCGGGCGTCGATGGCTCATCCATGCGCCGTGCCGCGGCCCAGGGGGCGCCGATCGGTGTTGTCCAGGGTAGGGTTGTCACACTCTACAGCCCCAAGGGCGGCACGGGCTGCACGACGCTCGCTGTCAACCTCGCCATTGCTCTCCACAACGAAGACACTCGCGTCGTCATTCTGGACGCGAACCTCCAATATGGGGACGTCGCCATGTTCTTTAATGAGCAGGGCAAGAATACGATCCTTGATATTGCACCGCGCGTGGACGAATTGGATGCTGATGTTGTTGAGGAGACGATGATCAAGCACGAGGCGTCCGGTATCCACATTCTCGCCGCACCGCAGCGCCCCGAGCTCGCTGAGAAGATCTCCGCGGAACAGTTCATTAAGGTGCTGGAATTCCTGCGCCGCATGTATTCATATGTGGTGGTGGATACGTCATCCTTGCTGACCGACATTGTCCTTGCGGCCATCGATCAAAGCGACGCCATCGTCTTGGTGACGACACAGGACATCCCCGCCATCAAGAACGCCCGGCTCTTCCTTGACCTGCTGCAGACTATGGGCATCGATCGAGGACGCGTGGTTTTTGTCATGAACAAGTTCGACAGGCGCATCGGCATCACGCCCGATCGCGTTGGCGAGAATCTCCGGGAGAAGATCAGTGCGGTAATCCCCCTCGACGAACGAACTGTCATACCAGCAGTGAACAAGGGCGTGCCCTTCATGCTGGATAACCGTGCCCAGCCCGCTGCCCGCGGCGTATTTGCCATGGCCGAGGCCCTGCGCGCTCAGTTGGCCAGCCTCGAGGCTTCGGAAACACCTATCGGCAAACGTTAAGGAGCATACATGTCGTTGCTTAGACGTATCGAACAGGGACAGAGTGACCAGAACACCCTGCCGGGCACATCCGGTGGAGTCGGAGACCGGTCAGGCGGTGATAGTTCGAGGCTCTCCTCGCTTCAGGCACGCCGCGTTAGTGTGCCCATCACCTCGCCGCAGGCCGGTTCCTACTTCGACCTCAAGACTCGCGTGCAGAACAAGCTTCTTGCCGACCTTGATCCGTCCACTGACGTGACTCGCACCGCCGAAGTCCGCCGGACGATTCAAGAGCTCTTCGATCAGATTCTGACAGAGGAGAACATAGTCCTCTCAAGGCCGGAGCGGGCGCGGCTGTTCGAGCAGATCGCTGCCGAGATCCTGGGGTTCGGCCCGCTGCAGCCACTGCTTGAGGACGACACCATAACAGAAATCATGGTGAATGGAGCGAAGAACGTCTATATTGAGCGCATGGGCAAGATTCACCGGGTGCCGGTGACGTTCGAGAACAATGATCATGTCCTGCGGATTATTGACCGTATTGTCGCACCTCTCGGCCGTCGTATTGACGAGGCTAGCCCGTACGTGGACGCGCGCCTTCCGGATGGCTCGCGCGTCAACGCCGTCATTGCTCCGATCTCCCTCGTTGGGCCGGTGCTTACAATCCGCAAGTTTGGCACGACGCCGATCACGCTTGAGCAGCTGATCCAATGGGGATCTATCACGCAGGAGGCGATACAATTCCTTAAGGCCTGCGTGGAGGCGCGCCTCAATCTCGTGATTTCGGGCGGCACAGGCTCGGGCAAGACGACATTCCTGAACGTACTCTCTCAATTCATCCCGAACGATGAACGCATCGTGACGATCGAGAACGCGGCGGAGCTCCAGCTGAGGCAAGAACATGTAGTGACGCTCGAATCTCGCCCCGCAAACATCGAAGGTCGCGGAGAGGTGACCATCCGCGCGCTGGTGATCAACTCCCTTCGCATGCGTCCCGACCGGATCATTGTGGGTGAGATCCGCGATGAGGCTGCCCTGGATATGCTCCAGGCAATGAATACCGGTCACGATGGCTCGTTGACCACTCTGCACTCCAATGGACCGCGCGATGCGTTGGCCCGCCTCGAAACGATGGTACTCATGGCCGGCATGGATCTGCCGTCCCGCGCCATCCGTGAGCAGATCGCCTCAGCCATCAATGTGGTCGTACACCAGGAACGTATGCGGGATGGCTCCCGCAAGATCGTAAACATCACGGAGATCAGCGGCATGGAAAGCGAGATCATCACCATGACCGACATCTTCCAGTTCGAGCAAACAGGAATCGAAAACGGGCAGATCATCGGCAGGTTGCGGCCCACGGGGCTGCGGCCGAAGTTTATGGACCGCCTCGAGGCAGCTGGCATCCACCTGCCTGCCTCCATCTTTGGAATCGGCGAACGGCGCCGCTAGCGGCAGCATAGAGGTCGGCGAGCACTCGTATGACCGGAATCGTGATTGTCGGTGGGATCCTCACCATAGCCCTCCTTATTGTCGGGATGATTGTCACAAGCTCCCGGGAACAGGGCCTGCTCGAGGAACGCCTCACCCAGTACCTGGGCGAAGAAGCACCGCAGGAAGATGCCGAGACCCGGCGGCGCGCTCTTTCGGACTGGGTGTCCGTACGCGTGGAGCGTACATCGTTTGGAAGTCGCATCAGCCAGAACCTCGCGCGTGCCGATCTAAAATTCCGAGTGGGCGAGTACTTCGCCCTGGTGTTTATGTCGGTGCTCTTGCTTGGTGCGCTCGCCTGGCTGATCGGCGGCAGGAACATCATTTCATTTGCAATCGGTGGAGTCCTTGGATACCTCGCGCCGGGCATCTATGTCGCCCGGCAGCAGTCCCGGCGGCTGAATCGATTCAATGATCAGCTTTCCGATATGCTCAACCTCATGGTAAATGGACTCCGCGCCGGCTACTCCATGCTGCAGGCCATGGAGGCCGTGAGCCGAGAGCTGCCCAGCCCGATTTGCGAGGAGTTTCGCCGCGTGGTGCAGGAAATTCAACTGGGCATTTCGATGGAAGCCGCTCTGGCCAATCTCCTGCGCCGCATTCCGAGCGTGGACCTTGACTTTGTCATCACAGCGATGAATGTGCAGAGGGAGGTTGGCGGCAATCTCGCCGAGATCCTGGACACGATTTCGTTCACGATTCGCGAGCGCGTCCGCATCAAAGGCGAGATAAGGGTGATTACTGCTCAGGTCCGGGTCTCAGGTATCATTCTGGCCCTCATCCCAATCATCCTCACCATTGTCCTCTGGTTCCTCAACCCCGCCTATCTGATGTCCTTCGCCGAGGCGGGTCCCCTGTGCGCGGCCATTGCTGCCATTGTCGTGGTAGCGCTTATCAGCCTCGGCTACTATGTCATGACGCGCATCGGCGCGATTGAGATATGAGCACTCTCATCATCCTGCTCGTGGTTCTCGGAGTCCTGATTGGTGCGGCGCTCCTCATTGCCGCCGGCGTGCGGGCTGCGCGCTCCCAGGATCAGGAAGACCCCCTGATGGTCCGTTTGGCCGAAGCTGCCCAACGGGGAGAGGCGGTCACGTCGCTCGAAGAGATCGAAATGCAGCAGCCGTTCGCGGAACGTGTGCTCCTGCCACTGCTGCAGCGAATTGGCGAGCTCTCCTCCCGATTCACGCCTCAGAAGGCCCTCGAGGACACCACGCGCAAGCTGGAGATCGCTGGCAATCCCGGCCGAATTGAGGCTCCCACATTCCTGGCATCGCGCTTCCTCATAGCGGTGTTTTTCGGCGGATTGATGCTTGTGATCGGCCTCGCGGCTCCGACCAATTGGCCGCTGGGTCAGATCCTGCTGATCGTTCTCATCTTCACGGTCCTGGGTTTCTTTTTCCCACAGCTCTGGCTCCAGTCTCGGATCAATGCCCGTCAGTTGGATATCCGCCGCGCTCTCCCCGACGCTCTTGACCTGCTGACGATATGCGTGGAGGCGGGACTGGGGTTTGAGGCAGCGATGGCCAAGGTTGCGGAAAAGTGGCAAAGCCAGCTCTCGCTTGCGCTTCTGCGTGCTATTCGCGAGATCCAGCTTGGCAAAGCGCGGCGCGACGCCATGCGCGACATGGCTGATCGTGTTGGCCTGCCTGAAATGACCAGCTTCGTGGCTGCCATCATCCAGAGCGAGATCCTGGGCGTCAGTCTTGCGAAAGTGCTGCGCATTCAGTCTGATCAGATGCGCGTCCGCCGAAGACAGTTCGCGGAAGAGCGGGCGCGTCAGGCGCCGGTGAAGATGATCCTGCCGCTGGCATTTCTGATCTTCCCCTCCATTCTCATCATTCTCCTTACTCCGGCTGCCATCCAATTGACCAAGGCGTTTGCGGGAATTGGTCCCTGATCATCGATCTGGGGGCAGATCCGCGGTGAGCGGCCGCAGGCTGCTCTATCACCTGTACCACATTCTTTGGCTGGGGATTGACCTACTCCTGCCACCCACATGCGGCGGTTGCGGGACACCTGGATCTCGCTGGTGCCCCAGGTGTCAGCAACGAGTGCCCAGTCTTCCGACTCCGCTATGTGAGCTATGCGGTACGCCTGTTTCCTCGGCACGCAGCCGATGTGCAGACTGCACCACTGCCCCACCTTGCTTCACAGAGCTTCGGTCATGGTCAGCCTTCGCCGATCCCATCCGCCCCGCGTTGCACAGACTCAAATATCGTCGCGATCTTGGACTCGGTGAAGCACTTGTTCCTCAGTTGACCGCCTATGTCAATCAACTTCGGTGGGCCGTGGATGTGCTTGTCCCAGTACCCCTGGGCAACAGCCGCTTCAAACAACGAGGTTATAATCAAGCCGGCTTGATTGGCTGGCCGCTTTCGTTTTCCTTGGGTATTGCGTATGCTCCGCATGCGCTGATTCGGGCTCGCGAGACTCGTTCCCAGGTCGGGCTGAGCAGGGCGGAACGTCACGACAATGTGCGCGACGCATTCCAGGGCAAGCTGGGGTTTGTGAAAGGCCGCAGCGTTCTGTTGGTGGACGATGTCGCGACGACGGGTGCCACCCTTTCGTCCTGCGCCGAAGCGCTCTTTGCTGCGGGGGCGCGGGACGTTTTTGCGCTCACTGTGGCACGGGCATATCGCGGACTTCATTTCGGCGCCTGAGGTGGCGTGCCCTCGCTGAAGGCAACGGGCATTTTCTTGAGGAGGCAATGTGACGGCCAGAGTCGAAGTCCAGGTTCGCAATCTGCGTTTATCTGATCGGATCAAGCAGCATGTGGAAGAGCGTGCAGGCAGGCTGGATCACTACATGCCGGCGATTGAGCAAGTCGACGTGGAGCTGAGTCACCACGCCTCATCACGCCAGGCCGAAGACCGCAATGTTGCTCAGATCACGGCACGGGGCAAGGGTCTAATCCTCCGAGCAGAGGAGCGATCGAGCGAGATGGTCACAGCGTTCGACGCTGGTATTGACATTCTTCGCAAGCAAATTGAGCGATACAAGGGCAGACACTATCGCGGTCGGGGCACCGGTCAGTCAGCCGCCGAGGTGGTCGAGGCCCCGATCCCCGCGGATGACACAGATCGCCTGCCGCCCGTCATAGCCCGCCGCAAGACCTTCCGCGTACTCCCAATGGATGAATTGGAGGCCGTTGAGCAGATGAGCCTGCTCGGTCATGACGCCTTCTTTGTCTTCTACAATGCCGACACCAATCGCATTGCCGTGTTGTACCGCCGCCGCGACGGCTCTTACGGACTCCTGGAACCCGAAATCGGATAGTGGCAAGGCAACGGTGTGCGGCCTGGCACGCCCAATGCCGGAGATGATCCCATGGATCGCATTGATTTTGATGATGAAATGAGCGACGACTACATCGCCAACACGGGCGTGGACCTGTCCGCCTCTGAGGCTGCCATGGCGGAATTCCTGCGCGCGCTTGGGGAGAAACCGGAACGCGAGGGTCTTCGGAATACCCCGAAACGCGTCGCTCGCATGTACGCCGAGCTGCTAAGCGGTTATCACACCGATCCCGAAAAGGTTGTGAACGGTGCGGTCTTCAACATCACGTACGATGAAATGGTCATTGTCCGGGACATCGAGTTCTACAGCCTGTGCGAGCACCACCTGCTACCGTTTATCGGGCGCGCCCACGTGGCCTACATGCCGGCAGGCAAGGTGATCGGGCTCTCCAAGATTCCCAGGCTGGTCGACCTGTACTCTCGGCGTCTGCAAGTCCAGGAGCGGATGACCCGTCAGATCGCCGACGAGCTGCAGAAGCTGCTGCAGCCCACGGGCGTAGCCGTGGTTGTCGAGGCCTTGCACTTGTGCATGATGATGCGGGGCGTGAAGAAGCACGATGCACGCATGACGACTTCCGCCATGCATGGAGCCTTCCGCACGAACCCATCCACCCGGCAGGAGTTTCTCGACAACATCTCCAGACCGCCTATTGACGCCTTCTAGGCATAATGTCTGTCCGGGTCGCAATCGGTGTATTCCGCGCCCGTCGCAGATCAGTTCCCCTTGGTTTCTTCCACGTCCATCAAGACATCCGGGCGCCGTTGGATCCACGTCGACGACTGAACCTCCATGGCCTCCTCCGCAAGACGTCTGCCGCTGATCGGATGCGGCAGGTCTGGCTTCAATTCGGCCATAGGCATCAGCACAAAGGCGTGGTTCCAGCGCTCAAGGTTGAGCGGCTGGTTATCCTCCATCATGATATCGATGTCGATTGTCCGGGGCGCATTTCTGTTGGCCGTCTTGGCGCGCCCGAGTCCGGTTTCAATGGACTGGAGGATGTTCTGTTTCAGGTGCGCTCCGTCGAGGGGTGCCACAAATCCGACGCACACGTTAAGGAAGTCTGGTCCATCCGAGCCGACGGCGTGAGACTCCCAAACACTTGAGATCGCCCGCAGTTCGCCGTATACCCGCAGGCGACGTATTGCCTCTGTAAGGTTACGCTCCGGCTGGACATTCGATCCTAGGCTGAGATAGAACTCAACTGCTCTCCTCATCGCGGCCTCGTTCGATCTCCACTCCAACTGATGCCGAAAACCTGACCGCTCCTGGCTTCTCCACTCGTATGATCACCTTGCGGATCGCCTCGTCCTGCAAACAAAGCTCCGCCAGGTCGTTTGCCAGCGCTTCAACGGTATGCCGGGCAACGGACTCAGCGTGCAGCCGGGCCTGCTTCGCCAGGATCCTGTAGTCGACGCAATCCGTCAGCTTGTCGGACTTGCCTGCCTTCCTCGTGTCTACAAAGGCAACAATGTTGATCAGAATCTCCTGAGCCTTCTCCCGTTCCCAATCGTTCACCCCGATGACGCCGCGGGCTACCAAGTCCCTGATGATCACTTTGTCCATGGATCCTCCTAAAGCAGGTGGCGGCCGCCGTCCAGGTGGATGATCTCACCCGTAACGTAGGCTGGCCCGGCCAGCAGGAATACGAGTGCATGCCCAGCCTCGTGCAGTTCACCCCACCGACCTGCAGGGATGCGGTTGACGAGGTCTGGATCTCGCCCTCCGCTCTCTGGTGGAAGGAACGCACCGAGAGCCAGTCCGGTCACCGAGACGTTTGGGGCCATCGACAGCGCGAGTGAGCGAGTCATCGCCGCCAGGGCAGCCTTCGTAACCGTGTAGGCGAAGTGATCGACTCCGGGCCGGGAGGCGCGCCAGTCAAGCAGGTTTACAACACGTCCCTGTCTCTCGGGGCCCAGCAGGCGGGCAAAGGATTGTGTGAGCAGGAACGGAGCGGTCAGGTTCACTGCCAGGTGCTCCTGCCAGTCCGCCAGGCTGGTCTTCCCAAACGGCCCACCGGCGAAGATCGCCGCATTGTTGACGAGTCCAAAAACCGGTGCAAGCTGAAACGCGTTCTCTGCCAGCCGTGCAACTTCATCAGGCCTGGAGAGGTCGGCCTGCACGGTCCAGGCGCTTCGCCCCATGGCCACAATTTCCTGGCGCGTGGCTTCGGCTGACTCCTTGGATGTTCCGTAGTGAATGATTACATCCGCGCCAGCCTGCGCGCTCGCAAAAGCCAAGGCTCGACCGATGCGTCTCGCTGCCCCCGTGATTAATACCACTTTGCTGCTCAGCGGGGTGTCAACCACTCGTCCAAGATCCTCTTCGCCATTCTATCATCGGTGTGGCTGCGCTAGTGCCTATCCAGATCATCTGGTGCTCGACTGCATTTTTCCGCCGTGATAGTGGCCTCTTGACAGGAGGCTGAGAGGACCCTGCCATCTGATCAGACCATCATTGATCCGAAGGCAGATGTCGAATTCGCCGAGGATCAGCAGAGATCTGGAAAACCCTCCTCATGCATCGGCAATCTCAGGTAAAGGAACATACCTCCAAGGGGTACCTGCAGGGCTCGGCGAGCGTAACCCTTCTCCCGAACCGGATTCCCTGGGTTCAATGGCTGAATGAACGCACCAAACCTGGCAACAGACCACATCACTTCAGGTCGCTATCGGCGAGAGCGGTGCTTTCCCAGAAGGAGCGGGGACGCCCGCGGCTTCCGTATTGGCGTGGTAGCACGCCGGCGTGTCTGTTGCAGCCGCCGGACTTTTGCTCTATACTGATATGTGGCCGCGGCGGCGCACCATGACCGACAGCACTGTGAACAGGATCTCCGTTGGGATCGACTGCACCTCTGGTCGCCAGGCCTTCACGTACGCAGTGCTGGATCAAGACCTACGCGTGGTGAACATTTCCGAGGCCGCGCTCGATGACCTCGTCGGATTCCTCGCTAGTCAGGATTCGCTCCACGTCGCTGTAAACTCGCCTTCACATGTGAACGCCGGAGTGATCCGCAAACGCCTCGAGTCTCAGAAAGGGACATCGCAGACAATCAGGGGCGCGGAGATCCGCGAAGCGGAACACGACCTGCACTCGCGCGGCATACCGGTCAGCGGCACGCCCCGGACCGAGGCTCTTTGTCTCGGCTGGGTGCAACTGGGCTTCGAACTGTACCGACGGCTCGTCCCGCTGGCCTTCAAGCCCTTTCCGGCGCAGGATGCTCAGCGCCAGTGGTTGGAAACCCACCCGCATGCAGGTTTCTGTGCGCTACTGGGACGCCCTCCACTGCCGAAACCCACCCTGGAAGGCCGCCTGCAGCGCGCCCTTGTCCTTTTTGAGCGCGGCATTCGCATCCACGATCCGATGACTTTTCTGGAAGAGATCACTAGACACAGGCTCCTGCATGGCCTGCTACCCATGGAGCAGGTGCTCATGCAGGAGCAGCTGGATGCACTGCTCGCGGCGTACACTGGCTGGCTAGCTGCTCTGCGGCCAGCCGAAGTGACACAATTGGGCAACAAAGAAGAGGGATTCATTACGCTGCCCGTCTCCCAATTACACGACAGGTACTAACCACTCGGAATTTGCGACGTCGACACCAGCATCAGCATTGTGCTGGGACGAATGTCATCTCGGCGCGGTGATGTGTTTCGCCTCTGCCGCCATGATTGTGAACGTCTGCACACCCGGTGGTAGAATGTCGTTCACTGGAGGGCACAACATGGATGAGCTTTCATCGCGAGCAATCAATACACTGCGGTTCCTTTCCGCCGATGCAGTCCAACAGGCCAATTCGGGCCACCCCGGGCTTCCAATGGGAGCCGCGGCGCTGGCATTCACAGTCTGGACCCGGCACCTCCGTCACAATCCACACAATCCCAACTGGCCCGGTCGGGATCGATTCATCCTATCGGGCGGGCACGGCTCAATGCTCCTGTACTCGCTGCTTCACCTGACCGGCTACGATCTGCCTATTGACCAGATTCGCAATTTCCGACAGTGGGGGAGCAAGACTCCGGGGCATCCGGAATACGGTCTTACGCCGGGCGTAGAGACCACTACGGGGCCGCTCGGACAGGGCTTTGCCACTGGTGTGGGGATGGCTATCGCTCAGGCACACCTGGCGGCGGAGTTCGACCAGGAATTGTTTGACCACTTCATCTATGCAATCGTGACCGATGGCGACCTGATGGAGGGAGTTGCTTCTGAGGCGGCCTCTCTTGCCGGTCACCTGCGCCTTGGCAGACTCATTTACCTCTACGATGACAATCACATTTCCATAGATGGGCCCACTGATCTGGCATTCACCGAGGACCGCGTGCAGCGCTTCGCGGCCTACAACTGGCACGTCCAGCAGGTTGCGGATGGAAATGATGTCGACGCAATCGATGAAGCCATCCGCCGCGCCAAGCAGGATCCGCGTCCATCTCTGATTGCCTGCCGCACCCACATCGGGTTCGGCGCCCCGCACAAGCAGGATACCTCCAAGGCCCATGGCGAGCCGCTCGGCGATGAGGAGCTGAATGCCGCCAAGCAGAACCTCGGATGGCCCATCGAGCCGCGCTTCATTGTCCCAGGCGATGTGTCGGAGTTCTTCCGGCATGCTATTGATGACGGGAGAGCCGCCGAGGATGCGTGGAACAAGAAGTTGGAGGCCTTTGCCGCATCGAAACCTTCGGCGGCGGCCGATCTCACGCGCCGCCTCCGCCATGAGCTTCCGAACTCTTGGGAAGCGGCGATCCCGTCATTCACGGCCGATAGCAAGGGCATGGCAACCCGGGTCGCTTCGGGAAAAGTGCTGACTGCCCTCGCCGCTATGTTGCCCGAGCTCATCGGGGGCTCGGCAGATCTGACTCCCTCCAACAACACGAAGTTCGACGGGGCTGGCGCGTTTCAGAGCGACAATCCCTCAGGTCGCTACGTACACTTTGGTGTTCGCGAGCATGCCATGGCCGCCGCCCTGAATGGCATGACCTTGTACGGTGGTGTCATCCCCTATGGCGGCACGTTCCTCGTCTTCTCAGACTATATGCGGCCGGCGATCCGTATCGCCGCGCTGTCACACGTTCTGTCCATTTTCGTTTTCACTCACGACAGTGTTGGCCTCGGAGAGGACGGTCCCACGCATCAGCCGATCGAGCATCTCGCCGCACTGCGCGCGATACCGAACCTGCTGGTGATTCGCCCTGCAGACGCCAACGAGGTGGCTCAGGCATGGAAGCTCGCCATTTCCCGTAGGGACGGCCCCACGGCTCTTGCCCTATCCCGCCAGGCCCTGCCTGTATTTGACCGCACGGTCACCGGCTCGGCCTCAGGAGTTGCGAAGGGTGCCTATGTGTTGGCAAACTTCGGCGGGAAGAAGCCGGATATCATCCTTATGGCCTCCGGCTCTGAGGTCGCCTTGATCTACGATGCGGCGCAGAAGTTGTCGGCAAAGGGAATCGCCGTACGCGTCGTATCGTTCCCATCCTGGTCACTGTTTGAAGAGCAGCCCGCGTCATACCGCCGTTCGATCCTTCCGGACGATGTTTCGCTTCGGTTGGCCGTGGAGGCCGGCGTCAGACAGGGATGGGAGCGCTATGTCGGCGACAAGGGCAAGATCATAAGCATTGAGCGTTTCGGCGCTTCCGCACCCTACAAGGTGATTTTTGAGCACTTGGGATTCACCGTCGACAACGTGATTGTCCAGGCAAGAGGCCTTCTCAAGGCTAAGCCGCGGCATCGATCTGCGGCCCGCAACGTGCGAAAGGCACGCTCAGCAATTAAACGGAGTGGACGCAAATGAAGGTGGCGGTCGGCTTTGACCATGCGGGTTTCTTGTTGCGTGACACGGTCCTGCAGGCTGTGCGCGATGCTGGCGCAGATGTCATCGACCTCGGCACCAACACGCCGGATCCCGTCGATTTCCCGGACTTTACCGAAAAGGTGGGCCGGAAGATCCAGCGCGGCGAGGCAGAACGAGGTATCTTGGTCTGCGGTTCGGGCATCGGCGCCTGCATTGCCGCCAACAAGATGAAGGGCGTGTATGCCTCCGTCTGTCATGACACGTATTCTGCCGCGCAGGGAGTTGTTCACGACAACATGAACGTGCTCTGCCTGGGCGGCCGTGTCATCGGTTCCGAACTTGCCGTGGCGCTCATCAGGGCCTTCCTGGGCGCACGCTACATGGGCCGCGACCCTGGCGGTGAACGGTTCGATCGCCGTGTCTCCAAGATCCGCAAACTGGAGGACACCGGGACACTCTAGAACGGGACCTGTCAGGTCGGGAATCCGGCTGCCCGATCGCGTTTCGACTTTCGGAGTAGTGCCTGACTGATCAACCCATGAATAGACTTGCCAGGCTGGTCTCCCTGGGCCAATCGTTGTGGCTGGATAGCATCCAGCGGGGGGCCTTGGAGACCGGGGAGACCAAAGCCCTCATTGACCGCGGTGACATCCGCGGTATGACCTCAAATCCGACCATCTTCAACCAGGCTATTTCCGGCAGCCATGACTACGACGAGGCCCTCAGGTCTCTGGCCTGGTCGGGTTGGGAAGCCGAAAAGATCTTCTGGGAATTGGCGGTTGAGGATGTCCGCCTTGCCCTGGATCTTTTTGCGCCCCTCTACGAGCAGACCAGTGGTGCCGATGGCTACGTAAGCATCGAGGTCAACCCTCTTCTCGCCCATGACACCGAAGCTTCCGTCGCACAGGCGGAACAGCTCTGGGCGCGCGTGGCGAGATCGAATCTCATGGTCAAGATCCCTGCAACGTCCGCCGGGGTCCCTGCCATCCGCCGGACGGTTGCAGCCGGCCTGAACATCAACATCACCCTCATCTTCTCACGCTCGCGCTATGCTGAGGTAGTGGACGCCTACCTATCCGGTCTCGAGGACCGGCTGGCAGCCGGTCGCGCAATTGATCATGTCGCCTCGGTTGCATCATTCTTTGTGTCGCGTGTGGATTCCAAGGTTGACAAACGTCTACCGCCCGGATCCTCACTCCGTGGCAGAGCCGCGGTCGCCAACGCGAAGCTCGCTTACGAAGACTTCCGCAGGGTGTTCAGTGGAGAGCGATGGGAACACTTGCGCCTCCGCGGGGCGCGGCTCCAACGGCCGCTGTGGGCCTCAACCAGCACCAAAGATCCGTCGTATCCCGACACGCTCTACGTGGACGAGCTTGTTGGCAAGGATACTGTCAACACGCTCCCCCCACCGACATTGGCTGCGGCGCGGGATCACGGCCGCGCCGAGCTGTCCATCTCCATGGATCTGCAGGGCGCCCGCGCCACGCTCGCCGCCCTGGAGCAAACGGGCATTGCAATGGAAGAAGTTGCGCGGGAACTGGAGTCCGAGGGCGTGGCGGTATTTTCAGCATCCATTGGCGATGTCCTGAAGAGTATTGATGCGAGACGGCGGGACTCCGTGCGGGCGCTTGGCCCCATCTCGGAGGGAGTGGCGCGGCGCATCGACCAGCTTTCAGCCAATTCGTTTCTGACTCGGTTCTGTGCGAATGACCCGACCCTGTGGTCGGATGAGCCCGCCGGGCAGGCCGAGGTCAACCGCCGAATGGGTTGGACTGGCTCTCCGCAGAAGGCTCACGCCCTGCTTCCAGCCTATCGCGAGTTTGCGGCGCAAGTTCACGATGCGAATATCTCCCGCTTCCTGGTCATCGGTATGGGTGGCTCTTCGTTGGCCCCAGAAGTCATCAGCAGAATGTTTTCGTCGTCGGCTGCCTCGGATCCAGATGCCGTATGCCTTGCGATTCTCGATTCGACCGATCCTGCCCAGGTTGCGAAGGCAGCGGCCGACTTCCCTCCCGAGAAGAGCCTGTACATCGTCTCAAGCAAGTCAGGCGGTACGGCTGAGGTGTCGGCCGCCTTTGACTATTTCTGGTCTAGGTCCAATTCGGACGCCTCGCGGTTTGTTGCCATCACGGATGAGGGCACTGCGCTTGATCAACTGGCGCGCAAGCTGGGCTTCCGCAGGATTTTCAACGCCGATTCCACGGTCGGAGGACGATTCTCTGCCCTCACGGATTTCGGCATGGTTCCGGCTGCTCTCTTGGGAGTGGATCTTGATCGACTCCTGGACCGCGCTGAAAGCATGCAACGGCAGTGCGGGCGCGAGCTCCCAGCAGCGCGCAGTCCGGGAATCGCTCTTGGCGCGGTGTTGGGAGAGGCTGCCCTGGAGGGGCGCGACAAGCTGACAATCCTCGCTGATTCGTCATTGAGCGCATTGCCGCACTGGATCGAGCAGCTGGTGGCGGAATCCAGCGGCAAGAACGGGAAGGGAATTCTCCCCGTTCCGCTGGAGCCTTTGGACGTGCCCGCGGTGTACGGGAAGGATCGCCTCTTTGTATACATTCGTCAGGACGGTGAGTTGGACGCAGGTTTGGATGCCTTGCTGCAGGCTGGATTCCCCGTGATCAAGTTCGATGTGCCCAACGCCTATGATATGGCCGCAGAGTTCTTCCGGTGGGAGGTCGCCGTCGCCGTGGCCTGTCACATCCTCGGCGTCAATGCCTTCGATCAGCCAGACGTGCAGGAAAGCAAGGATCGCACGCGATCCAAGATCGACCAGTTCCGGGCCGCAGGGCGGCTGGTGGAGGGTGAGTGGGATATCTCCCTGAGCGATCGGTCGCTGGATGCGGGCGCCTCCCAGAGACTGCGATCCTTCCTGGAGCAGGCGGTTCCCGGCGACTTCGTGGCGATCAATGCCTATCTGCCGCGTCGCCAGGACATCATTGACGAACTCCAGAGGCTCCGCGTCCTCATCCGGGAACGGACGCACCTGGCCGTCACGGCTGGTTTCGGACCGCGCTTCCAGCACTCCACCGGGCAACTGCACAAAGGCGGACCAAACACTGGATTCTTCATTCAGATCGTCAGCGATGCCACCCAGGACATTCAGATCCCTGGGCAAGGCATGTCCTTCGGTACCCTCATCCGTGCCCAAGCCTTGGGCGACTACGAGACGCTTATTGCCCGGCGTCGCCGCGTGCTGCGCGTGCACGTTTTGCATCCCGAAGATATTTCGATTCTGAGAAGGGCACTTCAATCGCCAACCTTCACCAGATGAAGCGTGCGGCTTGCAGGGGGTGGTGAGCCAACGTTGATCGATGTGGAGACTGCTGAGGCCGTAGAACGCCATCCACTGATCACTACTGAAGGGGTGAGGCAACGGTCAGTGGTGGAGGCGCAAGATCACATTGCGCAAAAAACGACCTCATCACCGCCGCCAAGGAGGATCACTTCCTGGTGTCCCAGCTTGGTTGCCTGGCTGGCAGCCTTTTGCGCATAGATATATCGGACAGCCAGCTGGTCCTTGACGGAAGCACACATGCTCGGCATAGCGTGGCGATGACCGCACTTACCCGGTTCACGGTGCCGCTTACTCTGATACGCCGCAGCCATCCCGGCACGAGGCTGCACCCAGCGATCTGACCTGTTCCTCTTTGTTCCACGGAGTCAAATCGTGCGGCGTTGACTTTCCATGGGCGATGTGGGTCATGCGGGGCGTGCGCCGGCTGGGCCTCCAGGTTCAAGCACGTACGAAATTGACGCCTGAGACGAACCGTGGGATAATCGCGAACACATCGGCTTTGATGGGAACGAGTAGGTCCGCATGGCGCGCAGCGAGTTCGGGAGTGGTGCGAGCCGGATCGCCAAATGGGCCGAAAATCATCCCGGAGCCTTGAGCTGAAATCCGGGCTGGTGCCTCTCTGAGGCCCGGCTGCGGGATAGTAAGCGAGACGGATCCGACCACCGTTACCCGGTTCGCGAAGATGTTGGTCTTCGGCCAAGCGCCCGCGCTTGCGGGAAGCAGAGTGGTACCGCGTGAGCATAGCCTCTCGTCTCTGTCCAGGGATGAGAGGCTTTGATTTTTCTTCCTGCTACGAGGTGTCTTTGAATGGAAACACACATGTTCAAGCCCGTGCCTGCCAAGCTGGATGTACCCGCGATGGAAGAGGGCGTACTCGCGTTCTGGCAGCGCGAACGGATCTTCAACAAGACCGTTGAGCAGCGTCGTGGGCAGCCGGAATACGTCTTCTACGAGGGGCCACCGACCGCCAACGGCCGGCCGGGCGTCCATCACGTTCTAGCTCGTGCCTTCAAAGATATGTTTCCGCGCTACAAGATCATGCGCGGATTTCACGTTTCGCGCCGTGGTGGCTGGGACACGCACGGCCTGCCGGTGGAAATCGAGGTCGAAAAGAAGCACGGGTTCACCAACAAGCAGCAGATCGATGAGTACGGCATCGCCAGGTTTAATGAGGAGTGCCGCAAGTCCGCCTTTGAGTACATACGCGATTGGGGACGCCTCACTGATCGAATAGCCTTCTGGGTCGATCTCGATGATGCCTATGTGACATACACCAACGAATACATCGAGTCGGTCTGGTGGATCCTCAGGAGCTTCTGGGACAAGGACTTGCTCTACAAGGGGTACAAGGTTGTGCCCTACTGCCCTCGCTGTGGCACACCGCTTTCGGATCACGAAGTTGCCCTGGGCTACGAAGATGTCACCGAGCCCTCGGTCTTCGTCCGCATGCCCCTCGTCGAGAGGAAGGACACCTCGCTGCTGGTCTGGACCACGACGCCGTGGACCTTGCCGGGAAATGTAGCCGTCGCAGTCCATCCCGATGTGGACTATGTCACCATAGAGCGTCAACACGACGGCGCTTCAGAGAAGTTGATAGTCGCGAAGGACCTGGTGCAGAAGATCTTCAAAGATGAGGAAGTGAAAGTCCTCGACACGTTCAAGGGTAAGAAACTAAAGGGCGCCAAGTACCATCCGCTCTTCACCTTCATGCCGCCAGACAAGCCCGCGCACTTCGTCGTCCTTGGGGATTTTGTGACCACCGAGGATGGCTCTGGCTTGGTGCATATGGCTCCTGCGTTCGGCGCTGAGGATATGGAAATGGCCACTCAGCATAACCTTCCCGTGCTGATGACGGTGCTGCCGGACGGAACATTTGTGCAGGATGTTACCCCGTGGCGAGGCATGTTCATCAAGAGCGCGGATCCTCTCATCGTGGACGACCTTCGCGCGCGAGGACTGCTATTCCGAATCGAGGACTATTCGCACAACTACCCGTTCTGCTGGCGCTGCCATACGCCTCTCATGTACTATGCGCGCGATTCCTGGTACGTCCGCACGAGCCGGTTCAAGGACCGCCTCGTGGAGCTAAACAACACCATCAACTGGGTGCCGCAGCACGTCCGCGAGGGGCGCTTTGGAAATTGGCTGTCCAACAATATCGACTGGTCCCTCAGCCGTGAGCGCTACTGGGGAACGCCACTGCCCATCTGGGAGTGCGAACAGGACAAGCATCGGGAATGTGTGGGGTCCATCGCCGAATTGACCGGCAAGGTGGGTCGGGAGATGCCCGATCTGGACCTGCACCGGCCGTACATCGACGAGGTCACGTACGTTTGCCCGCAGTGCGGTGGCACGATGCGGCGTGTCAAGGACCTCATCGACGTCTGGTTCGACTCAGGCGCCATGCCGTTTGCCCAATGGCATTATCCGTTCGAGAACAAAGACAAATTCGAGTCCCAGTTCCCGGCGGATTACATCTGCGAAGCAGTCGATCAGACTCGCGGTTGGTTCTACTCGCTTCACGCCATCAGCACGCTTCTCATGAATTCGGTCTCTTACAGGAACGTGATCTGCTTGGGGCTGATTCTCGATGCTGAGGGCAAGAAGATGTCAAAGAGCCTGGGCAATATCGTCGATCCGTGGGATGTTATCAAAGCTAACGGAGCTGATGCGTTCCGCTGGTACCTCTACACCGCATCTCCGCCTGGGAACGAACGCCGCTTCTCCGTCGATCTGGTGGCTGAGGTGATTCGCACGTTCACCCTGACGCTCTGGAACGTCTACTCATTCTTTGTCACCTACGCCAACCTTGACAAACCTGACCTCGCACACCGGGCGGCCGGCAGCCGCAACGTTCTGGATCGCTGGCTGCTATCTGAGCTCCACCTGCTCATCCGCGATGTCAGCAAAGCGTATGATGAATACGATGTCACAGGGGCAACGCGGCCCATCCAGACCTTCGTAGAGAAGCTTTCAACGTGGTACCTGCGCCGCTCGCGGCGCCGCTTCTGGAAATCGGCTTCTGACGAGGACAAACACTCGGCCTACGCAACGCTGTATGGCGCGCTTGTCGCGTTGAGCAAGCTGATTGCCCCCGCCATGCCCTTCCTGGCCGACGAGCTCTACCAGAACCTGGTGCGTTCCGTCGATGGTGGCTCTCCGGAATCTGTGCACTTGGCCGACTGGCCGGTGTATGACGCGTCCCTAATTGACGAGGCTCTGAATCGCGACATGGCGCTTGTCATTAAGCTGGTCTCCCTCGGCCACGCCGCCCGACAGAAGGCGAATCGCAAGGTCCGCCAGCCGCTGCAGGAGGCCGCCTTCTCGGTGGGCAATCCATCAGAACGCCGCGCGGTCGAGGCTTTCTCGGAACTGGTGGAGGACGAGCTCAACGTCAAGCATGTTCGCCTGCTGGATGCGGTTACCGAGGCTGTCTCGCACGCTGTGAAGCCGCTTCCGAAGCAACTGGGCCAGAAGTACGGGAGCAAATTCCCTGCCATTCAGAAGGCAATCCTGGCTCTGGAAGCAGAAGGGGCAGCCCGGACGCTCTTGTCGGGACAATCCCTGACTATGACGCTTGAGGGCGCTCAGTATGAGATCGAGCCGGGCGATGTGGAAGTGAAGGCGCAGGCCAAGGGCGGCTTCTCCGTTGCCGAAGAGGGCGCGTACGTGGCGGCCCTAGTGACCACGCTGACGCCGGAACTGGTGCGGGAAGGCCAGGCACGCGAGTTCGTGCGGCGAGTGCAGGATCTGCGCAAGACCTCGAATCTTGATGTGGCAGACCGCATCCACCTTTTCGTTCAAGCCTCCCCCGGTCTCCGGGCAGCCGTCGAGGCTCACAAGGACTATGTCACCACAGAGACCCTGGCAGTGTCGTTGGACTTTGCGGCTCCGCCGGCCGATGCCGCGCAACTGAGTGAGAACCTGGACGGTGAGGAGCTGCGGGTAGGCTTGATGAGGGCCTCCTGATTGCCCGCTTGCATGCCGGGGAACAAATCACTGCGGATCAGGGAGCAGCATGGTCATTGAGCAAGTTCTTGCTAGGACGCCGGAGGTTCTTGATGCGCTGAGGTGCCTTACCCCTCAGCTGACGCACAACAACCCGCCACCTGCGGCGGACGAGCTGGATGCGCTACTCAAGAACGACTCCAATGTCCTGCTGATCGCGCGCCACCCCGATGAGAAGGGTCAGATCGTGGGCGCCGGTTCCTTGGCCATCTACCGTGTGCCCACGGGGACCCGTGCAGTCATCGAGGATGTGGTCGTAGACCAGGCCGCACGGGGGCTCGGTATCGGCGAGGCGCTGATGAAGCGCCTGCTGGAACTGGCAAGGCAGAGGGGTGCACGCGGGGTTTCTCTTACCTCGAGTCCGCGGCGGCTCGCGGCAAATCGGCTCTATTTGCGGATGGGTTTTTCGCTTCGCCAGACCAACTGCTACTACTACGAGTTCCGATAGCGGGACTGCAGATTTCGGAGAATTCTCAGGGATCCTTGCGATCCCCTATAGGTTCATGCGCGGTGTTTTGCGATGGTCCGCCGCGTGGCCCGAATACACCTTGCTGAGGGCGTCCATCAGCTCATCCATTGCGAACGCTTCTTCGTTGTCCAGCACCCTCTTGAGCCGCTGCAAGTGATCTTCCAGCTCCTTCATTCTCCTGCGAAATACCTCGAAGGTGTTGTGATTGGCGTCTTGCTGCAGGGTCTGCGATGCATTGTGGGCCTTGCTCACGGCCTCCATCGCCCGGTTGATGCTCTCGACGATCTCGTCCCAGTCCGTCATCTCACACACTCCTTCTGATCTTTTCCCCCATCTCACAATAGGACACTAGGGCCTCGAATTCAAGTATTCCTCTGGGGTGTCGATGTCCTGCAGGATGGAGGGCGTGTCGGCTTCCATGTAATGGATGGCCCCGCTATGACGATTGAGGAAATCCCTCGGCGTATCCGGCCACTGCATTCCAAGGATTTCGGGCCACCACTCCTGTCCGATCAGCCACGGGTGGCCCCGGCGCCGCTGATAGCTGGGCACAACGAGCGAGGCACCGGATTCGCGGTGGCAGCGCAGCACCGCCCTTACAACAGGCTCCTGTATGCCCGGCTGATCACCAAGCACCACAAGAGCTGCCTGCGAGGCCGGATGCACACCGTGCAACCCCGCCTTCAGAGACGACAACATTTCTCCAGACTCGTAGTCGGGATTCTCCACTGTCCGTACGCCGGCTTCATGGCAAATAGCCTCAACCGCGTCTCGAGCAGCACCAGTGACAACCACGGTATCCTCGGCGCCGGCTGCCCCGACTACGCGGAGCACTGTACCGAGTACCGTGGCGCTCCCCCAGGGCAAAGTCATCTTGGGCTTCCCCATTCTGCGTGAAAGACCCGCGGCCAGGATGATCGCCGTTATCATGGCTGATCGTTCTCCAGCAGGCTGCGGTAATCCTCTTGGGTGTCAATGTCACGGGCAAACTGGTCATCATGCCAGAGGACGAAATGCACGCGGTACATTGAGAAGATGGCGCGCCCGCCGTCGTCGCCGCGCAGCGCTCGCAGATCTGCGAACGTTTCTCGATCGAATAGGACCGGATTGCCGCGTCGATCACCCTGGATAAGGGGGGCCACAATGGCAGCAGGTTCCGACGAGTGCGCATCGATCAGTGCCTGTATCACAGCAGGTGTAACGAGAGGCTGATCTGCAAGCAGGAACACTGCCGAGCCGATGGATGCCGGAGTGGCATCAAGCCCCGATCGGATCGATGATGATTGGCCGTCTTGCCACCGCTCATTCCTGGTGATCGTGATTGGCAAGTGGCGAACTGCTGTCTCTACCTGTTGCCCATATGCTCCTGTCACTACGATGACGGGCGAGAGCCCGGACGTGATCGCCGCTTGCGCTGCTGCACGAACAAGCGGCTGTCCTCGCCACGCAAGCAGTTGCTTGGGTCTCCCGAACCGTGAGGCGCCGCCGGCAGCCAGTACGATGCCCGCACAGGGCTCATGCACCGCATGCACGGTGTTGGTGCCTGCCGTGGCCACCAAGATCGCGTCATATGAACGACGAAGCAAATGGACCATCTTGCGGGCCTCGGCCTGCAACTCAGGTGTGTCCGCCTGATTGAGCAGCGCCACCCGCCGCGCCCTTGCGGGAATGCGCTTGAGACCACCCCGCCCATCGGCGAGTACCCGGCAGATCGCGTCCCCGGTGATCGTGCCGTTGAGTTCAAGACCTGAGAGCCCTGCAAAGATCTCCGGGCGATGCACAGACTCTTGGTCCAGTTTGCGGCCGACTGCGCGCAAGCCCGCTACAACAACCACCACCTCAGCGAATGAAGGGATCTGTGGCTCATCATCACCGGGGGCCTTGAGGAGCCTCTGACCGGCGCCGTCGGCCTCGATCAGAAGTGGCCAGACGTGCGCGAGAGACTCCCTTCGCAAGCTATGCAGCACTTCTGGGGTCACTGACCCCAGGCGGTCATCGGCGTCGGCTGGCCCGGTGACAATGGTGATCTTGCGTTCGCCAAGACGAACGAGGGCAGCAGGCGTTTCTGCAACGATGTGCGCATCGGCTTGATCAAGCTGCCAAGCGCCCATGTGAGTTGTGGTGGTAACGAGTGTGGGAGATGGCAATTCTCGTGCCAGCGCGAAGATGCTTGCGGTCTTGCCACCCGCGCCCACGAAAGTAACACTGGAACTTGGGCTACCTTCGTCTCTATTGCGGGCGCGTGCCCTCGGCAGCATTCGGAGGGCCGTTCCAAGGGTCAGGCCCATAACTTGGCTCGGACCTCGGCGCGTGCCAGCATCGCCTCCAACACACCGCCGCCTACTGCCAGCGATTTGTCCGACACCAACCGGCACAGCTCAGGGTCGTCCCGGGCATCAAGGTCGCCAACCTTCATGCCATTGAGGGCGCGCAGGCCGGGCCTGAGCAGACCACGCAGCATTCCGGCGAAGGGTGCGAGGACAGGAACGCCATTCACGGTCGCAATGACATCGCCCTGTTCGAAGTGCTGGCCAATGTGCGCCGCAGACTCCAGCACACCCTCGGCAGGCGCGCGCAGAACGCGCCGCGAGTCGCCGTTCGGCCGGGTGGTATCTTCAAGTGCTGATCCTTGCAGGATCACCCGCCCCATGGAATGCCCGCGTCGCGTTTCGATCACCGCATGGCAATTCACGGGAGCGACAAATCCGGGACCCAGTCCAATGTACATCTGTGCCGAATGCTGCATTGGCTCCGGAGGCTTCTTGGTCATGCGACCATCCACTATCACCAGTGGATGCAGATGCGTGGCAGCAAGGCAATTGGGATCGACCAGGACGGGAATCTGATGAGCAGCAAGGACGTTGAGGGTCTTGAGCATGTCCGGGGGATCCTCAACCTTCCGACCTACGACGTCCTCCACATTAACGCGCCCCTTATAGATTGCCTCGGCAAAGGACACGCTGCGCCTTACTGCCAGGGGTTGTGCCAGTTCGGTCATGACAACGTTGAGGTTGGCACGAAACAGACGGAGGGCTACTCCGCTTGCAAGATCGCCTGCACCGCGAATCAGGATCGTTGCGGGCATCAGCGTGCCTCGGAGTCTTCCTGGAGAATTCGCCCGAACGCATGCAGTGTCAAGTACACAAACACAAAGAATGCCGTGTACAGGACGATGAATCCCGCGGAGCGCAGGCTGGGATCCGAGAGCCAGTCAAAGACCTCGGATGCCATCCCGCTCGGATCCTGAAGGATGTCCCAAGTATTCAACCGGATGAAGCGACCTACGTAGAGGCCCACACTGGTGAGGGCGGCGACTGAAAAAACGAAGATCCAGCTCGGCAGACGCCCCAACTGGCGCCTGATGATCTCCTGCATCAGGCTCAGCGAGACTACCCCAAGGAGCATTCCTGTCCAGGAGAACCAGATCAGAAGGATGACGTCGTACCAGAGGGGCACCTTACTGGCGCTGACACCCAGGTGCTGCAGGTCCGTGAGGATGTACGGGGCATTTGGGAAGAAGATCAACCACAGAAACGCGAACACAGGTATCACCACGTACATGAGGGTCCGGCGCCATGAGAGCACATAGGCCAGGTACGCCAGGATGAACGGTATCCAGGCCAGGAAAAGGTTCCAGACAAGGCTGGCGTAGCGCCGTGAATCGCTATATGCCATCCTGGCGCTGACAAGCGCAACACAAATCATTGACGCGGCCGTTAGCAGCGCGAACACGGCGATCTTGTATCTGTGGGCAGCTAGGACCGCGACGAGCTTCTGCATTTGCTCAACTCAGGAAGTCAATCAGACGGGGCTGCACCACCTCAGGCCGCTCAAAGTGGGGAATATGCCCGCAATCGGTCACCGCCAGAAACTGCGCCTGTGGGAGCAGCCCTCGCAGAATCTGACTCTGTTTGAATGATATGGTCTTGTCGTTTTCGCCCCAAATCAGAAGGACCGGCATGCCCAAATCTCCCAATTGCGCGTAGGTGTTCCTGAAGCTGCCCAGCATGTTGTGGCGGACAGTCGAGAGGATCGCTCTCTTGAAGCCGCGATATTGCATCTGCACCCGATAGCGCTCGCGGAATACCTGCACCAAAGTATGATCAAAGAAATCTGCGGCCACATTATTCAGCATGTATTCGCTGCCGGCAATCGCAAATATCACGTCGCTTATGCCCGGCAGGACTGCCAGTCTGTACAGGATGCCGAGGTGAATGGGGCTCACCCCGCTGGGGTCAATGAGAACCAGCTTGCGCACTCGATGAGGGAAATCAACCGAGAATGCAGCGGCGATCGGCCCTCCCATCGACAACCCAACCAAATCCACCTGAGTGTGCCCAAGCGCATCCAGGAGCTGGCCCAACTGTGTCAGAAATAAAGAAAGATCATAGGCCACGCGCGGGCGGTCGGAGTAGCCCCGCCCGTATAGATCATACCGGACGGCACGCATTCCCGCGTCAACCAGGGCTCTGAACGTCGGTTCCCAAATGAAGTACGGAACCGAGAATCCGTGTACGAGCACGACTGGGCGCGCCCTTTCGGGGCCGGCAGCCTGGTAGTGCGTGTATCCGTGAGCGAGTCGGATGAAAGAGCCGTTTGCCGTCAGGCGAGCGGTGTCGTCGAGGAGCGTAGTCTCGCGCCTCCACGCATCCCCGAACATCATTGGATCTTGCCGAGGGCGCGCAAGATGCGTTCGGGTGTGAAGGGCAATTCGTCCATCCACACTCCGGTTGCATCGTGAATGGCAGCCGCGATCGCGGGCGCGAGCGGCAGGAACGGTATCTCCCCCAGTCCTCGCGCTCCCCAAGGTCCGTTGGGGTCCGGCACCTCAACGATCACAGAATCCACGTCCGTCGGAATATCAACGATCGTAGGCAGCAGGTAGGTGCTAAGCTGGTCGGTAAGGACTCTCCCCTCAGCGGTACGCATGTCTTCGGTGATGGCATAGCCCTGGGCTTGGACCACCGCGCCTTGAATCTGGCCCAGCACCAGATCTGGATTGATCGCCTTGCCAACGTCGTCCGCCACGACCACGCGATTGACCTTCACACAGCCAGTCTCGGTGTCCACTTCGAGGTCGACCGCTTCTGCTGAATAGGCGTAGGAGAAATTCGGTGTAGAGTACCCTGTTTCCTCGTCGAAATGCGTTGTCTTGGGGGCAAGATAAGTGAATTCGGCGATGGCCGGCCGTTCCTCTCTCTGCCATTTCTGCAGGGCGGCCTCAGCCGCCCGTTTGATCGCGTTCCCCGCCATGAAGGTCATCCGAGACGCTGACGCGGATCCCGCATTGATCTGGTTTGCAGAGTCCGATGGAATCACCTTGACCCTGCCCGCTGGTATGCCGATGACCTCTGCGGCCATCTGGGCCATGACCGTGTGGGTTCCCTGCCCAACCTCCGCGCCGGCGTGATGCACGATCGCGTGCTCGATGCCGGCTTTTCCATGCAGCTCGACTTTTGCCCAGGAATTCTCCTGGTATCCGAACGAGAAGCCCACGTTCTTGAATCCGGCCGCAAATCCACGGCCGCGCGCAACTGCTGGCGCATGATCCTTGCGCTCGTTGCCTGGGCTCGCCTTCCAGCCAAACTTCGAGGCAGCCGCTTCGATGACCTGTGGCACGCTCACAGGCCCAGGCGCGGGCGTGCCGACTCCCAGGGTGAGGCCGTCGCGCAGGGCATTGCGGAGGCGAAAGTCCACCGGGTCTATGCCCAGTTTCTCCGCCAGCTTGTTCATCTGCCCTTCTGCCATGAACAATGCCTGTGGCGCCCCAAATCCCCGAAATGCGGCGCTCGGTATATTGTTGGTATACACACCGTAAACATCTGTCTTGACGTTGGGGATGAAGTATGGCCCCGTTGATGTGATCGTGGCGTTGCCCAGCACTTTGTTCGATGTATACATGTAAGCGCCCGCGTCGCTGATGATCTCGTTCTCAGCGGCGACCAACTTGCCATCCCTGGTCGCGCCCCATTTCGCGCGCAGGATGGCCGGATGCCGCTTGCCGTGCCCGATGATGGACTCCCGCCTGCTCCAAATGATCTTCACCGGTTTCTGAAGCTTCCAGGCGGCCAGTGCCAACACGATCTGAACCGAAAGATCCTCGCGTCCGCCAAACGCCCCGCCGATCGTCGGGTAGACCACGCGCACTTTGTCCTCGGGCAGGCCGAGTGCGTGAGCGATCGACTTGCGGTCGGCATCGGTCCACTGACCCGCACACGCGACAGTCACGCGGCCGGCCTCATCAATGTAGGCAAGCCCAGCCTCAGGCTGCAGATATGCATGCTCTTGAGATGGCGTGCGGTACTCAGCCTCGACGATGACATCCGCCTGCGCAAAGCCTGCAACGACATCGCCCTTGCGGATCTTGTAGTGCACACACACGTTCGTGGAACCGCGATCTGGATGCAGAAGCGCCGCATCTGGTTTCATGGCCTCCAGCGGATCGGCCAGCACCGGCAGGTCTTCAAAATCGACCCGGATGAGATGAAGGGCTGCTTCCGCTGCCTCCTCAGTCGTGGAGACAATGGCTGCGATCTGATCGCCCACAAAACGCACGATGTCCGCATGCGGGAAGGACGAGCCCGGCCCGCACAACACCGGCTGGTCTGGGATCTGGAGGCCGTATTCATTTACCGGCACATCTGCTGCCGTGAAGACGGCAATGACGCCGGGAGCTGCTCTTGCCAACTGTGTGTCGACGCCGCGAATCCGGGCGTGCGGCCGCTCGGCAAACAACGTTTTCATGAAGAGCATGCCTGGCAACGAGAGGTCGCCCGAGTAGTGAGTCTGACCGGTGACTTTGCCCTCCGCATCGCTGCGGGGCGCAGAAACTCCAATAGAAGACATGCGAATCTCCGAGGCGCTAAACCGGGATGATGATAGATAAAGCCATCATGTCAAAATTGTCTGGTCGACTGGAAGGTAATGCGGCTGCAGGCATCTGCAATGCATCCTGCGCCGCCGGAGCCTGAGGGAGGTCTTTCCTATCTCTTGTAGTGCCCAACCTTGATCTGGGGCTGCGGCAGATCGAGTGGGCCGTATTTTGGTGGGCCCACAATGCGGTAGACAAGCGAATATCCGAACGAGAGCACTGCGCTGATGAGGACGATGTAGGCTACAGCAAGAACCAGCGCCAGGTAGAGATGCTGCTGCCGCTCGATGAAGAACAGGAGTGGCGGCAAGCCTGGCAGGTTCCATAGCTGCTTCGGCATGACAGGGTAGCCGAGCAGCTGGTATGGGAGCGGCCAGCCGCTGTGGAGGGCCAGCTGCACTGTGCCCGTTGCCAGGAACCACGAGACTAGAGGAACGATCAAGATCAACACACAACCAATTCCGCGCCATATGGCGTGGGTCTGGCGGGGCCCTGTGGGTCGGCGACGGCCAGCGAACTGGTATCTACCCATGTATTACCTCTTAGGCGGCCTCAAGACTCGCGTCCTCAACTGCCTTGATAATCTGGTAGTAACCAGTGCATCTGCACAAGTTACCTGTGAGCGCCTGCTCGATCTCGTTCCTGGTTGGTTTGGGCTTTTCCTCAAGCAGCTTCGCGCTGGCCATAACGAAACCCGGCGTGCAATATCCGCACTGAACCGCGGCATCTTGCACGAACGCCCTCTGCACCGGATGCAAGCGCCCGTTCTCGGCCAGTCCTTCTATCGTGACAATCTGGGCGTTGTGTGCGCGCGGAGCGGGAACGAGGCATGACATCACCGCCTCGCCGTCCAAGAAAACCGTGCAAGCGCCGCACTCGCCTTCCGCGCAGCCTTCCTTCGTTCCTGTCAGGCCGGCTTCTTCACGTAGGAGACGCAAGAGCGATTTGCCATTTGAGGGTGAAAGCCGGTAGCGCTTTCCGTTGATTACCGTATCGATGGGACTGCCCATCGAATGCCGCGCGGCACTGGCGGATCCGTCCATGCGGGCTGCTGACGCTGTGTTGGGTGGGTGGGCGGTGGCGGTGCCGCGAAGCAACACCGGTACCGCGGGAAAGCCATCCCGCTCAGTCTTGTCTCTAATCGCCCGCAGCGCTCGCGCCGTCATGACACGAACCATCTCTCTGCGATACGCTGCAGAGCCGCGTATATCATCGATGGGACGACTTGCATCCCGGGTCAATGCAGCCGCGTTCTCGATCGTGGACTGTTCGAGTGATCTGCCTGTCAGATACTGCTCGGCAGCCGTAGCCCGAATGATCGTGGGCGCCACGGCTCCCAAAGCAATGGCTGCCGCTTCCACTCTGTGCTCCACGAGGGTCAGCACGATGGCCACATTGATGACTGAGATTGCCTGGGCCCTGCGCAGCGCAAGCTTGATGAACGTTCCTCGCTGCCCTTCGGACATTGCCGGGAAGGAGATCTCAACCAGCATCTCGTCCGGTTCCATTGCCGTCTTGCGAACGCCGAGATAGAAACCCCGGAGAGCAATGCGGCGTATTCCACGCGCCGAAGCGAGCGACACAGTGGCGCCCAGTGCAATCAGAGGCGTGATGGTGTCGTTTGCCGGCGACGCTGTGATGAGGTTGCCTGCAACCGTGCCCCGGTTGCGGATCTGCGGCGCACCTACTTCCCATGCCGCGCGGGCAAGCGGAAACGCCCGATCTCGAATCAGTGGTGAGGCTACGCAGTCATTGTGCGTGACCAGCGGGCCAAGGCGGATCGTATTGTCGCGGTCCAAACGGATATCGTCGAGACCACGGAGGCGCGTCACGTCGATTAGGGTATCGATGTCGCGGCGAACGCCGCGCTCGAGCTCCAGGATCAGATCGGTTGCGCCCGCGACGATCCGCGCCCGCTCGCGCTTTGCGCTGAGGATCTGCAGGACTTCATCCTTGGATTCTGGCTGGATGTACTCTCGCCACACAGGTTTTCCAGTCTGGGGAATGAGAACTGGCATCGCTGGTTCCGGCCGCAAGCTGGCGGGCGCGAACCAGGTCCCCCTGCGCCGGCTGGCCCCTGGTCATGTGTTGTTCTGTTGCGCTACTTGCCAGCGTCGGTAATTGTTTCCGACCGGCGGTTAAACGTCTCCACTGCTTGTCGACCGAGCGACGTGATATTCCGGATGGCGGCGGGGAGCGCCGCCTCATCACCGATGCTGGCCTCAACGTTATCGATCCCACGGCCGATCTCCGTCGCAAGGTCGAAGAATGCCAGGTCGAAACTGTAGAGCTGCTCGAGCTCCTTTTCGTTGATCTTGACGGCATCGAATACGCCGGCGTAACCCCGGGCGGCCGTGCGGATCTTGTCAATAAATGTCCGCATCTGGATGGCTGCCTTCTCCAGGTCGTCGACGTACTCAATCTTCCCGGCCGCCACTAAATCGGCTTGCAGATTCGAGATTCGCTTCCACAATTCCTCAAAGCGCTTGGCCACGGCCTCACGAATCAGCTTGTCCGCCGCCCGTCGATTCTCTCGTTTCACATAGCCACTGAAGCCCGGCACCAGCGATATCAACTTGGTGAGGGGATCCATCTGATTGCTTACACTTTGATACATATCAGTCATTCCGGCCTCCTGCCATGATCTACGGAGAATTCCACGAATTGTTACAGCCCATTATACTATGCAGCCTTTTGCGTCTGGCATCCAGGAGTGGTAGAACACGAAAGCATCGTTCCACGCCAGCGGTGCAATATGGCCATCGGCGCTAAGAATGCGGAAGGCAGTATAATCGCGATGCGTTCATTTCTCTGCAAGGAGTGAGCAATGTCTGTGCTCAAAGAAGTGCTCAAGCTCATCGACAAGAGCGCGGTGGTGCGCTCCGGCAAGGTCGAGATCGACGACGCCGGGAAGTTCAGAAGCAACGTCGACAGGCTGGTAGAAGCCTCGACTCTGGGTTCGGCGGAGAAGCAGGGCTGGGCCCGGTATCTGGTGCGCTCCGCCGCGGTGGCGCTGGGCATTGTCCCTGGCTCGATCCACGAGCTTTACATGGCACGGGGGCGGGGCGAGGTGCCAAACACATTCACTGTGCCCGCGATGAACCTGCGGGTGTTGTCCTTTGACGCAGCCAAGGCGGTATTCCGCGTGGCCAAGCGAATCAATGCGGGAGCATTCATCTTTGAGATCGCGCGTTCGGAAATGGGGTACACGGATCAGAAACCGGCAGAGTACGCGACGAACATCCTTGCCGCGGCGATAGCCGAAGACTGGACAGGCCCGGTATTTGTGCAGGGCGATCATTTTCAGCTCTCCCCAAAGAAATACTCTGCCAATCCAGAGGCCGAGGTTCAGGCAGTGCAAGATCTGTCGCGCGAGGCGGTTGCCGCCGGTTTCTATAACATTGATATCGATACGTCGACGCTGGTGGATATCTCGAAGCCGACCATACCAGAGCAACAGGCGACGAACGTCGGATTGTCTTCCCAATTGGCAGCCTTCATCCGAGAGCTTGAACCCGATGGGGTCACGATCTCGATTGGTGGAGAGATCGGCGAGGTCGGTGGACACAACTCGACAGCCGAGGAGCTCCGGGCTTTCATGGATGGTTTCAATGTAGCGATGAAGGGGCGAACGGCAGGAAAGCCAGGCTTGAGCAAGATCAGTATTCAGACCGGCACTTCGCATGGGGGAACGGTACTTCCCGATGGGACGCTGGCGCAGGTCAATATTGATTTCAACACTCTGAAGGTGCTCTCGCGACTGGGCCGGGATGAATATGGTCTCGGGGGTGCGGTGCAACACGGCGCATCAACGCTGCCGGAGGATGCCTTCCACAAGTTCGTCGAGTACGAGGCCGTGGAGGTGCATCTGGCGACCAGTTTCATGACGATGTTCTACGAAAACGCGCCCGAGGAGCTACGACGCGAAATGTATGCATGGCTTGACAAGAACTCCTCTGCCGAGCGCAAGCCGGGCATGACAGACGAGCAGTTTTACTACAAGGCGCGCAAGAATGCCATCGGACCCTTCAAGCGGCAGATCTTTGGGCTCGATAGATCTACCCGCGAAAGGATCAGCAGCGCCTGGGAAAACCAGTTTGCCAAGCTGTTCCAGTTGCTTGGCGCCGCAAACACGCGCCAGTATGTGTATGCCTTTGTTCACCCGGCGGCGGTGGCGCCCCAAACCGAGTTCTATGTCGGCCGCGACTCGGCACTTGCGATGGCAGATGATCTGCAAGACTGATCAGCCCACAACCGGACTCGCAGCAAGCCCTTTGGAACATAGATAGCATGCCTGCCCGCGAGCAAGGCGTCTCGAAAGAGCGGTATATGCTCATCCCCCGGACAGCGATCTTCGTTCGAGACGGCGAGTCGTACCTCTTGATGAGGGGTGCTTCGAGCAAGAAGTTGTGGCCGGGCAAATACAACGGCGTTGGAGGCCACGTTGATCGCGGGGAGGACGTCCTGGCCTCGGCAACAAGGGAGTTCCGTGAGGAGACTGGCCTTGAAGCGACGCTCTGGCTGTGTGGAACGGTCGTGGTCGACGCCGGTGAGATTGGCATAGGACTCTACGTGTTTACCGGTGAAGTCTCTGGTGGAGTGCTCCGGGAATCTGCTGAGGGTGAGGCCGAGTGGGTTCCCTACGAGCGTATCCCGTCACTTCCAACGGTTGAGGACGTCCCCCAGCTCGTAAGGCGCATACGGCAGATGCGTCGGGGTGATCCACCCTTTGCTGCACGTTCGTCTTACGACAAAAGCGGAAGGCTGCAGCTCGAGTTTGCTGATTGACGACGCCACGCGTCCCGGAATCGCCATGCATCTGCGGGGCGACAAAAACAAACCGGGGCATCCTCGGCAGGATGCCCCGGTTTGTTTTCTGATTGCCCTGCGTCGTTAGGTGGAGTCTCGGCTTCAGAGCTTGTACCCTATCTTGCGAAGCAGATCCTTCCGCCAGGCAATGTCCTCGACCTGCTCTATGCCCTTAGGGGAAGACCCGTCAACCACGCCGAGTATTCCCCGTCCCTGGTCAGTTTGAGCGACCAGGACTTCGGTGGGGTTGCTGGTTGCGCAGAATATGCGCGCCACCTCGGGCACGCCTTTGATGGCATTCAGCACATTGACCGGGAAGAACCCCGGCCCCAGGAACACAATGAAGGAGTGACCGGCGCCGACTGCCTGCGCGTTCCGGGTGGCGAGGGCGATCATCGCTTCATCGGTTCCCGACCAGCGCACTAAGCACTTGCCTGAGGCCTCGCAAAAAGCTAGGCCGAACTTGATGCCGGGTACGGTGTTGACGAGCGCCTCATGCACGTCCTCAACGGTCTTGATGAAGTGCGACTGCCCCAGCACGAAATTGATGTCCTCCGGCTTCTCGATCCTGACACTTTCGATCTGCATGGCATCCTCCTCGACCTGTCATTCAACGCTTTGGTATGATTGTAGCAAGAATTGCGGGGGACGATGCCAGCTGGGAACCTGCGCAGAACCGTGAGGGGAGGTTGACGTGTCATCCAATCCCTGGACGTACGCTGGAGCTCTAGTGGTGTTCGCACTCGCCGCTTGCGGCACGGCCGCGCCGACCGCAGCGCCGAATCCCACAATGACTGCGCCTCCGCCGGAAACGGCAACGCCCTCTCCTACACCAACGCCACTGCCCACAGCTACACCCGTACCATTGGTACCCGAATTTGAGCACATTGTCACGATTGTTCTTGAGAACAAGGAGTTCGGCACAGTCATCGGCAACTCTCGCATGCCTTACTTCAATCAGCTCGCCAAGTCCTACACGCTTCTGACGCAGCACTACGCCGTTACTCATCCCAGCCTGCCCAACTACCTGGCGTTGATCAGCGGTGATACATTCGGGCTGGATTTCACGTGCACCACGTGCCTGTACGATGCCGTTACACTTCCTGACTTGATCGAGGCCAGCGGAAGGACTTGGAAGACCTATCAGGAAGACATGCCTTCGGCATGCTTTGAAGGTTCTGACTATGGCCCGTATGCCATGAAGCACAATCCGTTCATCTATTTTGAGTCAATTCGGCTCAATGAGGAACGTTGTGCACAGAGCGTCGTGCTGTTCACGCAGCTATCCGCCGACATCGCAGCCAACGATCTGCCGTCGTACATGTTCATCACGCCGAATTTGTGCAACGATGCCCACGATTGCGGCCTGCCGGTCGCAGATCAATGGCTGGAAGCCTTGATGTTGGTGCTGCAGCCGGCGCTGGAGGCGGGCGGCAAGCCTTACCTGATCATTCTGACATGGGATGAGGGTCAAGGTGACCACTCATGCTGCGGGCTGCCCGAAAAAGCGGGCGGCCGAATCGCAACAATACTCATTTCCCCGCAAGTGAAGGCCGGTTTTGAGGACGAGACTCCCTATACCCACTACTCCGTGCTTAAGACTATCGCCGAATCCTGGCACTTGGAGTATCTCGGACACGCGGCAGAGGAAGAGAACATACTCATCACCGTGCCTTGGAGGTAGAGCAGATCAAGTGCCTGTGACTCACGACTCGTCCCGGACGTAGAAAGCCAGAAGGGTTGTACCGTACTTGCGTCTATCGAACTCCTTCAGGTTGGCGAGTGCCTGAACCTCGTATTCCTTCGGATCCAACTGCACTACTACCCAGCCATCTCTCTCCAACCACCCCTTGTTGCCATCCAGCGCATGTAGAGCACGTTGCCAGAGCTGCTTGTACTGGGGCGGCGCGATGTAGATGTAGTCGAATTGCCTGTCTGGCGCCGTAGCCAGGAGCGCGAAGGCATCGGCCCGACGGACCTCGGCACGCGCCGAGAGTCCCGTGTTTGCAAGGTTGCCCTTGATCGTCTCAAGCGGTGCCCGGTTCATGTCGGTCAATCTCGCGAAGGTCGCGCTCCGGCTGAGCGCCTCTATCCCAACAGCGCCGGTGCCAGCAAATACGTCCCACCAAGTCGAATCAACAACGTCCGGACCGATGATATCGAAGAGGGCCTCCTTGACGCGATCGGTTATCGGCCGTGTCTGGTCGCCCGAAACAGACTGCAATTTTCGACCTTTTGCTGTACCCGAGATTACCCGCACGCCGATACCCTAGGGCTGCCGCGTACCAGCGGCATGAAACGGCAACTCCGGTGCGCGCCTTGCTGCCAATAGGTTCCCGTGGGGTGCAATGATCGGCACAACGCATCCAGTGCTGAGCACGAGTCGACTCCGATATGGCGCGGCCAAAGCCTCGGCCGCCTCCAGCGTGACGTCAGAGTCCGTTCCGTACACCAGTGTGGTCCTGCCAAGGCCACCACACAGGGCGCGCGGCCAGAGTTGGCCCGCCTCGGTAAGGGATGGACCGGTCTCGCGGTCGTGCCAATTGATGATCTGAGCAGGATAATCGCTGACGGCGTCAAAGAAGACAGCCTCCCCATGCAGGTGGAGAAGGTTGCACCACAGGTCGCCCGCCGATTCCAGAAGCATGAGGTCCGCCTGGCGGCTGAAGCGCATGAAGTCATGACGTGAAAGAAGTCGGGCCTGTGCGTGCTGGACGGCGTAGAAAATGCCGTCTATTCCTGTGCCCGCGGCCGCCCGGATGAACAGGCGTGTGCTCTCTGCAATGATCTCCAAACCTTGCTCCACGGCTTGCGGATGCGTCCGCAGGTGATCTATGAGGGTCTGATCGCCAGCAAGGTGCTTCGCCTGGGAGAGTGGATTGAAAACGGTCTGCAACACAGGCGTATCCTGGTCCAGACGCTGGCGGATGAGGGCAAGGCACTGCAACTGGCACGCGAGATGCGGGGCTGTGGGATCCAGAACCGGCAACCGCTCCCAGTCTCGCGGCTCACAAATCACCCTCTTTGAGTAGGTTCTCGTGCCCTCGGTGTTGCCCTCCCATTTGTCTTCCACTCCCCAGTCTTGCACTGAAAACGAAGACGCGGGCGTGACCTTGACGAGGTCGAAGTCATAGAGACCCTGGAAGGCGAGGTGCGCTACCGCAAGGGCCTCAGCCGATTGATCGTCCACTGGAAAGTGGCGCCAGAGCGCCACCGGCGGCCGATCGACAATCTCGCCGCGGAGGCACGCCTGGATCCGTTCTCGGTGGGTCGTCATGGAACGCTCTTGATGATACAAAACGTGGCGCCGACGCGGCCTACGTTCAGAATCTCAGGGGCGTCGCGAAACGTGCGCAGGTCCTCATTGGTCCGCGTGTTGACGAGGATGAAGTCGCCGGCCTGGATGGTCTGTTTGGAGCCCCGTTCTTCAAGGACGGTCACATGGGGCGCGGCATACGGCGCTGCCACGGCTGCCTCCCGGTGCACGAAGAGGCGGATTGGTTCCGAGACCATGTCATTGAGGTGTTCGACCGACTCCTTGTAGCAGGTCAACCAATACTCGGTCTCGTAGTGCCGAAATGCCCCGCCGGTGCCTCCGACAAAGGAATTGAAGTAGGAGTATTCGTACGGGTGCAGCATCACGATTCCGGCCACGCCCGGTGCTAGGACAAGAAACGCCAGCGCGAGCCGCATCCAGAGGCGCGAGAGGCGGCGGAGCAGAAGCTCCAGGGCCGCAGCGCAAATGACAAACACGGGCGGCAGTGCGAATAGGAAGTGCCGCATGCCATCGTATAGTGGCGGACGAGCGATGAGAGCATAGGCAAGGGGAACGAGCAGCCAGGCCAGCAGGATGACGAGGCACGGCCTGTGGCCGCCTGCCGTTCTGGTTGCGATGAGGCTGCCAACAAGCCCCAGAGCAAAAAGGGGCCAAACCGGCTCAGTCAAAGTTGTGCCCAGATAGAAGGGGAGGTAGCGAAGGGGGAGTTCATTCGCGTGATAGATCGAATCGGCAAACAGAACCGGCAGAACGGTAGGATTCTGCGCCATCAAGCCGAAGACCTCGACAAAATGCATCGGGTTCTCCCAGAGGTATGGCCACGTTGCGAACATCACGGCGCATGCCAATGTGCCGTAGATGGCAATCCATACCAGCGTGCGCCAGCCCGGGCGCCGCGCAATCCAGTAGAACGACACCAAAATGCCAGCCAGGGGACCGAGTACACGATTTGAGCTGGCAAGGCCGAGAAAGACAGCAGGGAGAACAAGCATGGCGGCCCGGCGGTTCCACTGGGCCCCTTTAGAATCTGAGATCCGATCGACCATGCGCACACCGAGCCAGATCGCCCCCATGAAGAGGATCATGAAGGGCATGTCCTTTGGGTTGATGAATGCATGCCCCCACAGCAGGGGCTGGCTGGTAAAGAGGGCAGCTCCCAGTGCCGCGGCTATGTCGCCCGCAAACCACCTGCCAAGGCGGTAGATGAAGAACACGCCAAGCATGTAGGCGCCAAAATTGACCAGATGCCAGGACGATCCAGTATCCAAACCGCGGGCTCGCAAGGTCTCCGCTGGCAAACGCGCGATCAGCAAGTAGCCCGGTCCTCGCGTCTTGTGATCGTCTCCGCTGGGCCCATAGGATCTGCTCAGATCAAACTCGCCGCCAAACCAGTTGGCGGGAGTATACGCATATCCGAGCGCATCCGCATACTTGTAGAAAAGCGGCTCGTCCCATGTTAAGCCGAAGTCCCGGAAAATGAACATGGCGGCGGCTAATGCCACCGCCAGCAGCCAGATAATGGGTTGTCGCAGCACCCTGAACATCCAGGTCATCGGCGGTCGACGAGGTCGTGCTACTCCAGATCCAGCCGCAGCTCACCCATATCGGCGGTGTGCAGCCGTTCAGGCATTTCGAGCAGTACGTCCACAGTGCTGTGTGTCAATTCGCGCATCATGGGAGCCAGTGGAACCGCTGCGGGCGGATTGAGCTTGGGCGGATGGGAAGGAGGCTCGAGGCGTCGTCCAGGAGATGACAGGGTCCGTTGGCGGAGGATGCGTTGATCGTCCGAAAGATAGCCCACATAGGAGCCGAGCACGGAGTACACCTCACGTTCGGCAGTGCAGAAGCCTATCCACTCACCGACCGCATTGTAGATGTGCGGGTAGACCAAGTACGCTCCAACATCGCCTTTCGAATTGTAGATGGGGACAATCTTCATTCGACCACTCTTGCTCAGTCAATATCGCCGTAGGTCCAATAGCGATTCACGAAGAAGTTCCAGAGCATGACGATGCCCACAGCAAGTGCAAGCGTAGCGTTCCTGGCGGCAAACTCGGGGCCGAGCCGAGACAGGTTGAGGCCCTGCCGGAAGAAATTCAACAAGAGGGGCTCGACATAGTGCAGGATGGGGATGCGGATGGCAACGCCGGCCACATTTACCATGGTGAACATGCCCAATTGGTGGGCCAAGGCTCGCGAGCGGGATTCTGGATACGTCCAATAGCGATTCCAGAGGAAATTGCTAAGAACAGCGCAGGCAAAGGAGATTGTGCCGGCGGGCACCAAGTCCATGTTCAGGAACTGCGTGAGGAGATTGGCGATGCCAAAGTCCACAACCGCACCGATGGCACCGACCACCATGAACTTGAGAAATCGGCTTCGCTCGACTGGGTTTCTGAGAACTGCGATCATGCCAGACCCAGCTGCTGCTTGAAGTATGGAATCGTAAGCCGCAGGCCGTCTTCCAGTGGGACCTTGGGGTTCCAGCCCAGCTTTTCACGAGCTCGTGTGATATCGGGCTGCCGTCGCTGCGGATCGCGTTCACTGCGCGCTTCGGGCACGAAAGTGATCCCACCGCGATTGCCAACAACCCGGTTGATCTGGGTGGCAAATTCCAGGAGTGTCATCTCGACAGGATTGCCGATGTTCACCGGCAGATGTTCGTCCGAGTGTAGCAGCCGGACCACGCCGTCGATCAGGTCATCAACGTAGCAGAAAGAACGAGTCTGCTTGCCATCGCCGTAGACGGTGAGGGCTTGTCCCAACAGCGCCTGCTTGAGCATGTTTGGCAAAGCCCGGCCATCATTGAGATCCATGCGCGGGCCATATGTGTTGAAGATTCGGACAATGCGTGTGTCGACCCCATGCTGACGATGGTATGCCATCGTCAGCGACTCTGCAAAGCGCTTCGCCTCGTCATACACTGATCGCGGGCCGATCGGATCAACGTTTCCGGGGTAGGATTCCACCTGCGGGTGAACCAGGGGATCGCCGTAGATCTCGCTCGTTGACGCCAGTAGGAATCGGGCCCCGTGAGCCTTCGCGACTCCCAGCGTGTTGTGCGTGCCGAGCGCACCGGCCTTCATGGTCTGGATGGGGAGGTTGAAATACGCGCTTGGCGACTGCGGGTTCGGACTTGCGGGCGAGGCAAAGTGCAGAACCCCATCGATCTTGCCGCGAACGAAAATGTAGTTGGACACGTCGTGCCGGTAGAATGTGAATCGCTCATGGCCCATGAGATGGGCGATGTTCTCTGCTCGTCCGGTCACAAAGTTATCCAGGCCGATGACCTCGTGCCCGTCAGCAATCAAGCGATCACACAGGTGCGACCCCAGGAAGCCCGCAGCCCCCGTAATCAGAATCCGCATGCCTGCCTCACAGTGATTGGGACCAGCCCGCAACACGTGCGCTTGCAGCCAGAGCCGCTCGTCAATCCGATAACAACGCCCCTCATTTCCAGTCTACCCCAGAAATCAGGCCGTCTCCAGTAATTTGCCTGGCCTGACCGCTTCCGCTGTCCACCAACCATAGATTCCCCTTGTACACAACACAAAGGAACGGCCCCGTTTGACCGACAATGTCACCCGGCGCCCAAACAGGACGCTGGGGTTCCAAACCGGGCAGATCAGCCGAGGGGAAGACCTCTCGCCGGTTTGAGCCATCGCGATCTATCACGACCAGCCGGTAGCGGCTGACGTCGCTCTGTTCCGGAAAGATCGCCTGGAGGAAGGCGACCTGGTACGCACTGGCCGCTCCCCCGGGGACTCTGGGAGAGACCGAAGGGAGAGCGAACATCCCCACGTTCTGAGCCAGCGCCACAGACGCATCACTGGTCAGCGACACCACCCTAAGATCGAAAAGGGGAGAGTCCTCTGGCGCCAGGGGCGGTTGGGCGGCAACATGGTCGACGAAGAACAGAGTCTCGGAGTCCGCACCCCACGCAATTCCCGGCACCCATGCCCAGTCCCCATGAGTCTGCATGGGCGTGATATCAATGATCGGTGCCAGGTAACCTCCGTCCTGGCTTACGAGGCCGATTCCATCTGGCCGCGAGTAGGCCAGCCGACCACTCGGGGAGAAGGCGAATGAAGTGCCCCACCAGCCGTATATGCCGCCGCTCTGGGCATCGAGGATCCGCGCCGGTTTTGCGCCGACGGTGACCTTGTATAGGTCGTTGTTCGCCTGCCAGCCAGGCGCATTGGCACGCGGCTCGACCGTGGAGTATGCAACACTCGTCAGGGAATTCGGATACCAATCGGCGAAGTGGACCACGTTCGACACGTTGAGCGATGATGCACTGCCATCATCAGGGTCCGTCGGCGCCACCCAAAGTGTGTTGATCTCCTTATCTACCGGCTTGTTCGATCTGCGGGTGAAGAGCAGGTACCTGGCATCCGGCGAAAGGGTGAGAATGCGGCCGTCTAGGTCAGCTGTGTTGACGATCAAGCGCCTGTTCGCCGTAGTGGTCTCCATGATCCAGGCGTTCCCGCCACTCAGATACACGAGGCGGCCTGGAATCCCCAGTGGGGAAAGCGAAGACCTGGATCCAATCATGACGATCTCAGCCAGCGGGTCACTGATCAAGACGGTCTTGATGACCGAATCACTGGTCTTCACACCGTTCTCAAGAATGGCTCTGTATGTGAGTTCTTCCTGTCCGTTCACGCCTGCCTGCACAAGACGTTCCTCTCCTTCCGGAAGTGACTCATTGCGCAGGACCTGCCGGTCAAACGGGATGGTCCGGATCTCCGTCCTGAATCTCTCCTCGACCCGGACCAAGCGGATCAGGTCGCCGTCTTCGACCACGACATAGGCCGGCGGCTCGCTCCTGTCAAGACTGCCTGCATTCACTCCGGCTACTTGGAGCGCCTCGGCCACTGTGCTGCCAGCCGGGACTGACACCGTTTGCTCGTGGCCATCCGTATCGATGCGCACGGTGATCAGGTTGCGCTCGGTTGCTGAAAGTTGACATCCCGTGGCCGCCAACGCGAGGAGCACAACAACCATGAGATGGGCTCCGAGAGCTGGTAGTAGCTGGCGGCCCTTCGAAGGGGCCGCTGGTATAATGCGTTTCACCTCAGGCGCCCGGTGAGCGTCATGACACCGCTGCCGATTTCGATGCTATCGAGTCGAAAACCGATAGCCACCGGGCCGACATAGCCGGTGAGTGCCTCATCCACGGCCGCAGCGATGGCATCCCTGAAGGCTTGCGGCACGGGCATCGGGCCAAGTTCGGCATCGCTGATGCTGATCACGGGCTGGCCTTCCTGGTCGATTCCGAATTGCGCCGTGACCAAGACATTCGCCTCGAAGATGCTGGATCGCGCTCGACCGTAGATCTTCATTTCGTTCTCTCCCAGAACGACCTGAGGCTCGGCGATGATGGGATCGTCCCGGGTTGAAAATCGCGAAGCAAGATAGGCGGTCAATTGCTCCTGGGTAATCTCCAGATGCAGCGTCCCGTCAGTCAGGCTGCCGGCGACGGCTGTCTCAATGTCCGCCTGAAGTGATTGAAGAGCCTCGGGGGAGCTGGCAATCGGGGGATTCGGGAATGCTGGACCTCCGAGGAAGACCGAACAGGCAAGTGAGGCCGCAGAGAGGGCCAAGATACTGAGATGAAGGTGATGGTTCATATTTAGTCCCCGGCGCGACGAATTCCCGCCCAATGAAGACAAGAGACCTACCCGTGCCGCGCGGCCTGGCCAAGCAATGAAGTCGAGCGCCGGAACTAGCACCAGGGGCGTCAGCTGCGAATCCAAGGCGCGGCACATGCTCCGGCAGTGCACAGAGTCGACGACTGTTTGAGGCGATTATAGCATGAGCGATTCTCAAGGGAGCGGGCTTCCACTTTCTGCGCAGCTTGAAGGGCTGCTGTTCATCGCAGCCGAGCCAGTGGCGCCCACGGAACTGGCTGATGTCCTCGAGATTAATGTGAAGGCGGTGGAAGCTGGCCTCGCTGAACTGGAGGCGCTGGTGGCCGCGGGCGGTTTGCGACTGCAACGCCACGGCGGCAGAGTCCAGTTGACGACCGCGCCAGAGCTGGCCGTCAGCATAGAGCGCTTCCTAGGCCTGGAGGCCCGCAGTCACCTGAGCCGGCCTGCACTAGAGACGCTAGCTATCATTGCCTACAATCAGCCCGCTACACGGCCACAGATCGATGCCATTCGAGGGGTCAACTCGGAGACCATGCTTAAGAGCCTGCTTTTCAAGGGTCTGATCTATGAGATGGGGCGTTCGCAGGGGCCGGGGCGGCCGATCCTGTATGCGACCACACCAGATTTCCTGCAGCACCTGGGACTGAACAGCATTGCGGATCTTCCACCCCTGCAGACAGCTGCGCCTGTCGATTCGCCCGACGAGATGCTCAAGGGTTAAGTGGCACCACCTTTGAGCCCAGGGAACGTGCCGGCTGAGCAAGGGTTCGATCTGGGGATCGGAATCTGATCGTTATGGCCGAAAGACTGCAGAAGATCCTCGCGCAGGCAGGGTATGGATCGCGGCGCGCCTGCGAGGAGTTCATTGCTGGCGGACGAGTGCGCGTCGATGGACGCGTGGCTGTACTGGGAGAGCGTGCTGATGCTGCGGCCTCGATCATCACACTGGACGGCAAGCGCATTCGAAAGTCGGAGGCGCTCACGTATGTTGCGCTTTACAAGCCGCGCAACGTGATCTCTTCACTCGATGATCCGGCTGGACGCAGGACGGTGAGTGACCTGGTGCCCGCGGCGGCGCGCTTGCATCCGGTAGGGCGCCTGGATTGGGACAGCGAAGGCCTTGTCCTGATGACCAATGACGGGGATCTCACGAACAAGCTCACCCATCCGCGCTACGGGCATACCAAGGAATACCGGGTACTCGTGGCTCGGCGACCCGCCGCGGAGCAGCTCAGCACGTGGCGCCGGGGTGTCGTCCTGGAGGACGGCTACAAGACCGCTCAAGCCGAGGTACGAGTCGAGGAAAACGCGGGCAAGGGTGCGTGGATTCGAATCACGATGGGAGAGGGGCGGAAGCGCCAGATCCGCGAGATCGGTTCGCTGCTGGGTCTGCCGGTCGTGCGAATCATTCGCGTTCGTATCGGAGCGCTGAGGCTGGGCGCGCTCAAGCCTGGCGAATGGCGATACCTGAATCCGGAGGAAGTGCGTCAGCTTCAAGCTCCAGCAGCTGGCGATAAGCCCGGCTCCGGCGCGCAAGCAGGGCGCCGAACTCCCATTTCTTCACCATCCCGTGGGCGGCCACCTCGGGGCTAATGCAACAGTCCACTGAGCCATTCAATCGAATAGGCGCCTGTGTAGGCAAAAATCAACATCTTCACGCACTTGCCAAGCAAGCACCACATAATGAACGGCACAAATGGCATCCGCAGCGCGCCGGCGGCAATGCCCACCAGGTCGAAAAATGGATTGGGAATGGCGGCGAGGAGAAACGTGGTCAAGCCGCCGTATCGGTGCATCCATGGGACGATCCGGGCGTATACGGTCGTACGTTCAATGACCGCCTGCCCGCTGAAACCCGCCGCGTAAGCGGAAATTTCCCCGACTGTGGCCCCCGTGCCAGCGGCGAGGGCAACCAGCAAGGGCTGAAATACGCTGCCCATGGCAAAGACGACCGCCACGCCAGGTGCAGGAAGCAGGATCGTGGCGTTGGCCAGCACCGATATTAAAAATATTCCGGGGTATCCGTAGGCGGCAAGCCGGGCAGCCTGATCTCGAATGGTGAAAATATACGCGCTGAGCGCAAGGACGGCGAGCAGGATCAGCACTCTGATGATGGTGAGTCGCAGACGCGAACGCCGGGGATCATTCGTGGCGCTGCTCGAGCTGCTCTTCCCGGCCATCAGGTCGCGGTTTCTTCGATCGTAAGTCGGAGGATCTTGATACCCGGAGATGCTGGACGGGACGGGTCGCGGGAAGGGATGGAGTTGAGCACGTCAAAACCTTCGGCGATCTCACCGAAAACGCTGTGCTTGCGATCGAGCCACGGAGTGGCCGCGTACGTGATGAAGAATTGCGAGCCGTTCGTGTTGGGCCCGGCGTTCGCCATTGACACCTTACCGGGTCGATCATGCCGCAGCTCTGCATGGAACTCGTCGTTGAATCGGTAGCCCGGTCCGCCGGTGCCTGAACCCGTAGGATCGCCCCCTTGGGCCATGAAGTCCTTGATGACGCGGTGAAAGATCGTCCCATCATAGTAACCCTCGCGGGCGAGGAACACGAAGTTGTTCACCGTTCTTGGGGCTTTGTCTGCGAACAGGCGAATTACCATCGTTCCCAGCTCGGTTTCCATGCGAGCTCTGTACAGTGTGTGTGGATCGATGGTCATCGCGGGTGCGGCCTTCCATTGCTTCGCCAAGTCAGTCCTCCAAAAGGATAGGGGTCACGCCGGGTCGCACGCGTCTGGGCGGCACACAACCGGGCGTTCAAGCGAGCAGGGTGTGAATTCGGGCTGCCACCATGTCGAGGGCAGCCGTATTAAAGCCTCCCTCCGGTATGATGACGTCGGCGTACCGTTTGGAAGGCTCAACGAACTCAAGATGCATGGGGCGAACCGTCAGCTGGTATTGCTTGATCACGGATTCAGTGGTCCGGCCTCGCTCGGTGATGTCGCGCTCAAGTCGCCGGATAAAGCGAATGTCGGCATCGGTATCCACAAAGATCTTCACATCCAAGAGCTCCCTCAACGCCGCATCGACAAATATCAGAATGCCCTCCACCAGGATCACCCGTCGAGGCGCCACCGTGAAGGTCTGCCCGGTGCGGCTGTGGTTGGAAAAGTCATAGATTGGGACCTCCACCGGGTTGCCGTCGCGCAGTGCGAGGACATGTTGGATGAGCAGGTCCGTCTCCAGCGAATTCGGGTGGTCAAAATTGAGCTCCGCCCGTTGGTTTGGGGGCAGACCGCTCAAGTCCTTGTAGTACGAGTCGTGTTGGAGAAACGCGATCCGGTCAGGGCCTACTCGGCTCAGGATCTCCTGCGCCACGGTGGTCTTGCCTGAACCGGAACCGCCAGCGATGCCGATGGTCAGTGACCTTGGGCGGTTCATGCAGGCATTATACCTGGGCACGATATTGCACAGGAAAATGAGCCGGAACTGTCCCCTCGGTGTGATCTACATGCCTGCCATGAATGCCAATCCGACGGTGCCCGGTCCCGTGTGGGCTCCGACAACCGGGCTAAGCGACGCAACAACAGTCTCGACTGCACCGACCTCCCGGGCTGCCCTCTCGAGCAATTGCAGAGCCTCAGCCTCGGCATTGGCGTGAACTGTGGCAAGGCGGATGTTTGACTTGCCGCTTACGTCGGCGGCCACAAGCTCAAGGACTCGATCGACTGCCTTGGACTTGGTGCGGACGCGCTCCGCTGCATCGATACGCCCATCGCGGAGCGCGAGGATGGGCTTGAGATTGAGGGCTGACCCGATGAAGCGCTGGGCGCCGCCGATCCTGCCGCCGCGGTGCAAGAACTCGAGGGTTTCCACGGCAAAATAGACGCCGATGTGCTCGCGGCTCTTCTCCACGAGCTGCTTGAGTTCGGCCATGGATGCCCCAGCCTTGGCAGCTCTCGCGGCAGTCAGCACCTCAAAACCGAGTGCCATGGCAGAGGCCTTGCTATCCACAAGGGTAACCTTCGACGCCGCAGATCCAAGCGCTTCACGGGCCTGAATGGCCGAGTCCATGGTCCCGGAAAACCCGCTGGAAATGAAGACTCCCAGGACTTCCGCTCCTTGCTCCACCAATTTCTCGAATATCTCCTTCATGACGACGACCGGGACCTGGGAGGTCGTTGGCATGACCTTGGCCGTCTTGAGACGTGTATAGAATTCCTCCGGCTGGATGTCAACGCCGTCATGGTATGTCCGATCTCCCCAAACCAGGACCTGCGGAGCAATCGTAAGTTTGTATTGTTCCACCAGTGTGGTGGGTATGTATGCGGTGCTATCTGTGACGATCGCAATTCCCGACATGATGCCTCCCGACTAAGGACTCTTGGTTTCCAATAATTAACCCCGAAACGCTCTCAAGGATACCCGAAGTGCAGCAAAGTCGGTATGTTATAATCCCTTCCGGCACTCTGCAGTTTTGCGTAGATTTCAGACCAGGAGCCGACTTTTGGCCCTCAACCCATTAAACTGGCTACTAGGCCTGTTTTCCTTAGACATCGCCATAGATCTGGGCACTGCGAACACCCTTGTCCATGTGCGCGGCAAGGGGATTGTGATCAATGAGCCGTCATGGGTGACCATTGACAAGCGTTCGCGGCTGCCTCTGGCGATCGGCCTCGAGGCCAAGGAGATGGTCGGGCGGACACCGGGCAACGTCGTGGTGGTTCGCCCTGTGCGCGACGGCGTGATTTCGGAATTCGATGTCACCCAAGTGATGCTGGAATATTTCATCGGAAAGGTGCACGAGCAGAGCGTGGTGCCGCTACCGCGCCCAAGAGTGATCGTGGGGATTCCCACCGGCGTTACCGAGGTCGAAAAGCGGGCGGTCTATGACGCCGTGATGGCGTCCGGTGCGCGCCAGGCGTTGTTGATCGAGGAACCCATTGCGGCTGCCCTGGGGGCGGGTCTGCCGATCAGCGAAGTGCGCGGATCCATGGTCGTGGATATCGGCGGCGGCACGACCGAGGTGGCGGTGCTCACCATGGGTGGCGTTGTGGCCTCCAGGTCGCTGCGCGTTGCTGGTGACGAGATGGACCAGGATATTGTTCAGTATCTACGCAACAAGTACAGTCTACTGATCGGCGAGGGCATAGCAGAACAGATCAAGTGGCGAATCGGCTCGGCCTTTGCGCTCCAGCCGGAAAAGACGATCGAAGTGCGCGGCCGGAACCTCGTGACCGGCTTGCCTGAGACCGTTGAGGTCTCGTCGGTTGAGATCCGCGAGGCGCTATCGGGGGCGGTGCAAGTGATCGTCGATACGGTCCGCGACGCTTTGGACGAGATCCCTCCGGAGATCGTTTCCGACCTCATGGATATCGGCATTTGCCTCTCGGGTGGCGGGGCTCTTCTGCAAGGGCTTGCCGATAGGCTGACCGAGGAGCTCAAGCTCCGCGTGTGGGTTGCAGAGGATCCACTCACCTGCGTTGCTCGAGGAGCGGCGGTTGTCTACGAAGACTTCGAGAATCTCAGCCGCTACCTGGTTGGTTTGGAACGAGGTAGTACACGGCACAGGGTCTAGTTCACGCGCCCCGCGCGGTTGCGATAGTGCGCCCCGCGGCGGGCGCTGAAGATGCGCAAGCTCCTGCTTGCGCACACGGTCCCCGGGCAGTTGCGGTTTGCCTGCTCGGTGCGCGGATCGACCCTGAATCCCCACAGATCTCAGAATGAAGGATCACTTCTCGCGAACCATTCAAACGACCATCACGTTCCTGATCACCGCGGGAGTGCTGGTACTGGCGTTCGGCGGCTATTTCAGATCTGCTTCGGGCGTGCTGACGGGGGGGCTAGTGTCAGTCCAGTACTGGTTTGCGAGCAGGACACAGGCCATCCAGGAGTTCCTGGCTGCACCCGGCGACCTCATCACTCTCCGTATGCGCAATGCGGAGCTGGAGGCGCAGGTTTCGCAATTGCAGACACAAGTCATCGATCTGCAGCAGCGGGCGGGCGAGACCGCCATACTCGCCGCTCTGGTGGATTTCTCGCGCGCCAGCCCGGAAAGCAGCTACAAGGCAGCGTCGGTTATCGGTCGTGATCCAAGCCCGTTCCTGCATTACATCATCATCAACCGCGGTTCCAACGATGGAATCCAGCGAGGCATGCCTGTCGTGACCAACGAAGGCCTGGCTGGCCGGATCGACGCCGTGATCTCGGACGCCGCCCGCGTGCAGCTAGTCACCGATCCTGCTTCCACTGTGAACGTGCACTTGCGGAACGCCAATACCGACGCTTTGGTAGCCGGATCCGTCACAGGCGATATTGGTCTGGAGCTGATCTCACAAGATGCTGCGGTGGAGTCCGGGGACATCATTCTCACATCGGGCCTGGGCGGCGGTTTCCCGCCGGAACTCATCGTGGGACAGGTGATAAATGTTCGCAAGCTGCCTGCTGAGTTGTTCCAGGAGGCCACGATACAGCCGGCGGTGGATTTCAGTCGCCTGCAAATAGTCCTGGTGATCACGAACTTCCGCGCCATCAACACGGTGCCGCTCGTTCCAACCGCAATTCCCTAGAATGCGAAATCTGGTCGCAATACCGCTCCTGGGGCTGGCCGTGATCGTTCAGTCCTCCATCATCGGCCAGTTTCCGCTCCTCGAGGGCACCGCTGATATTGTGCTGGTCTTGGTTACTGCGTGGGCGCTGCAGGAGGCAGTGACTACCGGGTTTCATTGGGCCTTCCTGGCGAGCGTGTTCGTCGGCCTGGTCTCAAGCCTTCCCTGGTTCGTCTACCTAGTCGGCTACACCGGAATCGTGCTACTTGCGGTGTTGTTGCAGCGACGGGTGTGGCAAGTGCCGATGCTGGCCATGTTCACCGTCACGTTTTTGGGAACCACGCTGCTGCACATACTGACCTACCTGTATCTCAGCTTCTCAGGTGAAGCCATCTCCCTGGCGGATTCCCTGGGAATGATCACACTCCCGAGCGTTCTACTCAACATGCTTGTTGCCATTCCGATTTTCGGCATCATGCGCAATCTGGCCAATTGGGTATTTCCCACCACGGAGGCAGCGTGACAGGCGCTACCTCACGGCGCGAAGCCGGTCTGGACCCGCGTCGGCTCGCCATCGTACTGGGATTGATCCTGGTGGTGCTGCTGGCCCTGCTCGCCAGGCTCTTGTCGCTCCAGGTATTCGGCAGTCAGGAGTGGATCGATCTGGCGGTGGAGAACTACACCAAGAACCTTAGTTCGTCGGCGCCTCGCGGCATCATCTATGATCGCAACGGCTTCATACTTGCCCGCAATGTGGCCTCCTACAACTTGACCATCACGCCGGCATATCTCCCCGATGACGACGCGGACATCCAGCGGATCTATCGCGCAGTCTCCGGGCTTTCAGGCATTCCGGTGAATCGAGGCACACTGGACGAGGCGAAACTCTTCGGCCCGTGCGTCGAGGGACCGGGAATCGCCCAGCTGGTAGAGCTCGGCGATTCCCTGGCACCCTACAGTCCCGTGGCAATCAAGTGCAACGTCGGGGAAGAGGTGGCGCGTACGGTCGAAGAGCGGGCGGTGGACTGGCCCGGGGTGGCAGTGGAGATTAGTCCGATCCGGGATTATCCAACAGGCTCGTTGACAGCCAACCTGATCGGATATCTGGGTCCGATTCCGGCTCTGCTCGAGCAGCAATACCGAGAGCGCGGTTTCGTGCCGAATCGTGACAAGGTGGGCTATGCGGGGATCGAGCTTTCTCTGCAGGAGGTCCTGACCGGAAAGAATGGCACGCGCGTGGTGCAGGTGGATGTTGCCGGCATGGAGCTGCGGAACCTTGAGCCGCCAATAGCTCCGGTCCCGGGCTACAACGTGACGCTGACGATAGACACCCGTCTGCAGGCAGCCGCGGAAGCAGCACTGCGCCAGGAGATCGATTTCTGGAACCGCTGGTTTTACGGCACCAGCGGGCAACAGCGCATCTCCAGCGGCGTGGTCATCGCCATGAATCCACAGACTGGCGAGATTCTTGCCATGGTGTCGTTTCCGACCTACGAGAACAACCGCATGGCGCGGCTGATCCCCGCCTACTACTACGATCAACTGAGCAATGATCCTCGCAATCCATTGCTGGACAACGCCATCCAGAGCGAATACCCTCCGGGATCGGTATTCAAGCTTTCTGCCGCGACCGGCGCCTTGAACGAGGGCGTCATACCTGGGCCGGATTACGTGATCTACGCGCCAGGTCAACTTGAACTGTGTGAGCAATTCACACCCAACGAACCGTGCGGTCCAACCAACACCCGTCCTTTCGTCGATTGGATCTTCGACACCCGGCCTGAGGGTTTTGGGGCGATCGACTACCTGCATTGCATCGCCTTCTCCAGCAACGTGTGCTTCTACAAGCTGGGAGGCGGATTTGAAGACGAGATCCCGAACGGCGGGCTCGGAATCTTCCGCCTGGGAGAGTACGCGCGGGCGCTGGGTTATGGCGCAAGGTCCGGCATCCAGCTGCCTGGCGAAGCCCGCGGGCTCATCCCCGACCCGCGTTGGAAACGGATCAATCAGGGAGAGAACTGGTCTACCGGCGACACGTACATCGCGACCGTGGGACAAGGCTATGTGCTGGCCACGCCCCTGCAAGTACTCCTTTCAGGCGCGACCATGGCCAACAATGGCAAGCTGATGCAGCCGACAATCATCCGCCAGGTGACCGATGCGGATGGAAAGCCGCAGACGGTGTGGTTCAGCCCGGGTGACTTTACTCTGTGGGTGCCCCTTGGCGAAACCGATGAAAAAAGCGCTGGTGGCGACGCTTGGGTCAATCTGGCTGACGGGTCGACAGCAGCCTCGCTGCCCGAGGGGAGCTACCAGATCTCGCCCTTTGTGCCCAACATGAAGTGGGACATCACGACGGATCCCCGTATCGGTATCTACCAATGTGAGGCAGGGAACTGCCTCCCAACCGGCCAGACGAAGACCGTTGATCCCGGCGTGGTGAAGAATGTTCGCACCGGCATGCGTCTGGCGGTCACAGAAACGGGGGGCACGCTACGCCGCATCTTCAACGAAGAGTATCCGCTTCCGATCGCGGTGGCCGGAAAGACGGGTACGGCCGAATACTGCGACGATGTCGCGCTCAAGGCGAATCGATGCCAGTTTGGCTCCTGGCCGACACACTCATGGACTCTTGCATTTGCACCTTATGAGGACCCGGAAGTGGTCATCATGGCGTTCGAGTACAACGGGGGCGAGGGCGCCTCGGTCGCGGCGCCGGTGGTTGGTAGGCTGATGCAGGCCTACTTCGACCTGAAATCCATCGACCTGGCACGCGCTGGCGGCTAGCGCAACCCGCCCCAAAGTCGGCTATTTACCTTATCCTCTCGGTCACTTGCGAGTACCGCGCACGCGAGCTGTTCGCGCAAGGGCGATGCCAGGCACGCCCCGCATCTTCCACAGGGGCACTCATGCTATAATTCGGCGGAATTTCATCCAATGGATGACCTCATAGCGGCGATCCGCATCAAGGGAATGCGCGATGGCTTGTTGGTCTCACTACCCGAGGGGGGGTGGGACGAGCAGAGCGCCGTATTGCTGGCTCAAATCGACGCCCAACAAGCATTCTTCGAGGGGGCTCGGCTCGCTCTGGACGTGGGATCCCAGGTCATTAAGGTCAACGAGATGGTGGAGCTGCGCGATCGGTTGTCGGAGCGCCACGTTTCGCTCTGGGCGGTGATCAGCGAGTCCCCGGTGACTGAGCAGACCGCCCAATTGCTCGGCCTCGCGACCCGGGTCTCAAAGCCACGGCCGGAGGAACAGCAGAGCATTGATGCGGGACCGATATCTCAGGAGACAGCACTTTACGTGAATCGCACGCTGCGTTCGGGCACACGCGTCGAGTTTCCGGGAAGCGTCGTCGTCCTTGGAGATGTCAACCCTGGCGCGGAACTGGTGGTGCAGGGCAGCGCCATCATCTGGGGTCGGCTGAGAGGCGCCGTGCATGCCGGTTCAGCAGGCGATGCTGAGGCTGTGGTCTGTGCTCTGGAAATCGCCCCCATGAGGCTGCAGATAGCCGGGGAGATCCTGCAGTCGCCTGCCGGCGATCCTGAGGGCCGGCCTGGAATGGCACTCATACGCGATGGCAGCATTGTGCTGGAAGCATGGCAGCCCGCGGGAACGGGACAGGCATGACAGCTCAAGTCATTACGTTATCCTCGGGAAAAGGCGGCGTCGGCAAGACAACGGCGGTTGCGAACATCGCGGTGGCGCTGGCCACCGAAGGCGTGAAGGTGGTCTGTATCGACGGCGACATTGGCCTGAGGAATCTGGATGTCGTCCTGGGGCTTGAGAACCGCATCGTCTACGACATCGTCGACGTGATCGAAGGTCGGTGCAAGCTCCGCCAGGCGATGATCCGTGACAAGCATCTGCCCGAACTGCACCTGATCCCGGCGGCGCAGACGCGCGACAAGACAGCTGTATCCCCTTCGGACATGGTGCGGATCTGCAACGAACTGAGGCCTGATCACGATTTCATCCTCATAGATTCCCCTGCGGGGATCGAACGCGGTTTCCGGAACGCGATCGCTCCGGCCGACCGCGTGTTTGTTGTCACCAACCCCGAGGTGTCCGCGGTGCGTGATGCGGATCGGGTGATCGGCATCCTGGAGGCCGAGGAGAAGCGGGGGCCGGCCCTGATCATAAACCGGGTCAATCCCATCCTTGTCAAACAGAATGACATGTTGTCCGCGGAAGATGTGCTGGACCTGCTGGGAATCCCCGTGATCGGGATCGTCCCTGAGGACCAGACCGTGATCGTGAGCTCAAATCATGGCACGCCGGTTGCCCTGGATCCACGCAGCCGCGCCGGGCAGGCGTTTCGTAACATCGCCAAGCGTCTGCGCGGCCAAGAGGTGCCGTTCATGGGCATGGAGAAACAAGGCGGCCTCTGGGATCGTCTCCAGAAAATGACGGGGAGGCGATGATGGGCTGGTTTGGGTTTGGGCATCGGCGCAGCGGATCGCGGGCCAAGGAGCGGCTGCAGCTCGTGCTGATCCACGATCGGACGGACCTAACCTCCGAAGAACTGAGCGTCCTGAAGGACGAGATCCTGCAGGTGATCGCCAGGCACGTGGATTTCGAGTCTGATGCTGTGCAGATCTCCGTGGAGCATGACGGGCGTTCGCAGCGGCTGGTAGCCGACATCCCACTCCGGAGCGTAACGCGCCGCCGCGCTGAGTAGTTTATGCGCGCGCTCTTCTGGCGCAACTTCGATTTCTTGCTGTTTGGCGCCGTGGTGCTGGCAAGCGCCTTCGGCACGATGATGATCCGGTCCGCGATCGCGGGGAATGCGAACCTGGCCGGCTACGATACCCGCCAGGCATATTTTGCAGCGGCCGGCGCGCTCGTTATCGTCCTTCTGGCAAGCATCGACTACCGCTACTGGCTCTCGATCCACTGGCCCATCTACATCGTCATGATGCTTGTCCTGATGTCGCTCTCGGGCCTGGGCCAGGCGGCATTCGGCGCCCAGCGATGGTTCCAGGTGGGCGTTCTATTCATTCAGCCCACCGAGTTTGCCAAGATCGTGGTCATTCTTGCCCTTGCACGCTACTTTGATCGTACCCAACACGACGCGCACGACCTGAAGTGGCTGCTCAAGAGCCTTGCATGGGTGTGGGGACTGGTCATCTGGATCCTGCTCCAACCCAACCTGTCCAACGTGATCGTGACGATGTTCATATGGGCAAGCATGGTGTGGATGAACCGCGCGCCAATGCGCCTGATCGCCTGGATAGCCCTGGTGGCAATTGCCATTGCCGTGTTTGCTTTCCCATTCCTGGAACCTTATCAGCAAGCCCGGGTAATCAATTTTGCTCTTCCCGATCCGCAGGCCCGTACGGGCGCGACCTACAACGTGCTCCAGGCGCTGATCGCCATTGGGTCGGGCGGCCTGTTTGGAAAAGGTTACGGGCACGGCACCCAGACGCAATTGCGATTCATGAAGGTGCGGCATACGGATTTCATCTTCTCCGTGACGGCTGAGGAGTTCGGCATGATCGGAGCGGTCCTTATCGTGATCATTGAGGCGTTTGTGATCTACAGGTGCCTGCGTGCGGCGCAGAAATCCGCTGACCTGGCCGGTGCCATGATCGCCTACGGTGTCGCCATGCTGGTATTCTTCCAGAGCGCGACCAACATCGCGGTCAATCTGCGGCTCATCCCGGTCTCCGGCCTGCCGCTGCCATTCATCAGTTATGGAGGATCGGGCCTGATGGCGCTGATGATAGGGGTTGGGCTGGTTGAGAGTGTCGTAATGCGCCACAAGGAGCTGGAGTTCTGACGACCTGCTCTTAGCAGGACACCGGAGTTGACGAGTTGAGCGAGATGACTGAAGCCAAGAGACCGGCGCGCGTCAGAGTGGCGCCCTCACCGACGGGGCACATGCACCTGGCAACGGCGCGGACCGCGCTGTACGACTATCTGCTTGCGCGGCAGACGGGGGGCAAGTTCATCCTGCGAATCGAGGACACCGATGTGCGACGTACGGTGCCGGGCTCCGAGCAGGAGCTGATGGATGGATTGCGCTGGCTGGGCCTTGAGTATGACGAGGGGCCGGACATCGGCGGGCCCTTCGGTCCGTACCGGCAGACCGAGCGCCGCGATCTCTACCTTGAGCATGCAAAGATCCTGGTCGACCGCGGCATAGCTTATCCGTGCTTCTGCACGCCGGACCGGCTCGAAAAGATGCGCACGGAGCAGCAGCGCCAGAAGCTGGCGACGCACTACGACGGGCTGTGCCGGGGGCTGGATACCGATGAGGCGCGCAAGCGCGTGGCCTCGGGGGAACGGCACGTCATTCGCTTCAAGATGCCCAGAGAGGGCATCACCACGGCGCGCGACCTGCTGCGGGGGGAGATCGTCATCGAGAACAAGAACGTGGATGACTATGTGCTGATGAAGTCGGACGGCCTGCCGACGTACCACCTGGCGGCGATGGTGGACGACCATCACATGCAGATCACGCACGTCCTGCGCGGGGCTGAATGGCTGAGCACATTCCCGCTGCACGTGAACGTGGTGCGCGCCTTCGGTTGGGATGAGCCGGAGTGGGTGCATCTGTCGCTCTTCCTCAAACCCAGCGGCAAAGGGAAGCTCTCCAAGCGGGATGCGTCCGAGGCCATCAAGGACGGCTACTCGGTGTTCGTCAAGGACTTGCAGGACCTGGGCTTCATCCCGGAGGGTGTGCTCAACTGGATCGTCCTGATGGGCTGGGGCGTGGCCGTGGACGATGTGCTCTCGCTGGCGGATATGATCGAGCAATTCGACCTGCGCCGCCTGACGGCATCCCCGGCGGCGATCAACTTCACAAAGCTGGACCACTTCAACGGAACGCACATCCGCCTGCTTTCCGATGAGGAGTTAGCCAGGCGGGTCAAGCCTTTCCTGACGAACCTGGAGCTGCCGGTGCGCGACGATATGCTGATCAAGATGGCGCCGCTCATCAAAGAGCGCCTGACAACGCTGGATGAGGCGCCCGCCATGGCGGGATTCTTCTTCCGCTCGGAGGTCGAGCCGAGGCGTGAGGAGCTGATGCCAAAGGGGATGACGGCGCAGACTGCAACGGCCATCCTCAAAGAGTCGGCTTCGCTTGTGGCGAGCCTGCCGGAGTTCACGGCCGAAGCCATGGAGCCGGCATTACGACAGATGGTGGAGCGGGTTGGGGGTCCCATCGGTGAGGTTTTCGGTGTCTTGCGTGTAGCAGTTACGGGACAAAAGATCAGCCCGCCACTCTTCCAGAGCATGGAGATCGTGGGGCGCGAGAAGGTGCTGGCCCGGCTTCGGCGTGCAGCTGAACTGCTGGCCGCGGGAAGCTGAGGTCCCAAGGAGAGCCGAAGATGAGCGATCAGGAAGGGCGTTTTCTGGGCACGTACTTCGACCGCGACGTGGTGATCCGCTGGTCGCGTATCATCGCCATCCTGTCGTGGGTGGTGGCAGCGATCTATGCCGCGGACCTGGTCGTGGGCTCGACGGTGATGATCCTGCAGTACGTCCGGGGATTCATGATGGGGATGGGCGCGACGGACGTGCTCCAGAGCCTGCTCTACATCCTCGAGCGGCCACTGCACGGCATCCTGTATTTCGCGCTGCTGCAGGTGATGTCCAAGGGCCTGCTGATCGCGCTGGATGTGGAGGAGAACACGCGGCGCGCGGCGCGGCACTGAACCGGCCTCTGGCGGGCTTGCCCGCAACGGGGCTGCATGTTACAATGCGCCGCGCAATCGCTCTGGGGGCTCGTCCAATGGCAGGACGACTGACTCTGGATCAGTTGATAGAGGTTCAAATCCTTTGCCCCCAGCCATGAAAGCACCGCCGACCCCGCGCCTTCGTGGCGCGGGGTGCGCAACGGCGACTGGATGTCGCCTTGCGCGAAGGCGGTGTTTTTGATTTCTGTGGAAGCAAAGGGTGGGTTGGTCCTTGCGCCCCATGGCACCCTGGAAGAGCACCAGGATCTTCGACAAGGATGGGCGGTGCTCGCCTGAGGCTCGCCTGCCCTGGCTCCGCTGCCTCGGGGCAGCGGAGTGGCCGATGGTCGCAGGAAGCTCGCTAAGCCGCGACCCTTGCACCTCTTGGCGCCCTGGAAGAGCACCAGGATATTCGACAAGGTTGGGCGGTGCTCGCCCGACGCTCAACCGCCCGAAAACGCGCCGCTGCCGAAACAATGAGGAACAATTGATTCTACGGGTGAAAACGGGGGCGCGGGGAGGAACAATGGAATCTACGGGTGAAATCCCGGGCAGCGGGAGGAACAATGGTGAGGGTCAATGGGCCAACACACATTGTAACTTCGCCCTCGGAAGCTGCGGGGTCTGTAAAGGCACGGGAGCGGGAATCTCTTCCACGAGGGCCCTGATCTCCTGCCGGAACTCCTGAAGGCTCACGGGCTCACCTTCAGGAATCTCTCTTCAATCGGATCGTCGTCCAGGGATACCTCCGTAAGGCCGGAGTTCTCTCGCAATTCCCGAACGATGGGGAGGAAGTCGGGGGACGACGGCAGCAGCGTGCCGGGAAGCTTCGATTCTTGCATCGTCGTCTCGGCAAGTCAATTGCAGCGACACCATTATATAATGGGATCATCACAAAGTCCGGGCTCAGGAGGCCAGCGTGGCCGTGCCAATCAGACGCAGCGTAGTAAATGAACTGATCGACGAGTGTATGGAATTGTATGGGGATGAGCCAGATGCTGCCTTCATGAGGCTAGCCTATTCCATTATCGAGAACTGTGGCTACGAGGACTTGCAGCCAGAAGACGTAGTCGATGGCGGCGAAGATAAGCAGATGGATACCCTTACGATCGATGAGGACACTGCCTTTGGAACAGCCGATATCTCGATCTTTCAGACGAAGAACCGAGACACCTTTGAGTCAACGCCCCTGACGTGCTTGGGAAACGGGCTGTCCTGGGTCTTCCAGAAGCCAAAAGCCCGCTATCAACGCCTGAGCAATGTGGAACTCGTGCGCAAGATCAACGAAGTCAGAGAAGTCCGGCTACGCTTGGGCCCCTCAAACCTTCATGTTCGGGTCTTCTTTGTCACCAAGGGGAATGCTCAGCACTTGCCGAAGGAGTTCAAGGACGAGATGGGCGAAATCCAGGCAAAGTACGGCGCAGCCGGATTCGGCGCATTTTCGATATCTGCCCTTGGGGCGAGTGAGCTAGTCGACCTCCTGGAAGAGCAAGAACGCCAAGAGCGGCGCGTGGATGATGAGCTTCCAATCGTTTACGACGTGAACGAGCCCTCCTATATCCGCTATGTCTCCCATGGAATCAAAGGCTACATTTGCACTGTGAAAGGCTCGGAGATTGCGCGCCTCGTCAGCGGAGGCAGGGAAAAGTCCATCTTTGATCTCAACCTAAGACGCTTCTATGGAGCAGAAAAGGGCCGCGTAAATCCAAGCATTGCGGAAACTTCTTCGGATCAGTCCGAGAGCCACCTATTTTGGTTCTTTAATAATGGCATAACGATCGTTTGCGATCACTGCGACGTTGTTAACGACCCCGACAAGGCTCACCTGAAATTGGAGAACCTTCAGATTGTAAACGGATGCCAGACGTCGATGACCCTGGCAGACACCTCGCAAAATGGCGTGTTGCGGGGCGATGTTGAAGTATTGGTGAAGGTCTTTGAAACAAATGATGACCGATTTGTGGGGAAGGTCGTTCTAACCACTAACAATCAAAACGCGATCAGTTCGCGCGACCTAAAGGCAAATGACGATGTGCAGGCAGACTACCAGAGGGCATTCGCGCGGCTATTTGACCTGCGATACGAACGCAAGCCCCGTGAGTACAAAGGCTTATCTCGCGTTGAAAGCAAGACCGTTGTGAGTAATGAGAGAGTGGGGCAGGCTTACCTCGCCATCGTGAAGAAGAAACCTACGATTTCGAGGACGCAGAAGTACCGAGTCTGGGATGAAGAGTGGTACCGACAGGTATTCCCTCAATCCAACATTGAAAAACACGTTCTCGCGTTTCTCATCTATGACTATTGCCTGAAGGCAAAGAAGGCCGCTTTGACTCGCTGGAAACAAGACGCGGTTCGCTACAGCGTTGTCTCATACGGAGTATTCCACCTGGCTCGCGTTTTGGCGTTCCAATACACCGGTAAAGAGAGCTGGGACAACGCCGCCGAAACCAAGAGGCATATCGACGAGTTGCGCAAAGACCCGAAAAAGCTTGACCGCGCCTACCGGATGTCTGTGACTCTAATCAGTCAACTCATCAAGAGAAGGCCTGACTGGATGGAGAATATCAACAATGCATTCAAGGCTAGCGATATCGAGACTGCCATAAACAAGCGTCTTAACAAGCAATAGCGATCAGAGTCGCCTTTCCTGCCGTCGGTAGGTGCAATTGGGGTGCCCCTGAGACTTATGTCCAAGGGGCTTGCCCTCTTTGAGGACCTTCGGCAGCGGCCGCTGGAGGCGTCCCCGCGGCGCAACCGCACCTTCGGCACGCTGTGGAAGCCGTGGACGCACTAGACACTTTTGCCCGCAAGATTGTTTCAGTGTAGCCGCCCTATCACGCCGTGACCGCTATATATTGCCTTTCGCGGAACTCTGGATCAGTCTCCCAATCCCGGCGGCCGTCTGCGGCAGCTATAATCCCACGCAACTGACCGGGCTCGCTTGCCCCTTGTTCGTCGGACTGTTAACGGCTTCTTAGTATGGCTACTCAAGGTGCGCTTCTTGATGCCGCGGGGATATTGTATTTGTGGGCAGTCCCCCTGTTCATGTTGGCTGTTGCCATCCTGTCAGCGCCATGGATTCAGTGCGACCTCCGCCTCCGTTCGCGCATCGTACTTCTCCTTTCAGTTGCTCTGTTTCTCGTCCTTGCCCATGAGTTTCGCCAATTTACGGTTGACGATGCCTATATTTCCCTACGCTATGCTCGGAATCTGGCAGATGGGTTTGGACTTGTCTACAGCACCGACGGAAGCACCCCCGTCGAGGGCTACACCAATTTCCTATGGATCCTATTGGAAGCACCCTTGTACTTACTCCGAATTTCCGATCAGCGCGTTCTGCTCTCTGTGAAGGCTATCGGAATTGCCTTTGGACTTGGGATCATGCTTGTCTCCTATGCTCTGATACGCCGAATTACCAGCAGCGTGCGCGCAAGCGCGCTGGGCGCTCTATTGGTCTCTGCCGTTCCGTACCTTGCCTTCTGGTCCGTGGGCGGATTGGAGACAGCCATGTACATCTTCTGGCTGATGGTAGGACTTTACGCATACATCTCGGAGCAGCAGAAAAACGAGATTCATGCGTGGTCGATGTTCTTCCTGACTCTAATGTCACTCACGAGGCCCGAGGGCTTGGTGGTGGTGGCAGTCCTATTGGCCTGGGAGGCCGGGCAGTTGCTCTCGGCGAATGATGCAGCCCAGCGCTCCGCGGGTATACGACGGCTTGTTTCGGCCTCTGCAATTCCTGTCGTGATATACGGGTCCTACTTCATCTGGCGATATCACTACTATGGATTCCTGTTGCCGAATACCTTCTATGCAAGGAGCAACGCGCTCAGCGCGCAGCAGCTTCTGAATCGCGTGGGGGAGATGTGGCCATTCATTCTCTACATGCTCCCAGTCGCAGTCCTTGCGATAATCGGCTATCGGCGCGCCACGATCCAGGGCAAACACGAGAAGACCCTTATGGCGGTCATACTGGTCTGCTTGATCGCCGCTTCATTTGCATCCCGGAGGGAATGGATGCCTGGGTTTCGGTATGAACTTCCGTTCATGCCGATTGTGATGGTATTCGCAGCCTTGGGTATTGACCGACTAGCATTCCGTCGTCGCCCGGCCGGCGGCCGTGATCTTCGGCACTTTATCGCTGGCTTCGGTCTCCTAGCTGCAACTGGCGCACTTGTGCTCTACCCCGCTGCCTATTTGAAACATCAGACCAGCTACACTACTGGCCTCATCCATGCGCACGTCGCACTTGGCACATGGCTCTCGGCCGCCGTACCTCACACCTGTTCCTACGCAGGCTGGGACATGGGAGCAGTGCCTTACTACTCCCGGCTGGATTCGGCAATTGACATCCATCCTGAGGGCATCCTGAGTACATATACGACGCACCTCGGCTACAACGTGAGCTACTATATGTCGCTCCAACCCTGTTTCATAGTCCTGCCGCCGGACACCAATGACTATGCTGCCAATAGTATTCAGGGCTTCTATCGAGCCAAGGATTTCCCACAGCTGTATCAAAGGCTCTTCACCTTTGCATTCAACAGGGACTACCTACTTGTGGTCTACAAACGAGCTGACCTGCGCATCTCCCCCGATCTGCTTGATACCGGGACGCGGCTCGCAGAAGACAGCTTCTTGGAATCGTACTCGACCTCGCGTTAGCCAGCGCCCGGATACACCTCGAATACCAAGCTGCGCATGGCTGCCTCTATTTCAACTCCGATTGACCGCACTCGCCGACTCCATCCATGGATTCGACAATGGCGCACGCCCAGAGCCGCCTTTCCTCTTCCGGGTGCCCCTGGGACTCCTGTCCCAGGGATCTCCGACGGTGGCCGCTGTGCCTTGCGCCTCGTGGCGCCCTGGAAGAGCACCAGGATCTTTGACAAGGATGGGCGATGCTCAGCTGAGCCTCACATGGGGCAAAGCACCCCGACGTCGCTCCGCTCCGTTTAGCCCGAAGGCGGCCTCGCGGCGCAATTGCGGTGATACGCTGTGTAAGCCGTAAACGCATTGGACGGACTTACCCGTGATTCCGTCACCAGATAACCGGTTTTTCATGCCGTGGACGGGGTGGGCGGACAGGCCCGGCTTTCTTCGTGGCTAGCAGTCTCATTGTGCGCGATAATGAATGCGCTGACCCAACAAGAGAGCTATTCATGGCATCGAAGATTGAAATCACTTGCATAGCGGAGAGCGATCGCTCTAGCGCGCATGAACGCATCTTAAGCATCGGGGGGATAAATTTCGCGGGAAAACACTGGACGATGTCGCAGGATGGAGCAATCAAGGGCATAGAGGATGGAAAATACTCCTTCTATATCAACAGAGGTGGTAGGGTCACCAACGTGATTGTCGCCACCAGCGCATCTGGCCACAAGTACCTCAAGACCTTCGCTGATGACGAACAGCCAGATAACCTGCTTAGTCTCCCTGAATGTCCGCTTTGATGGCAACTCTTCACTGACCAAGTCTGCCACAGGCCGCGGTAAAAGGGTCCCGCGGCCTTGGGACCCTCAAACACAAGAGTCGCCTTTCCTTTTTCGGGTGCAATTCGGGTGTCCTTGGGATTCCTGTCCCAGGGATCTCCGACGGTGGTCGCTTGCCCTTGCGCCTCGTGGCACAACCGCACCTTCGGCACGCTGTGGAAGCCGGGGCGGGGTTGATCGAACGGTTCTCTGCGCCTGCAAGCTGACGCCCGGCTCCGTCATCGGCCGGAGCTGGGTTAATTGTCGGGTTGCAGGTACAGTGATGTACTCAACGTTTGAACCCAATTACTTGGAAGCCGCGGAGGTTTTACGAGATGTGGCATAACCAGCGTTACTGATCAACCGCTCGTTTAGGGAGACGAGCATGATCCCAAGGCCACGGGTAGCCTCAATGTGGACCGGCGCCGAGACCTGCGTGCTGCTCTGATCACTGGTGCGAGCCTTATATCCTGTATCCAAGTACTCCCTATTGAGTAAATAGTACAGGATATTTGCCGTCACCCGCTCGATGGCACTTGAGATCTCATATTCCACAGGCACTCGTGTAGGATTATCGAGAATACTGAGACTCACTTTGCTATTGTTCAATGGCATTAGATACCAACGAAAGTCGCAGGCGCGTTCGGCATAAAGCTCATGAACCAGAAAGACATCCTTGCTAATCTTGGGATGATCTGAAGCTTCCGGAGGATAGAACTCATACCAGTTCAGCAGATTGAGGGGCTTGCCATTGAATTCGTGCATGCCCAGGAAAAGAAAATGGGGCTGGTTCACGCCGGGTCGCTTGAGCACTTGCTTACTCCAAGGTATCGTTGGTATCTTCGCTAGCTGCGCGTCACTGAGACTAACCCTCTTGCCAAAGTGCTTGATCCAATCTTCCGGCCCGAAGAAGTTGCTTGGCCCAACGATATTTCGTGCTTCGTCTATTTCTGCGCTTGTTTCGACCTTGGGGATCGATATCTCAGAGCCGGGTTTCAGTTTGCCAAGCGCCTCAGCAGCAGACTCGCGCACACCCTCTTCCGAATCATCGAGGGCCGCGGTTAGTGCCGCTGTAGAGCGCGCATCCCCAACGCCCGCCAGCGCCCTGGCGGCGTTCAATCGAACTTCCTTCTCTTTGTCTTTGAGGGCATCACAGAGCGGCTCGATGGCGCGTGCATCTCCGATCGTGCCTAGAGCCTCCGCTGCAGCCTTGCGAAGCGATGCATCAGCCATATGGTCCAGAGCGGCAATCAATGGGGCAACAGCCCGCACGTCTCCGATCTTTCCAAGCGCCTGCGCCGCGTTGCTGCTCACCAAGTGATTTCGCGACTCAAGAATACCAATCAGAGGCATGACTGCCCGTGCATCTCCGATTGCCCCTAGCGCTGTCGCCGCGGAACCGCGTACTTTGTCATTGCTTTCATTGAGAGCTACAAGGAGCGGCTCGACTGCGCGTATGTCTCGGAGCTTGCCCAGTCCAATTGCCGCGGAAGGGCGCACGTCTTCATCGTTTCCCTTCAGGGCGGCAAGCAGGGGCTCCACAGCTCGCGCATCTCCGATGTTTCCCAGCGCATCAGCAGCCGCACTGCGCACCTGGCCGCCATGTTTCAGCGCAGTTAGAAGCGCCTCGACGGCCCCCAGATTCCCTGGGGTCCCTAGAGCAGTCGCCGCGGCGAAGCGCACATCTTCATCTCTGCTCTTGAGAGCAGCTAGGATCGGCTTGACCGCAGGCATGCCAATCTTCTGAAGCGCAGCCGCCGCCCGCAGGGCGACACTAAAAGAGCTGTCTTTGAGCGCAGCCACGAGCGGCTCGACGGCCCTGGCATCCGCGATCTTCACAAGTGCGCTCGCCGCGCCATAGCGCACATTTTCACTGCTATCTTTGAGAGCCGTGACGAGCGCGTCGAGGGCGGGGCTGCCGGTTTCAGCCAAGGCCTTCATAGCCGCTTCCCTTACTTTAGATTCCCTGTCCTTGAGGGAAGCCAGGAGCGGTTCAACGGCCTTCGCATCTGCAAGTTTCCCTAGCGCCATTGCGGCGCAACTGCGCACCTCCAAGAGAAAGTCCCCAAGAGCAACTATGAGTGGCTCAACGGCCCGTTTGTCCCCGATCTCCCCCAGCGCCTCCATCGCCTTTAGGCGTACATCCTTGTCCGTATCCGCGAGGGCGACCATAAGCGGGTCGACCGCTTGCGCATCTCTGAGCTTGCCAAGCGCCGTCGCCGCGCGAAGACGCACGAATTGATTTGTGTCATTGAGGTCTGCGACAAGTGGCAGAAGGGCTCGTTTATCCCCGATCGCGCCGAGAGCCATCGCCGCCCAACCGCGTATTAGCCAATCGTCATCTTGGAGAGTCACAAGTAGCGGTTCCACGGCGCGTTTGTCTCCGATCTCGCCGAGTGCCGCCGCCGCGCCGCAGCGGACGTGCTTGTCGCCGTGCGTCAGGGCACCAACTAGCGGCCCGAAAGCTGGTAGACCTATTTTTTTCAATGCGAAGATAGCCCCGTTGCGTTTCGTAACCCACCCTGACTCTGAAGTGCCCAGGTTCCTGATAAGAGATTTGATATTCTCGGGAGCGTCTGCGACTTCTGACATGGTAATCTCCTCCAATACGAATCTTCCGCGGTTTCATTCTCCGTGCGACAACTTGTTGACGCGCACTGCTCGCTATCTTGGATGGGCATGGCAACTGCCCTTACGCCGAACGGCATGCGCCAGTTTCAGTATATGGCCTTTGCTTCTTTGAAGCAGGTGTCATTTGTCATGGTAAAAGGGACTGCTCCAAGCCCGGACTCGCCTGATGACAATGGAATATATCTTGATAGAACGGCTCGCTTCAGTAAGTTCAGGGTTCAGGTCCCTGGTCGGTGATCTGAGCATAGGGGATGAAGGGGATGACGCAGAAAGTTCCCGCAACCACGCGTATGAATACGGAGATTATACGTCCATCGGACGCGACGGGCGTGACTACCTCCAAGTGATCTCAGGCGCGTTTGGATTGTTATCTGCACGGGTAGAGCGCGGTTGCGAAGCCCTCACGGGCCAAGACGATCAGAGTCGCCTTTCCTCTTCCGGGTGCCCCTGAGACTCATGTCCCAGGGATCTTCGACGATGGCCGCTGGCCCTTGCGCCTCGTGGTGCAAGGATGGGCGATGCTCGCTTGATGCTCGCTCGCCCGAAGGTGGCACCGCTGCGCAACCGCACCTTCGGCACGCTGTGGAAGCCGTAGACGCCGTAAGGACCGATTTACCCGTAATCTTGGCACCAGGTAGCCACTTTTTCACGTTGTGGACGCCTTGCACGTACGTTCGCGGAACTCTGGATCAGTTTGAAGGGGCTCACCTACCCCTGCCTGCCGGCGGGCGCTATCGGGTGCAACCGGGCGCAATTGGAGTAGCACCCCGTAGTAACGCTGCTGCGCCCTATCACCGGATCACTGCACGATGTAGAATCAAACAGAACGAATGCAGCGGAAATTCCTGTGATTTGCCGCCTGCTATTGGGGAGGAATGCCATGAAGAAGACAGCCCGTGTGATGCTCATTGTTATGTGGGCTGGAGTCCTGGGTGCATGCGCAGGGGCAACACAAGGATCAACTGGCGCAGCTCCGCAAGCTGGCGATGACGTGATCAACCCAGGAGATCGCATCGGCGACTTTCTCATTACGACAGGGTACAGCGAGGACGTCGTCTACGCGACCAAGCTCCATTGCCCCTTCGAGAGCTACACAAACACGGAGTCCTGTGAACAACCTGTGGGAACAAAGTTCAACGTTGGAATAGGAATCTATGCTGATAACGGAACAACATTGGATGAGACGTGGTCGGAGCAAACCCACCAAATGCTTATTGAAGGCCGCCCGGTCAACCTCCAAGCCTTTGGGTCGGTTGACTTCACTCATCCCGCGGTTGGCACAGTGCGTGTTTGGAACGTTGTTGTTGTTACCGACAAGCCAGGCAAGATCACAGCCCACTCATCGGGGACAGTGGGAGGCGATCCCTTTGACTATACTGTGATAGTGACGTTCACCACGCCGTAAATAGACTGCTCTGCAGGGTGAGTCGCCTTTCCTGTTTCGGGTGCAATTCGGGTGCCCCTACCGATGCTTCGCAGCACCTCCCCCAAATAGGACCTTGTTGGCGAATAGCTCTGCGATGTGCTGAAAGCGGGCAGCCTGGAGCCATGCACCTTCTGTCGGATTTGGGGGAGGCGGCGTCAACGACGGCTGTGCAAGCCGGAGTTAGAAGTGACCGATTTGTCCGCGGTGTTGGCGCGAACAAACGCTTTCTCACACTGTAGACGGAGCACAGATAGTACACAACCCGCTGTACCAATGGAGGCAAACGCAATGAACGTCCGCAGTCTAAACCAACTCCTGGCCGGCCTCAGAGAGCGCCGGGCCGCCCGACCGCCCGAACAGATCCCTTTCGGCGACTTTGATGACTTCATTCAGCGCATTGACGTGCCGCCGAAAATAGTCGTTGGGCAGGAGATTGTAGATCCAAGCGATCCAATTGTGGTTGTAAAACGAAAGTATTCTGTTCTCAAGGAAATTCTTACTCGGCCTTTGTTTCACATTGCCAGGAAAGTCCGTGTCAGATTTCATTGGGAAGGTATTCAGGTGCTTGGGGCCAACATGGAAAGCCCTAACTGCTTCGTCTTCCCCATCCCGTGTAACCAGCCCGCAAACTGGTACCTCAAGATTTCCTGCGCATCCAGTTGTCCCCCGGGGCCAAGACCCCTTTACGTCTCGATTGAGACACTCCGCCAGAATCTCCTGCTCTACGCAATATGGCTTTTGTCGAAGCTCGTTGCAGGCATCGCCCTTTGCGCAATGGCAGTCCTCCCGTTTCTATATTTCCGTTATCAAACGGCGAGGAACTTCGTGGATCAGCTCGCCTTTGGCCGACCCGCGTCAAGCGACCTTACAGTCGCGGCACTGGTCTTCTTCCTGATCATCACCTTTTCAAAGAGATTTGACGAGATCTTCGCAACTCTTCAAAAGGATGAGACGGCGCTTGAATCTGTGACGCGCGGCGGGAAGCTAGTATCTGGCGGGATCGAGGTGGTCAAGGACCGGGCTGCGGAAGCAGCACAGGCGTACGTCCACGATCTCCACAGATCTTCAAGGTCTCGCCCTTCTTCTACTCGGGGTGGCAGCAAACGCTGACAACGGCAGCCTGGGCAAGTCGCCTTTCCTGCCGGAGCTGGGTGCAATTCGGGTGCAATTCGGGTGCAATTGCAGTTACACGCTGTGGAAGCCGTAGACGCATTTCGGGACCGGCTCCGGGGCCGGGTTCGTGAATCACACTTCCGCCGCCCCTTGGCTCTGCACATCTTGAGGAATGGCCCAGAATTTTCCCACTCCTTGTTCAGAGGCTGCTAAAGTAGAATGAAGGCAGAACCGAGGCCACAATGGCAGCCTACGCCAACATTTCTGAGAAGCTCAAGAGGGGCGAGTATGACGACGAGGCGGGACCAAAGCCAACCGGAGTGCTGCGATTCTTCAATGCAGTTGATAGCTACATGGAGATGCGTGCCTTAACAAATCCGCAGCGGGACGCACTCTGGCAAGAGTATTTTCGCCGCCAAAGTAGAAGGGTTGTGCGACTCCGGACCAAGTAACCCGGAAAATAGCTGTCCCTCGAAAGACCCAACTGCTCACGGTTGTTAAGCATTCCAACACCGAGTTGCGCATACGCGCGGGCCTTTCAATTACCACGGAAGTCCGCGGTGGACTCGAGAGTCGCCCTTCCTGCCGGAGGTGGGTGCAATTGGGGTGCCGCCGCGGACTCACGTCCCGGGGACTTGCGGTGGCTCGCCCGATGCGGCCCCGCGGTGCAACCGCACCTTCGGCGCGCTGTAGAAGCCGTACACGCCCAAGACCGATTTGCCCGTAGTTCTAGCACCAGATAACCGCATTTTCACGCTGTGGAGGCTGTGCGAGTCGTTTCGCGGAATTCTGGATCAGCTAATAGTGGTTCAACTCCACTACCCCCGGCATACAACATTCTTCTGAGGCGCCGATATCTCGTTTTTCGGTCACAGCCCCTTTCGGCGGCCCGATGCAGTTCTGAACTCGCGATATGATTTCCCGATGATATTTCCCGCCGTTTCGGACCTTACAGTGGCTGGCTTGACCTATCGCCCTTCGGCAGTCTCATTATTCCTCCTGCCGTGCTCGACGCGACCAACAACACAATTATGAGGACTAACTTGTTTAAAAATCAGTGCTTTCATCTTGAAATACTCCCCGCCGCACGTTGCCCTGCTTAGTACTCACAATGGATCCGTTGATCCGTCCAGCCAGGAATTGTAGGGTGGTGGGCGGCAAAATCGATAGTGGTCCAACTGTCATTTTCTCCGCCCATCCCGCAGTTGGCATCGGTTTCCCAATCGGACATCCTGGGTGCTGTGCTGATGTTCCCGGACTCGATCAGGGTCCCAACCAGATCCAGTCCTTCGATCAAGTAGTTCACCTGTGCCCCAGTAACGTGGTTGTCACGCAGCGTCAAAGTTTCGCCGGCTGAGACGTAGGCCCAGATCTGGCAGGGTACCCCTTGAACACACTGGGTTCCCATGGGCTGCGGGGGTTCGGCAGTGCAGACGTTTGGATTGCCGATCGCGACCAAATCTGCGTATCCTACACACCCACCACTCCACATGTGGGTGCCAATATTGATTCCGGCGTGGATGCCCCCGCAAGAGGAGCTGGCGTCATTGTTGACCACATTACCGGTGATCTCGAGCCCTGACACGTCTCCCCATCCCCAGGGGTGAATTGCGATTGCGGCGAACATACCGTAGTTGCCCGGGCGCGCCTGGATCGTATTGTTGGATATGACGGTGTCCCTACCACCAAAGAAGACAATGCCAACATCTGAGGCATCTAGTATCGTGTTGCCTGTGATCGTGTGCCCTGGTCCCTCAAAGGTGATGCCATCTGACCAGTCGCCTTCTGGTTCATCTGTGTCGGTTTGTTCACAGGAAGGGTTCAGTACATGATCACCAGCGATGTCTATAGTAGTATCCCTGATCATGCTTTCTGCTGCGCACAAGACCAGGGCGGTTGCACATTCCGTATTTGAGATGTATAAATCATCCACGACAAACCCGGTGCTCCAGGCTGATGGATTACCCACGTAATCCTGATCCACGTCCTGCAGGTCGCTCGCGGCGCACATACTCAGGGTTCCAGGATCACACAGCCCATCACCCGGATTTGGGCACTCGTTAGGCAGCCAGGTGCCCCAGTTGTCATCCACGCCGTTCCCAATGTTATCTTGGCCATAGCAAACCCGGGTTTCCCGGTTCCCGTCAATGTGCAGATGACTTAAGGTGATGTCATCGACTTCTCCATAATTCGGGACCTGTGAGCGAGAGACCACACTTACGACATAGCCTTTCAAGTCGTCAGTCGCCTGTAAAAGGGCGCGATTCTCAGGATCGGTGGCGGTGAACGTCAGGTTGGTCTTTGCTGTGTTTGCCACGAGGAAGATGGTTTTATCGATCAGGTAGCCCTGGTAATCTGGGAGGTTGGTTCCTGAGGTGAAGAGCACTGTGTCTCCGGAACTGGCCATATCAACACATTGCTGGATCGCCTCACTGTCAGGATTTGTATCCCAGGGATCCGCGCCGCATGAATCGACATGGATCATCGCTGACCCCGGCGATTCTGTTGGATTGTCAGTGAAGGTTGACGGTGGTGCGGTGGTGATTTCCGATTTGAGCGTTGGTGTGCCCAGGGGTATTGTGCAGGCAATGATGAAGGCCACTATTACCAAGAGAAGAATCTGCTTCTTCATGGCTCTCACCTTCCGTTTCTATTGGATTCTTGCCGGTGGTCTTGATGATTTCGGCAACTGAATCGTCATTGAGAAGCCGATTGCGTTTTGCCGGACTTGTGAGCAAGACACCCACCAATCACGGGCGGCCCTTATAACATCCTAATATTACTGCCTTATTGTTCATCCTAAGTACATTTTATCCTAAGAAATCACTTAATCCCTGCCCGTGCGGCTATTATGCCATTCGGGCAAATCGCGAACAAGAGTCGCCTTTCCTCTTCCAGCTGCACCTTCCGCGGTTGCCCCTGGGCCCTTGCCCAAGGACCTGTCCTTGGAGGTGAACCAAGGATCTGCGACGATGGCCGCTTGAGGCGGCCTCGCAGTTGCAGATCGGTTGCAGATGGGACCTTCGGCACGCAGTAGAAGACGTACTCGCAGTAGACTGATTCACCCGTAGATTCGCAACCGGGTAGACGCAAAGTCACGCCATACACGCTATCAACGCCCAAAGCTTGAACTCTGGATCAGTTGATAGAGGTTCACCTGTGCCTGCGGCAAGGTGCAGGCAAATCCTTTGCCCCCAGCCACGCACAGTACGCGAAACACCGCCGAAAGGCGGTGTTTTTGCTTTCGTGAGCATGGACGGCGACTTACCCTTGCGCCCCGTGGCGCCCTGGAAGAGCACCAGGATCTTCGACAAGGATGGGCGATGCTCGGGGGAGCCTCGCATGGGGCAAAGCACCCCGACGTCGCTCCGCTCCGTTCAGCCCGAAGGCGGCCCCGCGGCGCAATTGGGGGGGAAAGGATGTGGAAGCCGTACACGCTTCTACCCGCGTTTACCCATGGATTTGGCATCATATGTCTCTTTTTTGCGCCGCGGATACCAAGTGGAGCAGTTGCCGGAGCTCTGGATCACCACGAGAAGGGTTGCCGAACGAATCAAAAAGACCTCCTTGTGACCGTCACAAGGAGGTCTTCGGGCCGCCAGGTGTCCGACGACACTACAGGCCCTCGACTAGCAATCCCAGGACCAGCAGCACGAACCCGACAAATACAAGCCAGAATGAGAAGGGGGACAGTATCGGAACTGACACAATCTTCGCCAGGAAGCCTAGCACTCCCAGCAGGACGGCAATCCCAAACGTGAGGTTCTTTGGCGGACTAAGTTTCATGACTGCATTCTCCTCTGCAAGCAGGCCTGACGACCAGTATCATTATGATACATCCGGTCGAGAAACACAAGCTTCTCTGGCGGTGAGACATATCGGGCTAGAGTCACCTCTCCTGTTTGGGGTGCCCCTGAGACTCATGTTTCAGGGATCTCCGACGGTGGCCGCTGGCCCTTGCGCCTCGTGGCGCCCTGGAAGAGCACCAGGATCTTCGACAAGGATGGGCGATGCGCGGGGGAGGGAACCCCGCCTTACGGAGTGGGTGAGCCTCGCATGGGGCAAAGCACCCCGACGTCGCTCCGCTCCGTTCAGCCCGACGGCGGCCCCGCGGCGCAATCGCAGAAGCACGCTGTGGAAGCCGTAGACGCATGAGACACATTTACCCGTGATTTTGACCCTAGGTAACCGCTTTTTCACGCCGTAGACGCTATGCACGTCGATTAGCGGAACTCCAGATCAGCTGGCACGCAGGGATTTACTTGTGCCTGGGTGTCCCAGCGCTACACCGGGGTGACAGTGTATCGGCACGACAGGCACCGCCTTGCGCGGCAGCGTGGTGGCTGCAACACGCGTACCGCGCCGTTGCAGGTACATACAAGTGCGCGGTGTCGGGACTTGCGGAGGTCAGGTATACAATTGATGCGCCGCACAACGCTTGTGCCGACGGCATACAAGGAGGCCAGACACATGAAGCAGAGAACCTTCGCGTTCGGGTTGCTCGTGTTTGTGTCAAGCATGCTTGTCGGCTGCGCTCCCGCCGGGCAGGGCATTGTGCCCGAGCCAACCTATGTTCCCGAGCTGGCTGCCGACTTTGGCTTCAAATTTGAAGAGAGCTCGTGTTACACGGAAGTCCTGGACACCTTCAGCGACACCTTCACAACGGCAATTGGTGAGGATCCCTCCGAGTCCATCGACGTCTCGCTCCGTTTCTCCGACGATCAAATGAAGGCCGTGTTCGACAAAATGATCGAAATCAGTTTCTTCAGCTATCCGGAGATCTTCGAGGTCCCCACACCGAAGTCCGGTGAGATGGCTATAGTGTCGCCCGCAATGCACTTTCACATAGCTGTCCGGAACGGCGGTGTGGACAAGTCAGTGGACTGGCTCATCCAGTCCAAACTGCCCAAGAATCATCGCGAGACTACCCAGCTCTTGGGTCTAATCCAGATGATTCGGGACATGATCAAATCGAGCCCCGAGTACAAGCAACTACCTGAGCGAGGGTTCGGCTGCCTGTAGGAGACTTGGACTGGCAGTACGAGTCGCGACTTGATGGACCATTCCGTGCCATGCTGGGAAACGGTCCGTGTCGATATCACAAGAGTCGCCTTTCCTCTTCCAGCCGCAACCCGGTTGCCCTTGGGCCCTTGCCCAAGGACTTGCGATGGCCGCATGAAGCAGCCTCGGAGTTGCAGATAAGTTGCAGATGGGGGAACACTCAGTAGAACACGTACTCGCAAGCGACTGATTTAGCCCTAGATTTGACACAGCGTAGGCGCAAATTCACGCTATACACGCCATGCACGTCGAAACGACGAACTCTGGATCAGCCGCAGGCAAAAGTGCGAATACGGTGCTTGCAGCCCCGAAACATGTTCCGTCCCCAATCCAGTCTTCGAGATTGACCATCACAATCACGCAACAACTCCCACCCACTGCACGACTTCGTTACTCAAGAGTCACGACCATGCCTGGCCTGCGCTGCAAGCCAAGCATGCTCTTGTCTGCAAATAGAATAGGACTTGTCTGTTAGTCGGCCGCCCCAGGCGCCGCGGCTTGGACCGCTTTGGGCGCAGCCGGACGCGGGCCGTCCATGGGGGCCAGGGCGCTACGGCTGACAAAGATCGGCAGGGCCAGCAGGGCAAACCCGAGCATTCCGATGATCCCTAGCGGCAGGGGGCCAACCAGATGGTTCGGTGCTCCCCGGATGAAGTTGAGCATCGCATCTGCCGTGTTGTTGACGGTGCCGTGAGCGAGCGCGGCGGGCCAGACCGTGCCGCTACGCAAGGTCAGCCAGGCAAAGAACGTGCTGAAAAAAGTTACGACCATCAGGTACAGCAGCGCGGCCGCTACTACCGGAAGGCCCCAGTAGTCGAACCCGTAGTTGTATCCCATCGGGAAGAACGGCCAGTGCCAGGCGCCATGGATCACGCCGAGAAGCAGCACAGCCTTGCGGGCTCCGAGCGGCATCAGCTTCGGCAGCAGGTATGCCCGCCAGCCGAACTCCTCGCCAAGCATCAGCGGCAAGGTAGGGATCGTCGCCACGGCCGTGATCAACAACCGGCTGATGAGGACCGTCCAGGGATTTGCAGTCGCGTGGATGTCGACCCCGAAGGTCTGCCGCATGTACGACATGGACGGGTCGAACCGGTCGGGGAAGAGCAGGTAGAAGATCACCCCGCCCACAATGATCGCCAGGGCCGGTGCGATCCAGCCCACCAGATAGAATGGCCAGCCGCGGCGGAAGTTCGGGCGGAGCAGGGTGTTGGACCAGCCTTCGCGGGTGATGAGCCGGGTAACGATATTCGCGACTGCCGGCACACACATTAGCACCATCATTAAGATCAATGCCAGCGGTCTCATTGGCCCGGGAATGGTCAGATATATCCCTCCAGTCAGAAAGATCACCAAGGCCAGGATGATGGACATGCCGTAGGCCAAGGCCACAAATATGTAGATGCGTCTGCGCTCGACTGCTGAGATCATGGTGCCCTCCCTTTCGGCCAGGGGTGAAGATCGCCTTTGCTGACCATTTTCATTGTACAACTCTGGCCGCAAAATACAACCGCCTCCAGTCGCTTCCTGGTCGAGCCTGGAGACCTGATCCGATGCTGGCCGGATGGCGGAAGATGCTGGTATGCTCCCTGGTTTATGCTCAATCCAGGCAAATCAACATATTCTCCAGCCGGGCCTGGCGACAATTCGCCGTGGACTAGAGTCGCCTTTCCTCATCCAGCTGCACCTCTTGCGGTTGCAGATAAGTTGCAGATGCCCCGCTGCGCGGGATCTTCGAGAAGAACACGCAGTAGAACACGTACTCGCAGGAGACTGACTTACCCGTGGATTCGAAACCACATAACCGCATGATGGCGGTGTAGACGCTGTACACGGCGAGTTGCGAAACTCCGGATCAGCTAATAGAGGTTCACCTGTGCCTGCCCTCTTCGAGGGCCTTCGGCGGTGGCCGCTGGCCCTTGCGCCTCGTGGCGCAAGGATGGGCGATGCGCGGCGGAGGGAACCCCGCCTTGCGGAGCGGTTGAGCCTCACATGGGGCAAAGCACCCCGACGTCGCTCCGCTCCGTTCAGCCCGAAGGCGGCCCCGCGGCATAATCGCACCTTCGGCACGCTGTGGAAGCCATAGACGCTTCTACAAGCGTTTACCCGTATTTCGTGCGCCAGATACCCGCTTCTACACACTGTAGACGCAATGCACGGCCATTCGCGGAACTCTTAATGATCCGGCCTTTCAGCATCCAATTGACATTTGCCATATGTGTGCAATAATGGTTGCAGAGGATCCGAGGGTACGACCGAAACCGGGGAGGATCACATGGCATATAAGACCATGCGTCATATCATGGAGTGGCTGTTCTCGATCCTATTCATTATTGGGGTCGTGACCGCGGCTCTCAGCGTGACCCTTGCTGGCTTCACCCCCAGCGTGTGGTTTCTGATGGCTTTCCTGGCTTTGGCCCTGATCATCTGCACCGAGGTGACCCAGATACGGGAGTTTCTCCTGAAGGATAAGTAGCGGTTGGCAGCGCAACCGGCTGGATTTGGCGCGGTTGCTCCTCCTGGCCTGACATGGGACCGATTCTCCGCGCAATGATCGCGTACCAGAAAGGAGCACGTCATGGACGATAGCAAGGGTAAAGCCGAATCCGTTGGCGAGGATGGGCAGCGCGCCCACGGACAGTCGCACAGATGGCTCTTTCTCAGGAGGGATCCTGAGTTTCTGGATCCTATCAGACGGCTGTATGATGCTCCCAACAGGCTGATTGAACCATACGTCAAGAAGGGACAGGTGGTTGCCGATTTGGGCTGTGGCTCAGGCTACGCCACGTTTCCTCTAGCAGATCTCGTTGGTCTCGAGGGGAAGGTCTACGCTGTTGACTTGGACGAGGGGTGTATCCGTCGCATAAAGCAGAAAGCCGCCAGGGCTGGCTATCGCAACATTGAAGCACACGCTTCGTCCGCCTCTGACATCGGTTTCATTGGGGACAAATTGATCGACTTTGTTCTGGCCAATGGCCTGCTGTGCTCTATGGCTCGCGACCGGCAGCGGGCTGTGAGCGAGATTAAGCGGATACTCAAGCCAACTGGACAGGCCTTCCTGAGCCTCGGCTTTCCCCCACCACTTGGTTTTGTGGATCAGAAGGAATGGGAGCAGATCCTGGCAGGTTTCAGGATCAAAGGCGGGGGTAGTTTCAGGCAAAGGTGGGCAGTAGTCTCGCTTTGATCGGGGCAGCCTTAAGTCAGCAGAGGGGGACCGTTTCCTGTTTCAGCTCACGCGAGCACCCAACAGGCCTGAGCGCCCTTCCTGCCACAGGTGGGTGCAACCCGGGTGTAACGCCAAGAACAGACTGTGGAAGCTGTACACTCCTTGGACCGATCTACCCGTGATCTTGACACCAGATAGCCACAATTTCACGCTATGGACGCTATGCACGTGAATTCGCGGAACTCTGGATCAGTTCACACCCGGCAGAATTTCGATGACAGGCCGCATAATCTATAAGCCGTGAGCCTGCCATATCGTGCGCAAACACCCGGCTAAGACACTATCGAGCACGTACTTGCGCGGCGCTAGAGTTCTGCGAACTTGCTGCGAATCTCGAAATTCCTTCCGCGCCGGCGGTGCGGGGAGAGATTGCGCTCTTGGGGGCCAGGCCTTTCCCGAACAGGGATGCCCTACTCAAGTAGCCCACGTCTTTGGAAAGGCATCGCTAGCTATCTTTTCAGATCAATAAGGTGTTCCTCCACCGCCTGGACCTCCAGCTTGAGTTCAGACAGATAGGCCTCCAGTTCGGTTATCTGTTCAGCCTTGGTCTGGTAGCGACGCTGCAGGTCGTGCTCGCCTCCGCAGCAGTCACAGCCGCAGGAGCACCCACAGTCACAGTTGCCGTTCTTGCAATCGCAGGTTTTGTCACACATTATTCCTCCTTGAATTATCTAGGTCGAAGGTTCTTGTTCCTTGGCGTTTAGTGCCTGCATGTACGCTTGCAGGGACGGCCGAGGCAACGGACGACTAAAGCCGCCAGGCGCGCTGCTCACCGAATGAAGCCGGAAGGGTGGTCGTTATTTTCTCCCCTCCTGACTGCAATTAGGGCAGCTACATTCCGGTGACCGGGTCGGGTTGCGCAGTTTGACACCCTGGATGTCCGCGGCTCGATAGATCAGCTCGAGCAAATCTGGGTTCTTCAGCCGGTAATGGACGTTCCGCCCCTCGCGGCTCGTGACGACGATCCCGGCTTTGCGCAAGGCCATCAGGTGCTGCGACAGGTATGCCTGCCGCCAGCCGAAAGTCGCTTCGAGATGGCATACGCATGCTCTACTATTGCCGATTGCCAGCAGAATTTGAAGTCGCGCCGGTTGGCCGATGGTCTGTAGAAGCACCCCAATCCTTTCGGCGGAAGATACATTCGCCATGATGAATATATTCTATCTGCCTCCAAATTGCCTGCTAGGTGTCATATGTCACGTCATTCCACGCATGTTGTCAATGAATACGGCCCGTTAAGTTCAGGTGCAACAGATACTGGAGTCGCCTTTCCACTTCCGGGTGCATGCGGGTGCAACCCCAGAGACATGCTGTAGAGGCTGTATACGCAGTAGACCGATTTACCCGTGATTTTGGCACCAGATAGCCGCTATTTCACGCTGTGGAGGCTGTGCGAGTCGTTTCGCGGAACTCTGGATCAGTTGATAGAGGTTCACCTGTGCCTGGCCTGCCCTGCCGGTCAGGCCAGGGCGGCAAGGTGCCTCCGCTTCGCTTCGGCAAATCCATTGCCCCCAGCCTCGGAAATACCGCCCCCAAGGCGGTATTTTGTTCTTTAGGCGGCGCGACACTGACATTCGGGCGTCCTCTGCCGAGAAGTCAAGCGAACTGTACTGACCCGGGGGCTCGGCGGTTTTCCAGCGGTGTACTTTATAATTCGCAGGAGGACTTGACCATTGAAGAAATCCACGATCGATCAATTGACCCACCGGAAGCTTCAATTGGTCCTTACCTACGCCCCGGCGGGGCTCGGCCATTTGAGAATCATGGACGCCCTCTATCACGGGCTTCCGGAGACGGTGAACCCGATCGTGCTGGGCAGCCAGGACAAATCCATTGAGATCATCCATCGGTTGACGAGCATTCATCCCATTGGAAGAGCCATTTTTGATTGGTTTCAGACAGGGCCGCTTGCATCCCCGGCCAACAGCCTGTATCGATACTTGCTGCGGATGAACACGAGGGTCGTTTATGACGAGATGGTCCGGCTGCTCGCCGAGCGTCTGGAACCGCCCGAGAGGATTTTGGTGGTGTGCACGCATTTCGGCCTGGCGCACAAACTGGCAGCGGTCAAAGAAAGCTTTCAGAAGCAAGAGCGCGTGCAGATGGTCCTGGTGGTGATCGTCTCCGACGACACCTTCCAGCACATCTGGTATATCGACGGAGCGGACCTCCTGGTTGTGGCCAGCCAACATACCAAGAGGAAATATGCGGCCTACGGCGAGAAGATGGGCAAGAACTTAAGGATAGAAGTCGTGCCATACCCGTTGCATCCGCGGCTGGGGAAAAAGCTGGGTGCCGTCCAGATGGCTGAGAAGACCCGCCAGTTGGATGCCAAAGCCGGAGAGCCAATTCACGTTTCGATTCCCATCTCCGGGGCGGCCGTGGGCACCGAATATTTATCCAGGCTGATGGCGCTCTTGAGGGAGAAATCTGACCGGTTCCTCTTTCACATCGTTACCAAGGACGCCCCGTTCACAAAGAACTTCCTATCCCAATTGGTCGGCAAAGCCTGGATCGATTTGCGCGTGGGCAAGCTGGACCGGGAAGTGGTGGATCTCTACGACGGTCTCATGGAAACACAGACGATTTCTCTCGAGGTGACCAAGCCGAGCGAGCAGGCCTTCAAGGGCCTCCTGGGAACGCAGTCGCGCGGCGGCGTCATTATGCTCTTTTCGCAGCCTGTGGGCAGCCAAGAATATGACAACCTGGATTTCCTGGTGCGGCATTCCCTCGTTCCCTCCAAGGGAACCAACGCCCAACTCTGGAAGATGGTGGTAGAAAACGCCCGGATGGATCCGGCGCTTCGAACTCGACTGTTCGAAGAATCGCGCACTTGGAGAGGCGTGCGGATTCCAAACGATCCTCACAAGGCCTCGGACCTCATCTGGTGGATGCTTACATCCGGCGCTTTTGCCCGGATGCTGGCCGGCAACTTGGACCTCAAAGTGAAAGACGGGCAATCGGGATTCCTAGGATCGGATGGAGTGGCAGAATTTTGGGATTTGGCGACATCGGTATAACCACTTGTTTCCAACCTGAGCCCAAGGTGGCCTAGAGCCGCCTTTCCTTTTTCGTGTGCAACCCGGGTGCCCTTGGGACTCTTGTCCCAGGGGCTTGCGATGGCCGCTGGCCTTAGCGCCTCGTGGCGCAAGGATGGGCGATGCGCGGGGGAGGGAACCCCACCTTGCGGAGCGGCTGAGCCTCGCTTGCCCGAAAGCGACCCCGCGGCACAACAATACCTTCGGCACGCTGCGGAAGCCGTATACGCCCGTAAATCGATTTGGCTGTAGACTTGGCACCAGGTAGCTGCTATTCCACGCTGCAGATGCCATAGCCATTCATTTCAAGGAATCAGTATTATGATTCCAGAAAGCATGATCGCGGGCTCAACTGGAACACGGTCCAGGTTTCGCCGAAGTATCATTTTCTGGTTCTCTCGCGTCTATGCCAATGCCGTCAGTCGCAAGGGAGTAAGAATGAAATGGGTATTGACTCTCACAACTGTTCAGATCATGCTGGTTTCCTGCGCAGCGCCTCAGACTCAGCCAACGCCCATAGCGACCCCTTTCGTCGAACCGAACGGCATGTTGACCGAGGAGCAGACCGCCACTCTCGGTTCTTTGGAACTTGTGGATGATCATCCGCTCTATACGATGCATTATGTCGGATCCTACAGCGGGCAAGCCGGTCTTGATGAATCGTCACATGCCGTCAGGTCAGTTGAACACCCTACACGAGGCAGTTGCCAACTGGGATGGGCTTGTTCGCTCTTTGCCACGTTGGGTGATGAAAACAACCGCCTCTTCGGTCGCAACTTCGACTGGCAATTCAGCCCGGCTCTGCTCCTATTAAGCGATCCAGCGGATGGATATGCTTCGGTATCGATGGTGGACATCGAGTACCTGGGGTTTGAAGGCGATCGATCCAGGAATCTCAAAGACCTGTCTCTCGAAGAGCGCCGGCCCCTACTGGATGCTCCGTTCCTGCCGTTTGATGGCATGAATGAGAAGGGGCTGGCAGTCGGAATGGCTGCGGTTCCAGCGGAAAATATGCCCCATGATCCAAACAAACAGACGATCGATCATTTGGAAGTGATCAGGGAGATCCTTGACCATGCCGGAACCGTGGAAGAGGCCATTGACATCTTTGGCAGCTACAATATCGATATGGGCAATGTTCCACTTCACTACCTGATCGCCAGCGCATTGGGAGACTCGGTCCTCGTGGAGTTCCACGATGGAGAGTTGGTAGTGTTCCGGAACGAATCATCCTGGCAGAGTGCCACGAACTTTCTGCTTGCAGCCACAAATGGACATCCGCAAGGTCAATGCTGGCGGTATGATCGCATCAGCGAACACCTCGAGGAATTTAAAGGCCAGATTTCCTCCCAAGACGCCTTTGGCCTACTTGCGAACGTTTCCCAGGACAATACGCAATGGACGATCGTCTACAACATGATCACGGGCGAACTGGGTATCCTCATGGGACGCGACTATTCCGGGAATCCCCTCAACTTTCACGTCGAACCATCAGGGGAATGACCGCCGTTGATGGAAGCCGCACGCGCCCCCATTCAATCATAGATGGATCTGGGCCGCGACGGTGCGACTGTGGTGATGGCTGAGATGCGTATTGTCGCTGCTCCCCCGACACGTTCCACGTGTCAGGAGTATAGCGATGCCAGTCTTGCGGGGAGATGGCCTTGCCCCGATGTCCCCACTTCAATTCTCTGCAATTGGGCGTACAATGGAAATGCCTAGGACAACGCCTGAAAGGATACTCTTCCACAATGAACCGGATAATTCGATATATTCTGCTGGCAGGGATCGCCATTTTCGGCTTGATCCAGCTGCTCCCCATTGGAAGGAATCACACCAATCCTCCAGTGATTTCCGAGCCAAATTGGGATAGCCCGGCGACGCGCGCCGCGGTCAAGGAACAATGTTTCCAATGTCACAGCAATGAGACTGAGTGGCCGTGGTACAGCAACATCGCTCCTGCCTCGTGGCTCGTCTATGCGGACGTGGTCAATGCTCGCCGCGTTTTCAATTTCTCAGACTGGAATGCTCATCCGGGCGAACTGGACGAGATGATCGGAGAGATCAACAGCGGAAGCATGCCGCCAATCCAGTACTGGATGGTCCACCCCAACTCTCGTCTATCCGCCGAGCAGAAGCAGACACTGATCGATGGTTTGAAGGCCACACTGAGTCCCTAAGAACTCCACCTGATAGCACGAGTCTTCCGGTTCGCCCATCCGGTTAGCCCGTCTGCCCTTCCCCAGTTAGACGACCACAGGCGTCGTGCGGTCTATCTCGACGTGAAATATGTATTTACCTTGTATTTGCCAATCGTGACTTTGACGCGCACTTTGTGCCCTTTGTTTCCCCCTGGAAAGTACGCAGTGCAACTGGCCAGTCCATTTTCATCCGTCACACCACTGCACGTGACAGTTCCCTTGGATTGCCAGACCACCTTCATAGTTATTCCGGCCTGACCTACGCCCTTTCTCTTCAGCATTCCATACACCGTGATACGCGTGGCTGGAGTGACCCTTGCATCCGATACAGAGGTGCAAACCCGCGTCGCCCCAATATTCTTGCAAACAGCATTGTAGCCGGGCATGACCAAGGCAGCAGGTCTAGGGTCTGACAGTGCGGGCGGGCTGGTTATGCCTGATGAAACTGAACTTGCGGTCGAATTGGACTGGGTAAACCCCACTGTGCTGAATAATAAGACTACAACGAGCAGGAGCCAAGCTAAGCGTTTCATGCCTCCTCCACCGCGACTCCAAGAGATCGGCTCGACAATCCTATTATCATAATAACACAATTCGTCCAGACATCTTGTTCCATTGGGGGTTGAGCCCCAGTACCAGCAGCAAACAACGAGACCCACGGGGTAGTATCGTACCGGAGGTGCTGCGCCATCGCGAGTTCCGCTGTGGTCCAGAGTCTTGCAATCGTGGGGCCTGCCGGCGGATAACGCAACCCCTTCGTAACATCCCAGCGCAAGACGAATTAGAGTCGCCTTTCCTGCCGTACATGGGTGCAATTGGGGTGCAATCGCAAAGACACGCTGTAGAAGCCGTGGACGCCTCAGACGGATTTACCCGTAAATCTTGCACCACATACCCGCTTTTTCACGCTGTGGACGCTGGAAACACACCTACGCGTGACTCTGGATGAGTCGATGGGCGTTCAATTACCTAGCCCATGTGGAAGCGGGCCAACGGTTGCAGGCACCTTGCTAACCAGCTCCCCGTAGTTCCCAGGGCTTGTTTTTGTGTTCACTCCGAAGTAGCATGTGCAGGAGGCACCTTTTGCCCCCCTTGCTCGGCAGGGGGGCGAGCCTCAGGGAAGCGAGATCCCTTACAAGCGATTTTGAACAAGCCCCGCATCAGAGAGGCGGGGCTTTTAGCTTCTTGCCGCTGGAGCATGGCTTGATGAGGAAAGGAGCAGGACATGAGAACTCCAATCGCTAGTGCTAATGAGATGGCTGGTTTATCCGTGGACCGCCAGTCGATAGTCCGAAGAGTGCTGCTCGTCTGCGGGATCGTGTCATCGCTACTCTACGTCGCCTACAACATATTCGGAGCGCTTCAGTGGGAGCACTACAGCTTTGCATCTCAATCTGTCAGTGAGCTTGCTGCCATCGGAGCTCCGTCGCGACCGCTGATGGTTCCCATGGGTATCGTATATGAGATCCTGGTGACCGCCTTCGGAGTGGGCGTCTTGATATCAGCCGGCCGAAATCGTCCTCTGCTGATCTCAGCGGTGATGCTGGTGATATACGGCCTGATTGGTCTGACGGCTCCATTCTTCCCGATGCAGCCCCCTGGAACAGGGGCAAGCTTCACCGGTACGATGCACAAGATCATGACTGCGCTGACCGTGCTGTTCATGTTCTTGGCCATCGGTTTCGGAACGGCAGCGTTAGGAAAGCGGTTCCGCGTCTACTCGATCGTCACCATTCTGCTGCTACTCGTGTTTGGTGCTGTGGGGGCAATGCAGGCTCCCCGAGTCGAGGCTGGCCTTCCCACCCCGTGGCTCGGGGTTGTCGAGCGCATTAACATCGGGGCGTTCCTGCTGTGGGTCATCGTGCTGGCCGTCGCTCTCTTATGCGTCAAAGCCGAAAGCTTGAGACCTGAAGACAGATGAACGATCGGTCATACTGAGGCGGCTCCCAACCGAGCACGTCACGTTTGGTGTGTAGGTAGTGACAGGCGGGCCTTACTCATCGGCAGACACCCTATTCACCAGGTTGTCCACCCATGGGAGTCGTGAGTCGCCTTTCCGGTTTCGGGTGCAATTCGGGTGCAACCTGGGTGCAACGCCAAAATCACGCTGTGGAAGCCGTGGGCGCATTAAACTGAATTGGCCGTGATTCGTGCACCAGATAGCCGCTTTTTCGCATTATAGACGCTATGCACGTCCATTTATTATGGAACTCTGGAACAGTTGATGGAGGTTTACGTGAGCCTGCCTGCCCGGCCACGTCAGGACAGGGCGGCCAGGTGCAGGCAAAGAACTCTTGCGAGTACAATCCTCTGAATGGTCTTTGTCCATTGCCCCCAGCCTGCCAAGCACCTCAGACGAGTCGGTGACAAATGGCACGTGACTCGGAGGGGAAATCTCTGTATATTATTCCTCATCGGAACTTGCCGTCGCCTCAATCCATTTCCTTGTGGCATGCATAGCGATCTTGGAGCTGATACCCTCAACCTGTAAATGGTCATGCTGCGCGCAGAATGCCTGGTGACGCAGTGCAGTGTGCAAGGTGTGTTTCATGCGAAGGACCGAAACGAGACCCTTCCCCGCCAACCGGACCGTAGTAATTCGATGCGCGTTCTTTGCGCTGGCAAAGATAGGCGCAAAGCTGCATTCCTACGACGAACAAACCGGAATACTGACTGCAACGATCGCCTGGAAAAACATCGGTTCATTGGAGGTGTTCGAACGAGTGATCGAGATCAGCGTGCAGGAACACGAGGATACATCAGTGCTAAAGCTGATTGCCCCACAGGAGCAGAGCGATGTGCTGCTGCGGCTGATCTCAATCTATGTTGTTGAAGGCGCCAAAGCCATCGAAGATGATGCCCATGTTCAGTGGGCAGGCCTGTTGAAGAAAGAAGAGGGGCGCAGGCTCAACCGAGCAAAGAGACAAGCCTGGATCGACAAGCTCAGCCATCTCGTCCAACAAATACCACTCATTGGCCGCCCGGAGGGGGAGCCGGGGGTGCCGGCGGAAGTGGAGCCCGTGGGATCAGAGCAGGCCGAGGTCAACGCTGAGATGGTGCCTTCAACGCCGTTGGCGATCCTCGAGGGAGAAACGAAGGCCATTATCCCGCTTGAGCCGAAAACGCTCGACTTGGCAGTGCCGCGTGCGCCAGGAATGCTGATCACGGATCGTCGTGGCCGGTTATTTGAGATACAAGTCGACCCGCGGACGACTGCGGACCGCAGGCGCCACCTGGTGGTATGCCCCGACCCCACCTGCTCTGCGACCAACCTGCTAGGAAGCTCGTTCTGTTTTCGGTGCGGGAAGCAATTGACGCTGGGCGCGGCGTCTGAAGAAGTGATGCGGCGCGTGGTGGCAAATGCACAATCCAGCCTTGTGTACGGTTTGCTCTCGATCGTGCCTGCGATGCTGCTGATCGTAATCGGAACGATCCAGCTCATCATCGGAAGCGGTGCGATCTCCCTCGCAGCGATACTCTCAGCCATGAGTGATTCCGCAAGTTCATTGACCTCGGCACTTACCAGGGGGCTGGCTGCAAGTACGCTGCCCGCCTTGATCTTTGCCGCTTTGCCCAGTTTCCTGCTGGGGCGCATGGCAATATCGCATGCTGAAAGAGCTCTGTCGGATCTGACGCTGAATTTCCTGGCAGATAAGACCGGGAGGAAAAGGGCAATGCTGGGACGGGCGCTCGGCGCCGTGGGTATGTATGCCGGGATCAGCGTCTTTGTTCTTGTGTTGCTATCAGGCTACTTGCGAAACGGGGGTTGAGAAGATCGGCTGAGTCACTTCTTCATAGGAACCGCGGCTCGCCCTGAAACGCGGTCTTCGTTGTTGGACTAGCCGGCCTTCTTCTCGATCTTTGCCCAGGTATCTCTCAGGTTCACAGTCAAATTGAAAACCGGTTTGCCCGGCGTGGAGTCGGGGTCCACGGCAAAGTATCCCTGGCGTTCGAATTGAAAGTGGTCGCCAGGAGTGACCTTCGCGAGATCTGGTTCCAAGAATCCTGTCGAAACAGTCAGGGAGTTCGGGTTCAAACACCCGAGGAATCCCGACTCGCCCTCCTCGGGATCTTCCTTGGTGAACAGCCGGTCATACATGCGGATCTCTGCGGGCGCGGCGTGCGCCGAAGAGACCCAATGAATTGTGGACTTGACCTTGCGCCCATCGGGCGAGTCCCCGCCGCGCGTGGCGGGGTCATACGTGGCATGTACTTCCACGATCTCCCCATTGATACCTTTCACCGCGTGCGTGCACTTGACGAAATAGGCATAGCGTAGGCGGACCTCATTGCCAGGGTAGAGACGGTAGTACTTGGGCGGCGGCGTTTCGCGGAAATCATCCTGCTCGATGTAGAGCACCTTGGAGAAGGGGACCTTGCGCGTACCCGCCTGCGGGTCCTCGGGGTTGTTGACCGCATCCATGTGCTCAACGAGGTCTTCGGGATAATTGTCAATTACCAGTCTGAGCGGCTTGAGGACTGCCATGCGGCGGAGCGCACGCTTGTTGAGGTCATCGCGCACACACGCTTCAAGCAGCGCCACGTCAGCCGTGCTGTAGTTCTTCGCAACGCCCACCCGGGTGATGAAGTCGTGAATGGCGTCGGCGGTGTAGCCGCGGCGCCGCATGGCACGCAGAGTTGGCATGCGCGGATCGTCCCAGCCAGTCACGTGTCCGTCCTCAACGAGCCGGCGGAGCTTCCGTTTGCTCATCACGGTGTAGCTCATATTCAGCCTGGCAAATTCGATCTGACGCGGCTTGAATACCTCGAGCTGATCAAGGAACCATTCATACAATGGACGATGGTTCTCGTACTCGAGTGAGCAAAGTGAATGCGTGATGCCTTCCATCGAATCGTTCTGCCCATGCGACCAATCGTACATCGGGTAGATTTTCCAATTTGAGCCGGTGCGATGGTGTGGCGGTTCATGGATGATGCGATACATCACCGGATCGCGCATGTTGATGTTGGGATGCGCCATGTCGATCTTGGCGCGCAACACGCGTGAACCATCGGGGAACTCGCCATTCTTCATGCGCTCCAGCAGGTCGAGATTCTCTTGCACGGTTCGGTCACGATGTGGTGAATTCCTGCCGGGTTCGGTCAGCGTGCCACGGCTTGAGCTCACTTCCTCGGCGCTTTGATCGTCTACGTAGGCTAGTCCCTTCCTGACCAATCTCATTGCCCATTCGTAGAGCAGGCCGAAATAGTCCGAAGCGAAGGTCACCTTTACCCATTCGAATCCCAGCCAACGGGCGTCGGCCTCAATTGCCTCTACGAACTCAGTCTCTTCCTTGGTCGGGTTCGTGTCGTCAAAACGCAGGATCAACTCCCCACCGTTCTCTTTCGCGATCAGATAGTCGATCATGAACGCTTTGACATGGCCGATGTGCAAGTAGCCATTCGGCTCCGGTGGGAGGCGCGTGCGGACATGGTGATAGCGTCCCGTGCGCAGGTCTTCTGCGACGGCTTCGCGGATAAAATCAGTGGGCCTGGTTTCCTCAAGCGTCATGGACGGATCGCCTTCTTCCTGGACATCTGGCAACATCCCGCAGGTTGGCGCCGGACAAGCGGTGCCCTCGACCTGCCGCCACGGCGTGGAGCAGTCTCGCGGCCTGGGATGTGGGGGATGAATTTCGCCAATTATACAGGGTGGACATTGCGGCCTGTGACTACAACGCCATTCATAGTGGTGTAAATCCATTTCTCCAGCCATGAAAGACACCGCCGAAAGGCGGTGTCTCTGCTCTTCTGGGGTCCGACGGAACCCCGTCCAGGCTCACCGTGGCCGCTGGATTTACTCCAGCGTCATTCCGGATTCTCTGGCTGTAGTCCCTGAGTTCGATCTTGTCCTCCCCCCACACAGATGCCGCCTGCAAACCAGGCCATATACGCGGTGGAGAGGGAGGCCCGCCGACCTCCCTCTCCACTTTCGACAAACCACACTACCCTAAGGAGAAGGAGACGTCATGTCCCATTTTTCATAGGCTTCGTGCCCGGTCGAGCTGAAGGTCCGAGTGAAATTGGGCTTGGTCAGATCCAGATTGGTGTACCAGTAGAGCGGTATCATCACCGCATCGTCGTAGACCAGGATCTGCTCGGCTTGCGCATACAACTCCAGGCGTTTCGCAGGATCGGGCTCGATCGCCGCCGCTGCTACGAGCGCTTCATACTGGTCGTTCTTCCACATCAAGCCACCAGCGGGCTTCCCGCTGGCGGCAACCGGATTATTGGCGCCGTTAGAGGCCACGACCTCGCGGTCGAAGTTGTTGGCATCCGGGTAATCGAGGCACCAGCCCGCGCGGAAGATCTGGGGTGTGTTGAGGCCCTTGGTGGTTTCAAGATAGACCGCAAACTCCTGGTTCACCACCTGGACTTGCACGCCCAGTGTATCAGCCCACATCTGCTGGATCGCTTCCGCGATTCGCTGGTGGCCGGAGCTGGTGTTGAACAGCAGGCTCAGCTCAAGTTGATCGGCAGTCTGGCCGGTCTCATCCAGGTAGGCCTGCAGTTCCGCCTTGGCGGCCTCGGGATCGTACTTGATGCCCAAGTCCGGATGGTCAGCCATGGTCGGGGCGGCGGCCAGGCCGGGCCGGGCAAACCACTGCGCTGGTTGCTGAGCGCCCTTGGTCACGTTATCGATTAGCGACTGGCGATCCACCGCCATGGACAGGGCACGGCGGACACGCACATCGTTCACGATCGGGGCCGTTGTGTTGAAGCCGTACCAGTAGGTGCACAGCTGTGGAGAAATGCTGAACTCCTCCGAAAGGACGGTGTCGGCCTTGATGCGATCAATGTCGGCCAGGGGCACATCCTGGACGTTATCCATATTCCCGGCCTCGTAGTCCGCCATCTGCGCGGTGCCATCCAGCATGGAAAAATGAACCGCATCCAGCTTGGCTTGCGGGATTGAGTCGGTGCCGGGCCAGAACGGGTTTTTCACCATCGTGAGTTCGGAATCGTGGACCCATTCGCTCATGATGAAAGGACCATAGCCCTGGAAGAAGCCGGGTTCGGTCCAGCGCTCCTCGCGAGCTTCCACCGCGCCGTCGCAATCACCCTCGATTACCCACTTGGGGTTGGCGTAGGCAACCCACAGACCGGCGATCTGGGCGTTAAAGGCTACAGGCGCGATGAAAGTCATCTGCAGAGTTGTGTCATCAACAACCTTGACGCCAACCGTGGAGAAATCCTCCGTCACGCCGTTATTGAAATCGGATGCGCCCTGTAACACGAAACCCAACAGATAGGCATAGGGCGAGGCGTTCACCGGAAGCAGGTTGCGGTAGATGCCATAGGCGAAGTCGTTGGCTTTGACGATGCGGTCGGCAGAGCCATCGCACGTTTTCACGGTCTCAACCGCTTCACCATTCCAGCGCACCCACGGCACGTCATCGCGGAGGTGGAAAGTGATGGTCTGGGTGCCATCGGCGTTGTCGACCGCTTCCCACTCAGTGGCCATGCCGGGTTCAAGTGCATTGGTTTCCTCATTGAGATGCGTCAGGCCGCCCATGGTTTCCTGGACGATCTGGATCGAGCTCGTGTCCTCCGCAATTGCCGGGTCCAGGGTGGGGACATCACCGGACATGAATGAAGTGCGCAGGACCTTGGGGAACTCCAATGCCGGGGCGTTGGCCGCCGGGGCTTCGGCTGCCTCGGGAGCCGCGGGAGCACCGGGTTCAGCAGGTGCCGCTGTGGTCGCAGGGCCACAGGCTGCCAGCATCAAACCAAGCATTGCCAGCAGGCTCAGTGTAAAGGAATACTTACGCATTGTTCTTCTCCTCGTATGCTTTTGGGATTGTTTGGATACGGCTGTGCTTCTTGCGGTATATGGACGCTGGCTATCTGGCGGAGAGCAATCACCTCCTTCTTTCTGGACATCCCAGGCGTTCCTGTCAGCGGTTCCGGCAGCAGAGACCGTGTCGGATGCCAGGCAAACGCGGATCATCCTGGAGGCAGCTATGCCGCCTCCGTCAAGCTGCCGATCATCCCCAGTACCCCAATAGATGGCACGTTGCAAATTTGTGATGTAGTCACGCGAGAATCTTTTGATGCAAGACATGCCTATTCAATTGATGTCAGTCTCTCACCGAGCCAGATGCATCACAGCAAATGGACGAATGATTGAAACCTCGACAGGAATTCTAGGCTTGGGGAAGTGGTTCGTGAATTCTACAGATTGAGTATCTTTGCGTACTGCAACTGCACTATGTCCCCCAGAAGAAGACTTATCCGACTAGTTTGTGACGCAGCGCCAGAGTTGTGGCTTCAACCCGGTTGGAAACCCCCAGTTTCGAGAGGATGTTGCTGACGTGCACCGAGGCCGTCGCCCGGCTGATCACCAGGCGGTCAGCGATCTCGGGGTTATTGAACCCCTGGACGATCAGTGCCAACACCTGCTGCTCGCGGCTGGTCAGGCCGAATTTGGGTCCCGTGCCTGTGGTGGTCTGCTGGATGAGGACTTTGGCAGCTTCGGGAGAAAGAGTGGGTCGGCCTTCATAGGCGGACCGAATGGCGGCCTCCAAGTCCTCGAGAGAGACGTCCTTCATCAAGAAACTGATTGCCCCGGCCTCGAATGCCTGGCGGACCAGCTCTTCTTCCTGAAAACTGGTCATGGCGATGATCTTGATGTGGGGTTTCCGTTCCTTGATGCGTCGAATTGCCTCGACCCCGCCAATCTCCGGCATGACGAGGTCCATCAGAATCACATCCGGCGGCGCCTCTTCGCAAAAACGGATGGCCTCAGCCCCATTGGCTGCGACTCCCATTTCCTCCAGGCCAGGGATGATATCCAGGAAGGCCGAGAGGCCCTTGCGGACCATGGGATGATCGTCCACGATAAGAACCCTGATGGGATCAGTATCATGCATCGGAATCTCCAACTTGTGGGAAAAGCCATTCAACCGTGATGGCCGTTCCGCTCCCAGGATGCGAAATCACCTCAAGGCTTGCGCCGATATCCGCGGCCCGTTCTGTCATGATTCCCAGACCCATTCTGCGTTCGAATGCTTCGTCGAAATCGAACCCCTTGCCATCATCGCGAACAGACAACCGGATCATCTCCTGATCACTGCAGCACTGGACTTCGATATGGGATGGATCGGCATGCCGACTGGCATTGTTCAGCGCTTCCTGGGCGATCCTGTACAGCGTGATCTTGATCTCTGATGGGATGTCCACCTGGATGTCGCATTTGAGTTCAACGGGAATCCCAGAGCGCCCCGCGATCCCCTTGCAAAGCTGAGCGAGCAGGTCTTTAAGATCGGTCTTCACCAGCCCCTCTGGGCGGAGTTCGATCAGCAGAGAGCGCAATTCCGCCAAGGCCCCCTGGGTCAGCCGCTGCAGTTCCTCGATCTGCTGCCTGCCCTTGCTTGGATTCGCTTCCAGAGAGTGCGGCAGGGTTTCCGAAAGGATGCTGGCCGAAAAGATCGTCTGGGTAACGGCGTCATGCAGATCCCTTGCCAGCCGGTTTCGCTCGGTCAGGATCGCTTCGGAGGCAATACGCTGGGCCAGCCTTTGTTCGGCCTTGCCGCGTTCGGCAATCTCCTGTGTGAGTTGCTCGTTGGTCCCCGACAGCTCGGAGGTGCGCTCGTCCACCAGTCGCTTCAGTTCATTTGACCTCGACAGAATACTACTGATACGGTAGCGGTAGCCGGCGAATGCAATCCCGACAATGCCGAAGACAACCGCAATCTGAACCCACAGTCTCTGCCAAATGGGTGGAATGATAGTGATTTGGATTCCCTTGCCTTCCGTGTTCCATAAACCATCGTTGTTGGAGCCGATCAGGTGCAGTGTATACGTTCCTCCCGGCAGGTTGACATACCTCCCGCTTCGATTCTTTCCAGCAAACACCCAAGCGGGGTCAATCCCTTCCAGATAATAGGCATATTGGTTGTTCTCGGGCTTTGTGTAACTGAGGGCGGCAAATTCGAATTCGAAGTAGTTGTTCGGCCAGGATAGGGTCAACTCATCCAGACGGTCGAGGGGTATGCCAGAGGCAACTCTTTCGCCGCTCTGAGTGATTTCTGTCAGAACAACCGGAGGCAGAAACGGGTTTTGGAGGACCTCCTCGGGGCGAAAAGAAACAAAACCATCGGTGCTCCCGAAGAACATCTCTCCGTCTGTGCTTTGGAAATAGGCCCCCATATTGAATTCACTGCTCGGCAACCCATCTGCGTGCGAGTAGTTTGTAAAGACCTCCAGGTGAGGATCGAACATCGAAAGACCCTTTTGGGTGCTGAGCCATAAATCTCCTCGGCCGTCTTCCAGGATTGAGAAAATCAGGCCCTCCGTGACCCCTTCGGCATCCTGATAGTGCCTAAGCCTGCCCGTGGCAAAGTCGAAATGATGCAGACCACCACTCTGGCTGCCCAGCCAGAGTCCACCGGAGTGATCCGGGAGGATGGAAAAGACCGCGCGATCGCCGGATGGCAATTCATCTGATGCAGGCAAGCTGATTCTTGAGAACCGGTTTGCCGCCTTGTCGAAGGTGTTCAAGCCGTTCCAGGTACCAAGCCAGAGATTTCCGGCTTTATCGTCCTGGATCACAAGGATCCGATCATGGCCGAGCGTATCCGGATCCAGGGCATCACTGCCGAAGTGGCGCAATATTTCTCGGCTGGTTTGATACCAATACAGCCCTTTGTTCGTCCCAATCCAGACATCTCCATCTACATCCACCAGTAGGCAATTGATGGGAACACCTGGAAGTAATGAGCCGGCAAACTTGCGCGTAAATGAGTCCTGTGCGCGGTCATAAACATAGATATGGCCCGCAGTCGTGCCTGCCCATACATTTCCGGACGGATCCTCGATGATCGCCCGAACGCGTTGACGCGTCTGGCCTTCTTCCTGTGCAAGTTGAAATTGGTAATGGTGGATCTCCTGCAGTCTGCGGTCGACCCGAAGAAGTTCAAGGTCGGTTCCTATCCACAGGAAACCCCGGCTGTCTTCAAAAAGGGACCAGATATTGCCTTGCTGAAGCGTGTCCAGGATGTATTGGTCGGGCTTTGCAAACTTCTGCCGCAGCGGTTGATATACGTAAATGCCCTGATCCAGCGTGCCGATCCAGATGTTCCCCTCACGGTCCTGGAGCATGGACAGGATTGTATTCCGGCTATGTGTGTCATCCTGAATCTGGGGTACGACAACACTCTTGTTGGATGAGGGATCCATTCTCAGCAAACCAGTATCTGTTCCAATCCAGAGCATTCCTGAGCGATCCTTAACAATGGACCACACATTACCAATTTCCAGGATCGACGATGGAGCGAAAAGCGCATCAGCGGTAAGGGGAGTGGCGGCATTCGCCCGTGCGTCGAAAAGAGTCAAGCCTTCTCCTCCGAGAAGAAGCACGCCAGGCTCAATCTCGATGATCGCCTGGGTAATGACACTAGAAGCTGTGAATGGCGCGAGCAATTCAGCAGCAAACTCAGCTTGGCGCGCCGGCTGGGTGATCACACTCGCAGTCGTAGCTGGCGTGCCCGGCACCCGCACGAAAGAATCCGTTGTTTGAGCGTAGCGGCTCAGACCATGCTGAGTCCCGGCCCAGATCCCCCCTTGTGAGTCCTGATAGACCGTGGCGGCAAGAATTCCCTTTACCGACCTGCCTTCAACATCCAGTACACCATAATAGGTGGGCTCGGGGATCTGGTTTTTTTCGAAGTCGATCCGAAATATCCCCTCATGGGTACCCATCCACATATTCCCGTCTCGATCTGCGAGGATCGAGGTAACTGCCACGTTCTCGTTAGTGCTCTCTTCACCGGCGCCCAGGGGAACATGGAGCATCTCCCCGTTGTTGGGGTTAAATCGATCCAGCCCGGATTGGGTTCCAAACCAGAGATTTCCATTTGGATCTTCGCCGACAGCATAGACCACATTGGCGCGGATGCTGTTGGGATCTTGCGGGTCATGACTGAGATTGATAAACTCATAGCCATCGAATCGGTCGACACCTTCGTGCGTGCAAAACCACAAATAGCCCCGGCTATCCTGAAAAATGCATTCCACCGTGGCTTGGGAGAGACCGTCCTCGACGGTGAAGTTGGTAAATGAAATTTCTTCAGGGGGAAAATGTGTCGAGAAAGCGCCCGGGTTCTCCTGACCCAGGCCTTCATTTGTTGCAGAAGCCAATGGAAAAGGAGGAACGCTGTCTCCCGGTCGCGAACAGGCGGTCAGAAGGATTCCCCAAACTAAGGCAATTGAACCCAGGAAGACCCGTCCTTGCCACACACGAGAGCATTGCATATCGATCTGCCTGTCTCACATGGCAGCTCCGGCTCTCTTGCACCAGACATTCACCGCACCTGCCAACCATTACTGTTTTGAAACAATTCTAAACCACAACCGGACCTTATGCTGACATATGCACGGACATCATCAAGTTGTCTCGTGCGGCATGGAAGAGGACCGCGCCCCATGGACTGCCCGATTCTTGAATGAGGATCTCCCAAATCCAGGACAATGCGATGACCAGGGGCACTGCGGTGAGGCCAGTGGGGAAGCCGTGCAATACGCTTTTGACGGGTATGGTGACCAGGTGAAGATGGCCAAGACCATTTCCTCCGCGATGAAGCTCATCAGGAAAGCGCGGTTCTCTCCGAGGCGGCCAGGTTGGGAGAGACTGGCGTTGTCCCTGTGAGCAAGTTTGTAGTCTATCGAATATTCCTAGAACACACATCCTGCAACTGCACAATGAAAGCCTACATCAGTTGCATGATTCTGCACCCCCACTTGATACGACACCTGCACTAGGTCAATATCCATTAGGTGGATGGTGCCAACCCCTGCGTTTCACGTTCTCCTATCTTGCCGAATGCCCCCAAGGCGCCAATCATCCGCGCATCGGGGCCGGGAGTCGGGGTGATGCTTGTCTGCTGCGAACCAATGCGGCAGGAAGGTGCTTTGGAAGCAGGCCTACGAACGGTACAACTCGGCCACTGATGGTGGTTCAGTCCATTGCCCAGTCATCGGAAACACCGCCGGCAGGCGGGGTTTTGCCTTTCTGGGGTCCGACGGAGCCCCGAGAAGGGGCGAGCCGGGGAAGACACGCGCCGATAACGAAACAATGAGGAGCAATTGGGGATGGAACACAGGCAGGCGAACTCCGCGGTTCTGCGCCTTACCTCGCATCTGTTGCTTCGCGGGGGACAAGCAAACGGCTTCGCCCTCGCGCGTTGTCACTCCGCCTGATTGAGCCCGGCTCAACGGCATTCATACCGCTAGCAGGGCGACCGCGCTATAATCCTGAATTGGACGTTCCAGAACATGGAACGTCCAATCTTGGAGACCATTTGGGGCCATTACGGAAGAACCCTTAACGGCCTCGAATAGATGGTCGAGCATTGATGCGGCGAGACAGCCTGGGCGTGATCTTTAACCGGATCGAAAAGGATAGCTACCCGGCGTGCGGTGAACCGACAGCTGGTATTGGCCTGGAAAGCCAGGAAAGGGCGAGGTAATGAACGTTCTTGTTTTTGGCGGATCGGGGAAGATAGGCGCTGCTGTTGCCTGGGATTTGGTTCAGGCAGACGACGTAGAGAAGGTAGGCATCGTCGACAGGCGGGAGGATGCACTCGAGAGAACAAAGGGCTGGATCCACAACCCAAAGGTGCATTCGCACGCTCTTGATATCCTCGACACACACGCCCTTGAGAGCCTCACGAAGCGCTATGATGTTGGCGTGATCGCACTGCCCGATAGAAGAACGAGCTACAGAGTTGCCGAAACGGCAATCGAGGCCGGCCTGAACATCGTCGACATGCTTGAAGAGTATCATCGCAGACCGGATCCCTATGAAGTCGAAGGATTAGAGCTATCTGGTGGCATGCAACCGGACGAGTATGGCGAGTGGCTGCATGGAAAAGCTGTGGTACAGGGCGTGACATTCCTTGACGGGATGGGTTTTGCTCCCGGCATCAGCAATATCACCCTGGGCGAAGGCATCAGGAAACTGGATGAGGCAGAAACGGCCATCGCCAGGGTGGGGGGAATTCCCTCAAAAGCTGCGGCCGGGAGGCATCCACTCAAATACATGATCACCTGGGCATTTGAACACGTCTTGAGGGAGTACGTGGTCAAAGTGAAGGTCATCAGGAATGGCGCCATTGTGGAAGTGGATGCGGCGAGCGATCTCGAGGTATTCAGGTTCGACGAGTTTGATCAGGATGAAGTAATGGAATGCGCGATCACGCCGGGTATGCCCAGCTTTGTCTTTACACGGCCCACCCTCCGTGAATTCGCAGAGAAGACCATCAGGTGGCCAGGACATTGGCGGGGAATCGAGGCGCTGAAGGAATGTGGCATGCTCGACCTCCAGCCCATAGAAATCAGGGGCCAGAACATTGCACCACGTGAGTTCCTGCTGTCTGTCATTGAGCCCAAGCTCAAGCCACTTGCGGGTGACACGGATGTATGTGTAATGTGGAACACGGCGGACGGCACGAAGGATGGCCAGCGTACCAGGATCAGCTATTACCTATGGGATGAGGGGGATGCCAACAATGGGCTCTCAGCCATGGCGCGAGTCACTGGTTTCACGGCAGCCATTGGGGCCTTGTTCATAGGCAGAGGAATGATAAAGACCAAGGGTATTGTATCTCCCGAGGACGGCGTCTCGGGAGCGCTCTATGAGACGTTCATAGATGAACTGGGAAAGAGAGGGATCAGGATTGTGGAGCGGATAGCCGCGACCCCTGCATGAGTGCCGCGGTCCCGCATGGAGGTCTTTTCCGCTCTCGCACGATTTGCCGGCAGTAGATCTTGATGCCTTGGCGGCCTCTTCCGCTGCTCGTCATTCGCGGTTCACTGGCCAGTTGGGATGTGTTGCGGTTTGTGGAGCACAAACCCCGGAGTCGCCTTTCTTGTTTCGGGTGTAATTGGGTGATGCGCAGAAGAAACTGCAAACGCTATTGACCTATCTACCCGTGATCCAGGAACGACATATATGGAATTGCACGCAACAGACTCCATATACACACTTGGCAAAGACTCTGGATCAGTTAGTAGTGGTTCAAGTCCATATCCCCCCAGCTACGAAAAGACACCGCTGAAAGGCGATGTCTTTTTCTCACTAAGGCATGGCGGAAAGCCCAAAACACGCGCCGCTGCCCAAACAATGAGGATCAATGGCGAGTAGGGCTCGCCAGCTGGGAAAATCTCTTCTATTGGATTGTCATCGGGCGCGAGTTCCGAAAGACCGCACTTGTCCCGCAATTGCCGCACAATCGGAAGATAGTCGTGAGATGGCGGTAATGAATTGCCGAGGGGATTCGACTCTATTGTGACCTACGTCTTCTAGATAGCTTCCCCGCCCTGAACGTCAACTTTGGCCGCAGCGCCTCCGGCGCCCCGCAATGACCATACAAAACGATCCCGAGCCCAGGGGCTCGAGTTCGTTTCTGGAAACCCGATTCTGTCCGCGGCTACTAGCCCTTTCGAGTGACGAGGCGATAGATGGCGATAACGATGATCGCGCCCGCCAGCGCCACGAGAATGCTCGTGATGTTGATGCCGGTCATCATGTTTGCGCCAAAGAGCAGGCTTGTTATCCAACCGCCCAAAAAGCCGCCGATCACGCCCATGAGCAGATCCATCCATACACTGGTCTTGGCCTTCATGATTATGGACGCCAGCCAACCTGCTACCAGACCCACTACAATCGTTGCAAATATGCCCATGACTTTTCTCCTCTCGTCGGTCGTATCAATTGCCAATTTGCATTGTAGCCTGAACCGAAGTGTTCTTCAATCCCGAAATCCCGCGCGCCCTCCGCGCGCAAGGGCACCATAGTGCCGTCCAGGAAGGGAATGGAGCGAAAGCACGTCAGCGCGCGCAACTAACTGGCGTGCTATTTGAAGGTCCAGTTGGCAGCCTGAAAGAACCCGGCAGTGTTCTCAACCGATGCCCGTATCTCCTGCCGAACTCCTCTAGGCCAACAGGCGCCCAATCCAGGAATAGCTCCTTGATAGAATCCTGATCAAGTCCGACTTCCGGAAGCCCAGATTCTCCTGAAGGTGCTGCACAATGGGGAGTAAGTTGGGTGGCGAAGGCAGGAGTGTGCCGATAGGCATCGATTCTTGCCTGATATACTCCCAATATTCGCCAATGTTGGTCTATCTGGGGCGGCCTGGCGTCCCAAGGGAGTTGTTGACGTCATGCGGTAGGCCCCAACCTGGTTGAACCGTCTGCATAATTTCAAGTTAGGGTGCAACGCCGAGGAGGAACCGATATGAGTACGCGCACGAAACGCATTCTCTTTTGGACTCCGAGGGTTCTCGGCATTCTTTTCGCAATGTTCCTGAGTATGTTTGCCCTCGATGTATTCGGGGAAGGTCTTGACTTCTGGAAGGCCATTCTTGCCCTGCTCATCCACTTGGTCCCCGTATATATTGTGGTGATTGTGCTGGTCATTGCATGGAGGTGGGAGTGGGTTGGAGCGGTCCTGTTCGCCGCTTTGGCGGTTCTCTATGTGGTCACGGCCTGGGGGCGACTTCATTGGAGCGCTTACGTGGCGATTTCAGGCCCTTTGGTCCTATTGAGTATTCTCTTTCTCTTCAATTGGATCTACAGAGCACAACTGCGAACTCGATAATTGCGACCGACATCGCCACACCCGCCTCTGGAGCTCTCGCGATGCGGCGAATGCATACCGTAGTGGATTTCCATAGCGGACTGCCCCCTAAGGCGCCTAACATCCACCGGTTCGCCAGCGGCCTCATAGTAGCACGAATCGGCCAATCTTGCCCGCCGGACGCAAACAAGCTCCGATTAATCTCATGCGCGTTTGGATTGCTGAGTGCACGGTCAAGGGTGCAGTTGATTGCCGTTTCCCGAACTCGATGCAACGTCTGGATTGGCTCATAGCGTCGGGTCAATCTTGAGATTTTCCCGCCGAAAGCCCTCACAGTTGAAATGCGGTGGCTCTAATCTCTTGGCTTGACAAATGATTAGATGTGTTATATTGTTAAGCCTGCTTAACTATATAGAAAGATGAAACTATGCCACATGCTGATCCGCTGGTCCTCATTCTCCAAGAATGGATAGGGGCTTTCATGCATCGCTCCATGCGCAGCTTGATCCTCTACATGAAAGAGAACGACCTTTCCATGTCGCAGGTCGGTGCCCTGTTTCAGATCAATCATGGCAGGCAGCATGTCTCAGAGCTTGGGGAAGGGCTGGGCATCAGCATAGCTGCAGCCAGCCAGATGCTGGAGCGCCTGGTCCAACAGGAATTGATCCTGCGCTCGGAGGACCCACAAGACCGGCGCGTCAAACAGCTTGCGTTGACCCACAAAGGCTGTCGCATCATGCACGAAAGTGTTCAGGCCCGCCAAGGTTGGCTGGAGGATCTGGTTTCCACCCTGTCTGCAGGTGAAAAAGGGCAGATTGCGGCAGCCATAGAGGTTCTGATTGATAAGGCCAACCAGCTCGACCAACAGTCCGAATCGGAGCAGTAGTCAATATCTCCTTTTGGAGGAGTCTTCACAACTATGCTGCGTCTAGCCAAATACCTAAGACCGTATCTTGCCCTGGTCTTGATTTCCGTCGCCCTCTTATTCGTTCAGGCGAACGCCGACCTAGCCCTGCCGGACTACATGTCCGATATCGTTAATTATGGTATCCAGCAGGGCGGCGTGCAAAACGCCGTGCCCACTGCCATCCGCCAGAGTGAAATGAACCGGCTGGTCCTGTTTATGAGCTACGCAGACAGAACCATGGTGCTCAGTCACTACACTCTTGTGGATAAGTACTCGCCTGAATATGAGCTGTACATCAGGGATTACCCTACTCTGGCGAACGAGCCGGTATATGTGCTGAAACCCATCGACCAAGCGGGAGTCAGCAAACTAAATCCGATCATAGGCAAGGCCATCCTTGTCGTATCTTTCATCCAACAGACAATGACCGACCCATCCAAGACGGCTGCCATGGGCCAGGGCTTGGGCCTCGATCTATCCAAAATCCCGGCTGGGACGGACGTTTTTGCCTTGATGGCCAACCTTCCTCCAGCGACACTTGCCAAGTTCATTGGCACCATCAACCAGAAATTCGCGACCCTGGGTCCAAGCATGATCATCCAGATGGCCGTCGGGACGGTCAAAGCAGAGTACGCCGCCCTCGGTATGGACACCGGCAAGCTCCAGACGAACTACATCATCCGCACTGGGATTCTGATGCTGCTGGTGACCTTGCTCTCCGTAGCCTGCACGATCGCGGTGGGATTCCTTTCCGCGCGGACCGCGGCCGGCCTGGCGCGTGACCTGCGCAGGAACGTCTTTCAGCGAGTTGAGAGCTTCTCCAGCGCCGAGTTCGAGAAGTTCTCGACCGCCTCGCTGATCACACGCTCGACAAACGACGTCACCCAGATCCAGATGGTGGTCATCATGATGATGCGCATGGTCATCTACGCGCCCATCATCGGGGTAGGGGGCGTGATCCGGGCGCTGGCGAAATCCGCCTCGATGTGGTGGATCATCGCCCTGGGTGTCATCGTCCTGCTGGGCCTGGTCCTGTCCGTGTTCTCGATCGCCCTGCCCAAGTTCAAGATCATCCAGAGCCTGATCGACCGGCTCAACCTGGTGACGCGCGAGAACCTGTCCGGCATGATGGTCATCCGGGCTTTCAACATGCAGGACTTCGAGGAGAAACGCTTCGACAAGGCCAACCTGGACGTGACCTCGGTCAACCTGTTCGTCAACCGTGTCATGGTCGTGATGATGCCCGTGATGATGCTGCTGATGAACGGCATGGCGGTCCTGATCATCTGGGTAGGGGCGCATGCCGTGGCCCAGTCGCAGATGCAGGTGGGCGACATGATCGCCTTCATGCAATACGCCATGCAGATCGTGATGGCCTTCCTGATGATGTCAATGATGTTCATCATGCTGCCGCGAGCTGCCGTTTCGGCTGACCGAATCGCGGACGTGCTGGAGACAGAGCCGCTCATCAAAGATTCGGTCAACCCGCGGCAGTTCCCTGCCTCTTTCCAGGGCAGCGTGGAATTCCGCGCTGTCAATTTCCGCTATCCCGGTGCAGAGGAGGATGTGCTGCACGACATCAGCTTCATTGCCAAACCGGGTCAGACCACGGCCTTCATAGGTACGACCGGCTCCGGAAAATCCACCATTGTCAACCTGATCCCGCGCTTCTACGAAGTGACGTCCGGTGCCGTCCTGCTGGACGGCATTGACGTCCGTGATGTGACCCAACACGACCTGCGCGAGAAGATCGGCTACGTCCCGCAGAAGGGCAACCTGTTCTCCGGCACTATCGAAAGCAACCTGCGGTACGCCGATGAGAACGCCACCGACAAGGAGCTGGAAGTGGCGGCGGATATTTCCCAGGCCAGCGAGTTCATCGATGCCAAACCGGAGGGGATGGAGGCTGAGATCGCCCAGGGCGGCGCGAACGTATCGGGTGGGCAGAAACAGCGCCTTTCGATCGCGCGGGCGCTGGTCAAGAAAGCGCCGATCTACATTTTCGACGACAGCTTCTCGGCCCTCGACTACAAAACCGACGCAGCGCTGCGCAGGGCACTCAAGGAGTACACCGGCGAGAGCGCGCTGCTGCTGGTCACCCAGCGGATCGCCACCATCATGAACGCGGAGCAGATCATCGTCCTGGATGAAGGCAAAGTGGTGGGCAAGGGAAACCACGAAGAGTTGATGAAGACCTGCGGAGTCTATCGAGGTATCGCCCTATCACAGCTCAGCCAGGAGGAATTGGTGTGACCATGCAGAGCGCAAGAACACCCACCGGGCGCGAGCCAACGGGGACGACGCGCGGCCGCGGCCGCGGTCCGATGGGGCACGGCGGCCCGATGGCCATGATGAAGGGTGAAAAGCCGCGCGACTTCAAGGGCACGATGAAGAAGTTGATCCTGTACCTTGGCTCATACCGGCTTTCGATCGTGGTCGTGATGCTCTTTGCGATGGCCTCGACCGTGTTTTCCATCGCCGGACCCAAGATCCTGGGGAACGCCACCACCAAGCTTTTCGCAGGCGTGATGGGACAAATCGCCGGAACGGGCTCGATCGACTTCGGTTATATCGGGCGGATGATCCTGTGGACGCTGGGACTGTACGTGGTCTCGGCGGCGTTCGCGTACGTCCAGGGGTGGGTCATGTCCGGCATCTCGATGAACATCACCTATCGCTTCCGCCGGGACATCTCCGAGAAGATCAACCGCCTGCCGTTTCGCTACTTTGATGGCACCACACACGGAGAAGTGCTCTCGCGCGTGACCAACGATGTGGACACCGTCAGCCAGACCCTCAATCAGAGCCTTTCCCAGATCGTCACCTCGGTCACGGCCGTGATCGGTGTGCTGGTAATGATGTTCACGATCAGCTGGCAGATGACCTTGGTGGCGATCGTCATCATGCCGATATCCTTCGGGATCATAGGCCTGGTAGTCACGCAATCTCAGAAGTACTTCAAGCAGCAGCAGGATTACCTGGGCCACCTGAACGGCCATATTGAGGAAATGTACGGCGGTCACGTGGTCATGAAGGCCTTCAATGGCGAGCAAAAGAGTGTTGAACAGTTCGACCAGATCAACACCACGCTGTTCAGCTCGGCCTGGAGGTCCCAGTTCTTGTCCGGGCTGATGTTCCCGATCATGAACTTTGTCGGCAACCTGGGGTACGTGGCCATCTGCATTCTGGGCGGCTACCTGGTCATCAAAGGCACGATTGCGGTGGGTGACATCCAGGCCTTCGTCCAATACGTACGCTCGTTCACCCAGCCGATCACGCAGATCGCCAACATCGCGAATGTCTTTCAGCAGACCGCCGCGTCGGCCGAAAGGGTGTTTCAATTCCTGGCCGAGCCCGAGGAAGTCCCTGACACGACCACTCCGGTCAAGCTGGAGACTGTGGAAGGCCGCGTGGACTTCAAGAACGTTCACTTTGGCTACAGCCCGGATAAGATCATCATCCATGACTTCTCGTTCTACGCTGAGCCTGGTCAGAAGATCGCCATCGTCGGCCCAACCGGCGCAGGCAAGACCACCATGGTCAAACTGTTGATGCGCTTCTACGACGTCAACGGCGGGGGAGCGATCCTGGTGGACGGTCATAACATCAAGGATTTCACCCGTGCCGATCTGCGCCGCATGTTTGGCATGGTTCTGCAGGACACGTGGCTCTACAATGGTTCGATCATGGAGAACATCCGCTACGGGTGCCCCGATGCAACGGACGAGGAGGTCATCGCGGCTGCCAAGACCGCCCATGCGGATCACTTCATCCGCACTCTTCCAGACAGCTACAAGACGGAGATCAACGAGGAATCCAGCAACATCTCGCAGGGCCAGATGCAGCTTCTGACCATCGCCCGGGCCATCCTGGCCGATCCCCGGATCCTCATCCTGGATGAAGCCACCAGTTCGGTGGATACCCATACCGAGGTGTTGATCCAGAAGGCCATGGACACTCTAATGCAACGCCGTACGAGCTTTATCATCGCCCACCGCCTTTCCACCATCCGCGACGCCGACTGGATCCTGGTGATGAACAACGGGGACATTGTCGAGCAGGGCAAGCACGGGAAACTGCTATCGAAAAAAGGCTTCTACGCCGAGCTTTACAACAGCCAGTTTGAAGGAAAAGAAATCTAACCCCAATATTCCACACTCTTCCACATGGTGGGCATTGATAATCCTAGGAAAGCCAATACACTATTCGGCCATGCTACATTTCCATCCGGCCGACAAAATGCCAGGAGATAGAGAAGAGGACATTGCCTCTTTGCCTATCACAGAGATATGATCACCAGAGAAGTACGAGCGAAAACCATTCTCTCCGCGTCGAAGGTCTACCCTTATGTCATTAATCCTTACACGGGTTGTCAGCATAGTTGCACATACTGTTATGCGCGTTTCATGAAACGGTTCACCGGGCACCGCGAACCCTGGGGCCAGTTTGTCGATGTTAAAGTGAATGCTCCTGAACTATTGCGGTCAGAGATCACCAAGAAACGACCAGCGAGGGTGTGGATAAGTGGAGTATGTGATCCGTATCAGCCGTTGGAGGCCAAATACAAGCTTACGCGCCAATGTCTGGAGATACTGGTGCGAAATGACTGGCCCATTGTTGTCCAGACACGATCCCCCTTGGTTCTGCGTGACGTAGATGTCTTGGAAAGAGGAAGAGACTGTGAAGTCGGTCTCAGCATCACCACAGCCGACGATAGTATCAGGAAGCTATTTGAGCCCAATGCTCCCCCAATAGAAGAGAGGGTTGGAGCGCTTGATGAATTACATCGGGCCGGGATTAGGACCTACGCCATGATTGCGCCGATCCTTCCCGGGGCAGAAAGTCTCGCGGAATTCCTTGCTGGAAAGATCGACTATGTGATTCTTGACAGGATGAACTATCACCATGCTGATTGGGTATACCGAGAACACGGTCTAGAAAACGAGATGACCGATGCTTACTTCTCCGGGACGGAACGCGCCCTTTCCTCCGCATTCGTGAAATTGGGGCTCGGTTGCCGATGATAGTGGCCTGTGATGACATGCGTCGGTTTGATCGAATGCCTAAAGGAGAGTACTGCGGTTTGGATCGTGAGGATCTGGTGACTGTTCAGCTGATGACGGTCCAAGTCCATTGCCCCAGCGCTTTGGGTTAGACAGGTGCAGGCGCCGGATACGTGCTGGATTGGATCGGGTATGTGGGCAGACTCGGATTGGCGTTCGTGCGGCGGGTTTTCCACGGTGTGGCCTCTCTTGAGGAGGAAGGCCTGTAGAATAGGAGCAGGCTATCTGACATGACAGACCACATAGGCGGGCAAGTCCGTTCTTCCCCCAAACGCCCCATGCGACTGTTGTTTGTGATTGACAGCTTGGTTTCCGGAGGCGCGCAGCGGCAGATGGTCAATCTAGCTCTTGGTCTGGTCCGGCGTCATCATACTGTGGAGTTCTTCACCTACCGTCCGGGGACGCACCACCTCGCGCCTTTGCTCAAACAACAGGGAATCCAAGTTCATCAGTACAGGAAGCGCCATCGTTTCTCGGTTTCCGTCATCTTCGCGTTGCGCAACTTGATCCGTAGGGGAAACTACGACGTGGTGCTCTCTTTTCTGACCACGCCGAATCTCTACAACCTAGCAGCAAGATGCTCCTTGCTGCGCTATCCCCGCTTGATCGTATCTGAACGTACCTGCGATCTCCCAGGGAGAATCCCGCCGTCGCGCAGAATTGCCAGGCCGCTGTATCGTATTGCTGACCATGTGGTGGTGAACAGTGATCACCATCGAGAGTACCTTGCTCGACGTTACCCGTTCCTCCGGAGGAAACTCTCCACTATATACAATGGCCTGGACCTTACGCACTTCGCCCCAAGAAGAACGCCAGCGCTGGACGGCGGTCGGGATCTGAAGCTGCTTGTGATCGCGGACACCTCCCGCAGCAAGAACGGACTGTGCCTGGTAGATGCCGTTGGCATACTCTCCCGCTCCTATGGAGTATTCCCGACGGTTTCCTGGGTGGGTGACCAGGAAGCAGAAGGCGACCGACTCGTTTATCGCCGGGAGATGGAACAAGCCATATGTCGCAACGGCCTGCGGGCGCAATGGCGCTGGCTCGGGCAACGCGACGATGTGGTTGATTTGTTGCACGAGCACGATCTGCTTGTACATCCATCCTACGTCGAGGGAATGCCAAACGTGGTCTGCGAGGCATTGGCCTGCGGATGCCCTGTGATCGTCAGTGATACGCTTGATCATCCACGCCTGGTGGAGGATGGGGTTTCGGGATTCGTGTTTGACTGGCGCGAGCCAGCGGACCTTGCCGCGAAGATAAGGCAATTTCAGACGCTACCTGAGACGTCGAAGGCAGAGATGGGCCGCCGTGCCCGCCAATACGCCGTACACAGCCTATCGTTGCAGAGATACGTGGACGACTTTGAAGGGATGATGAGCAGCCTTCTAGGAGAATGAGGTCTCATCAGTAGCCGGGGAGGATGCAAGCACCGAATCGTTTTCCCAATATGCTCTTGTAAAGCCGTGAATTAGCGGATAACATGAACCTTCATGATCCCATAGAAATCGAACCGATCATTCCTGGCAATCTGGAAAGTGAGGTCAGGTATGGCAGAGTCAGTACGCGTGCAGATAGAGACATTGCGCGCCTCGATCAACGGACTTGAGGCGCAGCGCGGCGTCCTGGGGGATGAGGTTGTCAATCCAGCCTTGGCGGCTTTGAGACAACAGTTGGTGGCACTGGAGCAGGAAGCCGCGGCGGTGACCGTGCCGGCCGAAGAGCGGCGCATGGTCACGATCCTCTTCATGGATATGGTCGGTTCGACCAGCATGGCGGAAAGACTGGACCCAGAAGAGTGGCGCGAGGTCGTGAAAACGCTTCACACCACGCTGGGAGAGGCCATCACGGCTCACCACGGGGAAGTCGCGCAGTACCTGGGTGATGGGTTGCTGGCTTTTTTTGGGTCGAAGAAGGCCAGCGAGGATGATCCAGAAAACGCCATCAGGGCTGCTCTGGATGGACAGGCAGCTATGGCAAACCTTCCTTCGAAAGAGAAGGTGCAATTGCGCGCTGGCATCCACAGCGGGTTGGTCGTGGTTGGTGAACTGGGTGTGGCCGCCCATAAGGAATTCACCGCCAGTGGCGATGCGATGAACCTGGCAGCGCGCCTGCAATCGGACGCCCCGCCAGGCGGGATACTGATCTCACACGATACGTACCGCTACGTGCGCGGCGTGTTCGATCTGACACCGCGCTCCCCACTAACGGTAAAAGGCAAGAGTGAACCGCTGCAGACCTACCTCGTGCGGCGAGCCAAGCCGCGCCCGTTCCGCCGCGCAGCGCGCGGCGTCGCCGGCGTCGAAACGCGCACCGTCGGCCGCGAGGCTGAAATGCAGGCGCTGCAGAGCGCCTATCTACGGGCTTATGAGGGGCACGGAATAGTCTGGGCCCAACTCCTGGGCGATCCCGGGGTGGGCAAGAGCCGCCTGCTGGCAGACATGAGCGATTGGATGGATCTGCGCGAGGAGACGTACCGCCTGTTGCGCGCACGAGCTTTCCCGGATGATGCCAACCAGCCTTTCGCCCTGGTGCGGCGCATGTGGTTTGATCGCTTCCAGATCGCGGATGACACTGCTCTGGAACAGGCGGAGGCAAAGTGGGTAGAGCGGTTCAAGGAGTTCTGGGGGCAAAATGATTACGAGGAGGCCGCCCATGCGCTTGGTTTGCTGGTGGGATTGGCTTTTCAGGATAGTCCCCACGTCAAAGGGATGCGCAACGATCCCGCGCAGGTGAAGGGGCGAGCACTCGTGGTCAGTCGTGAGCTGATCCGGGCGGTCCGCCAGCAGTATCCTGTAGTGGTTCTACTGGAGGACTTGCAGTGGGCCGACGCCGCCTCCTCGGAGTACCTCATGGACGTGTTTCTGGGGGCCGCGGATGCTGAGCAGCCCAACGGGCTTTTCATTCTCGGAGTGGCACGCCCGGAATGGCGCCTGCCGCAAGAACTTGAGAAGCTGATCAAGTCATCCGTCTCTACCGGAAAAGATGCCGACAAACGAGCGGTGGAAATCTCATTGGCGCCGCTAACCGACCTGGCGACACGTGAGCTGGCAAAGGAACTGTTGCAGCGGGCAGCGGACGTTCCCAAGCACAGGTCATTGATGTTTTGGCCGAGCGCTCCGAAGGTGTGCCATATTTTGCCGAGGAGATGGTCAACTGGTTCATTGACCATGAGATCCTGGACACGCGCGGCGAACAATGGCGCTTCCTTCCGGAAAGGTTAAGAGAGCAGCCGCTGCCGGCCACCTTGCAGCACCTGCTTCTGACCCGGCTCAGTTCGCTATCACAACCAGAGCGAGCCGCGCTGCAGCGCGGGGCGATCTTCGGCCGACGTTTCTGGACAGGAGGCGTGGAGGCTTTGGGTGTGCCTGCTGGAGATGAGACGCTGGGACACCTGCAGCCGCGCGGCTTCGTGGAGGTGCAACCCGAGTCGGCGTTTCAGGGCGACACCGAATGGAGCTTTCACCAAAGCCTGCTGCAGGAAGTTACCTATGAAAGCGTGCTGAAGCGTGAGCGGGCGGCGCTGCACAAGGTGGCGGCCGGGTGGATGGAACGGCAGGCGCGGCAGGCTGGGCGGCTGGATGAGTTTGCAGGGCTCCTGGGCAAGCACTGCGAGCGGGCCGGCGACCTGAGCGCGGCCGCCGACTGGTACTTGCGGGCTGGCAAGCGTGCAATGGGCCAGGGGGCGCCGCGCGAGGCAAAGGGTTTCTACACTCAAGCACTGGACCTGCTCCCGCCGGTCGACCGGGAGCGACGTTGGAAAGCGCTTGTGGGGCGGGAGGAAGCCCTCTCTGTGCTTGGAGATGCTGATCTCCAGAAGGCGGACATAATGACCTTGCTGGAGCTGGCTCGCTCTTTTGAAGATGATGATTGCGTGGCTGAAGCCTACTTGCGCCAGGCGAAATTTGGGATGCAGACGGGGGACGCGTCCCTCATCGAAGATGCTTCCCGTGAATCGCTCGCGGCCGCACGGCGATGCGGGAACGAAGCGATCGAAGCCAAAGCGCTCGCCGTGGCTACGGTGGTGGATTTGAACCGGGGTGACAAACCAGCCATCATACAGAATATCGAAGAAGCCCTGCAACTGGCTCGTCGATTGGGTGATGACAGCGTGCTGGCACTTGTCCTTTACCGGGCGGCTTTCTGCTACGGCGAATTGGGCGATTTTGCCAAGTGCGATTTGCTCCAAACCGAGCAGATCGAGCTGGACCACCACCTGGGCGATCGGACCCAGGAGGCAATAGGCTTGGGGAACAAGGGCGCCATGTATAGCGAAATGGGGCTCTACAAACAGGCACGGGCGCTCATCGAGCAAGCGCGTGCGATTAGCGAAGGACTGGGTGCGCGCCGTCCGCTGGCTTACAACCTGGCTAATCTCGGGGATATTTGTAGAGCCACTGGCGACCTGCGGAAAGCGCGTCAGTTCCTGGAGCAAGCGCTGCAGGAGATTTCCCCAACCCAGGATATCAGGGGCAAAGCTGGCATGTTAAACGACCTAGGAATTGTGCTGTTGGGGATGGGCGATGCACCTGGCGCAGCCAGACGCTTCACCGAAGCGCGAGAGTTGGCATTGAATCAGAGGCTGGTAGCAAGAGTCTGCGAATTTGCAGCCAGCCTAGCTGCCTGTGTCGTTGTGCAAGGGCAGTTGGACCAGGCTCGGACATATGTCCATGAAGCCTGGGACTACCTAAAAGAACACGGTTGGGTAATGATGGGTAACCCCGGGATGGTCTACCGCAACTGCGCGGAAACCTTTGATGCTCTAGGTGAAGAGGAAAACGCCCGGGCGGTCCTTGAGAGTGGTCACCAAGCATTCATGGATGTGGTAAACAAGATCAATGTGCCGGCCTGGCGGCAGTCGTTCCTCGAAAATGTACCCGAAAACCGGGCGCTCATGGAAATGTGGGAGCGCAGAAAGTTGTGAAAAAGCCCGCTGCGTTTGATGCGTGGAATCTGGCTGGCTCAGCGCGGTGTCCTTTGGCATCATCTTTGTCGGCTGGTTGACGAATTTGATGACGCGTGTGAACCTCAACATATGAAAAGCTTCAACCCGCTTGGTCAGAATACCATTAGCTGACCTGTTGGGGCACAAGCCGTGAGTTGGCGAATACTGCAGCGAAGGAGATTATGAGATGCCAATTGACATGGAACTCGAGGCGGTATTGCGGCCGGTGCAGTACGAAATGCCGCCCTATCCCCCCAAGGTGATCATCCTGGCCAATGGCAAGAAGATGGTCGTGCGACAGGCCATGCGCGAGGATGTGCCCGCAATCCTCAAGTCTGTTCACCCCTGCATATTCATTGAGCGGGACTACTACGACATTGTAAGTGCCCGGCTTTACGGCGAACTGCTGGCCTGGTATCGCTACCGTGTTAAGAGTGAATACTGCCTGATGGGCCAGGTGGATGGCTACCTCGTGGGTGTGGTCAACGGCCGGATGGAAAATGAGAAAGTCGGCATGAGCTACCACACACTGGCGATCGACCGCGGCCTGCGGATCGGTTCGCACCTGTTCGCTGCCAAGATGGAATATCACATGGAATATCTTGGACAGGATTCGGTGCTTGTCGTGGCCGAGAGCCCGATCGGTTTCCGGCGCTGGATGATCGAGTACCCGCTGGAGAAGACCAACATTCCACATGAACTGGGCGGCGGCGATTCGTATCGCCTGACCCGGGAGATCTACTTCAAGGCCAAGCCTCGCCTGGTTGTTGGTGACCGCCCTGTGCCTCGAGACTTGATGGACGAAGCCACCCTTGAAATCAAGTTTGCCGACGATGCCACCATCCGTGAACGAATTGCTGGACTCAAGGGGAGGTGACCCATGAGAGATGTTGCGATTACCGGCGTTGGCATGATCCCCTTCGGCCGACGGGACGAAGACACGCTGATGGACATGCTTGCCTACGCCTCTCTCAAGGCGTTGGACGATGCCGGCCTCGGAGATAAATCGGTTGACGCGGTTTATGTCGCGAATATGGGTGGTGGCATACTGCAGCATCAGACGGCCATTGCCAGTTCACTGGTGGACCGTCTCAGCCTGCTGCCCGCGGCAGCAGAGACCATCGAGAATGGACCTGCCTCCGGGGCGTCCGCGGTGAAGAACGGCCTGCTGGCAGTCGCCTCCGGTTACTACGATATGGTACTGGTGGTCGGGGGCGAGAAGATGCGCGAGGTGACGGGATGGCGGGCCTCGGATTTCATCGCCACGATGACGCATCCACAGGCCGAATACCCCTACGGGATCACCCTTCCGGGGATGGGCGGGATGTTCACGCGGCTGTACATGGAAAAGTACGGCGTTACCCGCGAGCACCTTCTCGCCGTTTCCCTCAAGAACCAGGAAATGGGCGCCTTGAATCCATACGCGCACGTCGAGATGACACTTGACCGCGAGGGGATCTTTGACAGTCCGCATGCTGTCGTCAACAACCCTACCTCGGCTGATCCGCTGCATTTGTATGATCTCTGCCCGGTGAGTGACGGGGCCGCCGCGCTCATCTTGTGTCCGCTGGATATGGCAAAGAAACTGACCAGGCCTCCCGTATTGATCGCTGGCTTTGGTCAGGCCACCGACACGCAGACAATCCAAGAGCGCGACGATCCGACGGATCTGAAAGCCGTTACCCTTGCAGCGCAGGCAGCTTTTGAGATGGCCAAGCTCAAACCTTCTGATATCCACGTGGCCGAATTGCACGATGCTTTCACCATCCTGGAAATTGCCGAGAGCGAGCATGTAGGCTTCTTCAAGAAGGGAGAGGGTGGCAAGGCTGCGGCGGCAGGCAAGACACGCTTCGGCGGCGAGATCCCCATCAATGTATCCGGCGGCCTCAAGGCGCGCGGCCACCCCGTGGGGGCTACCGGCGTGGCCCAAGTCGTCGACATTGTCTGGCAGTTGCGCCATGAACTGAACAAGAACCGACAAGTGAAGAACGCCCAAAATGGCCTGACGGTCAACTTTGGGGGCTTCGGGAACAATGTTCTGGCCTTCGTGCTGAGGAGGGTGGAACAGTGAAGAAAGAGATCCCCATCACAGCCTTCAAATGCAAGAAGTGCGGGAAGGTACACTATCCATTTCACGATCGATGTTTGGCGTGCAAGGGCCGCGAATTCGAGGAGATCAAACCCGAAGGGGACGTGAAGCTCCTGGCGTACACGGCCATCTTCAATCTGCCGTGGGGCTTTGATCAGCGATTCCTCATCATCGGCATCGCAGAATTTGGAAACAAAGTCAAGGCCATGGGACAAATCAGGGCGGATTCGGTTGACCAGTTGAAACAGGGAATGAAGATGAAAGTCAGCTGGGAGCCAGTCCGGATGCAATACGGAGAGGCTGTATACGGCTTGATGTACGAGCCCCTGTAATGCCTGCCTACGTCCGGGCTGCTTCAGTCGGCCGCGCCGCTGCGATGCGGGTCGGGCACATCTCACAACTGCGTTCTATGCCTCATGTGCGCGCCGCGGGCTTCGACGCGGCCTGGCGACCGACCATTGGCTATGTGGCCATGGCACTGCTCTTCCCGGTTATGATGTACTACTACACCAAGGGCAAGCCTGCTCCCAAGCATGAGGACTAGACCACTCGTCTAGAATATGCAGCCTGAGGCAGATCGCCCCAGGCTGCTTCTTTCCTGAAATGCAAGTTCAAGCCGTATCCGTTGGAGAAGCTGTCCCGCGCCCGTACTTCGACGCGGTGATCCAGAGTTGTTTTGACTCCGCTGTCAATCTCCGGCTCCAGGATGCAGACCGACTCGTCACGGTGTTGGTTTCGGACCACTATGACTTACCTCAAGGGATTCGGATTGCGCCGAGCACGGCGCCGATCCAAGACTTGATTGTGGGTCAGTCTGCAACTGGGCGCGGTTATATCCTGAGCTTTGAGTCGTCGCCCCTGACGATTGATCTGCGCAAGGCCTCCATCTGGAAGTGCAGGGTAAGCCAGCTTCACGCCGATTTTCGCTGGCACGCCGCGGCAAGCGCATGGTCGACAGCCTGGCGTCTCCTCAACGCAAGACAGCAAGGTGAGAACGCCGAGGTGGTTGCCAGTGATCTGCTTGAGGAGGGCTCCGGTTCGATACTGAGCCGGAAGCTCAGCGCGGCCGTTGTCGAACTCATCTCTGCCGCGGCGCGATTCGACGTTGAGACATCAAGTGTCGCGGCTGAACGCGTGATCGGCCTGGGAGGAGGTGTCACGCCCTCAGGAGATGATATCCTTGTTGGGTTCCTTGCAGGCATGTGGAGTACAGCAGGTGGAGATGAGCGGCGACTGTCCTATGTTCATCAGCTAGGCGACCCATTGATGCTCATGGCAGCCGGGACCACCGAGATCAGCCGCACCTATCTCTTGCATGCGGTTCAAGGACAATTCTCCAGCAGTCTCTCCAGTCTTGCCCGTGCGATTGCGACGGGCGATCATGTGGCCGGACCCGCCGAGGAGGCCTTTCGTGTAGGACACTCGTCGGGCATGGATTCGGTCACAGGTTTGCTGCTTGGTCTCGCCGTGTGGAGCCCAGAAATCGTCGCCCAGCTCGTCCCTCTTTCGTAGGGAGCGGCCGGGCAGGAGTTCAAATGGCAACATCCCAACGCACCTTCAGGAACCTCTACCGCGACTCGGTTTCGCTCATGCAGTTCTCCGAACGGCTGCGCGTGCTTGACGGCATAAAGCAAGCGTCTGCTGTAATGGCGACCGCGAACAATATCAGCCTGCTGGTCGAAGCAGGCATGCTGGCGAGTGCACCCAATCCGAGTCCGAATGACCTGCTGATCGTGATCGAGGGCAGAGATGAGGCGTCGGTCAATGCAGCGCTTGATCAGGCAGGGGCAATGCTCGAGAAACCATCCACTTCGGCGCATTTGGGTGATACCAAAGGCATTGTCCCTCGAAGCATTGAAATGGGATTGATGGCAATGCCGGCGGCAAATCTGGCGCTGATATCTGTGCCAGGCGAATATGCCGCGGCAGAGGCCCGCAAAGCCTTGCAGCTGGGCTTGCATGTCATGATTTTTAGTGACAACGTGCCCATTGAGGAGGAGATCCCGCTCAAGCAATACGCCCGTGAGCACAACCTGCTAGTCATGGGACCGGACTGCGGCACCGCGATCCTGAATGGCGTACCCCTGGGTTTTGCCGACGTCGTGCGGCGAGGGGATATCGGAGTGGTTGCCGCTGCTGGCACAGGCCTCCAACAAGTGACGAGCCTGATCGATCGCTTTGGCGCAGGCGTGTCGCAAGCGATCGGCACGGGCGGACACGACCTGAGTGCTCAAGTCGGTGGGATTACGATGCTTCAGGGGATCGCTGCCCTGGCCGCTGATCAGGCGACCAAAGTCATCGTATTGATATCCAAGCCACCCTCCCCCGAGGTCATGAAGATCGTCCTGGCGAGAGCCGCCGAAAGCGGAAAGCCCGTTGTGGTTGACTTCATTGGCGCAGACCCAGCAAGCTTTGTGACAGGTACCATCACCGGAGTCCGCACCCTGGAGGACGCCGCGACTGCGGCGGTTAACATTTCGAGAGGCCGAAAGGCTGGAAATTTCTCCGCGAGATTGCCAGCGAGATATGCCAAGATTGCACGCGACTCAGCAAAGAAGCTCAGGGCAAAGCAGCAATACATTCGTGGGCTCTTCAGTGGCGGGACATTCTGCTATGAAGCCGTCCTGCTTCTGAGTGAGAAACTGGGGACGGTTTATTCGAATACTCCGCTCAGCTTGGAGGGCCGTCTGACGGATGTGTGGAAGTCGCAGAAGCACAGTGCAATAGACTTCGGAGACGATCTTTTCACGCAGGGACGGCCACATCCCATGATCGATTTCAGGCTTCGCAATGATCGAATCCTGCAAGAGGCACGAGATCCAGAAACCGCGGTCATTCTCTTGGATGTCGTTCTGGGTCATGGAGCACACTTGGATCCCGCGGGCGAACTTGTCCCCGCAATCCTGGGTGCCCGGAAATTGGCGTCGAGCGCGAAACGAAAGCTGATCTTCGTCGGCTCAGTGTGCGGGACGGAGGCTGATCCGCAGAAGCTCTCGCTGCAGGAGGCAAAGCTGAGCGAAGCCGGAGTGATCCTGATAGAAAGCAACGCCCAAGCCGCGCGCCTGGCGGCAGCGATAGTCGGATGAAGACCATTGCGCGCGCCAAAGGGAAGGGTGGCCGGCGCTTCGCCACATGCCCAGAGTGAGCTTGCTGGCAACCCCGTCCACTGGAGAATGCATGATCAATCGACTCTTTGAACAGGACTTGCAAGTTGTGAACGTAGGATTGGATTCCTTTGCGGACGCGATTGAGCAGACCGGCGGCACTGCCCTGCATTTGGATTGGCGTCCGCCCGCCTCAGGCGATCGCGAAACCGGGCTGCGGTTGGCAATGCTGGTGAATGATCCACAGGTCGAGGCCGCGAACCGAACCGCACACGAAAGGTTCTTATCTGCCCAACCCGTTCTGGTGGGCGTCCAGCAGGCGCGCGAGGTAATCCCAGGCTTGAGAGAACGAACGCTGTTGCATGCGGGCCCGCCCATTGAATGGGAGCGGATGTGTGGGCCGGTGAAAGGCGCCGTGATTGGTGCCATACTATATGAGGGGTGGGCAGAAAACGCTGACGCGGCGAGCCGCCTGGCCATGAGCGGAGAGATCACCTACGCGCCTTGCCACGCATTCGGCGCGGTCGGCCCGATGGCAGGAGTGATCAGTCCCTCGATGCCGGTATGGATAGTCAAGAATCAAGATCGAGGCAATATATCGTTCAGCACTCTTAATGAGGGACTGGGGAAGGTTCTGCGCTTTGGCGCAAACGACCCTCCGGTGATCGCCAAGCTCAAGTGGTTGGAGTCAGTCGTCGGCCCGGCGATGAACGCCGCCGTCCAGCAATTGGGCGGCGTCGAACTGCGCCCGATCATTGCGGAGGCACTGCACATGGGTGATGAGTGCCACAACCGGAACGCTGCAGCTTCATCCCTGCTCTTCAAGAGACTCGCGCCTGCACTTCTCAGAACTGACCTCCCGCGGGTAGAAATCGCCAGTGTGCTTGAGTTTTGGGCAGGCAACAATCACTTCTTCCTGAATATTTCAATGGCGTGCTGCAAAGCCATGTTGGACGCAGGCCACGGAGTTGAGCACAGCACCCTGGTCACTGCCATGGCCCGAAACGGTGTGGAGTTTGGGATCCGAGTTAGCGGCACCGGTGATCAATGGTTCACCGCACCCGCGCCGATGGTGAAGGGATTGTTCTTCCCGAGCTACACCGCCGCGGATGCAGCGCCAGATCTGGGTGACAGCGCGATCACGGAAACAGCCGGGATCGGTGGATTCGCCATAGGCGCCGCGCCGGCCATCGTGCAATTTGTTGGCGGCACGCCCCAGGATGCGATTGCGTATACGCGTGAGATGTACCACATCACCATGGGTAGGAACGGCGGATTCACGCTGCCCGCCTTGAATTTCGAAGGCACTCCCGCCGGCATCGACACTCGCAAGGTTGTTGACACCGGCATCGCGCCGATCATCAATACAGGGATCGCGCACAAGGATGCGGGCGTGGGGCAAGTTGGTGCAGGAATCACACGCGCGCCCCTGGCATGTTTCGACAAGGCCATATGCGCCTTTGGCCGCTCGCTCTAGCGGGGTCGCCGGCGCCCGGCGGCCGGACGCTGGGGAAAGCCTGGATAAGGAAGCCCTGAAATGCGAGTAAGCAGATGTATTGGATGCAAGACATTCCCTTGCGTTGATGTAAACAAGGATGCCTATATCGTCCCCGACATTAGTCTGGAGCCAGAGGACATCTCAATAATCTTGATCTCAGAATCCGCACCCGCAAGTCCTGCTGACTACTACTATGCAAAGGGGAACCCTTCCTTCCAGCAGACTACGGTTCAGGCATTCAACGACGCTGGGCTACGTGTTTCCTCCGTGCAAGACATAGTGAACCTGGGGGTGTACCTTACGTCGGCGGTGAAATGCGGCAAGACGGGGTACGGGATCAAGAGCGAGACGGTGAAAGTATGTTCCTTCATATTGCAGGAGGAAATCGCCCTGTTTCCAGATGTGAAAGCGTTCTTACTGATGGGCGATGTGGCGATCAAGGCTTTCAACTACATCGCTCTGCGAGCAGGTGATCGCAGAGTCATCCCTGCCGGCTCGACATACAAGATCCGAGGGCAGAAGTACCGCTTCCAAGAGAGCAGAGTCTTTCCGAGCTATTTGCAGGTAGGGCCCAGTTTCAACATCGAAAAGAGCAAGAGAAGAATGATTGCACAGGATATTGCTGCAGCGTTGAAACTTGTGAGAAAGGTCACGGAAGCGTCGCGTCCTCGCGGAATCGACTGACCGCGAAACGGGACAGGCGAGTGGCCTTTCCTGTTTCGGGCCCTGTTGGCGCAGTACGGCCTGGAAAGCATGGACTCTGTCGACCGATCCGCCCCCAAGGTGAGTGCCGGATCGTCGATCCTGCGTGCAATGACAACCCCCATGGCTTTCGGCGGAAATCTGGCTGATTGGAAGCTGCTCAGGTCGATTGCCCCCAGTCAGGTTGAGCATGCCCCGACGCAACTGAGCATCGCGGGCTTTGATTCAGCGGATGAGAAGCGCCGCTAGACCAAAGCCGGCGCTGAGCAACAGCCACCAGCAGGCTGAGCCCAGGAATACGCCAAGCTCCAGCAATGCGGCGGCAAGGAAGTCGCCCCCGGTCTGTCCGAGACGAAAGCTCGCGAAGATCACGGTGAAGGACAAGATAGTGGCGGGATTGGCAAGCGTGAGGCCGAGAGTGGTCAGGTAGGTCGACAGCTTGCCGCGCGTTGCCCGTGAGGCCGAACGCAGCGACAGCGCCATAGAGCATGTCCGCAGTGGCCGCGCCGATCCGGGAGAGGAAGCCGATGAGCCGCCCGTCCGCAAGCGTGCGGCGGATGCAGAGCACGCCGATGGGCCCGACCGGCGCGGTGATGGCGAAGCCGAGCAGCCAGCCTTTGAGCAAGATGGGCACGTCAGACATGCGACCTCAATGAGGCAGTGTACTCACAGACATCGGGCGCTCCATGGAGTTGGAGCGCCCGATGCTTGTGTCGATCAGGGATCATGGGGATCCGGTGTACGCCCTGCAAGATTAGCTGGGCCCTGCAGGCATGCCAGGGGCTTCAGGCTTCTGCCGGGGCTTGAACCAGGTCCTCCACTCGCGGTTGTGCCAGACGACCAGGATGGGCGCAGCGTTGAAGATCGAGGAGTAGGTGCCGCTGAAGATGCCCACCAGCAAGATGATCACGAAGTGGCGCGTGGTCTCGCCGCCGAACAGCACGAGGGCAAGGAGGGTGAACAGGACAGTCAGTTGCGTATTAATGGAGCGATCCAGCGTCTGGACAATGGAGTGGTTCACCACCTTCTCGTATTCCACGCGTCGGTAGATGCTGGCATTCTCACGAATACGATCGAACACCACGATGGAGTCGTGTACTGTGAAGCCGATGACCGTGAGCACCGCCGTGAGGAACAGGGCATCGGCCTCCCAGCCGAGAAGGTAGCCAAGCGCCGCTTCCACGCCCAGCACCACAAGAATATCGTGCAGCATGCTCAGGATGGCTGCGGTTCCGTACCGAAATGCGTGTTCAACACCGCGGAAGGCCCACCAGATGTAGAGCAGGATGGCTACTGCCGCCATCAGGACGGCGATGCCCGCCGCCCTCGTAACTTCGCTGCCAATGGACGGGGAAACTGAGGTGAAATTCAGCACCGTCACGGTCGATCCTGAGGCCGACTGCATAGTCTCAACCAAGGCACCCTTGGTCTCGTCGCCCATGGCCTTGGAACGAATCGCGTACGCCGTCTCTCCCAGAGGTTGGATGACAGGATCGGCAATCGGCTGTTCGGCGGTGGAAAACTGCTGGTAGAGCGCGGCCAACTGATCTGCGGTGGGTCGAACGCCGGAGAACTCAACTTCCAGCAATGCACCGCCCTTGAAATCGACCCCAAGGGCCAGCGGCCCCTCGCCGGTGGCGCTCCAGTGGAGAGCCATGAAGACGATGCCCGGTATGATGACCAGCAGCGAGATCAGAAAGTAGAGGTATCTATGCTTGATGATATCCATGCTATGCTCCTAGAGCCCGAACCAGCCCGGGTGCTCGGCCGACTTCACCCTGTCCAGCACCAGATGCAGGAACGTCCTTGTGACAATGATGGCAGTGAACAGCGAGATCAGGATGCCCAGTGAGAGGGTTATCGAGAAACCCTTGACCATGCTCGCGCCAAAGGTGCTGCCAAAGATGAACAGGATGACGCAGGTGATCAGGGAGGAGGTGTTGGAGTCACGAATTGACGGCCAAGCCCTTCTCCAGCCAAGGTCGATGGCTTGCTGAAGAGAGCGTCCGGCGCGCAATTCCTCCTTCAGCCGTTCGAAGATCAGGATGTTCGCGTCGACGGCCATGCCGATGCTGAGGATGAACCCGGCCAATCCAGGCATGGTCACCGTCACCGGTATGAGCTTGTAGAGCATCAGGGTGATGAGCGCGTAGATAATGAGGGCGAGGTCGGCCACCAGTCCGGGAAGACGGTAGTAGAGCGCCATGAAGAGCACAACCACCGCAAGACCGATCAAACCAGCGTTGATGCCTTTGCGGATGGATTCCTCGCCGAGGGTCGGGCCCACGGTGCGACTTTCGACCACCTTGACCGGAACGGGCAGCGAGCCGTAGCGCAATTGAACGGCCAGCGCGTTCGCGCTCTCATTGGTGAAGCCGCCCTGGATGACTCCCTGTCCATCGGTTATGGCGCTCTTGATGACGGGGGCGGAGATCACCTTCTTGTCGAGGACGATGGCAAGGTACTGGTTGACGTGCGTGGAAGTGAATTCGCTAAATACCTTGGCGGCCTCGGACTTGAGTGTGAAGGATATCTCGTAGGAACCGCCCACTGTGCCGGCCTGAACCCCCACTGTATCCAGCGCGGCGCCGGTCATGACGGTATGGAACACCTGTGGTGCGGTGGTGGCGCCGGACTCTGCCGTAGCTCCTGCCAGAGGCGTGGGCGATGCGGCCGGAGTAGGCGTCGAGGTCGCGGCTGCCGCGCCGGGCGTCGCCGTGGCGACAGTGCCGCCGGGGCCGGCCGCCGCGGGATCGTAGTCGGTTACGACCTCCGCGCCTTCGAGCAGCGGCGACGTGCCCATATCCACGAATTCGAGAAGCGCCGTCTGCTGCAGCGCGGCGACGACTTCCTCGGGATTGCTTACGCCCGGGAATTCAGCCACGATGCGACACTGACCGGCGATCTGCATGACGATCTCGCTGACGCCGAGGGCATTGGCGCGGTTCTCAAGGATCTGCCGGGTGATGTCGAGTGCACCGGCATCGACGGCGGCGCAATTGGGGACATCTGCTTCCAGCAGCGTCTGGAGGCCGCCGAGCGTGTCCAAGCCCCGACGGATCTCCGTCTTGCGATCCACGAGCACTTTTTCGTTGAGGGGATTGATGATGGAAATGCGATTCGAGAGGTCCACCCAGAGCGAGAAGGCGACCAGAACGATGATCGCGACCAGCCAGTTGTTGCGGCTACGCATGTTTCACTCCGTCACAAAAATACCAGCCTGTGGCTGGCGCGGGCTGATTATACACCGAACCGACGGCCGTAGATTGTCAACTCAGGCGGAATCCGCGCTGCGCCTGCCCAGGAATGCGCGAGCCTGAGCAAGCACTTCACCCGGCGATAGGTTGTCGGTCTCAATAGTCAGGTCTGCGTGGGCGCGGGCGTGTTCGAGACGGCGGAGCTGCTCGATGTAGTCCGCCTCGGACCAGGTGAGCCGGCGGCGCGCCGTGCAGGTCGCGAAGGACGCATGCACGAAGATGAGGACATCCGGATGCGAGATCCTTTGCCACATGTGCGGGACATAGGAATGCTCCTGCGCGATATGACGGCATCGGAATCCCAGGGCCTGGAGGGCGTTCACCAGAGTTGATTTGCCCGCGCCACATGGGCCGACAATGCCAACCAGAAGGTCTCCGGGCGACGAGCTAGCCATGATGACGGCCGGCCGAGGCGCAACGATGTGATCTGACCATCATGGGCGGGCGGCGCGCTGATCGTACGACACGGGCGGCGTCCCGATGCGGCCCCTCTGCAAGCTGCCGTTGTGCTGTGTGGTTTTGCCAGTGAGGGCCAGCACCCAGTGCTCTGTGTCTTAGTGTGGTATGGGGAGTCGGATGCTCATGCGCCGGACGTCGTCGCCGGCCTGGTGGACGACCTTCAAGACAACGACGCTGATGTCATCTGTAGGCCGATCGTCGTCCAGTTTCACTGCATGTGCCAGGAGGGTATCTGCCAGCTCCTGCGGGCTCGGATCCTGCTCCTCGAGCAGGGACTGGATAATCTCACAAGCGTCCATGGGCTGACCGCGGCGCTTGCCGGCGTGGACAAGACCATCGGTGTAGACCACAATCGTCAGGCCCGGTTCAATCTCCATTTCCGTGATCACGGGGCGGACATCCCTCGACGTGCCCAGGGGCACGCTTTCTGCCCCGAGGCAATCAGTCTTGTCGCCCCGAAAGACGAAGATCGGGGCAGGGTTGTTGCGGGTCAACACGATCGTTCCGCTGTGGAGGTCAACGGAGCAGATGTTGAGAGTGGAGATCACCTGCCCCTTCTTCTCGGTGAAGAGGGCGTCCGAGGCGGCGCGGGCTGCGGCACCGTCACGCACTCCCTCCGCCAGCAGGCCGATGACCTTGCGCACGACCATCATCGAGATCGCCTTGGCGCCTCGCCCGGACGTCTGGCCATCTGCCAGAACCACGGACAGGCCGCCGTTGGGGCGTTCGACGGCCTCCAGCGTGTCTCCGCTTTCGGAAGAAGCGTACTTGTTGACCTTGGCGACCGCGATGCGCACTTCCACGGTGCGCATTGTACAACGTTTCGCACTTGACGTCACGCGCCTGTGTCGGTATAATCCGTGCACTTCGCAATAGCATTCGAGGACGGGCGCGAGCCCGTCCTTCGCACGTAAAGGAGAACGCAATGACCCCTCATCCGAAACGCAAGCACTCGAAGGGACGCCGCGATCGCCGCCGCGCGCACGACGCGCTACGCGCTCATAATCTGGTGGCCTGCTCCAACTGCGGCTCGATGCGACTGCCGCATACCGTCTGCTCCAATTGCGGCCACTATCAGGGCCGTGAGGTCTTCGAGGTCAAGAAAGAGAAGAAAGAGTCATCCTAAATGCAAACGAGCCGGCTGGTGCGCGGCTCGTTTGCATTTAATTCAGTGCCGCGCCTGGCATGGCCGTCGATCCATTCTGACGAGAGCACGATTTCGAGGATTGCCACCTTCCAATGATCCCCATCAAGGATCTGAATCCGAAAGGCACAGCCTTTGTTTTCCCTGGACAGGGTTCCCAGACAGTTGGAATGGGCCGTGACCTCGCGGAGGCATTCCCCGCTGCACGCGCTGTCTTCCAGGAAGCGGATACGACGCTGGAATTCGCGCTGTCCGACGTGATGTGGAATGGTCCCGCCGAGACACTGGACGACACCGTGAACACACAGCCCGCGCTGTTGGCGCACTCGCTTGCGGCGATCGAGGTCTTCAAACAAGAGTTCCCGGATTTCCGACCTGCGTTCCTGGCAGGCCATTCGCTGGGGGAGCTTTCCGCGCTAACGGCCGGCGGGGTTTTGCCCGCTGCAACCGCGATGCGTTTGGTGCGACGGCGCGGTGAGCTGATGAAACGGGCGGGCGAACTCAACCCAGGAGGTATGGCGGCCATCCTCAACCTCGACATCCCTGCGCTGGAAGGGATCTGTGAATCTGCCTCCAGCGGCGAAGAGACCGTGCAAGTGGCGAATGACAACTCCCCGGGACAGGTGGTGATCTCGGGTGCGAAGCCGGCGGTGCAGCGGGCGATGGAACTGGCCAAGGCGGCTGGTGCCAGGCGCGTGATCCCTCTTGCAGTCTCGATCGCGGCTCACTCGAAGCTCATGGAGATCATCCAGGACGAGTGGAACCAGACTGTGCTCGACGCGGGGCTGCGAGACAGCACGATCCCGCTGATCGGAAATGTTGAGGCAGCAGTGATCTCGAGCGGCGGCGACCTCAGCATAGATATTCAGCGACAAATGCAGTCCAGAGTGAGGTGGACGGAGACCATCGTTGCAGCGCGGCAGCAAGGCGTCAATACGTTCATTGAGGTTGGCACGGGCAACGTGCTTCTGGGTCTGATCAAGCGCATCGCGCCGGACGCGACCGGCATTCCACTTGGGACGCCAGCGGACTTTGCAGCGATTCGGTGATGTGGCGAAACTGAAGCAGGGGGCGTGTAGTATAATGAGGCGGTCATGCGATCCAGCGACAGCGCTGCCGGCCTTGCCGTGAGTGGGGAGCGCCAGGCCCGTCAGAAATCAAAGCAACACATACCCTGGTCAGGCCCCACCTGACCAGGAATTGTTTACCGTGCTGGCAGCATGAAAGGTTGGGGCGGCGGCCCGCGCCGCGCCAGCGGGAGCAGTTGAATGAGACTGAGCAAGCTTGCAAGCGACATCGCCGAGTCCCCGACGCTCGCACTGAATGAGGAAGCACGTTGGCTGCGCGAAAGGGGCGAGGCGGTTATTCACCTCGGAATCGGCGAGCCCAAGAACAAAACCCCAATCAACGCCATACTTTCTTCTGCGGCCCGGCTCACCAGCGGGGAGGTGAAGTACGCGCCGGTGGATGGGATGCCTTCGCTGAAGAAGGCCATTATCCGCTATACGGAGGAGAACTACGACCGCCTGGTCGAGCCTGAGAATGTGATCGTCACGAACGGCGCGAAACAGTCGCTTTTCAATGTCCTGTTCTCGATCCTCAATCCCCAGGATGAGGTCGTCGTTATCGCGCCGTATTGGGTCTCGTACCCGGAGATCGTGAAGATGTGCTCAGCGCGTCCGGTGATCGTTACGCCCGAGGACGGCACGTTCACGCCGCGTCTGGTCGATGTGGAGAGGGCGATCACGTCGTACACGCGTGCGATCATCGTGAACAGCCCCAACAACCCCAGCGGAGCCATCTATCCGCCAGCGCTGATCGAAGCCCTGGTTGCGCTGTGCGAGAAACGCAGTCTCTTCCTCATTTGTGACGACATCTACCATAAGCTGACCTTTGATGGCAACGAGGCCGTGCCGGCGACGCGCTTCAGCTCACGGCCGCCGGATGAGTCGTGCCTGATCATCGTCAACGGAGTGGCAAAGCTCTATGGAATGACCGGGTTCCGGGTGGGATGGGTGGTGGCGCCGCGGGAGCTCGTTCGGGTGATGGCAAACGTCACCGCGCAGACCACCTCGGGAGTATCACCGGTAAACCAAGCGGCGGCGGAAGGCGCGCTGAACGGGTTGCAGTCCGTCGTGGAGGCCCTTCGGCTGCAGATCCAGAACAATCGGGATGTCCTGCTGCAGGAAATGAAGTCTTTCACCGGGGCCCGCCTGATCCCACCGCAGGGAACCTTCTATGCGCTCCCGGATCTGCGGGCATTCGGCGCGGATTCAGTGGAACTCTCCAGATTCCTACTAAAGAAGGCATTGGTCGTGACCGTCCCGGGCCGAGAATTTGGGATGGAGGGACACCTGCGTCTTTCGTTCAGCGGAAGCGTGAAGGATGTCTCTGAGGGCATCGAGCGCATTCGCTGGGCGCTCGACTCCAGCAGCCCGAACGAGATCTATATCGGTGACCGGAAGATGATCCGGGACTGGCTCTGATCCGGACCTATCCCGACGTTGGCTGCGAAGGATATTCATGAACAATCTGCTCAACATCAAGACGCCTACTGAGAATGTGGCGAAGGTTCGCAAACCGGCCTACGATCTGAGCAACCACGGCGTGAGCAACCTGCGCCTGGCGTACTGGAATCTCGCCACAGAATCGCTGTATGAAGAGGCGGTGTTCCGGGGCGAGGGCGCGACGGCACGCGGCGGCGCATTTGTGGTCAACACAGGCAAGCACACGGCGCGGGCAGCAAACGACAAGTTCATCGTGCGCGAGTCCCTGAACGAGGACAAGGTGTGGTGGGGGCAGTACAACCGGCCGATAGCTCCGGATAAGTTTGAGATGCTGTACACTCGGCTCCTCGGGTACCTGGAGGGCCGGGATGTGTTTGTCCAGGACGTGTTTGCGGGTGCGGACGAAGAGTATCGGCTTCCGGTGCGCGTAGTGACGGAGTCCGCGTGGCAGAGCTGGTTCGTCCGCAACATGTTCCTGGTGCCGAAGTCGCTGGAGGATTACCAGCGCTTTGTGCCGGAATTTACGATCTTTGCTGTTCCGGGCTTCAAGGCAGTGCCTGCGGTTGACAACACGGCAAGCGACACATTCATCTGCCTATCGTTCGAGAAGAAGCTCGCCATCATCGGCAACACGGCCTACGCAGGCGAGATCAAGAAGGCGGTCTTCACGATCATGAATTATCTGCTGCCGCTGGAGGGCGTACTCTCGATGCACTGCTCGGCGAACGTCAACCCCGATGATCCGAACGACGTGGCTCTGTTCTTCGGCCTGAGCGGCACAGGCAAGACGACGCTTTCCGCCGACCCCTTACGCCGGCTGATCGGTGATGACGAGCATGGCTGGAGTGACCGTGGGGTGTTCAACGTCGAGGGCGGATGCTATGCAAAGGTCATAGGCCTCTCGGCCACGGCCGAACCGGAGATCTACGCCACAACGAAGATGTTCGGCACCCTGCTTGAGAATGTAACCTACGATCCGGTGACGCGCTTCATCGACCTGGAGGATGATTCGGTAACGGAGAACACGCGTGCCTCTTACCCGCTCGAGTTCATTGCCAACGCCGTTCCCGAGAAGCAGGCTGGACATCCACGCAACATCATCTTCCTGACCTGCGATGCCTCGGGCGTCATGCCCCCGATCGCGCGACTTACCCCGGACCAGGCTCTGTATCAATTCATCTCGGGTTACACTTCCAAGATCGCGGGCACCGAGGTCGGTCTGCGGGATGAGCCTGAGATCACGTTCTCGGCATGCTTCGGGGGACCGTTCATGGTGCACCATCCGCAATATTATGCCGATTTACTAAAGCGCAAGATCGAGCGGTACGGCGTGCGCTGCTGGCTGGTCAACACGGGCTGGGTCGGCGGACCCTACGGCGTGGGGAAGCGCATCAGCATCAGGTACACACGGGCGCTGCTCTCGGCTGCATTGCGGGGGAAGTTGGACGACTTGCCCGTCAAGAAGGATCCTGTTTTCGGCTTCGACGTGCCGGCCAGGTGCCCGGATGTGCCGGATGATGTGCTTGAGCCCTCGGCCTCGTGGCCCAGCAAGAAGGAGTACGACAAGAAATACCGGCAACTGGCGGGGCGTTTTGTGGAGAATTTCAAGAAGTTCGAGGACAGAGTACCGGCGAATGTGCTTCAGGCATCGCCGAAGGCATAGGAGTACAGGGATTGGCGGGCAACATGGCAGAGGCTGCAGAAGACACAGAATCCACTTCTCCGGTGCAGGGCACGGCCGCGCCGCGGCTGGCCTGGATCGATGTGATCCGGGCTGGCGGCGCATTCCTGGTGGTGCTGGCGCATGTCATCCTGTACCCGGCATTGCGCGGGGGCGGCCCGCTCTGGGCGCAGTCCCTGTACTACACGGCATCGCGCGTTGCTGTGCCACTGTTCTTCATGGCTAGCGGGTACCTGCTGCTGGGCAAACAGGAGGGATACAACACTTTCTATCGCAAACGCGCGCTCCGGGTCTTTATTCCTTTCCTGGTGTGGTCTTTCATCTACCTCGCCTGGAACGGTGGCTTCAGCGGCGGCCCCTTCACGATCGGCTCAATAGCCGACGGTCTCCTGCGGATCCTGAGGGGCCCGCGCGCTTCTCACTTGTGGTTCTTTTACGTCCTGATCAGCCTTTACCTCATCACTCCCACGCTGCGGATATTCACCACGAACGCGAAGCCCCGGGACCTGGTGTATTTCTGCGGCCTGTGGTTCCTGTTGGATCCCGTGCTGAACCTCATCCGCTATCTCTTCGACGTGCAGATCGGGTTTGAGTTTCTCTTTCTCACGGGCTATATTGGGTACTACGTACTGGGCCACCTGCTTGGAAGGACGAACCTGACAAGGCGGCTGCTTCTTGCAGCAATCGCCGTCTTCCTGGCGGCATTCGCCATTGTGTTCTTGACAGTGTACGCCGGCCAACAGTCGCCGACATACGATCAGTTCTATGAGGGCTACCTGAGCGTGTCAGTGGTCTCATTGACGGCCGCGGCGTTCGTCCTGACCCGGTCCATCAGTTCTGCAGTGGGAACGCGCGCCTTGAAATGGATCCAGGTGCTGAGCAGCGCCTCGCTGGGCATCTACCTGCTGCACATCATCGTCCTGGACCTGCTTGACGCCGGCATCTCCCCTCTGCTCGCGGGCATGGGATCGGGATCGTCGATCTACATGATGCCGCTCGTGGCGATCGTCGGCTATGTGGTGTGCTTTGTGATCGTGTTTGTGCTGCAGCGCGTGCCGGTGATCAGGTATACGGTGCCGTGAGCACAGGCGCCGTTACGGCGCCTGTGGTTGGATTCGGAAGATCTTCCAGTCAGTCCCATCAACATCTGCGATGAGTACGAGCCGCGGGTCCGGCGTCGTGCCGTTGTAGATGTCCTCCAGGGCTTCCCGGGGCGCGGGCAGGAGCATGTAGTCCACCCCATAATGCCCCGCGACAAAGAGGATGGTTTCCAGATCATTGTTCGGGATCATTACCCCCTTGAAGCCGGTGCCTTCGTGCACGTCCCACACGTCGCGGGCCATGATGACCACATCATTGGGGTTGGTGCCCTGCGCCCGCGCGTCCGCGTCGATGATGAGGCGCACCGCATCGTAGTGTCGGTAATCCTGGTTCCAGATCACGGTTGCGGCATAGCTGCGACTGTACCCGCGGTAGCCCAGGAATGCCGCAAACCCGATTACAACCGCTGCCAGTAGGGGCAATGAGCGAATCCGCGAGGAGAACAGATCCACCGCGAGGATGCAGACAAAGGGCAGCAGCACCGCCAGGCTCTTCGGCAGCGAGCCGGGTCCGGAGAAGCTGACCAGCACGGTATAGAACCCGAAAACCAGGGCAAAGAAGATGAGCGGAGGCACAAGCACGTGCCAATCGCGATGTTGCTGCCGCGTGAGGACCGCGTTGACCGCGCCCAGGCTGGCCAGAAAGAGCAGAACCGGGTCCAAGAAGTTCTTGAGCTGTCCAAGGTTCTCGCTGGCGGTGTGCAGCCGCCGTGTGATTATTCCCCGAACTCCCCATTCGGCACGCAGCGTGTCCCAACTCATGTCCTTCCCATATGCATGGAAGTCTTCGTACGAGGTCATGAAGACCGTGCTGGCCGGTCCGGGCTGCAGGGGTGAGCCGTACGTCACGAAGTTCCTGATCAGCATGGGGGAGATCATCAATGCGTGAAACGCCAGCGCGGCGGCGGCGATCCCCATCCGCTTCTGCCACGGTATGGGCGCGAGGGCGAGGCATGCCAGCAGCGTCAAGAGCAGGAGAATTCCGTCCTGGCGCACAAAGTGCGCAAGCCCCGTGCACATGGCAGCTAGCAGGAAGTAGCGTGGATTGCTGCGGCCCTTGGCGGTGAAGAACAACGCCAGGCTTCCAAAGGCGCCAAAGAAGATGATCGCCTCGGTGAGGACGGAGACCAACACCAGGTAAGGCGCAAAGAAAGTCAGCACACCTGCAAGAACGCCCACGATCAGGGAGTGAGCAAATCGCCGACCCGCGAGAAAGCCGACCACCGCTGGCACGATTCCGGTGACGATGGATGCCAGGAGGGCGTTGAACACCGACTTGCCCAGGAGCAGCATGGGCCAGCTCAGGAGTATCTCGGCCAGCGGATTCCAGAAGTCGCCGGCGTAGTGGGTGATGGGCACCAGGCCAAGAAAGAAATACACCACGTAGTCGACGACAAGCCCCCGTCCTTCCACGATGTTCTTGGCTACGGTGTAGTAGAACGCCGAATCGCCATGTCCGGGAGTCTCTGCGACCGATGCAAGCTGTAGCCGCAGCGCCAACCCGGCCAGCAGCGCGATGGCGCCGAGGCCGTACCAGATGCCGGGGCTTTCAGCGCTGCGGGATTTCATAGGACCCGCGCCAGAAGTAATCCAAAGACGGCAACCAGAATGCCGAGGTGGAGCAAGAGATCACTGGTGCCCAGACATGACTGCGGTGCGACGAATCTGAGCATGAGATTGCAGAGAACGAGCAGGCAGCCGACCAGCGGAAGCAGGCCTTTGCGCCGGGCCAGATATTGTGAGACAGTGTCCATGACGTGAAGCATCCCTAGTCCTCCGAAGCATGTGTGGGGGTTTGCTCAGCGATCTGCCACCGTGCAAACTGCGCCGCGATGCGACCCGGCACACGGCCCTGCATGACTACGCCACCGCGCTCGTGCTCGAGCCGGTCGACCTGGCCGGCCTCGTGGAAAAGCGAGATCAGCGCGCCCTGCTGATAGGGAAGGCGAACGAGGAGAGGCGTGAAACGTTCGAACAGCTCCTCTTCAATGAGCCGCAGCAGGTCGGTGCGGCCGAGGCCGGTAAGCGCCGATATCGCGACCGCCTTTGGATAGCTGCGCACCGTTTCTTGCGCCAGTGCTGGTCGTTCCAACTGGTCTATCTTGTTGAGGGCTGTCACAACGGGGATATGCCCGGCGCCGATCTCATCGAGCGTCTGCTGAACCGATTGGAATTGGTTGAGTGCATTCGGGTGGGATATGTCCACGACGTGCAGCAGCAGGTCGGCCTCAGCGATCTCCTCCAGCGTGGCTTGGAATGCCGCGACCAGCGTGGTGGGCAGCTTCTGGATAAAGCCAACCGTGTCAGTGATGAGGGCCGGGTTCCCGCGCAGCAGCTCAATTCTGCGAGTCGTCGGATCGAGCGTGGCAAAGAGTTGATCTGCAATGTAGGCGTCGGCTCTTGCCAGGGCGTTGAACAGCGTCGACTTGCCGGCATTGGTGTACCCGACCAGTGCAACGGTGGGAAGGCGAGAGCTCTTGCGGTGCGAACGGTACCTCAGCCGGTGGGCGCGGACCTTGTCCAGATCCTCCTTGAGGTGGGCGATCCTCTTGCGAACTGCGCGCCGGTCGACCTCAAGCTGGGTCTCCCCCGGGCCGCGAAGGCCAACACCTCCCACGGAGCCGGTCCTCCCGCCGCCGCCGCCGGCCTGACGGGCCAGGTGCGTCCACTGGCCGGTAAGACGCGGGAGTCTGTATTCGAGCTGAGCGAGCTCAACCTGAAGCATGCCTTCGGCGCTGTGGGCGTGTTGGGCGAAAATATCCAGGATGAGACCCGTGCGATCGAGGACCAGTACGTTGCTGCCGAGGGCCTGCTCCAATTCCCTCTGATGGCGCGGGGAAAGTTCGTCATCGAAGATGACGACATTGGTCAGCGTCTCCTCCACAAGAGCCTTAAGCTCCTCCACTTTGCCGGGGCCGATGAACGTCTCGACGTTGGGGTGCTCCAGCTTCTGCGTAAGCGTGCCCAGAACATCGAGGCCTGCTGTAACGGCCAGGAGGCTCAGCTCGGTCATGGAGTCGGCCAGGGTCAAGGAATGCTGCTGTCCGTGGATCTCTGCGCCGACGAGGAAGGCGCGTCCACGCGGCTGACGCGCTAGCTGGGGGGGTCGCTTTGCCATTGGATCAAATCAGTCCAAAGGATGCCACTCGATTGCGCGGAGCACTTGCTTTAGGAAGATCATGCAGGGGGGAGTGACCCGCACTCGGGGTCAGCCGCTCACGTCCCGCCATCTCCCGTGCAGCCCGCGGCTCGTCAAGCTCGATAATACCATGCGCCGCGGCAGGTGCTTCGCCTCCAGCCGGCGGGAGGACGGGCGCCAGCTGGATCGGAGCCCATCCGGCAGGCGCTTCCGGCATCAGACAATGGTCACAGAGAAGCGCCCTTTGCGGATGGGAAACTAGTGTCCGGGGCCATCGTCGGGCATGCCCTGTTCGAGGAGCCAAGTCCACAAGACGTCTCCGACAGTCTGGAGACTCGCGGCCGAGACTTTGTCGGGCGTGTCGTTCGTGGTGTGCCAGTAGGCGTAGTCGATGTCAATGATGTCGACGGCCGGGATGCCCGCCTCCAGGAATGGGACGTGATCGTCCAGTATGGCCGGCCCAATCTGTGGCAGGAATGCGTCTTCATAACCAAGGCGCGCGGCGGTTGCCCAAATGGAGGCGCTCAGATCAGGATCTGACTTGCCCTCGATCAGGATCTGCAGATCACTGTCTCCGACCATGTCGACGAGGATCATCTTGTCGGGTCGCGCGGTCATCTCCGAAACGAAGGCCCTTGATCCCAGCAGCCAATCCCAGCCTGGAATGCGGCCGTTGTCCTCGGCATCGAAGAAGACAAGCCAGATCGGGACGGTGTCGAAGGGCAGGCTCCGGGCCAGCTCCAGCAGTACAGCGACGCCGGAAGCGCCATCATTTGCGCCAGGCACAGCTGTACTTCGGAGTCCCAGGTCAGGATCGCGATCTGCCAAAACGCGTGTATCGAAATGCGCGCCCACCAGCACCTGCGGGGCGTCCTGCGTCCGGAAGGCGATCAGGTTGATGATTGGATATCCAAGTGAGGTTGTGGATTGTCTCTGCACTGTCCAGCCAGCAGCAGCAATCTCGGCCTCGATCCAGGCAACGGTCTTTTCATGCCCCTCGGTGCCCGGGATCCTAGGGCCGAACTCGACCTGGCGGCGCACGTCGTCCAGGGCGCGCTGGCCGTCGAACTGTGAATCCTGCGGCTCGGCGGCCTGTACAAAAGCGAATCCGTACCAAGAAATCACGAGGGCGAGCAGCACCACTATCGTGCCCAGATACAGAAGGATCCGACCGCGTTGCATCATGTCTCAGGCGGGCGCGAGGGCGAGGTACGTTTCGAGGTCGGCCATGGCGCGATCGGTATAGGCTTTCCCGCGATCCAGCTTGCCGCCATGTATCCCGGTCTCAAGCGCCGGGAGAATTCCGTAGTTGGCCTTCATTGGCTGAAAGTCCCTCAAGTCCGCATGAGTGGCATAGTGGCACAGGGCGCCGATCATCGTGGTGGGCGGCAGCTCCCACGGCGTGTCTCCCTGCGCCAGTCTCGCTGCATTGACGCCTGCCAGCAGCCCGGTGGCGATGTTGCCCATATAGCCCTCGACCCCCATGATCTGTCCAGCGAAGAGGAGATCTGTGCGGTCCCGAAACTGCAGCGTTGGATGAAGGAGGCACGGGGCGGCAATGTATGTGTTCCGGTGCATCTGACCGTAGCGCGCGAACTCGGCGTTCTGCAATCCGGGGATGAGCCGGAAGACACGTTTCTGTTCCCCTTGCATGAGGTTTGTCTGAAAGCCGACCATGTTGTAGAGCGTGCCGGCCAGATTGTCCTGCCGCAACTGCACGATGGCAAACGGGCGCTTGCCTGTGCGCGGATCCCTCAGTCCAACCGGGCGCAGTGGACCAAATGCCAGTGCATCCCGGCCGCGCTCCGCCAGTACCTCTATCGGCAGGCAGCCTTCGAAATACGGACCTGCGCGAACACCACTGACTATTGGGGCTTCCGCGGTGCGCAGCGGAAAGCGCTCTGCCTGCACCAGGCAGTCCACAAATTCATAGTACTGCGTCCTATCAAGCGGGCAGTTTATGTAGTCGTCGTTCACGGCCTGATGGCCGCGGAGGCGCGATCCACGAAATGCAACGGTCAGATCGATTGCCTCGGCCGTGACTATCGGCGAGATGGCATCGAAGAAAGCCAGGTTCGTTTCGCCAGTGACCTCCGCGATGCTCTGCGCGAGGGCGTCGGACGTCAACGGACCCGATGCAATGATGCACAAGCCATCGGGGATCCGCGTGACCTCCTGCCGCAAGACCTGGATCCGCGGGTGATTCTCGATCCGTTCGGTGACCAGCTCGGAGAAGCGCGCACGATCAACGGCCAGAGCGGTCCCTGCCGGAACGGTAGCCCCTTGGGCACATTCGAGAAGCAATGAGCCGAGTCGCGCCAGCTCAGACTTCAGCAGGCCTGACGCCCGGTAGGGAAGAGTCGAGCCCATTGAGTTGGAACAAACCAACTCCGCCAAGTCGGCCGTCGCATGGGTGCCGGTCGTCCTATGCGGCCGCATTTCGTATAGTGATACTTTGAGGCCCCGTTCGGCCGCCTGCCAGGCGGCTTCACAGCCCGCCAGCCCACCCCCAACAACCGCTAAATTGGTCATATTCGCGACTATTTTACCATTTGCCCCTGCTGTATAATTTTTCGTGCGAATGCAACTCTCCATGCGGGACGATGCTAGAAGCCATCTGCAGCAGGCTTGCCGCCTGACCGGCGCGGTATGGACGGCGCTCGTCGGCTCAGAAACCGGGAGTCCGACTGTCCTGGCCGCATACGGACTCACCGCGGCAAGGGCCAGGATCCTGGAGCAGTGCTTGGAGGCCGAGGCAGGGAGGAGCTGGTACCAAGGCCTTAAGAGAAGAAGGTCGCCGTTCGCTCTCACTGTCAAAGGGTATCCGAAGTTAGGGGTGAGGCGGATCTGGGGGTATTCCCGCGGAACGAGCGAGGTCCTCATCGTGGGCGCGGACGCGCAGCGGAGCCCCGCTGCGAGCATCTGGGCGCTGGTGGCGGATCTTATGTTAGGCGCAATGTCGGCGGGGCCAGCGGGCGGTACCGCGAGCCCGCAGCTTGAAGCAGCCTATGACGGCCAGAATGCACTCGACACCATCCTTTCCGGTTTCCTCAGCGCGGGCGACGATCAGAGCGGTTGGCTGGCAATTCGGCGGGGCGACGAGTTGATCATTGCAGCACGGCGGAACGCCGCGCCGGCTCTTGGTTCATCCCTCGGTCTTCGTTCAAGCCCGTTATTGCATCGCATGCACCGTAGCCGATCCAGCCTGATCGCCAAACGAGGCAGCAATGACTGGGATGCCGTGCCGCACGCGCTCAGCCGGAATGCCACGTTCTGGGCGGGTTTCCCGCTGGTTGTCAATAATCGATTCATCGGCGCGGTAGCCGTGTGGGGCAGGAGGGCAATTACAGCCCGGCGGCTGCGCGACCTCACGGGGCTTGCACGGCAGATCTCCAGGACCGTCGACCTGAACGTCGCTATTGGTGAGGTAACAAGCCAGTTGCGCCGCCTGGCAACACTCAACGAATTCGCCCTTGCCATCTCGTCCTCCGAAGAACTTCCGCAAATGGCACAGCGGGTTCTGGCACATCTGGGAGCGATCTTTCCGGACCACGAGATCGCGCTGTATGTGCCGACGTCGGACAGCCGGCTCATGCAGGAGTTCCGCATCGCGGGGCCCAACTTCAGTGAACGCACAGCGGCGCTTTCGCAGCATCCCATGGCCCGCTGGTTTTCCTCATCAGTCAACAAGCAGACAGCATCGTTTTCGGGCGAAGGTTCGGAGGCCGCGCAGGGATCCAACACATTCACGCTGCCGCTTCGATACCGCGGTGCGACCGTCGGCGCGCTCGCGCTGCAGGGCGCCGGGGCGTCCGAGCTTTCACGGTACGACCACAGCATGCTGGCGGTGGTGGCCAGCTACATGGCGGGTGTCGTCGAACACGGACGACTGCGAGCGGAGGCAGTTGAACGAGCGCGGCGCCTGGAGGAGACGGTGCGGCAGCTACGCGACGCCGAGCTTGCGGCGAGTACGCGGCTGACGGCACAGCAAGCAGCGGAGAGTCGTTTGGTGCAGGCTGCAAAGATGGTCGCGGTCGGGGAAATGGCCGCGGGTGTCGCGCACGAGCTCAACAATCCGCTCACCACCGTTTGCGGGTTTGCCGAACTCATGCTGGAAGAGACTCCTGCGGATGCCCCATACAAGGCCGACCTGGAAATGGTGTTGCACGAAGCCCGGCGCGCCCGATCGGTGGTGCGTCGGCTGCTGGATTTCGCGCGACAGGGCGACCACCTGCGGGCGCGCGCCGATATCGATGAGATCGTTGAAGATGTGCTGGCGTTGATGACCCACTTCGTTCACACGAGCGGCGTGCAGCTGGAAGTTGAACTCGGGCAGGGCCTCCCGTGGATCACGCTGGACGGCAATCAGATCAAGCAGGTACTGCTGAACCTACTGCATAATGCACTGCATGCCATGCCGGGAGGCGGACGGCTTCAGGTTCGGACAGAACTGCAGCGCAAAGAGGCACACGATTGGATCGTCATCCGCGTGACCGACAACGGGGTGGGGATGGACTCCGATGAACTGGAGAGGATATTCGAGCCGTTCTACACCACACGCGCTGAGAGCGGCGGTACGGGCCTGGGTCTGTCCGTGACGTACGGCATTGTTACGGATCACGGCGGTACAATCGAAGTTCAGAGTCAACGCGGCAGCGGGTCCACATTCTCGGTCTGGCTGCCGGTGTAGGCATGGATCCCATCTCTGTACTCGTGGTTGACGATGAGCCGGGTATCGCCTTGCTCTGCAAGCGCATGCTCACGCGCGCCGGGTATGAGGTGGCCGCACTGACCGACCCAAAGGCAGCCATTGAGTGGTTGAGCCACAACAAGGCCGCCCTGCTTCTGGTCGATATTCGCATGCCGGAGGTTGACGGGTTCGAGGTGATCGCGCACGCGAACCGTCTTCAACCCGATCTGGCAGTCCTGGTCATGACAGGGTTTGGGACCCTCGACACTGCCATCCGCGCACTGCGGCAGGGAGTCGACGGTCTGCTGCTCAAGCCCTTCGACAGCAGTGAAGAGCTGGTCGCCGCAGCACGGCAGGCTCTGGCCGACAGCCAACGCAAACGGGATGCAGCCCGTATTCAAGCGCTTCAACCCCTGTTCGAGGTTACCGAGTCTCTGCTCTCCGAGACACGCAGCGAGTCCCTGCTTGAACTGATGATCAAGGCCATCCTTGGCCACCTGCGCTGCGCCGATGCGGCATACTATGAGTACTCCGCCGGGGAAGGGCGATTCGTTCTGCGCGCAGGGCAGGGCAGGCAACTGCCCGAGTTCATCATTCAGGTTGACGCCAGCAGCGCGCCGATGCTCATCAACGCTGCAGGTCCAGGTGATGCGACCACGCAGGCCAGGCTGGTCAAAGCCGGCATTGGCGCGGCCCTGTTCGTGCCAATTGCGCGCCAGAAGTTCCGCGGGGTATTCTTCGCCGGCAGGGACCCGGGAGAGAACGGCTTCTTGGATGCGGACCTGGACATGCTCCAGATCCTGGCGCGTCAGGCTGCCGCGGCGCTGGAGAATGCGCGGCTGTACGATGAGGAGCGATCCTACGTCCGACAAATCGAGGAGTCGCAGGCAGCGCTGCTGCAAGCAGAGAAAATGGCGGCTGCAGGACGCCTCAGCGCCTCGATCGCCCATGAAATCAATAATCCGCTGCAGTCGATCCAGAATTGCATGCACCTGGCCGGGCACCAGGATCTGGAGGAATCGAAACGGCGCGAGTACTTCGAGATGGCCCGCTCCGAGGTCGAGCGCTTGTCCGCTACAGTTCAGCGCATGCTGGACTTCTATCGTCCCGGAGCGGCAAAATCTGAAAGCCTGCAGATCACGGAGCTCCTGAAGTACATCATCACTCTGACCGAGAAGCAGCTCAGCGAGCGTGGCATTGCGGTGAGGATGGATGTGCCGGAAACGCTGCCCGAGGTGGTGGCTGTCAGCAGTCAGCTGCAACAAGTGTTCATCAATCTCATTCTGAATTCCTATGATGCAATGCCCGGAGGGGGAGAGCTGTGCATCACCGGCCGCGAAGCCAACGACGGCGTGGAAGTGATCTTTCAGGATAACGGACCAGGCGTTTCGCAGGAGAATGCCTCCAGTGTTTTCGAACCGTTCTTCACCACGAAAGAGGGGGGCTCTGGCCTGGGTTTGACGATCAGCTACAACATCATTGCCGCACACGGGGGGAGCCTGGAGTTAGTCCCTGATCACGGGAAGGGCGCGTGTTTTCGCGTGTTCCTTCCAACTGGAGAGAGGCCATGAAATCCAACATCCTGATCGTTGACGATGAGATCGTTGCCCGCCAATCCCTCACCGACATCCTGAAACTGGAAGGATACAACCCGTCGGCTGTGCCCAACGGACCGGCGGCCGTCGAGCATGTGCGGACGCATCCGGTTGATCTTGTGATCGTCGACTTGAGAATGCCGGGGATGGACGGGCTTCAGGTCGTGCAAGCCATCAATCAGGTATCGCCGGACACCGAAGTTGTGCTGCTAACCGCCTACGGATCGATGGATACCGCGGTGCAGGCTCTTCGGCTTCGCATACATGATTACCTTACAAAACCTGCATCTCCGCCGCAGGTGCTGGCCAGCGTAAAGAAAGGGCTGGCACGCCGTGCTGCGAAGCTGCGCGCCAAAGCCGGTTCGGGCGATGGTGCGGACAGTGACGAGGCGACGCGGGAGGTCGAACTTTCTGACGGCACGGTCGTTGACTTCTCCCGTCGGCAGATCCGAGCCGGGCGGCGTCTCACGCACCTCACGCCGGCAGAAGGGCGACTGCTGCGGATCCTGATGGAGAACGAGGGCAAGGTCTTCTCTCACCGCGAGCTGGTGCTGCTGGTGCAGGGGTACGAAACGTCGCAGCGCGAGGCGCCCGAGATACTGAGACCCTTGGTCAGCCGACTGCGCCACAAGCTGGAGGCCTATCCGGTCCTATCCGAGCGTGTGGCGAGCGTGCGAGGCACGGGATACGTCTACGAGGCAGGGAAGTGACTCGTCGGCCCGCAGGCCGCGCGCAGTACCTCACAACTTGCCGGCGGCTGCCGGCGGGTACTACTCGTGGGGACCCCAGGGGGCGTCGCGCGGGATCTCGGGGGGCCGAATCCACGCAAACCAGCCTCGGCGCTCAGCATGAGCCCGAGGCTGTGGCTTCTCATACCGTACCAGGATCAAGCTCAGCGCCAAGGCGAGGGCGCCTAGCCACTGCAAGGCGGAGAGGCTTTCATGGAGCCATAGTCGGCTCAACACGAGGGCGACCAACAGCTCAGCCAATCCAAGCAGCGCGGTTTGCATACCTCCAATACTTTTCACCCCAAAGAAGAGCGACAAGCGTGCCAGCGAAGTCACCAAGGTGAGGCCGAGGACCGGCCAACTTGCGGCTGCAGCCGCAGATGGATGGGGGTCGAACAGCGCGTAGACGGGCACAACGACAATGCTCATCGCGAGGAGCGTGTAGAGTGTCACGGTGGGAGAGGGAACCTCATACAGCACGCGCTGGTTGATCGGCAAGTGCAGCGCATACAGTGCTGCGGCGCCCAACATCATTAGAATGCCTACGAGATCGGCGCCCCCCGGCTGCAGGGCGGTCAACAGCAGGATGCCCAGTGTCGCAATGAGCATTCGGAAGAGCGTCAGCAAACCCAGGGGCTGCCCATCCAGGGTGAGCCATAGCGCAAGAAAAAAGGGATAGAACGAATAGATCATCTGGCCGACGCCGGCATTCAACCGGTCGAGCGCCAGATAGTAGAGAATTGAGCCTGCGCCGTTGATGCAGCCTGCAAGCGCACAGCCGTAGAAACCCGCGGGAAAGACGTAGAGGAATGGTCGATAGAACGCGACCACAAATGCCAGGATCAATGCCGCTGCCAGGGCCGTGCGCCAGGCCACAACGCCCAACGGAGAGATTCCAAGATTGATAGCCAGCTTGCCGAGGACCGGCGTGAATCCAAGGAAAACAGCCGATGCAAGAGCCGCCGCGATGCCGGCACCGCGTTTCTGCATTGCGAGCTTGAGCCCCATCGCCTGCATCTTCTCTATTTGATGAGAGCCTTGACTTCCTCAAGGAATTCGTCGCTGAGGAAGTCGCCCTTCTGCATCAGAGCTTGAATGTGCAAGCCGAGCTTCGCTTTCTCGTGAGGCGTCAACTCCTTTGCAGTGGCAACGATGACGGGAATCCGCGCCGTATTCGGGTCTGCTTTCAACCCATCCAGTACGGCAAAACCGTCTATCTCCGGCATCATGAGATCCAGGATGATCAGATCGGGCAGTTCGCGGTGGCTGATCTCCAGGCCTTCTTTGCCGTTCGTGGCCTCGAAGATCGTGAAGTCGCCCTGAGATTGGAGAATGCGGCGAATGAGGAGCCGCGCCTCGGCGGCGTCGTCGATGATCGCAACGCGCGGGAACCGATCCGGTGCCACCTGGCTGAGAGCGGCGAGTAGGCCATCCTGCGGCGTCTCCGCTTCCTGCGTGGGGAATTCCACGTCCCGCGTCCAGTGCGCACCAAGGATCGTTTCCTCTGCAGGCATGGTATGGCCCGTGCAGTTAACCACGATCACATCGCCGGGTTTGATGACACCGGAGCGCACCAGCTTGAACAGGCCAGCAAAGCCCACCGCAGCGGCGGGCTCAGCCGAGACGCCCTCCATCTTCGCCAGAACGTGCATGGCACGAAAGGCCTCTTCATCGGTGACACTCCCGAATGTGCCGCCGGTCTCAAGCACGCGCTGTCTGAGCAGCGTATAGGCGAAGCCCGGATCGCCGGTGGCGAGAGTCTCGATGTGCGTGCGTGGATCGAGAACGGGAATGGCTTGCTCGAGACCCTCGCGGAAACTGTTGACCATCGGCGCGCAACCTTCAGCCTGTATGAGCGCCAGCGCGGGTATCCGATCCACAATGCCCATCTGTTTCAATTCGCGGAAGCCCTTGTAGACGCCAAGCGGTCCCATACCGCCGCTGATCGCCTGCACGTACCAATCCGGCGCCCTCCAGGCCGCAGACGATCCGTTTCCGCCCGCACCCATCCGGGGGAGCAGACTCAATTGCTCCGCCACCTCGAAGGCAATGGTTTTCATCGACTCGATCGACGTAATGGTGCGTGCGCCGAGATCCTGGTACAGGTTGCGCTGACGCGCAAATTCGGCCGCGATCTTTTTCGCCTGATCGTATGAGCCGGTCACCTTGACCACCTGGCTGCCGTACAGCGCGATCTCACGCATCTTGACCGCGGGCACGAGGCTGGTGACGAACGCCCAGAGTTTCACGCCGGCCCTGGAGGCGTAGGCGGAGTACGAGATAGCCACATTCCCGGTTGAGGCTGCCACCATCTCGGTGATGCCGGCTTCCTTGAGGGCCGCGATGGTGACCGCGGCCTGCCGGTCCTTAAAAGATCCGGTGGGACCCTGGCGCTCGTCCTTGATGAACAAGTTTGGCGTCCCGAGCATCATGCCCAGGTTGACCGCCTGCACAAGTGGAGTTCCCCCTTCGCCCAGGCTCAGCGACGGATTTGAGTTGCGGATCGGAAGCAGTTCGCGATAACGCCAGAGGTCAAAGGGGCGCCCCGCTACCAGCAGCGGAAAGGAGGCGCCCAGCGCCTGGTACTCGTACTCCGCTTCACGCCATTGGCTGTTGCAGCGCGGGCAGTTGGTGGAGGTGGGGAAGAAGGGCGCGACGTGCCCGCAGTCCAGGCACTTCACGGCGAAGTTCATGGTCCCTCCGGCCGGGCTGACTGGTTATGCCCTGGGCCGCATGCGCTGCAGCGCGCGCTGAACGGTCTCGAAGAGCTCGGCCTCGGTGAGGGCGCTCTTGCTGATGAGCCGATGGCCGAATTCGGTCAACTGGGCGCGCTGTTCCGGGGAAAGATCCCCGGCGCTCACTGCGATCACCGGAATGTGACGCAGCTCCGCGCTCTCCCGCAGCCTCTCCAGAAGCGTGAAGCCATCCAGATCGGGCATGAACAGGTCGAGGATCACCGCATCCGGTACATGCTGCTTCAACGCCTTCCAGGCATCTTCCCCGCCTTGCGCAAGCACCAGCCTGTAGTCTCGCTGGTTCTGGAAGAGCTTCTCCATCATCCTGAGCGCTGCTGGATCGTCGTCAACAACCAGGACCTCCCGAATGAGGCGGTCCCGATTCAGCCTGTTGAGCGAGTTCAGGAGGCTGTCGCCGAGGATCGGCTTAAGGACGTAGTCGGCGGCGCCCAGGCTGAAACCGCGCTCCTGCTGCTCGAGGATGGAGCAGACGATCACTGGTATGCTGCGGGTATCTGCATCGGTCTTGAGGTCCGTGAGCACCTGCCATCCATCAAGGCCTGGCATCATGATATCGAGCGTGATGGCGAACGGCTTGAGTTGCAGCGCGCGCTCCTTGGCCTTTGTTGGATCCGTGACACCGATGACGTGGTAGCCCTGAGGCTCGAGATACCTCTCGTAGAGCCTGATCACCTGGGGATCGTCATCGACGGCGAGCACGACGCGGGTTCCGCCACTTCCGGGCGTGTCTTTAAAGCCTTCATAGAGGGGCAGCGAGAAGTAGAATGTGCTGCCCTTGCCCAACTCGCTGTGCACGCCGATGCGTCCGCCCTGGAGCTGAATCAGCTGCTGGCTGATGGAGAGCCCCAGTCCACTTCCGCCGGTCCTGCGTGTAGGTGAATCGTCGACCTGTGAGAAGGCCTGGAAGAGCTTTACCTGGTCGGCTTCGGAGATGCCGGGGCCTGTGTCGGAGACACGGACCACGACCGCCTCGATACCTGCCGCATCGCGCTCTGCTGCTGCCTCCACCACGATCTCGCCCTGGTCGGTGAATTTGGCGGCATTGGAGAGCAGGTTGAGCAGCACCTGGCGCACGCGAATGGGATCCGCGCGAACGGTGGGCAAGGCGTCTGGAAGCTTCTGGGTGAGACGAATGGGCTTGTCCTTGACCAGGCCACTGGCGCTTGACATCACGCTGGCGATGATCTCGGCCACATTGGTTTCTTCGAAAGACATGTCCATCTTGCCGGCTTCGATCTTCGCCAGATCCAGCATGTCATTGATCAGACCAAGAAGGTGCTGACCCGAGTTGTAGATGGCAGTCAGGTCCTGACGCTGCAGGTCGGAGATGGCCCCGTCGATGCCCTTCAAGATGACGCGCGAGAACCCGATGATCGAGTTCAAAGGTGTTCGCAGCTCATGACTCATGTTGGCCAGAAACTGCGTCTTGACACGATCGGTCTCGCGCATCTCGCGGACGGCCTGCTGCGCCAATTGATAGGAGCGGGCGTTATCGATGGCGATGGCGACCTGGTCCGCGAGGATCTGCAGCACGCTGAGATCCTCGGGCGTGAAACCGCCGGGCGTCGTGGCGTGGATATCCAGCGCGCCGATGATACGGTTGCCGACCCGAAGGGGGATGGCGCACTCGGCACGCGTCTCGGGCAGCAGTGGATGCAGCGGGTAGGATTTGTCCGTGGCCGTGTCCCTGACAACGGCGGCCTCACCCGTGGAGATCACTCTTCCCACGAGGGATTTCATATTGATGGGCAGGCTGTAACCCCTGGCCTTCATCTCCGCGCCGGCCTCACCCGTGGCCTCACGCAGCGTGACGTTGAAACCGGCTTCCTCGACCAGGAAGACCGCGGCGTGACTGAATCCGAACCGCTCGCGAAGCAGATTCACGGTTCGTCCGAAGATCGTATCGAGGTCAAGAGTGGAGGTGACCAGGCGTCCGATCTCGGCGGCGGCTGAAAGACGCTCATTCTGTTTTTGCAGTGTCCCCTGCGCCTGGCGCGTCTGTTCGAACAGCCGCGCGTTCTCGAGCGCAAGCGAGAGCTGGTCGGCGACCTGCCTGACCAACTGCTGCTCTTCCCCGGACCAGACATGGGATGCGGTTTCGTCAACGACTCGCAGGGTCGCCCAGGTCTTGGGATCCTGCTGGAACGCAAGCGAGATCACATTGGACGGGACCATTGGTGCAGGCCGGGTTTCCGGACCAGCGTTCTGTTCGTAGGCCAACGACCTTGGCTGCGTTGCCGGCGAGGTCGGCGACGGGCTGGTTGGCGCGGGTGTGAGCAATCCCGTGATTCTGGGAGGCCGACGGGTGCGACGCTGCGCGCCGATGTCCTCGCGGGTCACGTCCGCGAACAGCTGCTCAAGCCGTTTGCTGAGTCTTGTCTTTGACATATTCTGTCAACTCCTGAGCCAGTTCGCGGTATTGCTGCGAGCCTCGTGCGCCCGGGCGGTAACGCGTGATGGGCAGTCCGGCAATCGGGCTTTCGCGAAGCTTCGTGTCGATTTCGATCACGGTCCTGAACAGACCATCGCCAAAGGTGTTTTGAAGCTGTTCCTGGATGCTCCGATGCGTGCGATTGCGCCGGTCGAGCAACGTGATCAGGATGCGGTATCCGAGACCTGGATTGCTCTCCTGGCGGACCCTGCGGATCAGGGACATCATGTTACGCAGCGCATAGGCTGAGAAGTATTCCGCCATGGTTGGGATGATCAGCAGGTCCGCGGCACTGAGGGCGTTGGTGGTGATGGCGCCGAGGAAGGGCGGGCAGTCCAGGAAGATGTAGTCGTACGCGAGAGGGGCTGCCGCTTCCAGAGCCCTGCGGATGCCGAGCGTGTAGTGCGAGCGCACCGGCAGGAATTGCTCGGCGTTCTCGATGCTTGCGTGGGAAGGCACGAGGTCGAGGTTCTCTATATCGGTCTTCATCCGGGCATCGTTCAGAGAGGCGGACTCGATCAGGATGTGACTCGAGGTAACCGCGGCAGCGCCGGGCTCGATTCCAAGCGCCAGCGTCAGGTTGGCCTGGGGATCCAGATCCATGACGAGCACCTTGTGGCCTGCCTCAGCCAGGACCGCGCCGAGCGAAAGTGTGGTGGTGGTCTTGGCCACTCCGCCCTTTTCGTTCGAAACCGTTATCACGTAGCTCATGAATGCTCCATTTCCCGACACGAGTCCAATCAAGCCGATGGTGGTGGAGTGGCAGCGTCCGTTTCCCTGTCGTCGTCATCCTTCTCGGGAATGGTCTGGGGGACGATCTGGACCTGTGATGCGCCCAGGGCGTTCCGCAGCTCCTCCAGGGCCGTGTTCACCATTGCCTGCGGATCATTGGAGCTGCGGATCTTGGAGGTGATCTCAGTCACCAAACGTTCGCGGGCCGCGCGTCGGTTGGTTTCGTCAAACAACCTTGCGTTCTCGACGGACAAGGCGACACGTTCAGCCACGGCCTGTATCAGGTCGAGTTCGTCCTGGTTCAGTCCTGCCTCTGGGGGGCGGTGGACGACCAGATCGCCAATGGTCTCGCCTCTCAGCTTGATCGGCACTCTCAGGCCGCCTGATTCCGCCGCTGCTTTTTCGTCTGCGCCGGCGCTGCTGTGCAGGGGAATGGCTCCCCGCGACGTGAAGCGGTATCCAGTGACGCGCTCGTCAGGCTGGAAGCGACGCCATGCCTCGCGTACGTACTGGCGATAGAGGGTTTCTGTCTCGGTGAGCGAGCGCTGGGTGGCTTCAAAGAGGCGCGTGTTCTCAATGGCCAGGCTCACCTGGTCGGCCAGTACCGCAAGGATCCTCAGGTCGTCCGGCCGAAAAGCATCTTCTTTTGTGCTCTGCACATCCAGGACGCCGATGATGCGGGTCACACTGCGCAGAGGCAGGGCGGCCTCCGACCGCGTGGCCGGCAGGTCGGGGTTGTTGAAGAAGACAACGTCCTCGCCCACGTTGCGCGCGACGCGGGGTTCACCTCGAGCGGCGACATATCCCACAATGCCCTGTTCACCGATCCTCAGGCTGTGGTGGCGGCCGAGCATCCGTCGCCCGCCTTCGCTGTTGGCGGCGATCAGATAGGCATTTTGAGTGGCTTCGTCATTCAGGAAGATGCCAACATGGTAGTAGCCGAAGGCCTCGCTGATCACATCCGCCACCAATGGCATCAGGTCGCTCACGTTGCGGATCGAGCTGATGGCCCCGGTGACGCGGGTGACGGCCTCGAATTGCACAGCACGGCGATTGGCGTCCTCAGAGGCCACAGCCAGGGCGGCGGTACGGTCGCGCACACGCTGCTCCAGCGATTGAACCAGGTCCCTGAAGTTGTCCGTCATGGAATTCAATGTCTTTGCCAGGATGCCGATCTCATCGCGGCTGCGGACGGGAGCGCGGGCGTTAAGGTTGCCGGCGGTGATCGCCTCCGCCGTCTGCGTCAGAGCGACGAGCGGCGTCGTAAGGGTGTTGCCCAGCACGGCCGCGGCAAGTGACGCGAACAGCAGGATGACGACCACCAACACCAGGCTGATCCGCGTGGTATTGGCGCTTGCGGCCATGAGTTGCTCGCGTGCCGCAACTACGCCCGCCAGCAGTTCCTGCGTCGGAACAATGATAGCCATGCTGTAGCCGACCTCTGGAACCGGCCGGTATACGGCAAAGCGATCGCTGCCGCCAATCGAAATGACATCCAATCCTGTTTCGCCACGGGCCATGTGGTCAAGCAAGGGCTTCAATCCTTCCGGGAGCACAGCTGCAAGGGCAGGCGACTCAAGTGTCTCGCCGAGCGGGGCCTGCTCCACCTGTAGGCCAAGGTCCGAGTATGCTGCCTCGGGCAGGGCAATGATCCGCTTGCTGCTGTCAATCAGGAGGGCATAGCCTGTCTCGCCGACGTGAATGTTGGATACGATCTCCGAGATGCGGCCGAGCTGCACGTCCATGGCGATGACGCCGCGAAATACGCCGCGGGCATCGACCACCGGCACGCTCGTCGTGACCACCAACCCGTGAAGCGCCGCATCCAGGTAGGGTTCGGACCAAACCGACTTTCCTTCCGGATTCTGCGCGGGTGCGGCCTCCACATACCAGGGTCGCTGCGTCACGTCGAAGTCGGGGGGAACGATTGAAGCAAGATCGATGTTGGGGTAGTAAAGGGTCTCGCCGGAAGGGCCGCCAAAGTAGACGGCCACCGCGTCGGGGTTGGCCTGCAGTTTTCCGGGAACCACAAAGTCGAGGTACTTGAGAGTGTTTAGTTGTGCGGCCAGGGTTTCATCGAACTGCGTCTGCACGGGAAGGAACACGGACGCCGGATCTGTTGTGGAGGGGTTATCCCAACTGCCGGTCGGAAGCTGGGACACGGAACTGACCGCGTCCCAGTAGCCGCCCGTGCTCACGGCGGGCTGCTGCGACAGCAGCTCAGCGGCGCTGGTGCCCGCATCTGCAATGTCCCGGCTCATTGCTCCAAAGAAGGTGTTCAGGACATTGACCTGCTCGGTGCTGGTCGCATCCAGGCCTGCTTCAGCTTGCTGGCGGATGCTGGACTCAAGTTGGTCCGCCAGCGACGTGGTCGACTGTTGGGCCCGGAAGAACACGTAGTAGCCCATGGCCGCGACCGCCAGTGCCGTGATGATCACGCTCGCAGCGATCAAGCGGGTGCGCAGACTTCTCGCGCCGCTGACCGGCGCTTCAGCCCGGGACCTGCCTTTTGAAGTTTCCTGGATCATGACTGCCAATCCTTCTCACGTGCAGGGCCCTCGCCGCGGAAGTTGATGCTGATTTCTGAGCCGGGGAGGGCGCGGCCCAATTCCTCCACCGCGGTCTGAAGTACGTTGCGCACACTGATGGAGGAGCTGATCTTCGCAGTGATGTCACTGATCAGGCGTTCCTTCGAAGCCATTCGAAGCGAATCTTCCAGCAGGCGCACGTTCTCCAGCGCCGTGCCAAGTCGATCTGCCGCCTGTTCGAGCATTGTCATGGTCCTGTCCGGAGCGCGTCCCTGCCGGAAATTGACGGTGATGACACCGAGGGTCTGGCCGCGAAGCCGAACAGGAATATATGCCGTTTGGCTTCCGCCCGATGCGCCATCCCCGGAGATGAATGTGCTGCCGGACATCAGGGCCTGCTGGGCCTCCTGTGTGACTGTCGTGACGGGATCAAGCCGCACGTTATCGTAGCGGTAGCCCATGGCGCGCGGGCCTGTGCGTGCATACGCTCCCCAGGATTCTCCAGTGAAGCGGCGGTAGGTTTGTTCGAGTTGACCTAGGCGCTCCTGGACCTGAATCAGCAAGCGGCCGCGTTCGATGGCAGCAGCCAGTTGATCGGCGAGCACCTGGATGATTGCTGTGTCCGCGGGCGTGAAAGCCTGGGGTTTGTCACTCTGCAGGTCGAGAAGGCCGATGGTGCCCTCGTTAGTCCTGAGGGGCAAGCTCAATTGAGACTGCGTTGTCGGGTTGTACTCGTCTCCAATTTCGGCATCGTTCCCGCTGCCCTTGAGCACCAACTGCGCTTCACTGGTTGCCGCAGCCTGTCCCAGCGCGCCCCTTTCACCGACCAGGACGCGGTAGTTGTCGGCAAGCATTCGCTGTCCCGCCTCTGAGGGCGCGGCCTGCAGCACCGCGTACCGCCGCTTGTCGTCCATCAGGTAGATGCCCACATGATCCGCGCCGAATCGGTCGAGCACAAGATGGGAGGCGCGCTGGAACAGTTCGTCCAGTGTTGGCGCCAGGGCGGCATCGCGCGCGACCTCTGCTGCTGTCCGTAGCCGCTGGGTCTGCAGCTCAAGTTGGTGGGTGCGGTCGGCCACACGCTGCTCAAGATTGCCGATCATGGCCTGCAGCTGACTCGCCATGCTGTTGAATGATTTTGCGAGGCGCCCGATCTCGTCCTCGCGGTTCGCGTCGGCGCGAGTGGACAATTGCCCGGTTGCCAGCTGCTCTGCGGCCCGTGCGAGTCCACCCACCGGTTCGCTGATGGCACGCGAGGCCGAGAACACCGCGATGCCGGCGATGACAATGGTCAGCAATCCAACAAGACCGCTGGCCAACACTGCCGCCAGTGATCTGGAAAACACCACGTTCTGCGGCACTTCGGAGACGATGGCCGCCTCCAATGCCGGATCCCAGTCGTAGTAGCCCAGGACAGGGATGCCCATGTAGTTGCTGTAGGAGCCGCTGCCACTTCCGCCGCGGTTCGATACCACAGCGGCGATGTCAGCCGCCTTCACCGCTGCCGGTGTTGCACCTGATGTAACGGCATTCAGCTCGGAGTCGACGAGATAGGTATTCACATCTCCCAGACCCGCGGTGGGCTGCAAGATGCCCAGGACCGCGTCGGGATTGGCCACGGCCACCACCACGCCGAGGACCTCGCTAGTCGTGGCGCCATAGAAGGGCGCGGCTCCAACCAGCCTGTATTCACCCGCGGCGTTCTGCTTGCCCGGGTAGCGAATGAAGCGCGCCGTTGGCTCAGTCAAGCCCTGGCGGAAGAATCCCTGATCTCCGAAGCTGAGGCCCTGATTTAGAAGGTAGGTCGAGAGGACGGCGTTTCCGTTGGTGTCAAGCACCAGCACTTCTTCATAATCGCTGCTCGGGTGCATGACGATCACGTTCCGGATCTGAGTGGCTGCAAGCGAGGCGTTGAGCCGGTACGCGTCATCGGAGGCGCCCAGATTTTGCAGGACGTGCATGATGCTGGGTGCTTCCTGTGAGCCCCGTTGTACGCTGCTCAGGTCCGCGAACACTGCCTGCACAATGGCATTCAGCTGGCCGCGCTTGAGCGACGATACGGCTTCCAGACTGTTGCGGAACTGCTGCTGGCTCGTCGTCAGTGCATTGTAGGCGGCGATGGAGGTGGTGAAGAGGATCGGCACCGCAATGATGGGAACAAGCGTGCCAGCCAGCCGGCCCTGCAGAGTGCGATAACGAATGGCCTGAGTTGAGAGCACCAGCATGATGAAGAGGATCACCATGCTCGTAACGAGCAGGATGGCGGCGAAGCTGCCTGTCGTGTTGGAGGCGAGGCGCGGCAACACGGGTCGGCTTGCCACCCAGAGGATGATTGCGGAGGCAACCAGGCTGAGCGCCGCGGAGGCAATGTACCGCTGCCGCGGCATGCCTGCAGGGATGGCAATGATAGGCGCCATCCACGCGATCAAGATGGCCAGGGGCGCAACTCCATCCCAGATGAAGGCAAGCGCAAGACCCAATGCCACAGTGACGATGGCGTGGACTATGTATGCCTGATATCCGTGGCCCCGCCGCGAGAGGTCGATGATGCCGCCGTGCAGCACCGCAACAGCCAGGAGCAGGATCGCTGCCGCCAGCAGCTGCCAGCCCAGTGGCTCCACGATGCCAAACAGCCCCATGGCATAGACTACAACCAAGCCTGCGGCAGCCAGCGCCGCCAGGAGGGGTAATGGGCGGAGGGCCGTGCTCAGATAGCCGCTCAGCCTGCCTTCGACAGTCGATGTTCCGGGTCCGGAGTCTGATCTGCTCATCTCATTCACGCGTTACCAACTATGACGGGCCTTTTTCGTCCGCCGGTGCTGATGGATTCAGGTAGATCGATGCGTCTGCAACTTCGGGCAGCGTGGCGAGCTCGCGAACGGCCGTCTGCAAGAGGCTATCCAGATCGACCGCCTTACCCAGCCGCGCCGAGAACTCACTGAGCATCTGCTCCTGCAGCGCGCGCTCGCGTGTCTCTTCGAGCAGGCGCACGTTTTCCAGAGCAAGCGCCACCTGATCTGCGGTTTTCTGCGCCAGGTCACGATCCGCATCGGTCCAGCCCTCCGCGCCGCGGCGCGTGAGGGCGATCGTGCCGATCTTCTGTCCGCGAAGTTCCACCGGAATGCGCAGGCTGCCAGGATCCACGGTGGCCGATGCCGGCCGGGCCGGTCTTATCCCTGAACGGGAGTATTCGAAGGCAAGGCGTGGATGCGCGGCCTGGTCCTGCCACGCGGATTGCGTGGTCTGAGCTGACACGGCCTCGAGTTGCTGCAGTGCATGACTCGATTCGTCAAACAGCCGGGCCGTTTCAAAGGCCGAGGCCAACTGGTCGGCGATAAGCTGGAGCAGCTCGGTGTCGGCAGGGAGCCGCGCGGTGCTGTGCAAGGCGCGAAAGTGCAGCACCCCCAGAGGCCGGCCGCGGGCAAGCAAGGGCAGCGCCAGCTCCGGCCCGGTGGCGCTAGTGGAGACGCGACCTGATTCTCCGGAAGCTGCCACCTGTCCTACGATCCCAGGATCTCCAACCTTCACTGCGCCTCCCGCGCTCGCGTCCGGTGGCGGTTCCGTCTGTGACGACGCGACCAGGATCGCCTCTGATCTGCGCTCATCGAGCAGGTACAGGTCAACGCTGAAGTCCTTCAGGCTCTGCGCCATGAGCTGCACGGCGGTGGCAGCAAGCTCTGTTGTGTCGCGGATTTGCGACATTTGCCGCGTTGCTTGGACGGCGCTGCGCATCTGGCGGTCGCGCTCCTCAAGCTCTTGAGTGCGTTCATCGACGCGCTGCTCGAGTGTGTGCCGGATCTCGCCCAGTTCCTGCGCCCGCTGTGCGACCTCCGAGCGCTCCGCCACAACCTCGTCCTGGCGCAATCCTGCCAGGGCCGCGAACGCACCGAGGAAGATTGGCGCCGTGTCGATGATCCACATCATCGGCTGCTGGGCATGGAGCGCCGCGATGTTGCTGAGGCTCCACGGGAGTCGCCCGTACGCAAGGCTCACGGCGATCGCCAACACCGGGAAGGCAAGGCCAAAGAGGGCGCCGTAGAGGGCATAACGGCGCGTGTTGCGGCGGACGATCGCAGGTTCAGGTTTGCTGACGGGAACGGGGTTGATGTTAGTCATTGGGGTCGTCCGTTGTGAGCTCGATCGTCGCACGCTCGGCGCCGAGCGCCAGTCCCAACTCGCTGAGGGCCGTGCGCAGGATCGCGTCACGCGTCGTTGACGACCATACCTTGCCCGTGATGTCCGCCAGCAGGTGCTCGCGCTGCGCCGTGGATTGAGTGGCCTCCACGAGCCGCGCGTTCTCAAGGGCAAGGGCGGTTTGCGTCGCGATCGCCTCCACGAGATTGCGCTGCTCTGGCGTCCAATCGGTTTCCGAGGCCAGGTTGATCGCGCCGATAATCTGATCGCGCAGCGCCAGAGGCACATGGATCTCTGTGCTGCTCGAAGTAAGCTCCTCGTCGCCCAGGCTGTATTCGAGGTCCTTCCGATCGGTCAGCGGTTGCCACGCACTGACCACGTACTGCCTCTGGATCGCCTGGAGCTCTTCCAGACTGCCGTGCGCCTCCTGGTAGAGGCGGGCGTTCTCGAAAGCGATCGCCACTTGATTGGCCATGCCCTGCAGGGTGTCGATCTCAGCCGGACCGAATGCGCCCGGACTGGTAGATTGCACATCCAGAGCGCCCAGGACGCGGTCGCCAATGATCATGGGAACGGCGATCTCAGACCGCGTGTAGGGCAGCAGGGGGTTGGCAAAACGCACTGCCTCCGCATCCGTATCAAGTGCAACGCGGGCCTGGCGGCTGCTGATGGCTGTTCCCACCATGCTTCGTCCGCCAACCGGAAGACTGTGCCTGTTCTCTTTGAGCAGACGGCCGGCCTCACCGGTGGCGCTGTGTAGTTCAGCCCGGTCGCCGACCTCGTTGAGTACGAATATGGCAGCATAGTAGAAGCCAAATTGGTCCGAAATGAGGTCGACCACCTCACCGGTAAGCTGCTCGGGATCATGGATGGCGCTGGCTGCTCGGCCCACCTCAAGCACTGCGCGCCACTGCAGGGTGCGGGCATCGACGCGCTGCTCAAGCGATGAACGCTCTGCCTGCAAGGCCGCAAGTCCATCGGAGACCTTCTCCTCCGTGTGGCCGAATTCCAACTCCAGCTGCTGGAACGCCGCAATGACCGCAAGGCCCGCCAAGAGGATGGCCACGATCGATCTGATCCAGTCAGCAAGCTGCGCCGGCTGTGCGAGCGGACCGGAGGCGCCCAGGGCACCGAGCTGCAGCAAGATTGCTGCAATCCCGAGCGTAAGCAGAGTTAACACCGCTGTCGCTGCGCCCGCCAGGAGCGACCATATCATCGTCGCGAAGACAATGCAGGCGAGGAAATAGAATATGGCGTTGGCGGGTTTGCCGGTGTTCAGCAGTTCTGCCAGGCCCAGTGCGTAGACGATCAGCAGGAATGCCAGAAGTTGAAGCCGATACTCCGCGCGCACCACCACGATCGCGCCGAGCAGCACATAGACGATGCTGACGAGGACGGCGGACCAAATGCCCCAGCGAGCCGCGACCGCCGGTGCCAGCGCCAAGAGGCTGACGACCAGCGCGCCTGCCACCAGACGCTGCACCAGGCGCGGGCGCCAATCGGCCCCCGGACCGGCGGTTGCCGGTGGTGTGAACATCGACTGCAGGAAAGAGCCAAACGAGTTGATCATTTATCTTTCGTCGCCTCCCCGTACGTCCCCTCGGTGGAGACCTTGATCTGCGCACGCCGCGCGCCCACCACACGCGTGAGTTCGCTGGCGGTCGTCGCAAGAATGGATTGAATGTCAGGCGCCCGTCGGATCTTGCCCGTGATCTCAAACAGCACGCGCTCACGTTCTGCCTGCGCACGCACTTGCTCCAGCAGACGCGCGTTGGCGATGATCGCGGCCAGGCTGCCCGCCAGAGTGGCCAGCATCTCCTCATCGTTTTCGGTGTAGGCCGCGGGCTCTTCGCTTTCGACATTCAACACGCCGAGGACCTCATTGCGATAGATGAGCGGCACTGCCAGCTCGGACCGCGTGTTGGGGCTGCCCTCGACGTACCGCGAATCCGCTGCAACGTCATCGACGCGCAGGGCGCGCCCATGGGCGGCGGTCCAGCCTGTGATGCCGCTGCCGACCGGAATGTGCAGGCGGAAGATCTCCTCTGAGTAGCCGACCGCTGCCCTGATCTCAAGATTGCGGCTTTCGCGGTCGACCAGGAGAATGCTCACCCGATCACCGCCCATCGTGACCTGCAGCCCTGAGACGGCGCTCTCCAGCGCCTCATCCAGCGTGGTGCCGGATGCCGCCGAGGTGGTGATGTGATGCAACAGCCGGTGCTGCGATAGATGCTCCTGTGTCTCGGCAAACAGTTCGGAGTTGACGACCGCCACCGCAAGCTGGTCCGCAAGGATCTGCAGCGTGCGGACGTCATCCTGCTGGAAGGCGTACGCATGGGTGCTCTGGACGTCCATCACTCCCACGATGCGCTCGCCGAGGCGCAACGGCACCGCGGCTTCGGAGCGTGTGTCTGGAAGCAGGGGATTCGCAAAGTACGTCGCGTCCTTGGCGGTGTCGCTCACGATCAGGGGCTCACCGCGTCCGGCGACGAAGCCCACGATCGAGCGTGAGTTCACGGCCAGCCTGTGGCCGGCGCGCTTGAGCTCTGCGCCGGCTTCGCCAGTGGCCTCGCGGATGACCGCGTACTCGCGCTTCGCATCAAGCAGGAAGACCGCCGCGTGGTAGAAACCGAGCCGCTCGCGCAGGTAGGTCACCGCTTTGACAAGCAGCTCGTCGAGATTCAGTGAACCGCTCATGTCCCTGGCGATCTCGGCCGCCGACTCCAGCTGGACCGCGTGCCTGCGGCTCTGGTCCAGCAGCTGGGTGTTGTGGATCACTGCGGCCACCTGGCCCGCCAGCTCGACGAAGAAGTTCAGATTGCGTTCGTTGAAGGCGTGTTCGTTCTCCAGGTCCTGTACCATCAGTGCGCCGATCGGCGCATCCTGGATCATGAGAGGCGCGCCCATCCAGGATTTCGCTGGTCTGCCTACGGTCTTGGCGCCCAATCTCGTGGCGCGGCGCTCGGCGTCCTCTGACAGCAGCAGCGGGCGGCCGGTGCGGATCAAGATCGACGTCAGCCCTTCACCGAGCGGGAAGCTCTCAATCCGCTCGACCCGTCCCTCCTGGTATGCGTACGGAATGCTGATGCTCTCATGTGCCGCGTCGTACAGTGCGACCACAAAGGCATAATCGCCGATGTTCCTGCGCACCTGCGCATGCAATTCGCTGAAGAAAGCGCCCAGGTCCTCTGAGGATTGCGTGATCGCCTGGCTGATCTTTGCCAGCGAGTCGCGTTCCGCGAGCCGGCGTTCGGTCTCCTCGGTTTCGGCCAGCCTGTCCAGCGTGACGCCGACCAGATCAGCCAGGCTGGCGTACGGTTCGATGAGGGCGGTGCTTAGCGCACGGTTAGGACTGCCGACGATGAGAATGCCAGCCAGATCCTCACGCTGGTTGATGGGCAGAAAAGCAACGGCTCGATACCCGACCTGCCGCGTGAAGTCGAGCAATGCGAGGGGCAGGCCAAGTGACGAGGCCTCGGCGATCACGGGGCCGCCGCTCACATACCTTCTGACCTCAGCAAGATTGGCCTCGAGGATCGGCACTGCCTGAAGCATCGCCACCAGCTCGGACTTGTCAGGATCACCCCTGCCCTGGAGTTCAAGCTTCGAGCCCTTGACCGTTAGAAGCAGAGCCGGATAGGTGGCCTCGGCGACCATTTCAGCGGCCCGCGCAAGCGCCTGATCCTTGGACAGCGAACCTACGATACGCCGGCTGAGGCGATACAGACGTTCAGTCTCCTGCAGGTTCGTCTGGCTTGCCTCCGCCAGCGTCATGTTCTGTATCGCGGCGGCGATCTGGTTTGCCAGTGTCTGAAGCATGACGATGGTTTCGGCGCCGAACGCCCGCGGTTCCGTGCTCTGCACGTCCAGTGCGCCCAGCACCGTGCCCCCGGCGCGGATCGGAATACCCACCTCCGACCGCGTCTCCGGCAGCAGCTCGTTCCTCAAATGGATCGGATCCTCGGCCACGTCCGAGGCGATGCGAGGTTGATTGTTGGCGGTGACCCATCCGATGATCGAGGCTGAGCCGACCTCAAGGCGGTGACCGCGCGCCAGAAGCTCGCTTGCGGCCGGGCCATACGACGCGCGCAGCACGGCGAAGCGCCGCCCCCGGTCGACCAGGAAGATGCTGGCCTGATAGAAGTTGAATTGCTCGATCAGCAGCTGCGTGGTTCGGTTGAGCAGCTCTCCCAGGTTGGTCGTGGAGGTGATGCGCTCGGCAACGTCTGCGGCGGTGCGCATCTGCCGCGTGCGTTCCTCCACGCGCTGCTCCAGCGAACGGTACAGGCCGCTCAGCTCTTCGGCCATATGGTTGAAGGACTGTGCGAGCAGACCGATCTCATCTTTGGTGCGGACAACCGCGCGCTGCGCGAAATCGCCTTCTGAGAATTTCCTGGTTATGTCGGCCAGATTCACAAGCGGGCTGAACACCCGCCGCGCTCCAAGCGAGATCACCACGGCCATCGCGGCCAGCGAGGCGAGAATGATCGCCAACGTGAACGGCACCAGGCTTGTGAGGGCGCCGAAGACGCGCTGCTCAGTAATGGCATACAAAATGCCTGTGTGCAGGCTGTCAAGCCAGAGCACCTGCCCGATGAAGCGCGTGCCCTCCTGGTCAGCGAACTGCACCGCGGCAGGCTGCGCGTCGGCTTGTCCCATCATCGTGTCCAAGGCCGTGACGATCGGCTTCAGTTGGGCCGCCGGCGCCTGGATGAGAGCCAATTCATTGGTGTATGGGTCGGAGCCGACCAGCGCGCCGTCTGCGGTGACGAACATCGCTTCGGAACCTGAGCCCACGCTCGCCAGGTTCTGCAGAATGCTGTGCAGTTCACCGGATTCGGTGACTCCGACCATTACCCCCTTTGGTGTGGCGGTCGGACCGCGCAGTTGCGAGATGGTCAGCAGCACCATCTGGTCCGGGTATAGGGGCGCCAGGTTGTAGAAGGCGTATGACACGTGATCGCTCTCCAAGACCTGCTGGTAGGCGACCGACTCGGTCAGCTGCAGCCCGTCCCACTCCGGCTTGCTGCCGGCCACGATCGTGCCGTCGGGTATCATCACGAAGAATTGGTTGAAGGTTGCGCGAGCGCCCTCTGCGCTGGTGGAACGCAGCAGGGCATTGATCTCGCCCCGGAAGATGTCCGTCGCGCCGGCAGACGGGCTGGTCAGCGCGCGTTGAGACGCGGCGATGAGGTCCGGACTGCGTACCAGGCGGTCCAGCCGGATCTCCTTGGTCTTCACCGACAGGTTCACATCTTCGACCTGGTCCACGATCTGGGCGCCCATCTGCCCGATCACCTGATTCCGCAGCAAGTCGCGCGAGCGCAGGTATGCCGCGCCGCCCATCAAGGCAAGAGGAATGAAGGTGAAGAACAGAAGCGTTCGGACCAGGGTGCGTGCGAGCCCGCCTCGATACCTGGCTGTGTCGTCTCGCGTTTCCGCGGCCGCTCTTTGCTCAATGGCCATGTCTGCCTATCCCAGTTCCCAGACTTGTTCGCCGCCAAGGATGCGGCGGATCTGATCAGGAAAGCGATCAGGGTCCAGCGGCTTGCCAAGGAAACCATTGAAGCCGGCGACCCTTGCTTTTTCCATTTGGTCCCTGTTGCTCTCGGCGCTCACCGCCACGATGGGCACGAACTTGAAGCGCGGAGAGGTGCGCAGCTTCTGCCCGGCACCGAACCCGTTCTCGTAGGGAAGGCGGATATCCATCAGCACCAGGTCCACCCGCGGCAGAGCGTCGGCGTATTCCAGCACCTCGTAGCCGGAGGTCTTCCACTCGCAGTGGATACCGAGATAGCCCAGCATGCGCGCCACCAGCACGAAGTTCGAGACATTGTCCTCGACCACCAGCACCGCGGCGTCCTTCGGAATGGCCTTCCTGCCACTTCGACGGGTGGTGCGCCGCCTTGCCGTCCTAACCACGGCCGTTCCTCCTCAGGTAGCGCTCCAGCTGCATGGAGAGTATGTCAATGTCAATGGGTTTCTGAATGTAGCCATCGCAGCCCGCATCCAGCGAGCGTTCACGGTCGCCACGCATGACGTTGGCTGTCATCGCCAGGATCGGCAGCCTGGCGAACCTGGGTGTGCGGCGGATGCGCGTCGCCAGCGTATAGCCGTCGATATCGGGCATGTTGATGTCCATCAGCGCCAGGTCGATGTGCTGGGTCTCCAGGTACTGCAGCGCCTGCGTGCCGTTCCCCGCCTCGATTACCTCATACCCCTCTGCCTCGAGCACGCGCCGAACCAGCATCCGGTTATCGGAGTTGTCTTCGACGTGCAGAATCCTGCCCTTGCTGGGCACCTGCATTACCTCTGCGCGGTATTGTACTGATGGGCTCGGACGGCAGCATATCAGCAGAATTACAGAAAAAGCCGGGGCTTTTGGCCTCGGCTTTGGTAACCCGCGCTGGGCGGGGATTTGCAATCGTGAAAGGTCATTCGCAGGCGGACGTGTCCTCGTAAAAGAGGAAACCCTGTTCTTCATCGCCCGTGTACTCGATGAGTTTGTCGAGATTGATGAAAGGCGTGTCGGCCTGGACATCGATCGGTGCGGTGACCTCCACACACGTACCCGGGGCGATGGTCTTTCCGGTGTTCGGGTTGGTGATCTCGTATTTCGCGCTAAACAGGAAGAAGGTGCCGGATTTGTCCGAGAACGAGTAGCGCGTGCCCACCTGGCGGGACTGGTCGAACTTCGTGATGGTGCCGCGCATGCAGACCGTTTCGCCCTTCATGTCCGTCGTGACCTGGTCCCATTTGATGCATGGGTCAGTGGTGGGGGACGGCTCCGGAATACTTGTCGGGGGTTCGGGCGTTGGGGCGGCCGCAAGCGTGGCTGTGGCAGCCGCCGCGCCGGTGGGTGGAGCCGCAGTAGGTTCGCCCGTGGTCGCCGCCTGGCAGGCGACGGACGCGACTATCAACATGGCAACCGCAGCGATCACGCCGCTCATCTTGTGTTTCATTCTGCCTCCCCGAAGTTAATTTGATGCAACGCCTGTGCCGCGGCGTGCATCTCCCGCCCAGCCTGTCAAGCGGATTATCGCGCCTTGGCAATGTGGCGTCAACCCACAGATGTGAAGACGAGGCGTGACCGCAAGATTACAGAAGAAGCCGGGGCTTTTGGCCTCGGCTTCTCTGAGCGGGTGATGGGACTCGAACCCACGATATCTTGCTTGGGAAGCAAGCGTTCTACCACTGAACTACACCCGCTGGAGTGCGCTCACTATGATACCCGCGGAGGGGGAGATGGTCAACCTGGGGAGGGGATCAAGAAAAGCAAGATAGCATCTCGGAACACGAGGCGCTGTTTCAATGCCGTTCAGCTTGCGGGCTGGACCCTTTCCTGTCTATGCTCGGGCAACAATTTCTACGCCAGATGGTTCGCGCTTGGGGCGCCGTGCGTCACGGACAGAAGACAGTAACACAGCCCAGGTCAAGGAGATACATGGGGCACCGGTGAGGAACACAGGTCACGCCACCTTCGCCTTCCCTCTGCTGTACCGTCGCGCACAGGCCGGGTTCTTTTCCGGTCGGGGCAAACCCAATCGCCAACCGGCAGGTATTGTCTATCTCAGCCATCGCTTTAAGCGGGTAAACATCGTAACCAGGATTCGGCGACCCTGCCTGCGCATGCGTCATATGATCGTGGTAATCGAACATAGCAGGATCAACGATCGTTCCGGCCCAAGAACCCATGGCGTAGGAGGACGGGTTGCCAAGCATGGAGAGCTTGAATGCGAGCTCAAGGGTCTTGGGATCGTCCGGCTTGATGCGAGCCCAGGCACCGTCGGTGAGGGTGCCGTTGCCCTGATCGAAAACGAGTGACTCGTAACCGTTGCCGCCGCGCGGCGTGCTGTCCGCCGTCATGATCGCCACCCCACCGATGTCGCCATCGGAATTCTTCCATGCCTGCACACCCTGCGTGCTCCACTGAGTCGAGGCCGCGTTGGAGGTCCGGATCAGCCAATCGCCGCGCCCGTCCCTGTCAAGGTCCAGTTCGACGGCGTATTGAGCGGGCAGGTGACCGTCCGAATCAGTGTTTACCAGGGTGATGCTCGCGTAGCCCCAGGTATCATCCATGAAACCCTGGGTGTCCACGATGTCAACATAGGGGAAATACTTGTCCATGGTCTCGGCGTTAAAGGGCCGCTCGTACAAACCATGGACGAACACATCGCCGCCGGAAACGAGCTTCTTGTAGGCGTTGGGCGATGAATCCACGTCACCGGCTTGGTCCGCGCGCTGGCCGGGCAGGTCAACCGGGATGGCACCCTGGAACTGTGCAGTCGCCGTAGCGTTCGGCGGGGGCACCACGCTCGGCGGGGCCACCACTGTGGGTGTGGGGGCAGCTGAGCCCAAACTACAGGCGAGAACAGACAATAACAATGGGGCGACTATCCAGGCATAACGGACGTGCATCATCTTGTTCATGAGGCCCTCCCCGGCCGTTTCTCCGAGCTGCAAATACATTGTAGTCATTTCAATTGGAAATGCAACTACGCCTGAATGAGGGTGGGATCGAGCTCGACGTACGATTCTCGGTCTAGGGGGTTGTGACAAGTCATGCCAGCAAGGCAATCGGCGGACTTGTGTGTTGGCAGCGCTCTGGTGTTCCAAGGTCGAGCCATGCTTTCAGGTTCGATCATTGACCCGCAAAGGAGCGAGGCGCGACAATCGCAATGGTTGAGGCCGCGGCGGGCGCCACGCGCCATAGCCCCTTAAACGTTCACACGCCCAGGAACTGCTGAGCCGCAAGGAACGTGGAGATCAGGGCGAAGTTGGCTAGCGGATAATAGCTGGCGCTCTCGAAGAGGCGCGCCGCCAGCGCGCCCTGCTTGAGCCGGTAGAGCCGCAGACCCGGTCGCAGGAGCAACAGCACGCCCAGCAGCACACTTGCCACAACGTACGGCACGCCAAATCGGGCGGGAGAGATCAGTGGCAGGAAAGCGCTGACGATCACCGAAAGGGCCAGCGCAGCCACGATGATGCGGCCGGCGTGTTCTTGACCGAACAGCAGCGGGATGGTCTTGGCATCTACGCGCCGGTCCTCGACGGTGTCGTTCCAGTCGGAAGGGATATTCTGACCACCGATCTCCCAGAAGAACAACCATGCCACCATCAGCAACAGCCGGCCCAGGGCGGGATTCGGATCCACTACCAGGATGGCCGCGATCGGACCGCTCGTCTTGACGAGGCCGCTTAGCAGCGTGCGCAGATACGTGACCTTCAGCAGCCGGCAGTAGAAGACCTCGAGGGCGGTCGACCCCAGCAGCACAAGCACGATCACTGGATTCAGCAGATACGAGCCGATGACCGCGGCTGCAAACCATGCGCCTGCCCAGATCATTCCGCTCCTCACGCTCAACACACTCTGCGCCAGCGGATGGCGCTGCGCAGAGGCGTCCATGGAGTATCCCGGATTGATCTCCGAGCCGGCGAACTTCTCTCTGTCGTATTTCAATCCCACAATATCATTCAGGGCATAGACCGCGGTGTACGCCGCAAAGGCCGTAAGGAGAGACAATAGGATCGTCTGCCACGGGGGGAACCCGCCCAGCCACAGCAATGCGCAGAACGCCGGAGCGGCCATATCCAGCCCAGCGTGGGTTGTTCTGGACAGGGCCAGGTAGCGGTTCATCGATTCTCCGTCTGCAACGATCACTTCCTGGTGAAGTGCATGACGTAGACATCATCCCGGCGATCCGTGAGACTGAATTTCCGGGTGAGCAGGTTGTAGACGACGCTGACGGAGCCCGCGTATTCCAGGCCGTACTTCTTTCCCCAGGAGATCAACTCGCTCGGGCGGATCAACCCGTAGTAGTTGTGCGTGCCGATCGGCAGGATGCGCAGGACGTACTCCGCGCCGAAAATGACAAACGCGAGCGCCTTCAGGCTGCGATCGATGGTCGCGTAGAACGCGTGACCCCCGGGCTTGAGCAGCCGTGCGGAGGTCATGACGAGCTCCTCGGGCCGCGGCACGTGCTCCAGCACTTCCAGACAGGTCACGATGTCAAAGGCTCCCGGTTCTTCCTCGGCAACCTGCTCCGCGCTGATGAAGCGATAATCAATGGATAGACCCTGCTCGCTGGCATGCGTCCTTGCAATCGCCAGGAGATCCTCCGAGAGATCGACTCCCACCACCCTGGCACCCAACCGCGTGAGCGATTCGGCCAGGACGCCGCCTCCGCAGCCGATATCGAACACCCTGCGCCCGCGCAGCTCGCACTGCCCGGCGATGAAACCCATGCGCAGCGGGTTGACGGCATGCAGCGTGTGCATCGGCCCCTTGGGATTCCACCAGGAGGCCGCAAGTGCGTTGAACTTCTCTGTTTCCCGTGAGTCTACATTGGCCGACGGTGGCATCTATTGCCTCCCAATTGCCAGCCTCTCACAGCCGGCTGATATTCGCAATACGCGGCTCGATGCTCTCAAATCCTCGCTATCAATGACTATTTTATATTTGTGATAGCCTTGGGTCAAGGCACGAGACCAAAGAGCATCAGTGAGCACAGATGGATCCGTTCAGGCTTCAGGAACTCTGCGCATATCCCGCAACGGGTGGCTGCCGCGTCTGGAGCGAACCGGCATGGTAGCTCAGGCGATGGCGCTGCTCGCGTCATCGTAAAACTGACTCGGCGGAGGGCTGATGCCGCTATCCGGGCAACAGATGCAGTGCTATAGTGACTAGAACGTACCAGGTGGTGCAAGGAGCGCGCATGGCTGACCACCCGAACCCGGATGCCCTAAGCGAACTATTCGAGGGCCTCTTGGACTAGATGGCAAGCGATCATGGTGGTCGACTCAGAGGCCACGGCACTCAGGAAGCTGCCGAAACGAAGACGGAGAACTCACCCATGAACAGACCCAAATTTGCGGAGTGGTTGCAGTGGCAATTGGACGAGCGCGACTGGAATATGTCTGATCTCGGGCGGGCATCCGGTATGGATCCCGCCGTTTTCAGCAACATCATGGCTGGCAAGCGCAGAGCCGGAGTAGACAGTTGCAAGGCAATCGCCAGGGCGTTGCGTGTGCCCGTGGAGCAGGTCTTTCAGGCGGCCGGGTTGCTACCCCCCAAGCCCGAGGAGAACAAGCTGCTGAAGCAGATTTCGCACAACGCGAGCCAGTTGTCTGTCGAAGAGCAGAAAGACTTGCTCGAGTACATCAGGCTGCGTCTTAGGATTGCAGAGAAGAAGGCGGCGGGCTGCGCGTCTGTGAGTTCGTAAAGAGATGGAGGCAGGCCCGCCTGAAAGTGCAGCGCAACACGCGATCGCCTCCGTCCAGCTGGACGGAGGCGATCCATTTGTTGCCCGACCTTTAGCTTGCCTTCAACGTGCCGCGCGGGGATCCCTACTCCCTACGGATCGCCCGGGCTAGTAGCATAGGCTTTGTTGCTCGTCCCATTTGCAGCCGGCTGCTTGGCAAGCATCTGGTTTCAAGTAGCTTCCGCAACTCGGGGCCGGTTCCGCATAGTCATTGCAGCTGTTGTCCGACCAGTAGTAGCATCCCAGGTTCTTGCACCCGTCAGGGTTCTTGAAGAAATCGCCGCACTTTGGAGGCGCTGGTTCCGGATAGTCGCTGCAGGTACCGTCTGACCAGTAGTAGCAGCCCAGGTCCTTGCACTTGGACGGCTTGTTGTTGTAGCTTGCACAGGTCGGCGCAGCAGGTTCCGCAGAGCCGCGGCAGGTGGTGTCCGACCAGTAGTAGCAGCCCGCGGCAGCGCAATTGTTGGGTTTACCGTTGTACGTTGCGCAGGTTGCCGGCGGGACATACGGTGTGACTGTGATCCCGGGTTGAGATTGTGGAGGCGGTACGACTGCGCCACAGGGCTTGATCACGATGGTCGAGACTTCAGAGAAGGTAACATCCGCATTGTCCGTGCTGACCACGATGGCCCTGAACTTGATCGTGCCACCTCCGTCGATGGCGGCGGGGGCGGTATTGACATCCAGGTGATAGCGATAGGCACCACCGCTGTCCCGCGTCATTTCCGCGCGATTCTCCTCGCCCACGGTCCCGATCCACGTGTCTGCGACGTCGAACCAGACGTAGGCAAGATCCACGCGGTCGAACATGCCGGGATCAATGTCGGTCTCCGCCACAAAGTCAATCGTCGTTGGGGTGCATTTCCCCTTGAATACCAGTTCCGGTGTACCCATCACCTTGACGACGCCTTCGATGGGCGTGGCTCCTGCGCAGTAGCGAACCTGGATGACTTGCAGTGTGCTGGTCTTGGACCATTCCTTGGTGGGACCCAGCAGGGAAAGCGTGTACTCCAGTCTGCCGTCGGCGCCGCCCAGGACGGCATCGTACAAGGTGCCCAGGTCGAGGGTGCCGAGGTAGGAGCCCGGCGTCGTGCCGGGTGACAGCGGGACGATGAATTCGTAGCGCTCTCCCGAGGTCCCCACCAGGTATCCGTGGATGTCCACCTCGATCGCATCACCGATGTCTTCGACATACGCCTCGAAGGTGACAATCCGATCGGCCGGGTTGCAGTTGGCGCCAATTGAAGCGGGGTTCGGCGCGCCGCCCACCTTGATGGTTGAATCGACCTCCGCAGAGGCAGGAGGAGTTGCAGCAGAGGCTTCACCACAAGTCCCAGTGGGATCCCGACTGATGCAGATCAGGGCGATCTCCGACCGGGCTCGCAGGCCAGCACTGTTCAATGCGACCGCCTGGATCCGATACTGTCCCTCCGCAGAAGGATTCCACTCGGTCGAGGCTTCTGTCAGCTGCTGACTGGGATCGGTGGGCACGCTGGCGAGAAGCATGTCATTGACCATGAATTCGATGGCCGTCACACCGCCGCCAACCTGGCGCCCAGTTGCTTTGAGCGTGAAGGGATCCAGTGGCAGCGTGTATCCGGTCATGGGCTGATCGATCCAGGCGCGCAGGCTGCCGCTTGATGTCACAGGCGAAGCCCCGCCCGCGCAGGAGGTCATCAACAATCCAAAGGCCGTCAGCAGTGTGAGACACCTGCTGGTCAATGAGAAGGACCGGGTGTTCATTGCAAAACCTCCTTCATGATCTGGTCGGCGTGCCGGCAACCCGCACCGTCAGAGTGCAGCGCCACGCGCAATTTGGGCCAGTGCGGGTATGCGTGTGATTTTATTGGCTCCATTCGTTCAGGCCGAGGGCTTGCATCGTCATGGCGAGCAGCGTCGGGTCTCAAAGTAAATCGGGTCGCTCATTGCCGAGTGGCGGGCCGCCTGGCTCGCATAGACGCGATACTCGACCCTCTGGCCGCAGCGCAGGTCGCTCTCTTCCGCCAGGGATCTCTTGGGCAGGGTGCCATCGCGCCGGGTCACATCCCAACTAACGGTCGTCAGCCGGATGTCGGTGGCGAGATCATACGTGGTGCGGAAAACGCTGTACCCCGTGAGGGAACTCTCCGGAAATATCGGGGTCCCCACCCAGTTCCAGAATATCGTCTGCCGCCCTTCGCACCCGCCAAAGAGACACAGGATGCCTGAGGTGCCACAGGCGATCCGATCGAGGAGATTCGGAAGGTCGCTGCACGCCTCAACGCTGACCGTGCGGCGCACATCGGTAGGAGCAGGCAGGTAGAACAGCTCAACATGAAGATCCCTGAGCAATTCCGCGTACGATGCGGCCGGTATGCTCGGCGTGCACACCATGGTGCTCGGACCCAGGCAGTAGGAGAAACGGAACCGACCGCCGGAGGCGGTGCGCAGCATGCCATTCCATTCTGTCGCGGGATGGCTGACGCTGAAGGTGCCGAGGTTCTCACTGCGGGGTCCTCGTCTACCCCAGCATGTTCTGCCCAGGGTGACAGGGGTGCTGAATAGCTGACCGTAGAGATATTTCCGCCCGCCATTCGGCAAGCGGGTGAGGTTGTAGTACTTGGGGTTCGAACGCTCGGGCGCGAGATAGCTGGAATCGCCCTCGGGGATGTGGTTGTCCGCACTCCCATTGATCGTCAGATAGCAGAAGATACCATCCCAGACCTCATCCGTATCGACCATTGCCACCGTGAGCACGAGGTCATTCGCGATACCGGGAGGTGCCGCGTCAATGGTACAGCCTGCGGGAAAGGATGGCGAGTACATCAAGCTCAATCCTTCGCGCCGGCCGCGCACGGCGGCGACCTGGTAGCGGTACACACCCGGTGCAGGCAGCCTGTCCGTGTAACTGGTGGTTCTCAACCCGTCAGCGATTATCACCGGGCGTGTTGCGCCGGGAGCGAGCCGGTACACGCGATAGGTCTGCGCATCGGCACTCGCCGTCCAGGTGAGTGTGGCCATCGAGCAATCCGCAATTCCGCCAAGACCAGTCGGGGCAGCTGGCGCCCCGCTGCGCGGGGGAGGCGGAGAGGACGATTCGGGAGGGGAGGAAGGCGGGCTTGGCGCTTCGATGCGCGTCCCGGGTGGGATGGGATCAGTGGGGCCGAGGCCGCCTAAGTCAGGATTGCGGCGTACCAATTCGTCGGGTGTGGTTCCCAGGTACTCGGCCAAGGCCCCCAAGGTGAGGCCAGGTGCTCCAGCTGCGGGTGGCACGCTGTCCACGTCGACGAGCATGCTCTCGGGGGCTGGCAGCACGTCGACGTACACAACACTCGAATCTGCCTGCTCATCTTTCGCGCCATAACCGCGTGCCATCAAAGTGTGACGCCCCGCGGTCAGCGGGACCCAAGTGCCGGTCAGGCTCAACTCGCTTTCGCCCTGGCCGGTGCTGTCCTGTGCCAGGACGAGCGCGCCGTCCGCATAGACTTCCACGCGGCTCGTGCCAGCCCGATCGGCCGCCCCAGCAAGAACGTCGACTGGCTGGTTGAGCTCCACCTGCTGATCCATCTCAGGGGAACTGATCCAGGCGGTTACTGCCTCACGCGTAAGTCGAGCTCGCAGCAGAAAGAATGCAGCCACCAGCAGGAGAATCAGGAAAGCGGCTCCAAAAGCCAAGCCGCATGCCAGCACCGTCCGGGAACGGGGCTTTTGACTGCGAGGATTCTGTGCGGTCATTTATGCCTCCTCAGCTCCTAGCTGTAAGAACCGGACATAAGTGATAACTATTCAGTTGTGAAATATAAATGAGGATCCCGCGCCTCTGTGCGGCATAGACTTCCCAACCTGTAATCTGCGGCTGCGATTGCAATGATTATACGGCGTGGGGTATGGCGTTTCAAGTGGCAAACTCACCCCCTCTATTCCTTCCTCAAATGCAGGTCAGTCGTCGTGGTCGTCAATGACCACGCACCTGCATTTAGGGGAGGTGCCACGAAGTGGGGAGAGGGCGCTCTCGCCTTCCGGCCCTCAGCTCCGTCGCGCCAGTGACGCGCGTTGACGTTTGAGCCGTCACATCGTTGCCGCAGCCGACCGCAGAACTCAGGCCTCAAGAAAAATGGCAGACGATCGCTGCAGGCGAGGGTTCGATTGGGGCGAGGGCTACTGCAGTTGGAATCCTATTGACATTTACCCCGGATGGCGCAGCAGCACTGACTGGAATCCCATGAGCTCGGGGATTGGCATGCTTGCTCAGCGCAGCCCCCTGGCGGCAGCTCGCGTGGGCCGCAGTGAGGGAAGCTGACGGTGATCGTCATGCATTCAGTCACTGCCTCGGGCTCGGCGGGCAGCCGCCCAATGCAATTGCAGTCCTTGTAGAGCACGTACCCGGGATCGCAGCGCGGCAGGGCGCGACCAACGTTGGTGCTTGGAGGCTGCTCCTGGCAGCATTGCTGTTCAGGGACAGGGACGTACAGCATGGAGAACGTCGAGGGCGAGGGGCAGGTCGTGCAACCATTTTCGATCGAACCGGTGAATCTGCATATGCAGCGGGTCTCATCCAGTGCGTACCTGGCCGGGCAGGAAGGCTGCTCGTCGATGGGCTCCGCCGCCGGCGGTATGCAGGACGTGCACGCCTGGATATCAAAGCTCGTTTCCTGTTCGCCGGTGCAGGCGAAGACATCGCCCTCAAGATTGCAGTTCGAGCCCCCGGGGAAGGTGATTTCGGCTCCATTGGGATTGACGTTGGCAAACGCCTGTTTCTTCAGGCACCAGGGAACCGGGCTGATATCTATCGGCGGCGGTTCACAGGCGGGTTCTTCACCAGCAACGAGCTGTCTCGGTGTGTAGGGTCGCCCGATGGTGGACGGGATCTCGCAGGGTGGGGAGAAGCTCGCCGCGCCTGGGACGACGCAGCGGAAACCCAGGTCGGCGCGCACCGCGAGTGGGTTGTCCGAGAACCGCGTTGTCGGGCGTACCTCATCGGTGTTCGACTCGAACGAGCCGCCCCGTAACACGCGCATCTCTCCAGCGTCAGGCCCAGGTGGATTCTGTGCAGGTGACTCCGAGTAGTACGTCGCCTTGTACCAGTCCGATGCCCACTCGAATGCGTCACCCGAGAAGTCCAAGCCACCGTAGGGGCTGGCGCCGTCCGGGTAGGCGAGGACATGGGTCAACTGGCGGACACACTGTTGGAAGTTGATCCGGTCGCAATCTGGCAGTTCTGCTCCCCATGGAAACGGTCTGCCGTCCGTCCCGAGTGCGGCTTTCTCCCACTCAGCCTCGGTGGGCAGCCGTCCTTCGATCCACTTGCAGTACGTATCGGCTTGCGACCAGGTGACTCCAACCACGGCGTGATCCACCAGCGCCGGGTTGGTGAAGTCTGGCAGGCTGGCATCGGGGCCGGGGACGGTGCAGCCTCCGGCGGCGACACACGCTCCATACATCCCATTGGTCACCTCCGTCTTGTGGATCCAGAAGTCGTCCAACAGGATCTGATGCTTGGGATTGTCTGCGCCGCCCTCAACGCCCATCGGGAATTCCCCGGCTGGGACAAAGACCAGAGCGCCGCGGTCGAACCAGCGAATTGCTACATCGTTGGATTCCGGCTGGGGCACGGGGATGCAGGCGAGTTCTTCCACAGGGCGTCGTGGCACGCACCTGCAGGACATGAGAACGAGAAACAGCGCGGACGCTGCGACCAGGAGAACACGTCGGCGTGTCATGGGTTCCTCCCTCCTATCGGCCACGAGGATCTCAGGCCGATATCATTGTACATCTGCGAGGCACGCAATACAACTGGCAATCGATCCGCCCTCCAGGGCGCGCTTGCCGGGCTGGGGGGGTAATGGATTTCAACAGCTATCGGACGAACCGACCTAAACCCAAAGGCCCTGCCTAGCCGCCCTGATCTACCACATGAATGCTACGCTACGTTTGCCCAGGATCTTGTCGTCAAATATCAGTTTAGCCGGCTTATCCGCCATCCCAACACAGACATGCACAGGCAGCAGATGCTCCTCGCGCGGGTGGCAATAGCGGGCGGATGGCGCCTTCTCCCAATCGATCAGGCGCTGCTCACGATCGGACTGGGAAATTGCACCGGTGCAGACCTCGATCAGCCAGTTCTGGAAAGCATCATTGGCGGGGTCCGGCGTGCCGGCACCTTGCCAGGAAAATGCGTTCATGTTGTGGAAGGAGAATCCGGAACCGATCACCAGGATCTTCTCGTCCTTCAGCATGCGCAGCGCTCTGCCGAGGTTGATGTGCGCGGCAGGGTTAAGGCCGCGCAGCAGGGAGAGTTGCAGAGCGGGAATATCCGCTTGTGGGTACATCAGTTTCAGCGGGATGAATAGACCGTGGTCAAAGCCCCGCTCGGGATCAATACGGGCCGGCTGCCCTTCCTTTTCCAGCAGACCCACAATCTTCTTCGCCAACTCGGGACTTCCGGGGGCCGGGTACTTGATCTCGTAGGCCTTCTCAGGGAAGCCATAGTAGTCATAGAACATCGCGGGGTGTTCAGCCCCCAACACGGTTGCAGCGGGTTCCTCCCAATGGGCGCTGACCACAAGGATCGCATCCGGCCTTCTGAGCTGCGATGACAGGTTGGCCATGAAATCCACCATCGCCTTGTGACCCGGGTCCCCGAGAATGGGCAAGGGACCCCCGCCGTGCGAGAAATAGATGATCTGCGCGCTGTCTTCCGGACTGTGATCTTCCATTTCGAGGTCCTCCCGGATCTTCACTAGGTACGATTCACCCAGAGCTGATTCCCAGACGTGCCTCCGGCCGGCCTTCGGGAATCCGTTTACATTCCCGCATCTTGCCCACTCGTTTCACTTCCCTTTCGTCGATCCCCATTCAATGTATTCAATCACATTATTGTCAGGGTCGCTAATGTAAAGCCACTTCTCCTGCCCGGGGATCTCCAATTGCCCTTTCACCACTCCAATCCCTTTTGCCCTAACCATGCCCAGCACCTTCGATATGTCCTCAGTCCCCAGGGCAAGATGAGGACAGTAGGGCGGTCCAATGTTCGGCCTCACGAAAGGCGCGTTCAACGTTTGTATCAGTTCCAGATTTCCCCCCTCCAACTCAAGAAGGGCATAGGCTTCCTGTTCCTCGTGATTGATGCTCCGAAACAGCAAGCGCAATCCCAGCGATTCCGTGTAGAACCTGATCGCCGCATCCAGATCCGAAACTCGAAACGCGGTATGGTCGTTCTTGTTCATGAGCAATCTCCTGTACAAGTGCGCATCAAATTCCTCGACATTCGATCAGAACAACTATTGACTGACAGCGGCAGAGTCACGCTGAATGACCCTGACGAAGTGGCCAATTATGTGTCTGCCATCACTAGGCGCAAAAGGGTCTGGGGATTATTCCGTCCGGTCCTCGAGATGATCTGGGTGAGTATCGCTACTGGCCGCTGCACGCCTTGTCAGGCAAGCACTCCACCTACGATGATGCTGCAGTTGGAGCAGGACTGCGTATCAATATCAAGGCGACGATGCCCGAGACAATATACAGCCCTCCAGCAACGTCCAGAATGGATACCACGCCAAGCTGGTCGGCCAAGGCCCCGGCCAAACCCATACCGATCAGGCTCATGACTGCTATCGTTGTGCCAAGGGTGCCAAAGATCCGCCCGCGGTATTGGTCTTGAACATTCATTTGGAGCAGGGTTTCAGAACCGACTGACCACGCCATAACAACGAACCCGACGAACAGCATAAGCGGCAACACCACCGGCAGCAGAGGGAAGTTCACAATGACCAAGGCGAGGATTCCCGTTCCCCCCAGCCCCAGTGTGATGAGACGATGGGGCGAGACGGACTTTCCCAATTGCCCAAGGATCAACCCCCCTGTCAATCCGCCAATGCCATGTGCCATCATCACCCAGCTGAGTTGCAGCGCGCCACCTCCCATGATGTTCTTGACCAGCGGCACAATCAAAACGCTCAACATACTGTCGCCAAAAAAAGCCAAGCCCATCACGATGAAGAGACTCATGATCAGGCGTTCCTGTCTCACCAGGCGAAGTCCGTCCAACCACTCCTTCCATACTCCCAGCCATCGAGCGCCCCCTGCCTTGGGCGTTGGAGTTGATGGCGGGGGAGTGGTCAATGGCAAGACAATCAAGAGAATCAGGATGCCGGATATCAAGAAGGAGCCCGAGTCCAGCAATATTACGCTTCGCAAACCAAGCCAACTCATCAACGCGCCACCCAAGGCGGCTCCCAGCAGCCGGGTGATGGCATCACTAAACGCGTTCAGTGAGTTGGCGGTCAAGAGGTCCTCCGCACTGACCAGGTTCGGGATCATGGCGGTCTTGGCCGGCACAAAGAACTGGGAAACCAGTGCTTCTGCAAACGACGATAGATAGATCAGCCACAGCCATTTCGGGGAACGCACGACCAGGAGCAGCAGAATGATGACCGCTCGCAGCAGATCAGCGATGATCATCGTCCTTTTTCGGTCCCAACGGTCGACAAAAACTCCGGCTACCGAACCAAACAGAACGCGCGGTAAGGTGGATGCAATGAACATCGCACTGGTCGCCAGCGCCGACCCAGTCAGGCTGTATGTGTAGAACGGCAGGGCAATGTATAGCACCCAGTCGCCAATGGCAGAGATGAACTGTCCAAACCAAAGGAGGCCAAAGTTGCGTTGACGCAAGACCGCAAGCATTGTTTTCTCTTGAATGGCCGGGGAAGTCAGTCTATGTGCCCAATAGCTCGCGTTGCCGGGCGCGGGAGGGGCTGGGCGAGACTGCTTGCCAATTATGCCCCCATTGCTGGCTCGCGGCGCATGCCGATTAGGATCCTGTCACGAGCTTGTGCATGCGGTCTGCGTTGTGCTCCGGAACGTTGCGCAATTGCACCCCCTGCTGTTGCACCCGCCTATTGGAAGCCCCCGTGAGTGGGGGGGGCGGCAGGAAGGCCGACTCTATTCTCAAGCCTGTCTTCTTCTTGACACAACCGTTGATTCGAGGAAATCTCTGATGGCATGTGCAGACTTGGTTTCGCACAAGGTTGTCACAACATCACCAGGCCGCAGACGGATGTCGCCGCGAGGGATAATGACCTCGTCGCCGCGCAAGATTGACACCAGCACCGCTGAGCGCGGCAGCCTGAGTTCAGAAATGGATTTCCCCACGGCTCGTGCACTGGGCGGTACGGTCACCTCGAGGAACTCTGTGCCGGTTTGGTTGCCCCCGGGCAATGGAACCGTCCCCTCCGTCAATTGGGCATCAATTTCAGTCGTCAGCGCATCAAAAACGTCGTCCGAGATCACGCCATCGCGCCGCAGGCTGAGGAACGAGCTCCTTTGGGCGCGCAGGACTTCACGCCAGCCGGTGTCCAACTCTTCGGACTCGAGTGCGGGATCAGCCCGCATTGTGGAACGTACAGCCTCAGCCAGGGCAGCCGCCCGCTGTGTGATGAAAGGCTTGAGCCTTTCCCAGGCATGGGAGGAGACCAGCCCTTCACTGTGCATCTGGTCGAGGCGCGTGTCGGCAGCGCGCAGGGAGGCTAGACGCGCATGAGCCATTTCGTACTGGATCTGCGCGTCACTGCGGGAGACAATCTTGAGCCGACGAATAAGCGGGGCCATCGTCGTGCTTTGGACGAGCAGGGTAAAGAGCACGACGCCGAGTGTCATGACCTGCAGCAGTTCCTGATCGGGGCCGAAGGATGCTGGTAGGCTGAGGACGAGAGCCAGGCAGATCGCCCCGCGCAGACCACCCCAGCTAAGCACGTGCTGCCAGTTCGCCGAGATCGGTTCGGCGACGCGGTTTGATATCCAACTCAAGCCGTAGACGATGACCACGCGGGCCACGAAGACGGCGAGAATTGCCCAGAGGATAGGCTGCCACGACTGGACCAATGCGGGGATATTGACTTTCAGTCCGATCAAGAGAAAGACCAGCGAGTTCGCGAGGAAGGCGACATACTCCCAGAAATTGAAGAGCACGATCCGCGTTGTGGGGCTCATGCCGCGCGGGCCAATGTTGCCGTTTATCAGGCCCGCCGCCACGACCGCGAGAACCCCACTTAGGTGGAGCCTTTCGGCGGCTAGGTAGGCACCGAATGCCAGTACAGTGGTCAGGGTCGTCTCGATGAGATAGTCGTCGACGCGTTCGATCAGGCGGGCGATGACCCATCCGAGCGCCAATCCGACGAGAATGCCACCAGCTGCGACGCGAATGAAGTCCAGGAGGCTGCCGACCAGATCGAAATGACTTGTCAGGGCAATCGCCAGAGTCAGATTGAAGACGACGATGGCCGTGCCATCATTGAAGAGGCTCTCCCCTTCGATCAAGACTGCCAACCTCTTGGGCACACTGAGCTTGCGAAACAAGGATACGACTGCGAGGGGATCGGTCGCGGCGATCAGGGCTCCAAAGAGCAGGGCCGAGGTTATGCCGAGCGGTAGGGCAATGCTCAAAATCCCTCCGACGATCAGGGTTGTCAGGATAACGCCGGGCACGGCCAACAACAGAATGCCAGGCAGATTCCGCTGAAGATCGGAGATATTGAGATGGAAAGCGGCCTCGAAAACCAGCGGGGGCACGAACAGCGCCAGGATCAGCTCCGGTGTGAGGTTCACGTCCGCAGGGTTTTGGAACGTTATCAAGAGGCCGGCCACAACGAGTGCCACGGTGTACGGCACGCGGAACCGGCGCACGGTCATGGCTACGAGCGATACGATCAGTAATAGCCCGATGACAAGGGTTTCGGTCCTGAGAAATTGTTCCATCGAGGGTTCCCGACAGCAATTCTACATGCAAATCTCTGAAGAGCGTATGCGTCTTCCTAAGCGTGTGACCGCAAATGCAGCCAAATGTAGCCGAACTGTGCCCGAAATGACTTTCGTCGAATTGCCGTGCTGGCCACTCACGTGCCAGCGGAATCTCAGTTGCCTGGCGACCTGCGCAGGTGCTGACGCCTTTCTACGGACAACCAGCCGCCCAACCATGGTCGTTCAAGAACAACGGTCCATTCTCGCGCGCCCCCCATGATCGTGGTGTAGACTTCCCTTGGGCAAATGATGAGACATGACCTCACTGGACATCCAGGTTCTAAGGGGATCCCCAGAGAATGGGACGGCATGACACGCGCAGACTATGACGAAATTAGCAGAGTGTATGATGATGTTAGAGAAGCCGATGTGCGGCTCATCGATCATTTCCTTCAGCACCTGCCATCGGAGGAAGCACTAGGCATTCTGGATATTGGCTGCGGGACCGGAAACTACACGGACCTCTTTCAGCGAATCACCCAGGCGTGTGGCTTTCGGATCCACGGGAACGATCCCTCCGAAGGTATGCTCACGAAAGCCCGTCAGAAGAATCCTCTCGTCGTATTTCGGCAGGGAACAGCCGGGCAGATTCCCTGGAAGGATGATCTCTTTGACTTCGTCTACATGACGGATGTGATCCATCATGTACCCGACACTCAGAAGATGTTCGCCGAGATCCACCGCGTGACCGTGTCGCGCGGCAGGGTCTGCATCGTTACCCAATCCCACAGGCAGATCGAAGCCAGGCCAATTGTCCGTTTCTTTCCTGGTACGGCGCGGGTCGATACGGATCGCTACCCGGACATTGGGGCGATTATCAAGGCCGCGCAAGACAACTCTCTGGCTTGTGTGAAAGAGGAAGTCCTGTTTGAGGGTGAAGAGGTTGAGTTGGGTCCGGATTACCTGGAGCGGGTGCGCAAGAAGGGCTATTCGATGTTGTCCCTTTTGGAGGACCGTGAATATGAATTGGGGCTGCGCGCTCTGGAAGGTGCGCTGCGAGAAGAACCCATCAAAGCACAAATGGCCGGCGAGACGCTGATCTGGTTCACGAAAGAATAGAGGCGGGGCCAGTACGGCCTCTTTAGAGCCTGATGTACAATGCAACCGTTGATCGCATTGTGATCGAGAATCGTCCAATCAACGTGCGGTTTCCAGGAATTGAGCGGACGGCCCTAGTGACTTGTTGGGCAGAACATCAAGGAGACAAAATGGAGAGCAGAACTGAGATGGCAATCGCCAGATTCCTGGAAGGCTACAATTGCGCGCAAGCGGTGTTCTGCGCCTTCAGTGATGACCTGCGATTCAACAAGAATACGGCCTTGAAAGTGGCTTGCGGATTCGGGGCTGGTATGGCGCGAAAAGAGGAAGTCTGCGGTGCCGTGAGCGGGGGAATTATGGTAATTGGAGCCAAATATGGAAGAGGCGAAGAAGACGATCGCGCGTCGACAGAACTGACCTACACAAAGACACGCGAGCTCATGGACCTATTTGCCCAGAAGCATGGCACGTTCATTTGCCGCCAACTGCTCAACGGCTGTGAGTTGACAACAGAAGAAGGGCAGAGGCAATTCAAAGAAGATGACTTGCGGAACAAAGTCTGTATCCCATGCGTTCGGAGCGCGGTCGATATTCTTGAGGGTATCACATAGCGCAATCCAACCCGGAGATACGGCAGCTTGCTTTGCTCGCGGCTGATCTCCGCACACACGCGCCGTCTATCTCCAGCAGGTGAGGAGGTCCTCCACGTCTCGACGCGTGCTGCCGGGCGTCAAATCCCTATGCACAGCCGCCGTTTCGCTCGGGAAGTTGCCTGTACTCGGGACTGACCGAAATCATCTCCGTGATCAGGTCGAAAAGGCTGCTCAGGTTTTCTGCTTCACGGCTCAATGGTTCTCTGATCTCATCGATCCAATCCAGCGCCTTGGACATGCCGCCGTTCCTGACGACCATGTGATATCGTTCTGCGGGCGTCTGTATGCCCAACAGGCCGGACCTCGGAGTGGGAATCGCAAAGACATCCGGATAGCCAAAGAAGTCGATCTCGATCATCTTTCCATATACGGCCATCATTTGCTCGTCGGAAAGGCGGAAGGGAATGGTGACAGCGGGATCAAATATCAGGTCTTTCGTATACGTACCGTCGAAGGTATCCAGGACATCGGTGAAGCACGATCCAAATTCGAATCTGAATCCAAAGTCCTTTTCTGGCATAGGCGTACCCTGGGCAAGATTCGGAACGCACGCGAGAAGCGCGCCTGGAAATATCATGAGCCACGCGAGTATGGAAACCAGCTTCCTCATATGTTTTCCGGCCTTACGTACTGGAAGCTGTGGGGAACCTGCGTGAACGAGTTGCTGGAGCGTGCCTTGGCGCAGGAAGATACCGCTGTATGGACGGCATCTGCCAACCTGGGGGCAATTCCCCCAGGGGGTGCACCAACCGCCCACGTTGCAGAACGGACTAGGCTAATTGTGGCGAAGCTTGGCTATGCCCATGAACAGCACGCCGAGACCAATGAAGAAGTTACCGAGCCCGACCGGGCTACCCCAAAAGAGAGCGATCAAAAGATCCATCTTTCTCTCCCTTCCTTGGAAAAGGCCGTCCAGCACTTACATTGAAAATATATCCAGCTCACTGTGCCTGGCCATCATTCACCGTCTGCTCGTGACACGCGGTTGTGGCCGCTCTGCCACCTCAGCGCGGGGCGGATGTCGCTGTCCTCGTTGTGCACGACACGAAACGGTCATGAAAATTAATGAGGGAGGCATCCTGTCGGCCCGTTCAAAGGTGTGAAGCCGCGATCCTCTACGGCGACTAGAGTGGCTGGGTTGCACCATTGGGTAGACAAGAGGCTTCGTCCGGCATAGACAACCCTCTGGAGATGTCTATAAAAAGGGATATATGTGATACGATACAAATAGACAACTTCATATCATGCACATCCAAGGGAAGATGAGCACCTTAGCGGTGTTTCAGGGAGTCAACCTGCTGTTCCGTCAAGGAGTTGCTCGATGAATACCCAGCAGTCTCCTCAGATCCCTTTCCTTGACCTGCCGGAAGGCACGGTCACATTCCTCTTCACCGACATCGAAGGTTCGACCCAACTGCTTCAGCGCTTGCGTGAGTCTTATGCGACCCTGCTGGCCGACCACTACCGCCTGCTGCGGGAGGCTTTTACCGCTTGGAATGGACACGAGGTGGGCACGCAGGGGGACTCCTTCTTTGTGGCTTTCTCACGCGCCACTCAGGCGGTGGGTGCAGCAGCAGAGGCACAGCGCAAGCTGGCCGAGTATGCGTGGCCCGAGGGCGTCTCCGTGCGTGTGCGCATGGGCATTCACACTGGTGAACCATGGAGCGGCGAGGAGGGCTATGTCGGCATAGACGTGCACCGGGCGGCGCGCATCGCCCACGTGGGACACGGCGGTCAGGTGCTGCTCTCTGAGACCACCACCGCCCTCGTGCTTGATGAGCTGCCTCCCGGTGTGAGCCTGCTGGATCTGGGCCGTCACCTGCTCAAGGACATTCACCGCCCGGAGCGCATCCACCAATTGGCTATTGAAGGCCTGCCATCTGAATTCCCGGCCTTGACTTCGCTGGAGGTGCTCCCACCCGAATCGGCGCGACAACCGCGTAAAGTGGGCGCCTGCCCCTACCGGGGCCTCTCCGCCTTCCAGGAGGCGGATGCGCACTTCTACTTCGGTCGGGAAACCTTTGTTGATTCCCTGGAGCGCGCCGTCAGCACGAAGAAGCTGGTGGCGGTGATCGTGGGCTCATCTGGCTCAGGCAAATCCTCAGCCTTGTTTGCCGGGCTGTTGCCGCGGCTGCGCGCAACAGGCGGCTACCAGTTCGCGATCTTTCGCCCCGGCAGCCAGCCTTTCTATGGTCTTGCAGGCGCTTTGATGCCGCTGCTTGAGCCCAAGCTGGGCAAGACCACTCTCCTGGCAGAGACCCGCAACCTGGCGGAACGGTTTGTCAAAGGGGAAGTGAGCCTGGCACAGGTCGTGCTGAGTATTCAGGCTGATTCCCCCGGCAAGCAGCGGGTACTGCTCGTGGTCGACCAATTCGAGGAGCTGTACACACTCTGCTCAGATGCCCGGCTGCAGAAGGCCTTCATCGACGAACTGCTCGCTACTGTGGAGGCATCTAAGCCTGCGCGCAATGGATCGGTGGTTATCCTGCTTACCCTGCGGGCAGATTTCATGGGCCAGGCGCTGGCGCACCGGCCATTTGCGGATGCTCTGCAGGAAGCCTCATTGCTGATGGGGCCGATGACCCGGGCCGAGCTGCACATGGCGATCGAGAAGCCGGCCGAGATCCAGGGAGCGGCGTTCGAACCCGGGCTGGTGGAGCGCATCCTGGACGATGTGGGTGACAAACCCGGCAACCTGCCTCTTCTCGAGTTCACCCTGACACAGTTGTGGGAACGGCAGACGGACGGCTGGTTGACGCACGCGGATTACGAGGCCATGGGCTGCGTTGAAGGTGCACTGGCAGCCTATGCCGACCAGGTGTATGCGGACCTGGACGAAGACGAGCAGGAGCGAGCCCGGCGCGCCATGGTGCAATTGGTGCAGCCCGGGGAGGGAACCGAGGACACCCGCCGCATCGCCACTCGAGAGGACCTTGGTGATGCCAGCTGGAACCTGATCCAACGTCTGGCTGACAGGCGTCTGGTGGTGACCGGGCGAGACGCCCAGGGGCACGAGACTGCTGAGGTGGTGCACGAAGCCCTGATCCAGAAGTGGGGGCGCTTCCAGGAGTGGATGGACGCCGATCGCGCCTTCCGTGCTTGGCAGGAGCGCCTGCGCGGCGGCCTGCGCCAGTGGCAGGAGAGCGGGCAGGACGAGGGCGCATTGCTGGCAGGGGCACCCCTGGCGGTGGCGCAGAGCTGGCTGATTGAGCGCAGCAGCGAACTTAATGCGTCGGAGACCGGCTTCATCCAGGCAAGCCAGGCGCGGCAGGTCCGTCTGCACAGGGAGCGCCAGCGGAGGCGGCAGTGGACTTTCGCGGGGCTGGCAACCGGACTTGTGGTTGCGCTGGGCCTGGCAGCATTTGCACTCTATCAGCGGCAGAACGCTGAGCGGCAGGCAGCCATCCTGCTATCCGGCCAGGCAGAGACCGAGCTGGCGAACGGCAATCACGACCGAGCCGTCCTGCTGGCATTGGCCGCCCTGGAGGACTTCCCCTACACCGCGCAAGCCGAACGAGCACTGGGCAAGGCGGTTACCTATGACCAGGCGCTGCAGCAGTATTCAGAACACACCAGTGCCGTGACCAGCCTGGATTGGTCATCCGACGGATCGAAGATCGTTTCCTCCAGCACCGATAACACGGTCAGAGTATGGGATGCAGCAACGGGCAAGACCTCTCTCCTCATCGAGCTACCCAGGGGGATTACGGGCAACGTTTTCGATCAGGCCCTGACGGTCAAATGGTCGTCTGACGGCAAGCAGCTGCTGACGCTCTCAGGCGACCGATATCTGTTGGGCAGCCAGGACTATGACCTCACCCTGTGGGATGCAAGCACCGGGAAGCAGGTAAAAACCATTGAGCTGGCCAATCGTGCTGAGCCCGAAGAAGGGGAAGGAACCTCCACCACCTCGAATCATTATCCAACCGGAGCAGCCATCGCCTTTGCGCCGGATGGTACGCGGGTGGCCACGCTCGGTGGCGATAACACCGCGATCATTTGGGATGCCGCCCTGCAAGAGCAACAGCTGATCCTCACCGGCCACGAGAATGACGTGAATGCCATTGCCTGGTCCCCGCAAGGCGCTGAACTGGCGACGGCAAGCGAGGACGGTACCGCCCGCATTTGGTCGGCAGAGACGGGCGATCAGGTGCACGCCCTGGAGGGGCACACGGGCGCGGTGAACGCTGTGGTGTGGTCACCGGATGGCACGAAGTTGGCAACCGCCAGCGACGACGGGACCGTTCGAATCTGGTACCTGATCACCGGTGAGTTGGTCAGCACGATTGAACCCAAGGGTGGGATTGTGTGGAGCTTGGCTTGGTCTCCTGACGGAAAGCATCTCGTGATCGGCACTGAGGATAAGCTCGTCCGCATTTGGGACATTGCAATTAGTGAGTCCACGATCGAATTGCGCGGGCATACTGACTTTGTCAGCTATCTCGCATGGTCCCCGACCGGTGACCGATTTGCCAGTGCGGGCCAGGATGGGATTGCACGCGTGTGGAAGAGTATGGCAGGTACTGTCATATTCCCGTATCGGTACCTGGGACGCCCGGATTGGTCATCAGATTCGCGTTTCCTGGTCGTGCCATCGGGTGATAGCTTTGGCACCACCGAGCCACCCGGCCTCGCAATCTGGGATGTCACCACAGGCCGGCATACCGAACTGGATACCGAGTTCGATTACTTTGTTATGCAAACCGAGCTTTCGCCTGATGCTCGCTTGCTCTACGTTCAGGGTGTTACATCCTGGCCTGAAGGCTATGTAAACGCTGAACCGACGTACATAGTGGAGACGGCCACAGGAAAAATGGTGTTGGAGCTGAATGGCAGCGATGGAAAGTGGATTCGGAACGGCGGCTGGTCACCGGATGGTGCGCACATTGTCACCGCCTCCATAGAAGGCACGATTGATGCATGGGATGCAGGAACCGGCAAGATCATCTGGTCCGCGAAGCACGGCCAGAAATCCTTTGTTAACTACATGGAATGGTCGCCGGACGGCACCAGAATAGTATCGAGTGGCACAGACAGCGTGGCGCGTATCTGGGATGCCAGAAGCGGCAAGGAGCTGTTGGCCTTGGTCGGTCATGAGCCTCCTACTGAAGTCTGGTCAGCTACCTGGTCACCAGATAGCCGATACATACTTACAACCAGCGGTAGTGCAGATCTGGGCGCACCGGACAACACAGTACGGATCTGGGATGCAAGTACTGGCAAGGCCTTATTGGTCATTGCGGGGCATACCGGTCCCGTGACTCATGGGGATTGGTCGCCGGACGGCAGCCGGGTTGCCACAATCAGTACCGACGACACGATGCGTATCTGGGATGCAAAAAGCGGGGCAGAGCTCTTGAACCTATCCGCCCCAACGGAATACTGCAGTTACGTGATGTGGTCGCCGGACGGCAAATACATCGCGGTTGGCATGGATGGCGCGGGCCTACGGCTCATCCGCGTCTGGCAGTCCACTGATGAGCTGCTTGATTACGCCAAAGAGTGCTGCGTCTTCCGCCAGTTGACCGATGCGGAACGCACGCAGTTCGGGTTGCCATAGGTTTTCGTAGAGATATGACGCGATCAAACATGAATACGGTCAAATGATCGTATTTGGTGTGACCGACGAGGGACTTGCACCCTGAAGCCACTGTCTGGATGTCATTTCCCAAAAGGCTGAACTCGCTGCGTGGTCGCCGATCTCCGGCGGTGGCGCGTTGTGCGTCGGGGGCAAGTCGGCAACCACCATTGCGTTGAAATCACCTCCTCAGCGCGGGGCGGATGTCGCTGTCCTCATTGTGGACGACGCGGTTGCGCCCATCCAGCAGGCGGGAGGCGATCCACTCCGGCTGTGCGGCGGGGTTGCTGTTCATGACGATGAGCGTGCCTTTCATGGCGGCCTCCCCGAAGCGGTAACGCTTGTCGATGAGGTCCGTGAGCTGGCGGACTGCCCAATCCGTGTCGTACCGCTTGTCGAACTCGTCCAGGGCGAGCACGGCAATATGCTCAAATCGGCTGAGCCGCTTGTGGGCGCTCTCGTTCGAAACTGCCCGCTTGTCGTCGAACGCGGCGCGAACATATCCAAGCAGGTCGAAAGCCGTGACGTATACGGCCGCAGTCTGGCGTGCGATGAGCTCATTCACAACTGCGTGCAGCGCCATCGTTTTGGCGTTGCCCACGCCGCCCCAGATCGTCAGTACGCCTACAGGATGCTCTACGAATTCGAGGCAGGCCGTCACCATGCGTGCTGTGCCCGGCCGGCCCTCAGTCTCGATGTCAGCAAGGCGGCGCTGGAGCTCCGGATCGGTCAGCCCCGAGAGTTGCTGGAGCCCGCGTATGTCTTCAGCCGCCTTGCACGGGCAGCGGAGGGGCTCGCCGAACTGCGGATCGCCGACCGGCACGTCGACACGCAACCATCCAAGATCACTGCATATGGGGCAGGCTGGCTTCTCGACGGCGACGGTTGATGCGCCCGGCCGCGGCGATATCGGTCGCCGTGAGGGCCATGCTTGCTGCATTGTGTCTTTGATGTGTTCCATCTGAACCTCCATATTCCGGCGGGACGGTGCCGTTCAGCGCCCACTCTGTGAGCCAGGTCAGTGAGCCCGGATCGTAAAGCTTTCCATCTGACCGCCGCCTGCGCGAGGACCAGGCCAGCCAGAACGGCCGCAGGTACTCGACGGTCTGTTCGCCCTTGTGTTTGCGGAAGTGGTGCATCATCTCGATGACCACCTCGTATTCCCTCGCGCCGGGTATGCGGCCGCAGATTTGCTGGAAGAGCTGGATCGCAGGATGGCGCATTGCCTCGATGGGCGTGGTGGGGAGCTGCTCGTCCGGCTCTTCCGGGACGTGGGCTTCGCCAGCAGCCGCAGCCGGACTCTCTGCTGTAGTCTCTGTGTAGTCTATGTATGTTCCATTTAACGAACTGCACATCGGTAATTCCCGAAATGACCTTTGGGCATTTCCCAATTTACCTTTAGGCAACTGCCCGGCCATCATGTGTGCCCACGCTTCATGGATTGCCTTGAAGTTCACCTGGAAATAGATGCGATGCTCCAGCCGGTTCGGGCGCTCGCGAATGAGACCCTTGGCCAGCAGCCGACGCCTTGCTGCCCACAGTTCTTTGTAGGTTAGCCCGGTCTCGTATTCGAGGCTCTGGTTCTCTGGATCGAGGCTGCCATCGGGATCATCCTGCACCAGGGCCGCGCGTTTCATGATCCACCCGTTGCTGTTCTTCTGCTTTCCGCACCAGTAGATGAGTTGGCACAGCAGCAACGTGGCATTGGTGGAACCCGTGATGAGGCGCAGCCGTGGGTAGTAGGCCACAGGGTGTCCGGCATCGTTGATGAGATCGGTGAGCTTCACTATGATGTCCGTCCGCAGGCTCGGCGAGCCAAAAGCGCTAGGCGCAGGCCAATGGCACTCAGCCAGCGGTGTCACAAGGAACTAGATTGGCGAGGGGGAGTCTAGAACAAGTGTTCTGAGTTGTCAATCACTCAGAATTTGTGCAGGATGAACAACTTAAAAGCATGCGTGTAGTCACTATTCCTGTAGGAAGTGGTAATTTCCCAAAGTGAATTCCAGCCGCGCTAGGCGAGTCTAGTAGGAGCGCCGCGAACATCATAAGCAGGGCTGCGAGCTGCTTCTTCGGTGGATGTTCCCAAAACTATCGGTTGGGGATTCGAGTCACCGGTAGTTAGTACAACGAGCGGCCATTTGGCACGCTGCAATCAACATATCCAATGCCACTTGCGATTGAAATGGTTTGACAACATAAGAACACCCCTAGCAAGGGGGTATTTTCATAGGTCAATAGGGTCGCCAGGCAGGATCAAGATCCTGAGCCTCGTTGTTGGTGAGTCGCCGTGGTTGGCTGCCATCAGCGTTCATTGTATAGATTTCCCAGTTGCCGTCGCGGTCGGAAGCGAAGGCAATCTGTGCGCCATCAGGCGACCAGGTCGTACCCCAATCTTGGGCCGGATTGTCAGTCAACCGTCGGACATTGCTGCCATTGACATCCATGACATAGATATCCCAGTTGCCGTCGCGATAGGAGGTGAAGGCGATTTGCGAACCATCGGGTGACCAGGCCGGAAAATAGTCCGTGATGTCGTTGTCGGTCATCTGCTGAACATTACTGCCATCGGCGTCCATAATGTAGATTTCATTGTCACCGTTGCGGTCTGAAGAAAAGACGATACGCCGGCCGTCGGGTGACCAGCCAGGAGAAGCATTGATCTGATTGGTGACACCGCGCGTCAACTGCCGAAAGTTGCTGCCAACTACATCGATCACAGAGATACTGAAGTACTGGTGAGTATGATAGATGAAGACGATCTGTTTACCATCCGGGGACCAATCGGGACCGGCCATCGCGCGATTGTGAGAAATCACTTGTTGCTGATTACTGCCATCGACGTCTATCGTGTAGATTCCTCCCATGTAAGGCGCCGAAGACATATAAACAATTCGTGCACCATCAGGTGAAAAGGCCGGGAACGAAGAATCGTCCTTATCCGTCACCAACCGCTGATCACTGCCATCAGCATTCATCACGTAGATGCCAGACCGCCCACTGCGATCAGAGGTGAAAGCTATCACGCCTCCACCGCTGGCGCTGAGCGGCGGCAGAGGAATGGACGTTGGACTAACCGTGGGTGACTTAGGCTTGGTGGTGGAAGAAACCGGTGTAGGCGGGGAAAGCGTAGTTGTGGGGGGAACAGATGCCGTTGCAGGCAAAACTGACGCAGCAGTCTGCAACATAGGCACAGCTGAAGGCTGAGCGGGTGTACAGCCTTCAGCCAGAAGTGCCCAACCTAGTCCGCAATTAACTAGCGCAGAGTGACATATCTTCATCTCTCCGCCAAGTGTTGCCTAGAGGAGGAATCCATGGCTGGACAGATACCTCGGCGGGAGCATTGCCTTGTGATGATATGGGAGTTGGCGGGAGCGCGGTTGCTGTGCGCGTAGCCACTTTCCAGTCATCCTCTGATTCCAGCTTCAGGCGGGTACTTGAATGCATTGGCAGAGGCTAGGCATCCATACAGCGTGCATTCCGCAGCCCTCGGGAGGCGGCTGGCAGCCGCTGGGAGGAGGCACTTCCGTTGGCAGCTTTGGCTTCTTCGTTGGTACTGCCTCCGGCTTGGGACAGAGCTGAGGCTCGTACCCGGTTGCCACGAATCCGAATGCTTCGCGACAGACGTTGTCAACTGCAAAGAGGGCTTTCAGCGGGTAGTTGGAGTATTCGCAGACCGGGGAGCCTGCCTCGCCGATCGTGAAGCGGTCGACGTAATCCAGCTTCTTTGGGTCCTTCAAGCCTGCATCGGCAAGAACACCCAACATGAAGACCCCGCCCGACCAGGATTTCTTAAAGGCAAACTGGACGGTGGCCTGGGAGCCGGCGTTGATCCGGACCCACGCCATATCGGGATCGGCATCCCCGACTCCGCCATTGAAGATCAGCGTCTCATACCCATCGGTGGTGATTGGCGCATCGGATTTCTCAGCTGACACGCCAGCGGTGTTGTGGTTCTTGTCCTGGAAGATCTGAACCGGTGCCGTATCCCAGGTGGCGGCATAGGGTGGATGGGCCCAGATGAGATAGTCGCCGAATCCGTCGTGATCAAGGTCCAGCTCGACACTGTAGTCAATACCCAGATCGTTGTTCGGGTTTTCACCAATCAGATCAATCGACACGTACCACCAGGTGTTGTCGTCGGCAACCGTGTACGTTACAGCATCCAGGTCCGGGACGTAGGTCATGTCCTGCAGAAAGGGCCGCTCAAGCCGATTGATGTCGTATGAGTCACCGTACGGCGCACACCTTTTAGCCGCGGTATCCTGCGTCACGACGTCGTAGACCAATGTGCCCGAGCCTGGCGGACTGGATGGCAGCATCACATGGGTGACTGTGACAGTGGCGGTGACCATTGGGATGGCCTCGACGATCGGGGTTGCAGTATCCGATATGGTTTCTTGCGCGGGGGTAATCGCGCTTCCAAGATTGCATGCCAGGGTCGCGAACACAGCAACTGCACCGGCGAACTGCAGCGCGCGGAAGTCTCTTCCCTTCAAGGCACCCTCCTCTCACCCGTATCTATTATGTCCCTTATTTAACGACAAAAGCACCCACCATTCCATCGGCAGCGCGCGGCCGGCCGTCATAGTCGCGGGTGATCTGATTTCCCAGGTTCCCCGATGGGACCGGGGGCGTGATCGGGGCATCCGCCCAGCTGAAATCGGGGATGGATACTGCGTGCGCTGTAAGCAGGTTGCTGTCACTTGTTGGAGAGAAATCGCCATTCGCCGGGTCGCGCAGTTGGGGCTCCAAAGCATTGATGCTGTTCTCAACCATCAGTTGAGCGGCATTACAGGTGGGATTGTCATCCCGGCAACCGATGTTGCCTGAGCCGTTGTTGTCTCCCACCAGATCGCCCGCCTCGATCGGCTGGTTCCAGATGGCATTGCCGCGGATTATCAGGTTCTCATCCGTGCAGCTGGGAGTGGGAATTTTTCGTGTCTGCCCGGGTGGGACGAGCGGACCATTGACCACAAACTGCACATAGCGGGTAGCTGCACCAGCTGGATTATAGAACAGGTTGTTCATGATGAATATGTTGCGATTGGGTATCCATTCCCCACTATTATCGTCTCCCAGCGTAGCAGTACCCCAACCACCCTGGTCGAGCCGCTGTTGGCACCGGGCTTGCGTGCCATTCTCACTGCCAAGCTCATCAGTGACGAGCGATGAATCCATGCTTGAGTTGCTCAGCGTCGAACTCGAATCCGCTCCGTGCCCGTTTACGAAGTGAGACTATCGCTTGCGCATAGGCACTTAAACTAAATCCCAAACTTCCATTCAAAATATCCACCCCTAAATTCCACCTGGATCCGCTAGGCGTCGCCGACGCTTTTTGGCGGCACCACGCGCTGATCCAGCTCCCGCAGCACCGGAATGAAGAGCATGCTCAACGTCGATAGCAGATAGATAAGGGCAAGCGCGAGCAGCAGGTTCTGCAAACCCAAGAGATCCGTGAGAACGCCGGCAAACAGCATACCCAGGGGCATGGTCAGCCACGCGCCGGCCTGGATTGTTCCGAGCACCCGTCCGCGCATATCCGATGGGACGCGTTCGAATATCACCGTCTCGATAATGGGGTTTAGCGGGCCTGCGGCAATACCCGAGATGGCCGCCGTCAGCAGGATGACAGGGAACGGCAGGAAGAGGGCGAAGGGCCACGCATACAGGCTCACCACGGCAAACGTCGCAATGAAGGTGGCATAACGCGGCAGCCGGTGCCCCACCGTTCCGTAGAGTATGCCTCCCAGCACTGAGCCTCCGCCCATGACGCCCACAATGATGCCCAGGTTCAGGGCGTTTCCGAAGACGCGATTCACGTAGACCGGCAGCAGCACGCCGCTGAAGGCCGCATCCACGAAGTTGGTGATCATCACGATCACGATCATGCTTAGCACCAGTCTGTGAGCCCCCATGAACTTCAATCCGACCATGACCTCGTCGACATAGCGCGCCGGGGCTGAGGGTTTCGGCTTCGCGATGGCCGGCGGGATGACCGCAGCAATAAGAACGGCTGAGACCAGGAACGATGCCGCGTCCAGCCAGAGCACGTTGGCGGTGCCCAGCACAGAGATGAGCAACCCGGCCAGGGGTGCGCCGACCAGCCGCGAGGCGCGCTCGACCACGTGTTGGGCCGAGGTTGCGCGCTCAAGCGGCATGGCTGCCTTCGCGGCAAGGTCGGGTACCAGGGCCTCGCGCGCTGTGCTTCCCGGTGTGTCGAGCAGCCCGCCGAGGAAGACCAACACCATCAGCTGCCAGAACTGAAGCCCGATTGTGTAGTGCAGCAGTGGAATGAGCGCGACGGTGACGCCGCTGGCCAGATCAGCGATGATACTTGTGCGCCGATAGCCGAGCCTGTCAATGAAGGTTCCGCCCAGGAAGCCGGCCAACACCACCGGCAGGATGGTGAAGAAGCCGGTGATGCCGGTCCGCGATGCGCTGCCGGTTGTTTGCAGCACGAACCATGGGATGGAGATCGCCGCCAGCACGTTGCCCACCATCGATATTGCATTGGCGGCGAATAGTGAGATTATGGGCAGGCGCTGCATTGAAGGTTGCGGTCGATGGTGTACCCAGTTGGATGTAGATCTATGAATGCGACGACGTTCTTACCCCGAGAATTAGCAGAAAGTATTCCATTGTATCCGCATAGTAGATCTCATAGATGGGCCGGTTCTTCGTCGACGATGATGCGAATCTCCGGGATGTCGTCTCCGTGAAAGCGACGAATTGACCTTGAGATCTCTGCTGCGACATGCCTGGATTGTCGGTCGAAAAAAAACGGTTTGTCAAGAGCGGCGCGGCAACATTGGCGCTGGGCCTGCTGGTCAGCCTGTTCGCATTGTCCAGGCAGACACAGGAGAGCACCTAAAGAGGAGCAGGGCGGCCTGCAGGAAGGCAGGCGGTGGCGTGGATCAGCCCGTACGCTCAGGGCAATCTGCTGATCGTGTAATAGTCAAACTGCGCTGGCTTGGGTACGGTGCCGGCTGCCTGTCCGGCTGCGATCCCCACGAAGAGGGGCGTCAGCGCATCGATATGGGCGCCTATCAACGTCCATTGTTTTGCATCTTCGCTTATGAGACCATTGAACGTGTTGCCCTCGCGCACCAATCGCAGGTACATGGTGTCAACGTCCGGGGCCTTGGTCGCGAAGTTGCCTCCCGTGAGCTTCCCCCCGCTGCGCAGGTCCATATAGAATCCATCGCCTGCACAGTTGGGATTGCCGCAAAACGCGCGCCCGAAGAGCACGTAATGGCCGTCGCTTTCGTAAACCAGCAGTCCTGCGATCTGGAAGTTGCCCTCAGGCTTGAATTTCAAGCGGGTTTCGAGCTGAAAATCCCCCTCAGGCGCCTGCCGAAGGAGCAGGTTCTTCATCGTGCCCCCGTTTATGTTGCCGCCGCCGGCCATGATCTCCAGCCATCCAGGATTGTAGGTCAGGCTCCAGCGTTTCGAGTCCTCGCGGACCCAGTTCCATCCCTCTGCAAGCGATCCCTCGAAATCATCCTTGAACAGGAGCGGGTCGGGGGTGGGTGAGGGCGAAGGGGTTGCAGTGGGGACTGCAGTCGGTGTTTCGGTCGGCAGCGGCTCGGGTGTCGGCGGAACAGCACAGGCGGAAAGGACAAGAACCGCGGCGAAGGCAAGAGTCAGGGACTTGGCCATGTTGGACTCCTATGTGAGGTGCGTTCTTGCTTCAATTCAGTCAGATCCATCGGGTCGCCGCCATCCACGGCATCACGGCCTCCGTTTTCGGAGTGCGCCAAGGAGGATTGCCATTGGCACTAGCGCGGACGATCCACATGCATGGAAGAGGGGATTCGGCACACGGGCAGGCGCAGTAGCAGGAGGAAGCGCTTCGGCCGGCATGGTCTGCTCTGGTTGTGGCGTGGCAGTCGCCTCCAGTGTAGCGCGCGGCGTGGGCGTCTGTGTCAACCACACAAAGTCGTAGCCAGTTCCTCTCGTGGGCATCGCTTCGGGGAACATCCAGTAGATCTTCTCTGCCATCTCCAGCACTTTCGCATCCCGGGGTGCAATTTGCAGGGCGGTGTGGATTTCCTCCAGGCCGCGATACATTTCGTTGGGCAGCCCAGTGCCTGCGTAGTCCCAATACGCATGGCTGGTCAATAGATCCCCAAAGCCAGCATGCCACTGCGCGTCATTGGGCAGGAGCGCCAGGCAGCGCTCGTAGGCTTCGACACTCAAGGGGTAGAGTTCTGCACCGCCCGGATCCTCACGAAAGCCCTTGTTCATGAAGAAGATATCCTTATACGCCTTTCCCAGACGGCCCCAGGCCTCGCCGTCGCTGGCTGCTTTGGATACGGCCTCGCGCTCCTTCAACACGGTCTGCCATGTGGCCGGCGCAACAAGGGCGAATTCCATGTTGGTGATCACGCCGCCGGGGCCCGGTTCGAAATCCTCAAAGTGCCACTGCATTTCATTTCCCCGGATCACACCGCCGGGTGTGGTCTCCGCCCATCCGATCTGCAGGTCCAGAACAATGTTCTGCGAACTGGCCGGATAGGGCATGCGCAGGGTGATATCCGCGCTTCCGATCGTGTCCTTCCAGCCCGCGCCGGTTTCGAGGACATAGTAATACGCGGCGTACGGCGCATACCCCGAACCTTGGAGGCCGTAGCGGACCCCGATCTCTACATCCTGGCCAACTGGAAAGATGACATCAAATTCGATCCACGGCACGCTTTGTGTCGGAAAGCGAAGGTCGGGATAGCTGGTGCGGCGAGTCGGCACCTGCTTGCCATCCACTTTGACCACAAGCCCGGTGAGGCTTGGATATTGGTCCCTCCCATCATTGCCTGAAACGGGGAAGCGCACAGCCATGCGCTCATCCTGTTCGCCGAGATTGCGCATCGTGAAGTCCGCCGTTACGTCTGCCGTCCCCAGGCTGCCGGGCTCTCGATCGTCTTTGACATCGATCAGCACGGTCTCCGCTACCATCCGCACCTGCGTGCTCTCAAGCCCGGGTACCGGATTGGTGCCGGGCGGGTTGAGCGGAGGGGCAACGTCGGCGTGTACCTCAAAGGGTACTGCACACAGCACGCACAGCAAGAGGGCAAGGAAAAGGCGTTTCATTGATTCCTCCCATCGGGCCTGCACTTTGTGCGGGCAGCGCGGGCTAGAGACTTGCACTGATCACGACTGATTGACGGAGCGTTCAGTTCTTTGCGCTCAGCCATGCCTGTGCCTGCGACAAGGCATCTGCGACGCTGAGACCGGAGCCTTCAGAGAATGCCGTTTCGTATTCCGATTCCCCCAGCGCCTCGCGGGCCTGCGCCATCAACGCTGTAATAAGCTGCTCGTCCGCGCGGATTCGAACTTCGCCCGCTCTCTCCCTCTCCGCCTCGCAGGCGCCGAAGAGCCGGGCCGCGTTGCGCCAATCCTTGGCAACGGCCATGAAAGTGGCGCAGGTCTCCAGTGCGAACCCGGACGGCCTGATTGGGAACCGGCTCTCGGAGATCACGGCAAGGGACTCAAGCAACCACTCTCTGGCGCGAGGCAATCTGCCCTGTGCCAATGCCACCTGCGCCAAATTCAAGAGACTTATAGCCGTCGCATGGGGGTTGTTTGCCCGTCTCTTGAACGGGAGGCTTTGCTCATACAGGGCTTCCGCGGATTCCAGATCCCCTAGGGAGCGCAAGCACTCGGCCCAGTTGTTCAGCAGAATGCCGGTCAGCAGATCATTTCCCAATTCCTTGGCCAGCCGGAAGGCTTCCTCGAAGTACCGAATGGCTGCCTGGTCATTACCGAGGGCGCTGGATGCGTTTCCCATATCATGAAGGGTTTCGACCATTCCCTGTGTGTTGGAGAGCTCTTTCGCGATGCTCAGACTCTCCTCCAAGGTCCCGGCCACGGCAGCCGAATGACCGGAGAAGGTTCCCATCTGGCCGAGCGTGCGCAGTGCACGCTGACGCGCCAGGTTCCTCACCTGGGATCCGGGCAGGCTGAGGACGTGGCGACTCAGCTGGTATGAGAGCTCGAATTGACCCAGGAGCAGCCAGTAGAGACGCGTGGCGCCCATCAACTCCATTCCCTTCTGGGCACCGCTCTCGGCGACGTCACACCATTTGATGGCTGCAAGTAGATTCTGGTGGTCCCGGGCCAGAAAAGCAACGGAAGCCTCATCCTGTGCAGTATCAAGGTTCGATGATCGGACCAGTCCCAGCCAGTAGTCCAAATGGCGTGTTCGTATCTCCGCCTCTTCTCCAGCGGCTTTCACGAGCTCGAGGGCGTATTCGCGCACAGTCTCCAGCATATGGTATCGGCCGTTGGACATATCGAGCACTACCAGTGATTTCTCGACCAACTCGGGCAGCAGCTCGAGCACGTCTGCCCCTTGCAGCGCGCCTGTCGCGGCGACATCCTGCGCCGCTTCAAGGGTCCAGCCGCCGGCAAAGACCGAGAGCCGGCGGAGCAGCGTGCGCTCGTTTTCCGAAAGCAGGTTGTAACTCCAATCGATCGTCGCCTGCAGCGTGCGCTGGCGAGGCAAGGCAGTGCGACTTCCGCCTGTGAGCAGTCGAAAGCGATCGTCGAGGTGCGAGGCGATCTGCTCGAGGGTCATCCCCCTGGTGCGGCCCGCGGCCAGCTCGATGGCCAGAGGAATGCCATCCAGCCGGGTGCAGATCTGTGCCACCGTGGGCGCGTTGTGATCCGATACTTGGAAGCCCGGCTGAAGAGCAGCCGCCCGATCAATGAACAGGCGGACCGCATCGCAGCGCGAGACGGCGGAAGCCGAGGTGGCAGATGGGTCTGGAAGTGAAAGCGTTTGAATGGGAAAGGTAGCCTCGCCCGCGATTCCCAGGGCCTCACGACTGGTGGCGAGGATCCGTAGTTGGGGAGCGGCATGCAGCAGTGCATCGGCGACGTGCGCGCATTCGTTGATCAGATGCTCACAGTTGTCCAGCAAGAGCAGCAGATTCTTGTTGCTCAGGTGGTCCTTCAAGACATCTAGGAATGCGCGTCCCGGTTGTTCGCGCACATTCAACGCCGTTGCGATAGTTTGAGGCACCAACGCGGGATCGGAGAGCGGAGCAAGCTCGATCAACCAGGCGCCATCGGCAAACTCGTCCAGCACCTCCGCCGCGACCTGCAGCGCGAGCCGCGTTTTGCCTGTCCCGCCCACGCCTGTCAGGGTGATCAGCCGCGTCCGGCCAAGCAGTTCGCTGAGTTCGAGTATCTCGCTTTCCCTGCCTATGAAGCTTGTCAGCTGAATGGGGAGGTTATGGGGCCGTATGTCGAGCGACTTCAACGGTGGAAAGTCGGAGGGCAGGTCCGCGACGACCAGTTGATACAAATGCTGGCTTCGCAGCAGATCCTTAAGCCGGTGCTGCCCCATATCGCGCAATGTTGCATCGTCGGGCAGGTCGCTCTCGACCAGGTCGAACGCGCTTTGTGACAGCAGCACTTGCCCGCCGTGTGCGGCAGACATCACGCGCGAAACAGAACTGAGCGCAAGATAGCCCCGATATCCAGGGCCTTCCGCTTCTGCCACTCCCGTGTGGATGCCCATTCGGACGCGGAGTGGGGTTGCCCCCCAGGCCTCGGAGTGCAGATCCCTCTGCGCCTTGAGCGCTGCACGCAGCGCCTCAACAGGTCGATGGAACGAGGCGCAGAAGGCGTCGCCGACGATCTCGAAGACGTACCCATTGTGCGCCTCGAGCGCCGCGCGCAGAATGGCATGATGACGATCCCGCAGTGCCTCCCAGATATCGCGGTACTCCTGGGCCATTTTTGTGCTGCCTTCGATATCGGTGAAGAGGAAGGTCACTATGCCAGTCGGGAGCGTGGGGGCCATACTGGATACTCGCTGCGTAGGTAGAATCTGTTGGCTAGGACATGATATTACTGCATCGTGTGCCGCGGTGCGCTAAGCCCTCCTCGCCAAGAGCTGCGTCGACAGTTCCTCCAGCGCCGCGCCAGCCTCGCCCTGCGGATGCAAGTGTCGAAGCATGCTCACCGCCTCCTTGGTCAAGCGGCTGGCATGTCGGGTGGCGTACGTCCGGCCGCCTTCTTGTTCAAGCTTCTGCCGAAGCCGTGCGGCATTCTTTACCCGGCTGCCTGCATCACGCCAGCCCCTGGCGAACTCGCCGTTCTTCCCAAGCCCGTACACGACCGGAAGGGAGAGCTTGCCCTCAATCAGGTCGCTGGCCGCGGACTTTCCTGTCTGTGCTTCTTCGCCCCAAATGCCCAGGATGTCGTCTTGCACCTGGAAGGCCAGGCCCAGCATCTGCCCGAACTTCCGGTATTCGTAGCACTTCGTTGGGCTTGCCTCGCCCAGCAACGCGCCGATGTGCGTGCATGCTGCCAGCAGCGCCGCGGTCTTGCCACCGATCATCTGCCAGTAGCCATTCACAGACAATCGGCGCTTATCTTGATGATACAGGTCGAGGAACTGGCCCTTGGTCAGGTCCAGGCATGCCTGCTGCAGTATTGCCAGGGCGGACACGACGACAGCTGGCTCAAATGAGCGTGAGAGGTCGAGCGCAGCCTGATTGGCGATCGTGAACAGCGCATCACCGGCATTGATGGCCAGCGCCACGCCTGATTTGCGCCAAAGAGTTGGCCGCCCGCGTCGAGTGGGGGAGTTGTCCTGGATATCATCGTGCACCAGTGAGAAGTTGTGCACCAGTTCGAGCGCCGCGGCCGCGGGTGCTGCCTCGCGCCACCTGCCGCCTACGGAGGCGCAAACCAGCAGGCTGATCAGGGGTCGGATGCGCTTGCCTCCCTGTCCTTTGCGCGCAGACGATCCTGTCCAGCCCATGTGATACATCAGCATATCGTGGAACGCCTCAATGGACGGCGATTTGAGTCTGCGGACCTGCCGCTTCAGCTCGGCTTCGATGACTGGCAGCATGGTGTGGGCTTGTTGGTCAAGTGACATTGGCTCGGGTGCTCCTTTTTCGGGGCTCATTGGCTGCGCATTCGCCAGATCTCAAAACCTCCGAAACCGGTCGAGCCCAGCAGTGCGTCGCGCTCTTTCGTCCAGGTGTGGAACATCCCGGCCTTCGGATCATTGGGATCGTATAGCATGGTCTCCGCGATCATGTATCCATCCGGCGTGCCGAAATTGGTGACCGCATAGGCGCGTGCCTCGCGGTCCACGCGATTGACCACCAGCATATGATCGAAGTTGCCCCACGAGCCGTGCCAGATGAACAGAAAATCGCCCGGCTCCAGCGGCGCTGCGATCCAATCCATTTTGTTCAGAGGCGTCGGATCGATCGCGTGTGTGAAGCGCTCCGATGGAAAGGCAGCGGCTAGGATGCGCTGATCGATGACCTTCGCCGGATCCAGCAGCCAGAAGTCATGCGGCACGGTATCCGCGTCGATCACGCTCGCGTCCCGCAGGATGGCGATAGCAAGCGGACCGCAGATGTTGGTTGGATCGCCGTAGCCGACGCCGTTGATTTCCTTGGAAGCGCGCACGCTATCCGCCACGGATGTCTGCACGTACTTGAGTGATGCGCGATACAGCGCCACCTGCTGCGCGTTGGGGAGCGGGCCAGAGAAGGCGAGCGCGCCCTCCGCGATCTCCACAGCCATGGGATCCGGCGTGGGGCTGTTCTCAAGATCCAGGCCCGCTGCCAGGTTGGAAGTCACCGACGCGGCCGGGATCGGCGTGAAGGTCGCGGTCGCCGTCGGCGGCAGGACCTGCGTCGGAGACGAAATGATGGGAACGGTCGCGGTAACCGCGGGCAGGGCGTCCATCGGAGTGACCCGCGGTGCCATCGAATTGATGAATAGCGCCAGCAGCAGCGCCGCCGCGCCCAGCGTGACGCCGATCACCATCCCCAGGCCAAGAGACTGATTGTCGGATCGCATTGCAGTAACGGTCGCCACCCCCTGCCGGTTACATCTCCTTCAGAAGAGCGCGTTGAAGGCTTTCCAGGTTGCCGGCGCCAGCCGCGAACATCGTGACGCGCAATTGCTCCCGGATCAGCTTGATGGCTTCGACTGCGCGTTCGGTAGACTTCGCCGCGGCCTTCAGGAAATGCCCGGCCATGCCGCCCAATGTTGCGCCGAGCGCAATGCACTTGGCCACGTCGATCCCATCACGCAGTCCGCCGCTCGCGAAGATGCGCATCCCGGGAGCTGCCCTCTTCACCATCACGATCGACTCGGCTGTGGGGATTCCCCAACCCACGAACGAGCCGGCCAGCTGTCGCCTGAAGTCATCCGGCGCACCGTGCATCTCCACCTGAGACCAGCTCGTGCCGCCCGCGCCGGCAACATCGATGGCAGCCACGCCGCAATCCGCAAGCAGGGCCGCTGTGCGTTCCGAGATTCCCCACCCGACTTCTTTCACCACCACCGGCACCCCGATGTGCCGGCAGACGTCCTCGATCTTGCGTCTGAGGTTGCTGAAGTTGGTGTTTCCGTGGACCTGCAGCGCCTCCTGCAGAGGATTCAAATGCAGAATGAAAGCGTCGGCTTCGATCATCTCCACCGCCCGCCGGCATTCGTCCACGCCATAGCCGTAGTTCAACTGCACCGCGCCCAGGTTGGCGAACAAGAGCACGCCCGGCGCGCGCCGTCGGACCTGGAAACTCGCTGCCAGCTCTGGCTTCTCGATGGCTGCCCGCTGCGAGCCCACACCGATGGCGATGCCGGTCGTCGCGGCGGCCTCAGCCAGCCGGCGGTTGATGCGGGCCGCCTCCTGCGTGCCGCCGGTCATCGAGGAGATGAGCAGGGGCGCCTGAAGCTGCCGGCCGAAAAGCGCCAGATGGGTGTCGATTGCCTCTAGCGACAGCTCGGGCAGGGCCTCGTGCGTGAATTGCAGCTTTTCGAGGCCGGTTCGCAGGGCGGAGGTCACGTTCTGCTCCAGGTTTGTTCGAAGATGTTCGGCTTTTCGACGTTGGACCGGCGCAACTTTCGGCATTAGGGGGTGTTCCTGTGTTAGAGTTGGAGGGGGTGCCTGTGTTACAATGAGTCCGCTGACACTGCTACCAGACGGAGGATTATTTCATGGCAGAGACGTTTGCCGAGGTCAAGAAGATCATTGTGGATTTGCTGGGGGTTGATGAAGCCAAGGTCAAGGCCGAAGCCCGTTTCCGCGAGGACCTGGAAGCCGATTCGCTGGATCTCGTCGAGCTGATCATGGCCTTCGAAGACAAGTTCGGCACCGAGATCTCGGATGAGGCCGCACAGAAGATCACGACGGTGGGAGAGGCCGTTTCCTACATCGACGGTCATAAATAGGAGGTCCGCCGCGGGCGGCCGTGTCCCACAATCAGTGTCGCGGCAGCCCTTTCAACAGCCTGCTCGTAGCGATTATAACCGTAGAGCCGTCTTCAACGACGGCTCTACTCGTTTTCATGGTCTGTGATGTCTTGCAGCCGCTTGGATCGGCCCGGCCACTCACTTGAGCAATGTGGGGATCTCCTCGGGATGCCTGGCGATGCTCACGCCCGCGGCTTTGAGGGCGGCGATCTTGTCCGCGGCAGTGCCGGAACCACTTTCGATGATCGCGCCCGCGTGTCCCATGCGTTTGCCGGGAGGCGCGGTCTGCCCGGCGATGAACGCCACCACCGGTTTGGTCATCTTGCTGGCAATGAACTCTGCAGCCTTGTCTTCATCCGTGCCACCGATCTCGCCGATCAGAACCACCTTCTCCGTCTGGGGGTCGTGCTCGAACATGTCCAGTACATCGATGAAGTTGGTGCCGTTGATCGGATCGCCGCCGATGCCCACGCAGGTCGATGCGCCCATGCCCAGCAGTTTGAGGGCGTAGAGCACCTCGTACGTCAACGTGCCAGAGCGAGAGACCACGCCTACGTTGCCGGACAGCGCGATATTTCCGGGGATGATGCCGACCTTGCACTGGTCGGGTGTCAGCACGCCGGGACAGTTGGGCCCGAGCAGGCGCACCCGTTTTTGGTCGATGTAGTTGCGCACGCGCATCATGTCCTGGACGGGAATGCCCTCGGTGATGCAAACGATCAGGGGGATGGCCGCGTCGGCGGCTTCGAACATCGCATCCGGTGCAAATCGCGACGGTACAAAAATGCACGAGGCGTTCACGCCGGTTGCTTCGACGGCCAGCTTGACCGAATCGAAGACCGGCACCTTGCCGTCCAGCACCCACTCGCCGCCTTTGCCTGGCGTCACGCCTGCCACGACCTTCGTGCCGTATGCCACCATCTGCTTCGTATGGAACAGCCCCTCGTTGCCGGTTATGCCCTGAACGAGAAGGCGCGTGTTCTTGTCAACCATGATGCTCATGCGTGTTTCTCCTTGCCGCGACAGCGGAGTGCTTCTGGTCGCGGCCCCCTATTTTGCGGCCTTGGCTTGCTTGGCTGCCGCCACCGCCTTCTGGGCTGCGTCGGCCAGCGTGGTTGCAGTGATCAGTTTGGCATTGGCCAACAACCTTTGCCCTTCTTCGGCGTTCGTCCCAACCAGGCGCACCACCATCGGGGCCTTCGGTTTGACCTGGCTCGTAGCCTCCTGGATGCCGTGCGCCACCTCATCACAGCGGGTGATGCCGCCGAAGATGTTCAGCAGGATCGCCTTGACATTGGGATCCGCCAGGATGATGCGCATCGCCGCGGCCACCTTGTCAGCGCCGGCGCCGCCCCCGATATCCAGGAAATTCGCCGGCTCACCGCCGAAAAGCTTGACGATATCCATGGTCGTCATCGCCAGGCCGGCGCCGTTCACCATGCAACCGATGTCCCCGTCAAGCTTGATGTACGTGAGGCCGTACTTGCGCGCCTCGGTCTCCGCCGGGGCTTCTTCATCCAGGTCGCGCATCTCCGCCAGGTCGGGGTGGCGGTATAGGGCGCTGTCGTCGATGATCATCTTGCCATCGAGCGCCATGAGTCGCTTGTCTTTCGTGATCACCAGTGGATTGATCTCCGCCAGGGTCGCGTCGTTTTCGGTGTAGACCCGCCACAAGCCCTCAGCGATGCGTCCAAATTCCTTCCAGTGTTCGCGGGGCAGGTCGATCGAAGCTGCAATATCCCGTGCCTGATAGTCGCGCAGTCCCAGCAGGGGATCGATGTGCACCTTGATGATCTTCTCGGGTGACCGGGCAGCTACTTCCTCGATCTCCATTCCCCCGGCCGCGGAGGCGATCATCACCGGCTTTCGAAACGCGCGGTCGTTCGTGATGGAATAGTAGATCTCGGTCTCGATGCCGGCTGCCTCGTCTACGAGCACCTTTCGAACCGGCAGGCCCTTGATCTCCATTCCCAGGATCTGCCCGGCCAGCTGAGCGGCTTCATTCGCGTCCTTTGCCAATTTCACGCCGCCGGCTTTACCGCGGCCGCCCACGAGCACCTGCGACTTGACTACAACGCGTCCGCCAAGTTCATCTGCAATGGTCTTGGCTTCATCGGCTGTGGTCGCCACGCGTCCTCTCGGGATGGGAATGCCGTGCTTGGCGAAGATCTGCTTGGATTGATATTCATGAAGTTTCATTGTTCATCCCTCATTCCGGCGCGATAGCAGGCGGATTATATCATTCGCATTCCGCGAATATCGTGCTGCTGTGACCGCCGCGATGAAGATGTGACTAAGGTAACGTGAATCTCATGACCCTGTTGCTGCCCGCGTCGGTGATCCAGACGTGTCCTTCCGGATCGACGGCGATGCCCGCTGCAATGCCGATTGTTGTGGGCGTGTCTCCGTAGTCACCCCATGTCTGCAGCAATTGTCCGTCCGTGGTGTACTCGATCACCCTGTAGCCCTCCGGGTCCGTGATGAACACATGACCGCGGTCGTCAACGGCAATGAAGGGCTTATTGTCGAGCGATTGTCCGTACCAGCCGGCAACGTCCCATTGCCTGATGGGGGTGAAGGTCAGTCCGTCCTCGGAGGGCATGAAGCTCTGGATTCGCTGGTTCCACACGTCAGCCAGATAGATCGCGCCGTCCGCGCCGATGGCGATGCCGACGGGTTCATCGAACTGCCCCGGATCCAGCCCCGCTGAACCAAACTGGGTCAGATACTTGCCGTCCTGGTCAAAGACCACCACACGCTTGTTGCCCGTATCGACCACGAACAGGCGCCCCTGTGCGTCGACCGCCAGCCCGCGCGGCCCATAGAACGTCTGCTTCTCCGAACCGACGCTGAAGGTCGACCACATGCTGATGAACCTGCCGCGCGAGGTGAATTTCTGGATGCGGTAGTTCCAGGTGTCGGCGACATACACTGAGCCGTCGCGACCAACCGCTACTCCCCATGGCTCGTTGAACGTCCCCTCCGGCGCCGAGGGGTTCGGATTGTTGACGGGGTTGCCGGATGACTGCCCCCATTGCTCGATCAGCTGCCCCTGGGCATCAAAATGCAGGATGCGGTGATTGCGGGAATCCGCCACGTAGAACGAGCCATCGCGCGCAAATGCGAGCGACCTCGGCCCATTCATCGGCGGGGTGACAGACGTGGACAGGATGATCGGCTCCGCCGCCAACGTGATGATCTTGCCCTCGTAGGGATCGACCTCGGGGACAGCCTGCGCCACGGGTGCTACTCCATATTTCCAGACCTGCTGCGCCACTTCCTTCTTGATGTACAGGCGCATCTCGTCGGCCGGCTGCCAGGTGGCAAGTGTCAGGTCGGTATGGCCGGTTGCAGCGGCATACTCGCTGTAGTCGCGATTGAGCCAGATGTCGATGATGCCGCCGCGGATGCGCGGATCGGCCAGAGCGGAGCACACGCGCGAGAAGTCACTGCCCGGGAAAAGGCGGAAGAATGACAGCACACCCTTGCACGGGTAGTTTTCGTCGAACGCCACGGGCTGGCGTGCGCTCACGAGCCCGAAGTAGTCCTGGTTTGGCCACCACATCCGCATGTAGTCGAAGCGATAGTAGCCCGAACCCAGAGCCTGTTCGATCTTGTCGAAATTCTTGGCATCGACGACCACGATGGTTGAGTCACGCAGAGCGCGCGTGGGCTGATCGAACGAACGCTGATTGGTGAAATCGCGCAGGTACCAGACGAAGGGCCACGACACGCCCGTATCCGGAGCGCTGGCATCATAGGCCAAGTCAACTCCCATTCCGCCGGTGGTGCGTTCGGAGATCTCTTTCGCCTGCCGGATCACGTCTTTGACAGCGCCTGAGGAGTGTGCGTACACCAGGAACTCTTTTGCGTTGTCGTAGTTGATGAACGAGGCCCGGAAGGAAGCGCGGATGGTCAACACCGCCAGCAGGGCAAAGAGGATCAGGCCCAGGACCCGCGTGATCTCGCTGCTCAGCCAATCCCGCAGCAGGAACGCCAATGCTGCAGCGCTTCCCAGAGCAACCAGCGCGGGCAGCAGGAAAGCGCTTGTGTTCTGCAGCGCGGCAAGATCGCTGCCCCGAAATGGGGCGTTCGTGCCCAGTGCGGCCACAAGCGCGCCGCCAAGGCTGGCGAAGAAGACGGCCGCCATGCCCAGCACGAGCACGGCATTGCGCTCGCGCAATCTCCGCCATGATGTGGTATCGATCAGCCAGCCAATGCCCCACGCGGCAAGCAGAACCAGCGGCCATACCAGGTGATACGTCAACCAGGGCATCTTTTCGCCTGCGATGCTGAACGCCGCGAAACTGCCCGTGATCCACCAGGCAAGCAGACCGAACGTATTCCGAGAGTTGTCGTCCTCAAGCCGAGCAGCCTCGCTGGCTGGTCCGCCATCCCCGGCTTCCGAGGCCGGGGTCCTGCGGCGGAGTGCAACGCCGAGTGCCAACGCCGATCCCAGCAAGGGGAGGAACTCGTACATCAGGAGCATCACCAGGTAGTAGTACCAGGGCTGGCTGCCCCGCTGCACACCCTGCTGAGCAAGCCAATATCCCAGGGAGCCAAAGACCCCGGTGAAGAAGCCTGCGGTGTTGGTGAACACCGTGGTGTAGAAGACCGTGAAAGGCAGCCAGAACGTGAGCGCCAGTTTCCACCAGTCTCTTCTCCATAGCTGCCCAATGGCAACGCTCAGCGCGAATGCAGCGGCCAGGAACGCGCCTACAATGCCCAGGTCGCGCTGCGTAATACTTTGAACCTCGGCCGCATTTGTGGGGATCTGGACATGCAGCGCACCCTCTGCCAGCTTTATGGCGAACGGCACGAGCATGGGAAGCGCCAGGGTGCCTGAGAGGATCAGAAGATCGAATGAACGCGCGGAACGGACCTTCTCCCATGTGTAGCCGCGCAACAGGAAATAGGCGGCGGCGACCAGCACCAATACGCCGCCGATGATCAGCAGAATCTCTGGCGAGGTCGCCGCGCCGGGTGCCCCCAGTGGGGAGGTGGTGGCTAATGGATTCGCGGGCGAGGCAACTTCGGTGGCGCCGAGTATCGAAGATTGCCTGCTAAGCAATGAAAGGCCGGCGCCCACGGCCAGCAGCAGGATGCTCAGTGAGAGGGTCACCAGGAAGGCGCGATACGCGAAACCGTCCTCCCAGGCGCGGCGTGTGACGCGCACGACGAAGTAGACTGCCAGGAACAGCAGCAGAAGCGCCGTATAGATGAAGGATGTTTCCTTGTCCAGGAAATGCAGCAGCAATGCAGCAGCAATGATGTACAGGTGCTTACGCTCGCCGGATTCCAGGTATCGCAGCACCGCGTAGAGCATCAAGATGCCGGAGAATATGGCGTATGAATCTTCCCGGGCGTAACGCCCATAGAAGAGCGCGATTGGCGAGATGGCCATCAGAAATGCGGCGACAAGTCCGCCGGCGCGGCCCAGATAGCGACGCCAATACCAGGCCATGGAGATGGTCGCGATGCCGAAGATCGCCGCCGGCAGGCGCGCCGAGAAATCGCTGGGTCCGAACAAGAAATAGGATAGCGCGATGAGATGGAATTGCAGCGGCCCGTGCATCATCGGGTTGTGCTGGTAGCCGTCGCCCTTGTACAGCAGCCACGAGAAGTACGTGTGCAGGCTTTCATCGTGGCTCATAACGCGGACGCCCAGGTCATAGAACCGTGAGACAACGGCTAGAAGGAGAATGGCCGCAAACAGAACGTGTTCGATCGTTACGGCAGGCAGCGCTGGATGCAGGGGGCGATCCAACCAGCTTGTTGGCTTCCTTGCAGTATTCATATGCACAGTTTTTTCCATATTGGAGTGTCTCAATATAATGCAGCGACGGTCATCTGGCAAGTTGGCTTGTTGCAGCCGCGCTGGTATGAAGCCGCCCAAATCCTTTCACGATTGACATGCGTGTAGCCACTATCACCATTAATAAATAAAAACTAAACATCCACTGCAAGCTGACCACATCCAGCCGCGATATCTATCCCGCGGCGCAGTCGCAGTGTACAGGGAATGCCCGTGCTTTCCAGCTGGCGCTTGAACAGCAGGGCGCGGTCGCGGGATGTGGCTTTGCCGATGTATCCCGTGGTGGGGTTGAGGGGGATCGCGTTGACGTGGCACAGCAAACCGCGTAGCCGGGCAGCCAAGTTCCTTGCCTGATGCACGTCATCGTTCACGCCGTCGATCAATGCCCATTCGAATGTAACACGGCGGTTGGTCTGGGCGGCGTAGTATCTGCAAGCGTCCAGAACTTCGTCGATGCCGTACTTCCGGTTGACAGGCAGCATGTTGCTGCGTGTCTGGTCGTCTGCAGCATGAAGGGAGATGGCCAGGTTCACCTGTCGTTGCTCGTCGGCAAAGCGCCGAATCATAGATGGCAATCCCACGGTGGAGATTGTGAAGCGGCGGGCACCGAAATTGAAGCCTGCCGGGTCGTTGAGCCTGTCGATGGCGGCCATCGTGTTGGCATAGTTGTGGAATGGTTCGCCCATGCCCATCACCACAATGTTTGTGATCCTCAGGCCCTCAACATTCAGTTCACGGGCAAAGTGCAGGACTTGTGCCACGATCTCTCCGCTCGAGAGATGTCGTTTGAAGCCCATCTGCCCGGTGGCGCAGAACACGCAGCCCATTGCGCAGCCTACCTGCGACGATATGCAAAGCGTGACCCGGTGCGTGTAGCGCATGGCAACCGTCTCGATCTGTAGTCCGTCCACAAGCCGAAATGCGGTCTTCTGCGTCTGACCATCGGACGACTGCAACTGGGCCGCGGGTTCCAGCGGCATAAGGCTGAACTTCGCAGACAGGCGAGAACGGAACGAGGCTGGGAGATTGGTGAAGTGATCCCAGGACGCGTACAGATTCCGGTAAAGGCCCTCCCAGATCTGCTTGGCCCGGTAGGCCGGTGCATCCCAGGAGGTCACCAGCTCTTCAAGCGAAGAGAGATCAAGATCGTAGATGGACATGGATCCGGGAATCTAGACACCGATGAGAGCGCCAAGGCTGGGCGCGACGAGCGTTGGCGCAGGTCTCCAGGCCCACGCCTGCTCCCGTGTGCTCACGCCAGAGAGGACAAGCGCCGTCCTTGCTCCAAATGCCTGTCCGCCAGCCACGTCCGTCTCCAGGCGGTCCCCAACGATCAGGACGCTCTCAGGAGCCAGGCCCATTCGCCCGGTGGCGATTTCCAACAGCAGCGGCGATGGCTTTCCAATCACGATGGGCTCCCGGCCGGAAGCGCTTACGATTGCCGCAAGCAGCGCGCCCGCACCCGGTACCAGGCCTGCTGGAGTGGGAAACGTGTGGTCTGGGTTGGTGCCGTAGAACGGCGCGCCCTCACGAACCAGGGTTGCGGCCTTCTGCAGTTTGAGATAGGAGAGCTCGCGATCGAGCCCGGCCACAACAGCCGCATAGGCGCGATCAAGCTTTGCGTCCGCCACCACCTCGAAGCCTCGGCTCTGCAATGCCTGGATGAGTCCGTGCTCACCAACTACAAAGAGGACGCCGCGCTCTGGGAACGCTGTTGCGAGCGTGTCGGCCGTTGCTTCGGCTGATGTGATGATCTGCCATGGCTCCAGGTCGACACCGAAGCCGTGCAGCTTCAGGCGGTACTCATCCACCGTCTTCATGGCGTTGTTGGTGGCAATCGTGACTGAGAAGCCCCTGGTGGAGATGGCCGCGAACACCGACGCCAGATCACCGATCGGCTCCGCATCCTTCCACAGCACTCCATCCATATCCAGGATCAGACCGCGAACGGGCGGCTCGAGCAGCTCCAACTGCAGCTTCTCGCCGGATGCTGTTGAACGGCTCGGGCTCACGACAATTTCCTCAGCAGGTAGTCGAGGACCGGCTTGTCGATCCATGCGGCATCAGGATCGACGCGTTCTTCGAAGTTCTCGTTGTTGATGAAGGCGCGAAAGGCCTCGCGTGTGGCGTCGTCGTAGGTCCCGTCAACTGGCGTGTAGTAGCCCAAGCCCTTCATGATGCGCTGAATCTCCATGACGATCGGACCGTCCAGCGGGACGCGTTGGGATTTTGGACTCTTGCCAAAGTACAGGTGGTAAAGCTCCAGCATTTCCTTCAGCCGTGGGATCGGGTGCAGATGATCGTCGACACGATAGTCGATCCAACGGTCGTTGTACCCACCGTAACCGCCACGCGGCTTGACCACGTAGATCGCAGCGGACTGGCGCCCGCGGCGATCGCCACCTGCGAGGTTTCCGGCTTCAAGCGCAGTCAGAAGTCGATCCGGAAGCTCTCCCCCGGTCTGCAGGAACGTGGTCTCCATCTGCCGAATTACCTCCGGTCCAGCCAGGATGTTGCCCTGGATGGCATAGCCGGGGCGGCTTATGCTGCCGGCCCATTCCATGCATTCCTTGCCGGTGAATGTGGCCGCGTTTCCGTGGCGATCCACCACACCAACCTGGCGATGCTCGCGGCCGGGGTCCACCGCAAGGAGTCTCTCAAGCGTCTCCTCGGCCGGAAGATCGCTCTCCATCAATTCAAGGCCCCGGGGACCGAAGCTGGTGTTTGCCAGCGCCTGCGTCGCAATAGCTCCTACCTTGGCCCTGGCCCACGGAACGACCGCGCCCACCGCGGGGAACTTCGAGGCGACCGCGATGCCCCATGCCTGCGCTTTCAGGTCGCAGGCGACGATCGAGAAGGTGGCTAGAGTATGCATGCTGACAGGCGAGGCGCGAGACGGGCGGGCTCACTGCCCGCCCGCGCAGTCGGCCAAACGATGGCTCAGGCCTTGGCTTTTTCTTTCGGCTTCTCGGGCACCTCAAGCACCTGGTCGACAAGGCCGTACTCGACGGCGCCCTTCGCGTCCAGGTAGAAATCCCGATCCGTATCTCGTTCGATCACCTCGAGCGGCTGCCCCGTGTGCCGGGACAGGATCTCGTTCAGCGCGGCCTTCTGCTTCAAGATCTGCTTCGCCGCGATTTCAATGTCGGTGGCTTGTCCCTGCACGCCGCCAAGCGGCTGGTGCATGTGGATCGTGGCATGAGGCAGGGCATAGCGGCGCCCTTTACTCCCGGCGGTGAGCAGCACGGTGCCGAACGATGCCGTCACACCCACGGCCACGGTGCTGATCGGGTTCGTGATCATCTTCATCGTGTCGTAGACGGCAAAGCCCGCATATACCTGGCCACCCGGAGAATTGATATACATCTGGATCTCTTTGTCCGGGTCCTCGTGATTGAGGAACAGCAGCTGCGCCACGACGACGTTGGCAACCTGGTCATCGATCGGTGTGCCCAGGAAAATGATGCGCTCCTTGAGCAGTAGGGAGTAGATGTCATAGGCACGTTCGCCCCGTCCCGAAGTCTCCACCACCATCGGGATTACGTTTTCGATAGTTCGAATAGTCATATCCTCTCTCATTTCTTGCGTGAGACTTTACTCGGACCTGTCTTCGAGCCGCGGGCAGGTGCTGTTTTCTTTGAAGGCTTCCCTGCAGGTTTCTTGGCTGCAGCCTTGGGCTGCGGGGCTTCAGCCTCTTTGGCACCTTCGGCTGGCGGCGTGTAGTCCCCGGTGGCGATCAGGCGGAGCCGTTCAAGCGTGCGCCGTGTAAGCAGGCGGCTCGCCGACTGGACGGCCAGTGCTTCGGCGATTCGCTGCTGACCTTGACGGCCGCCGCGAATGGAGTTCAGGTTCAAGCCCTGACCCTGGAGGTCCAGCAGTGTGCTGTTGAATTCCTCGTCCAGCGAATTGTTGTCCACCTCGATCTTCTCAGCGCGGGCCACCTCATCCAGGATCAATGAGCGCTCCAAGCGCTTCATGGCAACTGGTTTCGCCTCATCTTCCAGGAACTTCGCCGCGTCCGTATTCCGCATCTTGTAGTAGGTCTCAAGGTCAAGACCTTGCTGCGCCAGCCGCCTGCGCATGTCATTGATCACGTGCTCGGCCTCATGCTCCAGCGTCTGCGGAGCGTACTTGATAACGGCCTCTTTCCGCAGCTTGTCGACCAGAGCCTCGTAGTACTGATCCTCGTACTCGGCACGCGCCCGGCCTTCGATCTCTTTTGACAGGGTTTCTTTCAGCGCATCCAGCGAGTCGTATTTACCCACGAGCTTGGCGAACTCATCATCCAGCGGGGGCAGGGTAACATTGCGAACGGTCTTGACCGTGACTTCCATGTCTGCCAACTTTCCAGCCAACGCAGCATTCGCTGCGTCCTCCGGAAAGTCATGGTGGAATGTCTTCGAGTCCCCGGCCTTCAGTCCAATCAGTCCCTTGGAGAATCCCGGGAACGGAAACTCGTCAGGCCGCTCGGATGCCCGGATCATGATGGCGGCGTCCGTCCGGTCCAGCTCCTTGTGCTCCGAATGCATATCAATGATGAGGTAATCGCCGTCAGCCGCCTCACGTTCGACGGTCTCCGTCGTTGCATATGCCTGGCGCAACTCGTTCAGGGCTTCATCCAGCCGCTCAGCGCCCGGCGGCTGGAACTCATACGATGCCCGAACGGCGCGGTAGTCGCCCAGCGCCACCTCGGGGCTCAGGGGAACCTTGAAAGTGAACTTCGGCGTCTCAGTACCTTCGACTTTCTCAAGGCTGCCGGCCGCCGCGGGATCGATGCCAGCCTCCTTGAGCATCTCCGGGTACACCTCGTCCACCAGCAAGTCGATGGCCTGCTCGTAGACGGCCGCATCACCATAGTAGCGGACGATCACGTCATACGGCGCTTTCCCGGGTCGAAAGCCGGGAATCTTGCCGCGGGATGCGAGCTTTCGCGCCGCGCGCTGCCGGGCGGCCTCGACGCGGTCGGGCTCAACGTCCACCACGACCTGCGCCTGGTGGTCTTCAAGAAGAGATTTCTCCAAGTTCAATTATCTGCTCCGTGGGAGAAACTGATACCAGGACAGCTTCTCTGTCTTTTCGGCTATGGGGACGGTGGGACTTGAACCCACACGCCTTGCGGCACATGATCCTAAGTCATGCCTGTCTGCCAGTTCCAGCACGTCCCCTGGTCTGGAATGCGGGCGAATTATAAAGCACGGGTGGGGGGGCGTCAATAAACGTACCTGCACGTTAACCATTTACTTACATCGTGGTTGGTATAATCCCCGCCCATGTCGCGCATTGTCAACACGGACAGCACGGGAAAACAACGCTCGCAGCTGACGAAGGCGGTGGCGATCGCACTGCGGCAGCTTGCACAGCAGACCGAATTCGGTGACGAGGCGCGAGATCTGGCGGCCTTCATCGCCCTCGCATTGAAAGCCATACACGATGGAATTGATCCAAGCGTGGCCGCTTGGGAGAAACGCGGCTATTGGCTCAAGGCAGATCGATTCCGGATGGAATGGGCGTGGGCCGAGCCGGTGTCTGCGCGCATGGCCGCAGCTGTCCTGGAGGGGAATTGGTCGGCCGTGGCGGCGCTTTCGGTGCAGACAGCCCAGAAGCTCAACAGCGTCCAGGTGAGCAACAAGGCCAGGGTGAGGAAGCCCTGGCAGGGTGCATTTGCACGCTTGAAAGCCGGTTGACCCGGCAGCAGGTTCGCCGCTGGGCGAGGACCGGGGGATGCTGAGCAATCCAGGCCGAACGTGGCGAACCGCACCGGGCCGGTGAGGGGGCTACGTGACGGCCGGATCACCTTGTGAGATCAGCTCGGCTTTTCTTGCCGCCTCAAGCTGAGCGAGGTGCCGTTCTGTCTTGTTAAGCAGTTCAAACATCAACTGCCGAATGTGGTAGTTGAGGAAGTGTCCCTCCAGGGTGGACAGCGGAAGGAAGCGGGCTCCTGCCACAACGTGGATGCAGTTGGGTGCCCCACACAAGCAGATGAAGGGCGAGCTCATCTCCCATTCGGTCGACGGGTAGAAGAACGTGAGCTCATCATCCGGCTGCAGGTCTCGCGCCGCAAACACCAGCATGCGGGTTGTGTCCAGGATCACGCTCGGATCGCAGGCGTGATTCAGTGCTGCAAGTTCCCTCACTTCTACGTGCTGATCTGTTCCGATCTGAACGGTAAATTGATTCGGCGTGTCATGCAGGGATGCAGCGGGGATCGGGTAAATGATATCGCCCGCCCGGAAGGCTCGTTTGGTCGTGAGACTCCTGAATTTGTTGTGAGTACGAATCTGAAGAGGCGACTCCGTGTTCTTGGTCAACGGTCATCTCCCTTTCTTCTGTTGAAACAACGATCACTCACAATATATTACGCATGCCGTTGAAATGCAAGCATTTTCAGGGTCTTGGTCCGCAATTTTAAGGTTCCATTTTGATCGCTGCGTGGGCCATCAAGTTGAAGAAGATGCGTGCTTTGCCGCTGTGTGAGCTATGTGGCTGGCGAGCGTCGATGGAGTCGGGCAGTGCTGCAGCGTGGTGCTCGCGGATCACTGAGATCGTGGCCCAACTCTGGAGCTCCGGCTGAGGGGCAGAAGCACCTCAAATGCTGTGCCCTCATCGATTCTGCTTTGGACGCGGATCTCCCCGTCGTGGGCACGAACAATCCATGCAACAATGGAAAGCCCGAGCCCGCTTCCAGGAGGGGAGGCAGGATCGTCATCATTTTGCGAGCGGGACTGATCAACCCGATAGAATCGGTCAAACAGTGCGGGGAGATGCTCCGGCGAGATGCCAGGCCCCGTGTCAGAGACACGGAGCAAGGCTTTGCCGCCCTGGCGGGAGGTATCGACGCGAACCTGTTGCCCGATCCCGCAGTACTTCACTCCGTTCTCCAGCAAGTTGCTGACCATCTGCAGGAGATACTGTCGATCACCTCTCACGGGCACTTGGCTTGACTCCCCTGGCTCGAGGCTGACCTGCCTTTGTGCCGCCAGGGCTGACATACGTCCGACGGCCTCAAGCGCAATGCCGCTCAAGTCCAATTCCTCGAAGTGGAGGATGGTCTGACCGGAATCCATTCGCGCCAGGGTCATCAAGTCATTCACCAACCGCGTCATTCGGCTGCCTTCGGCGTCCACAACTTGAAGAGCGCGTTTGTACTCTGCCGCCGGACGTTGGCCTTCGAGTACCCGGCCGACTTCAAGGTTGATAATGGTAAGAGGCGTGCGAAGTTCGTGGCTGGCATCGGCAACAAAACGCCGCTGGCGGTCAAAGGCGGTCTGGAGGCGGGAGATCATTCCATCGAACGTTGCCGCCAAATCCGCGAGCTCGTCTCGACCGCGCATGTTCAGTCGACGGCCCAGGTCGCTTTCCGTGATGTTGCGTGCGGCCAAGGCAATGGATGCAACCGGTCGCATGGCACGGTCGGCCAGCCACAAGCCTCCGAGAAAAGCGATGGCGAGCATACCTAGGCTGCCCAGCGTGAGCGAGACAGCCAGGCGATGCTGCTGGCTGATCAAGTCGGTCATGCTGCCGACGACCAGATAGCCGCGCAGGCTTTCGTCCTGCATGATGGGGGTAGTGATGAACAGGTAGTCGGCGCTGGCGCTCTGGCCATCTTGATCGGCTACTTGCACCTGCTTCTGGTAGATGGTCAGATCACGATGACTGCCTCCTTCGGTCCACAAATCTGTGATCAGGGCATCCGGCTTCGAGATCTGTTGCCCCCACTGTTGCAGGATCGTACCATTGGTATCCACCAGGATGAGCAAATCGCCCTTGGGGAGCAGAACACTACTTCCAGGAATGTCCGCCGGCGAAACGTCGGACAGCTCCCATTCAGAGTCGTGAAAGAAGCTTTGAATCCGCGCGTCCTCTTCCTGCAGATGCCCGACGGCATCAGATCGCAGGTCCCGGCTCTGCGTCCAATAGATGAATATGCTGAAGCCCGCCAGGACAATCGCTAGAATGCAGACAAACCAAAGCGTCAGGCGAAAACGGATGCTGTGAAGAAATGCAGGGAACATGTCGCCCAGCGACTGGATTAGCCTTCTCATCGCCCGCGCTCCGGATCACGCAGGCGGTACCCTGCACCGCGAATGGTTTCAATCAGCCTGACTTCGTAAGGATCGTCGAGCTTGCGGCGTAGCCGGCGGATGTGCACGTCCACGACATTTGAAGCGGTCGTGCGGCCGTAGTCCCACAGATGGGCGAGGATCATTTCCCGCGTGATCAATCGATTTGCATTGCGCATCAGGTACTCAAGCAGGGAGTATTCCTTGGCAGTCAAGTCGAGCCGCATTTTTCCCCGCCAGGCCAGGTGCGCGGCGGGATCAAGCTGCAGATCACCAACCACCAGGGTCGCGCTCTTATCATCGCTTTGGCGGCGCACCAATGCCCGCAGGCGAGCACGCAGTTCTTTGACCTCGAAAGGCTTCACCAGGTAGTCGTCGGCGCCGCTGTCAAGTCCGAGCACACGGTCATCCAGCCCATCCCGGGCGGTCAGCATCAGAATCGGCGTTTTGACTTTCTGGTTGCGCAGGGAGCGGCAGACTTCAATGCCGTCGCGCTTGGGGAGCATGACATCGAGAATGATCAAATCATACGGGGTGAAGCTGGCCAGCTCCTCAGCCTCGATGCCGTCGTAGGCGGCGTCGACCGCGTAGCCATCCTCCACCAGGGTCGCTCGCAGCGCGTCACTCAAACGGCGATTGTCTTCCACGAGAAGAAGCCGCACAATCCCTCCTATCTCCGAATAATTCTAGCACGTGGCGATGACCGGGAAATGACAGCGAGGGCTTCCCGGCGTCATCCAATCGTCATCTTGAGCCTGTACACTGGTGTACAGTATGAACTCCCGCGTACCCCAAGGAGGCATGATGACCATGACAAAACGACTGGCGGCCGTGGCCGCCGCGGCATCAATGACAGTATTTGTTGGAGTGGCAATTCTTGCCATAGGCGGTTTCGCCATACTCAATAAGACCGGCGTACAGGCAGCGAATACAGTCTCACAGGCGCCCACCGTGGCAGATGCCAACCCTGTCCAGCCGGCCCAGCTCGCGCAGCTTCAGGAAATGGTATCGCAGTATCAGCTGCGTGAGCAGCAGTATCAAGCCCGCGAACAGCAATACCAGCAGGCCCTCAGTCAGGCGCAGTCCCAGATCCAGCAGGATCAACAGCAGTTGCAGCAAATGCAGCAGTTGTTCGTCTCTCTGCAGCAGGGGGGTCTGATCACGATGAGCGGGTCGGACGGTGATTGATGAAACACACGTCTCTGCTTAGGATTGCTCTGCGGTTTTGGATCGCGATGGCCAGCGTGTTCAGCTTCCTGGTCGGTTGGGTCATGCTGGCGCACTCGCCCAAGCCCGTCGCAAATAGCGCTTCTGCAGTGGCGCCTCAGGCGGTTCTGGTTGGCGCGGCGCCGACGCTTGCACCGCTGCCCAGCCTTGATCTTTCCAGCAATTCCAACAGTGGGGGAGTTCAGGTCCCGCAATTGAGTATTCAGCAGCCGTCCGGCCTGCCTGGGCAGGCGCCGGTCTTCACCACCGGCGGCTCGTGATGCAAACGCTCGAGCTTGTCGCGATGAATACGTCCGTGCTGCTCGCGGCCGAGGGCCAGAATGGGGTGGCTTCCGGCTTGGAGGCGGCACAGGCTTTCATAGAACAGTCCGAACGGCGCTTTAGTCGTTTTCTGCCCCAGAGCGAAGTGTCATGTCTCAATCAATCGGCGGGAGAATGGCGCATCGTCTCCCAGGAATTGATGGAGATGCTTGTGCTGTCCCTCGGCTACTACCATGAGACGGGCGGCCTATTTGACCCGTCCATTCTCCCGGCACTGAAGCGTGCAGGGTACGACAGAAGCATGAATGAAATCCGACATCATGGCGCTTCAGCGTTTCGTGAGGCGCCACAGAGTGCGCGGGCGGACTTTCGCCAGATCGAGACTGACACTGAGGGGCAACGCGTTCGTTTGCCGCCCAGCATGGAAATAGATCTTGGAGGGATCGCCAAAGGCTGGATCGTGGAGAAAGCCGCGACGCTACTGGAAGGTTACTCCACGGCATGTGCCGTCAGCGCGGGAGGCGATATTGTTTTCAGGGGATCTCCGAGGGACAGCTGGGGTTGGCGCGTGAACATCGAAGACCCTCTTGATCCATCCAGGGTCGTTTGGGGTCTGCAGCTCGGTCCATGTGCGGTAGCCACCTCCTCTGTGGCAAAGCGCTCGTGGCAGCAGGGCGGGCGTGTGCGTCATCATCTGATCGATCCCCGCACCGCCGAGCCGGTCGCCGCAGATGCACTGAGCGTCACCGTGGTGTCGCCGACCATGGTCGCCGCCGAGGTTTACGCCAAGGCTTTGTTGATCGGCGGGGAACGCGAACGTCCCAGGCTCGCCTCGAGGCGGCCGGAGCTTGTGTATTTCGTTGTCAGGTCGGACGGCAGCCTTGTCGGCACGCCGACCGGCGCGGAGCATGTAGATGACCTCCATTTCACCCATCCCCGGTAGGTCTTTACAGGCCGGGTTTCTCAAGACGGCTCTTCTAGTCGTGCTGGTGGGACTGATCTTTGGCGGCTCACTCGCGGTGCTTTGGGTATCGCAGACGCCAGCTGGCACGTCTGCAGCGAGTTCTCTCTCGATATTGTTCGCGCTGGGCAGCATGCAGTCGTGGTGGTACGTTACACGCGCCGCTGGATTGACATCCTATTTCCTCATGTGGTTATCCATGGTCTGGGGCCTGGGCGTCGCGTCCAGGGTCTTCCATCCAGCCATCGAGGGAACACAAACCTACGATTTTCACGAATTCCTTTCCCTCTTTGGACTTGGTTTCATCATCTTGCACCTGGGCGTCTTGATGCTCGACAGGTACAAGCCCTTCAGCCTGTGGGAGGTGCTGGTCCCCTTTATTGCTGCATACCGCCCGCTTTGGGTGGGCCTGGGCATCATCGGTTTCTACATCTTCCTGCTCGTCACGGTGACCTTCTACCTGAGGCGAGTCATCGGCACACAGACGTTCCGAAGCATTCACGTACTCAGCCTGCTCGGGTACCTAGGTACGACCCTGCATGGCCTGTTCTCTGGAACCGATTCCGCGCTACCTGTGACCAAGTTGCTGTATGTTGGCACTTTCCTCGTAGTCGTGTTTCTCACGGTCTACTGGCTCGTATTGAGTGGCCTATCCAGGCGGGAAAAGGTTTCGAGCGGCACGCGAGTCCTCGCTACCAGCGCAAATCTATCAAACGAGCCTTGAAGCGTGGCGTCGTATTGGGCGAGGCTTCCCAGGTTCTCCTCGACCGTAACCAATTCCGTCCTGCGTAGGTAGGCAGGACGCACGGAATGCTGTTCATTGCCGGTTGGTCCGGGCTCTTCACCTGGGTCTACATTGGCACGGCGGGCAGCCTGCCGTCTGCTCTATCGCTGCACACCAGCATCAACACAGTCAGCATTATCATCTCCAGGGCAGATCCCCGCGCATGCCGATTCTCCAATGTTGGCACTGACGGATGTGACGGCGCTGCTGCCGGCCTATAATATCTTTGGACGGCCCTAGAGCGAATACGTTCGTTGAAGTCAGATCGAAGTACGGAGGAAATCCAACATCGAGTTCTATGATCGGTATGGGGGGCATGTTCGATCCCAAAAGGACCTTTTCCGCCCTCGTTGTTGCCCAACGGCAGACGTAGGCAAAATAGGTTCAGCGGGCGGCGACACAAAGGGCCGGTGGGGTGGGGGTTTCTCGGATCACACGCAATCTCCGATGGCGAATTTGTCGCGTGTGCAGTCCTATTGAACGCCCGTGCAGGGAACGTTAGCTGACGCACAGCGCGGAGCGCATGGCGATGGGGAGGCTTGACATCGGGCTATTTTGGCCGTATACTCTTTATGCTTCACTTAAGTGTTATTAAGCTAAGCATGGTAGTTAAGCAAATCATGGTTGTCATGTATACGACAACTCCGGCAAGAATGACAAGGGCTGCGACCGTCTGGTTCATGAGATGTCATACTTATTTGCTTACAAGACAAGCCCCAGTCTATGCGCAGTCGGCACCCACCCTCAATGGCAGCCCCATCGCCTCATGGCAGGATCTGCAGAACGTCCGGCGATCTCCAGTCTTGATGTGACGATAGCCCTCAAATCGTGGAATGGAAGCCCTACACTTGGCGCACCGCATGAACACTCGATTGGCCGGGAATACGTCGCCTGGTGCCCTTCCCATGGTCACTAAGATATCTTCCAGCCCGCCCGCTGTGCGCAGGCTATCACTGGACTCCCCAAGATCAACCGGAGTGCTTAGCACGTCGGCCTCGAGGGTCGGGTACCCCCTCGTACCTCGTGGGGCCTCCCCCTCCCCACCTCGAAGCGCCTCCAAAGGCAGCTGCGCACGGGCACCGGTTGACAAGGGGCCCCGGTCCAGTGACTTGACGCCTGCATCGGTCGGGCTAGGTATAGTGGTCGGGCTGTAGTCCTGATGATGTGTGTACTGGTAACGTGTTATTAAGCTAAGCATAGGCATACTTGCAATGAAAGCTCCGTCAGTGCGCCAAGCCATCCTGGACTTCCTTGACACGGTGCGCCTGGCACGCAGCCAGAACACGTATGACACCTACAACTTCGCCATGCGGGCGTTCCAGGACCTCCTCTCTGCTCGCGGCGTCGATCTGGACGGCCCCGTCTCCGCCCTTTCGGAGGAAGGCATCACGTGGTTTACCCAGCATCTCAGGCACCAGTCGCCAGCGACCGAACAGCTGTACTTGCAGGCCGCGAAGAGCTTCTACAAATTCCTGGCCGCCGAACGCCTGGCAGTCATCAACCTGCCACGACTCGATCTTCTCAAACAACAGCGGGCGCGGAGGCCCGGCGTCAGGCTGCCGCAGTTTCCAGCCTCGGACATCGATAAGCTGTTGGAGTTCGTCACCGCCAAGGAGTTCCTGAGTGCCGGTGACACAGCAGAACAGCTACGCGCATTAAGGGATCGGGCCTTCGTGCTCGCACTTGCGGATACCGGTCTGCGAGTTCACGAGGCCTGCAAATTGCAGCGCGGCCAGATAGATTGGAACGAAGGACGCGCAATAATCATTGGGAAAGGCAACAAGCAGGCCGTGGTTCGGTTCTCAACACGCTCTCTGCGCGCCCTCAAGGCCTATCTTGCGGCGCGGGCCCCGCTGGATGGCGCCTCCGGCAAGTCCCTAGGCGCCCTGCCCCTCTTCGCACGCCACGACAAGGGTGCCGGAAAGAAGGTCAAGTCGATCACGACCGCTACAGGACGCCTTATCGTCGGGCAGCGGGCCGCGCAGGCACTGGGGGAAACTGACAATCAGCGGATCACACCCCATTCTCTACGCCATTTCTTTGTCACTGCGGTCCTGCGTGGCAGCGGAAACCTCAAACTCGCCCAGGAGCTGGCCCGGCATGCCAGTATTCAGGTCACTCAGCGGTACGCCCATCTCTCCAACGACGAGCTGGACCGCGGCTATCACGAGATCTTCGAGGATCACACCTGAACCAAAGAATAGCCGCCTGTATCTGAGTGGATGGCACCGGCCGCTGATCCGCGCGGAGACAAGGAAAAGCCTTGACAGCCAGAGAAACGCCGTGATAGACTCGCCCAGTTGCAGGACATTCTGATGGAAAGGAGGCGCGCCCCATGTTGATCTACATTCGTATTCCGGTTGCCGTTTTCGGGGGTTCTTGCCTCCGCGGAGTGCGCCTGTAGCCTGTCTGTAGCCTCATTCGTTTCAATTGGCCGACGACAGCCACGGTAGCACTCACACCGTGGCTTTTTGTTTTCCCGGTGATCGCTGAAGACTTTACTGAAGCTTCTCCAAAGCAAGGAAGCAGCACCATGAACACAGAACTCGTCGGCAAGTCAACGTTCGATTTCAGAAGCTCGCTGCACGTCAATCGGTTCGTCGGTGTCTGGCGGATGATGACCGGTTTCCGCCTGGCATATTTTGGCGCTACGGCCGCGCTGGCCATTTCAGCCGTCGCGAAGACCTGCACATTTCTTCTGCTGGGCTACTTCGCCGATCTCGTTCTGACTCGTCGCGAACTCATCGGAGGTACGCTGTCGACAACCCTGGCGATCATCGCCGCGGGCTTTCTTGGCCTCGCTGCAATCGAAGGCGGATTTGCCTTTGTTTCCGGGCGCCTCGCTGCCTACACCGCAGAGGGCATCACGCGCCGCATGCGTGATTTTCTCTTCGACCACATCCAGCGCCTGAGCTTCTCCTATCACAGCCGCACGCCCACCGGCGACCTGATCGAGCGCGTCACCTCGGACGTCGATTCACTGCGCAAGTTCTTCTCCGAGCAGGCCATCGGTATCGGCCGCATCGCGCTGCTCTTCGGCATCAACTGGGGAGCGATCTTGAGCATCAATACAAGGCTGGGATGGTCCTCTGTCGTGGTGATCCCCATCATATTGCTGGTGTCCCTGTGGTTCTTCGGCAAGGTCACAAAACGATATGAGGACTACCAGGCGCAGGAGGCGGTGCTCTCGACCACCCTGCAGGAGAACCTCACCGGCGTACGCGTCGTCAAGGCTTTTGCGCGCCAGGAATACGAGAAGGAAAAATTTGAAAAGGACAACTGGGCGAAGTTCTTGAAGGGCAGGCTGCTGCTTATCATGCACTCCCTGTTCTGGCCGCTCTCCGATATTGTCCTCGGTTTCCAGATGCTCTTTGGATTTGTGCTTGCAGCCACCATGGTCATACGAGGCGAGCTAACCATCGGTAACTACCTGACATACGTCGGCCTGGTGGTCTGGCTCATTTGGCCCATTCGCAACCTGGGCCGCATGATCGTGCAGACCTCGACGGGCATGGTCTCCTATGGGCGGCTCATGCAGATCGCAAAGCAGACACGCGAGCCCCTCAGCGACGGCAAATTCAAACCGGCTTGCCCCCTCAAGGGTGACGTGCGCTTTGACAAGGTCACCTTTACCTATGCCGACAGTGACACCGAGGTGCTGCGCGGACTTTCATTCCACGTTCGGCCTGGGCAGTCGCTTGCACTGCTGGGATCGACCGGCTCCGGAAAGACCTCTCTCGTGAACCTGCTCCCGCGCTTCCACGAGTACACCGCCGGCAGCATACTTCTCGACGGCGTCGAGCTGCGCGATTACTCGAGGGAATACTTGCGTCAACAGATCGGCATCGTGCAGCAGGAACCTTTCCTCTTCAGCCGCTCGATCCGCGACAATATCGTCTACGGAGTAGGCCGATCGGTATCACAGGAGGATGTGGAGCGCGCGGCCAGGGCTGCGGCCATCCACGATGTGATCCTTGGCTTCCCGGAGGGCTACAACACCCTGGTTGGCGAGAAGGGCGTGACGCTCAGCGGCGGTCAAAAGCAGCGCCTTACGATCGCGCGCACGCTGCTGAAGGATCCACGTATTCTGATCCTGGATGACTCCACGTCGTCCGTGGACACCGAAACCGAGGCCGAGATCCGGGCCGCGCTCTATGAACTGATGAAGGATCGGACTACCTTCATCATTGCACATCGAATCCAGTCCGTAATGCATGCGGACTTGATCCTGGTCCTGGAAAGAGGCAGCGTCATGCAGATGGGAACACACGCGCAGTTGCTCCGGGAAACCGATGGGATTTACCGGCGCATATCGGACATCCAGACCCGGATCGATGAGGAGCTCGAGCTGGCAATGACCGGCAATCAATGATGCGCTTCGCGGCCGGATGGCCAGGGCGGTTCCTGCGCCTCAGTGGCGCCCCCGCCCCGCCCCCCTCCCGCTGCGGTGTGGAGAATGCGAGATGTCTAACGATCTTATTGAACTGGAAGAAGAAGAATACACCTCACAGCTGACCACGCCTGTGTTCAGGCGCATCCTTGGGCTGATCAGACCGCATTGGAAATGGGCGCTCGGCTTTGTGGTCACCATCGCGCTGACATCGTCGACCGATGCCTACTTCACCTACCTCAACAAGCAGTTCGTGGACCAGGGCATCAACCTCAGGGATACGCAGGCGCTGCTGCACCTTGCGACCATCTACGGGTCCATCATCCTGTTTCAGGCGATCACTGTCTTTTCATTTGTGTACCTGGCCGGCGTGCTTGGCGAGCGCATCCAGTATGACCTGCGCAAGATGATGTTCAACCACTTGCAGGAGCTGTCGCTTTCGTACTACGCGCAGAACGCCGTTGGCCGCCTGATCGCACGCGTGACCTCGGATTCGGGCCGGGTTTCCGACCTGATGACCTGGGGTGTCGTTGATAGCACCTGGGCCGTGATGAACATCACCACTTCACTGGCCTTCATGGCCATCATCAACTGGCGCCTGGCGCTGATCGTCGCCGCCGTGATACCGCTGATGGTTGTCATTGGCATCCAGCTCCGCCGCAAGATCCTGGTGGAGTTCCGGGAAAGCCGGCGGGCAAACTCAAAGATCACCGGCGCCTACAACGAGAGCATACAGGGCGTTCGCGTGGTGAAGGCCCTCGGTCGCGAGGACGAGAATCTGCGCGAGTTTCAGGTCCTGACGCAGCGCATGTTCCACGCCTCATATCGGGCGGCGTGGTTGTCGGCCCTGTTCCTCCCTGCCGTTCAGATCATCGCCGCCGTTGCGCTGGGTGCCATCGTCTGGTACGGCGGCTTGCAGAGTGACCTCGGGCTGATCACCATCGGCGGTATCAATGCCTTCGTTTCCTACCTGACATTCATGATGTGGCCGGTGCAGGACCTCGCGCGTGTGTACGCCGAAATGCAGCACGCGGTGGCCTCGGCAGAGCGGATATTCCGGCTTGTGGACACGCCTCCGGAGGTTCATGACCGGGCGGATGCCCGGCCAATCGCCACACTGCTCCAGGAGATCCAGTTCGATTGCGTGGATTTCTTCTATGAGGATCGCAAACCCGTTCTGACCGACTTCTCCCTGCGCGTCAGCCCAGGAGAGATGATCGCTCTCGTCGGTCCAACCGGAGGCGGCAAGTCCACGATTGTCAACCTGCTCTGCCGTTTCTATGAGCCGCGCGGGGGCAGCATCAAGATCGGCGGCCAGGACTATCGCGACTTCACGCTGGCCTCCATTCACTCATGCATTGGCATCGTCCTGCAGACCCCGCATCTGTTCTCCGGCTCGATAAAGGAGAACATCCGCTACGGCCGGCTTGAAGCGAGCGACCGGGAAGTCGAGGATGCAGCCAAAATCGCCGGTGCCCACGATTTCATTGTCACCCTCACCAAGAGCTACGACGAGAACGTTGGCGAGGGCGGGAATCTGCTTTCGGTCGGACAGAAACAGCTCATCAGCCTGGCGCGCGCGGTCCTGGCGCGACCTGAATTGTTCATCATGGACGAGGCAACCTCCTCGGTGGACACTCTGACGGAGGCTCTCATCCAACGGGGCATGGAGGCTCTGATGCGCGGCCGGACCACGTTCATCATCGCCCACCGCCTGAGCACAATTCGGCGGGCCAACCGGATCCTGGTGATCCAGGACGGGCGGATCGCAGAACACGGAACGCATGCTGAACTGCTGCGGCAGCGCGGGCACTACTTCCGGCTCTATACGCAGCAGTTCCGCCACGAGCTGGAAGTGCAGTATGGGGTGATCGACGAGCGGCAAGCACCGGCTGGAGCGCTACCAGCCCTGGCAGACGAGATGGCAGCGGGCGCCGAATAGCGCAAACGCCGCTTGCCCGCTGTAAGTCTATGACGTCCGTTGCCGCAGCGCCTCATACAGGACCAGCGCGGCGGCAACGGATACGTTCAGGGAATTCACTTTCCCGTTCATCGGGATGCGGACTTGTATGTCCGCTTGTTTGAGCCACACATCTGACAGGCCAGCGTCTTCGGTACCCATCGCAATGGCGATGGGCCCTCTCAGATCCGCCCGGTGATAGTCCTCGCCGGAATTGGGATTGGCGGCAACCACTTTGATCCGGTGCTGATGCAGGAAGTCCAGCGCCTCCTGGCTGGTGAGCTCCACCACGGGGACCGCGAACAGCGCGCCCCGCGAGGCGCGGACCACGTTCGGGCTGTATACATCCGCGCGCCGGTCACAGACAATCACGGCATCGACCCTCGCAGCATCGGCCGTTCGCAGCACCGCCCCCAGGTTGCCCGGTTTCTCAACCGACTCCAACAGAATAAGAAGCGGATTCTGCGAAAGCGTCAGGCCCTCCGTTGTCCAGCTCGGTCTCTTGAAGACCGCCATCCAACCGTCTGGATTCTCTCTCAGCGAGAGTTTGCGAAAGATGGCTGCCGTTACACTCAACCGCTCCCCCTCTGCGATGGCAAGCTGTCGTCGTGCGAGATCAGGCGCGTACAACACTGTCACAGGCCGATGACCTGCGGAGACCGCCAGCTCTATCTCATCGACGCCCTCTACCAGAAAGAGACCGCCTCGCTGCCGCTGCCGGCTGTTCTGCCGCAGCCGCAGAATGGACTTTATGCGCGGGTTCTCGATACTTGTGATGTGCAACTCGCGAGCCATCAGATTGAGCCCCTTCTTCTGCGGTTCACCTATGCGCAATCCCCAAGTGCACCATGAAACGATCGGGGCTCACTCCAGGCGCTCCCAGACCAACTGCACGATCGGCCTTTCCGCAGGCGTCGAGCCGAGGGGCGCGGTGCTGAGCACCAGTCGGTTCTGCCCATCGAATGCGTAGAAGCGCGTTTGCGTCGATCCTGTCCAGTTCGGGAACAGGCTGCCCAGCACTTTGTGGTTGATGGTTTGGCGTTCGGCATCAACGGTGTACGTCGAGAAATAGGCTTCGTAGCCTTCATAGGCCGACTTCATCTCATCGTCGCTTGCCCCGAATTTGGTTTCACTCCTGCATCCCTGGCGGGCGGGTTTCATGATGTGAACCGACATGTTTCCAGTCGCATCATAGAACAATCGCCCGACCGGTCGCTTGCCGTAGATCGGGATCCTTGTGCCCTTCGTCCGAATGGCATCGCAAGATATCAGCTTCCACACACCTACCAGCGGATTCTCAGCCATTTCTGTCACGGCCTCACAGCAGAGATCGAGGGTAATTGTAGCAAGGCGCCGCTTTCAATTTCTCGCAGGGCCGCGCACAGGGAACTGTTCAGCTTACTGGGCGTACTTTACGTACTTGTCATAAAAATGCCCGCAGCGCTCCATGAACGCCACCCAGCTGTCGCCGACAAAAGAGTGCTGCTGTCCCTCATAGGCGAAGATCTCAGCAGGTTTTCCGGAGGCCTCGAGTGCCTCGAAGAGCTTGCGGGACCACTCCGGCGGTGTGCCGCCCATGTCTTTCCCGTCATCCATGCCATAGTGGATCTGGACGGGGACGGTCACGCGGTCCAGGTTGTAGATCGGCGACGTGGTCTCGAGCGAGGCGGCGTCCAGCGATGATTCATAGTAAGCCTTGATCAATCCGGGCGGCAGGTCCAATGGAATGACGTCCGATGAGTTGCAGCCAAGCTGGTTCTCTCCTGCGTCAATGTCCCCAATACAGCCCAGACCCCACCTTGCCAGAATGTCGGCATCGTCGGCGCTCACAGTCGAGTACAGGACCGCGGCCTTCACCGGTGTCTCGAGGATCAGCACCTTCATCGTCACTCCCCCACCCATGCTGTGACCCCATATCCCGATCCTGTCGGCGTCCGCCTGCGGGATCGAACCGGCGGCCATCATCAGGTTCACAACGTCTATCACCAAACCTGAGTAATACAGGCTTGGGCCGATGTCAGAGGCGCCCCAACTTCGGTAGTCACTCGAGAGAGTGAGGTAGCCATGGCGGTTGAAATACTCCGCGGCACGATCCGTGCCGTCGCCTGAGTGGTATTCGGTCCGGTTGAAGTACCCGTGATTCATCACAATCACCGGGAAAGGAGGCTTCCCTTCGGACGGGATCTGCATTGTGCCGCTGATCAGGAGACCTTCGCTTCGGTACGTGATGGCATACCGGGTGAAGATGTCCGATTTGAGAGTCTCCTCCATGCTCTCCAGGCGGCCGGCGGCGAATTTCCGCTCCCGCAGCCCCTCCAGGGTGTATGGATGGAGCCATTGCTGCGTCGTGGGGGTCGGGATGGCGAGGGTCGATGCTGCCGTAACCGGCTCGGTTGCCCCCGCTGCGTCGAGGGTTGCCGAAGGGACTGCGGGCGGTGCCGCCTCCACGCCGATCTCCCGGGCACCGCACGCCGGCATCACAGCCACCAGCAACAGTACAAGCCACACATGGGTCCTGTTCATCGTGGACCGATCGATTGCGCCCGACGGGGACATACGGACCATGGGTTGATTATACAATTCCGTGCCGAATAATCATGATTTTCGTCATTTGTGGATGATTTCGGCTTCACATATACTTATGTCGTCCAAACCTGAGATTGCGGAGGCCACATGTCCGAGCCGCGCAAGAAGATCGCACTGCCATATCTGTTCGACAAAGTTGCCCGGGGAGAGCCGATTACCTGGCTGACGTGCTACGACTATCCCACGGCCTATCTCCAGGAACAGGCCGGGATAGAGGTGATCCTGGTCGGTGACAGCCTGGGCATGACGATGCTGGGCTACGAGTCCACGCTGCCCGTCACGATGGACGACATGATCCGCCACAGCCAGGCCGTACGAAGGGGCGCTCCGACGGCATTCGTGATCGGCGATATGCCCTACATGAGCTACCAGCCGTCAGTAGAGACCGCCATTCGGAATGCGGGCCGCTTCATGGCGGAGGCTGGAACCGATGCCATCAAGCTCGAGGGCGGGGCTGCGATGGCGGATCGCATCGCCGGGATCGTTGGTGCCGGCATACCCGCCATCGGCCATCTGGGCCTGACCCCTCAGTCCGTCTCGGCGCTTGGCGGCTACCGGCTGCAGGGCAAGTCGGCTGCACTGGCAAAGCAGATCGTTGACGATGCTCAGGCGCTGCAGGAGGCGGGAGCCTTCATGATCCTTCTGGAGATGGTCCCCGACCGGTTGTGCCAGCTGATCACCTCCCGGGCAAAGGATTGCATCATCATGTCACTGGGCTCCGGGCCGCACGCGCACGGTCAGTTGCTGATCTATCACGACATGTTCGGACTCTATCCGCGCTTCAAGCCTCGCATGGCCAAGGTATTCGGCAATGCCGGAGAGGTGATCCTGAACGGTCTGAAGCAATACCATGACGAGGTCATCAGCCACCAGTTCCCCCAGAAGGAGAACTGGTTCGGCATGAAGGATGAGGAGTACGACGAACTGCTGCGCCTCATCGGATAGCGGACGCCTTTCACTTCCGAACATTGCGGAGGACCAAATGGAAGAAAAGTACCGCAGACTCCTGGCAATCCCTCAATCCCGGCTGGAGGCGATCAATCAGGTCATCCTCGACCCCAAATCTCATGTGATGCAAGCATTTCTGGGCGTCGTGGATAAGTACGGAACGCCGGACGAGATCAATCGAAAGCACCGCGCTTCGCGGGAGCTGCCGAACCTTCTGAAGAAGGTTGAGGCAGCCAACCCCAAGCATCTCAAGGACCTTCAGTGGCTCCAACAGCAGACCCAGGCTGGCCGGTTTGTGTCCATCCGCGACTACCGGCGCAAGGTCCTCGGCCCCTCGGCCGACACCAGGACCTTTGCCGACGACTATGCGGTAACGCTGGAGGTCTCGGCGCTGCAGTACTTCGAGTGGATCCGGGAAATGGCAGAGCGCGCCCTGGAGCAACAGTCACTGGTGCCCGGACGCTTCATCGCCGTGCGCAAGATGAAGGAGTCGGAGGCTGACGGCGATTTGCCTGCCATCGTCGCAGCGCTGGACATCATCGGGGCCTCATTCGTCGAGACTCTGGACACCAAGGGCACGGATGGCTCGAATCCACACTTGGGCGGCCCGGAAACCATCACTGGCTACTTCGGCGGCATCGGCCAGCCAAACGAGCACGCATTGCAGTGGCTGGATGAGTTCCTGTACTACTACACCAACTTCGGCGTGCAGCACGTCTTGAACTTCAATGCTGGAACGATCCTGCTCGGGTTCATGCTCTATCGCCTGGGAGTGGACATTCAATTCAAGATCTCGGTCTTCTTTGGCAGCGACAATCCCTACCACGCCCTGTGGATCATGCTTGCCGCCAAGCTCTTCAGCCGCGATGACGGTTCTTCGCCGCTCATAGGGTTTAACTGGTCGAACTCCATCAACAACGAGACCATGGAACTCACTGCCCAGTTCCGTAAAGCACTGGGCTTCGAAGATGTGGTTCGATTTGAGCACCACATCGTCGAAACCTGGAAATCAATTGTCAAGCAGCCGTACGACCGCCGCGCCGAGCTGCTCGAGATTGCCGATCACGTTGCCAACATCTCCGCCAAACACGAAGGTGGAGATCCGGAGGTCGAGCAGACGCTCGCGCACCCCTCCGATCTACTGGACTACTTCAGGGATAAGAGCGAAGTGATCGCCTCGGGCGACTGGGATGCGCTCAAGCTGAACTTCATGAAGAAGGTCGAGGCGTGCGATCACACCGCGCGCGCTCTGACGGAGAAAGGCCTCAGCTTCACCGCCGCCTCAAATCTGCACAAATAGCCGCGCGCGGTCTGTCCGCAATCGGCAGATTCAGTCTTCCACCGCCAGACAGGTCAGCGTTTGTTCGACGCCCGGAATTGGCTGGATTCCGCGCGCAGTGATCGAGCCCAGCTTCGCGACGTCTGCCGTCTCAACCACGGCGATCGCGTCATAGGGCCCCAGGGTCATATGTGCTTCGACTACCCCCTCGATTGTCCGGAGATTCTTTACCACCTCCGGAATATCGCCAGCGTGGACCTTGATCAACACGAAAGCTTTCATGGCTCCTCCTTCATGCATCAAGAGTCGTTGCGTCGCAGGAAGATCGCCCAGTATACAGCCGCCACCAGACCCGCTCCCCCAATGATGTTGCCAAAAGTAACTGGCAGGAGATTTCGCACGAAGAACGCTGACCACGTCAGGCTTTCTGCATGCGGGACCTGTGCGGAGACGGCCGCAAGGAACCCCGGGTCGAAATATTTGACCAACAAAGCGTACGGAATGAAGTACATGTTGGCCACACTGTGCTCGAAGCCGGCCGCCACAAAGGCTGCGATCGGAAAGACGATCGCCAGGATCTTGTCTGTTGTACTTCGTGCGCTGAAGGTCAGCCAGATGGCCATGCACACCAGCGCGTTGCACAGGATTCCAAGGGCCACGGCCTGAAGGAATCCAAGCTCACATTTGGCGATTCCCGTGCGCAGGGCTGTGATCCCCAGCACATTCCCGCCAAATGTGTACTGCCGTCCCAGGAACACCAGCATCGCGGTCCCGATGGAGCCGACGAAGTTCCCCAGGTAAACGATCACCCAGTTGCGTAGGAGCGCCCGGGCAGAAACCTTGCCGCTTGCCCAGGCCATCACGATCAGGTTGTTTCCGGTGAACAGCTCGGCACCGCCGACAACGACCAGGATCAGGCCGAGGCTGAAGGCCAATCCAGCGAGCAGGCGCACCACCCCGTACGGCAGCACGGCACTGAAGACCGCCGAGCCCCCTGGATCCGTGATGGGGATCCCCCCTGCCGAGACCGTCGTGGCAAATATCGCGCCCATGGCGATGAAAGCGCCAGCCAGCACCGCAAGCATGAACATGCGCAACGCAGGCATCTCGGCCTTGCTGATGCCGACAGTCTCGGCTCGCTTGGCCATTTCAGCTGGAAGCAGTGCATCGATGTGGATGTCGGTCATGTTGTCCTCGGTTTTCAGATAGGACGCGCTCGGCCAGCCCAGGCAACGAGCGCCGCGGCTGCGAGTGCGACAATGATGATGGCTCCAACGGCGATCTCTGCACCAGACATCACGGAGCCGGCGGGCGCTGGCGTCGGGGTCGTGGTCAGTGAAGGCGCCGCCGAGACGGTCGGCGATGGCAGGAGTGTTGGTGTGTCGGTCGGCATGAGCGTCGCAGTCGGGGGCAAGGGCGTGGCTGTGCCGACCTTCTTGACCAGCAGTGTGTCGCCAGGATTGATCAGATATTCCGCAGAAAGTTGATTAAGAGCCCGGATCTCATCGATCTTAACGCCGTATTCAATGGCGATCTGCCACAAAGATTGGCCCGACTGAACCTCATGGATGATCTCCCCGTTGGAATTGGGTGTGCTCTTCGTCACCGGCATGATGATCTCATTCTCGGTGCTGAGCGCCGATTCTGAACCCGGCGTGTAGTTCGAGGGCGGCCCACTGGACTTGGGACGCGCGCAATCAACAACGTAGTAGATCATTCCCCCGCTCACCGCCACTCCTGCACCGATCTCCTGATAGATCGTGGATGTCATAGTATTCATATGCGGATCGTCGCCGGTCCAGATCTGGACTGCCATCGTCGGGCTGAGTTCGTTTCCGCCCGACAGGATGTTCTCAGAAAAGAAATACGGCGGATATCCCCCCTCAATGGAGTAACCTGCCGCCTGCGCGCGCTGGTAAGGCCGGCTTCCATCCGGTCCAGTATGCGTGATAGTGCCGGTGGACGCCATGTAGTTGGCCTGCCCCTGCGCAGTTCCCATGAGCGCGGAATTGACGATGTACGGGGACAGTCCCCGGGATGAGCGTAGGGAATTGACGGCCTCGATGAGGCCATACGAATCCTGGGACTCAGCACGTTGAAATGGACCTGCGGAGGGCTGGAGGGACGGCATCAAGCCTTGCGCGATCATCAAGGCCGTGGCCAGCAGGAGAAAGCGAAGCCTGCGATTCATGCGGGGGGATTATACCTGTCGGATTCTTTGCCTCGTTGGACGGGCACAACGTGAGGATCGATCAAACCAGCGCGAGCGCGCGTGCAGCCAATATCAACGGATGTTCTGCACGCTTGGCAGTGCCCTGCGTGATCTGAAGCCTACAGGCGCCACCCGTAGCCGCAACCAGTGCATCCCCTGCCGCAGCAATGGCAGGATACAACTTCAGCGTGCCGATCTTCTGCGAGAGCTCGTAGTGCTCAGCCTCGTACCCAAACGTGCCACCCATTCCGCAGCACCCCGCGTCGACCAGCTCCACATCGTAACCGCAAAGGCGCAACAGCTGCATACCCGCGTAGGGCTCGTCCACAGATGAGTCCACTTCCCGGCTTCCCGCCTTCTCGTGACAGTGTGGATGGAAGAGGACACGATTCCTGGGCGCGGCTGCATGTAGTTCAGAGAAACCACGCGACCGGACAAGCAGCTCCTCGACCGATTGCACCTTGGTAAAACGTTTCGCCGACGCCTCCGAGATTCCGGGCAGCAGGTTCGGATAGTCCTCTATCACGGCGGACAGCTCGGATGGTTCAAGCATTACGACGGGCAGTCTGTCATTCGGATCAAGTTTGCTCAGCTCATCCAGGAGACCACACGCACGGTGCCGGGCAGCGCTCAGGAATCCCTTTGAGATGAGGGCTGCTCCGGAGCTCACGGTGGCGAGTACGCGCACGTTGAAGCCTGCCGCCTCCAGCAAAGCCAGTGCCGCATCCTCCACTGCGCTATCCACGTAGTGCGAAAACGGGTCCCGTATGAGCAGTACCGACGGCGACGCGGAACGATGTGCCATCCGCGGCCGCCTGGAGCCAAACTGCGGAAGGGGTCTGTTTGGCGTGATCCCCAACGAACGCACACCGATCTGCTGCAAAAGCGGAACTCGAACCGCGGCATTCACCATTGCCCTCATCGCGGACAGCAGCCTGGCTGTCTCGGCAAAATACCCAAAGATGTAATCCCTCAGAGGCCTCGGATGCGTCCGGTAGCGATACTCAAGGAACGCTGACTTGAGCTGCGCCATGTCGACGCCGCTGGGACATTCCGCCTTGCAGCCCTTGCATGCCAGGCAGAGGTCAAGCGCCCTGTACGCTGCATCCGCTATCTCGGATTGCGAGTGGCGCGTGCCCCCCTTCGAACCGCGCTCGGGCCTCTTGGCGTTCCCTGGCACATCCCAGTGCGTCGATATCAATGCCCGTAGCAGATTGGCTCTGCCGCGCGTCGAGTTCATCTCCTCCCGCGTGGCTTGGAAGGAGGGGCACATCGCGCCTGCTTCCTGTCGACATACGCCTTGCCCGTTGCACTGCTCGATTGCCGTGTTCAGGCCTCCACGACGCGCGAAATCAATCCCCGGAACCCAAGCTTTCCTGCGATACGCCTGGCCGTACCGGAGATTCGAATCCATTGGAGGAGCTTCCAGCATCTTCCCGGGATTCAGAATGCCGTCGGGATCCGCCGCCTTCTTCAGCTCCAACATCGCTTTCGTGAGTTCATCACCATACGTCTTCCGCAGCCACTCGCCGCGTGCCAACCCATCGCCGTGTTCTGATGACATGGCGCCACCAAGCCGGAGGGTAAGCTGCAGGGTCTGTTCGGCGATCTCCCGCAGAGCTCGGACTCCCCTCCCGCTCTTGAGGTCAAGGACCGGCCTGATGTGCAGGCATCCGGCTGAGGCGTGACCATAGATTCCGCCCTGGGCGTCATGCTCTTCCATGATCCTTTGGATCTCTCTCACAAATGCGCCCAGATGCTCAACCGGGATCGCGCAGTCTTCGATGAACGTTGTCGGCCGGGCGGATTGAGGCGCAGAGTCGAGCAGTCCCAGACCCGCTTTGCGTGTACCCCAGACCATCGCCTGTTCGTCCGAAGTAGCGGCAGTCTGCACGTCTGCGCCCAACTGATCAATGCGCTGTCTCAACGAGCTCAAGTCGTCGCCGGCAAACTCGACCACGAGAATTGCCGTCGGATCGCCGCGCAGCCAGCGCATCTGGCTCGCGTAGCCTGGAATTCGCCTGGCGGAATCAAGAATCAGGCGCGGGATCAGCTCGATGGCCGACGGACCTTTTCGTAGCAGTTCAGGAACGGCGTCGCACGCAGAGGCCAAATCATCGAAGGACAGGATGCCCAGTATCGTGTGTTTCGGCCTGGGTACCAGGTTCAATGTCACGTCACGGAACACAGCTAGGGTGCCTTCGCTGCCCGCGAGCAACTGAGCCAGGTTGAATGGCGCACCTGCGGGAACCGCCGGATAGTCGGAACCATTCCAAGCGGCCGGCGCTGTCGGCGCCCACGGCAGCAGGTAATTGAAGCGATAGCCGGCCGAGTTGCGCCAAGTCCTCGGGAAACGCTCCTGGATCGCCTGCTTGTGGCAGGACCGGATCTGCCTGGCCGCTGCAACGATCGCGTAATACCGCGAATGTGATTTCAGGTCCCGCTCTGGCGGCACTGAGTCGGCCGTGGAATGTGCCGATTCAGTATTCCAGTCATCTCGCAGCGGGCCAAGCGCGGCGATGCTCCCGTCAGAAAGCACGACATTGGCCGAGACGAGATGATCGGCTGTCATGCCATAGATGATCGAGTGGGCGCCTGTGGCGTTGTTCGCAACAACGCCGCCGATGGTCGCCCGCTCTGCCGAGGCAGGATCGGGGCCGAATTGCACCCCCAGTTGCCCGGCTTCGCGATTCAGCTTGGATAGTACGACACCGGGTTCAACTCTGGCGACGTGCCGATCGCGATCCAACTCCAGGACGCGATCCAGCCAGCGTGAGCAATCCACGATGATTCCCTCGCCGATGGCCTGTCCCGCCAGGGAAGTGCCGGCGCCACGCGGAACAAGCGGCACGTGGTACTTCACTGCCGTCTCCACGACGGCTTGCAGGTCGTCCTGCGTTCGTGGGATTACTACGCCGAGTGGCTCGATCTGGTAGATCGAGGCATCGGTGCTGTATAGGATTCTGCTGGTCAGATCCAGCCGGATGTCGCCGGAAAAGCGCTTTCGCAGTTCGGCGTCGAAATCCGGATCCAGAGGCATGCGCTTGCTTACTTGGCTTTGCCCTGATTGGCAACTGCAGCGGCCGCTTTCGCCACGGCCTCCGCGTCGCCCAGGTAGTAGTGCTTTTCCGGTCTCAACTGCTCATCCAGCTCATAGACCAGTGGAATGCCGGTCGGGATGTTCAACTCCGGAATCTCCTGGTCCGAGACGCCGTCCAGATACTTCACCATTGCGCGCAGGCTATTACCGTGGGCGGCCACCAGAACCCGCTTTCCGGTGCGGATCATTGGCGCCAGAGTGCTGTGCCAGTAGGGCAACACCCTCTCCAGGGTGATCTTCAGGGATTCCGTTGCCGGGATCTGCTCGGACGCCAGCGATGCGTAGCGGGGATCGAAACGCGGGTGGCGCTCGTCTGAGAGCTCCAGCGCCGGCGGCGGAACGTCGTAGCTTCGACGCCAGATCTTGACCTGTGCCTCCCCGAACTTTGCAGCCATCTCGGCTTTATTTAGACCCTGAAGGGCACCATAGTGCCGTTCATTCAATTGCCATGCGTTGACCACCGGGATCCACTCGAGTTGCATCTCTTCCAGGACGATCCAGAGAGTCTGGATGGCGCGCCGCAGCACAGACGTGTAGGCGATATCGAATACGTAGCCGCCCTCGCGCAGCAGCTTCCCACTTGTCAGCGCTTCTGTGCGGCCTTGCTCAGTGAGCCCGACGTCCGTCCAGCCTGTAAATCGATTCTCAAGATTCCAGGTGCTCTGTCCGTGTCGCAGCAAAACCAGTTTGTACATTGCAGCCTCTTTGGAGAAGTTTGCGCAATTATAACTTGCTGCCCTTGCTGTTTCAAAGCCTTGCCCATAGAATTGAGCCATGCCCGAGGACCTCACGCCGATTCGCAGGCAGTACCTGGAGATCAAGCGCCAGTATCCGGGCACCATTCTCTTCTTCCGGCTGGGGGACTTCTACGAGACGTTCGACGAAGACGCCGAGATCACGGCCCGGGAACTGGATATCGTCCTCACGTCACGGCCGATTGGAAAAGGTCAGCGCGCGCCGCTGGCTGGCATCCCCTACCATGCCCTGGACAATTATGTCGCCCGCCTGATGCAGAAGGGCTACCACGTGGCCATCTGCGAGCAAGTCGGACAGGAGCCCGTCAGTGGGATCTTCCCACGCAAGGTGGTGCGCGTGGTGACGCCCGGAACGATCATCGAGCCGGGCCTGCTCCAGGGCGATTCGAACAACTATCTAGCCTCGGTCGTTGTTTCCGAATCCCTGCCCGATAGCAATCCGAATGCACCTGCATTTGCATCTGTTGCCTATACAGACGTGACAACGGGCGAGTTCGCGGTCACCGAACTGCCCCTTGACTCTCTTTCAGCTGAGCTCAGCCGCCTTCGCCCCGCGGAGATCATTCACCCGGACGGCCAGGCACTGCCGGAAGGTTCAGCCGGTCACGTGACCACATGGCCTGCCTGGCGATTTGAGCCGGGCAAGTGCGAGCAGGCCTTGCTTGCCCACTTCAAGGCCGCCACTTTGGATGGATTTGGACTCAAGGGACGCAGCCTCGCGACACGCGCCGCGGGCGCCATCCTGCAGTACCTGGAGACCACGCAGCCGGACGCGCTTCAGCTCCTCCAAGACTTGCGCACCTACGAGCTCGGTGAGTTCATGGTCCTTGATGGCCCGACGCGCCGAAACCTGGAGCTGGACGAGACACTGCGGGGCGAACGGCGTGGGTCGCTTCTGGGTCTGCTTGACCGCACTATCACCCCCATGGGCAGGCGGCTGATTCAACAGTGGGTGAACCAGCCATTGCTCGACATCCGCAAGATCCGCTATCGGCAGGATGGCATCCAGGTCTTCGCAGAGCAGGGAATGCTGCGCGCGGAGCTGCGGGCGGCCCTTAAGCCCCTGATAGACATCGAGCGAGTCACGAATCTCATACTTGCCGGACACGCTCAACCGCGCCACCTTGTGGGTTTGCGATCAACGTTGGAGGCCGTTCCAGGGATCGCAAGCCTGATCGAGAGGCGGACGGGAGAGAAGGTTGGAGCAGAATCCCCTGCTCCATCGGACGGAAGCTCGGGCGACTCGCGCTGGGTCAGTCCGGAACTCGGTTCTTTCCAACGGGAGTGCCAGCTTCTTCAAGCTGCCATCAGCGACGACCCACCCGCGACGCTGCAGGACGTTGGCATCATCCGGCCCGGCTACTCCGAGGAACTGGATGGAGTGATTGCAGCCTCGCAGCATGCCCGCGATTGGATCGCCAACCTTGAATCTGTTGAACGCGCCCGCACGGGCATCAAGACCCTGAAGGTCGGCTACAACAAGGTCTTCGGTTACTACATCGAGATCTCGCGCGGCGCGGCAGAGAGGGCACCAGAGAATTACATCCGGAAGCAGACCCTAGTCAACGGCGAGCGATTCATCACGCCGGAGATGAAGGAGTACGAGACCCTCGTGCTGAACGCCGAGGATCGCATTCATGAGATCGAGAGCCGTCTCTTCCGGGAGGTTTGTGGCACCCTGGCCAAATCCGGCCCCCGGCTTCTCCAGGCGGCGCGCGCTTTGGCGGAATTGGACGTTCTTGCCGCGCTGGCCGAAGTCGCAGCTGCCTCCAATTTCGTGAGACCCGAGATACGCGAGGAACCCGTCCTGGACATCCGCGCGGGACGGCATCCGGTCGTAGAGCAGTTGCTGCAGGGTGATCGCTACGTGCCGAACGATGGCATCTTCGGCGAGGGAGAGATCGTCAGGATCATTACGGGACCGAACATGTCGGGCAAATCAACGTATCTGCGCCAGATCGCCCTGATCGCCTTGATGGCGCAGATGGGTTCGTTCGTCCCGGCCGAATCCGCACGCATCGGACTCGTGGATCGGATCTTCACGCGCATCGGCGCGCAGGATGAGATCCACGCGGGGCAGTCCACCTTCATGGTGGAGATGGTGGAGACGGCCAACATCCTCCACCATGCTACATCGCGCAGCCTGTTGATCCTGGATGAGATCGGGAGAGGCACGAGTACGTACGATGGCCTGTCCATCGCCTGGGCCGTTATCGAGTTCATTCACAACCATCCACAGATCAGGGCCCGGACGCTCTTCGCCACCCACTTCCACGAACTGATCGAGCTTGCCGATCTGCTTCCCGGAGTGCGCAACTTCAACGTCGCGGTGACTGAGGCAGACGCAAAGGTCGTGTTTCTGCATAAGATCGTCCCGGGCGGGGCTGATCGGTCTTACGGGATCCACGTGGCGCAGCTGGCTGGCCTGCCTGGCCCCGTGGTGCAGCGTGCCAATGCTATTCTCGAAGAACTGGAGAAATCTTCGGGCAGGGCTATTCGGATGGGCCCGCACACCGCCCAGCAGGCTGCGCTGTTCCCGGAAACGAGCCCGCTCCTGGACGAGCTTGGGTCTATTGACGAGAACTCCCTTTCCCCCATTGAAGCTCTGAACAAGCTCTTTGAGTGGAAGCGCCGGTACACCAAGTAGGCCGCGTTCATGCATCACACGAAACCGCGATTGTCGCAGGATGATGTTGGCAAACTGATCGCACTATGGGCTGTCCTGATTGGTGCATTCCTGTATCTGTATCAGCCCTGGCTGGCCGGATTCCCGATCAATGACGGCGGGCTCTTCTACTCAATGATCCGCACCATCCAGCAGAATGACTTTCAGCTGCCGCAGCAGGTGGCGTACAACGGGCTCAGCATTCCGTTCGCTTACCCCCCTCTGGCCCTGTACCTGGGTGCCCTCCTGAGCAGCCTACTGCATCTTGACCCAATCACGATCCTGCAATGGCTGCCGGCCTGCATCCTGATCGCCATCAGCATTACTTTCTACTTTCTGGCACGGCGGCTTCTGGACTCGCCGATCGCAGCAGGGATCGCCACATTCCTGTACATGTGCACGCCACGCAGCGCCACTTGGCTGATCATGGGAGGCGGACTCACACGCGGGTTTGGTCACCTGTTTCTCCTGCTCACCGTTCTCCACGTGTACTCGCTCTACACAAGGCGTGAGCGCAGGTACATCTACCTGTCAACCATGGCCGGCTCCCTGGTTGTCCTTACTCACCCGGAGGCCGCTCTGCACACGGTCGCGGCCTGCGCATTGTGCTGGATCATCAAGGGCCGTACGCGCCGGGCGACACTCGACTCGCTTTGGATCGGCGCAGGCGTGGCACTGGTCACGGCCATCTGGTGGGTGCCTGTGCTGCTGCGCCACAGCGGGGCGCCGTTCGTTGCCGCGGGCGGCACTGGCTGGGAGTTCACGGTCAACTTGATCAAGCCGCTCTTCTTGACCTTCAGCGAAGAGCCGATGATGACCCTGGTCCCGGTCCTGGGCCTCATAGGCTTGGCTGCCTCGCTGGCACGTAATGAGTACTTCCTGCCCGCATGGTTCGGGCTGCCATTCCTTGTGGATCCACGCAGTGCCGCAACGGTCGCGATCGTGCCGGGAGTGCTGCTTGCAGCAAAGGCATTGGATGGCGTGATCTTTCCCGGCATTGCAGGAAAACAAAGTGTCACAACATGGGCTGAGATACCCGGACCCTACCACAGACCGGCTGTGCGGCTCCTGCTGTCCTTCTTGGGTGTCTACATGCTCATCATGGCGCTGTACGCTGGTATGGAGCTTTCGCGCGTCAGGGTCTCTCCGGAAAACCGCACCGCCTTCAATTGGGTGGCACAGCATACTCCGCTCGGAAGTCGATTCATCATCCTGGACGGCACCACCGAGATGTTCTGCAGTCCAGTCCAGGAATGGTTCCCAGCGATTACGGCCCGGATCAGCCAGACCACCATACAGGGCTATGAATGGGTAGGCAACGGCCGCTTCTTTGAGCGGCTTACTGGCCTTCAGGACATGCAGTTATGCCAATATGAGATCGAGCCGGGAGCATGTGTGCTCAACAAGGCCGCTGCTCTGGGCCTGGACTTTGACTACGTCTATGTGACGCGGCAGACAGCCCTCACTCATGACTGCAGAACAGGCACCGAACGCCACATTGGCGATGAAATGGTCAATGAGCTTCTTGCCGGTGGCGGATACGCGACGGTCTATGAGACCGAGGCGGTCGAGATCCTGGGTGTTGTACCGTAAACGGCCAACCGCTGCACCGCAGCCAGAATGAGTGCGAGCAGGGACAACCAGGCGAAGGATTCGGTTTCCAGGAAGAAGCTAAGGGTAAAGTTCGTGAGCAGCATATAGATTACAGCGATCAGGGGGATGGTTGAGAGCAAGTCGCGGTCCTTCAATAATACGCGAAGGGCGCTACAGCATGCCCAGACAAGTGCAAGTACCAGGGAAGACAGCCCGACGATTCCAAGCTGGAGTAGCACGTCCACGAAGCCGTTGTCGCCGATATATACGGGATACGGCCAGCCCAGGGCATCCCGGACGCTGCGCTGGAACTCAGGCGATGTCCAGAGCGTTCCCAAGCCGTGCCCCAAGAGGGGCCGCCGGCTTCCGGCAATCTCCCACAAATACTGCCACAGGGCCACCCGGCCAGTAAATGTAGAATTGCGGTCGAAGATTCCCAGGAACAAATCCAGCTTCGCCAAGACGACCGCCAAGACGATAAGGATGACACCGCCGATCATCGCATAATGGACCGTTCTAAGGCGTGCATGCCAGCGCGTCCATGCTGCCGCCAAGGCGAGACACGTGTGCAGGAGCAGCAGCAGTATCATGCCGGTGGCGGAGCGGCTCATCCAGACGAGCGCCAAAGCCAGCATGTAGCTAACGCCAAAGATGGCCGCATGCGAACGGTGATCCCGCCAACTTGAGATGGTTGCCGCCAACAGCACCACCGATCCCATACCCATAATGCTTCCCAGATAGTTGCGGTGCCAGAAGATCCCATTCCACGCGCCATCATACGGCGGGACGTCCATGGTGCCAATCCCCGGCAGTGCAATCGCAGTCGCCAGGCTCAGTGCGGCCGCGGCTGCAAAGTACCACGCAACGATATCCACGATCTCACGCAGTGTGTACCGCACTGCTAGGTATGCCGCCAACGCCGTGCTTCCAACTAGGATAGCCGCGCGGGCCAGGCTCGCCGGCGGGCTAGCCGACCACGCCAGCGAGACCAGTGCAATGAGTACGAACGGCGCAAGCGGCCACGCGGCCGCCAACAATACGGCGTACTGGCGTAGCCTACCAACCCGCCAGAGCAGGACCAACGCCGTCAATGCCAGGATCATTTGCATCGCGCCCTCGGCCACCTCCAGCTCGAGTGGATGAGGCGCCTTGTTCAGAGTAAGCCCCCGTAGGGTTGCCACAATCAGCGCAACGATCAACAGGATAATTTCGGCGCCCCGCTGCGCCCGCGCTAGTGGGGTGTTCATTTGACTCCTCAGTAGGCCCCTCTCCCAAGCACGGCCACCCAGAGAGTGCGGACCAGGATGCGCAGGTCAAGCCAAATGGAGTAGTTGCGCACATAGTACATGTCAGCTTCCGTATGCAAGTGCATGACCCTATCGCTGCGGCCTGTCACCTGCCACCAGCCCGTTAGGCCAGGCGGCACTGCCAAACGCTGGCGCTGCCACGGCTCGTACTGCTCGACTAGGTACGGCAATTCAGGTCGCGGGCCAACCAGGCTCATGTCGCCCCGCAGGACGTTGATTAGCTGGGGCAGTTCGTCGATGGAGAATCTGCGGAGTATTCTGCCAACCCGAGTCACCCTTGGATCATTCCTGGACTTGTGAATGAGCCTGCCAGCCCCATCAGTTGCCTCAGCCTCGTGCCGTAGCCCCTCCGCATTCCTGACCATAGTGCGAAGCTTGAGCATTTCGAACAGCCGGCCATTCTCTCCCACCCGCCGTTGTCTAAATAGTACAGGGGTGCCGTCTTGGAGCAGGACGGCCAAGGCTGCCGCAGCCAGCAAAGGTGCCAAGACAACAAGCGCGGCCGTACCAAACAGCAGGTCGAAGGCGCGCTTCACCGTGCGCTCATAGTCATCCAGGGCAGAGGCGCGCAGGTCCAATAGTGGAAGCCCTGCCAGGTCTTCGGTAACGGTTCTGTAGAGTGCTAGGTCATAGAAACCCAGCGCGATCCAGACCCTTACAGCCTTTTCGTTCAGGCAGGAGACTGCGGCACGGATTTGATCATAGAAGTGCGCTGGCAGCGCAACGATGACGTCGGTGATGTTTCTGTTGTCAACGAGCGTGCTCAGTTCAGACGGCCCGCCTAGCAAGACGCCGTCGAATCCATCAGCCGCCTCATCGTCCACGAAACCGAGCAGCGAAAGACCCAGTCCCGCGTCCCCAGCTAAACGGGCTTCAACCATCCGACCGAGGGGGCCACTGCCAACGATTAGGATCCGACGGGCGACCTGCGGAGCATGCTGGCCCAATAGGCGGAAGAGCAATCGGGCCATGATCCTCCATGTCAGCAGTGCCGAGTAGGTCAGGACCACAAAAAGGATGTACTGGGCACGCGAAATCTCCCGAAACGAGAGATACAAGATGCCCGCCAGTGCCACCGCGGCAAGCCCGGAGGCCAAAGAGAGGGCTGTGAACTCGTCCGCCGCTTTCACGAATTTCCTGCCATCGTAGATCGCAAGGGACGCGAGAGTTCCAACCCAAAGGACGGGAAAGAGCACGTTCAGCGCTGGCGGAATGACAATGGGTGCCGGGATGAACGCAAACCACCCGAGGGAGTTGAACAACGGGCGAATGACGCTGCTCAGGTAAAGCATGAGGAGCACAGCACTTGCGTCCACGAGGATGGAGAAGATCGCAAAGTTAACGGAGAAGCGCCTAAGCACGTCTTTTCACTCCTCCGGAAGCGGTAGTTTCAGGAAGTGATGCAGAGCCAAGCGCCAGAAGAAGAGCGGGATGCCAAGGATATAACGGCGCCACAGTCTGCCAGGCTCGATTGAAAGGCGTCCAAGCCATTCCAGGCCGTGATCGGTCATCCAGCGCGGTGCCCGCCGGCGTGCTCCCGAGAGATAGTCGAACATTGCGCCTACTGGCATGAACATTGCAGCATCAATATGAGCGCGATTCTCGGCAATCCACTTTTCTTGGGCCGGCATTCCAAACCCGACAAACAGGATATCCGTCCGAAAGGCATTCACCTGGTCGATGACCGCCTTGGTTTCGGCTGAATCGCCGCACTTATCAAAGTACCCGTGATGGAAGCTGATCTTCAGGTCAGGATAGCGCTCCTGCATTTTTGTCGCCGCCTTCTCAGCAACGCCGGGCCTCCCACCAAGCATGTACAGGCGGATCCCCTCTTTCGACGCTACCTGACAGACGAGCTCCACGAAATCCGGAGGGGTATTGCGGTGCTCGATCTGCGCGCCGACGAGGTAACCCGCCAGCCGGAGTCCGTGCCCATCACAGATCGTGGCCTCACTCGCGTTCAGCCAGCGGCGGAACCAAGGGAAGTCATAAGCTAGATTCAGTGCATGGATGTTGGCGTATGAAAGCATTGCCTTCCGGCGTGCAGCAAGTAGCCCCACAATCAGCTCCATCAATTCTTCGGTACTGAGGTCCGCAAGACGTACCCCAAGAATCTCAGCAGAGCTTGCCAAGCCTACACCGATCCTCGCCAATTGAAGCGCCGCCCCATTAGGGTTCTACGGATGCGGGGTGAGCGTCCATCATAGTGCGCGGGGTAGTTGATCATCATGATTCCAACCTCTCAAGAACCTCATGCCGGAGACGGTTCCATATGTTTCCTCGGTAGCGGAGCTCGTGCAGCGCAATGTAGTCGCGTGCCGCTGGCCCAAGATGAGCCGCCTGCCGCGGGAGGTTCTTCATCCTGGGAATTGCGTCCCAGATCCCGCGGATCCCCTGCATCAACACGGCATTGTACATGCCTTTAAGGATGTAGCCCGAGGCCAGCAGCGCAAGTCTGCCGAGAGAGCGATAGTACTTCCAGTCCAGGTACAGTGCATTTCGGACCAGGTAATAGAACCGGTTGTCCCGCCAATGATAGCGTCCCTCTCCTGTCTTTCTGTGCAGCACAACCACGCCGGGATCATAGAGGATCCGGTACCCGCGCTCGATCAGTCGGTTCGACAGATCGACCTCCTCCCAGTAGAAGAACAGGCTCGGATCGTAGCCGCCGGCCTGGTTGAAGGCATCGCGCCGTAGAGCGTGCCCTGCGCCACAGAACCTTGTCGTCACAAAGCTCGATCTCCGGTCAGCCAACTGAGCCCTCGGATACACCCAACTGCGGCGGTCCACTTGCCCCGTCTCCGAGTCCAGGATGGAGAATCCCAGTGCACCCAAACGGTCATCCTCCTGGAATCGCGTAAGAGCGTGGCGAAGAGCATCGCGGTCGCGAAAAACTGCATCGTTGTCGAGGCACACTGCCACCGGCGCAGAACCGCACCCAATGCCCCGATTTCGTCCGTCTGCCACGCCAAGATTGCGCCCCACCTGGATGAAACGCACTTGCGGCAGCGCCCTGAAGCTCTCCTCTAATTGCCTCGCGTTCTCGGAATCACTTCCCTGGTCAAGCACCCACACACATGGGAGGATATCCTCCTGTTCGATCACACTCGTCACCGCCTCCAGCGTCATCTGGACACGGTTCCATGAGAGGATCACCACGTCGATCGGATCCGGGCTCATGGTTTCTGCGCTCCGGAAAAACCGATCATGGCAGCCACCAGGTTGGCCACGCGCTCGCTTGACCTGCCATCCAGCTTGCCCGCGTGCGCCGCGATGGCCTTTCGCCGGCCGGCCAAAAGGCGTAGAGAAATGATCGGGTCCTCAAACGCCGTTCGGATCGAGGTCAGGAGGTCAGCAGGTGTGGACGCCGCCAGCGCCGCACGCATCTCAATGAAGCCGTAGGGATCTTGTGCGGCATCTGGAGAGTAGAGGATGACAGGCTTGCCCAGGAACATAGCTTCCAGACCAACCGTGGAGGTGTGCACGATTGCCAGGTCGATCGCCCTGAGAACGGCGGCGCTATCTTCATGTTGCAACAGCCGAATGCGGCCTATCTTGAGGAGGGTTCGGTAACGCTTGAGGAACTCGCTCCTCACTTCTGCTGGATGAAGCTTCACTACTGCGGAATAGGACAGCCCGAGCTGTGTGACGGCTGTGAGTATTGCCCGCATGATGACGTCCCAGCGTTGGGGACGCTCGTAGTTGTAGCGCATCATGGGTTGCGAGAAGATGCCAACCAGACGGCTTCGACCGCCCCAGCCCTGCGGCTTGTGATGAGCTCCTCCACCGGAACGTCCCCGAGGTTCATTGCGCACAAGGACGTCATAGCGAGGCTGCCCAGTGATGACGATGCGTTGTGGATCCACGCCCCTGGCCGACATCCATTGTTGCCCGCGGCCGCCCATGACCGCGATCATGTCTGTGCCGCCCGAGCCGTAGAGCGTCCCCGTCGGAAGTCCCAGTGCCGCCCGTGTTGCGCGCCTGATCCATGCCCGGATGCCGGGGCGCTCGCGGTCCTGGGAACCGAGGATACCGTCTTGAACCAGCAATGTCTTTGCAGCGCCAGAACGCGCAGCAGCGATGATCAGCGATTCGATGATCCCAATGTCATTCCCGAGCACGATCAGCGCCGGCGGGCGATCTTTCATGAGCGCAGCGATGTGCCGCTTGGCGTCAAGTGCAGCACGGGTTCTTTCAAGGATGTTGCAGTCCCAGTATGGTTTGCGCGTGCCCTGCCGGGGCAGTTCGATGCATCTCCACCCCAATCCTCGCCCGGCTGCCTTGATTGGCCCGTAGTAGGCACCCAATGACAAAAGGTCTAGGAAGCTGTACCCATTGCGCGCGCGCAGGCATCTGGCCACGCTCGACCACATTGCGAGATGCGTGGAATTACTGGCGCAGAGCCAGATGCGCCTAATTGGGGTGATCGCCTTTTTCACCATTTGGTTTGAAGATCGCTGCAAGCCCACGGAATTCCCCGAGTGTTACAAACCGGAGGACCACAAGCATCAGGGGGAATGTCAACCAGAGGACGCCTTTGCCTGCCCAACGCAGTGCTGTTGTGGACTCGTTCAACAGTGTCCCCATCAGGAAAAGGCCAATCCCAACAGCCGCTGCGATCGCCCACTTGCGATACTCATAATCCGGGCCGATGCCGACATGCTTCGTCATCAGACCGGTGAGCGCCGCAAGGACCGCATAGCTGATCGCCGTCGTGTAAGCCGCGCCGATGTAGCCCACGCGCGGGATGAGCGTCAGGTTCAGCACCAGGTTGACGAAAGCCGCGATCAGAGTTGCGACCGGCACAAGCGCCGTGCGTTTCCGGAAGAACAGCAGGTTCACCCAGAGATGATACAACGCCACCATGAAGAAGCCCAGCACCACCCAGGGAACTACGCCAACGGCCTGATGGAACGATGGAGCAAGCACCAGGACCGCCGCCTCCGGGACCAGCAGGGCGATCCCTAGGCCGATCCATGCCTGGACGTAGACCAGCCAGGTCGACGTCCGTTTCATCTCGTCTGCTGCCGATGGATTGCCGAGCCGCTGGAACAGATAGGGCACCCATGCGGCGTTGACGCCAAGGACCACGATTTGGAAGAGTGTGCCCAGCTGGTATCCGAGTTGATAGATCCCCACATCTGACAAGGACACGAAGCGTTGCAGGATGATCCGGTCCATGAGATTGAGGCCCCAGTGAGCGATCATGTGAGGCACGAGCGGAAGTGAGATCAGCGCCATATCCCCGAACCAGTGGGAGGGGATGCGCCGTGTCACTTCCGGCCGCAGGTAAGCTGCGTACACAGGCAGCACGAGTGCATTGGCGATCAGTGTTCCCCCAAGCAGCCCTGGCGTGCCTAAGTGCAGTCCCAGTAGCATGTACACACCCAGGCCGAGCCCCACAATGTAAGTGCTCGCGGTGATGGTCACCAGCATCCGTGGCTGCTCCCGCAGGCGCATCAAGGATTGGGGTATCGTGCCGAAGGCCGACAGCGCGGCAATGCCGATGGCCAGCTGCGCCAATACCTCTGGGTCCGCTCGTCCAATGAGGGCGAACGCCCACCAGCGTTGGGTTGCCAGCAGGAAGCCTGCAATAAGGCAGTTCGACAGAAGGAGCGAGGCAAGAGCTGCCGATATGAACTCCCGCCGTTGCGTGCCCCCCACCTGGAAGTACTGCACCGTCACGCCGGCCTGCAGTTGCATGGGCAGAAGCACATTCAGGATCGCCACCAGCGAGAGGACCACGCCATATGTGCCGTATTCAGCAGTTGTCAGCGTGCGTGTGTACAGCGGCAGAAGCAGAAATGCGGCGCCCCTCGCGATGAGGTCGCCGGCTGCATAGGTCAAGGAATTCGGACCGATGCGCCGAAGAGTAGTCGGAATCGCACTCTGTAGATTCAATCGCACACCAGATGTAGGCGAGGAGAATTGCCTGGCCGCGGCATTATAGCATCGCAAGGATTGGCAGCGTCATGAAGGCAAGGAGCCTGGCATCGCCAGGCTCCTTTATCTAGATACGCGTCTCCCCGCGACTTGGATCACTTCATCGCAGACGCCGGCGCCTTCGACCTCATTATCGCCCATGCCAACACGCCGATGAGCACGAGGGCCACTCCCCAGACAACGTACAGGGCTGTGCCTGTCACACCGGCATACTGCACGATGATCGGCGCGATGATGACCGACACCAGGTTGACCACCTTGATCATTGGATTGAGGGCCGGACCCGCCGTGTCCTTGAACGGATCCCCAACCGTGTCGCCCACCACGCTGGCCTTGTGCCGCTCCGAGCCCTTGCCCGTGTTCTTCGCCGGATTACTGGGCTCGTCCTCGATCAACTTCTTGGCATTATCCCAGGCGCCGCCGGAGTTGTTCAGGAAGACAGCCAGGAGCTGGCCAGAGATGATTATGCCTGCAAGCAGGCCGCCCACGGCCTCGATGCCGAGCAGCAACCCCGCAGCAACCGGCGTAACGATACCCAGCAGTGCCAATCCCACCAATTCCTTTTGTGCCGCTGCCGTCGAGATGTTCACCGCCTGCCGATAGTCCGGCTTGATCCGGCCCGTCAGCACCCCGGCCTTGAACTGTCGGCGCACCTCAATCACGATGAGGGAGGCAGCGCGGCTGACAGCCTGGATCGCGAAAGAGGAGAACAGCCACGGGATGGCTCCACCGATCAACATGCCAACAAACACCTGCGGCACGTCGATGCGGATCCCTGTGGACTGGATCTGCTGCTCCAACGGGATGCCCAGCGTGGTCTGGGCACGAGACACGTCTACCAGGAATGAACCGAACAGCGATACCGCCGCGATCACCGCCGAGCCGATTGCGACGCCCTTGGTGATTGCCTTCGTCGTGTTGCCCACGGCGTCTAGGTCAGCCATGATCTTCTGGGCATCTTTGGTGGCGCGGTCGGTCTTGCCTGACCACGACATCTCGCCGATGCCGTTGGCGTTGTCGGAGATCGGCCCAAACGAGTCCATCGCTACATTGTTGCCGGTTAGCGTCAACATGCCGATGCCAGTCATGGCCACGCCGTAGAGAATGTAGGTACCGCGCGAGGCCACGTCCATACCGGGTATGGTTCCGAAGATCAGGATCGAAGCAACGATTGTGAGCGCGATCACGACGACGGCCCAGACAGAGGACTCAAATCCTACCGAAACACCCTGCAGGATGAGGGTAGCCGGACCCGTATCCGCCGCCTTCTTGATCTCCCGCACCGGCGAGGCATGCGTCCCGGTGAAGTACTCAGTAAGGCGATCGATGAGGATCGCTAGCAGCACGCCAGCGCCGACTGCCGCGGGCGTCCGCCACCAGCCGCCAAGCTCCGGCGCCGTCAAGTAGACAAAGCCAGCCATGAAGAACAGCGCCGCCGAGATCGCGGCCGAAGACAGGAAACCGCGGAAGATCGCCGCCATGGCGTTCCCGCTCTTGCCGGGTCCGCCACGGACCACGTATGTGCCGATGATCGAAGACAGCACGCCGATGCCGCGTACGATCAGCGGGAAGATGATCCACTCGAGGCGTCCGGTGAGATGCCACAATGCCAGGCCAAGGATCAGACCGGACACGATCGTTACTTCATAAGATTCAAAGATGTCCGCGGCCATACCGGCGCAATCGCCGACATTGTCCCCCACCAGGTCAGCCACGACAGCAGGATTGCGCGGATCATCCTCGGGAATGCCGGCTTCCACCTTGCCCACAAGGTCCGCGCCCACATCCGCAGCTTTGGTAAAGATGCCACCGCCCACGCGCATGAACAGCGCCAGCAGGGTTCCACCAAAGCCAAACCCAAGCAGCGCGTCCGGCGCGGCAATTCCCAGGATGATGAATATGATTGTCCCGCCGAGGAGTCCCAAGCCGTCCGTGAGCATGCCGGTGATCGTACCGGCGCGATAGGCGATTCTGAGCGCATCGCCGAAGGATCGTCGCGATGCCGAGGCAACCCGGACGTTGCCCTGCACCGCCATGCGCATGCCGATCTGACCCACAGCCAGCGAAAACGAGGCGCCCATTACGAAGGCCAGCGCACGCGCCACGCCGATGATCAAGCGAACTTGATCGGGGGTGCTCGAGCTGAAGCGCTCAAGCGCCTCAGGCGAAGGCGGGACGATGTACACCGAGAGGAACAGCGCCGCCGTAAGGATCACAATAAGCGGCAGGATCGCCCGCAGCTGCTTCTTCAGGTAGGAGTCCGCACCGTCCTTGATGGCGCCCCAGACCTCCTGCATCTTCTCCGTTCCCTTGTCCTCACGCAAGATCTGGGTCCGAAGGAAGTTGGCATACAGTAGACCCAGAATGGCAACGCCAAAAACCGCCCAGATGGCAGCCGTCTCAATTGTGGTCAAACCGTGCATGGCGTACATGTGGCGTATGACCTCCCAAATTGACAGTAGTTACGAGCTTGGCCCGAAGAAAACACGCCGATTTTACAGGCGCGAGGGGCTTATGTCAAGCAATCGGTGAATCCTCCTGCCCGTTGACACCATCTACCTATTCCAATAAGATATGCCCTGAACTCAACTGACCACCGTCTAGAAGAACAGCAGAGGTGGTGCTGACAGGAAAAGGAGACTTAATGCTTAGAGATACCGAGCTAGAGACCATCACCCTCTCCGAGGCGGCTTCGAAGGCCATTAGTGACATTTTCACCGAGCGCAAAGCTGGAGGGCTATTCTCTGCGCGTGTACTTGGCCGGGAGCGGATGCTGCAGTGGCGTGAGCTTTGGAATGGCTCTGGACAACAACATCCACGACGTGGATCGCACATTCGAATCCAAGGGGGTGCGCATTGTGGTGGACCAGGTATCCATGGACTATCTCCAGGGTGCCCGGATCGACTATGTGAACGACCCGCAGCACGGCGCGGGATTTGTCGTAGATAGCCCCGGCGCTCGCAGTCAGGGGGATGCTCACGGAGAGGAAGCGTGCGCGTGCGGCGATTCGTGCGACTGCAATAATTGAGCGGCGCAATCCTTCCGCCGGAAGCGAAGGGCTGGCAGACAATCAAGTCTGCCAGGCTTTTTTTTCTGCGCCTGTCCAGCGTGTTACCTGCCTCGCAGGAACGAAACCATCGTTCCAAGTACGCCGATGACAGCAAAACCCAGTATCAACAGGCCGACTGGGATTCGGCCCGCCGCGCCTGTCTCGTCAATGAATGTTGGTATGGCCAGGGGTGGCGCTGCAGTGAAGGTCGGCAGTCTGGTGGCGTTCTCAGGCGGGATGAAAGCCGCCGCCAGCGTCGGATCGATGGTCGGCGTCGATGCCGGAGTCGGCGTGGGAGGGACTTTGACACGCGGCAATTCTTTCCCGCCGGTGCCCATAAGGGAAACGTACAGTGCATACACCCACCCTTGCGAGCCGGGAACCCCCTCATAACGGATCAATATCCAGTCGTCGTTGCCCTCCGCCCTTCCGAGCGCCGGCACCCTTACTCCCATGAGCAGAACCCCGATTGCCGGATAGCTGAGGCTGCTCGGCCCCGAATAGACGCGAATGCGCTCGAGGCTGGGGTCAACAGCCACCGTCGGCCCGGTTGGAGTCCCTGTGACCGTGGGGATGGATCCGGTCGGCTGTTGCGCAAGTGCCGACTGTCGCGACGGCATCTGCATAAGAAGGCCAAAAGCAGCGGCAGCTACCAGCAGCAGTGCTATCTTGCGCAGTTGCATGACAATCGCGGCTGTCTCGCTCTCAGCGGCGGCCGATGAATGACACGGCAAGGACCAGCCCGCCGACCAACGCCACAGTCAGAATGGCAGCACCTGCAGGGAAATCCCCCCGCGGACGCAGCGTTTCGGTGAACGTGGGATGCACGAGCGGCGGTGGCGGCGTGAATGTGGGCAGGCGGGTCATGGTCGGTTCTACTTGAAAGGCAGCCACGAGTGTGGGATCGAACGTGGCCGTGGCCAAAGGAGTTGGTGTGGGCGGCGGTTCGACCACGCGCAGCGAGCCGGTGAGCGTGACATTGGCAGCGTAAACCCAGCCGACTCCTCCCGGGCACTCCGGGTGCTCGATCTGGACCCATTCATGCGCGGGGGTTGTGCCTAAGGCGGCTGCGGTCGCACCGTAGGGCAGTGATCCGCAGGGATATGGATACACGATGGTGCTGGGGCCGACGCGCACGTTGATGGCCGGCTCGCCCTCGAATGTGTTCGTGATATAGGCCTGACCTGGGACGGAAACGGGCGTGTTCGTCGCAACAGCCTGGGCGTTGACCAGTTTTGGGGCACGAACGCCAAGCAACGTTGCCCCGAACCACGCCGTGAGGATCAGCAAAGCGACGTGAAAGCCTCTTGATCTATGCATGATTGGCAACCCACTGGGGTCAAATCGGTTCGCGATTATAATCCCGAACATGGACAGTAAGTTCTATCATGGTCAGCTCAGTCCCGTTGACATCGCTCGGGGCTTGATCGCGGAATTTGATCGAGGCAACATGCGGGCCCAGATTGTTGGCGAAAGTGAAGACCTGGCCGTTCAGATCGCGACGCGGCCCGGTACAAGCTCTGGCGGTCAGACTGCTCTTACCGTGAGCATCCGCAAGACGGCCGATGGTGTGCTCGTCCAATCTGGAAATCAGGAGTGGCTGGGGACCGCCGCAAGCCTGGGTCGCACGACGATTGCCACGCTGGCAAACCCCTGGAATCTGATTCACCGCCTTGACGACATCGCTCAGGATGTCGAGAACATCCAGCTTATGGAGCGCGTCTGGGCTGTGATCGATCGCACGACGCGTGCGCTGGGCGCAGGCCTGGAGATGTCCGAGAGGCTCAAGCGTCTCACGTGCGAATACTGCGGAACGGCAACTCCAGTAGGCGAAGGGAGCTGCATGGCATGCGGCGCGCCCTTGGGAAAAGCCCAACCCACCGCCTGCCCGAATTGTGGTTTCGTCGTGCCCGCTGGTGCAGGCCGTTGCCCGAACTGCGGGCAGACGCCCATCACTGCGGACGGCGCAGGACGCTAGCCGGCGCGCGAGGTCCGCTCGATCCAACACTTCAATCCGTGAAGTCGCCCACACGGGTGCCTTCAAGATTATCAGCGCTGTGATGTGTATGACGTCCCATTGCCCGATGTTGTTCAGAGGGCTCGGGCAATGTTGGTTCAGATTTGTCTCGGCGGAAGCGTTATAATTTTCCACGCCAGTAGGCACCAAAGAATGACGCTTAGTAGACTGGAAGCACGGCTTCGCGAGCTGCTGGAAGTGCGCCTGATTCGGGCGCTCCCCGGGAGGAAACCCGAGGACCTCCTCGTCCACAATTTGGCCCAAGCGATGGAGACCAACGCCCGCGTCGATCCCAAAGGCTCGCGTGTTGCGCCCAATGTGTACACGCTGCTGGTAAACGCCAGCGCTCATGCGCGTTGGCAGGAGCCCGGTCTAGTTGACGGACTGCTCGAACTGATCAAGACGGCGGCAGCGGACGCGGGTCTGCGCTTTGATACGCCTCCCACACTCACCTTCGCGGACGACCCCGCTATCCTCTCCGACGAATTCAGGATTGTGGCCTCGCACAGCGCGGAGGCCGTCGCCCAGACGCAGGATATGCAGGCCGACACAGACGGGCACAGCGCTGCCGAGGAAACCCCCGCCATTCCAGAAAGCGCCTTCTTGATCGTTGCTGGCGTGAAGGAGTTCCCGCTCACTCGCGCCGTCGTCAACATCGGACGGCGGCTGGACAACGACCTGGTCGTCGATGATCCGCGGGTCTCGCGACATCACGCACAATTGCGTGCCATCAAAAGCCGCTACGTGCTCTTTGATCTCAATTCATCCGGCGGAACCTTCATCAACGGGCAGCGCACATCGCAGACAGTTCTCTACCCGGGTGATGTCATCTCGCTGGCGGGCGTATCAATAACTTTCGGGCAGGATATACCGCTGCCACAGCGCGATCTCGGCCATACCGGCCCCCGAAGCCAGGTTGGAGCCGATCGGGCTACCGCCATCATTCGCTTCTTGCCTCCTGGATTCAGAAAAAACCGATGACCGGGCCAGTAGTACTGGTTCTGCGCCTGCTCGCGGCGGCGGCCCTGTACGCCTTTCTTGGCCTGGCCCTGTGGATCATGTGGCAGGAGCTGCGTCGCAGCGCGGCCTTGGCCGCGGGCCTCAAAGTACCGCCCATCCGCCTGCAGATCAAGTCACGCAGTGAACCACCTCTGACCCGCCTGTTCACGCAGACCGAGGTGATCCTTGGTCGCGATCCATTGTCCGACGTGCCACTGAGCGACAAGGCGGTCTCGGCCCGCCACGCGAGGCTCAGCTTCCACGACGGGCAATGGTGGATTGACGACCTTGCTTCCACAAACGGGACGCGCCTCAATCGGGAACGACTGCTGAGTTCCACAGTGTTGACCAGCGGGGACGAGATCAAGTGTGGATCTGCCAGAGTGCTTGTGACCCTGCCTGGTGAGGGCGCCATGACTACGGCATGGCCCGGAGGGCAAGATGAATGATTCCATTGCTCTGGCTGTGATCGGCGGCTCCGGCCTGTATGAACTGAACGGTCTGGAGAATACACGTTCAATCGACGTCGATACGCCGTATGGGCGGACGAGTGCACCAATCCTGATTGGCGACTTGGACGGCCGCGTGATCGCCTTCCTAGCCAGGCACGGTGTAGGCCATCGGCTGATGCCTACGGAGGTCCCCTATCGCGCCAACATCTTCGCGTTGAAATCACTGGGGGTCGAGCGCATTGTGAGCGTCAGCGCCTGCGGCTCGCTGCGCGAGGAACTCGTCCCTGGCCACATCGTGGTTCCTGATCAGCTGTTCGATTACACGAAAGACCGTATCCGCACCTTCTTTGGTGACGGCATCGTCACACACATCAGCACGCCGCAGCCCTTCTGCCCCGAGCTTTCGAGCCAGTTGACAGAAGCAGCGCGAGCTGCAGGAGGCACGGCCCACCAGGGAGGCACCTTCATCACAATAGAGGGACCGCGTTTCTCGACCAAAGCCGAATCCCATGTTTTCAGATCCTGGGGAATGTCGTTGATCGGCATGACCACGGCACCGGAGGCCTTCTTGGCTCGCGAAGCCGAGATTTGCTATGCTGTGATGGCCCACGTCACGGACTACGACGTGTGGCATGAGAGCGCTGCGCCGGTGACGGTGGAAGCCGTCGTCCGGACTCTGGCAAAGAACACCACGCTCGCACAGCAGGCAATCAGGCAGTTGTTGCAGACACTGCTGCCCGAGCGGAAATGCAACTGCCCGAACGCATTGTCGGGGGCAATCATCACAAGACCAGAGACAATAGCGAGGGAAACGCTGCTCAAACTGGGACCGCTGGTCAGCAAGTACATCGCGGTCTAGCACATGAGGACGACGGAGCCCCGACACGGGGATCGGCCAGCGAGGCACATAAGCGATAGCCTCGCCCTCCTGGGCTTGCTCTTCCTGACCTTTTTGATCCACGCTGCCAGTCCAGTCACGACGAGCACAGACTCGGCGTGGACCTTTCATGTTGCAGCGAGCATCCTGCGAGAGGGCAACGTGGACCTGGATGAGTACCGTCCGCTCATGGACCTTGATCGGGACTATCGCCTGCGCACGATCAGTGGGCACATCTACTACTACTACCCGGCAGCCACACCCTTGCTTGTCACTCCCGTTGTCGCTCTCACCAATGCAGTTTTTGCCTTGACGCGCCCGGCGGATTTCTACAGCTATCTCGCAAGCCATGGGCCCGATGATCGTACTGCGAAGCTCGAGAAGCTTGTGGCATCAGCCATCGTCGCGCTGGCGGCTGCAGGGATGTATCTCGTCGCCAGGCGCTTCCTCCCCACCGGCTCTTCGATCGCCGTTGCCCTGATCTTCGCCTTCGCCACCTCGATGTGGTCGACGGCAAGCCGCGCCCTTTGGCAGCACGGCCCGTCTGTGCTCTTTCTGGTGGTCGCGCTGTATCTCACTCTTGCCGCACCCGAAAAGACCTGGTCGATCTTTGCATCCGGCCTGATCCTTGCGTTTGCGTACCTCATCCGACCCACGAACAGCATCTCATTTGCCTTCATTGGCCTCTACCACTTGCTGAACGGCCGTCGCCGAATCAAGGCCTTTGTCCTGGGTGGGCTGATGATCCTCTTGCCATATTGGATCCATAACTGGACCACGTACGGCGATTTCTTCCCGCCATATTCATATCAGCTGTTTGAGAGACTGGCGACCCCGACCGCCACAGCCGAGGCACTGGCCGGGACGCTGGTGAGCCCCAATCGGGGACTATTCGTCTTCACGCCTGTCTTTCTCTTTTTAGTGTACGGCGGATATTTGGCTATCGCGCGCGGCGGCCTGAAACGGGAGAATCTCGATCTGTACATCGCAGGCATCCTACTGGGTCATTGGATCACAACTTCGCTTTTTGAAGACTGGGGAGGGGCATGGTCCATTGGGCCACGCTACTTCGTGGATGTCATTCCCTACTTGACCTATTTCCTCATTCCCGTCGTGGGATCGCAGGCCTTGTGGCGCTCTGCCTGGAGGTACGCCTTCGTGGCTGCCGTCGTGGCCGGCGCGCTGGTGCAGTTCCGTTGTTCGTTCAGCCCATATCCCTTCATGTGGAACGGCAAGCCTCAGGCCCTCGTCGACGCTCCTGAGAGGAAATGGGATTGGGGGGACCTGCAGTTCCTGCGGGGGCTCTGCCGCGGCGATCCGCTGGAAGGCAGGGCGCCTGCCTGTTGGATGGAACGCCTTGATTGACAGAAACGGACGCCGCCTGCTGGCGCTCACGGCGGCCTTTGTCTGCCTGCAGGGCGTTGTGCTTACGCTCTCGCCCGCTGTGCGTGAGAGGTCTTGGGCCACGAGTCTCAGGTGGTCACACTGGCTCGGTATCTTCCTGTGGTTGGCTGTGTTCGTGATGCTTCAGCGTCTGCTGGAGCGCAAGCTTCCGAATCGCGATCCGTTCGCCCTGCCCCTGTGCGCACTTCTGAGCGGCTGGGGGCTTTTGACCATCTGGCGGCTTGACTCATCGTTCGGGCTGCGCCAGGTTGCCTGGCTCAGCGTCAGCGCGGCCGCAGTTGCAGTGCTGGTGGGTCGCTGGGGCGATCTTGGTGTCCTTCGCCGCTACAAATACGTGTTGCTGGCCGGCGGGTTGGTTTTGACTGCCCTCACGATTTTCCTAGGCACGAGTCCCACCGGCATGGGCCCCCGACTCTGGCTGGGTTGTTGCGGCGTGTATCTGCAGCCATCCGAACCGTTGAAGCTGCTTCTGGTGGTGTATCTCGCCGCTTATCTCTCGGACCATGTGCAGCTACGAACTCGGATCTTTCCCCTGCTGCTGCCCACCATCTTCATCGCCGGCCTGGCGCTACTACTGCTGGTCGTGCAGCGGGATCTCGGTAGCGCCAGCATCCTCATTCTCCTATACACAATCATTCTATACATCGCCACGGAAAAGAAGCGCGTTCTGATGGCAGCGGTTGTCACGCTTGGGTTGGCTGCAGTGACCGGTTTCTTCTTCGTGGATGTGGTACAGGCACGCCTCGAGTCATGGCTCGATCCCTGGAATGATCCGAGCGGAAGGTCATACCAGATCATCCAATCCCTGCTTTCCGTCGCCAATGGAGGCATCTTGGGTCGGGGATTAGGCGTGGGCAGCCCCGGCCTTGTTCCCGTCTCGCATTCCGACTTCGTCTACTCCGCCATTGCTGAGGAGGCGGGGCTTGCCGGCAGCCTCGGCCTACTGGCCGCGTTCGCGATGCTGTTCACTCGCGGATTGGTGGTCTCGATGCGATCCACCGATCGTTTTCACCGGCTGCTGGCTGCTGGCCTCACCGCATATATTGGAATTCAGTCCCTCCTGATAATCGGTGGGGATCTTCGCATGCTGCCTTTGACCGGCGTGACCCTTCCGTTTGTCTCATATGGCGGCTCTTCATTGCTCACGTCCTCGGTCGCGGTGGCGCTGCTCGTGACCATCAGCAACCAGTCCCCACGCAAGGCTGCTCCCAGCACATCGACATTGTCGTATTCTCTGATCGCCACGCTGCTCGCGGTCGGGATCGTGTTCGCGGCTCTCATCCAGTCCTGGTGGGCCATTGTGCGGGGTCCTGATCTGTTGGCGCGGACGGACAACGCCCGCCGTGCCATTGCAGACCGGTACGTTATGCGGGGCAGCGTTCTCGACCGCAATAACGGGCCCATCAACGTGACGGTTGGCACGAGCGGCTCTTTTCAACGGGTTTATGAGTACCCGGGCCTTTCGCCGGTCATTGGCTACACACATCCTACATTTGGACAGGCCGGCCTGGAAGCCTCTCTCGATCCCTACCTTCGAGGAATCCAAGGCAATCCTGTGAGCCTGTTGGTCTGGGATCAACTGCTCTACGGCACTCCCCCCCAAGGACTCGACGTCCGCCTGACGATTGACCTCGGGCTTCAGGAGCACGCAGACGCGTGGCTCGGGGACCGTGCTGGAGCAGTCGTTCTACTGAACGCACGCTCAGGCGAGATCCTCGTCATGGCCTCGCATCCCACGTACGACGCAAATAAGCTGGATGCCATCGGCGCTGACTTGTCTCAGCACAAGGGCACGCCGCTGCTGAATCGTGCGACTCAGGGCACCTACTCCCTAGGCAATGCCGCGCTACCACTGATCACGGCGGCCAAGATCGGCTCCAGTAAGGTGAACCTCGACGAGCTCTATCAGACCCTGGGCTTGTATTCGCAGCCCGAGATTCGGATGCCAGTGGCCGAACCCTATCGGGACACGAGCAACGGGGAGCTGCATGCAAGTCCCCTTCAGCTGGCAGTCGCGGCAGCAGCCCTGAGCAATGATGGAATTCGACCAAGTCCAAGGATCGCCTTGGCGGTCAATACCCCCAGACAGGGCTGGGTGGTCCTGCCTGCACTCGGCGAGTCGCAGTCGGTCTTCTCGCAGCAGGCCGCCGAGGAGGCCGCACTGCACTACAGTGTGGCGCGCGGCGCATTCTGGCAGTGGCGAACCACCGCCGCCACATCTCGCCAAACTCTCACATGGTACCTGGCAGGGACGCTTCCTGGTTGGAAGGGAACACCTCTTGCAGTTGTCGTCCTCCTCGAGAGCGGAGACGTGGCCGTGGCAACCCGGATAGGATCAAATCTCCTGGGCGCGGCTGCCTATCCCTGATGCTTTGCAGGGATTCACGTGATTTGGGCAGCCTCGATTACTGACACGTGGAGCTCTTGCCAGAACCGTCCTTCTTGATGTCAATCGTCCTGCCTTCATAGACGGTGACGTTGCCGACCGAGGACTCGGTCGTCTGATCGATGACCGTGTACTCTCCTGGAAAGAATTGGAGCTGGTTTTCGGGTGCACTGTTTCGCTCCTGCAGAATTGCGCCACCCGGATTCACCAGCATCTCATGCGGGGTGCAGTTCCGAATGTAGGCCGGAAGCGCGGCGTCCACTACCATCACTGGCAGGTCTGCAACAGTCCCGTTCATCGTCGTATACTGGGTCTTGACGGTAATCCAGCCCAGTGTTTTGGATGTATTGGGGGTGTTGATAAGCACCCAGCTGCCGTCCGCGTTCCGTGCGGTCGCGTTTGTTGATTGTCCGTTCAGGAAGGCACCCACCGTGTCGTATTCAGGGCCGGGGCCTCGCCGAACATTCAGCCGGCCGCCCGAGGCAGAGACCGTCACAACAGGCGGAGGACCGATGGTGGGAGTCGCGGTCGATGTTGCAGACTCGGCCGGCGCCTGTGTAGGCGGGATCACTGACGGCTCTGCCGTCACCGACCCCGCAGTCGACGTCGTAGGCGAGGGCGCTGATGCCTGTTCCTGCCCTCCGCCGGGCGCCGCGAATTGCAGACTGCAGGCAAGCAGAGTCAGGCCAAGCAGCACCAGAAAGAGTGCTTTTTGCCCTCTGGCACACGCGCGCAGCATTCTGTCCTCCTCCAAGCCTGCCCCGGCACCCCAATGCCGATCAAGCCATTGTTTGCGGATTGCAGAATAAAACAAGCCCGTTCCTGCGAACGGGCTTCAAGTTGTGCAACCTTACAGGCGATCACGTGCCGTCATCCACATCTTTGGTGCCGTAGCCCGGGCCCGTCTTGAAGAAATCGTAGTTGGGCTTGATGTCCGGCGTGAGATCTACTACTTCGCCTGCCTTCAATTGTTGAGTCGTATCCAGGATGACCTGCTTACCCTGGTGGTTCGTGCCTTCGTAATGCCCGGTCAGGCCGACCTTGCTGATGTACTCACCACCCTTCGCGGTGTATGCCGATGGTACCTCATCCTCGGGGAAGATGGCCGCGTATGGGCACTCGGGAATACATGCGCCGCAGTCAATGCATGTGTCAGGATCGATGTAGATCCACGGCCACTCCGCCTCTGGAAATCCCGGGACCATGCACTCAACCGGGCAGACTTCAATGCAACCCCGATCGCGAATACAAAGACTCGTGGTGATATGGGTCATCGGTGCTCTCCTTTTGCGAAATCAGCTCGGGGAAATTCTATCATACGTTCTGGCCAGGACGATCAACAGACACCCATACCATCGCTCCTGCGCGATTACGAGCAGCTACTTCGCCGAGAAACGACTAGCCACCGCATCCCAGTTGACCACGTTCCACCAGTTGGTCACATACTCGGCGCGGCGGTTCTGGTACTTGAGGTAGTAGGCATGCTCCCATACATCGATAACCAGAATCGGCGTGGTGCCGTCCGACAATGGATTGTCCTGATTGGCGGTTGAAACGATCGCCAGGCCACTGCCTTTCTTCACCAACCAGGCCCAGCCGGAACCGAACCGTCCAATAGCGGCCTTCTCAAATTTAGCCTTGAATTGGTCGAAAGAACCAAAGCCTGCGTTGATCGCTTTCGCCAGCTCCCCTTTAGGCGCGCCCCCTGCCTTGGGAGCCATGATCTCCCAGAACATGCTGTGGTTCAAGGTGCCGCCTCCGTGATTGCGCACGGCGGCGCGGATGTCCTCGGGGACTGCGTCCAGATCGGCCAGCAGCGCTTCCAGTGACTTCCCGGCTAACTCAGAATGCTTCTCCAGCGCGCCGTTCAAGTTCGCGACATAGGCGGCATGGTGCTTGTCGTGATGGAAGGTCATGGTCTGGGCGTCGATATACGGCTCCAGCGCGTCGACTGCATAGGATAACTTCGGAAGCTCAAAAGCCATTTTGTTCTCCTTGTTCGTGATGGGCCTTCAATTCGATTTTTATGACATCTTTCCTAAAAATTGTATTCGTACGCCTACAGAGTGTCAAGTGTGAGCCCTGTCGCGTTAACAGCCCGCATACGAAAAACGCGACCTAATTCCAGTTTCATCGCAAGGTTATACTTGCGGGACGGTTCAAATCCGCCCGAAGTCTCCCATGCAACCAAAGCCGCCACGGCTCGTGCTGCCATTCGCCCTGGGAATCGCCATCCTGGCCGTCTCCACGGCCTCGATCTTGATCCGGTTTGCCCAACAGGATGCACCATCAATCACAATAGCTGCACTGAGGCTCGCAATTGCCACTGTGTTCCTGGCGCCTCTCGCCATAGCACGCCACGGCCCGGAACTGCGTGTACTACAGCGGCGAGAGTTGCTGCTTGCCGCCATGTCGGGCACGTTCCTCGCGCTGCATTTCGCGACCTGGATATCATCGCTCGAATACACGACCGTGGCGAGTTCAGTGGTTCTGGTCAGCACAGGGCCCCTTTGGGTCGCGCTTCTGTCGCCCCTTTTCCTTGGCGAGCGCCTGACGAGAGGTACGCTCGTCGGCCTAGCGCTGGCCGTTGTGGGAGGGAGCATCATCGCCGCTGGCGGTGCTTGTACATGGGATGGCGGAATCCGCTGCGTGGATCTAGGCAGAATTGCGGAGAGAAGCAACCTGTGGGGCAACTTCCTGGCGCTGGTTGGAGCATGGGCCGTCAGCGGCTACCTGATACTTGGAAGGCGGCTGCGCGCGACCCTTTCCCTCGTTCCTTACATCTTCCTCGTTTACGGATTTGCGGCAATGGTCTTGGTGGTCGCGGCTCTGATCACTCACAGCCTGGTGCTAGCCCTGCCACCCATCGCCTACGGCTGGATACTCCTTCTCGCGATTGTTCCACAGCTCATCGGGCACTCGACCTACAACTGGGCCTTGCGCTATCTGCCAGCGGCGTTGGTCGCCATTACCACTCTCGGCGAACCGGTCGGATCGGCCGTTCTCGCCTATTTCATGCTGGACGAGAGGCCGGGACCCTTCGTGCTATCCGGCGCCGTCCTTATCATGGCGGGCATATACCTTGCCGCGCGGTCTGCCCGCCGGGCAGAGGTGCCGCAACCCTAACATAGGAACCTCACTGCATGCTCATACACAGGCCTTGATTGAATCACTGCTCTCTTTGGGGAATTGAATCCCGGGAAGCCATGCGCAAGAAGTGCAGTCATGTTAGTCTTGCCATTTGAGGTTCGACGGTCGAAGATCGCCGGGCTGGGGGCTTTCACCACACGGCCTATCGCCATGGGTAGCCGGATCATTGAGTATGTCGGTGAGCGCGTCACGCCGGCAGTAGCAGACGCCCGCTACGAGGGCGGCCCCTTGCTTCACCCCATCGTCTTGCTCTTTAGCGTCGACAGCCGGACGGTGATCGACGCGGCTGTGGGCGGCAATGAATCCAGGTTCATCAACCACTCGTGCGAACCGAACTGCGAGGCTGTCACTCGAGGCCGCAGGGTCTGGATCTATGCTCTGCGCGACATTCAGAGGGGAGAGGAATTGACGTACGACTACAGTCTCATCGGCGACGACGAGAATCTCGAGAAACAAGCAGCGCGGTATCCCTGCCATTGCGGTGCACCTACCTGCCGCGGCACGCTGTTCAAGATCCACAAGTGAGCTGCAAGAGCGCACAACGGCTGTATCTGCGTTCTAAGGTAGAATACCTGCGATGTTTAAGCGAACGCCCAGTTCGGCGGAACCTGCGCCGTCAAGCGCGGCTGTCGAAAGGATCACGTCGGTCCTGGGGCCCGGAGTGATATGGCACGGTTCCGTCAGCGGCTCAGGTGGAGTGCGCATTGAGGGTGCATTTGAAGGGGAAATAGCGCTGCGCGGATTGCTTGTCGTTGGCGAGACTGGACGGGTCACCTGTAACAACGTGCGCGCCAACGCGGTGATCGTGGCAGGCGCTGTGCGCGGTAACATCACGACCCAGAAGCTGGAGATACGCTCGAGCGGGCGTGTCTGGGGAGACGTGATCACAACCGCTTTTGTTACCGACGATGGCGCGTTCCTAAGAGGCCAGATCCGGATGGAGGAATCCGTCGATCTTGGCCTGGAGACCACGCAAACGGCCCCGCCGGAGCTTGAAGAGCCGGGCCTCGAGCCCGAGAGCGCGCCGCCGCCAGAGCCACGGGCAGAGGCGACCGCCGGTAGGACCATTGTCCGGCGTCGCAAGAGCACCACTTCGGAGACACGACCCTGAGGCAAGTATGATCCTTGGGGTCTTTCTTTGATATGCGCTTCCAAGAACTCCAGATCGAAACGCGCCGAGAGAGGCCTGCGCGGGCAAGGACTGACGGAGAGAGTTACCTCATCCGTGCCGGCTACCTGCGCGCACAGGATGATCTTACAAGACTGGGTGAGCGCGCCATTTCTCGCCTGGGTCACACGTCAAAGGACGATGACGACTTCCTATTGAGGCTCGGCCTCCCCGTTCTGAAGACAGCTGAGGACGAGGTCGTGGCGGTTCATCCGACGGGGGATCTTCACCTGCTTCGCTGCCCCACTTGCGGCTATGCTGCTTCGGTTGAGACTGCGAGAGCGCGCAAAGAACCTTTGCCGCCCGAACAGGCACTGCCGATCGAGCGCGTGGCAACACCTGACTGCACCACCATCGAGTCGCTTGCGACGTTTCTAGGCGTGCCGCCCGCAAAGACCGCAAAAGCTCTCCTATACGCACGGCCCGGATCCGATGATTTAGTCTTTGTGGTGATCCGCGGTGACATGCAGATCAGCGAACGGAAGCTGCACGCGGTGGCAGGTGCTCTGCAGCCTGCAACTCGGGACCAGATCACCAGCGCAGGCGCCATTCCCGGATATGCATCGCCCATTGGCCTGCGCCAGGCCTTTGTCGTTGTCGACGATATGATCCCCGATTCGGAGAATCTTGTTGCTGGTGCCAATCAGGCTGGCTTTCACCTGAAGAACTCCAACTACGGACGCGACTACCAGGCCCATAAGGTGGCGGACTTGACCCTGGCCCATCCCGGGGATTCATGCGAAGCCTGCAGCTCGCCGCTTGAATCCGCAGCAGGGTACCTACTGGCAGACCGGAGTGGCATTCGGTTCACAAGCGCCCTCCAGGCGCTTGCTGAGCAGAACCATGATGATCGAGGTTTGCGCCTCCCTCTGGGCGCCGCCCCATTTGACGTGCACCTTCTGCACATTCCATCGCGAGAGACCGACACAAAGGGCGCAGCGGCTGTGATCCACGGCAGACTGGAGGAAGCCGGTATCTCGGTGCTGTTCGACGACCGGGACGAGCGCGCAGGCGTGAAATTCAACGATGCAGACCTGATCGGTTGTCCGCTGCGGGTGACCGTGGGCGAGAGGAACCTTGCGGACCGAATGGTAGAATTGAAACGTCGATCCGACGCCTCCATTGAGTTGATCCCAATCGATGAGACCGTGACCAGGCTTCGGTCTCTCACTTTGAGCCCACGATGACCGAGCACATCCAGATGTCGTCTCCAGACCTGACAGCGGCCGAGCGCAGCGCCGTTCTCGACGTGCTGCAGACGCCGTTCCTCAGCATGGGTCATTGGGTACTCGACTTCGAGAAGGCCTTCACTCAGCACACTGGTCGATCGCACGCCATCGCGGTTTCGTCCGGAACAGCCGGGCTGCACCTGTGCGTCCGGACGGCAGGACTTCGCCAGGGCGACCTTGTCATCACGACGCCGTTCTCCTTCGTGGCCTCCACCAACGCCCTGCTGTATGAGGGCGCGATTCCGATCTTCGTTGATGTTGATAGGGCCACGGGCAACATCGATCCGGCATTGGTGGCGGAGGCGGCCCGCGATATTGTGGTCGGAGGAACGGCGGCCAAGCGCTGGATACCGCGCGTCGGCGCCGAGGGACACGGAAGCCTCAAGGCGGTCCTGGCAGTTGACGTTTTCGGTCAACCGGCCGACCTTGATCCCCTCCGACAGGTGGCGGATGAACACGGCATTGGGATGATCGAAGATGCCTGTGAAGCTCTTGGCGCCGAATACAAAGGACGGCTCGCGGGAACCGCGGGTGACTGCGCCGTGTTCGCTTTCTATCCCAACAAACAGATCACCACGGGAGAAGGCGGCATGATCGTTACCGATGATGCGGCTGCCGCCGATCTAATGCGCGCACTGCGAAATCAGGGTCGCGCAGCCGGCGACACATGGCTGCAGCACACTCACCTCGGCTACAACTATCGGCTGGACGAGATGTCGGCCGCGCTTGGGATGGCGCAGATGACGCGGCTGCAGGAGCTGCTTTCCAAGCGCGACAACGTTGCCAAGTGGTACAGATCCCGTCTTGAGAAAATGGCGGGCGTCCGGCCTCCGACGATTGAGCCTTTCACGACGCGTATGTCGTGGTTTGTTTACGTCGTACACTTTGAGCAAGGTGTTGATCGTGACGCGCTTGCCAGGCGCATGACTGCCCGGGGCATCCCGGTTCGACCGTACTTTCTGCCAATTCACCTGCAGCCGTACATGGCAGAGCGCTTCGGCTTTCGTGAGGGCGACTATCCGAACACGGAGGACTTGGGCCGCCGCGGCCTTGCGCTCCCGTTCTCGGGCGTCATGCGGGAAGACGAAGTGGAGACGGTCTGCGAGGCGCTGCGGAAGGAACTCGCCTCGGTCTGAATCCGCAGGCTTCCCGGACAGATCAGTGACACGGCGGCGATGAACACCGGTCTTTTCCCTCCCTCCAAACGCGGCGGTTTGCTTTTCCATGCCCTGCTGCTCGTGGCGCTGGCCGGTCTTTCTGCCTGGGGCTTCTGGCAACTCTCGGCCACCGCCGTTGGTCCCGCATTTGTTCTGTACCTCCTCGTCGGTCTCATCGCCTTCGCACCCATCCCCCTGCTCGGCTATCGGGCGTACGCATTGTATCGAGCGCAGTATCGGCTTGACCGCGACACCTTGGAGCTTCGATGGGGATTGCGAAATGAGATCATCCCGCTGGCCGACATAGAATGGGTACGGCCAGTTGAGGATCTCACGCATCCTCTGGCAGCGCCTCCCATTCCAATGCCTGGAGCCGTCCTTGGGCTCAGGCGGCATCGCGATCTTGGCATCGTGGAGTTCGTGGCAAGCACCTGGCGAGGTCTGCTCCTTGTGGGGACTCCCAAGCGCGTCTATGCGATCTCGCCCGCGCAACCAGCGGACTTCCTTGACACATTTGCCCGTGCTGTCGAACTGGGCAGTCTGAGGGAGGCGCCACCGAAGTCGCTGTATCCATCATTCGTGTTCGCCCATGCCTGGGAATCCGGGCTCGTGCGCTACTTGTGGCTGGCTGGCCTATTCCTGAATCTTGGCCTGGCAGCCTGGATCAGCCTGCTGATCCCGTCGAGCCCGTTCTTTGCACTTGGATATCGGCCTGATCGCAGTCCGGATGCTGTCCCGTCCGGCCAACTCATAATTATTCCGCTCGTCAGTGCTTTCCTCAGCCTCGTCGGCTGGATCGCGGGCCTGTTCTTCTTCCGATGGGGAAAGCGTCAGACCATCTCCATTGTCCTTTGGGGCGCCAGCGCACTCTCGAGCCTCTTCTTCCTTCTGGCCGTCTTGTTCATCGTCATGACGCCGATGTAGCGGCCATTCATGCAGTTCATCACCGGATTTCTCCTAGCTCTGGCTATATCATCCGCGGCCTGGGCGGCTCGCAGTCTCAGCCGCAGCGGCGCCATTATGGCGGTGATCCTGGGGACGACCGTCTACGGATTCGGGGGTTGGCAAGCGGCTGTTATCCTCCTGGTCTTCTTCATTAGTTCCTCCTTGCTTGGCCGACTGCTCGAATCCCTGGGCAAGCAGCCGGAAGGCGCGTATGCCAAGGGCGGGCGGCGCGACGCGGGACAAGTCCTCGGGAACGGATTCATACCGGCCGTTTTCGCCGTGACTATGCGATTCTCTCCGGATGCGCCCTGGCCATGGCTTGGCCTTGCCGGTTCGATTGCCGCTGTCAATGCGGATACTTGGGCAACAGAACTCGGTGTCTTGTCGCCCAGAGCACCGCGGCTCATCACGCGCTTGCAGAAGCGCGTCGAGCCAGGCACCTCCGGAGGTGTCTCAGTTGAGGGGACCCTGGCTGCGGTGCTTGGCGCAACACTGATCGGAGCGTTGGCGGCCTTGCTTGCGCCTGCTCGGGACGCCGGCCTCTTCCTTCCGATCTGCGCGGGCGGCTTCGCAGGCGCTCTCCTAGACTCTTATCTGGGGGCAACCGTTCAGAGCCTGTACATGTGCTCTACTGAGAAAGTCGAGACTGAGCAGCATCCGATTCATCGCTGTGGCTCTCCGACGGTGCATACTCGGGGCTGGCCTTGGCTTAACAATGATCTGGTCAACTTCGCTTGCGCGCTCTTTGGCGCCGTCGCGGCCTGCCTGCTTGCGCTGGCAGCCGGCGCCCTTTGACACTCAGTGCAGCACGATGGGGCAGGGCTGCCCGGGGTCTGTTCTGTAGGTCGAGGGTTCCAGGGAGATCGTCGAAGTTGATGTGCGTGAGAGACTAAGGTCGATCCTGCACCTATTCCACTTCCATGGAGAATTCCAGCGGGAATTTGCGCAGTCTGGCAGCAAACCGTGCCTTGCCAATGCGGCGTCTGGCCTCTCCGGCCGGAAGGGTCTGAACATACGCTTTGCCGTTGAGGTGCGCCGTATACATGATCTGCTGCGCGTTGAGCATTGGAACGTCAAAAACCGTCATCAGGATGTGGACAACGAATTCCATCGGGGTAACATCATCGTTGTGGACATATACGTTGTATGGCCGCTCCACCTCGCGTTTCTCGAGCGGTTCCACGGTCTTCTCAGGAACAAGCTGACTACCGGTCACCATTCCCACCATGATCACGAAGCTGGGACACTTGAGTCATATATCGGCACATGCGTGCAGTGAATCAAGACAGGCATCCTTCAGTCGATCAGCTGCTTTTCACTGACGGACAGCACAACGTCCGCCGCCTCCAGGTTATCGCGTTGATGTTTCGGATCGCTTGACATCGGGATGGTGACAACGCGAGGCTGGCTGCACAACCACGCGATGGCGATCTGATGGGCCGTCAACGATCTGGCCCTGGCGAGTTCAGCCAAGGCTCTCTCAAAACGCGGCCATCTTCGCTTCAAGGGTGAGTACGCCGTCACGAGGATCTCGTTTGCCTGACAATATTCCAGGACCCCGTTCTTCATGTACGAACGCTCCACCACACTCATCGGCACCTGGTTGGTGAGAATCGGCGTCTCGGAAAGGCTCCGCGCGCGTTTGAGCAAACCAAGATCGAAATTGCTCACGCCCAGATGTTTGACCTTGCCGTTTTGGAGAAGCCGGTCTAGGCCCTTGAATGTCTCGCTCAGCTCGACCTCGGGATTGGGCCAATGAATCAGGTATAGATCCAGGTATTCGATCCCGAGCCTCCGCAGGCTGCCCTCGCACGATCTTAGGACCTTGTCGGCAGCGAGGTTTTCCGGGCTGACCTTGCTGGTCAGGAAAAGGCGTCCTCGATCAACCCGCGACTCCCGGATGACACGCCCTAGCAGTTCTTCGCAGTGCCCGTCGGCATACGATTCTGCAGTGTCAAAGTGTGTGTAGCCGACCTCGATTGCCGACCGCAGTGCTGCAAGTGAAGCCGCGTCCCGGCTGTGATCGGGCCCGGATCGTCCGCCGATGCTCCACGTGCCGAAGCCGACTTTGGGCACAGTGCAACCATGGAGTTCTTCATACCTCATGGCGGCGGATTATAGCATTCACAACCACAAGGAAAGACCGGCCCGCGTGAGCCGGTCTTGTGCATGTGTCTCGCGCTGCGGGATGAGATGCTACTGTGCCTGCGCAGCCGCATAACCGCGCCGCAGTGCCTCATGGTTCTTCGCCAGCATTTCCTTGTGGCGTGCGGGAAGGTGGTCCGTCAGGGCCTTTTCTAGAGCTTGGATGCCGATCTCCGGCAGCGCGCTCATCAGCGCACCGATCGCAACCATGTTCACGAGCTTGCGACTGCCTATCTCCTCGGCGATCTGATTGCACGGAACCAGCACGACCTTGATATCCGTCCGCCTGGCGCCGCGGTCGACCATCGACTGGTTGACCACTAGGGTTCCACCCTTCTGTAAGATCTCCTCATACTTGTCGAAGGATGGCAAATTCAGGGCGATTGCCAGAGGTGGGTGTTCGACCAGCGGTGATCCGATCTCCTCGTCCGCGATCACAACCGTGCAGTTAGCGGTGCCGCCGCGCATCTCCGGCCCGTAGGAGGGGATCCATGTCACCTCTTTGCCGGCATCCATGGCAGCGTACGCGAGAAGCTGCCCGCCAAAAAGCACCCCCTGCCCCCCAAAGCCTGCAATGATGATCTCTTTCTGCATATTGCCGCTCCCTTACACCTTGATCTGCGCGACGCCTTGCGAGACCTTGTAGTCACCCAGCGGGAAATAGGCCGCCATCTTCTCCTCAACAAACTTGAGCGACTCCACAGGCGTCAGGTTCCAGTTGGTGGGGCATGTGGAGAGCAGCTCAACCATGGAGAAGCCTAGGCCACGAACTTGGGTCTCGAACGCCAGTCGAATCGCCTTCTTGGCCAGTCTGATGTTCTTGGGATCGTGCAGCGAGCGCCGGACCACGTAGCCCGTGCCGTCCAGAGTAGCAAGCAATTCGGACACGCGAATCGGATAGCCCTGCGTCTCGACATCCCTGCCTGCAGGCGAGGACGTGGTCTTCATGCCCGGCAGAGTGGTCGGCGCCATTTGCCCGCCGGTCATGCCGTAGTTGGCGTTGTTGATGAAGATCACGGTGATGTTCTCGCCGCGAGCCGAGGCATGCACGATCTCACCCATGCCGATTGAGGCCAGGTCACCGTCACCCTGGTAGGCAAAGACCACCCGATCCGGCAACACCCTCTTGATGCCAGTCGCCATCGCCGGAGCCCGACCGTGAGGCGCCTCGACGAAGTCGGTGTCGAAGTAGTTGTACGCGAACACGGAACAACCTACGGGCGCCACACCGATCGTCTTCTCCAGCACGCCCATTTCCTCAAGCACTTCCGCCACCAATCGATGCGCCACGCCATGCGTGCATCCCGGGCAGTAGTGTGTCGGGGCATCGGTGAAACCCGCAGGTCGTTCATAAACGAGATTCTTGGGAGTAGCAATTGCCATGGGTCCTCGTCATGTACCCGTCATCTGAATAGGATCTATGCCGCGGCAGTGATACGCTCGTACCAGGCCTGTCGCGGGTCGGCTTCGACCTTGCCCTTGGCCGCGACCATGCGCTCTATCTCGCGCAGGATCTCATCTGGGAATGGCACCATTCCGCCCAGACGCCCGTAGAATTCGACTGGCGCCCGACCCTGGATCGTGAGGCTGACGTCATCCAGCATGTGGCCGCTGTTCATTTCGACTACCAGGATTCCTTGAACCCGGGTGATAAGCTCTTCTATGATCTTCGCCGGGAATGGGCTCACGGTTATGGGTCGCAGCAGTCCGACTTTAATACCTTTCTGACGCGCGGCCCGAACTGCAGAGAGGGATACGCGGCCAGCCGTACCGAAACCGATGATCACGAATTCGGCGTCATCCAGGAAGTACTCCTTGTAGCGCACTTCGGATGCCTGGACTTGCTTCCAACGCGAAAGCAGACGCAGATTGGTGACCTCCTCCTCGGCCGGATCAAGGTAGATCGAGGTCAGTACGTGCCGGGCTCGCTTACCCATGCGCCCGTTCGTGGCCCAATCCCAGTCCTTACGCTGCACAGGCTTCATTTCCGGCACCGTGATTGGCTCCATCATCTGACCGATCGAACCATCCAGGATCACCATCGTGATCATGCGGTACTTCTCTGCCAGGTCAAACGCCAGCCCCATCAGGTCGGCAGACTCCTGCACCGACGCCGGTGCCAGCACGATGTTGCGGTAGTCGCCGTGCCCGCCGCCGTGCACCGCCTGGTTGTAGTCCGCCTGGGACGGTGCGATATTGCCCAGTCCCGGACCACCGCGCATCACGTTGACCAGCACCGCCGGGATCTCCGTACCCGCAATGTACGACAGTCCTTCCATCATCAGGCTGACGCCCGGGCTCGACGACGTTGACATGACCCGGACGCCGGCGCAGGCGGCACCATACACCATGTTGATGGCGCCCAGTTCGCTCTCAGCCTGCACAAATGTCCGGCCCAGCTCGGGCATCCGTTGCGAGAGGTACTCAAGGATCTCCGTCTGAGGTGTGATGGGGTATCCGAAGTACGCCTCCAGCCCTGCCCGGACGGCGGCCTCCGCTATTGCCCGGTTGCCTTCCCACATTTCACGTGCCATTGGTTCTCTCCGCAACTCCCTGCACTCCGGCCACGATCACGCTGGCGCCGCCGCGCTGGCAGGCGCCGCTTTTGTTACCTCGCGATAGACAGTGATGGCTGCGTCGGGACAGACCAACGCGCAGATCGCGCATCCTGTGCATCCTTCCTTGAATGTGTGTGCCGGATGGTAGCCCCGCGGCGTCAGTCGCGACATGTCCAGCTCCATGACCTCAGGCGGACATGCGCTGATGCACAACTCGCAGCCCTTGCAGTATTGGTCGCTGACTTCGATCCAGCCTTTCGCGGGCATCCAGCCTCCTTAGGGGAGAAGTTTGAGACGATTTGCCGAATTTGCCACCATGATTATCCCGTTTGGTTGAGTCTCCGGATAGTGCCATGCGTCATTACTAGCCTGTACAAAACTCCTATCCTTCGTATTTTGCCACAACGACCCGCGCATGGGGTCAGAGAGCGCGGGTGGTACAATTTTTCATGGCTACATACGGAGGCCACATGCCAGATGCCGTCATCATTGATGCGATCCGCACACCTATTGGGGCCCTAGGCGGCGCATTGGCTGCAGTCCGTCCCGACGATCTTGCAGCGTTTGTGATTCATGCGATCGTTGAGCGCAGCCAACTGGATCCTGCGTCCGTTGAAGAGGTCTTCTTTGGCTGCGCCAACCAGGCGGGCGAGGACAATCGCAACGTCGCTCGCATGGCTGCCCTGCTCGCAGGTCTTCCGACTGATGTGGCCGGCGTCACTGTGAATCGGCTATGCGCGTCCGGGCTGAGTGCTGTGAATCAGGCCGCGCGAGCGATCAAAGTCGGCGATGGTGAGGTTTACATCGCCGGCGGCGTTGAGTCAATGAGCCGTGCTCCCTATTCCATTCCAAAGGCCGAGGCTCCGTTCTCCTTTGGCAACCTGACGGCATGGGACACCGCGTTGGGCTGGCGTTATCCCAATCCTGGGATCAAGCAGCGGTACGGCATGGAATCGATGGGCGAGACCGCCGAGAATATCGCCCAGGAACGCCCGCATCTCACGCGGCAGAAGCAGGATGCCTTCGCGGTGCGGTCCCATCAGCGGGCCGTGGCGGCTGCCGACTCGGGTAAGTTCGCTCAGGAGATCCTCCCGGTCAAAGTGCCTCAGAAAAAGACGGCACCCCTGGTGGTCACGATCGATGAGCGCCCGCGCCGTGATGCGAGCATGGAAACCCTGGCAAGATTGAAACCTGCATTCCGCACCGAAGGAGGGACCGTCACCGCGGGGAACTCCTCCGGCCTCAACGACGGCGCAGCAGCCCTGCTGCTCATGAGCGAGAGGCGTGCCGCGGAACTCCACCTTCGGCCGATGGCACGCATCGTCTCTTCAGCAGCGGCAGGCGTGCCCCCACGTGTGATGGGATACGGACCGATCCCCGCCACGCGCAAAGCACTTCAGCGCGCTGGGTTCTCGATGAAGGACCTCCGGCTCATCGAAATCAATGAAGCCTTCGCCGTACAGAGCCTCGCCGTAATCGAAGACCTTGATCTGGATCCGGAGATTGTGAATGTGAACGGCGGTGCCGTTGCTCTGGGACATCCACTGGGGTGCTCAGGCGCTCGTATTCTGACTACACTGCTGCACGAGATGCACCGACGCGCTCTGCAGGAAAAGAAACCCTACTATGGCCTGGCCACCCTTTGTGTCGGCGTCGGACAGGGCGAAGCAACCATCATTGAGTATCTTGGATAGGACAGACGGAGGGACGATGCCTGGTGGTCTGGAGCCGCTGCGACTTCAGCGGCGACTCGTCTATGTGGTGCGGGACATGGTCCTGCTTGGTGTTGCATTGGCCGCGGCTGCCTGTGCTCCTCAGTTCGTACCCATTCCGGCTACCGAGACTGCAACGGTTCTCCCGCCGACACAGACGCCCCCGCCACTGGATGCGCCTGTGGTCGAATCCCCTGCCCTAGTTGCGGTACACATGTTTGACGAGCAGAACGGCTGGGGAGTCAGCGACAAGGCCGTTCTTCGCACTGTTGACGGTGGCTTCACATGGCATGACGTTAGTCCGACCGCATCCGACTACGGCTACTCAGTCACAACGGAATTCCTCGACAGCCAGCATGGATGGGTGCTGGTGCCAAATCTCGAAGACTGGCTCAGCGGCATACTCTTCAGGACGAGCGACGGCGGCGCGCATTGGAATGAGTCTCCGGTTCCTTTTGGGGGCGGAGCGCTGCAGTTCATCGACGGCCGCCGGGGTTGGATGATGGCTAGCTTGGGCGCCGGTGCTGGTTCCATGGCAGTTGGCGTGCATCAGACGGAAGATGGCGGCGCCAGTTGGACACAGACCTATGTTAACGATCCAAATCAAACCGGGTCGGGCGCCAGCCTGCCTCTCGGCGGCCTCAAAGATGGGATCACTCCTGTCAGCATGCAGCAGGCCTGGATCGGCGGCGTGATCTATGAGCCGGGCAGGATCTACCTCTACCAGACCGCAGACGGAGGCCGCACTTGGGCTCAGAGCTCCGTGACCGCTCCAGACGGCTACGAGCTCGCAGAACTTGAGACCACGGGGCCCATCTTTGCCACCTCTCAGGTGGCCTTCTTGCCGGTGCATATGTCTTCCCAGAACGGCATTATGCTAGCCGTGTATGTTTCAAGAGACGGCGGGGGCAGCTGGCTCGCAAGCCCGACCTTCGTTCCTCAAGGTGGATCCATTGACTTCGTGTCGGCCGAGACCGGCTTCGCATGGAACGGCACGGATTTCTACGTGACGCATGACGCGGCGCAGACCTGGGCCCCCGTTAGACCCGATGTTGACTTCACCGATAGTTTTGCTGGCATGGATTTTGTCACGCCGGAGGTGGGGTTTGTCCTCAGTGACCAGGGCGATCGCGGCCAGCATGTGTACGTGACCCGCGATTCCGGCGCCACCTGGACCCTCGTGGGTCACTAGCCTCCCCATGCCGGAACCTTGCCGCAGGCACGAGAGCGGAGCACGGCGAAGTCGGGCCCGAGCCCGAGATGAGCTGCGGGCCGGGGATCCCAATGTCAAGGCTGAAAGTGCTCACCGTCCCTGGATCTAGAGCGATCCTCCGGCGAGCCCTGGGTCTTGCGGATAAACGTGGGTGGTTTCCTTTTCGCGCCTCGAGCTCTCCGCCAGTACCAAAAAGCGAACGCAAGCATCAGTCCCTGCAGGATCATCAATGTGACAATCCGGCCTTCATGCCCGAAGGTGTAGTCCGGGACGATGTAGGCGTAGTCCAGCCGCGTCGGATGCGCCATGGTGTACGTGCCAGGAGCGATGATCTCAAAATGTGCAACTGGTCTGCCTTTGGCAAGTGGCGTATCGTAGATCACCATGCCGCGTTCGACGAGCGTGATCGCGATCTCCTGATCGGCATCGGTCAGGAGTCGAAACCAAGGTTTGGCCTTGGCCGCCACGACCGCATCGTTGATGGCAAGCAGATCGTAGTTGCCCGTATACAGCAGGTACTCTCCCGGCTTGTCGAAGGCAAGGGTCGTCGGCGATGTATTCATGTCCACCGGCATCACCTCGTCACGGGAGACGACGTCGATCAGCCCCAATTGCCCCGGGACGAATGTGAAGATCGCGCCGGCCCACTTTGTGAGGCCCGGCAGCCATATGACGGCAAGGCACAATAGGATGAACAGCGAGATGCCGCCTAAGATGCTGCGGAACGTCGGTGCGGGTGGGGCTCCCTGACTCATAGTGAGACCTGTTCGCCGCCCGGACTTGGGTGAGCCGCGATCTGCACACTCCCAGTATAGCGCGGCTCGAGGTGCTGGGCTACAGGCCAGCGCGCGCCGGGTTGCAACGGCTCTCCCGCCCTCCGCCCGAGGCAGCGCCCGCGGGTAACCGATCTGGCCGCGTCCATTCTCCAGTGTCTGTTTCGTTCACAATCGCGTCCTCAGCAACTGCTTTGTGCTCGCGCTGACCGCCGATACATGAGTCCGGACACTCTCCCCAGCTTTTGGCGCTGACTGGTAGCAGGCGTTTGACGGTTGGCCAGCGACCCTGCCCCGGCCTGTGGCATTATTTGCCAGCAGGACGCTGACGCTCGAACTGCGTCCTTCGCCCAACAGGCTCCTTGGGTGGCTCGGTCCTCCGTGACAAGGCTGTAGCCCCGGAGAGCCGAATTGGTGGAAACCGCTCCTTGTCATGCTTGATATTTATGATAATTATCTAGTATATTGACAAGCTCTGCCCGCATGGGTATACTCAGGCGTACAAGTCCGTTGGGCCTTGAGTCTTAACCCGGGCAGTAGTGCGCCATGAAGAACACCCGCGATCGAGTTTTGCAGACCTTGCTTCGCCAGCCGAGGCGAACGATCACCGAGCTAGCCGAATCCGTCGGTATCAATCCCATCTCGGTCCGGCACCACCTTTCCAACCTCCAGGTTGAGGGCTTGGTTAGTTCTGACGAGGAACGCCATGGGGTCGGTCGCCCGCGCCTGGTATACAAGCTGACCGAGGCGGGCATGGAGAAATTCCCGACCCGCTACCTCAGGCTCACCACGCGCCTCCTCGCACAGATGAAGGAAAGCATGCCTGCACCGGTCGTTGCCAAGCTCTTCAGCCAGCTGGCCGAGGACCTGGCCGACGAGTACGCTGACCAGGTGCGCGGTCTGAGCATGGAGGAGAGGCTCGAGGTTGTCAAAGGACTGTTGGCCGAGGAAGGATTCACTGTTGAGTGGGAGAAACAGGGTGATGAGTACCGGATCCACGAGATCTCATGCCCGTATTACCAGATCGGAGTGAATCACCCCGAGGTGTGCACAGTTGATCAGGCGCTGATTTCCAGAATGCTGGCGTTGCCGGCGGAAAAGGTCCAGTGCGTGCTCAGTGGTAGCGCACACTGCACGTACGTAGTCCAGCCGCCGCCTCGCAGCGTCGAGGCGAATTAGAGGTATTTGAATATGGCCGAGGCGAACGAACAAGTTACCAATCCAATCATTTGGAGCATCCACGACACTCACCCGGAGCTGGTTGAGACGGTTCGCGCGCGTCTGGGAGAGGTGAAGGATCCCGAGATAGGCATGAGCATCATCCAGCTGGGCCTGGTGCGCGATGTGAGCATTGAGGACGGCATCGCCCATGTGAAGATGATCCTCACGACGCCGTTCTGCCCCTATGGACCGGCCTTGATCGAGATGACCCGGCAAAAGGCAGTGGAAGCCATAGCAAAGCCCGTGACGGTGGAAATGCTGCCCGATGTCTGGGACTTCGCGATGATGGAAGATCCATCCGCTTTGGATTGGGGAATGTACACCTGAGACCCCGGATCCTCCAAGTTGGGGCAAAACGCCAGTCGGTCGTCGACTGGCGTTTCTTGTTCTCCTAAGCTTGCAGCTCCTCACGCAGCGCCCGGAGACGGTTAGCCACGTCCGTGGACAACGCCTCACACACAAAAGCCATATATTCGCTACCTGCTGCGTAATCCAGACCATGTGAGTCAGATTACAGCCATTCACAATACATATGACATTATTTCACTGTCAACATGACAGACATCACTATTGCACCCTCCTTCACAGGGCTATTATCTCGAATGCACATATGTGTTTATGTACATAGTTCAGGAGAAGTCAATGATTTCACAAGCATTGGCACAGGAAATTTCACAGCTGGAAGCCGACTTCTGTTCCGCACTCTCGGACCCAACGCGGCTTCTGATTATCTACGCTCTTGGCGAGGGACCACGGAACGTCACGGAGTTGACAAACGACCTTGGCGTGACGCAGCCCACTGCATCACGGCATCTCAAGATCCTGCGAGACCGCAGCCTCGTCTACACGGTCCGGCAGGGCACAACGGTAACCTACCATCTGGCCGATCCTAGGCTCATCCAGGCCCTGGATCTTCTGCGGACCGTCATGCGCGAGCGGCTGGCTCACCGCGCAGGGCTGATGACCGAAACTGAAAGCGAGACCGCGTGATGGGTTGGGCATGATCACCGCAGTTGCGTGAAATCTCAGGAGGAGCACATGCACCACAAGAAGATTCCTGGAGCAATCATCCTATTCGGCCTTGCGCTGGTCGCGGTGAGTGCGATCGCCCTCGTTGCCACTCGGCCCGCGAAGGCGCAGTGTGGATCACAGGCATCATCCTGCAAGAATTGCCATGAGACACAGGCGCAGGATCCGGTTAATGCAGACGGTACAGGCTGGCACGAGTCGCATGCCTTCGGTGATTTCTGCTACGTCTGTCACGGGGGCAACAACCAGGCAACCGATAAGGTTGCGGCGCACACGGGCATGGTGGCCCCGATGGCCGACGTCCAGACCGCCTGCGCGCAGTGCCATCCCAACGATCTTCAGGCCCGCACCGATGTCTATGCGGCGGTCCTGGGCATTCCAGCCGCATCGGTTGGGGCGCCGGCAGCGGCCGCCTCCCCTGCACCCGCGGCGGCCACGGCGGCACCCGAGGTGGCAGCACAGCCCGCTGCGCCCGCGGAAACAGAGCTTTCGCCCAATGATCCGAATCTGGTGGACTACGTTGCCCGATACAACGAAGAGGTCCTCAACCAGCACCCCACCAACTGGGGCAATGTCATTCTGATCATCCTGCTCGTTGGGCTCCTGGGTGTCGGCATCTTCTTTGTAAATCGGCGGGAGGGTTGGATCTCCGTCTCATTCACTGAGAAGAAGGCCTTGAACAAGGAATATCCGGAGGACGTGGTTGGTATAGCAGACCAGGCCACGAAGTTGAGCGCCGCAGCTCGCAAGTCGCTTGCGCACTTGCTGGCCAAGCCGGCTGCCACGGCGGAGCTGCTCGCTGCCCTCGACAGGCTTTCCACGGACGAATCGTCCGGCGATAAGCAATAACAAGTTTCTCGCGCATACCTTGAAAGGAGAACCTATGAATTGGCTCACCAAAGGATTTCGGAAGGAGTTGTGGTCGCCCTATGCGGCAGGCGCCTTGCTTGGCGTGGTAGGCTTCTTGACGGTCGTACTTTCCCACAAGCTGCTTGGCGCCTCCGGCGGATTTGAAAACATCGCCGGAGCGCTGGGTAAGGCCGTCGCACCCAATCTGTTCAGCAACACATACTTTAATTTCGTCATGCCGCCGGGTATTACTTATGCCGTTGTCCTCATAATCGGCATATTCTTTGGCGGCACGCTGGGTGCCCTCTCAAGCCGCACCTTCAAGATCCGCACGATGGATGACGAGCAGTGGAAGAAGGTGCACGGACCCAAGCTCTGGAAGCGTTGGCTGCTGCTCTTCCTCGGCGGCATCATCGTCGAGTATGGGGCGGGCATTGCAGGCGGCTGCACGAGCGGACTCCTGATCTCCGGGGGCATGCTGCTGGCACCCGCGGCCTTCCTCTTCATGATTGGAATGTTCGCGTCCGGCATCCTCACGGCCAAGATCGTCTACGGAAAGAGGTACTAGACCATGAACGAATACATTCTTGCACTGGTGCTGGGCATCATGTTCGGTTTCTCGCTCAATAAGGCCGGTCTGACACGCTACACCAAGATTGCGAACCAGTTCCGCCTGAGCGATATGACGGTGATGAAATTCATCATGACCGCCCTGGTTGTCACCATGATCGGGGTCTATCCGCTGCGCATGCTGGGCGTGATTACCTTCGACGGGCTCGGCATCCCCGCCACCTACATCGTGGGCAACCTCGTAGGTGGCCTGATATTCGGCGTCGGTATGTGCGGTGCAGGCTTCTGTCCGGGCACGATGTCGGCCGGCGCGGGAGAAGGCAAGCTCGACTATCTAATCCCGGGCACGTTGGGTTTCCTGGTCGGTGCCATGCTCTTCGGCCTGACCTATGAGCGGGTTTTTCCCCCCATCGCAAAGATCCTGAACTACGGCAGTGTCGTGATCCCGGATCTCTGGAATGTCAACGCGCTGCTTGCTGTCCTTGTGATGGCCCTGATAGCGCTCGCCCTTTTCTATCTCATCGATCGCATGGGTTTGCAGCGAAAACCAAAGCAACTTGACTAGGGGACAATGGGATCAGCCATCGAGCTGATCCCTCTGCAATTATTGGAGTGAACCATGCCCAGCACCGTATCCAGACGTGATTTCATCAAAATCGGCGGCGCGGCCGCGGGCGCGTTGGCGCTCGCCAGCTTTGTTCCCCCCGCTGTGGCCCAAGCGGCCCGCCAAGCTGGCCATTTGAACGCCCAGGGAGACGGCTACATCCCCAGCCTGTGCGAGATGTGCGTGTGGCGCTGTGGATTGCTCGCCAAGGTCAAGGATGGCCGCGTCGTGAAGCTCGACGGGAATCCGGACCACCCTCACTCCAAGGGCAAGCTTTGCCCTCGGGGCCAGGCTGGGATCATGACTACATACGATCCGGATCGGGTTCTCTCCCCACTCATCCGCGTCGGCAGGCGCGGCGAGGGCAAGTTTCGGAAGGCCACCTGGGATGAGGCGCTGGATCTCGTGGCCAACCAGATGCAAGCGATCAAAGAGAAGTACGGCGCGGAGGCCATGGTCTTTTCCTCCACGCACAATCTGTCGCAAGTCCAGTTCGAGAACTTCCTGCAGGCCTTCGGCTCGCCGAACTACGGCACGCAGCGCAGCCTGTGCTTCAATGCAATGATCGTGTCGAACTTGATGACCTACGGCATGGAAGAGCCGTCCCGCAGCTACGACCGGCTGAAGTACATCATTCTCACCGGCCGCAACCTTGCCGAGGCCATCTCCAACTCCGAGACCGGGGAGTGGATCGAGGCCATTGATCGCGGCGCCAAGCTGGTGTGCCTGGACCCGCGTTTCACCAAGACCGCCGCCAAGGCAGTCGAGTGGCTGCCGATCCGTCCCGGCACCGATCTCGCGTTCCATTTGGCCCTCATCAATGTGATCATCGGAGAGAGTCTCTATGACCGTTACTTTGTAGGCGCGTACACGGAGGGCTTTGAGGAACTCGCGGCCGCCGTCCGCTCCTTCACACCGGAATGGGCCTCCAGCATTACCGAGATTCCTGCCGTAACCATCACACGCATCGCACGGGAATTCGCGGCGGCCGCACCTTCCGCGCTTGCTCACAATGGATGGCGCACGTCGAATTTCGTGAACTCCTTCCAGACGGAGCGCGCCATCGCGATCCTCAACGCCATCGTCGGGAATTGGGGTACGACCATGCACCCGGCTGGCGGTGAGGAGGGCGGCGCCCTTGGCAAGCCGCCGCAGCCGGCCTACCCGCGCGTGTCCGCGCTTCGTCTCGATGGTGTGCCGTGGAGGTATCCCTTTGTGCCGCTCAAGATCGGCGTCTTTCAGCAGCTGCGCGATTCCATCCTGGAGGCCAATCCCTATCGTGCGCACGGCTGGTTCGTCTCGCGCCAAAACCCGGTCCTGTCACTGCCCGACCGCCAGCGAACCCTGGCCGCCATGGCCTCGATGGACTTCATCGCCACCGTGGACATCATCATGAACGATACGGCCTGGTTCTCGGATGTTGTCCTCCCGGAAGCCTCGTACCTCGAACGCTACGATCCTCTGTCAGTCGTCGGGAACCGGGCCTACATTCGGCAACCCGTCATTGAACCTCAGGGCGAGGCACGCTCCGCGCTGTGGATCTACAAGCAGTTGGGTGATCGGCTTGGCATCAGCGACTTCTTCCAGTACAAAGACGAAGAGGACTACATAGAGCAGCAGTTGGCTCCTCTGGGAGTCTCGCTTGAGGAAGTCCGCCAACGCGGTTTTGCGGACCTTCCTGAGGGCAAGTCGGACGTGTTCCGGTGGAATACGCCCAGCGGCAAGATCGAACTGAAGTCCGCAACGCTGGACCAGGCAGGTTTCGCAGGCATTCCCACATGGGAGGAACCTCCGGCTCCGGCGGCCGGTCAGTTCTATCTGCTCACGGGCAAGGGCGCGCGACAGACGCAGTTCGGCACACAGAACAATCTGCTGCTGCACAAATATGATGACGAGCCCCGCCTGTGGATGAACGCGAACACGGCCGCCGGGCAGGGCCTGCAAGACAATGACATGGTCGAGGTGGCCAGCGAGGTCGGGAAGATCTACGTCAGATTGCTCGCGACCCAGGCCATCCGCCTGGACTGCGTCTACATGACGCCGGGTTTTGGGCACCTCTCCAAGGGGCTCACGACGGCATACGGCCTCGGCTCGAGCGACTCGGATCTGCACATCACATACACGGACCCAATCAGTGGCGGCCAGGCATTGAGTCAGACATTCGTAACGGTAAAGAAGGCCTAGCGGAGCAGCATCATGGCAACCATCAAACAGCATGCTTATCTGTTCGACGCCACGCGCTGCATTGACTGTCGCGCCTGCATGATCGCGTGCAGCGTCGAGAATAATGTGCCCATGAACGACACCTACATTTGGGTGACCGGAAGGGGTGTCATGGGCGAGTATCCCGACCTGCAGCGCGCCACGATGCCCTACCACTGCATGCACTGTCTGGCCCCGGACTGCGTTTCGGGGTGCCCGGTGGGTGCCTGGTCCAAGCGCGAAGACGGCCCCGTGCTGTACGACGAGGACAAGTGCATCGGCTGTCGTTATTGCATGAATACCTGTCCATTCAGTGTCCCGCACTTTGACTGGGACAAGGGCTTGTTCGACGGAGCCCTGATGCACAAATGCACGATGTGCCCGCAGCGCCTCGAGGTTGGACAGGAGCCCGCCTGTGTGCAAACGTGCCCAACCGGCGCGCTCAAATTCGGTGAGCGGGAAGAGCTGATTGCCGAGGCCCACGCACTCATCAAAGCCCACCCCGATCGCTACATAGACCATGTCTACGGCGAGCTTGAGAATGGCGGTACATCCTATCTCATCCTCTCACACGTGCCCTTCAGCGAACTTGGCTTGCCGGACGTGGGCATCATCCCGGTAAAGAACGTCAGCGAGGCCGCTATGCGAGTAACCGTACCCTTCGCCGTAGGCTGGGGCGCGGTGCTCACGGGCGTCACGGTCGGCGTGGGGTTGAACAAGAAGCGCCAGGAGGAAGCCAGCAAGAAGAAGGCCGAGGAAGGGGCGACGGTCGCGGGAGGTGAGAAGTGAAGATGCAGGTTGCAGTACCCCCGCGGGTCCTCCGGTTCCGGCCCAGTCCCATTGCCGCTGTGCTGATCACGTTGATGGGCATTGGCTTTGTCGTCGCCATGGTCCGCTTTGCCTCCGGCATTGGCACCATCAGCAATCTCAGCAACACGTATCCATGGGGTTTCTGGATCAGCTTCGACATCTACACCGGCATCGCCATCAGCAGCGGAGCCTTCCTACTTGCGGCGGCCGTTTACATCTTCGACCTTAAGGAGTTCCGCCCACTGCTCATGCCCTCCATCTTGACCGCGCTGATCGGCTACTTCATGGAAGTCCTAGCCCTGATGGTGGACCTTGGACGGCCGGAACGCATTTTCAACATGCTCTTCTTCCAGAACTTCACGTCCTGGATGCTGGTTTTGGGACTGTGCGTGATGATCTATTTGGCGATTCTTGTGGTCGAATTCGCCCCCGTGGCGTTGAAGGGGCTCAAGAGGGAGAAGCTGGCTCAGTTTGCCCGGCGATTCATCAAGCCCGCGGTCATCCTGGGCGTCGTGGTGTCAACCATCCATCAGGGCTCCCTGGGCTCGCTCCTCCTGATCCAATCGGCAAAGCTCCATCCCTTGTGGTGGACGCCGTTGCTGCCGGTGATGTTCTTCGTCTCGTCCATCTCCATCGGCTTGGCGATGATCATATTCGAGTCATCGATGAGCTCGCGCTATTTCCGGCGAGGGCTCGAGATGCACTTGCTCGAAAAACTTGCGAAGGCAATTCCCGTTGCCTTGGGCATCTACGCGGTACTGAAATTCGCCCAGCTGATCCTGAGCGGCAATTTCTGGCATCTGTTTGACAGCGGACTGCACAGCGTCTTGTTCTGGGCCGAGATCATCGTCGGCGTGGTCATCCCGCTGATTATCTTTGCCTCACCACGGAACCGGCAGAATCCCCGCATGCTACTGGTTGGTGCGATCATTCTGCTCCTCGGAATGATCCTCAACCGTTTCAACGTCAGCTGGTTCGGCATTCAGAGGCTCCAAGACGTGTCCTACGTCCCAAGCTTGACGGAAGTCTCGATCTCGGCCGCGATCTTTTCCTTCGGTATCCTGGCCTTCGGCCTAGTGGCGCGTTACCTGCCGCTTTTCGAGGACGCTGAGGCAGCCGCGGCGAATTCCTGAGCGGCGTACACGGTCGCCAGCTCCACAGAAGGATTGGGAACCGTCAGCTGCGGCCGCGCAGTTGCACCTGGCTCCGCTGAGGCTGTTTGTTGCTCCCGCGAGGGCGTGCTGGGTGCACCGTTATAATCCTCAAATGCGCCCATCGTTCTTCCATCACCTGCATCCGCCGACCATACCCGCGCAGCAGGCGCGCTGGCGTTACACGCTGGGCGCGGGTGGAACGGCCGTCCTCCTGGCCTTGGTGGTGGGCAGCACCGGCATCCTGGAGATGTTCTACTACATCCCAACACCGGAACAGGCCGCACTATCCGTTCAGACCATCACCTACCTGGTCCCGTTGGGTGGGCTTGTCCGCAGCCTGCACTACTGGTCGGCGCAATTGCTGCTGATGGTGATGGGCGTGCACCTGCTGCGGGTCTTCTTCACCGGTGCGTATTCGGCGCCGCGGCGGTTCAATCACCTGCTCGGGATGGCCCTTCTGGTTGGCGGTATCCTGCTGGATTTCACGGGCTATGTGCTGCGCTGGGACCAGGGGATCCAATGGGCGCTGGTCGTGGGAACGAACCTGCTCAAGACGATCCCGGTGGTGGGCGAATCGCTATACGCCATGAGCACAGGCGGCGCGGATCTGGGCGCAACGACGCTCATCCGCTTCTATTCGTGGCATATCTTCGGAATCACGCTGCCATTTGTGGTGTTCGCGGTGTGGCACCTTTTCCATGTTCGACGCGATGGCGGCATCGCCGTTCCGCCACCGGCGCTTCGCACCACTCATGAACGCATCTCCAGACACGAGCTTGTCCGGCGCGAGGTTCTCGCCGCCCTTCTGACCGCTGCGGCGCTGGTGCTCCTCTCCGTGGCTTCCCCCGCGCCGATAGCTGCCCCGATCATTGACGTGCGAGCCCTAAACCCGAATGCCAGCGCGCCTTGGTTCTTCCTGTGGGTCCAGGAACTGCTCAAGTGGGGCAATCCGTTCATCCTTGGAGTGCTCGTGCCCCTTGGTGTTCTCGGCGTGCTCAGTGCAATACCCTATATTGTTGGAAAGCCGGCACCGGCAGAACTCGGCCGCTGGTTTCCCAGGTCCGGTCGCGGGATCCAGGTCCTCGTGGGGCTGATCGTCGCGGCGGTAGCTGCACTGACCGCGCTTGCCCTGATTCGGGTGCCCTAGCTGATGAGATCTTTCCAGCTGGCACTTGGTGCCGCTGTCCTGCTCGCCTCACTTCTGGTTGCTGCAACCACTCAGATGATCAAGCCCCGTCCGGTCGTCCTTATTCCGACCCTGAGCCAGCAGCCGGAGTATTGTCTTACATGCCATGGCGATCTACCGAATATCAGCGCGGCGCACCCAGTGAAGACATTTGGCTGCGTCGTCTGCCACGGGGGCGAGCGACTGGCTCTCGACGAGGACCTTGCGCACAGCACAATGCGCGGCGGCGCAAATCCTTCTGACTTTGCCGTGGTGGAACAATCCTGCGGCGGCAGTCAGTGCCATTCCGGCAGCGCCGCTGACCGCCGCGATCACATCCAGCGCGCGATGACCAGCGTGCAGTCCACGTACGCAGGGGCGATCGCCAACATCCTGTACACCTTTGGCGCGCAGCCGGATCTCACTGCCAGATACGGTGTTTCGGCGGTTGTCGATGAGGTGGTCAACACGTCGACGGGTGTTGCGGCTCTGAAGCCATTTGATGCCGCGTCCTTTGCGAACCCGTTCATTCAGCAGTTTGGCCGCAACTGCACATCCTGCCACATCAATGCACAGCCGAGCGACGAGGACGCGTATACAAGGTTCACGGGCTGCGCGGCCTGCCACTCACCCCTTGCCAATGAAGACAGCACTGCCAGAGACACGGCAACGCATGTGCTCACGACCGCGATTCCCTACACGCAGTGCAACAAGTGCCACAATCGCGGCAATTACGATCTGCGTACGATGACCTTTGTACCCCGCAGCGACCATCCCGTGGATCGGCTGCATGCTTACTATCAGCCCATTGCCCAGTTTGTCAAATGCGAGTACACGCTTGATTGCATCGATTGCCACACGCGCACCGAGGCCATGGGCGACGGAGATATTCATTCGAGCAAGAAAGAGATCCAGTATATTCGGTGCAAGACATGTCACGGGACTCTCACGGACCTTTCCACCACGATGACGCTAACGGACAGCAATAACGTTGAGTTCCGCCTCGCCCAGCTGAATCCGGTTGTTGAACTCAACATCGGAGATCGCGTTCTGGCTACGGAAAAAGGGGAGGCCCTCTGGAACACCCGGGTCCTCCCTGACGGCTCATACGAGCTTGTAGGCAAGGCTACCGGTGAACGGTTCAAGATCCGGCCGGTCAAAGGCTCAGGCTGCACCCAGAACCCCGACGAGCAGGCTTCGCAGTACTGCCATGAGTGCCACGCGGTGGAGCGCTAGCATGAAAAGCCATTCGCGTCGGGACTTCATGAAGGTGGTCACGTCTTATTTGCTCGGAGTAACGGGTGTCCTGGGAATCGCCGGCGTGGCGCGCTTCCTGGCCTTCGAATCGGCACCGAGGCCTCAGACGGCATTCGATCTGGGGCCGGCCTCGGACTTCCCGCTCAACAGCCGAACGCGTTTGAACAGCATTCCCGCATTGTTGATCAGGAAGGAGAGCGGATACGTTGCGCTCAGCCTTCTGTGCACGCATCTGGGGTGCACGGTTGAGGACGCGCCGGAGGGCTTCATCTGTCCTTGCCACGGCTCGCGTTATGATGCCCAAGGCGCAGTGCAGCGCGGACCGGCTGCGGATCCCCTTCGACATCTGGGAGTGGAGATCATGGCCGACGGCAGACTCACCCTGTATACGGCGTGACGCGAAGAAGGACATATGAACTTGGTCTCTGAGTTGCTGCAGCTTTCGGCCACACGGCACAGCCACCTGTGCCCCCGCCAGGTGCTAGGAGTGAGGATGGCAATTGCCGGCCTGGCAGCGCTGGGCATTCACGCTCCCGTGGGCAAGCCGACTGGACTGGTCATCGTCGAGACCGACGGCTGTTTCGTGGATGGCATCGAGGTCGCAACCGGCGCGACCATTGGGCACCGCACTCTGCGCGTTGTGGACACGGGCAAGATCGCAGCTACATTTGTCGATGTCCGCACCGGGAGAGCGATCCGACTTGCGCCACAGGAAGGCGTTCGATCTCTGGCCTGCGCTTTCGCCCCCGGCCTGGATGAACGCTACGCCGCCCAACTCGAGGGTTACCAGGTCATGCCGGAGGCAGAGCTCTTTCGAGTTCAGGAGGTTGTCCTTGAGCCACCGCTTGCAGCGCTGCTGAGCAGGCCCGATGCCCGGGTCACCTGCAGTGTGTGTGGTGAGGAAATCATCAACGAGCGCGAGTTGGTGCGCGACGGCGCAATCCTATGCAAATCGTGCGCAGGCAATGGCTACTACTCAGCCGGACAAACACTGTCGTGGGCAGAGGGTCTGCCCACCCGTACACTCGATCACTCATGAGGAGGATGCGATGAGCCAACTTCCCAAGCCATATCAAGCGTTCCGCATTGACTTTCCCTCGGTCTATGCAGTCTACGAGGCGCTCGGGGCGGCCGTGTCGAATGCGGGCCCGCTGGACGCCAAAACCCGTGAGCTGATCAAGCTGGGAATGGCGACCGCAAGTGGCTCCGAATCCGGCGTGGAATCGCACACACATCGAGCCCTCGAGGCCGGCGCGAGCGAACACGAGATCGAACACGCTGTAATGCTCGCAATCAATCCTCTGGGCTTCTCAAGAATGATGGCCGCCCTGACCTGGGCGAAGAAAGCGATCGCCAACCACAAGAAATAGCAGCCAGCATTAACGGCTCTTTCGACTGCGGCTCAGACATTCACAAAGGCGGGCTCGCTCGGAGTGCCACTGGCGCGTCCGAGCATGTCCATTTGCTATAATGCACCTTGAGGCTGGATGATGGATCTCAAATGGGAAATGCTGACCGAACTGAGCGGCCGATTGCAGGCAGACCTGCTCAGAAGTCACCTGGAGGCCGAGGGCATTGAAGTCGAGCTCTTCCAGGAGGCCGTGGGGCACCACGCCTATCCGGTCACCATCGACGGCCTCGGTCGGGTGCAGGTCTTCGTATCAAAAAACAACCTCGCGGCGGCACGGCGGATCCTTGCAGAGTACGAAGATTGACTGAGGGCAAGAAGAGCGAGCCATGGGGTGATGCAGAATTCGCAATCAGCCCCCTCCTGCAACAGGCCTTCCCCGGCAGAATCAACGTGGAGTTTGAGCTGACGGAGAAACCAGGGAAGTCCGACGACTGGTGATTTCTCACAAGGGGCTTGCCTGATAAGCTTCGCAGAAACCAGCCGGGTTGCGCGGTCACGCGGCCGCGCAACCCGGCTTCACGTCTCCTGCAATGCACGATCACACGGTGATCAGAGCCTGGATGCTGTCGAAGGTCGCTGGTCCAATGCCGGCAACATTCATCAGATCTTCAATGCGGGCGAATGGGCCGTTCTCCGTCCGGTAGTCAACGATCCTCTGAGCCGTCGTGGGTCCAATCCCTGGAAGCGTATCCAGCTGTTCAGCAGACGCCGTATTAATGTAAATCAAGTCCCCTGCGGGAGTGGACGTGGCCGCGGAGGACGGCAGCACGCGGAAGCCGGCTGTGGGCTCCGGGCCTTGGGGTGCGGCGCCACCGAGCGCGGGAACGTTCAACTGCTGGCCATCTTCCAGTTTGGCTGCCAGATTGATGGCGTTCAGGTCGGCGTTCGATGAGAGACCCCCGGCCGCCGTGACGGCATCCTGCACCCGGCTGCCTTCGGCAAACACGTATATACCCGGGCGGAGAACTGCGCCAATCACATGCACCTCGAGGGGTGCTTGCGTCGGAGCCGCCTCGAGCGTGATGGGTCTTCCTGTCGGGGGGCGGGAAACGAGAAACACTGCGCCCGCCAGCAAGAAACCAGCCAGCACCCCAACGATCACATAGGCAACTTGTCGCATACAGTGATTCTACTGCAACACCATGACGAGGAGGCGTTCCCCCGCCCGAAATACCCCGATTTCGAACGACACGACCCTCGCCAGCCGTCGCAAGCAAGAAGGAACCGGCGCCAGCTCAGGCCGATGGGATTGACATGCACTGGCCGAATGAGAGCCCCAATCGCCGGGAGGTCGCGCGCGGTCGCCGGTACAAGGCAAACATGATCCCAGGCATGCCGCTAGCCGAGGACGCCTGCTGCTACCAAAATGGTAAACGTGGCAACAAACCAATGCAGCAGGAATGGATACACGAATGACCGCGTGCGATACGCCAGCCAGCCAAATGCAAAACCTCCAAAAATCGTGGAGAGTGCCTCGATCTCTGGCTTGCCGATGTGGGCCAGCGCAAAAGGGACTGCTTGAAGCCACAGCCCGTCGGGGCCGAACTTCCGCACATAGGCGAAAAGGATGAACCCCCGGAAGAAGAACTCCCACCCCAGCAGATCGAAGAACGTGGTCCAAGGCAGGCCCGCCAGCTGCGATTCGTAGTATTGCTGCATGGTCGTCTCCCGCGCCGTCAGCCACAGGACGGGAGTAATGATCACAATGGCCGCACCCGTGAGCAGAACCCCTACCTTCCAATCGCCTAGGCCAAAACCATACACCCCCGGATGCTCCTTGAAGACAAGCAGGATAGTGACCAGCGGGATTGCCAGGTATAAGATCAGCCGGTCATAGATCTTTACCGGAGTCAGGCGGTGATAGGCATCCACCATCAGCAGCAAGGTACCGAGGACGGTGACCGCGACGATCCGCCAATTGAAGTGCAGTCGGTCGCCCAGGAGGTTTCTCATGTCTCTTGTCCTAGTAAGGCAGGTACAGGCGATTCCCGCCTGCTCCGATCAGCTGAACCAACGTGGGCAAAGTCCGAGCAATCTGCGCGGACCAATTCAAGATGAGCAGGGCCACCCCTGCTGCTGCAAGCCAGAGCGACATTCGCCGTGCGTTCAGGTCGTCAACGGGCTTAGCCCATGCGGTTGCCGCGAGGATCGCAAAGAACGGGATCAGCGCCAGGTGAAATCGCTCCTCCGACAAGATGAAGACATGCGGGAGAAGATATGCAACGACAAGCAGCATCACAAGGGTGGTTTGCGCGCTCCGGGGCATGCTCGCCGCGCCGAAGACCGCGGAACAGGCCACGAACGCGAAAGGCAGGGCAAGGAGGTTCAGGATCAGAAGCAGAACGGGCGGTGACAGGGCGCCGAGGAATCCGTTGTCATAGAAGTACATGAATGCGCGCCACTCCAGGTCAAAGAAGTGCCCGAGGCGCCGAAGTGCAAGGTATGGGAACCGACCCGGATTTTCGCGTATGAATTCCACTGCCTCTTCTGTCCCGACCTGCTCGCGGAGTCGATCGTCCAGAAACAACAGCAGGTCGAGAGATGGCCCAAATGTGAAGGTGCCTGTGGACTCAGGATGGTAGCCCAGGTACAGGTTATACCCCATGGAAGTCTCGATGCCGGTGAGCCGGTCGGAGAGCAATGAATTACGCGTGATCCATGGGACAAGCGTGCAGGCCAGAGCCAGCGCTGCAAGAACGGTGGCACGCGGCCGGCGCAGGTCAAGCCAGATCCAGAGGAGCGCCGCCAGGGCGAACGGCAGGACAACGGAGCGCGTCAGTGCGGACATGCCGAGAAGGACTCCGGCCAAGACAGCCAACGCGCTCTCAAGCCTTTGGGATCTACCAACGTCGTTGGATTGCGAGGGCTGCCTCGACAATGCGAGCAACGCGCTGCTTGCGCCCAGCAGCAGGAGAAAGAAGAGATTCTCGGTCGCCAGACCCAACGGAAAGAGCACAAGCATTGGGTACGAGGCGACAATGACAGCGGCGCCCCGGGCTGAACGTTCGACCACTCTGTGGCTCCAGTTCGAGTTTTCCAGTATCCTCAGCGCAGCGACATACGTCATCGGCGCAAGCAGCGCTCCCAGACTCGCCTGGATGACTCGCGCTGAAAAGAATCGATCCGGACCGACACCAAAAACCATATAGACGAGGGCCAGGAACGCCGGATAGAGGGGAGCACGGAAAGTGGTGAGCATTCCCCGCGGATCGAGTCCCAATGCGTTCACATCCAGATCCAGATACGGGGCGAGAAGAGCGGCATCCGCCGGCGCAAACCAACGGAAACCGTTGCCGGCCGCCAGGCTTCGAGCGAGCATATCGTACTGGAACATGTCGATACCGATACCCAGATGGGGAAAAAGCAGCACAGGCATCAGGCGCAGTACCAGCGCCAGCAGGAAGATCTTAAGCGGGAAGGAATGGATCCGCGACGTAGTATGCCTCTTGTTTGTCATGACGCGACTGGACGGATGAGTGCTGCGTCAATACAAAGTCTGATCTGCGATCTCGTCCGCTGAATGTCGGATCAGGCGCTGCGCCGCAAGTGCGCCAACACGTTCTTGTACATCGTTACGACGAAGAATGTGGTCTGCCCGATCACGCGTCCAAAACAAGAAAGGGATCTCCATAAGACTCACGGCAAAACGCATGGAGATGCCCATGACAATGCCGGGCGGCGCCATGGGCGGCACCAGGATGAAAGAGATCGCTTCCTTGCCGCGAAATCATACCGGCATACGGCGACGGCTGCAAGCGTGCCAGGATCAGCGCCAGAACTGCGGCGAAAGCCGCCGCGCGAATAGTTGCCAGAAGCGATGCAGGGCATGGTCAAGTGGCCCCACGGTATAATCAGGCGGCTCAGAGGTTGAGATCGACAATCGTCGCGTTTTCTATCGGCACATCTCGATCATGGGCTTCACAATGAGCCCCTTGCATGACTACCATACCGTGATGCATATGATGGCCAAGGGCGTACTGAGACCCACGAATGACACGACCTTTGAACGTGCGGATGCGGCGGAGGCACGGCGCGGGCTCGAGCGCGGCGAGCAATTCGGCAAGTTCACCCTGGAAATCGGCTAGCTTCATGCGTCACAGACTCCCCTGGTTCGAGATCGCCCTCACAATCGTCTTCCTCAGCGCGACACTCTTCGCCGCGTTCTCGGATGCCTACAACCTGCCAAACCGGTGGTTCATCCGGGATGACGCGTACTACTACTATAAGGTCGCTCAGAACATCACCGAAGGGCGCGGCAGCACGTTCGACGGCATTCACCCCACCAACGGCTACCATCCTCTCTGGCTCATCATCTGCATCCCCATCTTTGCGCTCGCCCGAGTTGACATCATCCTGCCGCTGCGCATCCTGGCCGTCGTGACCGGCCTGCTGCAGCTTGGAACGGCCATTCTTCTCTACCGACTGATAAGGCGCACGGCCTCGGAGCCCGCAGCCATACTGGCGGCTTGCTTCTGGGCATTCCATACATACGTATTGGTGTTTCTGTACAAGACTGGCGTTGAATCCAGCATCACGATCTTCCTTGTCCTCGTCCTGCTCAACGCCCTGTACAAGTTCGAGATGACGTGGCGGAGCCGCCCGCCCACGCTGACGCAGATCGCCGGCTTCGGTGTGCTTGCCATCTTGATCGCATTCGGCAGGCTGGACCTGATCTTCTTCTCCCTGGTTGTGGGGATTTGGATCGTGTTCCGTGGCTCTCCGATCCGTTATCTGCTGCCTCTTGACATACTGGCACTCGTTGTCGCTACCATCGCTGCCTTCCTTTCCCGTCTGGGCTTCGCTGCATACTACGACGTTTCCGCTTCAGTCCTCATCATGCTTAGCGCGGCCCTCCTGTGCAAGATCCCAGTGTTGTACTTCGCAGGGCTTTACGAGGCTCCTTCGACCTGCCGTGCGTTGCGCGTGCTCGCACGGCTGCTCATCGGCACGGCCGCCAGCAGTGCTCTACTGGCGGTGATCCTGCTTGGAGGCAGCGCTCTGGGCAACCTGCCGCCTTTCTCTCGCGCCGTACTCTTGCTGGATGCCGCCTTCACGTTCGGTCTTCTACTCGTGATCCGCCTTGGCACCTATCTTTTCCGTGTGGGAACCGCGGCGGGGAGCGCACCAAGCCCCCTAAGGGGTCTCAAAGCTCGATGGAAGAGTTGGCTGAGGGAGGGCGCCGTCTTCTACGGCGTCGTCGGCGGATCCCTGTCAGCCTACATGATCTGGAACCGCCTTGCCTTTGGCACATTCACGCCTGTGAGTGGCCAGATCAAGCACTGGTGGGGCACGTTCACCCACAGCATCTATGGTACCTCGGCCTCGTCCTGGCTGACGTTCTTTGCAGTCAACCCCTACAGCGACTTCAATGCCTGGGCACCGCCAACGACCGCTCTCAGCACTTGGAGCAACCGCCTGCTATACAGTGAAGGGACGGGATTCGGCAATCCGCGCTGGCAATCCAACTTCTTGATTGTGCTTCTGCTTTGTGCAGTGGTCGTCCTTGCCATTCCGGCGCTCAGGAGAAGATCATCGGTGCGCACGGTCGTGCAGGCAGGGATGATCCCGCTATTCGTTGGCAGCTGGCTGCAGATCCTTTCGTACAACGTGACGGGATACGCGTCGGCCAAGGAATGGTACTGGTTGATCGAGCCTGTGCTGCTTCTTCTGATCGGCGCAGTCCTCGTGAAGTCCATCAGCGATCTGGTGATCAAGAAGTGGGCCATGGCACGCTTTGCGCTCTGGGCAATGGTCGCCTGGTACGGCCTGCACGGCGCTTATGCATATTGGCGCGATGCCTACGCGCTCAATCCCTATGGTCTTCATGCACCGGGCACGCCGTACACGCCGGTGATCCCGTTCCTGGAGGAAAACACCGAACCCGGCGCGCTGATCGGAATGACCGGTGGGGGCAATGTGGGCTATCTCATGCCGGGTCGGACGATTGTCAACATGGATGGGCTCACCAACAGCTACGAATACTTCGAGGCGCTGCAGGCCGGAACCGGGGCCGACTACCTCTATGACACGGGACTCAGATACGTGTTTGCCAATCCGATCCTCCTGGCAGCCAATCCCTACCGGGGCCAGTACTCGGATCGGCTCGAAGTGCTGGTGGACTGGGGCGGCAAGGACTTGATGCGACTGCGCCCCAAGGCGGAAGACTGAAGACCTGGCTTGTGAGCCACGAGAATGAAGCGACATCGACTGCCCGCGAGAATAACCTTGGCGCTTGGGTTGGTGTTAATCACAGCAGCCTGGAATCTTATTCGCCTGTGGTCCAGCCTGACGCTGGGAGGCGTGCTGCAGAAGTATGCACCGAGGCCGGGGCCGGCGTACATTGGGATCACAGGCGCCATAGCCGCGGGACTCAGTTTCGTCCTGCTGTGGGGGTTCTGGCGCCGAGCCGGATGGGCTCCACCGGCGCTCTTGGGCGGCGCCATCGGCTATTCAGCCTGGATCTGGTTGGATCGCCTGATCTTCCAGCCGGGCCTGTATTCCGGCTGGCAGTTCTCCCTCTTGCTCACAGTCGCGCTGCTGGCATACGTCGCGGCCGTCGCACTTGATCCTCGCAATCGATTCTATTTTGGGAGAGAGGCCCATGAACGGGAAGACGAAGATCGAGCAACTGCATGACATGCGCGCCAAGTCCCGGCTGGGTGGAGGCGAGGCACGCATAGAGGCGCAGCACAAGAAGGGAAAGCGGACTGCCCGCGAGCGCCTTGAACTTCTTCTGGACAGGGGCTCGTTCCGGGAGGTCGACGCGTTCGTACAGCACCGGACGCACGACTTCAACCTGAACGAGCAGAGATTCCTCAGCGACTCGGTGGTTACCGGATGGGGAACCATAGAAGGCCGCCTCGTCTACGTGTTCTCGCAGGACTTCACCGTGTTTGGAGGCTCGTTGGGTGAGGTGCACTCCGCCAAGATCTGCAAGATCATGGACATGGCGCTGAAGAACGGCGCGCCGCTGATCGGGTTGAACGATTCGGGCGGCGCGCGCATCCAGGAGGGTGTCGTCTCGCTTGGGGGTTATGCGGACATTTTCCTGCGCAACACGCTGGCCTCAGGTGTGATCCCCCAGCTGAGTGTCATCATGGGTCCATGTGCCGGCGGCGCGGTCTACTCCCCGGCCCTTACGGATTTCGTCTTCATGGTCAGAGAGTCCTCCTATATGTTCGTCACCGGCCCGGATGTGGTCAAGGCGGCAATGCATGAGGATGTGTCGTTCGAGGACCTGGGTGGAGCCGGCGTTCATGCGGAGAAATCCGGCGTGTGCCACGTTGCCGGCGAAAATGAGGCCGACACGCTGTTCATGGTAAGAAAACTCCTCGGGTTCCTGCCACAGAACAACATGGAGGATGCACCGGTGGTGCAGACGGCCGATGATCCGCTGCGAATGGATCCTGAACTGGACGACATTGTCCCGACATCACCGGAAAAGCCTTATGACATCCGCGATGTGATCACCAGGATCGTTGACAGTGGTCAGTTCTTCGAGATCCAAGAGAACTTCGCGGCCAACATCGTGGTGGGCTTTGCACGCCTGGCGGGCCATTCGGTCGGCATCGTGGCAAACCAGCCCATGGTCTTGGCGGGTGTCCTGGATATTGATGCAAGCGGGAAGGGGGCGCGCTTTGTCCGCTTCTGCGATGCCTTCAATGTCCCTCTTGTCACGTTCGAGGACGTGCCCGGCTTCATGCCAGGCATCAACCAGGAACACCACGGGGTCATCCGCGCGGGCGCAAAGCTGCTGTATGCATATTGCGAGGCCACGGTGCCCAAGCTCACGGTGATCACGCGCAAGGCATATGGTGGAGCATATTGCGTGATGTCGTCCAAGCACATTCGCGGCGACCTGAACCTCGCCTGGCCGACTGCGGAGATCGCCGTGATGGGCCCGGACGGCGCCGTCAGCATTATTTCGCGCAAGGAGCTCGAGTCGGCTGATGATCCGGTGAAACGTAAGGCGGAATTGGTCGCTGAATACAGAGAGAAGTTTGCCAACCCGTACATCGCCGCGGAGCGCGGGTTCATCGATGACGTGATCGAACCCAGGGAAACCCGCCCACGTCTGATCAACGCACTGGAAATGCTTCAGAACAAACGCGACCGGAATCCATCGAAGAAGCACGGAAACATCCCGCTCTAGGAGCGATCCCCTCGGGCATCAGAAGAGGTCACATGTTCAAGAAGGTGCTGGTGGCAAACCGGGGTGAGATCGCCGTACGCATTCTGCGTGCCTGCCGCGAGCTGGGCATTGAGTCCGTCGCGGTGTACTCAGAGGCGGATCGCAATGCCCTGCACGTGCGCTACGCGGATGAAGCCTACTTGCTTGGACCGGCGCCGTCACGCGAGTCCTACCTGCGTGCCGACAAGATCATCGACATCGCCCGGAAGTGCGGCGCAGATGCGATCCATCCCGGCTACGGATTTTTGGCGGAGCGCGAGTCGTTCGCAGCCGCATGCGCCGACGCGGGCATCGTGTTCATCGGCCCGAAGCCATCCGCCATTGCGGCAATGGGCGACAAGATGGTCGCCCGCGAAACGGTGATGGCCGCGGGCGTGCCGATCGTTCCTGGCACCGAGGGCACCGGAAGCCTGACCGACGATGAATTGCTGGCTACCGCGCCAAAGATCGGCTTCCCCCTGCTCATAAAGGCATCCTCCGGCGGCGGAGGCAAGGGCATGCGCGAGGTGTCAAGCCTCGAGGAAATGCCCTCGCTGCTACCCGCTGCGCGGCGCGAGGCGGAGTCGGCGTTTGGCGACGGCAATGTGTATCTGGAGAAACTCGTCGAAGGCGCCCATCACATTGAGTTCCAGATTCTCGCTGACCAGCATGGGAACGTGATCCATCTGGGCGAGCGGGATTGTTCGCTACAGCGCCGGCATCAGAAATTGATCGAAGAAGCCCCTTCGCCGTTCATGGACGATGCGCTGCGACAGAAGATGGGCAGCGTCGCGCTGAAGGTAGCCAGAGCGGTCGAGTACGTAAGCGCCGGCACGATCGAGTTCCTAGTGGATAGGGACAAGAATTTCTACTTCCTGGAAATGAACACGCGGCTGCAGGTTGAGCATCCGGTTACGGAGGTGGTAACCGGCGTGGACATCGTGGCCGAACAGATACGCATCGCCCGCGGTCGTCAACTCAGCTACAAACAGAAGGACATCCGGATACGTGGACATGCACTGGAATGCCGGATCAATGCCGAGGATCCTTACAACAACTTCATGCCGTCGACCGGCCGGATCACCCACAGCCTGCCCCCCACCGGTCCCGGGGTACGCGTGGACACGGGCATCTATCCCGGCTTTGAGATCACGCCGTACTACGATCCGATGATCGCGAAGCTGATCGTGTGGGGAGAGACGCGCGGACAGGCGATCCTGCGCATGCGGCGCGCACTGGAGGAGTATCGGATCGTCGGCGTGCGGACAAACATCCCGTTCCACCAAATGATGATGGATTCCCACCGCTTCATGGGTGGGCAGTACGACACGCGCTTCATCGAGGAACGCTTCTCGCCTCCGGAGTCACCCAGCAAACTCGAAACCTACCATCCCGAGATCGCCGCGGTATTTGCCACGCTGGTGGCCCATGACGCCTTCCAGCGATCGGCCGAGTTCGTGACACATAACGAGCGTGACACCAGCAACTGGAAGTGGATGGGTCGCTGGGAGCGGATGCGCCACTAGGAGACCGCCCGTGAGATACATAACAACGATCGGAGAGACCGAATTCACTGTTGAGGTTCTCGACAAGCGCCACGTGAGTGTCAACGGGAAGGTGATGGAGGTCGACTTCGAGAACATCAGCGGTCAGCCTGTGTACTCCATGGTGATAGATGGGAAGTCCTACGAGGCCTACGTCTATGAGGTGGAGGATGAGTGGCAGGTGCTGCTCCTGGGGCAGGAGTACCCCATCAAAGTTCAGGACGAGCGCGAGAAGCGATTCGGGACCGCCGCCGGTGGCACCGTTGCCGAGTCGGGCGAGTTCCACCTCAAAGCGCCAATGCCGGGCCGCGTGGTAGCGGTCGCGGTGCAACCGGACCAGGAAGTGGCAAAGGGAGACGTCCTGGTGATACTCGAGTCGATGAAGATGCAAAACGAACTACGATCACCGCGGGCTGGCAAGGTGACGCGCGTCCGAGTGAAGGCGGGCGAGACCGTGGAGCAGCGCCAGACCCTCGTCACGATCTCCTAAAGGCAGGCGATGGCCGAGGCTGGTCGCGAGACAGAGGTCAAGTTTTTTATCCGACGCCTCTCAATCCTGCCAGGACGGATAGAGGCCCTCGGCGGGCGTCTGCTCACCCCCCGCACCCACGAGATGAATCTCAGATTTGACACGGTAGACAACGCATTGGGGCGGAGCGGATGCGCGCTGCGACTCCGCCGGGATACCGCGATCCACCTTACGTTCAAGGGCCCGAGCACCTTCCAGGACGGCGTCCGCACACGCGACGAGTTCGAAATCACCGTGGGAGACTTCGACTTAACGCGGCGTCTTCTGCAGGCACTTGGCTACGTGGATGTCTTCGAATATGAGAAGTACCGCAGCACGTATCGGTTAAGCGAGGCCGAGATCATGTTGGACGAGCTCCCCTTCGGCGATCTTGTCGAAATCGAGGGCAGATTCGACACACTCAAGCCCGCTGCAGATCAGCTCGGCCTGGACTGGAGCGCGGCCATCACGGAAAGCTACCATGCCTTGTTCGAGCGCCTGCGGCTTGCGGCCAACCTCTCATTTCGAGACCTGACCTTCGCCAATTTTGAGAGCAGGCTGCAGCGCATCACCGATCTCGGCATCCAACCTGCCGATCGCTAGCGGTTCGGAGCCTTTGTGTTCCAATCTCGGGCTTCTGTTCACACACATTACTTCCATCACTTGACTTCCACCTCGGCACGACCATAGACTAAGGCAACGTGGCTGTTGGCTTTCTGGCAGGTCTGGCGCTTCTTGATTCTCGGAGGATGAGATGAACATACTGATCCTGGGTGGTTACGGCCAGACCGGAAGACCGTTGGCCAGGCATCTTCTGGCACGTACCGAACACCGACTGATCCTTGCCGGTCGGCACATGGACAAGGCCAAGGAGTTCGCGGACTCGCTCGCCGACCAGAGGGTCGTGCCACTGGAGGTTGACGCGCGGGATGCACCGTCGCTAAAGCGGGCTCTGCGGGACGTGAACTTGGTGCTTGTGGCCTGCCCTACCAGCGATCAAACTGAGGTGATCGTCGGCGCCACCCTGGAAGCCGGGATCGACTATCTCGACGTCCAGCTGTCAGAGAGAAAGCTCGAAATCCTACGCAGCCACGAAGGCGAGATGCTGGCGAGGGGTTTGTGCTTCATCACCGAGGCCGGCTACCACCCGGGACTTCCGTCTGCGCTGGTCCGCTACGCGGCTGCGCAGGTGGATCGCATCGAGTCTGCCGTAGTCTCCTGCTTCTTAAACATGCGGGGCGATGTGCCCTATACCGAAGCCGTGGATGAGCTGATGGAGATTTTTGTTCACTACCGCACCGAGGTGTTCAAGAATGGCAGCTGGAGCAGTCCCGGCGCATACGAGCTGCGCAAGGTGGATTTCGGCTCGAGGATCGGTCGGCGCAGCTGCTATTCGTGGCTCCTCGAGGAGCTTCGAAACCTGCCCGAAATGTACCCGTCGCTCAGGGAGACCGGCCTGTACATCGCCAGCACCGGCTGGCTCCTGGACGTCCTAACTATGGTCCTGTTCCTTGGGCTCAAGATATTCCCGCAGAGCCGCCGTCCACTGGGTCGGATGCTGTGGTGGTGCATGACGAATGTGTCCCCTCCGCCATATGGCGTGGTGTTGCAGGTCGAGGGCGATGGGGAAAAAGATGGCAGGCGGGTGCATCACCTCTTGCGACTTGCACACCGCGACGGATATGAGTTCACTGCAATCCCGGTAGCTGCGTTGCTCATGCAATATAATGAGATTCGCCGTCCGGGTCTGCACCTCATGGGCCACCTGTGCGAGCCGCTGCGCCTGGTGGCAGACATGCAGGCTATGGGGATCGAGCGGACCGAGCCCGCTGTTCAGCGGCCTGAAGCCTCAAGTGAAGGAGGTGCCGTATGACTGGCAAGCGCGTCGGCAAAGTGACCCACTACTTCGATCACCTCAGCGTAGCGGTCCTGGCGCTGACCGACGGCATACGCGTTGGAGACACCCTGCATTTTCTCGGTCATTCAACGGATTTCAAGCAGGAGATGACTTCAATACAGATCGAACACAAGGCCGTCGATACGGCCAAGCCGGGCGAGGACGTGGCCGTGAAGGTCATCCAACGCGTACACCCCAACGACGCGGTCTTCAAGGTTGAGGGCGAGTAGTCTCAGGGAGCTGTGCGTTCCCCAGGGCCGTCGGCGTTGTCCAGCCTTGCCCCGCGCATGGCCAGGGCAGTGAGGTGGTCCAGCAAGGGACGCATTTCAACCGGAACTGCAGATTCCGCCAGCACGACCGCGTTGCGCCCCCAGATCTGCGACTCGATCGTCAGACGATATTCGAATCGATCGGGTGCGGGCGCTGCACCGGAGAATCCCTGCACCAGCTCGAAGAACCCGGCTCCTTCAACCAGCTTCGCAATGTGGAAGGCTTCGTCGACGGGCAGGCTTTCAGTATCCAGCATCAGAGCAAGCCGCATCCCCGCAACACCGCCGCTGCGATCGAAGTCGATCTTCATCGCGGTACCTCTTTCTGGTTCGTCTAACCTGCGACCGGACGGCGAATCAGCGCGCGTAGCGCCGTCAGCGGCACTACTGAGCATCCGCTGGGATTGGGCTGCGCTTGGGATTGGGCTCCAATCGTGATGCCCACGCTCTCCCAACCATACTGCACGGCCTGCTGTTCGTCACTCCCCCCTCCGTACAGTTCCCCCGCCACCTGAAAAGTCAGATCCGCGGCGCCCTGGAAGTCAGTGTTGCTCGGAAATCTGTCACGTCCCGCCGCGTACCAGATCTTGCCGGCTTTCTCCCAGGCATAGCCGCCCATGGCGACGGCGATCAGGAAGAAGGCATGGTTCGGGATGCCCGAATTGACGTGCACACCGCCGTTGTCCTCCAGCGTTACCACGTAGTCCCGCATGTGCGCGGGTTGGGGATCCTTGCCCAGTATGGGATCATCGTATGCTGTGCCGGGCTCCTTCATTGAGCGCAGGGCCACGCCGTTGACCTTGGTCGTGAACAATCCCTGCCCCACCAGCCAATCCGCCTCCGAGGCCGCCTGGCCGCGCTGCTTCTGCTTCACCAGCGACCCGAAGACATCGGAATAGGACTCGCTCAAAGCCCCGGATTGACTGCTGTAGTTGAGATTTGATGTGTACTGTGTCACGCCGTGAGTCAGTTCGTGTCCAATGACGTCCAGGGCCGCAGTGAACCGATTGAACAACTCCCCGTCGCCGTCGCCATACACCATCTGCTTGCCGTCCCAGAAGGCGTTGTCGTAAGCTCGCTCATAGTGCACCGTGGATTCCAACGCCATCCCGCTACCATCGAGTGAGTCGCGTTCATAGGCCTGCCAGAACAGGTCGTACGTAGAACCGGCGCCGTCATAGGCTTCGTTCACGGCGGGATCCGCGGAGGGCGGATCACCCTCCTGCCTCACAAGGCGCCCCGGAAGGGCGGGCCCATTTTCCGCGGTATAGACCCGTCGCAGCTTCACCGCGGCCAGCGTCGCCGCTTCTACCTTCGCACCCGGGATCACCAGGGCCTGCCTTCTGCTCCGCATGCGCGCCGTGCCGACGATGGAAGCCAGCGCCGCGCGCTGCCGGGCGCCGGAGCTATTGGAACAGATGCTTTTCAGCATGTATGGAGGCAGGATGCAGTGAAGTGGATGGCGCCCTGTCACGGTGCAGTCCTCAAACTGGAGGTCTCGTTGTATAGCTTGTGCCGGGGGTGTCATAGAGCTTCTCGACGACCTGATCATCACCAAGCCACGCGAGGCCCCTCGCCTTGGCTTCGACCTGCAGCAGTCTTGGCAGCATCCTCTCAAGCTGTCCCGGATCCCCCGAGGTGAAGAACTCGACCTGCGGACGGCCATCCTGCCCACGCCGCACTCCGTTTGTCTCGAGCAGGTGCATCGCCTGCCGCGCCACCGCCGGCGCTGGGTCGATGACACGCACCTTGTCTCCGACAATCTCCTGAATCAGTGGGATGACAAAGGGAAAGTGGGTGCAGGCAAGAACTACGGTGTCGATCCCCTGCGCAAGCATCGGAGCAAGCGCGGAGTGCAGGATGGTGCGCGTCTGAGATCCCTCAAGATCACCAGCCTCGATACGCTCCACAAGCCCCGGGCAGGTATCCTGCAGCAATGTCACGCCCGTGGCAAAGCGCTCGACAACGGACGCAAAGAGCGCCCCCTGGAATGTCGCGGGGGTGGCGAGCACACCCACCACGCCCGTTTGCGTTTTCTCGGCAGCGGGTTTCACCGCCGGCTCCATTCCAACAAACGGAATATCCGAGAAGGTCGCACGGAGATGCGTCAGGGCCGCGGCCGAAGCCGAATTGCAGGCAACCACCACGATCTTGGCGCCCTTGCCCTGCAGAAAACGAACGATGCCTTCGGAGAACCGCCGGACCTGTTCGAGGGAGCGCGGGCCGTAAGGTACATGGGCCTGATCGGCCACGTACACAAGGGACTCATCCGGCATCTGCGCCATCAGGGAGCGCATCACCGAGAGGCCTCCCACGCCGGAATCAAAGACGCCTACGGGCGCTTGTGGATTCGGAGGGTTCACGCGCCCTCGCAAGTCAACGCGGCAGCCTGGTAGCCTCCACGAAGCGCTTGAATAGATTGATGGTCGATCGCTCGTGTGTCAACCACTCTGGATGCCATTGTACCGCCAGACCAAAGGGGTGGTCCGATACCTCAACAGCCTCCACCAGTCCGTCCGAGGTGCGGCCGGCAACGCGCAAGCCCGGCGCGATCGCCTTGAGACCTTGATGGTGATGGCTGTTTACCTCGGGGACGGTCTCGCCGAGAATGCCGGCAAGGCGGGTTGCGCCCTCGATCATCGCCTCGTGCGCCAGAACTGTGCGTTCGTTCCCCGGCCGATCGTGGTTGATGGAGGCACCGGGCTCCGCACGCAGGTCCGGATACAGCGTCCCTCCGAGGCCCACATTGAGCAGCTGGCAGCCCCGGCAGATGCCGAGGAAAGGCCTCCGTGCCGCCTTAGCCATATGCAGTAGATCCAGTTCAAGTTCATCACGCGGTGCATCCACACCTACCAGGCGGCCGCGATACTCGGCACCGTACTGGCGGGGTTCGATGTCTCCGCCACCGGAGAACAGGATGCCATCGAGACGGGGGAAAAGCTCCTGGCGGGAGGCTGCATCCAGCAGCGACGGGATCAGGACCGGCACAGCGCCGGCATCCGCTAAGGCGCGGGAGATTGCGTCGGTGAGTTCCGTGATGGCTTGGTCATAGCGGTTATCGACGTGGTTGCAGATTATTCCGATCAGAGGTTGCATTTCTTGGGCAAAACAATAAGGACGCAGTCGCCTGCGTCCTTATCTTCCTGCTAATCGAACTTCTGCTTGAGTCTTGCGGATTTGCCCGTGCGGCCGCGCATGAAGTAGAGCTGCGCCCGGCGCACCTGGTTGTGCCGCTCCACAACCACCTTCTCGAGCCGCGGTGACCGCAGCAGGAACGTGCGCTCCACACCCACGCCATTGGAGGCCATGCGGCGGACGGTGAGAGAGGCCTCGTTTCCGCCCTTGCGCATGCGGATTACCGTGCCCCGAAACTCCTGGATGCGTTCACGATCGCCTTCCTTGATGCGGACGTGCACGTTCACGGTGTCGCCAGCCCGCATGTCGGGGATGTTCTCGTTCTTCTTGGCCTCTACGGCCTTCAGTAGGTCTGCCATGACTGTTCTTTCTTCCTAGTGTATCTAGAGTCGCTCTCTTGCGCAACTTGAAATTATAGCATCAGGTTTCACCGCCGGCAAGGCCGGATCCGCAGATCCCCGCCGACCCGAGCCGGCTCAATCGTACCGCCTGAACGCCAGGACCGCGTTGTGGCCGCCAAAGCCAAATGCGTTGCTCAGCGCAAAATCCACCCTGGCATCGCGAGATTGGTTCGGAATAACATCCAGGTCGCACTCGGGATCCGGCGTCTGGTAGTGGATCGTGGGAGGCAGGATTCCGTCCCGGATCGCCAGGGTACAGAATATCGCCTCCAGCGCCCCTGTTGCGCCCATCATGTGGCCTGTCATCGACTTGGTCGAGGAGACCGGAATACTCTTCGCCAGAGCCCCCAGCGCACCTTTGATCGCCCTTGCCTCGGAGACGTCGTTTAACTGCGTGGCCGTGCCATGAGCATTGATGTAGTCCACGTCTTCCGCATTGGCCCGGGCCGATGAAAGCGCCTGCCGAATGGCGGCGCTTCCGCCCTCGCCGGTTTCGTGTGGCGCCGTAACATGGAAGGCGTCCGCCGTGGATCCGTAGCCGGCAAGCTCGGCATAGATCCTGGCCCCGCGCTGCCGTGCACGGGACTCGCACTCAAGGACAAGCACCGCAGCGCCTTCGCCCATGACCAGTCCATCCCGGTTCTTATCGAAGGGCGCCGGCGTCATGCTGTAATCATCGTTCCGGTGTGACATCGCGCCCAAACGATCGAAAGCAGCGACCCCCGTTGAAACGATCGTAGAATCGGAGCCGCCTGCAAGGGCAACGTCGATCATCTGCGACTGGAGCATCATCAGCGCCATGCCGATCCCATCCGCGCCAGAGGCGCAGGCCGAGGCCACCGAGAAACATGGTCCCTTGATGCCGTGATCGATCGCGATCAGTCCCGAGGCCCCATTGGCCATAAGCATCGGAATCATGAACGGGCTGACCCGCCGAGGCCCATCCCGGTGAATGGTCAACACGCCATCCTCAAGCGCCCTCAGGCCTCCGATGGCCGATGAAACCACAACCCCAATCCGACTTGCATTGTCCTCTGTGATGTCAAGGCCGGCGGAAGCCACAGCTTCGGTGGCTGCCACAGACGCCAGCAGCTCGAAGCGGTCACGGCGCCGCGCCTCACGAGTTTCAAGTACGTGCGTGGGGTCAAAGCCCTTCACCTCAGCCGCGATGTGGACTTGGAGGTTGGCATGATCAAACTGCGTGATCGGCCCCACACCCGACACGCCCTCGGTCACATTCTTCCAGCTGTCTTCGACGTTCAGACCAAGCGGGTTGACCGTCCCCATGCCTGTAATGACGATACGCTCCATCAACCCTGCTGGCTCGCTTTCCATTTGTATCCTGAGCCGGTCAGCACAACCACCACCGGATCGGGCAGCCTCGGCAACAACGTGCGCAGCCCCTCCCACACGAGGGCCGAGGTGGGCTCTACATAGAACCCCAGTCGAGCTAGGGAGTCACGCCCCGGGAGGATGTCCCCTTCGTCGACTGCCACGAACCGGCCTCCGGAATCCTGCACGATCCGAGTCACGGCGTCCATGCGCAGGGGGGACCTCACGCGCACGCCCTCCGCGACTGTCGAGGCCTCGGTCACAAAGCCTAGCCCGGTCACGCCGATCTCCGAGTAGGCTACCAGCGGCGCGCACGCGGCAGCCTGTATGCCGATCAGCACAGGCACCTTCCCGATGACGCCTGCTTCCTGCATAGCTCGAAAGCCGCGACCCATGCCAAGGATCAGGCCGCCCTGCCCCGCGGGCGCCAAGACCGCGCCCGGAGGCCCGGGAAGCTGATCCACGATCTCAAACGCTGTGGTTGCGTACCCGGCCAAGTTGTGGGGCAAGTAGGTATGGCTGGCGTATACTGCGCCAGCATCCGCTGTCTGCTGGGCTGCAATGGCGGCCTCGGACCTTGCCCCCGGCACGGACACGACCTCGGCGCCGTATCTGCCGATCTGCACCCGCTTTGGCCCTGAGGCGGACTCTGGAACAAACACCCGGGCACGTATCCCTGCGCGAGCCGCGTAGGCAGCAAATGAGGCGCCCGCGTTGCCTGACGAGTCTTCTACCGCCCACACGACCCCGCGCGAAACGAGAAAGGAGACCAGCGCGGCGCTGCCACGATCTTTGAATGAGCCGGTCGGATTCGCGTACTCGCACTTGAAGTGGATCCGCCGATGATCGAACCTCGCCTCCACGAGCGGGGTTTGACCCTCACCCAGGGAGACACGATCACCGGCTGGCTGCAGCGTGCGCCAATAGCGCCAGATGCCCAGTTGGTCCGGATCCGGATTGGTCCAGGTTAGAGGCTCGATGTCATCGAAAATGCCCCCACAGTGTGCGCAATGATAGGGCGCTCCCAAATCGGGGTACGGTCGCCCGCAATTCTGGCAGACAACCTTCATCACTCACCCGGCTTGGGAATGTAGCCGCCTTCGACCCACCACTCCCCGTCCGGTCCGGCTTCCTTCTTCCAGACCGGCACGATCTCCTTTAGCCTGTCGATACCGTAGCGCGCCGCGTCGAAAACGCCATCATCCCGATGCGCCGCCGTGCACGCAATCAGCACCGTTGGTGTCTGGGGTTCGAGCCTTCCGACTCGCTGCACGATCGCAATTCCCTCCACGACCGGCCAGCGTTCCCGGATCTCGTCGGCGACCTGCTTCATCTTGGCCTCAGCCATTGGCTTGTAAGCCTCGTATTCCAGGAAGAGCGTCTTGTGCGCCGGCTCCCGTCCTGTAACCTCCCGCACCATGCCGATGAAGATCGCCGCCGCGCCTGTGGTGGGCAAAGTGATCTTCGCCAACAGGTCGTTCAGCTCGATCTTGGCCTCTGTGAGCAGGTAGATCGTGGGCGATGACATGAGAACCGGGTTCGAACCTAGTCACTAATCGGGTTGTGCGGCGAAGGACCTTGTAGGGACTCTAGCCCCCACTGACGGGCGGAAATAGCGCAACCTCCCCATTCGCGGGAATCACAGCCTCGTCGAAGGCAAACTCACGATTGATGGAGACGACCACCGTCTTCAACGATTCGCGCAATTCGGGGTAGTCGCGGCTCAGCTGCTCTCGCAAGCCTCGCACGTCCATGTCCTCAGGAATGTCAAGCTCCAGCGACTTCCTGCCCGCCCGCTGGCGCAGCGTGGCAAAGAACATGACCTTGATCCTATTCATTGACAACGTCTCCCGACCGACCGCCGTGTTTCTCCACCAGACGGATGTTGCCAATGCGCATTGTCTTTTCTGCCGCCTTTGCCATGTCGTAGACCGTGAGGGCTGCGACTGACACGGCCGTCAACGCTTCCATCTCGACGCCGGTTTTGCCCGTGGCCTTTGCGGTCGCAGTGATGACCACCCCGGGGAGCGCATCATCCAATGCGAGCTCAACATCGATGTGCGACAGGGCCAGGGGATGGCACAGTGGCACCAACTCCCAGGTCTTCTTTGCAGCCATCACGCCGGAAAGCTCGGCGACGGCAAGAACATCGCCTTTCTGCAGCTGCCCGTCCCGGATGAGCCCAAGGGTGGCCCTTTCCATTCTGACCTCGCCCTTGGCCACCGCAACGCGTACCGTGTCGGCCTTCTCACTGATGTCAACCATCCGGGCACGTCCGGTTGAGTCGATGTGCGATAGTTTGCCTGCCATTTTGTCGATTATACCCGTGGCAGTACATCGGATCTTGGCGCAGGGTGTGATGCGAGGCACAGCGCAGGAGACCGCAGATCCTGTGCGCAGAGGGTCGGCTGCAACGGCTGACCGACATCGCGCTGATATAATCGGCAACGCCATGCAGAATCCCCTTGGGCCGCGCACCGACTACAAGGTCCACATCCCGGTCTATGAAGGACCGCTCGATCTGCTTCTTGACTTGATCGAGCGGGCAGAGCTCGACATCACTGCGGTTTCGCTGGCCATGGTGACGGACCAGTACCTGGTCTACATGCATAGCCTTGAGCAGGCCAATGCAGGTGACATGTCGGCATTCCTGATCATCGCGGCGCGCCTGCTGCAGATCAAGTCAGAGGCCCTTCTTCCACGACCTCCACAACGCGAGCCGGGTGAGGAGGACATTGGCGAGTCCCTTGTTGATCAGCTCAGGCTCTATAAGCGCATCAAGGAGATCGGCGCCTGGCTTGAGGGACGTCAACAGGCGCATATGGCAACATATCTTCGGGTTGCACCGCCGCCCAAGCTTGCAGCAAGATTCGATCCCTCAGCGCTGACACTCGAGATGCTGATGGCTGCCGCGGAGAGCGTGTTCTCACGAACAGCGGACAAGGAACCGCTGGGGAGTATCATCGCCGCCCCAACTGTGACGATTCGCGAGAAGATCGACCTCATCACCCGAACGCTCAGGCAGCTGCAGCGTGCATCGTTCCGCGGCCTTATCGCCGACAAGGCAACGAGGCTCGAGGTGGTTGTTACCTTTCTTGCGCTGCTGGAACTTATCAAGCGTTACCGCGTTCAGGTGCAGCAGAACGCCCTCTTCAGTGACATCGAGATCGAGCAGCTTGAGGACTGGAGAGAAGGCGAAGACATCGAACTGGAGTTCGAGTAATTCGCGCGGGCTCTGGCCGGCCGTAGTCGCTGACACCGACCCTGAAGGACAACGCAGCATATCTCGAGCTCTGCAGGAGGACCTCAACATTCACTCCAAGCCCTTCGGCCTGCTGGCGCTCGGTTTCCTGGCGGCGATCTCTGCCTGCAGCACCGTTCAAATTCCGGGTACCTCCCCAGCCGATATTGCCACCATCGTCGCAGCCACTCAACGCGCCGCGCCGACATGGACGCCATCGCCGACTTTGCAGCCGACCGACACCGGCACGCCGGCAGTCACACCCACGCCGGTGCTCGGCACGCCGGTGGCGCCCACACGCATTGGCTTATTGAACGGCGCGTCCTCAGCCGTCATCAATGGTCGCATAGTGCCCGGTGAGACTCAGGCATATGCTATTCGCGGCCGCCAGGCGCAGCCAATGCTGGTGCATCTGGATTCCCCCACGGGCGATGCATCCTTTTCAATGATGTCAGAGGGGGGAACCTTCTTCGTAAGGCCCGGCACTTTCACCTCTTGGCAAGGGACTCTTCCAAAGACGGGCGATTACTACCTCGGAGTCCACGGTGGTTCCGCGCCGACCACCTACAATCTCTCCGTCCAACTAGTGACACGCATCAACTTCAAAGAAGGCGCATCAGCCGCGACCGTGAGCGGCAATGCCCCGGAAGGATCGATAGCGACCTACAGTGTCTTCGGGGAGGAGAAAGAGCGTCTCGTCGTGACGCTGTCGGGAGCAGGCCGCATGGCCGCTCTCAGCATCCTTGGGTTTGCCAATGGCCACTCGTACCTGTCCGCGTCTGCTCAGAAGACCACGTTCACCTTCACATTGCCGGTCACTCAGGACTACATCATCGAGATCGTTCCGAAGCCTGGCAAGACGATCGACTATATTCTTGATGTCCAGGCTGAGTGACCGCGCAAGCCGCAAACGGGCACTCTGAACACCCCCGCATTGGCACCCACCAGTCCACCAAGAACGTCTGCGGAATCACGTGGCTGGTGAGAATTCGCCTTGCAGCGTGCAGTGGACTGCAGGGCGAGGGTTTTATGTTGGTTTACAACGGGATTAATAATGAATGTAATGGCTACACGCAGTGCGTCCTTTTTGCTACACAATCAGGCCCGGGCGGTCACGTGCGCCGAACATGGTGAGGTGGCAAGGCAGGCCCGCCGGCGTTTCTTGAAGATTTCACTGCAGTGATCTTTGGCCTGCCGGATCTTAGTCAGACAGATTTCGAGAGCCAGTGGTTCACCCAGGAATTGCCTTCCCAGCCTGGAATCAAAGAGGCTCTCGTTGGACGAGAGCCTCTTGGTGTTCTACGCCTTCTTTTCCTGATCCTTGGGAGGTTCGGGCTCACCACCTTCGGATTTGCCGCTTAGCCCATCGCGGAAATTACGTATGCCCTTGCCAAGCTCAGACGCCACCTTCCCGATCCGACCCGGCCCAAAGAGCAGCACGATGATAACGAAGATTATCAGCAGCTCAGGTATACCGAAATCACGAAAGAAGGGCATTTTTTCTCCTTGGATTCGACTTTACCACAGTCCGCAGAAACCTGCCATCGAGACCGCCGGATCATGGCGCCGTGCCCCTAGGAGTTGCGTCCCCAGATCAGGCCCTCAATGAATCGCATGATGCGCAGCAGAAGCGAGCGCAAACGCGCCCAGGTCTGATAGCGCTCGGCGTGTACAGGCCGCTCGAGTGGCAGCGGGCCGGTCCATTCGGCAGCAAGCGCGCCCCATGTAAGGCCGGCACCAAATCCAACCAGCACGATGCGATCCCCTTTCTTGAGCAGCCCCTTTTCATGGGCTTCGACCGTGGCTATGGGAATCGATGCCGTGGAGGTATTCCCATAACGGTCTACATTGATCACAAAGCGATCAAGCGGAAGCTTCAGGTACTTTGCCGCCGTCTCAATGATGCGGTAGTTTGCCTGGTGAGGGATGATCCACTGGACATCCTCAGTGGTGAGACCGGCCAGCTCCAGGGCCTCCCGCGCAGCGCGCCCCATCACGCGCGTGGCAAAGCGAAATACCTCCCGTCCGTCCATGTGGATGAAGTGCCTGCCTTCACGCAGAGTCTGTTCGCTCGCGGGGTATCGGCTTCCCCCTCCCGGGAGTGAGATCAGGTCCGCTCCGGATCCATCCGAATGCATGACGGCGGATAATACTCCTCCGGGAAGCTCACTCGCCTGCAGCACAAAAGCGCCCGCACCGTCGCCAAACAGGATGCATGTCTTGCGATCCTCCCAGTCGACGAAACGTGAAAGGTTCTCGGTGCCGATGACCAGCGCGTTGCGGATCGATCCGCTGCGGATGGCCTGTGCAGCCATATTGGTGGCGAAGATGAATCCCGTGCAGGCAGCTGAAAGATCAAACGCGCCCGCTTTGGTCGCACCAAGCTGATCCTGGATCAGGCAGGCCGTCGCCGGGAAGATGTATTCCGGGCTGGAGGTGGCACAGATGATCAGATCAATGTCAGTCGGCTTCAGGTTGGCGATGTTCAGCGCACGTATGGAGGCTTTCACGGCCAGCGCGGAGGGATACTCCCGGTCTCCTGCAATGCGCCGTTCGCGGATGCCGGTCATTTCCACAATCCACTTGTCACTGGTATCGACGCGCTGAGCCAGTTCCTCGTTGGTCAGCACGGTGTCGGGAACCGCCATCCCCCACCCCGTGATATGTGCGTTTGGCATCTGGGATCCTTCTTTGAGACGCCTCCGCAAGCCGCATCGTGCCGGCGCGGTGGCATCCCGGCTCAAGCTGCGTATCTGCTCAGAATCAGGGTGGCGTTATGCCCGCCGAAGCCGAATGAATTCGACATCACATGTAAAGGCTTGGCCTGGCGCGCTGTGTTGGGTACGTAGTCCAAGTCGCACTCTGGATCGGGAAACTCGTAGTTGATGGTAGGCGGAAGAACGCCCTCGTTGAGGACCTTCACACAGATGGCGGCTTCCAGCGAGCCGGAAGCGCCGAGGAGGTGGCCGGTCACTGACTTGGTGCTGGAGATCGGCACGCGATAGGCGTGTTCTCCAAATACGCTCTTCACGGCAAGTGTCTCGCTCTTGTCATTCAGGCGCGTGGACGTGCCGTGCGCGTTGATGTACCCGATGTCACTGGCCTTCAGCCCGGCATCCCGAAGCGCCAGCTGCATCGAGAGCGCAGCCCCCGCGCCGTCTTCAAGCGGTGCTGAAATGTGGAAGGCGTCGTCTGAGGTGCCGTATCCCGTGAACTCGCAGAGGATCGGTACTCCCCGGTGCCGCGCCGATTCCAGCGATTCCAGCACGACCATCGCGGCCCCCTCTCCCATGAGGAAACCATCGCGTTCGCGGTCGAACGGCCTGGAGGCGCGCTCCGGAGCTTCGTTGCGGGTGGAAAGGGCTGTCATGGCATTCAGTCCGGCCATGGCCAGGGGAACAATGGCCGCCTCGGACGATCCGACCAGCATGATGTCCGCTGTGCCGCGTCGAATAATGGCCGCGGCTTCTCCTAGGGCGTTGGTGCCGGTGGCACATGCGGTCGCGATCGACATGTTCGGCCCCCGGGCGCCGGTGCGGATCGCCAATATGCCCGCGGCGCTGTCGGAGATCATCATGGGGATCAGGAAAGGGCTCACCCGATCTGCACCGCGATTCCGCAGCACCTCGTAGTTGCCAGTCATTGTCCCGACGCCACCGATGCCCGTGCCGACGATGATCCCTGTCCGGTCGCGGTTGGCTTCATCGATCTTCAGGTCGGCCTGGGCAATTGCTTCGTCGGCGGCAGCTACCGCAAATTGCACAAAGCGATCCATCCTGCGCGCCTCTCGCGTGCCGAAACGACCCACGCCATCGAAGTCCTTCACTTCGGCGGCGAACCTGGTCTTGTGTGAAGAGGCGTCAAAGTGCGTGATCGGACCGGCGCCCGATCTCCCGCGCAGCACTGCATCCCAGGTCTCAAGCACAGACTGCCCCAATGGACTGATGCAGCCCAGCCCAGTTATGACAACTCTTTTCCTCATCCCGTTCTCCCAAAAAAAGAAAGGACAAGAGGTCGTCTTGTCCTACACATCGGCCTGCAGATATAACACGGGCTGTCTAGTTCCGATGCGTGGGTTCGCTCCGGGCGGGCAGCGTCCGCCACGCCTGCCGCAGGTGCAGCCTGTCATGCTCTGCCATGAAGCCCATTACCTCAAGGAAGTTCGTCGGTCCAAAAATGGCGTGCCGCGCTGGCTTCGCCCATACGTCATCCGTGACCGAGCGCAAACGATCCAGGCTGGCAACGCGTGCCGCGGCAAACTCCCGCACTGAAGACGGCCCGTTTTCGCCAAGGTACCGCCTCTGTTTCGCCCAAACTGCGGCGTCGGGACGCGCCACGAACGGTGCATCGGACTCGAGCAGCGTGGCTATCTGCTGCGCATGGACCTCGCGTTCTGTATCCCGCAGGTGGCACACCAGCTCGATCATGGCCCAATCATCGGGCGACGCCTCGTGCGTCCATTCAGCAGGCGTCAATACAGCCGTAAGACCCTGGAGGACCGCTGGCGTTGCCTCGAGCATTGCTAGGATCGCCTCCTTCGTATTGATGACCGGAGGCTGGAGGGCGCTCTCATTGGCCTGGATCCATTCGCGCAGTTGAAACAGGTCGCCTGAGCGTTCTGCGACTCCATTGCTGCCGCCATTGACGTGAAAGCTGGTCAGGCCCAGACGCTCCGCCGGAAGCAGATCCCGTTCCACGTCATTACCTGCCATGATGGTCGGACGATCGGGCCATCCGAGATGCCCCAGGACCTCGGCGAAGTACGCCGGATGTGTCTTGGTGAAGTGAAATGTTTCAAACGAGGAGATGACCGCAAATTGCCCAGGGTCCAGGCCAGCCCAGCGCACGCGTTCCAGAGTCGCGGCCATGGGGAACACCGGATCCGTCGCCATAGCTACCTGATGGCCGGCGGATAAGGCCCAATCGATCAATTCCTGTGCGCCCGGCTTTCTCTGCGTCGCACGCCCCAGGGTGGGAAAAATACTCCGATAGAACTCATCGATCTCCCCGTGCAGCGAGTCTGCGGGTGTACCCAGCCGCGGATAGAACTCAGCCTCGAAGACCTCCTGCAGGGTGTGCGAGGGGTCGCGGTTGAGCATCATTCGTCTCACACCCGCCTGGAGCGCCGAAAGCATTGTCTCCGCGGGGACTATACCCGCCAGGTGGCCGGCGAGCGCCTTATAGTAGGCGGGCAGGAACACGTCGGTATTGGTTTGCAGCAGCGTGTCGTCAAGATCAAGAAGCAGGGTGATCGGCATATCCGGGTTACCTGGGCGGCAGCGGCGCCAAGGCGCCGCGCACGCAACTCAGTCTTTCACAATGAATTCGGCCGGCAGGGGATGGCATTCACCACACCCGATCTCCGGTTCCGCGACCTCGCGTCCCACCTTCTCACAGCTTGCGGTCACACGCACGCGCCGTTGCAGGCCGGCGCTCAGAGGCCTGGAAACTGCAGCTCGGAAGTGCAGGAATTCGCAGGCATTCGCGCGCAAGATGTCTGGAATCGGGCACGTCTCACATAGATCCCGCCTCCATGGCTGCCCTGACGCCTGGAGCAATCTGCACTCCTCATTGCTACGGCCTCGGAAGTAGTTGCCGTAGAAGTACTTGCATTCTTTGCCAGCTGGCGTTCGCATTCGCGTTGGGAAGGCCTGGCCGGCGATCATCGCCGGCACCGCTGCAGCCAGATCGGCGCGCGGTCTCGTTGTGGGTTCGATGAGAGGACAGGCTCTCGCGATCTAGACCCTGGTCACATACTCGCCGGTGCGAGTATCGACCCGGATGATGTCGCCGACCTTGACGAACTGAGGGCACTGCACCTCGAGGCCGGTTTCGGTCTTGACTTTCTTCGAGACTCCCGTGGCGGTGTCTCCCCGGACCGCCACCTCCGCTTCCTTGACCTCCAGGTCGACCGAGGTGGGCAGCTCCACGTCCAGCGGCTGGCCATTGTAGAACGTCAACTTCACTTCCATGCCGGCCTTCAGGTACAGGGCATGCTCGCCCAGTATCTCCGCCTTGATGGCAGGCTGATCAAAGGTCTCATTGTCCATGAAATGATAGAAAACAGAATCCGTGTACAGGTACTGGACATTATGGAAGTCCAGCCGCGCATCCTGGACCCGATCGCCGGACTGAAAGGTCTTGTCGATATTGGAGCCCGTGAAGAGGTTCCGGGCCTTGATCTTGATCGAGGCATTGCCTCGGCCGGTCTTGTTATGGCTGTACTCGATCACCTTGAAAAGCCCCCCATCCAGTTCAAAGGTGACCCCCTTGCGAAGATCGTTTACATCGATCATGCGTGTTTCCTCAACTTACGTAGATTTCCACCCCGACGGTTCTCAGCTTACCAGGAGGCAGGCGGTATCGCAGGGAAGATCGTGCCACAAATCGCCCGATTATACCGCGGCTTTGGCGTGGCCCGCCTCGGCATCCGGTCTTCCGCGCAGCAGCTGAACCGCATGGTCGAGCGCCGGCAGGATCACCTCCAGGTTCTCCAGCGCGCCCTTGGGGCTGCCGGGGAGATTGACGATGAGAGTGCTGCCGCGGATGCCCGCCCGAGCGCGTGAAAGCATCGCATGTGGTGAGATCGCCAGGCTTGCAGATCGCATGGCCTCCACCAGCCCCGGCGCTTCTCGATGAATGACCGCAAGCGTCGCCTCTGGTGTCACATCCCGAACACCGAAGCCGGTGCCGCCAGTCGTGAGGATCACGTCGGCGACAGCCTCGTCCACCCAGCGCCTCAACCTGTCACGGATGTCCGCCTGCTCATCCTGCACGATCTCCTGCCTGGTGACATCCCAATCCAACGCGGCGACACGGGCCGCGAGGGCCGGGCCGGACGTGTCTTTCCTTTCGCCGCGTGCCGAACGATCAGAGACTACCAATATGGCTACGCGCAAGCGCATTAGACCAAGTCCTTGGCTAATATGTAATCATCCAGCAGGCCCCAGCCGATGCCCTCGTAGTACTTCACGGCGTCCAGGTTATCAGGCCGCACAAGCAAATAGCAGCGAATGCAGCCCTTGTGCCGCAGCCGATCCTCAACCTCTACCATGAGCCTCGAGGCCACGCCCCGGCGCCTGAATGCCAGCGCCACGGCAAGGTGATAGACCATGCCGCGCCTGCCGTCGAAGCCGCCGATGACCGTACCGATGATCTCTGAGCCGGACTCGGCCACCAGGAAAAGATCTGGGTCTCGCTGCAGCTTCTTCAGGACCTCAGCCGGAGCGTCCGATGCTCCAATGCGTACTCCCGCGCCCACCGACTCCCAAAGTTGAATTGCGGCCGAGTAGTCTTCGGGATACTTGAACTGCCGTATGTGGATCGGCGTCATGACGCGCCCGGCAAGTGCGTTCGGAGCAAGCCCATGAATTCGTCGGGCATGAAGGGTTTGAGCAGAAAATCGTCCGCACCGCGCCGCAGGCAGTCCTCTCGGACGTTCAGTCCCGAGATCATCAGGATATACAGGTTCTCGCCAGCCTTGGAGCGCCGAATGCGTTCCACCAGATCAAGACCATTCTGCTTCGCGAAGACCATATCCAGGACCAAAGCATCTGGCGCCAATTGCTCCACGGCAGCGGCCACATCCGCGTCACCGTCCACGGCGGTCACATCATAGCCGTCCATCCTGAGTAGTGTGCCCAGGAGTCCGACCATCGTCTTGTCATCTTCGGCCAGAACGATTCTTGCCATTCACCCTGCTCTTCTTCGCCTGCTTCTTGCGGGCCGCCGTGTGCGTCTTTGCCCCGTGCTGAGGCGCCGCAGGCTCAAGCGCCGCGGCCAGCACATCATCCACGGTCTGCACAAAGACGAACTGCATGGATTCCTTGATCTCGGCCGGCACATCCTCGAGATCAGACTTGTTGCGCTCCGGGAGCACGACCGTCTTGAGTCCGTTTCGATGCGCCGCGAGCACCTTCTCCTTAACGCCCCCGATCGGAAGAACCTGGCCGCGCAGCGTGATCTCGCCCGTCATGCCGAGGTGGGGCTTCACTTTGCGGCCGGAGATCAGCGAGACCAACGCGGTCGCCATGGTCACGCCGGCGGACGGCCCGTCTTTGGGCGACGCACCGGCGGGGATGTGAAGATGCAGATCATGCTTGTCAAAGAATTCCGATGGAATTCCCATTTCCTGCGCACGAGAGCGGACGTATGAGAGGGCTGCCCGGGCGGATTCCTGCATCACGTTCCCAATCGAACCGGTGATCTGGAATCCATGTGAGCCGGGCATCTTGGTGGCTTCGACAAACAGCACGTCGCCGCCGAAAGGTGTGTAGGCCAGGCCTGGAACGATCCCCGGCATCGAGGTGCGCACGTTCAGCTCCTCTGTGCCGTAGAAGATCGGTTTCTCCAGGAATTCCTCAATAAGCGCCAGCGTGATCTCAAATTTCTCCCCCTTGCCCTCTGCGATGCGCGTGCCCGTCTTGCGGCAGATGGCGCCGATCTTGCGCTCCAGGTTTCGAACGCCGGCCTCGCGCGTATACTCGCGGATGATCTTGTGCAGCGACTCGTCGCTGAAGACCACCTCATCGGGCCGCAGCCCGTTTTCACGGATCTGGCGCGGGATCAGGTAGCCCTTGGCGATGGCGATTTTCTCGTTGTCTGTGTAGCCCGAGAGGTAGATGACCTCCATGCGATCGTAAAGCGGTCCCGGGATCGTCTCAGCGGTGTTGCCCGTCGTGATGAAGAACACTTGCGACAGGTCGAATGCCACCTCCAGGTAGTTGTCCCGGAATTCGCTGTTCTGCTCCGGATCCAGCACCTCCAGCAAGGCAGAGGCCGGATCGCCGTGATAGTCAAACGTCAGCTTGTCGACCTCATCCAGCATGAAGATCGGATTCCGTGATTCGATACGTCTCAGGGACTGCAGGACCCGGCCTGGCAGGGCTCCGATATACGTCCTTCGATGCCCGCGGATCTCCGCCTCGTCCCGGACTCCGCCGAGCGAAGCACGGATGAACTTGCGCCCCATCGCCCGAGCGATCGACTGACCCAGTGAGGTCTTGCCAACCCCTGGCGGGCCGATGAAGCACAGGATGATGCCCTCGCGCTCCCGTCGGATCTGGTCCTTGGAGGGTTCCTTGAACTCGTCCTTGCGATCCAGGCGCAGTTTGCGCACCGCCAGGAACTCAAGAATGCGGTCTTTTACGTCCTCAAGGCCATAGTGGTCCGCATTCAAGATCTCGCGTGCGTGTGCGATGTCGAGGTTGTCGTCCGTGGTTTTCGACCAGGGTAGGGTTACCATCCAGTCGAGGTACGTGCGGATCACCCCATACTCGGCGGCGGCGCTGGGCAGGCGTGAGAGCCGGTCAAGTTCCTGGCGCGCCTGCTTATCTGCCTCCGGCGGCATCTTGGCCTCGTCGATCTTCTGCCGAAGCTCCTCGACCTCGGCCGCCTGCTGATCCTTTTCCCCCAGTTCCTTCTGGATCGCTTTCATCTGCTCGCGCAGGTAGTACTCGCGCTGCACCTTCTCGATCTCGCCGCGGGCCTCGTTCTGGATCTTCTGCCCGAGCGTCAGAACTTCGGCCTCGCGCACCAGCAGGCCGATGAGCTTGCGCAGTTTCTCCGTAACCGAATCGATCTCCAGGAGTTCCTGCGCATCCTTCAGCTCAATGCGCTGGAAATTGGCGATCGTGTACACCGTCTGCAGGGGGTTTTCGAGTGACGTGATGGAGTTGACCAGCTCCTCCGGGAAAGAGGGGATCATCTGGGTGATCTGCTGGAACTGGTCGCGCGCATTGCGCGCCAGGGCATCGATCTCCAGACCCTCTTCAACCTTCTCCGGATCCAGTTCGATGCGCGCCTTGAGATAGGGTTCCTCGGAAACGAACTCGACCAGCTTGAAGCGTTCCAGTCCCTGCACCAGAAGCCGCACGGTGCCGTCCGGTGCACGCAGCAATCGGTGGACAGTGGCGATCACGCCCACCTGGTAGAGGTCGTTGGGGCCCGGAGTCTCGAGCTCAGGATTCCTGGACGTGACAAGCCCCACCAGCTTGTCCGCTGCCACGACATCATCGACCAGCTTGATGGACCTTGCCTGACCAACTGTCAGCGGAACGGCTGTCTGCGGGTAGACGACGACGCCACGAAGCGGCAGGATCGGCAGCGTGTCGGGGTACTTCTGCTGACCCGCGGTTGCCTCGGTCTCGGTCGGGGCCTCGTCTTTCTTTCCAATGCCCGACAGGACCGGCCCCACGAGCAGCCTCAGCTCCTCGTCCGACTGGCCCATCCACTCCAGGAGGTCGGCCATGCTGGTTTGCCAGCGCGATGCAGGCATCATCCCTCGATCTTCACGTCGACGCGTTTTGCCTTCGGAAGCCGCACGACCAGAAAACCGTTGCGGTACTCTGCCTTCGAAGTGTCGAGGTCAACCGGACCCGGCAGGCTAACTGCCGTCGAGAATTTGCCGAAATGGATCTCCATCTGGTGATATGCGCGCCGCTCCGTGAGATCCGGCCGTTGACCCGTGACGATCAGTACGCCGTTCTCGTAGACAACCTCGAAATCCGACTCGCGCATACCGCCGATCTCGACGCTAACGACATACTCGTCTGAGGTCTCGAAGAGGTCCGTGGGCGGACTCCATACTCCGGCGGTGACTTGCCATCCGAGGGCGCCGCGCACCTGGCGCCGCCTGTCGACAACTGTCAATGTCTCCGACCTACGAATCACTGTGGGCATTTCTTACTCCTCGGCGAGCACGTCCGACGATCACTGCCGGGCCAAGGGCATGGGCTGCCGTGCGCTGCGCGCACAGCTTCCTCGCCCGACGGCGCGGCCATGCTCAACCAACCAGCGCCTTGCGCGCCGCATCCAGCACCGCGGCGTAGTCCGGCTCGATGCCGTTGTCAGGCATGTAGGCCACATAGGTAAGCCGGCCATCTCTCCCGACAACAAACACCGCGCGCCGCAGTATTCGCCATTCCTTGATCAGCGCTCCATACTTCTCGCCAAACTCAGCATTCATGTGGTCAAAAAGGGTGATCACCCTGCCAACGCCCGCGGCGCCGCACCAGCGCTCCTGCGCGAACGGCAGATCAGTGCTGATCACCTCGATCACAATGTCTTCGCCCAGCCCGGCAGCCTCCTGGTTGAAGCGCCGCGTCTCCAGGTCACACACAGGCGTGTCGAGGGACGGCACCGCCGCCAGGATGCGCACTTTGCCGGCCGTATCCGCCAGGCCGCGCATCGGCGTCCACTCGTTCGTGTGCACGGTGAAATCCGGCGCGACATCGCTAACCTTGACGTCGTTGCCGATGACAGTGGCGTCCTTGCCCCCAACCTTGATCAAGCCCGTTCGTTCGACAGACATAGGTCCCTGCCTCCAGGAAGTTCTAAGATGTGCTGTAGGGTCCACGCGTCTCATGCTGTCTCGTACCTGGCGCCCCTGGCGGGATTCGAACCCACAACCTCCTGCTTAGAAGGCAGTTGCTCTGTCCGTTGAGCTACAGGGGCAAAATACCGTGAAACGCGCCTGCAATCTGCCAAGGCAGTTGCTCATACTACCAAACGCCACGGGCAGTATAAGCCCTCGCCAACTAGCCGTCAACGAGCTTACTGGTTTGCATCGCGCTGGGGGCGCGAGGTCGGATTGGACCTGCTTTTGGAAGTTCTACGTCGTCTCGGACGTCGTGACAGGCGCAGACGGAGATTCCTGCGCCATGGCGCCGAGAGGCCTGAGGCCTCGGTAGACGCGCGGCCCAGCTAGGGTTCTCAGGATCGTTTCGGCGGGCCTGCCAAGCTTCTTCCCAAGCTGCTCAGCGCTCATCGGCTGATTCCCGCTAACAAGCAGCACACGGAATACTGCCTCGACCACCGTCGTGCGCGCGTTCACAAATTCGGGCTGCAGCGCGCAGTGATCCATGAGGGCATGCTGGATCCCATCCACTTGCGTGACTTCGGCATTCTTGGGATCGATCCAGTCGATCCTGGTTTCCTCGGGCAGGTCGGCGAGGCTCTGCTGATGCTCGGCACACAGCAGCGAGCGTAGGAAGACGTGCCAGTCCCTATCGTTCTTCTCCCACCACTTGAAATCAATGTGAAAGGGAGTTTTGGTAGTTGGCTTGAGCAGGCTCATGCGTTCTCTTCCAGCCTGAAGTGCAGATCGCCGACATGCGCGAAGCGCGGCTGGGTCGCCAGCAGCGAGAACAGCGGCGCAGGCGGCACCCGGCGTATGAGATTGATGGCAGCGTAGAGTTCTTGAGCGTGGACGTGACCCTGCGGGTTCACTTTCATCAGCTCGCGCATCACCGCCATGACCTGTTCTTCAAAGGGGCGCTTCTTCTCCCACAGCGGGTCGAGCGCATCGAAGTCGCCGACATAGATCGCCATGCGGTCATTGAATTCTGCAGTGATCGGCTGCTTGAGCATGGCGAAAACCAGGCCGCCATCCGCGCCGACGATCAGCGTGCGGATCCAGTCCTTGGAGGACCGCTGCGTCCTGGCTTCAACAATCACCTCACCCGGCTTCTGACCCTGCCGCACGGAAACCAGGCTGCCGGGTATCAGCTGGTGTGACTTGTACCACTCGCGCAGGCCAAAAGCGTATCCGTGCTCTCGCACGATCCAGGCCGGCATCTTGATGCCGCTGCGCGCGTCGACGAGTGTGAAACAAACGCGCGGCGACTCGTGTGCTGTGGGAAAGAGGGCGCGCGTTCTCTCAGATACTGGAAGTGTCCCGGCGCGCAGGTGCGGATAGATCAAGCTGATCGTGACTTCCTTGACTTCCTTGCCTCCAGCCGCGGCCGGAACGGCTTCACTGAGCTCGTCATCCAGCTGCGCCTCGAGCTTGCGCATGGAATCATCCATCGCTGAAGGATCATGCTCGATCCTCGAGTATTGCAGGAACGATGGGACCTGCCTGACACCCTCCGGCTCCAGCCTGTGCAGGCACCACAGCACCTGTCCCGCGGGTCCGACCTCGTCGAAACGCTCGTCGTCCTGCAGCGCGCGGTTTATCGAGAACTCGGCCAATTTCGGATTGATGCCCGCGGGGAGTTCCACGTCCTTCAACAAAGCGGAGGTGGGCTGCGGCTCGCCCTGCGCCATATCGAGCACGGCCTCAGCCAGATTCAGCTGTCCTTCGCCCACATTGATCAGCAAGCCGCGCGGGAACCACCGCCCTGCAATGTACACCAATGCAGGATCAGCAGCCAAGGCGGCTTCGAGCTTCTCCTGTATTGTAGGCCCATGCTCTTCAATGATGTCGTCGAGTCCGGAACCGGCCAGATCCATGCCCTTCTCCGGCGCCTCGTTCAGAATGTGATCTTCCAGGCCTGCGGCGAACATGCGCTCTGCGCCATTCTCCATCGCCACCGTGATCACATCGAACGCGCCCGCCTCCGGGTTGACGCCGTTCCTGCTGGCTGTCACCCTGCCCCTCTTCCAATCCAGCGCGGGAAACACGAGCTCCTCGCCGGCGGCGTAGCGCTCGCGCGGCAAGTAGGCTCTGCCGGCGGCCTTCCTCTGTTCCTCACGGGCCTGCTGCTCAGCCCTGATCCGCCACGACACAAATACCGGCGTCAGGTCTTCGGCCGTCAGAGGAGTCTCGACCTCCAGTAAATGAGTTTGGAGTGCCTCGAGGTCTTGCTTGTTGATTTGAAGGTTTGCCCAGTATTCCGGGGGAAAGAATTGCACCGGTGCCATCAGATCCTTGCCGCGAGTGGTAGTGTCGGCGTAGTGACTCGCGCGCGAGTTGCGTATGCCTTGCTCAAGGCGCAATAATTATACACTACCGAAGTGCAATGTCATCGTCTGTATGGCAATCATGATCCTCTGCCGGCAGCCCTGAGGCGTCCTACGACCTCAGAGCAGAAAACCCCCTCCTTCCTCCGCCCAAATGTACAAGTGGAGTTGAGAATCTGCCCTCTGTCTGGATTTGGGAGAGTCCGGGAGATAGTCGCCGGGGAAAATTGTCCCCGTGCCTCAACCTCTGGGATCAAGAGGCACCAGAGTCGCGAGGGTTGGTAGAAGAAGGAGTTCTTTGCCACCCGATGTTGCGCTCTATGTGGCGGTTCTTCTTTTGTTGCTTTTTCCACCACCACCAGCTGGTTAGTAGTTGTTGGCTCCGTCTTCAGTAGTTCAGTAGTTTGTGATTCAGTGCTTAATACATCGGGCACTTGCCCACCACTGGCTGCACCACTGGTGGAAAAACCGCACGTGGAGGATTGGGGCAAATCCGCGCGCTTTAAAAGCACATCAGTCATCCTGCGAGGCCAGGGCGGGGCTCTCATAGATCGTGGTTACCCAGCCGAAGGTTCCGTCCACCCGCTGGATCCGCTCTCGGCGTAAGTAGCCGGCTTCGCTCAACTCACGCAGCACGCGGCGGATCTTGTGCTCGCCGGCGGGCCCACGCTTCAGGAGGTCGTGCAGCCGCACCTGCCAGTCGTCCGGCTTCGAAAGCAGGTATCCCATCAGGCCCCGTGCTTCCCAGGAAAGCAGTTCGTCGTTGAATACCGAATTGGCCACCACGAAGTACTTCTCCACCTTCGGCAGCCTGACGATTGTGGACTCCAGGAGCGGTTTCCCACAGCGGCGAGGCGACACTCTACAAGGATAGCACATTTGTTCTAATAGTCAAGTCTATCCCCCGTGCCCTTGACTTTAGCACTTCTGTTCTATACAATCGCGTCATGGTCAAGGGAGAAGGCCGCCCGATCCCAAATGCCCGCCTGCTGCGCCTGGCACAAGTCGGCCTCAAGGCCGTGAGTCGAGCTCGACCACCCGAAGAAAGACGCACCAACTCGGCGTGCGGTTGTCCTTCCACCGGTCTCACGTCCAACGATCAGTCTGAATCCCTTGACGTCAGTTCCACCGAGCAGTATATTGCGATTAATCGGATTAATCATATCTATATGTCCAGAGAGCGTGTTTCACCAGCGATCTCGGAGTTCATGCGCTACCTTGCCGCCCACCCCGAGGCGGAGAGCAGCCTTCCCGCCCTCAGCGGGCTCAGCCGCGAGCTGGGCATCAGCCTTGCTGCGCTGCGTGAGCAGCTGGAGGTAGCGCGCGCTTTGGGTCTCGTCGACGTCAAACCTCGGACCGGCACGCGCCGGCGTCCATTCTCGTTTGCACCGGCAGTTCGCCAAAGCCTCATGTATGCGCTGGCCCTCAATGACGGGCACTTCGATCAATTCGCCGAGCTTCGCAACCATCTGGAAGTCGGATTCTGGGACGAAGCCACGCGCAAGCTCACCACGGAAGACAAAGCTGCATTGAAGGCACTTGTGGCCAGGGCGCGTGAAAAACTGAACGCCGGTACCGTGCAAGTGCCGCATGAGGAGCATCGCGCGCTGCACCTGCTGATCTTCCGTCGGCTGGACAATCCGTTCGTGACCGGCCTGCTGGAAGCCTACTGGGATATGTACGAAGCCGTTGGACTCAACCTGTATTCAGGCGACATTGCCTACCTGAAAGAGGTCTGGGACTATCACGCCCGAATGGTTGACTGCATCTGCTCGGGAGACTATGCGGGTGGACGCGAGGTGCTTGTGGCGCACATGGACCTGCTGGCACAGCGTCCCACGCCGACCGACGCCTCGAGCAAGGCTTTCTGAAGGAGAACGATGACCAGGAAGATCGTAAACGACTTCTCGATCACTTTTGGAACCGTGAACGGCTCCGGAAGCTCGACCGCGAACAACACCATCCTGCGCGCCCTGTTCAAGATGGGCATCCCCGTCTCGGGCAAGAACCTCTTCCCCTCCAATATCCAGGGCCAGCCCACGTGGTACACGATCCGCGTCAGCAAGGACGGTTATCTTGGACGCCGTGAAGACCAGGAGATCGTGGTAGCCATGAATCCGGCCTCGTTCGCTCGCGACCTGGCCGCGGTGGCACCGGGCGGTGCGTTCTACTACGCCGATGACATTAAGCAACCCGTCACACGCAGCGACATCGAGATCTATGCCATGCCGGTGAAGGAGATCCTGCGCAAAGATCCGAGCATCCCCTCGGATTTCCGGGATATGGTCGGCAGCATGGTCTATGTTGGCGTGTTGGCGCAGATGCTCGGCATCGACCTCGAGAAGATCCACGCCGCTCTTGAGTTCCACTTCAGAGGCAAGCAGAAGCCCATCGACATGAACTTCAATACGGTCAAGGCCGGCGCAGAATGGGCAAAGGTGAATCTGGAGAAGCGTGATCCGTTTGCAGTAGAGCCGATGTCCAAGACCGACGGTCTGATCATGGCAGACGGCAACACCGCTGCCGCCATCGGGGCAATCTTCGGCGGCCTGCAGTTTGTGGCCTGGTATCCCATCACGCCCGCCACCACCCTTGCGGAAGCACTCAACGAGTACCTGCCGCAGCTGCGCAAACGCGAGGACGGAAAACACACCTATGCCGTGGTCCAGGCCGAAGACGAACTGGCGGCGATTGGCATGGCCATCGGGGCGGGATGGAGCGGTCTGCGTGCCATGACATCCACCTCCGGGCCCGGCCTGAGCCTGATGAGTGAGTTCGCCGGCCTGGCTTACTACACCGAGGTGCCGTTAGTCGTGTGGGACGTGACGCGGATCGGTCCATCGACCGGATTGCCCACGCGCACCTCCCAGGGTGACGTGACCTTTGTGAACTTCCTCGGCCACGGCGATACACAGCAGGTGGCACTGCTGCCGGGTGGAATCGAGGAGTGCTTCGAGTTTGGCTGGCGCGCCTTCGATATTGCTGAGCAACTCCAGTGGCCCGTCTATGTCCTGAGCGATATGGACATGGGCATGAATCAGTGGATGAGCAAGCCGTTCCAGTACCCGGATGGACCCATGCAGCGCGGCAAGGTCCTTTGGGAGAAGGACCTGGAGGCACTCAAAGGCGATTGGGGCCGATACCTCGACAAAGACGGCGATGGGGTGCCCTATCGCACCGTCCCCGGCAACCGGCATCCGGCCAGCGGGTACTTCCTGCGCGGCACGGGCCATGATGAATACGCCCACTACAACGAGGATGGCCCCGTCTGGCACCGCATGATGCAGCGGCTGAAGAAGAAGTATGAGATGGCCAGGAAGTACGTTCCGGCTCCCGTTGTTCACAAACTACCCGGCGCAAAGGCGGGCATCATCGCCTTTGGTTCAACCGAGGCAGCCGTGCTGGAAGCCCAGCATCAGCTGGCTGTCGAGCATGATCTCAGGACAGATTTCATGCGCGTGCGTGCACTGCCGCTCACGAACGCCGTCAGGGCGTTTTTGGCAGCGCACGACCCGGTATATGTTGTTGAGATGAACCGTGACGGCCAGATGGCGCAGGTGCTCACGCTGGAGTATCCGGAACACGCCACGAAGATCCGGTCTGTGGCCTACGAGGACGGTCTGCCCGCCGCCGCGAAATGGATGCGCGAAGGCATTCTGGCACGACACAAGGCAGCCCACCCACAGCCCAAGGGGAGGCAAGGCACCCGCAGGGCGGCAGCACGCGCAAAGCCCTCTGGAGCCGCCAAGCACCCCGGGGCGGCACCCGCACGGCGAGGCGCGAGCGCATCGAAATCGAAGCGCAAGTAGCCAGTTCATCGAATGAGACGGTCTGATCTTCAAGGACCGCGAGGAGCAACCCCATGAACCAGACAATTCCGTCGACCGGCGCCCCCGCACAGGTGAATGCGGCCGGCCTCACCAAGAATGACTATCGCGGCAGCCCTTCGACCCTGTGCCAGGGTTGCGGCCACAATTCGATCTCCAACCAGATCGTGGCGGCCCTGTACGAGATGAACATCGTTCCGGAGCAGGTCGTGAAGTTCAGCGGCATTGGCTGCTCAAGCAAGGCACCCACCTACTTCCTCAGTCGTTCCTTTGGATTCAACGGGCTGCACGGCCGGATGCCCCCTGTCGCCACCGGCACCCTGTTCGCGGATCACCGGCTCAAGGGCATCGGCTTGTCCGGCGACGGCGATTCGGCCAGCATCGGCATGGGGCAGTTCAAACACGTCATCCGGCGCAATGTGAACATGCTGTACCTCGTCGAGAACAACGGCGTCTACGGCCTGACCAAGGGTCAATTCTCGGCTACGGCCGATGTGGGCCTGACCCTCAAGCACCAGGGCACCAATATGTACATTCCGGTCGATATCTGCCTGGAGGCCCTGGCGTCCAATGCAACCTTCGTGGCGCGCTCCTTCGCCGGGAATCCCAGGCAGGTCAAGGAATTGCTGAAGGCAGGCCTGGCGCACAACGGCACCGCCATGCTGGATATCGTCAGCCCGTGCGTCACCTTCAACAACCAGACCAACGCCTTCCATTCCTACACCTGGGGGAAGGACCACGAGGAGCCGCTGCACGACATCACGTATGTTCCGCCGCGCAGTGAGATCCTGCTTGAGGAGGACCTGAAGGCAGGCGAGGTCCGCGAGGTCGTACTCCACGATGGCTCAGTGTTGATCTTGAAGAACCTAGACAAGGACTACGATCCGACACAGCGCGCCGAGGCCTTTCGCATTCTCGAGGAGGCTCATCGCAATAACTGGCTGGTAACGGGGCTGATCTACGTGGAGCCAAACCGGCCCACCCTGACCGAAATGCACAACCTCGTGGAAACGCCGCTGAACCGGCTAACGGACGCGGACCTACGGCCACCGCGCGAGATGATGGCCAGGGTAAACGACCTGATGTTCTGACCTAGGCCAATGCCAGTATCACCTGGGCGGCAGTGCGCTGGCGAATAGCCTGGCTCTGCCGCCAACGCTTTATACGATGAACGATCACCGACGCGCCGTGGAGCTGTGCCTGCGTGAGGCTGAGTTTGACCTCGTGCGCGCCTCGGGGCCCGGGGGCCAGAATGTGAACAAGGTGGCCACCGCGGTCCAGCTGCGCTTCAATGTGCGCGCCTGCCGGCATCTGGATTCCGAGACCAAGCGACGTCTTATTGAGAAAGCCGGAAGGCGGGCGACTCCAGGGGGCATTATCGTCCTTCACGCGAGTCGCCATCGCACCCAGGCGAGAAACCGCGATGATGCACTGCAGCGCCTCCGCGCGCTGCTGGAGAGTGCGCTCACGCGTCCGAAGAAGCGCCTCCCAACAAAAGCAACCGCCGCTTCCAAAGAGCGGCGGCTGAGGTCCAAGAAGCTCCGCGCGGAGCTCAAACGTACGCGTCGCGAGATCGCGGCATAAGAGCAGCCACCAGCGCCAGGAAAGCCCGGCGCGCAAGTCTCATGGTGTGGGAGTCGGCACGGGGGTGACTTTCGGCCCGGGAGTAGGCGGCGGATTGAACACCTCCAGCCCCGCCGTCGTGAAATTGGGATCCAACGTCAGGTTCCTGACCTCGATCCAGCAGCGGTCATGATAAGTCGGGTTCTCGATCACCAGCCAGCCTACTTTGCTGCCCGCGCCAAGCACGTTCACGACCGTGCCGGCCTTGATTCCGCTGATCACAGGATAGGCGCTGCCTGGCCCCGACCAGCAAAGCGCCGTCGTCTGCACCACTGGCTTTTCTGGGACCATCGTGGCGAAGAGCGTGGCGGTCGCGCTCGGTCGCTCGATCGTTGGAGATAGAGGGATCGGCATGGCCTGCGCGGTTTGTGTACCCGCTAGCGCAGTCTGCAGGGCCGAAACGGTCTCTACAACCATCGTGGCTGCCGCATTGGTGCCGCCCGCGGTCCATGGCAGCGTGCATCCCAGGACAGAACACGCCAGGACAAGCGAACACAACGCGATTCTTGATCGATTGGAATTCATATGACCTGCCGCTTCCCGACAAGCCTGACTTGTCTTCGCGATTATACCAATCGGCTCGCGCCGTCGATCCAGAGTCCCGCTTGACGCCGTGTCAGGAGCCTCCGTCTGAGATCATCTTGAAATGTGATTCTCGTGCCCGCAGGGATACATTGCTGGTGGGCCCGGGGTTCGGCGTCGAAGCACCCCGCCGGGAACCTTCCAGCCGATTTACCGTCTGCAATCTATGGAATAGCGTTAGTTTCGAGAACGGAGGAGAACCATGCCAGCCAGAAAATCGATCGTTCCGACAGTTATCGCCGCAGTCCTGCTCCTGGCCCTCGGCACGCCACAGGCGGCCCTGGCCTCGTCGGAGTGCGGAACGAGCTATATTGTGCAGTGGGGAGACACATTGAGCTCGGTTGCCGGCAAATGCGGCACGAGCGTTTCCGCGCTTCGGTTGGCGAACCCGGATATCGGCTACTGGCTGTACGCCGGACGGACGCTTTGGCTGCCCGGAGCGTACCTGGATGTTGGGGGCAGCTATGACACGTACTATGTTGCCCGCGGCGACACGCTCAAGAAGTTGGCCGCCCGCTTCGGCACCTCAATGGACGCCATCGCCAGCCTCAACGGTATCTGGAACTACAACCTGATCTATGAGGGCCAGCGCCTGCTGATACCGGCTCCCGGGGGGTATCCCCCCTCTGAACCTCCATCCTACCCGCCTCCGACATCGGGAACGTATGTCGTGCAGTGGGGCGACACGATGCGCAAGATCGCCGCGAAGTTCGACATCTCCCTGGGCGATCTGGTCGCAGCCAACCCGCAGGTTGTCAACCCTAATTTAATCTACAGGGGACACGTGATCTACCTTCCTGGCACCGGTTCGCTCTACACCGTGCAGCGAGGTGACACCATGAAGAAGATCGCGGCGCGCTACGGCACGACGCTGGAGAATCTCATTGCTCTCAACCCGCAGATCCGCAACGCCAACTGGATCTACGCCGGGCAGGTCATCCGCATCTGGTGATGCACACCTCCGCAAAAGCAAAACGCCGCCGGCAATGCCGGCGGCGTTTTCACGCATTGAGCCATCGTGAAGGATCACTCACTCGGGATGATGAGCCACATGACGATATATGGCACCAGACCGGGCAATCCCCCGGGGATCAGCAGGATTGCAAAGCCGAGGCGGAACCAGAACGAACTGATGCCGAAGAATTCCGCCAGCCCGCCGCAAACTCCGGCGAGTATACGGTCCTTGCGTGAACGTCGCAACGGTTGACGCTGAACTGTCATTTGCATCTCCTTTCCTTCCAAGCGTATTCGCAAGTATATACGCTGAGTTGTCAGGAAGGTAGCAGGCGCATCGGACGCGCCTGTATAATCGGGAAGCCATGAGCCGTACTACGCTGGGAATCGTGAGCGGTCTTACAGCCGCAAGCATTTGGGGCGGAATGTACGTGGTGAGCAAAGTTGTTCTGGATATCATCCCACCGTTCGCGCTCATCACCACACGGCTGCTGCTCGGGGGCCTGACCCTCTATGTGGTCATCCGATGGCGCGGTCCGCTGAAGATCGCGCCCAGGGATTTCCGGCGCGTGTTCGCCGTGGGAATCATCGGGTACGGCATCTCGCTCGGGCTGCAGTTCATCGGCACCAAGATGTCGACAGCCGCCAACGGCGCGCTCGTCACGTCGGCGACACCGGCATTCGTCCTGGTTTTCGCCTACTTCCTGCTCGGCGAACGCATCAGCGCGGTGCGTATCGTGGCGCTTCTGGTGTCCACCATCGGCGTGCTGGCGGTCATTGATCCGCGCAACGCCGCCCTGGATGCCTCGCTGTTCTGGGGCAATCTGGCGCTGCTGGGCGCGGCACTGACGTGGGCTCTATATTCCGTGTTGATCAGGTGGGTCACACGGGATCTGGACGTACTGGTGGTGAGCCTGGTTGCATTCCTCGGCGGACTGCCAGTATCGGTGCCCGCAGGCCTGGCAGAACTGGCGACGATCGGCACCGAGGAGATCACGGCCTGGGTGGTGGTCGGCGTGCTCTTCTTGGGAATTGTATGCACGGCCCTTGCCATGTACCTGTGGAACAGAGCCTTTGCCCTCGTCGACGCCGGCCGCGTCTCCCTCACCTTCTTCGCCCAACCGGTTGTTGGCGCGTTTCTGGGTTGGCTCTTCTTGAACGAAACAATTACCCCCCTTTTCATTCTTGGGGGGTTGTTGATCGCGATCGGCCTGGTGCTGGCCAGCCGCTGAGCAGCGGGCCACGGAGCTGCCTCCGCGCGCTCGCTATGGTTTGCGCATCTGGATGGGCGTTTGATCGCTGCCCACGGTATAGAGCAGCGCCATGTTCGGCAAACGCACAGCTCCCACAGGATAGCCGCAGATCAAGACGACCTGATCCCCGGGCTGTACGGTCGCCCGCAATGCAGCATCCACGTAACGCAACATCTCCTCGAGAGTGTTCGCGAAGGGCACAAGTTGCGGCCGCACCCCCCAGAAGAATGCCAGCCGGCGGTAGGTCTCCGGCTCAGGCGTGAATCCCAGGATCGGCACGGGCGGCCGGATCTTCGATATCAGCGAGGCAGATTTACCCCTCATCGTGAAGCTTGCCACAGCCGTCACATTCTTGTCGTTGGCGAGGGCGCGGGCGGCGTGCGCCATCGAGGCGGCATCGTCCGTTTCCATGGCATCGGGGAGACCCGACTCCTTTCCCCACTCCATGAAGTGAGATTCTGCCTCGCAGACTATGCGATCCATCATCTGGACGGCTTCGACGGGGTACTTGCCCGAGGCGCTCTCCGCTGAAAGCATCACGGCATCGGTGCCGTCGAACACGGCGTTCGCCACATCCGATGCCTCGGCGCGCGTCGGCAGCCGGTTGCTGACCATGGATTCAAGCATTTGCGTTGCCGTGATCACAAGCCGGCCGCGAGCATTCCCTGCCCGGATAATGCGCTTCTGCAGCGCGGGAACCTGTTCGGGCGGCAGTTCAACTCCAAGGTCACCGCGCGCCACCATTACACCGTCAACTGCATCCAGAATGGCGTCGAGGTCATCGAGCGCCTCGGGTTTCTCGAGCTTTCCGATGAGAAGCGGCAGAGTCGGGCCGGTGAGGAGGCCCTCCATCACCGATCGCACCTTCCTGACATCGGCTGCAGAGCGGACAAATGAGATTGCGACCGCGTCGATCCCCTGCGACATGCCGAACTTCAGGTCCGCCTCATCCTTGCTGGTGAAACCGGCGATCCGCAGGCGGACTCCCGGCAGGTTGATGCCCTTGTGCGAGGAGAGCAAGCCACCCACGGCGACGCGCGCCATGAGCCAGTTGTCGTCCACGGAAACAACCTCCAACGCAAGCCGCCCATCGTCCAGCAGAAGTCGGTCGCCTTCGTGCACACATTCGAAAAGCTCCCGGAAGTCAACAGGGATGACCTGGACCGCTCGGCGAGGGGCCTTGGTGCCTTCGGCGAACAACACCACCTGTTCTCCATCAGCCAGCTGCAGGGGTGTCGGGATCTCCCCCACACGGATCTTCGGTCCCTGAAGATCCTGCAAGATGCCCACGGCGTGCCCTGTCTTTCCCGAGATGCGCCGTATCGCAGTGATGACTTCTGCATGTTCATCATGTGTGCCGTGGGAGAAATTCAGGCGTACAACATTCACTCCCGCCATTACGAGGCGCTCAAGCGTCGGCTCATCCCGGCTGGCCGGACCAACAGTGGCAATGATCTTTGCTCTACGGATCACGGGAACTCCTCTGCAACGCGTCAGTATAGCAGAATCCGGGAGAGGACCGATCCAGACAAAACAATAGCCCGGGATATCCCGGGCTATTCACGTTCCACGAAATACGGCCTACGTGTAGTGCAGTTCCCTGGCCTGTTTCTCAAGGTCCTTGCGAAAGTCGGGATGCGCGACCGAGACCAACTGTTGAACTCGCTGCCGAATGGACTTGCCGTAGAGGGAGGCCACACCATACTCGGTGACCACGTATTGCACGTGGTTTCGACTGGTCGTGACTCCGGCGCCCGGCTTCAGCATGTTCACGATCCTGCTGAGCACAGTTCCGTCGCGCATGATCGCGGTGCTGGGGAGCGCGATGATCGGAATGCCGCCCTTGGACCGCGAAGCACCGTAGACAAAATCCAACTGACCGCCGATGCCGCTGAACATCTTGGGGCCGATGCTGTCGGCGCAGACCTGACCGGTCAGGTCGACCTCAATGGCGGAATTGATGGCCACCATTTTGTCGTTCTGCGCGATCACGAACGGATCGTTCACGTATTCCTGGCGGTGGAAGTCGCACAGCGGGTTGTCGTGCACCCACGAATACAGCATCTGTGTGCCCAGCACGAATCCGACCACGATCTTGCCCGGATGCAGGGTCTTGCGCGCATTGGTAATGACGCCGGCTTCCACGAGGCGCACGACTCCATCCGAGAACATCTCGCTGTGGATCCCGAGGTCTTTCTTGTTTCCAAGAGAGCCCAGCACAGCGTCTGGGATGGCGCCGATTCCCATCTGCAGCGTCGCCCCATCCGGGATAAGCTCCGCGATGAAGCCCGCGATCTTCTTGCTGACCTCGTCTTCCCCCTCGCCTCCCATCGGCAGCTCGGCCACAGGATAGTCCACCGGCACAATATGGTGCAGACGACTCACATGGATGAAGGAGTCGCCCAGTGTGCGCGGCATCTGCTCGTTGACCTCGGCGATGATGATCTTCGCGGATTCGGCCGGCGACTTCGTCAGACCCACTTCCACACCCAGGGAGCAGAATCCGTGCTCATCCGGCGGCGACACGTGTATGAGCGCCACGTCGACCGGGAGGACTTTGTTCTTGAAGAGCAGTGTGAACTCTGAGAGCAGCACGGGCGTGAAATCCGCCCGACCCTCCTGCACGGCCTTGCGCACGTTCGCGCTGATGAAAAGCGTGTTGACCCGCAGGTGGCCAGCCATTGTGGGGTCGACATAGTCGGAAGGGCCTGTGGACAGGGCCTGACAGATCTCCACATCCTTGACATTCGGGGCATAAGCGCACAGCGCCGCCAGCAGTTTCTGGGGCACCGACACATTGCCTGTCATGAAGATGCGATTGCCGGACTTGATCGACTTGACGGCCTCTTCGGCACTCGTGACGCGGGATTGATACTGGGATGTCCAGTCCATGTTATGGCTCCTTGATTCCGGTGAGGCGGACCAGGTGCCTGGTCTCGCCTTTGTGGGTGTTAACGGCCGCCTCGATGGAGGGATTGCCCAACACCGCATCCACTCCGCCCCCGGCGATTTCTGTGATGTAGGGCATGGCTGCATTGGCGAAGGCGTGTGTGGCTGTGCGCGCTACCGCCCCCGGCATGTTGGGTACGCAATAATGCAGGATGCCCTCTTCGATATACACGGGATGCTCGTGCGTTGTTGGTCGAGATGTCTCAACGCATCCACCCTCGTCTATGCTGACATCCATGATGACCGAGCGCGGGCGCATGGATTGAACCATCTCGCGCGTCACGAGGACTGGGGTCCTCTCACCGGGGACCAGTACTGCCCCGACCACGACGTCCGCGTAGGCTACGGAGCGCTCAATGTTGCGCGGCGTCGAAATCAACGTCACGCAGTTGGGGAACTTGTCCCAAAGACGCTGCAGGGCCGCCAGGTTGTGGTCGATCACGGTGACGTGCGCGCCCATTCCCAGGAATGTCTGTGTCGCGTGTGTCCCCACGACGCCGGCTCCCAGGATGACGACCTCAGCGGGCGGCACACCCGGGACTCCGCCCATCAGGATCCCCTTCCCGCCCCAGTTGTTCTGCAGCAGCCGCGCTGCGATCTGCGCTGCCATCGCGCCGCCGATCTGACTGAACGGCCGTAGTACCGGGAGCGATCCGTCCGGCGCCACCACTTGCTCGAATGCAATCGCCGTGATCTGCTTCTCAAGCAGGACTTGCAGCTTCGCCTGTCTGGCCGAAGCGAGATGCAGGAACCCGGCCAGAATCATGCCGGGCCTCAGCAACTCAAGCTCTTCCTCCACCGGACGAGAGACCTTGAGCAGAAAATTGGCTCGCCCGTACACCTCGGCCGGTGAGTACACGATTCCCGCGCCGGCTCGCTCGTAGTCCGAGTCGATGAATCCCGCGTTCGCGCCGGCATCGTGCTCCACGAAGATCCTGTGGCCGCTTTCTGTCAATGTCGACACGCCTCCCGGCGACAGACCCACCCGGCATTCAAACGGCCGCCTTTCCTTTGGTATGCCTATGTCCATGAACCCTCCGTGCAGTGAGTTCCCCGACCCCCCTCGGCTTCAGGGAACTTGGATTAGCGCATGTTGAGAACCTCACGTACGGCTGGAAGTGCCCAATCAATTGTGTTCTTGTCGATCACCAGCGGCGGCGCGAAGCGGATCACCTTTTCGTGAGTTTCCTTGGCCAGGATGCCCCTGGCCTGCAGCGCCTCACAGAAACGCCGCGCCCCGCCCGCATCTTCCTTCAGCTCAACACCGATCAACAGCCCCTTGCCACGAACCTCCTTGACGTGGGGACTGGGAATTTCCACCAGCTGCTCGATGAAATAGGTGCCCAGGGTCTCAGCGCGTTCCGATAGTTTCTCGTCCCGGATCACCGCAAGCGCCGCTCGCGCCACTGCAGCCGCGAGGGGGCTGCCGCCAAAAGTGGAACCATGTTCGCCCGGTTCGAAGAGACCCAGCAATGATGCGTCGGCAAGCACCGCCGAGACTGGATAGAAGCCGCCGGAAAGCGCCTTGCCGATGATCATCACATCCGGTCGCACTCCCTCATGGTCGCAAGCGAATAACTTGCCGGTGCGACCGAGACCCGTCTGTATCTCATCTGCCAGAAGAAGCACTTGATGCTGCCTGCAAATGTCTGCTACCGCTCGAAGATATCCAGCTGGCGGGATGATCACACCGCCTTCGCCCTGGATGGGCTCGAGCAGCACCGCGGCGGTCTTCTTTGTAATGGCCTTCTCAACGGCCGCGGCGTCGCCAAAAGGTATCATCACGAAGCCGGGCGTGAACGGGCCGAAGTCGTCGCGATACGACCGCTCGCTCGAAAACGATATGATCGTGGTCGTTCGGCCGTGGAAGTTGCCTGCCGCCGCGATGATCTCGGCCTCGTGCCGAGGCACACCTTTCACCCGGTAGGCCCACTTGCGCGCTAGTTTGACCGCGGTCTCAACGGCCTCCGCCCCGCTGTTCATGGGCAGGGACATCCCGTAGCCCGTCATGTCCGCCAGCTCCTGGTAGAGCAGCGGCAACTGATCATTGCGAAATGCGCGTGAGGTCAGTGTGAGTTTCTTTGCCTGATCCAGCAGCGCCTCAAGAATTCGCGGGTGCACATGCCCCTGGTTCAGCGCCGAGTATGCCGAGAGGCAGTCGAGGTACTTTCTTCCTTCCACGTCGTAGACCCACACCCCCTCACCGCGCGTGATCACAACGTCGAGCGGGTGGTAATTGTGCGCGCCGTACTGTTCTTCGAGTTGGATGTATTCCTGCGTCTGCATCACCGCACCACTATTCTTCGCACGCTCGCCAATCGGTCAAATTACCCTGGTGCGGGAACTTGCCGCGCCCGTGGGTGGACCGCTGCTAAGCCACTCCCAGGAGCCGCGCCAGGATGGCTTTCTGCGCATGCAGGCGGTTGTGTGCCTGCGGGAATATCACCGACTGTGGGCCATCCGCGACCTCGTCGGTCAATTCGTGGTTCCGGTGCGCCGGCAGGCAGTGCATAACAATCGCATCCTTGGCCGCCATGGCGACCAGCGCCGCATTTACCTGGTACGGAGGGAAGACCTTCTCCCGCTTGGCCGCCTCTTCCTCCTGTCCCATACTGGTCCATGCATCTGTATAGATGACCTGCGCCGCTTTCACCGCCGCATGCGGATCGCGCAGGAATGCCAGCCGGCTGCCGGTCTCCTTCGCATCGTTCCTGGCGACGGCCACCACGCCCGGATCCAAGTCATATCCCTCGGGGCTGGCAAGCGTGAAGTTCCACCCGAGCTTGACGCACACATCCATGAGCGAGACGGCAACGTTGTTGCCGTCTCCGACGAACACCACGTTCAGTCCCTTTGCCGGCCCGAATTTCTCCTGTATCGTCAGCGCATCTGCCATGGCCTGGCAGGGATGGTTGAAGTCGCTCAGGCCGTTCAGCACCGGGACGGATGACCAGCGCGCCAGCTCCAACACATGCGCGTGCGCAAACACCCGAGCCATCAGGGCTTGCACGTAGCCCGAGAGCACGCGCGCAACGTCTGCGATGGACTCGCGCTGGCCGAGGCCGATTTCGCTGGGCGAGAGATAGAGCGCATCACCGCCCATATGCCGCATGGCCATGTCGAAGGAGACCCGCGTCCGCAGGCTCGGTTTCTGGAAGATCATCCCCAGTACCTTGCCTTTGAGCAAGGGTCTATTCCCCTTGTTGAAATACTCTTTCTTCAGCTCGATCGCAAGGTTCAGCAAGTCCTGCACTTCTGCAGGCGAGAGATCTGAGACAGCAAGGAAATGCTTCATATGAGTTGCCTCCGGTCAGTATATCTGCAAGGTCACATCCTGCCATGTTTCAAGCATCACGGCTTCCGTGTGACATATGTCTGACAAATCGGCCTAGGCGGTCGCCGCGTTGCGAACATTGTGCCAGTACCTGAAGAGCCCGTCCGCCGACATGCCGAGCGGATTTGCCAGATCGTAGGACTCGATCCCATCTGCGCGGAGCCCTCGTCGCAAGCCTTCCTCATTCGCCCACGCAAGGAAACGGCTGCGCAACTCGTCAATATTGGGCTCGGTGCGCATGATGTTCTCAAGCCAGAGCGTGGTTTCATCGATCCCCTGCTCCAGGGCCTGCAGCTGCCACCCCGCATCGTCAAAGATGCCGAAGTGCGTCGGCGCGATTCGGCTGAACTTCAGCGCTCGCATCCGTTTGACGGAGGCGCGCCATTTCTCGAGGTCCAGTTCGGGTGGCGGCATGGGAATGCGCACGTAGGGGAAGCCTGGGACGCGCACGCCGCCCACGTCCCCGCTGAAACACACGTCCTCAAGAATATACGCATAGTGGTGCTTGGCGTGCCCCGGCGTATTAATGGCCAGGAAGCGAAGACCGCCGATGCGTATCTCCTCTTCATCACGGGGGACAACGATGTTGGATTCGGGTACCGGCACGAACTTGCCCCAAAGCGAGCTCATCCGATCCCCGTAGATCCGCCTGGCGCTGCGCAGCAGCTTCTTCGGATCGGTCAGGTGCGGCGCTCCAGCCGGATGCACAAGGATCTTTGCGCCCTGTTCCGCAAACCAGCCGGCAGCCCCGGCATGATCCAGATGGATGTGGGTCAGGAGCACGTGGCTGACATCGTGCGCGGTCATGCCGTTGGCGGCGAGGCCCGCCTGCAGCGCCTCGATCGTCGAGCCGGAGCCGCAATCCACCAAGACCGCGCCGTCCGCGTGGTGGACAAGGTACGCGGCAATGGTTTGGACCCTTCCCTGGAAGTTCAGGTCAAGTGTGACAACGCTGGTCTTTGCCACTTCATCACATCCTGCCCCATATAGGAATCTGCAAATCCGGAAAGCGCATCTGCGAGGTCCGTGCCGCATGCGATGAGCCGCAGAGGCGTACCCTGGTTCCGCAGTGCCACCGCAATTCGTTCGGTACCGGCCTGGCCGCCAAATGTCTGCGCCTCCATGAGAATCACAATTGGGCGGAGCTTTCGCCTTTGGAGATCATCCGTCACTGTCAGCAGATTGTCTGATGTCGTCGGCGTGAGCAAGAGCACGCTGGATCCTTTGGACAGGAGAGGCGCGTGGGCGCTCACCAGGGCCGAGATGGATTGATCGCCTTTGCCTTCAATAAAAGCAAGAGTCTCCAGTATCTTCGTCTCCTGGCGCTCGCTGCGTTCTGCCGGGATCATGGCGTAGGCACGATCCCGCGCGACCAATCCGACCGATCGCTTGTCAGAAATGAAGTAATGGGCCAATGAGGCCGCGATACTGATCGCATACTCAAGCGTCGAGGGAGGCAGTATCAGCTTGGGTTTGCGGGTGAAAAGCACGCTTTCCAGCGGCATGGCAGGGGTCTCGTACGCTGCCTCAGCCTGTACGGTCTTCTGCGCATCCAGGAAGATCCAGACCTCCGCCTGCGGATCCTGCTCGAACTCCTTCACGACCAACTGACCCCGCCGCGCTGTCGTCGGCCAGTGGATGCGCCGCATCGGATCGCCGGGCACGTAGGGGCGCACACCTGAGGCGTGGGGCGTGATATCCACGGATCGGCGGCGGATGACTCTTCCGCCCGGCAGGAATCCAGGGGGTTGCGGGAAATTCCTCACCGGGAATACCATGGGTAACACGACCAGTGTTCGTTCAGCAGGAAACCGCCGCTCGACGCGAAAGAGCCCCAAGGCATCGGAAACCACCAGGCGCGTTGGGCCTATGGCAAAGCCGCCGCGTCGGGTGAGCCAGGTGCGGGCTACGAATGTCTGCCTCTCGCGGGGTCTCAAGCGTGTGAGCAGGCGGGACCCGGAGGCCATTGGAAGCGGCATCTCATTGTGCAGCTCCACCCACCCACCGGGCAGGCGACCGCCATTGAATACCTCGAACTGCTCCTTGAAGATGTCGCCAACGCTTGCCCGATAGAAGTCAGGCCGGCGCGTCAATCGAAGCGCCCGCGCCACAAAGCGCACAGACACCCATGAGATCGCAGCCAGGATCAGGCCCAGGTAGAGCAGGTGGGAGTAGAAGGATGCGCCGCTGATCGCCAATCCCGCCGCGCCGACAACGAACATTAGCAGGACCAGCGTCCGACCGGCGTTCATGCACTGGCGCTTGCTGTTGAATCGATGTGGCCGAACTCACCCCCGGGCACCGGTGTGTTGTGCACGATCTCCTGCACAATACGATCCGGGCTCAGCTCACGCAGGCGAGCAGCAGGGCTCACAATGATCCTGTGAGCGAGAATGGGAATCGCAACATCTTGGACATCGTCCGGCAGCACGTGGTCACGGCCGTTGAGTGCCGCGCGCGCCTGTGCGGCACGCGAGAGCGATAGGGTCCCTCTGGGGCTCGATCCCAGATAGATGTCGCTGCTCTGGCGGGTGCGCCTCGACAGGTCAGTAACGTAGCGTTTCGCCGCGGAGGAGACAAACACGGTCTTAATCTGCTGTGCTGCTGCGAGTGCTTCACTGGCGGCCATCACCGGCTCCAGCGTCTCGATAGGGTGTCTGAGCCGCTGGCTGTCAAGGATCTTGATCTCATCCACGTATTCCGGGTAGCCCAGCCGAACGCGCAGCAAGAATCTGTCAAGCTGGGCCTCGGGAAGAGGAAACGTACCTTCGTATTCGATGGGGTTCTGTGTTGCAAGGACCATGAACGGCCGCGGCAGCGCGTGCGTGACGCCGTCGACGGTGACCTGGCGCTCCTCCATGGCTTCCAGCAGGGCAGCCTGTGTCTTTGGTGTGGCGCGATTGATCTCATCCGCCAGGATGATCTGGCCGATGACCGGACCCGGCCGAAACTCAAATTCGCCCTTCTGCTGATTGTAGATGGAGACGCCCGTGATGTCGCTTGGAAGCATGTCCGGCGTGAACTGGATGCGATTGAACTGGCAATCCAGTGACTTGGCCAGGCTTCTTGCCAGCATGGTCTTTCCAACTCCCGGGACGTCCTCGATCAGCACATGCCCTTCGCAGAGCAGACCGACCACGATCAGCTCCAGGGCATCCCTCTTGCCCACGATGACTTTCTCCAGGTTTTCGATTAGCCGCTCACCAAGGGATCGGATATCCAGCATGAGGTCCTCTTTGTGGGGAGATGCCCCCATTCTACCGTGCAATTCGCGGCGAGATCCGGGGGAAACCATCGTGTATAATCGCGAACACCGCCCCCGTAGCTCAATGGATAGAGTAACAGACTTCGAATCTGGTGGTTGAGAGTTCGAGCCTCTCCGGGGGCGCCTCCATCTCCATGCCTATGCTCGAGCCAGATTCTCTGATCCAGTTGGTGTTGGCACGTCTCGAACGCATCTCCGTTGACTCTCCTCTGGCACACAAAGCCAGCGGAATCCGCGGCTCCCTTCTCCGATCACTTGAAAAACGGCACAATGGAACCCCCATCGATGAGGGAGAACTCGATCGATCCTTGAATGCCGCCCTGTTCATCCTCAGGCAGGCGGCAGCCGCGATCCCCAGCGGGCCGCGTTCGCGGGGCGGAGGGCGCGGTACTGCATGAGCCAAAACACACGGGTGGTCATTTGCGGCGCCGGCATCGCCGGCGTCGGCGCGGCGAATCTCCTCAGCAAGGACGGCATCCGCGACATCCTGTTGATGGATGAGCGGCCTCCCCTGACTCTCACGAGTGACCGCTCCACCGAGTGTTATCACAATTGGTGGCCGGACAGCGAGATCCTGGCGCTGATGAATCGCTCGATCGACTTGTTGGAACAACTCGCCGAAGCAAGCGCCAATGTGTTCCGGATGAACCGTCGCGGCTATTTGTATCTAACGGGTGAGCAGGAAAAGGTGCCTGCCATCCAGGAGCAGGCTTCCAGGATCTCAGAATCCGGTGGCAGGCCACTTCGACTACACAAGAGTCTGGCCCCGGATTACTCTCCCGCGCACCCAGAGGCCTACAGGGATCATCCCGATGGAGCCGATCTGCTGCTGGGACGCGAAGCGATCAAGCGTTGCTTCCCATACGCAACGGACTCTGCAGTGGCTGCCTTATATGTGCGGCGGGCGGGATGGCTCAGCGCACAGCAACCGGGCATGCATCTTCTGGATGGAGCACGCGCTCAGGGCGTCGAATTCAAGTCGGCAAGGTTGACAGGGGTCGAAACCTCAGCTGGCCGGGTGAGCGGACTTGATCGGTGGAACGACACAGGGGAACTCTGACACAAGAAGATGGCCCCGCCATTGGGTGAGGGGGGCACCCAACAACGGGACCAAGTCTATTGTGTCACACTTCCACAAAATTTTCAAGTGCTTCCGGGGGCAGGCGGTGGTCTGTACAACAGCTCCGGCGCCTTCGAGATCCTGGTGCGCCTCCCCACTGCAACGGTCCTCCCCTACCCTGAGGTATAATCCACAACGTGACTGACGAACAACTTGCAAACCTCCCGCGCCAAAAGATCGCGATGCTTATCGACGGCGACAACGCCCAGGCGGGTCTGCTCGCCCAGATGCTGGTGGAAGCAGCCCGCTACGGCCAGGTGACAGTACGACGCATCTATGGCGATTGGACCACCCCCAGCATGAACTCCTGGAAGGAAACCCTGAACTTCCATGCCTTCCAGCCTATCCAGCAATTCCGCTACACGGTCGGCAAGAACGCCACAGACAGCGCGATGATCATCGACGCCATGGATGTGCTCCATTCCAATGTCGTGGACGCGTTCTGCCTGATTTCTTCCGACAGCGACTACACGCGGCTGGCCACGCGGATCCGGGAAACCGGCATCTTCGTGATGGGCATCGGGGAGAAGAAGACCCCCAAGCCGTTTGTGAATGCATGTGATGTCTTTGTCTATACCGAGAACCTGGTTGCCTCCACCAAAGCTGCAAAGGCCCGATCCACACAGCGCAGATCGGCCAGCAAAGAGAAACCCAAGGGCGATGCCGATCCGATGCCGATTCTCGAACAAGCCTTTGATATGGCGGTTCAGGAGGACGGCTGGGCGCGGCTCGACCTGATGGGGAATGCCCTCTATCAGTTGGACCCAGGTTTTGATCCGCGCACCTACGGACAGCGGCAGCTCTCGCGCCTTCTGAGAAGCCTGAAGGGCTCCTTCGAGATGCGCTCGCAGGAAATGGATGGCAGCACACTCTTCCTCGTGAAAATGAAGGAGTGAGCTAGCCCGCGTCTCGGTTCCCCGGCATGAGTCATTAGCGGACGTCGCCCTCACGGGCGACGTCCGCTATTTATCCAGGGACGGGCGTTCATGGGTTGAGCCCTATCTCCATGGCTGCCCATGAGAAGCCTATGGTTGCGCTGTCGAGACCAGCTCTTGATAGACCGCGAGGATCCGTCTGGCTAACCTATCCCACGAATAGTCTTGGGCATATGCGGCCGCGGCCGCACCCATTCGCGCCCTGAGTTGCCGATCCCCAAGGAGCAGGGACAGTCTGCTGAAGAGCAGGTCGACGTCCCCGTCCGGCACGGTGAAGCCTGTCTCCCCATCCTGAACCAAGAATCCCAATCCGCCCACATCTGAGGCGAGGACGGGCGTCCCGCAAGCCATGGCCTCGAGCGCGACCATGCCGAACGACTCATAGTGCGAAGGCAAGACCACAAGCTCTGCGGCCGAGTAGTAGTACTGGAGTGTATCCTGGCGCCTCTTGCCCAGGAATACCACCGTCTGGTCCATGCTCAGCTCATCGCACAGTCGCTGCAGGCGGCGCATCTCGGCGGTGATCTCATCGGGCGATGCGTCCGGCTCGCCACCAATGATTGCCAGGTGCACCGGTCGATGGGCGCCTGTGAGCTTCAACTGCGACATGGCGCGAATGAGCGTCTCAACGCCCTTCAGGGGCTCGATCCTGCCAACAAACAGCACCATGCGATCGTCCGGCTTCAATCCAACGAAGAGCTTGGCCTCATCTGAAGGTATCGGATAGAAGTGCTGAAGGTCGACGCCGGGTGGAATGATTTCCAGCTTGCGATCATCCGCCTTGTAAAGGAATCGCAACTGCGTCTGTTCGGCCAGGGTCGACACAATGATGCGATCAGCTCGCATCAACAGCCTCTTTTCGGCGGCGATGCGCTCAGGGCTTTCGCGTTCCTCATCCGATCGGGCGACACGATTCTTCATCTCGCCCAGTGTATGGAACATCTGCACGATCGGCACACCATGCCATGACTCTGCCAACGACTCGGCTGCCAAACCGGACAGCCAATAGTGGCTGTGGATGAGGTCATAGCGGATGTGCTTGTCATCCGCGAAGGCGCGCACACCCTCAGTGAACTGCGGCACGTACCCCACCAACTGCTGCTTGGGCACCGGCACCTCAGGACCTGCGGGCACATGCACGACCCGGTTGCCATAGCCCAGCTCATGAACAATGTGCGGCACATGCTCGTCCTGCGAACGGGTGAAGACGTCAACATGCACACCGATCCTGCCCAGCTCGCGCGTGAGATCGCGGACGTAGACGTTCATCCCTCCTGTATCCTTCCCGCCAAGGATCGCCAGGGGACACGTATGGTAGGAAAGCATGGCAACATTCATGAGATTGATCTCAGGATGATCCCGTCCGCGGACAACGACCCGCTTGGTCGGCCGCCCGCAGCTTCGCGGCCACTCGTCGTAGTATTGACGACGCGGCGGGCCAGAAACTTGCTAGTTTGTGCCTAACCCTGTATAATCCCCGCCGCTCAAAGACGCCACCGTAGCTCAGCTGGTAGAGCAGACGATTCGTAATCGTCCGGTCAAGGGTTCAATTCCCTTCGGTGGCTCCAATCAGTCGGCATGGCACTGGCGGTCTGCCGACTTCGTGTTAGATGTCGTTGAAGATGCCATCCAGGGTCTCGTCAGGCACATCAAAGACCGTGTTGTGCGGTGGAAGCTTCTCCCTGGTCATCCATGCCGGAAGGCGATCGTCCTTGGCCGTGAATCCGGCGCGGCGATTGAACTCGCGCTCCATCCGGATGGTCTGCTTGCCGAGCTCTTGCAGCACGTTCTCCGAAAGATCCTCCCACCCGTAACGCGCCTGCAGCAGGCGTTTCACAACGGCATCCGGTGTTGCCGCGTAGCCAAAGCCGGCAAAGATGCATGCGCCGATTGTGTCATACCCGGCCATGTTGAGCTGCGCGTTCAGCGATACGTCGCGTTGAACGGTGGGATCCAGGTGATTGACCTTGGCCCGGATCGTGAGCCCGGCGGTGTGATCCGCACCTTGTGGTGAGGTCGCATAGGTTACACCCGTGCCTTTGATGGCGCGCGGTTCGTAGGCGGACATTGCCTGTCCCTTCACGACCGGGACGTGTTCGATCCCGAATTTCCGTCCGGTTGCAGCGGCCCCATCTCCAAGGGTCCGACCGACTTCGGTGCCATTTCGGATCTCCAGCACCAGTCTCATCGCTCCCTGACAATCGCCCCACTGCATCCACCCCGCCTCGGCTGCAACGCCCAGCGCCGCGCCGATGTCGATGGAATCGAGACCTAGGTCGTTGACCTCCCAGTTCATACGCGCAATGCAGTCCAGCGACGAGATGCCCAGATTGGATCCCATCAGGCCGATCGTCTCGTACTCCAGGGGCGAGACGATCACCTTGCCATCTTCCCCGCCAAAGATGTTGGAGCACTTGATCGTGCAACCCGCCATGCAGGCATGGGAGGGCTCAGAGGGATGCCCGCGCTGCAACAGCATTTCGCGCATGGTTTCGCCGCTGATGTCATCCACTTTTTCGAAATGACCGGACGAGAAATTCCGCGTGGGGATGCCACCAAACCCGTCGCTCATGTGGGCCATGCCGGCGGTGCCAAAATCACGATACGCAATGGACTGTGGATGTTCCAGAACCGCCTTCGTGAACTCCTTTTGAGCCACTCGGAAAAGATCTGGATGGGCGATCGGAGGTTTCTGGCCTCCGGAGTTGTCAACAACAATCGCTTTCAGGCCCTTTGTCGCCATGACCGCGCCGAGTCCCCCACGCGCTGCCAACCGGGCAGGTCCGCGGTCCTTATCCAAGTTCAGGATCGCCGCGGCCCGCATCCGCATTTCTCCCCCGGGTCCGATGAGCGCAATGGCGACCTTTTCGCCGTGAACTGTCAGCAATCTGCGCGCGGTCTCGTAGCATCCGAGGCCCGCTAGTTCGTCCGCCCGTTCCCAGCGAGTGCCCTCTGCCGAAATGTGAAGCACCCACATGCCTGGGTCCGCAGGCTCCGCCTCGATGATCAGTGCGTGGATGCCCAGTTGGGCCATGTGCAACCCGGTCCGCCCCCCTGCGTTGGCCTCCTTGACGCCGCCCGTCAGCGGGGACTTCGCCCCGATGGATATCCGGTCGGTCGACGAGAGCATGTGCCCGACCAACAGGCCCGGGGATAAGATCAGCTTGTTGTCCGGGCCCAGGGGATCGCATTTCGCATCGACTTCATCGAGCAGGATGCGCGCGATCAGGCCTCTGCCACCAAGCCGCTGCCAGGTTTCGGGCACGGGTTCGCGCACAAGTGTTTGCTTCTGAGCATCAACTCGCCAAACGCGCGCAGCGTACTCGCTCATGATTTCCCGAATGTCCTTTCGACTGCCGAACCGAAGCTCTTCAGACCTTCCTGGATCTGGGCTGAGGACACGTTCAGCGGCGGGATCCACCGGATGATGTTGTCGTACGTACCGCACGTCAGGAGCAACAGGTTCTCCTGCTCGGCAGCATGCACGATCTCTTTCACGACCGGCTTTGCCTTGTCCGGGCCTCCATCCACCATGAATTCCGTGCCGATCATCAGCCCCAGGCCGCGAACATCGGCGATCTGCGGGTGCTCCTCCTGCAGTTTGCGCAACCCCGTCATGAGCTGCGTGCCGCGCTCTTTCGCATTTTCCAGCATCTTCTCATCACGAATGGCGCGAATGGTCGCAACGCCAGCGGCGCACGCGACCACATTGCCACCAAAGGTTCCTCCGTGAGATCCCACGTCCCATTTCTTCATGAGCTCCAGCCGGCTGAAGACACCCGAGAGTGGCAGGCCAGACGCTATGCCTTTGGCTACCGTCATGATATCGGGAACCACGCCAAAGTGCTCCAGGGCAAACCACTTCCCCGTCCGCCCAAAACCGGATTGCACCTCATCAAGGATGAGCAGGATCCCATGCTTATTGCAGATGTCTCGCAGACCCTTCATGAAGCTTGTTGGCGGCACCACGTAGCCTCCCTCACCAAGCACTGGCTCGATCAGAATCGCGGCTGTCTCCTTGGGAGCAGTTTGCGAGGCCAGCAAGTATCGAAGCTGCTCGAGGGCATAGGCTGAGGTCTGCTCGTCGTTCATGCCAAGTCGGAATGCATACGGGAACGGCGCCACAAAGACGCCCGAGGGCAGCGGGCCAAAGCCCGCCCGGTAGATCGTCTTTGATGTCGTCAGCGCCATCGTCGCCGCGGTCCGCCCATGAAAGGAACCACTGAAGACGATGATGTTCTGCCGCCCCGTTGCCACGCGCGCTAGTTTGACTGCTCCTTCAATTGCCTCGGCTCCCGAGTTCGAGAAGAAGAAGCTGTCGATTGGGGTGGGAACGATTTTGCGCAGCTCCTCGATCAAGTGAAGCATCGGCTGATGGATCACGATGTTCGCCTGGGCGTGAATGAACGACCCCGCTTGTTGACGAATCGCCTCCACAACCTTTGGATGGCAGTGTCCCGTGTTGGTGACGCCGATCCCGCAGGTGAAATCGAGCAGCTTGCGACCGTCTGTTGTGTGAATGTAGGAACCTTCGGCACGTTCTGCCACGAAATCAAATATCCGGCCCCAAACCGGCGACATGTGAGGAAAATTCTCGCTGTATAGATCTGACATGCCCAAGCCTCCCGCAATCCGTCATTAACCAGCGTGCAATGCCGGTGGACTGGCGGCACGTAGCTGGATGCCTTACAGAGAATCCGGTGGCTCACCTTGAGGGCTAAGCCGTCCAGCCAATGCCGAGCTTCTCAAGCGTCGGTGAGGTCGGAATGCCGTCGGGAGTCCACCCAGCAAGCCGATAGTACTCATCCAGCGCAGCCTCAAACTCCTCATGCGTGAGTGCGATGCCGGCTGTCGGACCCGTGCCCTTCAATGCCTTGAAGAATTTCTTTGGCAGCTTATCCTGCTTGCGGTCAAATCCATCGCGTGCGTTGAACATACGCATCAAGTTGAGCCGCCGCGCCCCGACCTGCATCAGCTCGTCGATGGTAACGTCCCAGCCCGTCACGGCCTTGACCATGTCCGCCGTCTCCTGCGGTCCGTATAATGTCCACCCAGGTCCCCAAACGAACTGGCACAGCACCAAGGTGTCCAGCATGGAGTAGAAGATCTCAGTAAGGTAAGCGAACTTGACCTTGGCGGGACCCAGCGACATCGACGGCAACATGTCTGGTAACCCGAGGAGTGCGAGACGTTTCATGTAGAGGTCGGTCGCCATCCCTTCCTCGATCATCCAGTCGTGCTCACTGGACTGGTGATCCGCGCCAAACGGGTTGACGGCATAGATCAGGCCGAGGCTGCGTTTCGCTTGAGGCATGTGAGCTGGGGCCTCAGCACCCTTGACGGTGATCAGGCACTCATCGGCGCCCTTGCCCCACACCTTCGCAGCGCGTTCTGATCCCTGCGAGAGGATCTTGCCCAGTGGCCCGCTGTTGGTGACGATCTGCTTGAGCGTCGCAAGCATGGCATCTGCGTTGCCGAACTTGAGCTGGATGCCTCCTGTCTCGGCATCTGTGATGATCCCCTTTTCGTAGCATTCCATCGCAAAAGCCATCGTGGCTCCGCACGCGATGGTGTCAACGCCGTTCTGGTTGCAGATCTGATTAGCTTCAGCAATCGCGGCCAGGTCGCCGATCCCGCAGTAGGAGCCCAGCGTGCCGATCGACTCATACTCGGGGCCGCCGTAGTACGGGTCAACCTTGTGCGCTCCCTCGGTGATCTCCACGACGCGTTTGCAGCGCACCACGCAGGCGTAGCAGGTCTCGCGTGCCTTCAAGATGGTTTCGGCCATCTTCTCGCCGGTGATGGAGTCGAAACCGGCAAATTGCCCCTCCGTGTAGTTGAACGTCGGCAGCGTGCCATTCAGATTCTGCGGACTGACAACGCTGGCAGTTCCGTACTTCGCAAGAGCGTCCATGTCCGGATTGTTGGGAAGCTCTTTGGGTCCCATGCGGTGGATTGCGGTGATAGTTGCGGGATCCGCAATCTCGACCTTCTTGTGCCCGCGCACGACTATTGCTTTCAGGTTTTTCGATGCCGCGACCCGGCCCATTCCCGTGCGACCATTTTGCCTGTTTGACATATTCACGAGGCTGGAGAAGAGCACACCATGCTCAGCGGCAGGCCCATGCTGCATTATTTCGATCTTTTTATCCCCCAGCTCCTCGCGCAGAATAGCATCCACTTCGCCCGTTATCTTTCCCATCAGCCTATATGCATCACGCAATTCGGGTTTTCCATCGAGGATCCAAAGGTAGACAGGCCTCGGGGACCTGCCCTTGATGACGATCCCGTCAAAGCCGGCGAACTTCAACTCCGCTGGGAAGTAGCCGCCACCCTGCGAATCGCCAATGGCACCGCTGATCGGCGACTTGGCATTGACATTGACGCGACTCTGGCCGGAGATTGGCGCCCCCGTCGTGACGCTGGCAAAGACCGTCAGCACATTTTCCGGGCCTAACGGATCGGCGCCCTTAGGGACGTTGCGTAGCACATAGTACACCCCCATAGCCGAGCCCCCCATGTACGTGCGGTAGAACGCCTCGTCTGGGGTCTCGACCTCAAATGTTCCCTTCGTGAGGTCTACGTGCAGGATCTTGCCGATGTAACCGAACGCCATGGCTTCCTCCTCCGCAACGTCAAATTCGGACCTTTACGTGTGCACTGGACGAGTCTCAGGATTGCACCCGCGTGCGTGAAACATGGGATTCTCGTCCCGGGGGATGAGTACATCGAATCCAGACAAGACCGCCGCCGCGTGTCTAGGCTGGCAGTTCCATCACCCCGTACGGAAACTCGTACTCCGCCATCTTCTCCATGAACGGCTCCGAGTCAAAGGCCTCAGGTCCCAGAACCCCGACGCCTTTCCATTGGCCGTGCTCGATCAAGTCCCAGCCAATCACCGGGCTGAAGGCGGTCTGCGCCACCACGGCCTGGCAGCCCCAGCGCTTCATGCATTCCGCATTGTCTGCAACCTGGTACAGATAGACCTGCCGACGTCGTTTGTCCTTCGTGCCTCGGATCCAGGTCCCGGCGCATGTCTTGCCGTGCATCTTGTCCCCGAGGCGCGCGGGGTCATGCAGGGTTGCGGCGACCACATCACGAGGTACAACCTGCGCTCCCTTGACGTTGATCTTCTCCTTGCTATCCAGCCCGAGCATGTGCAGGGTTCGCAAGACGCCAATGAATTTATCACCGAGCCCGTACTTGAAGGTGACGCGCTTCGTCTTGATCCAGCGCGGCACCAGCAGCACCTCCTCGTGCTCGACGTTCACAACCTCGACTTTTCCGATGCCCTCGGGGAACTCAAATACCTCGGGCTCTGAGAAGGGCTCCGTGGTGAACCAGCCGCGCGCTTTTTCCCAGATGACCGGAGGGTTCAGGCATTCTTCGATGGTCGTCCATATCGAGAAGCTGGGCGCGAACTCGTAGCCCTCCACCTCGAGATTGGCGCCGTCGCGTATGCCGATCTCATCGATCTCATCGAAAAGATGATCCTGGGCATAGCGCGCGAACACATCTGCCATCCCGGGTTCAACCCCAAGTCCCACCAGCGCCAGCAGTCCCTTCTTCTCCCATGCCTGGGCGCGTTCGAACTGGTAGTCGCCCAGTTTCACGCCCGCCTGGCTGAAGGGATGCGTGGGGTGCGGCGTGGATAATGTCATGGCCATGTCCATGTACATCGTCCCTACCTCGAACGCCGCCTCGAATATCTGCGCGTTGTAGATGGGATCCACGGAGTTCATCACAAGGTCAACCTTGTATTTGCGGGCCAGGTCCGCCACCATCTGCTGATTGCCCGCGTCGACGCGCTCGACGGGGAAACGCGCTTTGTCCCCCAGCTTGCGCTGCACTTCGTTTGCCCGATCGAAGTTGTAGTCGGTGAGGACCAGTCGGTCGACCCAGGCGCGCTCTTTGGCGATCATCGCAATCGCCTCCCCTACCCCCCCAACACCAACTAGCAGGACCTTCATGTTCCCTTTCAGTGGCTCCGCCAGCCGCTTCATCGCGGTGGCAGACAAGATTTCGCGCCGCCTCCGCTTGCGCGCCGGCGGCGGATGTCCGCGACTGGGCGTCTGGAACGACGCCCAGTCACAGCTCGATACCCATGTCAACTCTCAGGCCGCGGCCCACAATGTGCCGGGTCTGCTTCACACCGTTACGCTATTCGCCCTTGAAATCGGTCCAGAGTTCGTCATAGAGCCTAGTTGCCTCGGCGACGTCCTTCACCGGGACTGCAGCCTTCAGGAATTCGGGAGATGGGTTCGTGGCTGCGTAGCCCATGTACGCGGCGTATGCCTCTGCATCGCTCGTCTTCAGGTATTCGAGGGCGGCCGCATTGGGATTCGAGTACGGGAACTCTGCAGTGATCAGGACGCTTTCCTTGGGATCTAGCACATGATTGATGAACGCCATGGCCGCATCGGGATGGGGTGCATCCTTCGGCATCGCCAGGTTATCGAACCACAGTCCGCATCCTTCGGTCGGACAAATGTACAGGATGTTTTCGTCCTCGGCGTGTCCCAGGGCGGCATTGCCGTTGTACACCAGGCCAGCCCAAGCCTCGCCCGTGATGAGCGGCGTCTCGGGGTCATCGCTGTTGAACAGCAGGATGTTGGGCTTCAGTTCAATGAGCTTTTGCTTCGCCTGCTCGAGCTCGTCAGGGTTTGTGCTGTTCTTGTCAAATCCCAGCACCTGCAGGGCCATGCCCGGCACCTCACGCGAGTCATCCAGCAGGACGAGTTTGTTCGCAAAAGCCGGATCCCACAGGTCGGCCCAGCTCTTCGGCTCAAAGGGGACATTGGTCTTGTTGTAGGCCATGGCAGTCGTGCCCCACATGTAGGGAACCGTGTACTTGTTGCCGGGGTCATAGTACTGGTTCGTGAACTGCGGATCGATATTGCCGAAGTTCGTGATCTTGGTCATGTCCAGCGGATCCAGAAGACCCAACTTCAACATGGCAACCACCATGTAGTCGCTCGGGATGACCAAGTCGTACCCGGAGGCCCCAGCTTGAAGCTTGGCCAACATCTCCTCGTTCGAGGAGTAGGTGTCGTAGTTGACCTTAATGCCTGTGTTTGCAGTGAAATCGTCAAGCAGCTGCTGGGGTACGTACTCACTCCACGCATAGAGATTGAACTCCGTGGAGGCCGGTGCGGCGGTGGCCTCGGGCGCGGCTACCTCGGGCGCGGCTACCTCGGGTGCCGCTGCCTCGGGCGCCGCAGCCGGCGCGCATGCGGCCAGTAGCAGAAGGGCTGGTATTAGCGTGCATACAATCCGTTGCAACTTCATTTCTTCCTCCTCGGTCAGACCTAATTATGGGCCTACGCTCTGCGATTCTGAGCAAGGCGTCCTGCGAGCATCACAAAAAACACGGCCAGCACCCAGATTGTCGACAAGGCGTTGACTTCGGGTGTGACCATGAATCGCACCATGGAGAAGACGCGTAAGGGCAGTGTGGTGGATCCCGGACCGGCTGTGAAGTAGGTGATGACATAGTCATCAAGCGAGAGCGTGAATGCCAGCATGGCGCCCGAAAGGACACCCGGCATGATCGTGGGAAGGGTGACGCGCCAGAAGGTGGTCAGCTCATTGGCGCCCAGGTCCATCGCGGCCTCGTCGATGGCGTTATCATAGCCGTGGAGGCGCGCCCGCACCACAAGCGCCACAAATGGAATATTGAAGGCGATGTGCGCCAGGGTGATCGTCAGCAAGCCCAATTTGAAATTCAGCATCACGAAGAGCACCAGCATCGAGATCCCCATGATCACTTCGGGAATCACGATGGGAATATACATCATCGTCTCGGATGCATTGTAGCCCGGGAACCGATAGCGGTGAAGCGCCAGGGCTGCCATCGTGCCAACAATGGTCGCAACAATGGTCGACACGACCGCGATCATCAGCGTGTTGCGCGTCGCCAGGATCACCTGCTGGTCGTTGAATAACACGCCGTACCACCGGGTGGTGAAGCCCTCCCAGCGGATGTTCAGCTTCATCGTATTGAAGGAGAACACCATCAGGATGAGGATGGGAACGTAGATGTAGGCGTATGCCGCCACTCCGTACAACCGCAGCCAGATCGGGAGCTTCTTCTCGCTCATACCAGCAAGTCCTCAGAGAAGCCGGCACGCCGTGTGTAGTACAACGTCAGCAGCAGGGTCATAATCATCAGGATCATGGATGCGGCCGCCCCGAAAGGCCAGTCACGCGCCGTCAGGAACTGGTTGCGGATCACATTGCCTATCAGCAGGACCTTGGCGCCTCCCATCAGGTCCGGCAGGACGAACATGCCCATCGCCGGGATAAAGACCAGAATCGTGCCAGCGATCATGCCCGGAACGCTCAGCGGCAGCGTGACTCTCAGGAACGCACGCCACGGCGGTGCGCCAAGGTCAGCTGCCGCCTCAAGCAGTGCCTCCTCGATCTTCTCCAGCGAGGTGTAGAGGGGTAGCACCATGAACGGCAGGAACTCGTACACCATTCCAATCATTACCGCGGTCGGAGTGTAGAGCAGCCCCAGCGGCTGATGCGTGATGCCCACCCACTGCAGGAAGGAATCCAGCAGCCCGCCGCCGCGCAGGATCATGATCCACGCATAGATGCGAATCACAAAATTCGTCCAGAATGGCACCAGAATCAAGAACAGCAGCGTAGACCGCTGCCGCGCCGGCGACCGCGCTATGTAGTATGCCAGCGGATAGCCGATCAAGATCGTAATCACCGTGGTGCCGAACCCAACGCCCAGGGAATACACGAGGATTCGGGCATAGACCGGATCCAGAAGTCGCGTGTAGTTGCTGGGATTGAATCTGTACTCGACATTGCCGTAGGCGCCGCGGGATAGAAAGCTCAGAATCACGACCATGACCAGCGGCAGGACCACAAAGAAGAACAGATAGCCGTTGGCCGGCGAGATCAACGCCAAGCCTTGAAACACGCGGCTCTCCCGCAAGCGCCCCAGAAGCCCGATTCTGCGAGCGCCTGGCGCAGTGTCCTGTGCGCTCATGCAGCCTCCCTGACTTCGGACACACCCTGCAACGCAGTCACTGGTCCGTTCTCCACAAACGAATATTCGATGAAGGCATCCACATCATTCCTTTGCTAGAATCAGTGTGTTTTCCGGTGGAAGCGTGATCCAGGCCTTCGCGCCCGCGCGATAGACCGAGCGCGGGTCGAGCCGCGATGTGCGATTTTGCTCCCATACCTTGACGCGCTGTCCTCGCACGTCGAGGTAGACATGTGTGTCTGATCCGATGTATGTACTTGTGCTCACGATGCCTTCCAGGCAGTTCTCGGCAGCTTCGGGCGCGTCCGTGAGCCGCACCTTCTCAGGACGGATGGAGACTGCCACGTCGTCCCCCTCCCTGACATCCGCGGTGGTCAGGCCGGCGAGATCCGTTCCCCACGCCGGTATCGTCACTACAGCATTCTCGCCCTTCAGGCTCTTTACACGTCCATCCAGGAAGTTGGCTTCTCCGATGAACGCTGCCACGAAACGGCTTGTCGGCCGTTCATAGATCTCCACCGCCGGCCCCATCTGCAGGACCTTCCCCTGGTTCATCACCGCGATGCGATCGGACATCGTCAGCGCTTCTTCCTGGTCATGGGTCACATAGACGAATGTGATGCCGAGCTGTTGCTGCAGCGCCTTCAACTCCAGCTGCATTTCCTTGCGCAGCTTCAAATCCAGCGCCCCCAGAGGCTCATCGAGCAGTAGCACACTTGGCGTCTTCACAAGCGCCCGGGCGACCGCCACACGCTGCTGTTGCCCGCCCGAAAGCTGCTTGGGGTGTCTTCGATCCATGCCGGTCAGCTGCACCATCTCCAGAGACCGGCCAACGCGTTTTCGGATCTCGTCTTTCGAGGCCCCTTCCATTTCCAACCCGAAGGCAACGTTCTGATATACCGTCATGTGCTGGAAGAGCGCATAACTCTGAAAGACGGTGTTCACGGGGCGCAAGAACGGCGGGCGATGGCCTTGCGGCACTCCGTCAATGCAGACATCTCCCGATGTGGGCCACTCGAAACCGGCGATCAATCGCAACGAGGTGGTCTTCCCGCATCCTGAGGGTCCGAGCATGGAGAAGAACTCACCGTTGCGGATCTGCATCGTGACGTGATTGACAGCATCGAGGTCACGACCCTCGGGCGTGATAAATCGCTTCACCACATCTCGCAACTCAACCGCATACTCACCGGGCATTGACTGTCTCCTGTGGTCCGCAGCTTCCGGTAAGGCGCCCACTCTCTCAGAACCCTGTGGGTATCGCCATCACCAGCCGGATTGTGCGTGCCATCCCCACTGCACCTAGAATTTCCGGCTCCAGCTCTTGGGCCAGCGCTCCACCACTACTTTCTTCTGCGTGAAGAATTCCACGGCATCCATGCCCTGGCCATGCATGTCGCCGAAGAACGACTCCCGCCATCCACTGAACGGGAAAAAGGCCATCGGCGCCGCGACGCCGATGTTGATGCCAATATTGCCCGCCTGAGCCTCGAAGCGGAACTTGCGCGCCGCCGCGCCGCTGGAGGAAAATAGGCTGGCCTGGTTGCCGTACTGTCCACGGTTGACGAGGGCAATGGCCGCCTCGACCGTGTCCACATGCATGAGCGCCAGCACCGGCCCAAAGACCTCTGTCCGAGCGGTCTCCGAGTCAGCCGGCAAGTCCGCAAGGATCGTCGGCCGCACGAAGCTGCCTTTTTCATACCCCTTGATGACCGCTCCACGACCGTCAACCGGGACGGTTGCACCCTCGCTGGCCCCCGCACCGATCAGCTTTTCGATCCGGCTCTTGCTGGCGGCGTTGATCACCGGCCCCATCTCCACACCCTTGTTGAGGCCGTAGCCGACCACGCGCGAGGAGGCTGCATCGCAGATCATCTCCATGAACACGTCGCGGGCCTCGGCAACCGTCACCGCAAGGGAAACCGCCAGACAGCGCTGCCCGGCGCAGCCAAAGGCAGAGTCTGCAACGATCTTGGTGGCCATCTCCATGTCTGCGTCGGGCAGAACGACTACGGGATTCTTCGCGCCGCCCTGTGCCTGCACACGCTTGCCATTCGCGGAAGCGCGTCCGTAGATGTACTTTGCCGTCGGAGTGGAGCCCACAAAGGTGAGCGCGCGGATCTCAGAGTGATCAAGGATCGCGTCCACCGCGTCCTTCGCGCCGTTCACAAGGTTGACCACGCCTTTCGGAAAGCCGACACTCGCCAATTGCTGGAAGATCCGTTGCATCGTCATCGGGACTTTTTCCGATGGCTTCACGATGAAAGTGTTCCCGCAAGCGACCGCATAGGGCAAGTACCAGAACGGGATCATGCCTGGGAAGTTGAAGGGCGCAATAGTGGCGCATACACCAATGGGTTGCCGCAGCATGATCTCATCAATGCCGGGGGCAATGTCTTCCACCACCTCGCCCTTGGCCATCATCGGCATGCCGCACGCGACCTCAACGTTCTCGATCGCCCGCACCATCTCGGCTTTGGCCTCATCAAGGGTCTTGCCGGACTCAATCGTGATGGTCCGGGCAATGTTGTCCATGTCGTGCAGAAGCAGATCCCTCCACTTGAAGAGGTATTGCACCCGCTCCTGGACCGGCGTTCGTCTCCAATCCGGCAGCGCCCCAGCGGCCGCAGCCGCGGCCAAGGCCACCTCGCGTTCACCACAAAGAGGTGTTCGCGCCAGCAGTTCACCCGTCGCCGGGTTCAGGACGTCAAACGCCTGGGGTACGTCGGCTTTGATCCATGTCCCATCAATGTAGTTGAGAACATCCATATGCCATCTCGCAGCCCGAGGCAGTCGCTTCAGCCCATCAGCTCCACAAGGCCCTCATCCAGGAGGGTAAGTCCTGATTCAAGTTCATCCCGTGAGATGATCAATGGAGGAACCACAAAAAGGATGTTCTTGAAGTTGAATACGTACACCCCGCGTTCAAGCAGAAAGCCCTTAAGTCGCGTCAGGTCCGCCGGTTCTTTGGATTTCTTGTCCTTCACCAGTTCCAACGCGGAGAACAATCCGATATACCGCACGTCGCCGATTGCCTGATGCTTGGACTTGAGCTCCTCCAGGCGTCGGCCAAGGTAGGTGCCCACTTGTCTGGCATTCTCAAAAATCCCTTCCGCCTCATAGGCCTCGATCGTGGCCAGGGCGGCGGCACAGGCCAGTGCGTGCCCGCTGTATGTAAGTCCGGCGTATAGATACTTGTCATCGAAGAACCGGGCGATCTTTTCGCGCACGATGACCGCGCCCAGAGGGACGTACCCCGAGGTCAGACCCTTGGCGGTCGTGATCATATCGGGGACAACGCCCCAATTGTCCACGGCAAACCAGGTCCCAGTGCGCCCCCAACCACTCATGACCTCATCGGAGATCAGGAGGATGCCGTACTTGTCGCATATCTCCCGCATGCGCGGCCAGTAATCGTCCGGTGGAATGATCAGGCCATTCGTCCCGGTGACACCTTCCAGGATGATCGCGGCAATCTGATCCATACCCTCGTACTGAATCACCTCCTCAACATGCTTAATGCACTCCCGATGACAGGTATCGCGTGTCCATCCGAACGGACATCGATAGCAGTAGGGATCAAGCACGTGCACCACTCCCGGCATTGCGGGCTCCGCCGGCAAGCGCCGATAGTCCCCTGTGAGTGCCATCGCGCCGTGGGTCGCTCCGTGGTAGGAGTGGTAGCGGGCCAGGATCTTGTGCCGGCCGGTATAGAAGCGCGCGATCTTGATGGCATTCTCGTTGGCCTCTGCACCGCCCAGCGTGAAGAATGTCTTCTTCAGATCGCCAGGCGCGATCTCGGCCAGTTTCTTTCCAAGCAGCGCCCGGGGCTCGGTGGTCATGCCGGGCGCTACAAAGGTCAGCCGAGCGGCTTGTTCCTGAATGGCCTTCACGACACGTGCGTTCTGATGCCCAATATTGGCATTGACCAGTTGCGAGGCAAAATCAAGATAGCGCTTGCCCCTCGCATCCCAGAAGTAGACCCCTTCTGCTTTGACAACGGGGATCGGGTTCGTCTCGCCTTGCACGGACCAGGAGAAGAACGTGAACTCCTTGCTCAGATCCACGATCTCCTGGGCGGTCAACTTGCGTTCGCGCACAACCATGGGCGGCTCCTGATTGAAGGTGTGATGTTGAATTTGGGCTGCAACTAGGATCTCACAACCTCGCGTTTGGCATCCTTCACCAATTCAGCATACACCTGTAGTGTGTCGTCTATATCTTTCTCACTGTGCTCGTAGCACAGGAACCACGGCTCCCGGGCATCCATATCGGGCATCACGCCGCGCTCGATTGCCCTTTCGGCGAGCTTGAGATAGAAGGCCTTGTCGCTCATGGCCCAATCGCGTTGGCATGTCACATCCTGCACGCCGAAGGCGAATGAGAACATCGCTGGAAACCCGCTCATGACTACCGGAATGTCATTGTCCTCGAAGATATCCCTCAAACCATTCATCAGTCGCGTGCCGCGCTCATGGATAGCCTTGAGGATCGGCCTGTCCCTGAGCAAGGTTAGTGTGGCGTATGCAGCGGCCACCCCGGGCTTGTTGTTGGTGAATGTACCGCCTTGGGCAACACCGTGGCCAATGATGGACATGATCTCGCGCCTTCCCCCAAGTGCCGCGATCGGATAGCCGTTCCCCATGGCCTTGGCATACGTTGCCAGGTCGGGGATGATTCCAAGGACCTCCTGGGCGCCGCCATTCGCGATGCGAAATCCGGTCTTCACTTCGTCCAGAATGAGCACCACACCATGGTCAGTTGTTGACTTGCGGACCAGTTCAAGGTAACCGGGCTTAGCAGTGACGGCCCCACAATTGCCCTGACAGGGCTCTGTGATCACAGCCGCGATCTGGTGCCCATGGGACCTCATGACCCTCTCGAAGCCCTCGAAGTCATTGAATGGCAGCGTAATGACCAGGTCGCGCAACGCCTTCGGGATCCCCGAGGAGGACGGCACCGGGATGGGGCTCCGCCGATTGCCATAGGCCTCAACCGGAGCATAGGTTGACCATAGTGTGTGGTCGTTGAAGCCATGGTAGTTGCCTTCGAACTTGACGATCAGCTCGCGGCCCGTGTAGGCGCGTGCCACGCGGATCGCGTGCATTGTGGCTTCCGTGCCGGAGCAGGCAAGGCGCACCATTTCCATCGCTGGCACCATCTCGCGGATGAGTTCAGCAACGGCAACCTCAAGTTCGCCCGTCATCGCGAACAGCACGCCTCTTCTTAGTTCCTCAATTACGGCGTTGTCGACCTCATCAAATGCGTGCCCCAATATGATCGGCCCAAAGGCCAGCCGATAGTCTATGTAGCGTCGGCCATCGACGTCCCATAGATATGCGCCTTTGGCATGATCCACGTACGGTGTAATACCGTCCCCCCAGTAGCGGAAGTTCGAGTTGACACCCAGCGGGAGCACCTGCTCTGCGCGCTTCTGGAGTGCCTGGCTCTTGGGTCCGACAATACTCATTCACCCTCCAGCTGCCGAAAGAAACGAGGCGCTTCACTGATCCACAGGGCTTGAACAGGCAGTGCTGAAGCGCTCAACGCGGCTGAGTCAACACAACCGCCCCCCGCAAGCAGACACCACGGGAAGCGTGCTGCTGTTGACAACGGCATTGCGCTGAGTCGGCGCATCGATTATTGTTGGATTGATCGCAATGGATTTCGCGGGATTTCCTTGAAATATACTCAACTTCCATCAGGCGGTCAAGAAAAGGATCACGATGCATGCGAGTGGATGTCCAATAGGTGGGAGGTTGCCTCAACAAGTTCTGCAAACTCGCATTGACGCTCAGTAGTAGCGCGGGTATACTATTTGGTTGGTATTATCCCCTTGTAGTTCAGGAGTAAGAGTATGGTAATGACAGAGACAGCGCCTGTCACCGCGCTACAACCTAAGGCCAGGTTGACGGGCAAGATCATCAAAACAACCTTGGCGGGAGCCTTGGTCGATGTGGGTCAGTCCGTCCCGGGCGTGCTGCACATTTCGCAGATACGGAAGGACCCCGTAAACAAGGTGGAGGATGTCCTCCAAGAGGGCCAGGCCGTTGATGTGTGGGTCCGTCGAGTCCGCAAGGACCGCATTGAACTCACAATGATCGAGCCCCTCCGCTATGAGTGGAAGGACATGCAGCCGGACATGGTGGTCAACGGGAAGGTCGTGCGTCTGGAGACATACGGCGCCTTTATTGACATCGGTGCGGAAAGACCCGGCATGATCCACATCAGCGAACTGGCTCGCGGATACGTGAAGGAGGCCAAGGACGTCGTCAAGGAGGGTGATGAGGTCGAGGCCAAGATCCTCAGCGTCGACGCCAAGAAGCGGCAGATCCGGCTGAGCCTGAAGGCGCTCCAGCCAGAGGTCGCAACTCCCCCTGCGCCTGAGCGTGCGCCTGAGCGCGAGGGCAAGCGCGGCAAACGCGGGAAGAAGAGCGAAGAGCCCGAACAGACCCAGGAGCCAGCCGAGCATACTGAGCCCCAGTTCACGGTGATGCAACTGGCATGGCAGGCCGCCCAGGATCGCTCCAAGTCCAAGGGCAAGTCAAGTCGGGCCAAGCGTCAGAGAGCGACAGATGCGGAACAAGAAGAGATCCTGAACCGCACTCTCGAAAAAAGGATGTCCACCGGAGCTTGATGCAGCAGCAAACCCCCTCGGCCGAGGGGGTTTGTTATTGGGTTCCGGAGTCGCTGGACTCCCGCAGGAACTTGTCCCGGTTCGCAACGCGGGCGGTCTTCCCGCTGGAGGTCTTCAGGATCCACTTTGGACCAACGACCCTTACGTGCCGGAGGGCAATGGCCGAGCTCTTGGTAACGTGCTGCCGGATCAGATCGGCAAGGCGTTGTTGCTGCACCGCGTCCTCTGAATCCGCCTCCGCCACCATGCAGACATCCTCGGTACCAAGTTCCTCGTTGAAGACTCCAAAAGCTACCGATCGCCCAGGGTGGATTCCAGGCACCTCATAAGACAGCGCCTCGAGGTCCTGCGGGTAGATGTTCTTCCCTCCGACAATGATCAGGTCCTTCTTGCGGCCTGCAACATATAGCTCACCCTGCGACAGATATCCGTAGTCCCCCGTGAGGAACCAACCATCATGAAATGCCTTTTTGTCTGCGTCCGGGCGATTGTAGTAACCGGTCAGCATGCAATCGCTCTGGATGGCGATTTCTCCAACGGTCGCATCCGGGACCGGCGTTCCGTGGGCGTCAAGGATCTGAACCCTTGTGTTCGACAGCGGCTTCCCTGAGGACATTACCCGCATCGAGGGCCCGCTCATGACAGCCGGGCGCGCCGAGTGCGCCTCCATAAAGGCCGCTCGGTCAAGATCTTCCACTGCGGGCTCGCTTCTCAGGTCCGATTGGGTCACCCCGAAGACGTTTTCGGCCATGGCATAGCAGGTCTGAAGCGATCCCCTACGCAGGCCGAACTTCTCGAAGCGTTGGAAAAAAGCCCGATGGCTCTCCCAGCGCACGGGTTCGGAGCAGTTTATGACTGTGCGCCACGATTCGAGATTCACTCCCTCCAGATACCGGTCGCGGACTTTCTGCGCCATGAAGTTGTAAGCGAAGTTCGGAAGCCATGAGTGCGTCCCGCGGTACTGAGAAACGGCCTGCAACAGCCGCCACGGCGCCCTGACCCAGTCAAAAGGCGAACTCAGCACCAGCGGTATGCCCTCGAGGATCGGCAGGAGGAAGCCGGCTATCAGTCCCATGTCATGATACAGCGGCAGCCAGGAAACAATCACATCCCCTGCCCGCAAGTCAATTGCCCGACCGTAGGCATCAAGTTGATTCAGCACTGCCCTGTGCGACAGCGCAACCCCTTTCTGCAGTCCGGTGGTGCCGGACGAGTGCTGCAGAAGGACGATGTCGTCAGCGCTTCTGGGGGCGTAGTTGTCAACTGCAAACGTGGACCCTGACGCCTCATTGATGCCACGTGTGGATATGACCGCGCGCACTATCCTGTCGTTGGCAAGTGCCTCCCGGACCTGATCCTCGAACTCCGGATAGGTCACTACCGCGGCGGGCTGAGTCACCGAGATCAATGCTCTTAAATCACTCCGGTATTGCTCGGGTGACAGCTTCTCGGTCAGGAACGGCATGATGGAAGGAATCACCCCGCATGCGATCGCGCCCCAAAACGCGTAGAGCAGGTCTTCCCCGTGCTGCAGGATAAGGACGATGACCTCTCCTGGTCGCACGCCCTCGCGTTGATATGCCTGGGCGTATCTCGCGGCGCGATACCAGAGTTCATCGTAGGAGATCGCCAGGTCGGGGCGTCCCGCGTGCTGCACGTGGATCGCGGTCTTATTCGGCGATCGCTCGGCCTGCTGCCGGAGTCGCTCGTCCAGGGTCATGCCCTCCCCCGCCTCTGCTCGATCAGGGCCGCGAGCTGCCCGAGAGTATCGAATGTGCCGGAGTTGAGTTCGGTGTCAGTGATCCGCACACCGAATGTGTCCTCGACGTAGAGTGCAACATCCACCAGGTTGAAGGAATCGATCAACCCGCTGCTTATGATCGGTTCATCAGCGGCTATGCGCCGCCCGGGCTGTTTCAGGATGCGGGTGGCAACGTGTGATTCCAGCTGCAAGATAAGCTCCTCTTGCATCGCTCTATTCCTCAGTCAGGAGCCCGACATCGAGACTTCCGCGCATTGTCCGCCCACAGCCCGGCATGCCAGCTACGCCGCTCCGAAAAGCATGCGCAATGCCTTCCAGGTAAGAGCCGGCGTTGAGAGTCCAAAGAAAAGCCATCCCACCGCCACAAAGTTGAATGTGATGAATACCCCGAGGATGGCCGCCGCGCGCCTTGCGCTCGGAGATTGCGTGGCAGCCGGCCAGCGGCCGCGGGCAAACTCTACCCAGCGATTGTGAACGAATAGTCCAATCCCATGCCAGAGTCCCCATAGTGCGAAGCCCCATGTGATTCCGTGCCAGAGCCCGATGAGGACCATTGTGACCAGCTGCGTGATGAGGATGGCGTACCAGGTTGGCACCATCGCGCGTCCGGAACGCATCTGGCGAGTCAGCGGATTGAAGATGTACGAGCGAAACCACTGCGTCAGGGACATGTGCCACGAATTCCAGAAAAGGGCTATATTTTGCTTTAGATACGGTGCGTTGAAGTTCTCCGGCAGACGCACACCGAGCAGCCGTCCCATTCCGATGGCCACGTCCGTATAGCCGCTGAAGTCAAAGTAGATGCGAAACGCGTATGCATACACGAACAGCCACATCCAGCCAGGGGTCTTTACGTGTTCCACCAGCAGATCACTGAAAGATATCACCGCCAGCAGATCAGCTACAACGAATTTCTTGAAAAGGCCCACTATCAGCCGCGTTCCCGCATCCAACCAGTCATCATTGCGGAGTTCATGTGGGGACCTTAGATCTTGGACAAACCGCTCCACTCGATCAATTGGCCCGGCCGTGAACGCAGGGAAGAATATCACGTAGGTCACATACTCGCTCAGGCTGACCTCAGGTAGTCGCCCTGCCTGTCTGTCGCGCACGGTGTGCAGCAATCGAAATGCAACGTACGAAAAGCCCAGCCACGAGAACGGTACGTCGGCTGCGATGCCCTCCCACGCACCTGGCAGATGCTGCAACCAGGAGGCGCTCGATTGAGCCAGCCCGGGAGTCTTGATCATGACGAACACCAGGACGATCAGGCCAGATAGGACGACCAAGAGGATCGGACGCCCCGCCTGCCAGCGCCACAAGATGCCAACGAGTCCGGCGAGGGCCACGACCCCGAGGAGCACCTTGGAGGGGACCGGCACGACCACCGCGGCATTTATCGACGGCCCAGCAAAGCCGTTGATCTCCATGAGGATCACAACAGCGGCAATAACGGCCACAGCCGGCCACGTCCGCCGCCACCCTCGCTCGTCAGACGCGCTTGTGAGGATCCAGGACACTATGGTCAAGCCAAGTATCCCAAACGGCAGCCAGAATCCGAGAGATGGGATAGGTTCAGGCGGCTGCAGCCAGAAGAGGACGCCCGTGCTCACTGCCAGCAGCGCCAGTTGTCGACCCCTCTTCAGCTGCCCGATGGCAGCCGCCAACACGACCAACGCAGCAATTTGCGCGAGCGTCACGTCAGAAGCCCTGGTAGATCCACGTGGGAGATGTGTCGATGGCGAACAGGACGATCAACACCATCAGAATGGCAAATAGAAGTGCCAGCCAGTTCTCGCGGTTGAAGACGGCTGAGAGGATTTTGCGGAGCATGTTATCGCCGTGTTGGAGTTGCCTGCCGGAGAAAGGCCTCCATGAAGCTGTCCAGATTGCCATCCAGGACAGCCTGCGTACTCCCTGTCTCGTGCTCCGTCCGATGATCCTTCACCATCTGATAGGGATGCAGCACGTACGAACGGATCTGACTCCCCCACTCGGCCTTGGTGTACTCGCCGCGCAGGACCGCGATCTCCTGCTCCTTCTCGGTATGCTTGATTTCCAAGAGACGGGCGCGGAGCACGCGCATGGCATTCTCTCGATTCTGCAACTGGGATCTCTCGTTTTGGCAGGTGACAACGATGCCTGTGGGGATGTGGGTCAGCCGCACCGCCGTGGCATTCTTCTGGACATTCTGACCCCCGGCGCCTGATGAACGGAAGACGTCCATCTTGACATCACCGGGATTGATCTCGATCTCTGCGTCATCCATGGCGACCTGCGGCAGGACTTCTACCAGAGCAAACGAGGTGTGACGCCGGTGCGCCGAATCAAAGGGCGAGAGTCGCACCAGACGATGAACTCCCTTCTCAGACCGCAGGTATCCAAACGCGTACTCTCCGTCAATGGCGATCGTGACGCTCTTGAGGCCCGCCTCCTCGCCCCCGGTCCGATCGAGGATCTCCGTCCGATATCCGCGATCCTCTGCCCAGCGCAGGTACATTCGCTCAAGCATGGCAGCCCAGTCCTGGGAATCGGTCCCACCGGCGCCAGCATGGATCGCGAGCAGCGCATCGTCATCATCATACGGGCCGGAAAGCATGGCCACGAATGCGCGTTTGTCCAGTTCTGTTTCAAGGGCGGAGGTCTCTTTCTCAAGCTCTGCACGCAGCGACTCATCCTCCAAACGGGCCAGTTCCAGCAGATCGCCCAAGTGTACGTGGAAGCTCCGCCAGGACCCCACCTCCTCTCGCAGCCTGGAAAGCTCCCTCATGGTCCCTTGCGCTGCCGTCGTGTCGTTCCAAAAGGCGGGATTCTCGATTTCCTTCTCTAGCTGGGCAAGTCGGACTCCCTTCCCTGCAACGTCAAAGACGCTCCAGTAGCTGATCCACTGAAGTTTCGGCGCGCGAGAGTCTGTCCACTAGGTCCTGCATGCATCCTCCACGATGTTTCCCAAGGCATGCGATCCACGTGCATGAGTGCGTCGTATTTGTGAATTCCCCCTAACGCAGAATGCCGTCAACGAACGCCTCCCTGTCGAATACTTCCAGATCATCTGGTCCTTCACCAAGGCCGGCGAAAAGGATGGGCAATCCCAGCTCCTCCTGGATCGCAAACGCCATGCCCCCTCTCGCCGAGGCATCAAGCTTCGCTAGGACCACGCCTGTCACGTTGGTTGCCTCCTTGAAGGCGCGCGCCTGAAAGAGGGCATTCTGCCCGGTTGTCGCATCCAGGATCAGCCAGACCGCGTGAGGCGCGCCGGCCAACGCTTTGCCTACGACCCGGTGCACCTTCTTCAGTTCCTCCATCAGATTCCACCGGGTGTGTAACCGTCCGGCTGTGTCGATGATGATCAAGTCCATGCCGCGCGCCACCCCCGCTTGGACTGTGTTGAAGGCCACCGCACCCGGATCGCTCTCCGGCGCGCCTGAGATCATGTCGACGCCCAAACGGTCCGCCCACACGCCCAGCTGCTCCACCGCCGCTGCCCGGAACGTGTCTGCAGCCCCAAGCAAGACGGTCCTACCCTGCGCTCGAAAGTATTTCACCAGCTTGGCAATCGTGGTCGTTTTGCCTGAGCCGTTCACACCCACGATCAGCAATACCACCGGAGGTACCGACCACTCGACGATTGGAGGCTGCGTGAGTCTTGCCAGCAGTTCATCGCGCAGGGCGCCTCGCAGCTCATCTGATCGCCGCAGTCCTCGTTCACGTGCAAGATGCTGCAGCCTGCGTATGACATCCTGAGCTATCTTCACCCCCAGGTCGGCCTGGATCAGCAGATCTTCTAGTTCCTCCCAAGTCCCGGGATGGATTTCTGTTGCGCCGAGTACAGCCGCCAGGCGCCCAAACGCCTTCTGGCTGGTCTTGGTAAGTCCCTCGCGCCAGCGCGAAAGCAGTTCGGTCACGAGGCGCGATTATATCATGGTGGTTTCATGATATACTCCTTCAGCCCAGTTAGCGAAACGGTAGATGCCGGGCAAGAGGATGCTTAAAACAGAGATGATCGAAGAACCAATTCACGTCACCGACGCGTCGTTTGAAAGGAGCGTGCTCCAGTCGCCTCTGCCCGTCGTCGTGGACTTTTGGGCACCTTGGTGTGCACCGTGCCGTATGGTTGCGCCGATTCTGGAAAAGATCGCCCGGGAGAACGCGGGCAAACTCGTGGTAGCCAAGGTGGACACCGACGAGAATCCTGAGTGGGCGGGGAAGTTTGGAGTGCAAGGTATCCCCACGATTCTGTTTGTTTCCGCAGGCAAGGTCGTACATAGCCAGGTGGGTGCCCTTCCTGAAGGCATGCTCCGAGACGCCGTCGCACAATTCATGGAGGTGGTGGCAACGTCATAGACGTGTCCACCAATTCTCCCAGTAAAACTGGAGTCAGAGAGAATGAATCGAGTCTTGTTGATTTCCGCCGCGCTACTGGTGTTCGCAAGCACTGCCTGCGCACCTGCCGCCCCGACGGTCGACCCCGCACAGGTCCAAGCATCAGCCATGGCTGCAGCCATCACGATGATAGCCATGACCCAGGCAGCGATTCCGACTGCAACCGAGACACCCATTCCCAGCCCCACGCCGCTGCCGAGCCCCACCTTTCCTCCTCTCCCCACCATAGCGCCTCCCACGATTGAGCCCACCAAGAGCGCAGGCGATGACTGCAACCATCTCTTCGATCTGGCAGCAACGGGAAATGCCCGCTCGCCGGTGAAGATCAACAACCTCACCAAGGGATCTGTAAATCTTTCATTGGGCATGTGGCAAAAGAATTCGTTTGGCCAGTGCGGATACCTGGGATTCACCATTGCCAGGGGACAGAGTATTACCGTCCAAATGCCCCAGACCGGGCAAGGGCCGTGCTGGTCCGCTTACGCCTGGGTGAATGGCCCAAATCCATCCACGTCGCAGAGCATCATTCCGTTGTGTTGGAACAACACTGACAAGTGGACACTGGACATCGGCACTGAAGTCATCAGACTCACGCCTCCATGAACCGACCCATGCGAGCCATCATGAATACCGGGCGGTCGCCCAAGAAATGGAGAATCGAAGAATGAAGAAGCTTCTGCTTGTGTTTGCCGCGGCCCTCGTGCTTGCAGGCACGGCCTGCTCTCCCGCCACGCCAACAGTCGACCCTGCGGAGATTCAAGCGTCTGCCGTGGCGGCGGCCAGCACCATGGTGGCCATGACCCAGCAGGCGATTCCCACCCCCACGCAAGTGCCGCCTACTCCACTTCCCAGCCCAACCGCTCTCCCGAGCCCCACGCTCGTAGCCCTTCCGACGTTGTCCTTCGCGGCAGCCACCGCGGCGCCCGCACCCACAACTTCTGCTGACGTATGCAATGCGCCCATGGCAGCCCAAACGGAGGGTCCGCTGGCGTCGGTAAGGATCGCCAACAACACCAGTGGAGATGTTGTTCTTTCGCTCTACCTGCACAAGACAACCTTCGGCGAGTGCGGTTACAGAGGCTTCAATATTTCGCCGCACGGCTCCATCACCGTGCCGAATCTCCCTCAGGGCTGTTATTTTGCGGGGGCGTTCGTGACCACGCCGAAGCAGCAGACCAAGTCCTTCGGAAACGGCTGCGTCAATGGCGAAAGGGGCACCGTTACCATTGGACCTGAGGTAATCAGCATAACCTCAAACTAGGCCAGATATCCACAATCCCGACCTCAAGAAATGAACATCCCGCAGGCCTGTTGAGCGCCTGCGGGATGTTCATTTTGTATCCTGCCGGACACCAATCGAGCTTACTCGCTGATTCTTTCGATCCTGGCTCCGAGTGCCCGAAGCTTGCCTTCCACGTCTTCGTAGCCTCGGTCGATCTGATTGATGTTGCGGATGGTTGAAGAGCCCTTTGCAGCCAATGCAGCCAGAACGAGCGCCATGCCGGCTCGGATGTCGGGACTTTCCAGCCTCTCACTGTACAGCTGTGTGGGACCCTGCACCAGGCAGCGATACGGGTCGCACAGAATGATGCGCGCCCCCATGGAGACAAGCTTGTCCGTGAAGTACATGCGACCCGAATACATCCAGTCGTGGAAGAGCACCGAACCGGCGGCTTGCGTCGCCACCGTGATACCGATGCTGATCAGGTCGGTGGGATAGGCCGGCCATACATTCGTCTTGATCTCGGGGATTGCGCCGTCAAGGTCGGGAACGATCGCCAGAGATTGTTCGGAGCCCACCCTTAGGTCATCCCCTTCCACCTGCCAGACCACACCCAACCTTCGAAACGCCTGCGTGATCATCTCAAGGTGCTGCACCGAGGCATTCTTGATACGGACATCACCATGCGTAATGGCTGCAGCGCCCGCAAAGCTCACGACCTCCAGGTAGTCGGATCCGATCGTGAACTCCCCACCATGCAATCGTGGAACGCCTGTGACGTGCAGGGTATTCGATCCCACGTCTTCGATCTGGGCGCCCAGGGCGTTCAGCATGTTGCAGAGGTCCTGCACGTGGGGTTCAGAGGCCGCGTTGCGAATGGTGGTCTTCCCCTTGGCCGTCACGGCCGCCATCACGACGTTCTCGGTGGCGGTCACGCTGGCCTCATCCAGCAGGATCTCTGCGCCCGTCAGCCCATCGGCGCGGAATTCAAAGATTCGGTCGTAGCTGACCGTGGCCCCAAGCTCTTCCAGAGCCAGCATGTGCGTGTCCAGACGCCGCCGACCGATCACATCGCCACCGGGAGGCGGCAGGCGCATATTCCCGCATCTCGCCGTCACGGGGCCGGCCAGCAGTATTGACGCACGAATGCGCCGGCATAGATCGGGATCCAAGTCAGCCGGTTCCACCCTGCGCGCGGTCAGTCGCCACGTGTTGGCAGCCAATTCTTCGATCTGTACACCCAGACTGGTGATCAGGCGCCGCATGTCCAGCACATCCCGAATCTGAGGGACGTTGTGCAGGACCACGGGCTGATCCGTCAGAATGCACGCGGCCAACAGCGGCAGGGTTGCATTCTTGTTTCCTGCAGGGGTAACCTCCCCCTGTAGCGGGACACCGCCCTCAATGACGAATTCTTCCATGGTGAACCTTTTGCCCGGCAAACCGGCGATCGAATTCTAAGCCACTTTGCCGCTCCCGCCAAGCAGCCCCACGTCGGTAGCCACAGGCATGGCACCCATCTCCTTACGCCCAGGCGCCCCGACGACCCGTGATCCCACATTACAGTTCGCTTACATGCCGCCGCATCCTACCTTGGCGGTCCGAATTCGAATATAATGAAGGTGCATGGCTTTCTCGCTTGCCCTGCCGCTGGTCGCAGGTTTGTTGGCCGCGACGGTGGTCAACTATCTCGTGGATGAACTACCCCGGACGCGGCAGCTCTCGAATCCCGCATGCGCTAATTGTGGGATGGCCTATGTGCCTATTGACTATCTTGCTGTCCGGCCGTGCAGACACTGCGGGCACCGGCGTGGCCCGAGGCCTTGGATTACCCTGGGTATTATGCTGTCGGTGAGCATGTTTACTTGGTTGCAACCACACCGGATGGGGTATGTCTTGGGCATGATCCTGCTCAGCTATTTTGCAGTGGTAGTTGTGATCGACGTGGAGCATCGACTCATTCTGCGACCAACTAGTGTCTTTGGTGGGCTCCTGGCACTCGGGATTGGCTGGTGGCTTCACGGCCCTCTTCCGACTCTGCTGGGAGGGCTGGCCGGCCTCGCCATCATGAGCGCCTTGTACCTCCTTGGCACTCTCTTTACACGCGTCCGTGCCCGTCGCCTGGAGGCGATCGGCAAACCGGCAGACAATGAAGAGGCCTTGGGCGGCGGCGACGTCACTTTGGCCGGCATTCTTGGCTTGCTCTTGGGGTGGCCGCTCATCTGGTTTGGATTGCTCCTCGGAATCCTACTCGGCGGACTCATCGGTCTGATCATTGTGTTTGTGGTCCTCGTCCGGGGACAGTATGGCCGCAAGGCTCTGATGCTCTTCATGCCATACGGTCCGTCCTTTGTCCTGAGTACATTTCTGATCATGTTTCTTCCGGGCCTCATAGCCGGTTTCCTGCCGAAGTAGTCTTGTGGTGAGTTGGTGATGACTATGAGCGAACACAGACAGTTGACCTCGATAGCCCCCAAGAATGGCCGAGCCAGGAACCCGGCCCAGGCCATGGTGGAATTCGGGCTGGCCCTGCCGATCTTGCTGCTGGTTATGTATGGCCTGATCGAGTCGGGCCGTGTGCTCTTCATGTATGCCTCGGTGGTCAGCGCGGCCCGTCAGGCGGTCAGATATGGATCGGTCACGGGCGATAACGGCTCGGGAACTCCTTACTACAACGACTGCGCCGGAATCCGAAATGCGGCCAAGAGACTGGGCTTCCTGCAGCCGATCAGCGACTCGGATATCCAGATTAGCTACGACACGGGACCGGCCACCGCCGCACTGTCGGGGTGCCCACTCACGACCAGCGGCCACCCCGCAAACGGTGACAGGATCAATGTCCAGGTCTCCACGGATTTCAGTCCGATCGTTCCGCTTGTTCCGTTTGAACCTTTCACCATAACCTCCGGCGGATCACGCACCCTGCTGATCGGCGTGTCCGTTGCAGTGAACCAACCCGGCGTCATCCTTCCGCCGGGCGGGAGCGGCGCTATCTCGCTGCTAAAAGAGGCCACCCCGCCCAGCTACGATACCCTCAACCAGGTGATCACCTATACGTACACGGTGACCAATCTGGGGAGCGACGCCATCACCGGCATTGCCCTGGCTGAAACTCGAAACACCAACCCGAATCCCCCCAGCTGTCCGGGAACGACGCTTGCCGGTTCGGCCTCGTTTCAGTGCACGGCGACCTATACGATCACTCAAGCAGATATCGACAATGGATCGGTCACCAACACTGCAGCCGTAACAGGAATGAGCTCGGTGGGCCCGGTCATCGCGCAGACCAGCCAGACAATAAACTTCATTCCGAATCCCAAGCTGGCACTGACCAAGGACGGCACGGCGCCGGCCGTGATTGCGCCGGGCGAGCTTGCCACCTATGTATTCACGCTGCAGAACACAGGCAACGTGCCTCTGACCAAGCCCTACTCCATCATCGACGCGAAACTTGGCGCTGGTTGGGACTGTTCGGCTGCCACCAGCCCCCTGGGGGTCGGCGCCTCCACGACCTGCACCGGAACATACCCGCTGAAACAAAGCGACATCAGCGCTGGCAACGTGACGAATACCGCCACGGCCACCGCCATGTTCGGCACCTACACCGTCACCTCAAATACCTCGACAATAATCCTCAACATACCCCCCATCCTCCTGGTCTTGACTGCCTCACCCACCGATGTGTCTTCTCTGGGGCAGACCATCACGTACACCTATACCCTCACGAACCGCACGCGCAGGACCATGTACACACTGAACGTTACGGACACGCGGGGCGCGAACAAGTACGCCTGTTCTTCATGGTTGTTCCTGCTGCCCGGCTTTTCCGCCTCCTGCAGCCGCACCTACAATTCCTACACCCAGACGGATATTGATGCCGGGTTGATCCTGAATCAAGCGAGTGCCAGGGCTCAGGGCGGCGCGACCTCCAACCTCGCCAGCGTCACTGTTGTCGTCAACCAGACCATCAAGCTTACGCTGACGAAGACCGGCTCCACCACCTCCGCCACTGTGCTGGGCACCGCCATTACGTACACCTACTCGTTGAAGAATGACGGCAACGTCAACCTGAGCGCTCCCTTCACGGTCACTGATGACAAGTTCACGGTCAACTGCACCGGAGCGACCGGGACCATGGCACCCACTACGTCCAAGTCGTGCGCCAACGTGGTCTACACGGTCACACAAGCTGACATCGATGCCGGATCGATCGTCAACCATGCGACAGCCAGCGCGATGTTCCGCACGCAGACTGTCACGTCGGCTCAGGTCACCTGGCAGGTCATCACTTTCCCCGGTGCGAGATTGGGCATCAAGAAGAGCGCCAACCCCTCCTACTTCACCGGCCCAGGTCAGACCCTGACGTACAAGTACACGCTCGTCAATACCGGCGGCGTCACGCTCAATCCCCCCTACGCGGTCACTGATGCGATGATCCTGGGTGGCGTGGATTGCTCGGCGGTGAATGGCCCCGGGACGCCACTGGCAGTTGGCGGAACCGTGAGCTGCACGGCTCCCTACATCGTGTCTGCCCCCGACAATCTCCTCGGCTCCGTCACCAATACGGCCACGGCGACCGCGAACGGCGGGGCAATTGCCTCGCTCCTGCCCAGCCCGGCCGTGCTTACGGTCAATAAATTCACCTGCACATCCTCCAAGCTGAAGCACACCGACCCCACGCCCATACCAGCCGGCTCAGATGTCTTCTGGACGATCGTCAATAACACCGGCAAGGCTCTGCAAATAGCCTCCATCACCATTAGCTGGAGCGTCGCGCCTCCCAGCCTGACCGAGGTGCGACTCGCCGGCCCGATCATCTGGCCCGGCCCCACCAGTTCATCGTATGGCGGGCTGTCATTGCCAGGCGGGCCCTGGCCGCTCCCCATGGGGAACACACAGATGGAGTTGAAATTCTCCACCCCGGCTTCCGGCATCAGGGTCTTCATCACCTTCACTGAGACCAGCTGTCAGGCCGTGGATTCAAACCTGCCCTACCCCAGCTGATGAACAACAGAACGCGCCCGATCATCCGCAGTCAGATCGAACGGGGCCAGAGCCTGGTGGAACTTTCCATCAGCCTGACGGTGCTGATGTTGCTGCTCTCAGGCGCGGTCACCTTCGGCATGGCGTTCTTCTCTTATGTTGCCATGCGCGACGCAGCACAGGAAGGTGCTCTTTACGGATCGTTCAATCCCTACGATGACGCCAATGGCAACGGCAAGTTCGACACTGGCGAGCCCGTCAACCAGGCCGGCATCGAGGAGCGCGTCAGGGCATCCAGTACGGTCCCCGTGAATTTCGCCAGCACCGCCGCCGTGCCCAGCGGCTATATCACTGCCGAGGCCATTGGGGCAGCCTGTGAAGGCAGCGTGGGAGGCGTCCCGAACGCCGTGCACGTCAGGGTTGAGTATGATTTTCCGGTCTTCATGCCCCTCCTTGGCGCCATCATCGGCGGGCAGGAGATACACCTGACGGCGGACGTGACCGACACCATCCTTGAACCGCGGTGCCCATAGCCGGCAGGTGTTGACGAAGCCAGGAGGCATGCCATGCAGGACAATCACACGCACGACCGTGGTCAGGCTCTCATCCTCATCGTGTTTGGTATGGTGGGCCTTATCGGAGCGGCGGCCCTGGCCCTGGATGGTGGCAGCGCCTACTCCGATAGACGCCATGCGCAGAATGCCGCCGACACAGCCGTCCTGGCGGCCGGCCTGACCAGGATACGCCAGCCAACAAGTTGGCCGGCAGCCGAATCAGCCGGCCTCGCGCGAGCCGCAGACAACGGCTACGACAACAATGGCACCAGCAACGTGGTCCATGTCTATCAGTGTACGGATCCTAGTTCCACCTGCGCGCTGCCAGTCGGTGAGGACCCCAATTTCTTCGTCCAGGCGACGATCACCTCGCACGTCCCCACATACTTCGCCCGCATCGTGGGCATGCCCGAGATGACGAATGCGGTCGAGGCGCTGGCCAGGTCCATCCCAGCCTCGCCGACCCCTTGGTACAACGGCAACGCCCTGGTAGCCATCATGCCCGGCTGCAAGGGGGGCGGCTGGCCCAACGATCCGTTCACATTGAGCGGCAATTCCGTCAGCTTGGTCCTCGGGACCGGTGTATTTGTCAACTCGGATTGCGCCAACGCGTTCACCAGCGAAACCAATAGCACGATGGATGCCGTGGGAGGCATCTGCGTCATCGGGGGCGCCGTCAATAACGGCGCTGTAAATCCGCCGCCGACTGAGAACTGCGGATCACAGATCGATTTTCAAGCCTATACGCTCCCATCGATTGATGCCAGCTCATGCCCTACAAACGGTCAGATCTACAATATGGGAGGCGGCGACTATGTGGCCACTCCCGGCAACTTCAATACGAGCTTCCCGGACGTATCGCCGGCCGGCACACTGAAGCTGCAAAAGGGCATCTACTGCCTCAACAACGGCCTCTCCCTGTCTTCAGGCTGGACTGTCACCACGGACCTCGACGGCAACGGGATCTTCGATGGCACTGACGGTGGCGACGAGGGTGTCGTCCTCTACGTTCCCACTGGCAGCGTCACTTTCAACGGCGGTTCCAACGTGCAACTCGGCGCCATCAACAAGCTCGGCACGGATCCCGGTATCAAGGGCTACCTGCTCTACGTGCCGCCGACTAACAACTCGCCCGTGAAGATCGCCGGTGGCAACGGCTCCACTTTTGTGGGGACCATCCTGGCACCCTCCTCCCTGGTCACGTTGGAGGGCGGAACTGCCACCGACAGCTTGAATCTCGAGTGCCAGATCATCGGCTACTCCGTAAAGGTGACCGGCGGCGGCACGCTCAATATTACCTACACCCAAAGTAAAGTGGCCACTACCTGGACCAGCCCGGTCCTGCAGCTGTATCGCTGACGGCTCCTCCAACCGGCGTCATCCTGTATGAAGAAACCGCATAGAAGCTCTGAACGCGGTCAGGCGTTGATCCTGATCGTGTTCGCGATCCTCGGTCTGTTTGGCATCACGGCACTGGCGATCGACGGAGGCAACGTCTATGCAGACCGCCGGCGCGCCCAGAACGCTGTTGATAGTGCCGCTCTCGCAGCAGCCCTGGGTCGCATCAACGGCGAGAATTGGGTCAACACAGCCATCCAGGTCGCCCGCCAGAACGGCTACATCAACGACGGCGTCAGGAGCTTCGTAGAGGTCCACAGCCCGCCACTAAGTGGTGCAGAGAAGGGCAACATCGAATACATCCAGGTCAGGATCACGTCCATTGTCCCAACCCCATTTGCTGCCGTGGTCGGTAGACCACAGCTCATGAATGTCGTGGAGGCGGTTGCCCGCTCCAAGCCTGCGGTCTACAAGCCCATCTTTGATGGCGCTGCAGTGGTAAGCCTGGCGCCCTCGAGCGATTGTGACAACCACAAATCATTCTGGGTCCATGCAGAAGCCACGCTGAGCCTTGAGGGTGGCGGTGTCTTCGTCAATTCCAACAATCCGGACTGCGCGTTGATCCAACAGGCCAACGGTAGTATCCGTATCGAAGGGGATTTTCCCATCCAGGTTGTCGGTGGGTACCACATTGCCAAGCCATTCCTCCTGACTCCATTCCCACCGACGACGGCAAGCCCCGTATCGTATCCCCCTCCCTTCTTCATGCCCAAAGTCGGCTGCGGCGCCAGGGAGGCACTATTGTCAGAAGATGGAACCACGATGAGTCCGGGCAACTGGGGCGACATCTTCCCGCCCGAGGGCGTGACCGCCTTGGAGAACGGGGTCTATTGCCTTGACGGCGACTTCATCATGAACGGCGGTTCGCTCACGGGTGGAAGCGTGGTCATCTACATGAAGAATGGGCGGATGCAGATTTCTGGGGGGGTCCAACTCAATCTCCACGCCCCCAAGACCGGCAAGTATGCCGGGCTGCTCATCTATCAGCCAATAGAGAACAAGAATCGCCTTGTGTTGAATGCAGCCCTGGGGTCAAGCGTCATCGGCACCGTCCTGGTACCTGGCGCCGAGATCCGCATCAAAGGGAGCGACGACAAATTCGGATTCCACAGCCAATTCATCGGCTACACGATAAACGCCGACGGCGACAGTAACGTTGTGATCCGCTACGTTGACGAGCAGAACTACGATGCCCTCTATTTTCCGGAGGTCCAGTTCGCGCAGTGACACGCCCGGCGATTGGGGTATAATCCCCGCCGCTCACAGGCAAACTGGAGGTGCCCGGGAGACGATAGCACGGGAAAGACAGCGCATGGACTTTGGCCAGTGGGCCAAAGTTGACGAGGCTGAGGGTTCTCCATCGCGAGGTGGAGCTTACAGGCCGGAAATTCAACGCACGTGCGTTGGGTCGGCTCGGAAAATCGACAGATCAGCGGATGCCCTCCGGGTGCGCCATCACCCGCAACTCTTTCCCTCCCAGAAGAATCGCGCTCACAACCCTGCAGGGGTGACCCGGCAGCTAAGACCGCGCGAAATGGCACACAAACCGTCAGGCTCTCTGCCCCGCTCACGCGGGCGGCGTGAAACCTGACGATCCGCACGCGGCTGCTGGTCGCGTAGCACCAGAAATCGGAGGGACCCCTCATGTGTGGAATCGTTGGATATGTCGGGCCGCGCGACGCGATCCCGATTATCTTGAGCGGCCTGAAGAGGCTTGAATACCGCGGCTATGACTCGGCAGGGCTCGCCGTCGTCCACGACGGCGAACTTGAGATCCGCAAGGATGCCGGCAAGCTCTCACAGCTGGTGGATCTGGTGGCGCGCTCGCCGCTTCGAGGAGCGCCTGGCGTCGGCCATACGAGGTGGGCAACTCATGGGGCGCCGTCCGCCCGCAACGCGCACCCACATGTCGGTCAGACCGGGCGTGTCGTGGTTGTCCATAATGGCATCGTTGAGAACTTCCTGGAGCTGAAGGACGAACTCACAGCAGAAGGGGTGCAGTTTCGTTCAGATACCGACACGGAATCCATTGTGCATCTGGTTGAGCATTATCAGGCGGCCGGCTCCGATTTCGTGGACGCGGCTCGCCTTACATTCCGGCATATCGACGGAGCCAATGTTGTCGTGCTGCTGTCCGCCGACGAACCCGACAAGATTGTCACTACACGCATCGGTAACGCAGGCGGCGTTGTGATCGGTCTTGGCACTGGCGAAAACTACATCGCCAGCGACATACCCGCCATCATGGAGCACACTCGCCGCGTCATGTTCCTGGAATCGCGCCAGATGGCCGTCGTCACGTCCACAGGGGTGCGGGTCGAGACACTTGAGGGCGCCCCGGTGGTGCCCGAGATCCACACGGCTGCCTGGGATCCCGTTACTGCCGAGAAGGGCGAATATCGCCACTTCATGCAGAAGGAAATCCACGAGCAGGCGCGGGCTGTCACCGACACACTCGCCGGGCGTGTCGATTTTCCTGGGGGCCGGATTCGCCTGCCCGATCTCAACCTAACGCCGGAGCTTGCCCGCCGGCTGGAGAAGATCGTCATCACCGCCTGCGGAACGGCATCCTATGCCGGCATGGTCGGCAAGTACCTGATCGAAAGAATCGCACGCATCCCCGTCGAGGTGATGATCGCCTCGGAGTTCCGGTACAGCGATCCGATCATCGATGGTCGTACCGCCGTGCTCGCCATCAGCCAATCGGGGGAGACCGCGGATACCCTCGCGGCCATGGAGGAGGGCCGAAGCAAGGGCGCGGTGTTGTGGAGCATTGTCAATGCCATCGGCTCGCAGGCCATGCGTCTTGCAGATGGCTACATCGCGATGCAAACTGGACCCGAGATCGGGGTCGCCTCCACGAAGGCCTTCACGGCTCCTCTGATCGATCAGTACATGCTCGCGGTGCTTCTGGCAGATCTGCGCGGCACGATCGACGAAACCACACGGCGCTCGCTTGTCGCTGACCTCAGGCTTGTCCCCGATTTGGTCGGCCGGACATTGGATCGCGAGGCTCAGGCGGAATCGCTCGCCCTCCGTCTCAAGGATATTCGGAATTGCCTGTATCTCGGGCGGGGAATCAACATGCCCATCGCCTACGAAGGCGCGCTGAAGCTAAAGGAGATCTCATACATACATGCCGAGGGGTACCCGGCTGGTGAAATGAAGCATGGACCGATTGCCCTCATCGACGAGGACATGCCCGTTGTGTGTCTCGCGCCGATGGACCCCTGGCACGAGAAGATGATCTCCCAGATCCAGCAGGCCAAGGCTCGGGGCGGCGTCGTTGTCGCGGTGGCAACCGACGGAGATGAATTGGTTGAGACGATTGCGGATTACGTTCTGCGCGTTCCGCCAGCTCCCTGGATGCTCTCTCCCGTCGTGACCGTCATTCCCCTGCAACTCCTGGCGTACCACATCGCCACCCTTCGCGGTCTAGATGTTGATCAACCGCGGAATCTGGCGAAGAGCGTCACGGTTGAATAAATGGCGTCAGACTGGGCAAGGCGGATGTCGGCACTCGGATAGACAGTATCTGATAGTGCAATTCGGATAACCTCGCTGTAAATCCGTGGCAGGCGGTCCTCAAGGCTGCACTATTCCTCCGGCGGATTGCCCCTGGCGGCCGCGAGGCCTGGGATTTACCTGACCCGGCAATGCAAGCCCGAGCTTGGCATCCAAGCGGAACTCCGGCTGCCAGCGGGTGTTCCTAGTGCATATTGGATTCGAAGGAGCGAGGTTCAACCATGTCTGGTAAGGACACTTCCCCAACGTCCTTCTTTGAAGAGCAGGGCGTGGAGAAAGAGGAACTCCACATTGGTCATGCTGATGTGCCTTTCGGTCTGATGCGCGTCAGCAATCCTGCCGTGGGGATCGGCGGTGCCTACGGCACTTGGGGGGAGAGCTGCGACAACACCCGGCTTCCGGCTGTGATTCAGCGACAGTTGGGCCAACCCCTTCCCGAGGGGGATCTGATGGAGCTCGCTCAGCTGGGCTTCGTTAATCGGCATCGGACCCCGCAACTCTCTCAAGAAGAGCACGTGGAGCTTGAGGTTGAGGTGGGCGCCCGCCTTCTGCAGCGCGCTGCCGCCGCAAATGGCTGGAGCCCGGCTGAGGTTGACGCGGTCCTGATCGGAGTCAGCCTTCCCATCGTTCCAGATTACATCGAGCAGATCGCCCGTCGCGCCGGCATCCGGGACAGCGCCCTGAAGGTCTCCGTCCACAAAGCCTGCGACGGATCAGTGGGAAGTCTCCATTTGGCCCTCAATCCGAGCCTGGCCGCGCCGGGTCAATTGAACATCGCAGAGACACTGCTTGGCAAGAAGGTCTTGCTCGGCGGCATCGAGGGCCTCACGCGCGGTCTGCGTGATTCGCGGGACAAGAACGCTCTTCAACTATTCGGAAACGGCGCGGGCGTGATCGGTATCGTTCCCGGCAGGACCATTAAGTTCCTCACCGGCAAGTCACACGAGGTCTTTGACGAGGAAGGGGTGCTTGCCGTGCACATGTATTACCCGCACTCCCGGCGGCGCGAGCCCGGACGCTCTCTCGTGGAAGTCTCGCAGGAGGGCCGGTCAATCCGGGTTGCCGGCCTGATGCATGAACCGGAGGATGGCGCAGCGATTGCCATGGCCGGACCGATGGGCATGGTCAAGCTTTTTGTGCGCAGCGGCGTACAGGTAGTGTCAGACGTCTATCAGGCTTACCTGAGCCTGATGCAGAATCTCGGGCAGACCCCCCGCATAGCCGTGGCCATCGTCCACCATGCCAACTACAAGATCAACAAACTCAAGGAAAAGCAGCTGGCGGGCCTTGGCATCAAGTTCCCCATGCCCTGGCTGTTGAGTGAATTCGGGAACGTCAGCGCTGCCTCGAATATGATCGCGTTCCTGCGCCAGCTACCCAAACTCAGGCCGGGCGATCATGTGTTGATCGATGGTTTTGGTGCTGGAACATACTACGATGTACTGGCAGTAGAAATGGGCACCTCTGACCACGCAGGCTCAGGCTGAAGATCCCGAATCGCAAGCCTGCGACGAGCGTGGACCATCCCGTGAGGTCCGCGCCCTTCCGTCTTTGCAAGCCACATATGCATCCAGAGCAGCCCCAAGAGGGAGACGCGGGCCGGCGCGCCTTGACTACTGGATCAACGTATGTCTCGCGGGATCCATCGCCGGCTACCGTAGGCTGAATACGCACTTGGATCCAGTGCTGCCTTTGAGGTCGATCTTTGCGATCTGCCGGGCACTGGTGCGCATGGCCTCAGACACCGCCCGTGCGTCCATTTGGCAAAGCTCGGGGTGATCCTCGATCAGCGCCGCATATGGGCAATGACCGAACATGAGCCGCGGACCTTCAGCGCCCGCCTCCCAATGGGACCGGTAGTGCAGCAGATTCAGCCTATCTACGAGTACAGCCATTCGGGTCACGGCACCGGCTTCGTCCTTGATCGGGCCGAGCTGATCAGCCAGCCCTTGCGCCAGCGCTCCGATCAGCCGCTGCTTCGCCGCCGCGGTCGAATTCGTCTTCCACGCCTTCAGCAAACTGTCTGAGATCAAGGCGAGATTGTTGCCCAAGAGCCCTTCTGCAACGCGGTAGCGCAATTCCGGCCGCCCCCGCCTCTGCCCCCGCGTTACGGGCATTAGCTCGATGCGTCCGTCCGATCGCAGTATTGAAAGATGATGACGGACCGCCGGCGCTGACATACCCAGCCCTCGACCGGTCTGACTCGCGGATGTCTCGGGGTGCGTCGCCACGAAGTCAAAGATGCGTTTCCTCTCGCGGGTCCGCATGCCGGCTATTCTACAACGCAGCATGCATTTTGTAAATATATATTTACATAATTCAATTGACGACTGTTGGATATGGACTTATACTCTGGCCCCGTTGTTTGTGAAGTGAGCCTCAATTGGGATTCTGTCTACGCAGTGGCCCTCGAGTTGCTCCGGGCCCATCCTGACGCAGACCTCCACAGTGAGAGCTTGGGGCAGGTTTTTCAATGGACACTCGCCCTGCCCACATTTCGCGACGACCCGGCTTTGTGCAACGATGAGATCCTGGCATCTATCTACCAAGAACGGTACGAGGTGACGATCGATGACGCAATCTGAACTCAACTCCCCTGGATATGAGATTCCCGAAGACTTGCAGTACGCCGTCAGCATAACGACACTTGACCGTCTCTATAACTGGGGCAGACGGTCCTCCGTCTGGCCAATGATGTTCGGACTGGCATGCTGCGCGATCGAGATGATCGCGGCCCAGGCCGCCCGATACGACCTGGCACGCTTCGGCATGGAAGTAATGCGCCCCAGTCCACGCCAAAGCGACCTCATGCTCGTCGCCGGGACCGTCACCAAGAAGATGGTGCCCAATATCGTGCGCCTGTATAACCAGATGCCCGAACCGAAATACGTCGTCGCCATGGGGGCCTGCGCGTCTGGCGGAGGCCCATTCAAGGAAGGATACAACGTCGTCGCCGGCGTGGACAAGTTCCTGCCGATAGACGTCTACATTCCGGGTTGCCCCCCCACACCCCAGGCGCTCATAGCAGGTCTGATCAAGTTACAGCAGAAGATCGATCGACAGTCCATCCGCAGGGTGCGCTGGTACCAAAAGGGCGCCGACACGGTAGAGATCCCGGTGCCCGTCTTGGGTCCCGATCTTATGGATCCGCGCCGATTTGCGGAGATCAAACGTCTGGCTGCCCAGAACTCGGCTGCACAGAGCGACGCCCCTGCAGAGCCCGCGGGCAAGGCGTAGGAGTCTCAAATGGCAACTCTGGATCGAACTGACGTGCTCGACCTGGCTGCGCTCGCTCCGGGAGGCGTCACCGCCGACACTCGACCCAACTATGAGGGCTGGATCGTCGACAAGGCCAGACTCATTGAGGTGGCCACGGCCGTTCGTGATCAGCACGGATTCGATCTCCTATCTTCGGTGACTGGCGTCGACTACTTCCCCGAAAGCATGGAGGTTGTGTATCACGCCTACCGGACCATTGGCGGTCCGGGCCTCGTCTTCAAGGTGCAGATGCCGCGGCAGGATCCGATGGAGATCCCCTCAGTTACCCGGGTCTGGCCCGGCGCCGAGCTCCAGGAGCGCGAGATCTGGGACCTGTTCGGAATCCGGTTCACCGGTCATCCCGACCTGCGCCGCATCCTCACATGGGAAGGCTTTGAAGGTCATCCGCTGCGCAAAGATTGGCGCGAGGCTTTCTACGAGGACGACTACAAGCCTCTCAAGAGTCGATGGCCGGAGGGACACTACGTCAGCGCTGAGGAAAAGAGTCCCTATAAGGACAACCTGCAATTTCCGCCCAACTTCGATCCCGAGAAAGCAGTCTTCGATGGCGAGGCTTCGCTCTATGGCGCTCTCGCGAAATACACCACCGTTGATTCGGGCATCAAGACGGATCATGTTGTCCTCAACCTGGGACCCCAGCACCCATCCACACACGGCGTCTTTCGCGCGGCTGTGGTGCTCGATGGCGAGACTATCGTCAGCCTGAAGCCCGTCATGGGTTATCTCCACCGAAATCACGAGAAGATCGGCGAACGCAACACGTTCCTACAGAACATGCCGTATACCGACCGCCTCGACTACTTCAACTCCATGAGCAACAACTGGGGATACTCACTGGCAGTGGAGAAGCTGATGGGTGTTCAGCCGCCGGAACGTGCGGAGTACCTGCGCGTCATCATGGCTGAGCTGAGCCGCATTCAGAACCACTTGATCCTCATCGGCATGCTTCTCAACGACCTGGGCGCCTACTTCACGCCTGCTCTGTATGCATTCGAGGAACGCGAGCTTATCCTGGATATCTTCGAGGCGGCCTCCGGCTCACGCATGATGTGCAACTATCATCGCTTTGGCGGGGTTGCACGCGACCTGCCGGACGGCGTGCTCGAGAAGATCCGGGGCTTGGTCGAGGAGCGTCTACCTCGCAAGGCAGACGAATTTGAGCGTTTGCTCAGCGAAAACGAGATTCTTGTCTCGCGCATGCAGGGCGTCAAGGTCATCGAGGGTGATAATGCGATCAGGTACTCGATGACCGGACCGGTTCTGAGGGCTGCCGGTGTACCTTATGACGTACGCCGTGCCCAGCCTTACGGCATCTATGACCGTTTTGAGTTCGATGTTGCCCTTCGACAGCACGGCGACCTGTACGATAGCTACCTGATTCGGCTGGACGAGATTCGCCAGTCCCTGCGCATCCTGCAGCAAGCCGTCAAGCAGATGCCGGAGGGACCTATCATCGCTGGCAAACCTCAATACCAGGTTCGTGTTCCAGCCGGGGAGGCCTATGGGCGAATCGAGGCGCCAAAGGGCGAACTTGGGTACTACGTTGTGTCGACAGGCAGGCAAAATCCTTGGCGCTACCACGTGCGCGCCCCCTCCTTCATCAACATCACTCCCCTGGAGAAGATGTGCGTCGGTCAGAAGATCGCGGACTTCGTCGCCATCTTGGGCGTCATCGACATCGTGCTCGGCGAGCTCGATCGATAACCGGAGAACCTGCAATGTATGGAAAAGGCATAATCAAGGGGCTCAGCGTCACCCTGAAGCGCTTTGTTGACACCTACCTTGACGACGTCGTCTGGTGGGGGCGCCGCTACTTCAAGCCCGAGGGCATCGCGCATCGCTCAAGCAAGAATACCCGCGGCATTTTCACGGTGCAGTATCCTGAGGAGAAGCTGCCCGTGCCGGAGGAGTTTCGGTACGTGCCGTTCCTGGTTTACGATGAGCGCGAGGACGGCAGCAAAGAGATCCGCTGCACGTCCTGCGGCATCTGCGCCAAAGTCTGCCCGCCGCAGTGCATCTGGATAGTCCGGACAAACGACCCCAAGACCGGCCACCCGGTCCCGGAACCCGCGGAGTTCTTCATCGATGCTGACATTTGCATGAACTGCGGTTTCTGTGCAGAATTCTGCCCATTCGATTCCATCATCATGGATCACGACTATGAGATTGCATCCTACCGGCGCAATGTCTTCAATCTGGAGCATCTGCTAAAACCGGCCTCGTACTATAAGAACATCCGACCCATAAACTATCAGCGAAATGAGCACGAGCGCCAGGCCAAGCTGGCAGCCAAAGCTGCCAAGGCTGCGGCGGAATCCCAAACGCTCGCATGACCCAATCCACCTGCAAAGTGAATTCAGAGAAATGAGATCTTCTCCGACAAAAGAAAACGTTCTTGCTGCACTCAGCAGAGTTCAGGAACCCGAGCTTCATCAGGACCTGGTCACCCTAAACATGATTCGCGACCTGCAGATCACCGGTGGTGATGTCTCTTTCACGATCGTGCTCACCACCCCCGCCTGTCCGTTGCGCGGGCAAATCGAGAAAGAGGCGCGGCAGGCGGTTGCCGCGCTCCCGGGTGTCACGGCCGTGGCCATCCAGTGGGATTCGAATGTACCCAACGACGGTCGCATGCGCGGACGGATCAACATGCCCATTCGCAACGCCGTGGCGATCGGCTCCGGAAAAGGTGGTGTTGGAAAATCCACCGTGGCGGTCAATGTTGCGGTTGCTCTGGCGCAAAGCGGCGCGCGCGTCGGGCTCCTTGACGCGGATATCTACGGCCCGAACATACCTACTATGCTCGGGGTGGCTGCACTCCCGCCTCCGAATGGCACGAAGCTCGTTCCCGCGCAAGCGTACGGCGTGAAGATGATCTCCATGGGCCTGCTTGTGAAACCCGGTCAACCTCTGATCTGGCGCGGACCAATGTTGAACTCGGCCATCCGTCAGTTCCTTGTCGAGGTCGAGTGGGGCGAGCTGGACTACTTGATCGTTGACCTCCCCCCTGGCACAGGCGACGCTGCCCTGTCTCTGGCGCAGGCCCTGCCACTGAGCGGCGCGATCATCGTGACGCTGCCTCAGTTGGTATCCATCGAAGACGCCAGCCGCGGCCTGCAGATGTTCCGCGCCCTTGAGGTGCCGATCCTCGGCGTGATTGAGAACATGTCATACCTCGATCTGCCCGACGGCACTCGTATGGATATCTTTGGATCCGGCGGTGGTGAGCAGTTGGCGCAGGCAACCGATTCGCCTTTTCTGGGGAAGATACCAATTTCACCCGCCGTGCGCGAGGGCGGCGACAGCGGAACCCCGATCGTCATCTCTCAGCCGGATTCTCCCGCCGCGATGGCTATGTGCGCGATTGCTGAGGGGCTCGCGGCTAGGATCTGCCTTGCTGCGCTCAGCGGCAAGAACGAGCTGCCCATTAATATTGTTGAGTGAAGCAGGTGCCCCTGCGGTTGATCGCTTCCCCAACTCCAGGCGTGCTGTGGTACAGCACGCCTGGCTCCACTGATCAGTAAAGTATAATTGCTGCATGCAAACAAACATTATAGGTGTCCGATTTAATAAGATTGGGAAGGTCTATCATTTTGACGCCACATCCTTGGGGGATGTTCAAAAGGGCGAGCACGTAGTTGTCGACACGGCGCGCGGAAGACACCTCGGCGAAGTGGTCCAGGTGCTCACCGAGCCGCCCTCCCGCCCGGATGGCGGATGGAAACACGTCGATCGTCGCGCCACTCCGCGCGATCTACTCCTGCTGCAATCCTGGCGGGGACGCCAGACCGAGGTGATGATCAATTGTCGCGCCCGGGCCGCTGAGCTCGGCCTGATGTCCACCAAGATCGTCGCCGCCGAGTACAACTTCGACGGCTCGAGGCTGGTCCTGATGTTCAGCGCGGATGGCGATGAGAAGCCTGACCTCAAATCGCTGCGCAAGGACATGCAGGCGATGTATCCCAACACCCAGGTGGAGTTGCGCCAGATCGGCCCGAGGGACGTTGCCAAGATCCTTGGCGGAATGGGTGCCTGCGGCCTGGAAACGCGCTGCTGCTCCCAGTTTCTGACCGACTTCAGCCCTATATCCATCAAGATGGCGAAGGAGCAGGGCATTTCCCTCACCCCGACCGAGATCACGGGCATGTGCGGGCGACTGCGGTGCTGCCTAATCTATGAGTATGAGCAGTACGTCGAGGCCCGCAAGCAGCTTCCCAAACGAAACAAACGCGTTGTCACGCCGCGGGGCGAGGGCAAGGTCGTCGACATGCTCCCTCTCTCGGGCCGCATCACGGTGCTGATGGACAGTGATGAGGACAAGCACATCGTCATGACCTTCGACCGCGAGGAGCTTCAGCCCTGGGATGAGCTCGAAGCGCTGAAGCGCAAGTCCGAGGCGCCTTGTGACCGACACGAGGGCGGCGGTTGTACATGTGGTGGGGCTCGCAAGACTTGATCGAACACCTCGATCGCAAGCATCACTCATAGCGCGGGGAGATCGTCATCCATGTCAAAAGGCGCGCAGCACGGCGCGGAAATGCCGGGCACCTGGGAAACTGCAAAGAATATCCTCGTCATACTGGCGCATCCCGATGATCCCGAATTCTTCTGCGGCGGCACCTTGGCCCGCTGGGCGCGGGCCGGCCATCACATTGAATACTACCTGCTGACATGCGGAGATAAGGGCTACAACGACACTATGGCACCGGAACACATGCTGGCCGCTGAACTCTGTGCGACCAGGCATCGTGAACAGCAGGAGGCAGCCTCGGTGATCGGCGCCCACTCAGTTCATTTTCTTGATCGGTCAGATGGCTACCTTGTCGCCGATCTTGAACTGCGGCGAGACATCGTGCGTCTGATCCGCAGACTCAAACCGGACATTCTGGTCACCTGCGATCCTCAGACGCTGTTTGCCGCGTACGGCATTAACCACCCCGATCACCGTGCTGCAGGACAGGCCGTGCTGGACGCGGTATTTCCAGCCGCAGGAAATGCCGCCTACTTCCCTGAAGTACTGGCAGAAGGCTTTGCACCGCACATGCCGCAGGAAGTATGGTGCTCTCTGACAAACCAGCCAACCGTCGTCCTGGACATCACCGACACCTGGCCCACGAAGCTGGAAGCCCTGCTGAAGCACAAGACTCAGATTGGGGACGTGGAGAAGTTCAGGGCACGAATGCTTTCGCGGAGGGTGGAAGGCAGCACGGAGAACAAACCACGTTTCGAAGAGAAATTCCGCGTCGTCAAGTATGGCTAGACCGAAGCCCGCCGTGTGTATGTTCGCTGCCCTACGCAGCATGAGGTGCCCACTATGACCGATTTTCTGCAGGAGGCTCAGTCACTTCTCTCCTACACCCAATCACTCCGGCGCGACTTCCACATGCATCCTGAGCTCGGATTCCACGAGGTCCGCACCGGCGGCATCGTGGCAAGGGAATTGGACGCATTGGGGCTGGAGGTCACGAAGGGCGTGGGAAAGACCGGCGTGGTGGGTCTACTGGAGGGCTCCAAGCCCGGACCGACTGTACTTCTGCGTTTTGATATGGACGCCCTGCCTATTCAGGAGGCCACTGGTGCTGAGTACGCGTCGACGACTCCTGGAGTGATGCATGCCTGCGGCCACGATGGACACACGGCAATTGGGCTGGCCGCGGCGAAGATGCTCCACGCACACCGGGGCGAGTTGGCCGGCAAATTGAAGTTCTGCTTCCAGCCGTGTGAAGAGGACCTTGACGAAGAGGGCTTCGGCGGCAATGAGTTGATGATCCGCGACGGTGTCCTCGAATCCCCCCACGTGGACCGCACACTCGCGTTGCATCTGTGGAACGACAAGCCCGTTGGCTGGCTGGGGATTGCGGCCGGCCCGGTCATGGCGGGCGCCGAGCTGTTCACCATCAAGCTCACCGGAAGGGGTGGGCACGGCGCCGCCCCCCACCTGACGTTCGATCCAATCGTTGCGGCGGCTCAACTTGTGGGCGCCCTGCAGACCATCACGTCGCGCAACGTTGCTCCGCTGGAATCCGCCGTGGTCAGCGTTACCACCGTCCACAGTGGCAAGGCTTTTAACGTCATTCCCCAAGAAGCCGAACTAACGGGCACCATCCGCACATTTGAACCGGCTGTCCGGCACAAAGTCCTGGAGCGGTTTGACCGAATCTCGAAGGGAATTGGCGAGGCAATGGGTTGTCAAGTAGCCGTCGAAGCCAAGCGCGTCAGCCCGGCAGTGATCAATGATGCCTCCCTGGCTGCACGTGTGCAGGACGTCGCCTGCACGCTCCTCCCCGGCGATGATCTGGACACTGCAGGCTTCTTCACGATGGGCGCCGAGGATATGGCCTTCATGCAGGAGAAGGTCCCCGGTTGCTACATCTTTGTTGGCTCGAACAACACCGCCAGGCAGCTTGACTATGGGCACCACCACCCCAAGTTCGATTTTGACGAGGAAGTCCTACCCCGCGCCGCGGCACTCATGGCAGCGACGGCAACAGAACTCCTGAGCTGAGGCCCGATGCGCATTCTCATCTCGTGGCGACTTGCTGCCTTTCTACTCGTCGCTACGCCGTTACTTTCAGCATGTTCGCCGCGCGTGCCGAATCCCGTGCCCACCAACCCTTCGGGCGCAGCCTTGCCTGCCACCGAAGCTCCCGAGGCTGTCTTTCCCCCGACGGCGGCCAGCGCACAAGGCTGCTACTACGTGTGGGCGACGCAAGAACTTCCCGATCTAGGCGAGAAGCTCCAAGGCAACCTTGCCGCCGCAAGTTCCCTCGTCCAAGCCAGTGCGTACGCATTTGGCGAGGACTGCCGACAGCCGGACGGAACGACGACCTTCCTCGCCATGGAAACGGATTTCCGAGTGCGCATACCTGTCCGCACCATCACGGATGAGGCAGCCTTGGGTGATTGGATCAGCCGCGTGATGCTTGCCGTCGAAGCCTTGCCCGTCGCGGAGTTGCCGGGGACTCGACCGGGTCGGATCGAATTCGAATTCGAAGACGATGCGTCGCAGAGCCTGCGCCTTATAGTCGAGATCTCCAGATACCTCACGGAGGCTCGGGACCTCAACGGCGCGACCCTATTTCAGCATTTCCACCCCTCGCCTTGATGCCAGGCGAACCTCCTCGCGTCCTCCGATCCGCCGCGCGGTATGACACGCCTGTCGGGATGGCCGGAGCACAATAGGCGATCTGTCAGTCTTTGGTACGCGTCGGAACTGAAGCGTCACTACGTCTGATCCCCCTTCGTCGCGTGAGAGGCGCGAGGCTTGCGTCACTTGATGGCCACGCGCCCCGGGCAGGTCGGGTTATCGATGCAGCCGTAGTACAGACGCCCCTCGGCCCTGCCACCTCGCTGTGTGCGCAACACCATCATCTTTCCGCAGACCGGACACATCGGGATGGAGTCTTGAGTGCTGGCCGCTGGCCGCGCCTCCACTTGCTTCACCCGAGCTAACGCCTGCTGGAAGAGTCCTACCATCTCCGAGCTCTCAAATCGATTGCTGGACGGTATTTGGACCAGTGGCAAGCCGGCTGCCAGGAAGAGCTCCTCCATGAATCGGTCGGCGTCCCGCACGCTGCCGTCGGGTGCAGTGCGGACCACCTCGACGCCGATCTGTGGCTTCAGCGACTCTGGATTGCAGAGAAGGAAATCCACGTACTTCCGAAACAGCTTATTGAAGTAGTGCACGTTCTCATTGGGCCGCACGATGAGGAAGATCTCGTTCAGCGCCACCTTTGTAAAGATGACATAGCGCTCTTTGGTCATTTCCTTGAGCGCGCGGTATAGTCCGACCTCCGCCGCCGATAAGAAGGTCTCTCGCAGGCGATATGGGAGCGTGGTTGTGTCCCCCCTCTTCCTGCCAACAGCTGATGCTTCCGCCATGCGCGTCATTATAGAACAGATGCGCGAGGAAATCAATATGACGACTCGTGTGCCGCCATCATGTGATGCGGCACCTTGAGGCCTTCCTTCCCGTGCGACCGTCTGCGCGTTGGAGCCTGCTCAGAGACTTTTCAAGCTGGAGTCGTTCCTCCGCGGCGCTTCGAATCGTGCCGTCGATCCAGCCAGCTCGAAGTTCCTGCAAGATCGATCGATATGCCGGTCCCGGCGGGATTCCAAGTTCCCGTAGGTCGGCGCCCGTCGCTCGTGTGCGCACGTGTCGCCAGTCCGTCAGATATTGACACAACAAATTCCTGGCCTTGCCCGGCGGCATGGCGTCATGGACCGCCTCCACAGCCGGCAAAGGCAGTCGCCGCAGGTGTTCGGTCAGCTTGCTCGGTCGCAGCCGAATCAGCCCCTTGATGCTTCTGCGCAACTCAGAACTGGTGAGCAGCTCGTCCGTCAGCCTGTTTTCAAAGAGCAACCTCTGGCGTACAGACCGAATTTGCTCCTGCGAAAGGTCGACGAGCCACAGCAGCCACCGCTTGGCGCGGCCCCGGCTGCTCCTCGAAGTATCCTCCGCATGGGCTGGTGCTTCTTGCCCAACACTCAGCCTCCTGATGGTAGCGCGATCGTAGGGCAGCGCCCGATGAACGGCACTCAGCAGACCCAGTCCGCCCAATCTCTGCACCATAGCCGCGGCTTGCTCCTCCCCCATGATCTGATCCAACTCCTGGCGGATGCGATGCGCGGAGAGTTGGCCAATGAACTGGCGTGCCTTGGGCAAGAGCTGCAGCGTGTCAGACGTGATCTTGAATCCCAGGCGCTGCTCGTAGCGTACGGCGCGATACATGCGCGTCGGATCATCTCGAAACGACGCGTCATGCAGAACACTAATGACACCACGTTCCAAGTCGTTGATCGCCCCCAGGGGATCCAGTATCGTTCCGAAGTGCAGGCCGTCCAGGCGGATCGCCAGCGTGTTGATCGTGAAATCACGGCGTCGGAGATCCTCCTCGATGCTTCCCAGGCGCACGTGGGGCAACTGAGCCGGCCGAGGATACACCTCGGTGCGCGCAGAGATCAGATCGAGGTGCATGCGCAGATATCCGCTTTCCGATGCGCCGCCCGACCACCCGCGAGCCATCACGGTCTCCAAGTGCCACTTCGCCGTGCCGAACCTGGGATGGATCGACGTCACTCCGCCATATTTTGCCGCCAGGGCTCGTGCCAACTCGATCGCGCTCCCCTCAACAACAAGGTCATAGTCAGTGGGAACCCGGCCAAGCGCGAGATCACGCGGGAAGCCGCCAACCATGTAAAGTGCCAGGCCCAGGGGTTGAGCTTCACGAGCTACAAGCAGGAGCATCTCAAGGTCCCGCCTGTCTAGCGCCTTTTCAAGCTGATCACCGAGACGGCGTATCACGCGATTATTGTAACTGAAGAAATCGTGTATAATGCGGTGCATGTGGCTGAAACCCCTCCCGTCCCCGCAGTTGATGACAAACGCTCGGTCTGGATAGGCGTGTTTCAGCGTGCGAGAGGCGGCTCCCAGACCTGGTGAGCCGTTTTTGTTTATGAACCAAGCAAGCAGCATGAGGTTGGAATGAAAGTGTCGGTCTTTGGCGGCTCTCAAGCCAAGGAGGGCTCACAGGCCTATGCAGATGCACAGGCTCTGGGAGTGATGCTTGCGCGCAATGGGCACACGGTCCTTACCGGGGGCTACATCGGGATTATGGAGGCGGTCTCCAAGGGCGCGGCAGGTGCCGGTGGTCATGTGATTGGTGTGACCTGTGAGGAGCTTGGCCGCCGGCATGGCCGCGTCGTCAACCACTGGGTCACGGAGGAGTGGAAGAAGATCACCCTCCTGGAGCGCCTCCAGGCCCTCATCGAGGGTTCGGACGCAGCGCTTGCACTTCCCGGAGGTCCTGGGACGCTTACCGAGATAGCCCTGACATGGAACTTGATGATCGTCGGCTCGCTTGGCCGAAGGCCGTTGATCCTGGTTGGAGAAGCTTGGCGTCTCGTATTGGATGCGTTCTATTCGCAGCTGGGCGACTACACACCATCCGGCCAACGCGAGCTCCTGCAGTTCGTGGCGACGCCGAGTGCAGCCGTTGAGATGCTTGAAAGGATGTCAACATAAGAGCCGCCGAGAATGGCCTGCGTTCCTCGCACCGCGGCGCTCTCCTGATACTGCGCGTTACAAGGTGATTCATGGCTGAAGAAAAACTCCCCTCCCGCAACGAGAACTTCTCCGAGTGGTACAACCAGCTCGTCCTAAGGGCTGAATTGGCCGACTACGCCCCTGTGCGGGGCTGCATGGTCGTGCGGCCATACGGCTGGACGCTCTGGGAGAATATGAGTGACGCTCTTGACGGGCGCTTCAAGGAAACCGGGCACGTCAACGCCGCCTTCCCGATGCTCATACCCATGTCGTTCTTTGAGAAGGAGAAGGCCCATGTCGAGGGTTTCTCCCCTGAGCTTGCTGTGGTTACCCATGGCGGTGGCGAGAAGCTGGAAGAGCCCCTTGTTGTGCGCCCCACGTCCGAGACCATCATTGGCTACATGTACTCAAAATGGATCAAGTCGTGGCGGGATCTCCCTGTGTTGATCAATCAATGGGGCAGCGTGGTGCGTTGGGAACTGCGCACGAAACTGTTCCTGCGCACGGCGGAGTTCTATTGGCAGGAAGGTCACACGGCGCACGCCTCCAAACAGGAAGCGCTCGAGGAGATGTACCGCATCCTCGACATCTACGCAGATTTCGCCATCAACGAGGCAGCCGTCCCTGTAATCAAGGGCGTGAAGACAGAGACCGAGAAGTTTGCTGGCGCGGTCATGTCTACCTCCATCGAGGGTATGATGCAGGACAAGAAGGCCCTGCAGTCTGCCACCTCGCACTATTTCGGACAGAATTTTGCGAAGGCGTTTGAGATCCAGTACCTAGATCCAGACAATACCCTGCAGTATTGCGAGACTACATCCTGGGGCCTGTCAACGCGCATGATTGGCGCCATCATCATGGTCCATGGTGATGATCAGGGCCTCATCCTGCCACCGCGCGTGGCTCCGACCCAGGTCGTGCTGATCCCAATCTACAAGAATGACTCCGAGAAGTCCAGGGTCATGGAGGCAGCGAATCGGGTATTTGGTGAGTTCAAGGCAGCCCGCATACGGGCGAAGATGGATGATCGCGAAGAGGTCACTCCCGGATTCAAGTTCAACGACTGGGAGATGCGCGGTGTGCCACTTCGTGTGGAGATCGGGCCGAAAGATCTGGAGAAAGGCTCGGTGGCTGTCGCACGCCGCGATCTGCCCGGCAAGGCCAACAAGTCCTTTATTGCTCAATCCGGCCTCGCCGCCACTATCGCCGACCTCCTCGATGCGGTCCAAGCGTCCATGTTGTCTCGAGCGCTCGCGTTCCGGGACGCCAATATTCACGACCCAGGCAGTTTCGCAGAATTGACAGAGGTCGTGCAGGACGGATGGGCCTTCTCGTGGTGGTGTGGCCGGAAGGAATGCGAGGCCAAAGTCAAGGAAGAGACGAAGGCGACTACGCGCAATATTCCTTTCGATCAGCCGGGAGGCTCCGGCAAATGCATCGTGTGCGGACAACCCGCTGAGAAGAAGGTATATTTCGCCCGGGCCTACTGATCAGCCGACGTTTCGTTGAAGGGAATGACGTCCCCTGCCCGCTCTCCTGGAGAGTGACATGCCCTCCATCGACCTCGCCCGACTTCGGAAGCAGACGCATCGCCTGGCAGACTTCTTCTTCGTGCCGGATGAGTTCACCCGGAATCTGAACGCGACGCTTGATTCGTACGTGAATCACACGATCCGCGCTCGGCGCCCCGCGGCCCCAGGCCCCAATCTCCCCGCACATCGAACGCCGACCGTGGTTATGAAGCAGATTGAGCAGGAACTGTCTGCTCTGGCATCCGCGTCCGAGAATGCCGACGCGGCATTGGCGCTCGCCGACCGTCTCTGGGACGAGGCCTGGCTGGAGACTCGGCTGCTGGCGGCGTTTCTCCTTGGGCGGATCTCTCCAGAAGAAGGCCCTTTGATCGCTCGGCTCACAGCGTGGACTTCTCAAGTTCGTGACCCCGAGCTTCGCTCACGTCTGCTGGACGCGAGTTTGCTCCGCATGCGAAAAGAGACACCGGACATGTTCCTTCACATGCTTGGCGAGTGGCTCCGACCCGAGCGGGCACGTTTGTGGCCGGACGCCATCAGGGCCGCGATTTCCGCAATCAACGATCCTGCCTTCAGCAATTTGCCGGCTCTCATGGAGGCATTGGAACAGGTTGTCAAGGCTGCCCCCACCCAGATCCAGCCGGATCTTGAAGAACTCATCCTTGCCCTCTTCCGCGCCTCAGCGACAGAGACCACCTATTTCGTCCGCCAGGCGCTTACGACCTCAGACGACCCAATGACGTCCGTCGCCTTTCGGCGCATGGCTCCATCCTTCCCGCCGGAGCTTCAGGAGGAGGTTCGTGAACTTGTGCGCGGCAAGCCGTTCTCAATCGCGTGATTGATCATTGGTAGACTCGGAACTGTTCGGCAAGGAGGCGGCATGATTGGAATCTTGAACGTCCTCATCGGCGGCGGCCTTTTGCTGGCTGGCCGCAAGCTGTTCTGGCTCCTTGTCGGCGCGATCGGATTTCTAATCGGCCTCGAGATCGCGACGCGGATCACCTTCCGCTCAGAGCTTCTGATCGTCATAGCTGCTCTGGGCCTGGGCGTGATCTTCGCTTTGATGGCTGTCTTCCTGGAGTCCGTCGCCATAATCATGGCAGGCTTCCTGGGCGGCGGCTTCGCCCTCATGCGCGTTGCGACACTGCTGGGCTTCGAACAGGACGCCGCCCGCATAGTGGTCTTCATCGTGGGTGGAATTCTTGGCGTGATATTGGTCGTATGGCTCTTCAACTGGGCTCTTATCACCATTTCTTCGCTTGCTGGCGCATCCATGGTTGTGAGCGGCCTGTTCATGCGCCCTACTGTCCGGCTGTTGGTCTTCCTGGGGCTCGTGCTGCTGGGTGTCTTGTTCCAGGGCCTAAGCCTGTGGCGGGAGGCCTCGTCCCCCAAGTCCAAACCTATCCGGAAGGAATAGCCAACTCCTCGGGTCGATGGCAGATCCATACCGGCTGATGACCCGCGATCAAAAAACGTCTGGATACCAGTCCCGTGCTTGTGCGCTGGCGGTATGCCTCCAACACCTCACGTCACCTGCCAAAGGGCAACCAAGCTGGCTTAAAGCCTTGAACCCCTGCCCGCCCGAAGAAGCTCAACCTAGTCAGCCCGCAGTCCGGGTTGCATCATTCCATCTATGAGGTGGAGATTGAGTCGGCCTTGGTGACTCATCCAATGGTTGCAGAAGCGGCCGCAATTGGCCTGCCGAAGCCAATCCCCCGACTCTTGGGCGCATTTGAATTTGACGGTGCCGGTGTCACGTTCCATGTCGATATCGGTCAGACCGTCGAAAATTAACGGCGCGCCCATGGGGTCCGCCTCCCGCCTGAGACTCAACGATGAACACGATGCCAGTCTTATCCGCAGCGGCGATCTTTCGATGGCTCCAATCCGGTAAGCAGGCAGGGTGGGTATGCTGGTGTGGAACCGGGCGCGAACAGAGCGCGATGACTTCCCCGGGCATAGCTGGTTCGATGTCGACGAGCGGTACCGCATCCTGGCCGAATACACAGCCTATCCTGCTCCAGCCAAGATCAAGATGCCGGATGCCCTGGGCGGGTTTGAGGTGGGCTACGTCCAGGGCTACGTGTCTTTCAGACTGGAAGGGAAATCCCACAGACTGGATGCCATCGAGACCGAGGATTGACGGCGCTTGCTCCAATTTCGGGACCGGACCAAAGGCGCCTAGACCTACCTGAAAGGTCGATATCTGCACACGGAGTCAGTCTCGGAGGATGGCAAGTTGTACGTTGACTTCAACAGAGCCTTCAAACCGCCCTCTGGCTTTACAGCATACATCACGTGCACTTTCGCCGCGAAAGAGAATGCCCTCAGCTGCACGATCGAGGCCGGCGAGCGATATGTAGGCCCCCACCCCGATGGACACTGACCTCCGTGTTAGGGGGTGAGGATAGCTTCTGTTAACCCCCAGCGATACGTAACAACTCCGGGGGGACCCAGAACTTCCCCAGTCCGACAAACCCGACTGCGAATGAGGCGACGAGGATTGCCACGCCGAAACCGATCAGCAGCCGGTCTCGAATCCTGTACGACAGCTGTTGCAGCCATGTGCGCGGCCCAACCCCGAAGGCCCGCAGATCCATCGCGTCGATGATGTCCTCGCTGCCGATGATGGCATGGATCGTGACTGGCACCATAAGCGGGCCCAGTTTGCGCACTTGCTGGATCAGTCCGCCGCTGATCTTCTCCAGCTCGTAGCCTCGCGCCCGTTGAGCATCCATCGTGAGCTGGAAATCCCGTCCGAAGGTCGGGATGAACCGCATGGTCAGGTCCATGGCATAGGCGATCTTGTCGGGTAGACCCAGTCCTTTGAAGGTAATCCCGTATAGTGCAGGGTTCAGCGAGTACGGGATGAGGATGGTCATGATCGCAATGCTGAAGACACGCACGAACTGGCTAACCCCAAAAAACGCTCGTTCCACGGTGATCTGCAGGGTTGGCGTCCAGCCGAAGATGGAGAACGAGGCTTTGAGTTCCCGGATCAGGTGCTCCTCTTCATAGACCTCTGTTCCTCCCCGGCCGGTAAGAAACGTGAGCAGCGAAAAGAAAAACACGAAGCCAATGATGAAGATGAAGGCGCGCCGAATTTCGTGCCAGCGGACTCCCGATGTAAGTAGCACTATCAATGAGATCACAAAGAAGAACACCAGGAAGCGGATGTCCCAGAATGCCAGCGTTGAGAACAGGAAACAGAGATAGAAGATGATCCAGGCGCGGCTGTCAAACCGCTGGATCAGCGAGTGCGAGCGTTCACGGTAACGCCAGGCTACAAGCATGAGTTTCAATCACGTTTGGCGGCCTGCCCCCAGGGCAGGCCGCCAAGCCGTATCAGCAACTATCTTCCAGACTGCCGCCTTACGGCTGCATACGCCGCCACCAGCAGAGGAACGAGGATCGCGGCAAAAATGAGGTTCGGGCCGGCGGCCGGCAGGAATTCGCCGACAATGGCCGCTACCAGGCTGAACCCATTGATCCAGATATCAGACAGGGAGGCGAAGAGAATACCCAGGATGTTCCCGAGCATGCCCCACGTGACAGCCGCCGCGATGTCCAGATTCGAGCCAAAAGCGAAGCGCACGATCAAGACCAGCAGGAAGCCGACGATGATCGCCACGCCGGCAAACATGGAGATCGTGGCATCACCGAAGATGTTGTTCGCGGGATCAAAGAACACCATGTTCGGCAGACTGCGGTTCACGAGGAACAGGGCAACAGCCAGAGCAGCAAGCACGCCGCTCACCCACAGGACGGTGTCGATGCTTTTCTTCTTATCCTTGAACAGCATCGCCAGGCCTGCGATGAAACCCACAAGACCATTGCCGATGCTCCACTGCGGAGAAAGGCCGAAGCCCGTTAGGGCATCTCCGAACATGTTGCCGACCGCGCCCGTGAAGAAGCCCACAACAGGACCAAAGGCGTAGCCGAAGAACATGGGGATGGCGATGGCCGGCCGCAGAGACACCTGACTTAGCGAGGGCACCACAAAGACCGTGCCGTTGAACAGCCAGGAAAAGACCGCATACAGGGCTGCACCGATGGCCATCCAGACGACTTCGCGCGTGCCGACCTGCCAGGCTGCATTGTCACGCGTGGCAAGGTAGATCACAAACGCGATCAACAATCCAATGATCACGAACACAAAGCGCAGAACGAGCGTCGCCTGATCCACTGAGAAGTTGAAGGGTCCCACCGTCTGCGTGCCGAACGCGAACATGATCACGGCGAAGATCACCAGGATCACAGCCAGCGAGATCAGGACGTTGGTGAGCCGATTTCCCATTTCTACTCTCCTCGATTTCAAATATGTGCCAGCGCCTCAGCCCGCATGAAGCGCCCCGTTTGCGGCAGCCGCTTCACGTTTAGGGCAAGCAGCGATGAGGGAACGAGGCGGCAGGCCTCCAGTTGCTTGAAGTCGCGCAGCACCACTTCCGGGCGGCCGTCTGCGATCAACCGGCCTCCAGCCACGAGCAACACGCGGTTGGCATAGATCACGGCGAGATCTACATCGTGAGTGATGAACATGACCGCGCTGAACCCGGGCATCTGCAGTATCGAATCCATGAAGTTCATGTAGTTCTGATAGTCCTGCCCGGCCGTCGGCTCATCCATCACCAGGATGCGCGAGCGCATGGCTAGTATGGCCGCGATGCTGACGCGTTTTTGCTGGCCGAACGACATGGCCAGCGGCGGATCGTTCTCTCTTTCAACAAGGTTCACGATCGTTAGGGCCTCTTTCACCTCCTTCTCGATCTCCGCCTTCGGATGCTTGAGATTCGTCGGTCCAAATGCCAGTTCTTCGTGCACGGTCGGCGCAAAGAGCATGTGGCTTGGGCTTTGGAAGACATAGCCCAGGGTGCTGGCAATCTGGGCCACACTCGCTTCCTTCGTATCACGACCCTCCACAAGTACACGGCCGGACCTGGGTTTCAGCAGACCAATGGCATGCTTCACAAGAGTCGTCTTGCCGGCTCCGTTGGCTCCCAAAACGGCGATAACGTCTCCCTTGTGGATCTCCAGGTTGATCCCTTGCAGGACTTCGCTCTCGGCTTCGTATCCGAAAGAGACGTTTTCGAACCTTACGAGAGGCTCGGCTCTGGCCGTGGAGCCGGCAATGCCTGGGAGGATGTTCAATGGACGCGGCGCGGCGTCTGAGCGCGCCAAGGCCACGATGTCCTCGGCTGGGAGCTTCACCTCGCGATAGTTCACTGCATTGGATAACCCGCTCAGGGGGCCAAGGTAGCGGATTTCGCCCTCGCTCATGAACATCACGCGCTCCGGCCGGATGTGAAGCACATCCTCCACGCGGTGTTCCACCAGCAACACCGTCATGCCCTCGTCCGCAAGTTTCCGCACCATCTCGAGCGAATCCCGTGCACTGGCAGGATCGAGGCTCGCCAGGGGCTCATCCAGGAGCAGGATGCTGGGCCGCATCGCCAGAACGCCTGCCAGAGCCACCTTCTGCTTCTCCCCGCCTGAAAGGTTGAAAGTGTCCCGGTCCCGAAGGTCGGATATGCGAAGGAGCGCCAAAGCCTCGTCCACCCGTGTTTTGATCTCGGCCCGGTCAAGCCCCAGGTTCTCGAGGCCAAAGGCCACTTCATTCAGGACCTTGGTGCCGAGGATTTGCCTCTCCGGATCCTGCAACACCGTCCCGACCTGCTGCGACACCGTCGCCAGTTTCCAGTCTGTTGTCTCCTTACCGTATATTAGGACCTTGCCGGTAAGGTCGCCCTTGTACGAACGCGGAACCAGCCCGTTGATTGCCCGGATCAGCGTCGTCTTGCCGCAGCCGCTCGCACCCGCAATGAGCAGGATCTCGCCGGGGCTCGCGGAGAACGAGATGTCGTGGATCGCAGCCGTCTGGCGATCCCGATAGCGAAAGGCAAGGTTCTCAACTGCCAGGGGCGAGGCTGAGTTCATCGTCTCCCCTCAACATCTGCGGCCCTTGCGCTTCCGGGTACGGTGACACAAAACGGATCGCCCACGCGTACGCCCAGAGACGTCGCCGCATCGCCGTTCACAACGCAGACGATGAGATTCCCCGTGCTTCCAAACAGGGCAACCGTTTCACCCGCCGGACGCTCACCAAAGGTGTTGACCAATCCGTTGATTCGCGTCCTTCCGACTTGGACTTCGATCCGATCCTTGCTTTGGAGTGCATCAGCCAGATCCTCGATTCGGATGTTCGAGGCCACATTGCCGAAATGGTCGATATGGATTACCTCGCCATCCCACCCGTGCGGGACTCGGCTGGGCCTTGGAAGGTCGATCTCCACAGGATCAGTAAATGGCTCGCCGACGGCGCGCAGGGGAACGCCCTTTGCCAAGTGAGCCGCGACCGGCGCAAAAATGTCCCGCCCGTGGAAAACATGGCTTACTTGCGGAAGCCAGTAGGTCGGCTTGTCCAACCGAATAAACTCAAGGATCGATCCCTCGGCCCGGGCACGTTCCAGCCATAGCGTTATCACGCCGTTGTCCGGCCCCACAAAGTAGTTGGAGCCGATACGTGCTGCCATGGGGCGGCGCTCTGTGCCCACGCCCGGATCAACAACCACCAACTGGACGGTGCCGGCCGGAAAGTAAGGCACCGAGCGCGCCAGGATTAACGCGGCCTCACGAACACCCTGGGCACCGATCATGTGGCTGACATCCGCAATCTGGGCATCGGGGCATATGCCCCAGATGACTCCTTTCATGACCCCCACGTTCCCGTCCTTTATGCCAAAGTCCGTCATGATAGCGATGGTGGGCAAGAGACCTCTCTCCAACCGCGGACCTGCAGGAAGACAATCAAAGTGATCGGGTTCAATGGGACTACGCGCGCTCCGAAGACCGCGCGCATCCGTGACGATTATCAAGGGAGAACCCAAGCGTGTCAAGCCGCCAAACCGCGTCGGAGCAAGAGGGGCTCCAAACGCCACCGCATAATGGAGCGCAAGGCTCTCGGTGTCCCAGTCCTGCACTCAAAACACAGGAACGCTGCTCTCGCCCGCCGCTCATGCAGATGCTTGGCAAACTCAACTACCGACTGTTCTGAGGTACCCCCGATGTCCTCGCGGGCGTCAACCTTACCCGGGAGTCAGTGAGCATCGTCAGGAAGAAAACAAGACACCTTGCTTTGACGATTGTGAACTCCTACGCTATACTTCCTCTTGCATATCGGATACTCTTCTCAGCGCCCAGCAATGGCGCGGGGGACTGCAGTTTCCCAACTTCGCTTCCCAACTAGGAGGTCGCATGGCTTTCAAACTCACGTACGCAACCATGTTCAATCCGCCCGAGGAATTGCACAAGGGCTTTGATGCGGCAGTGTTGCGCCTCAAGCAGAATCTCGGCAAGGAATATGGGATGATTATCGACGGGAAGGATGTATTTGCCGACGAGAAACTCGAAGACCGCTCGCCGGTGAACACGGATTGGGTGCTTGCCCGCATGCAGAAGGGCACCGCGGTGCACGCACAGCAGGCCATAGCGGCCGCTCGCAAGGCCTTCCCCGGGTGGTCACACACGCCCTGGCAGGAACGCGTGAAAATCGTGCGTAAGGCCGCCTCGAACATCGAGCAGCGGATATTCGACCTGGGCGCAGCGATGGCTCTTGAGGTCGGCAAGAACCGCATGGAGTCTCTGGGCGATGTCCAGGAAACAGCGGACCTCATGTCCTACTCAGCGCTCATGATGGAGCAGAACAACGGCTTCATCAAACCCATGGGCAAGGATCCGCTCGTCGGCTACAGCGCCACCAACACCTCTGTGCTGCGGCCGTATGGTGTCTGGTTGATTGTCAGTCCGTTCAACTTCCCCTTTGCCCTGACCGGCGGGCCGACCGGGGCAGCGCTCGTTGCGGGCAACACCGTCGTAATCAAGCCCGCCACCGACACGGCCTGGATCGTGCGCCTGTACGCGGAATGCCTGCGCGACGCGGGCTTCCCGGATGGCGTGGTCAACTTCGTCACCGGCCCTGGTTCCAGCCTTGGTCAGAACCTGGTCGACAGCAAGGACCTCGATGGCGCCACGTTCACCGGTTCCTTTGATGTTGGCATGAAGTTGTTCCGGGATTTCGCCCAGCGCAACTACGTGCGGCCAGTGGTCCTGGAACTAGGCGGCAAGAATCCGGCCATCGTCTCACGGCATGCCAATCTCGGCGACGCCGCCACCGGGATCATGCGCTCTGCCTTCGGGCTGCAGGGGCAGAAATGCTCCGCGGCCTCCCGCGTTCTTGTGGAAGAGCCGGTGTACGATGAACTGGTTGGCAGGCTGAAAGAGATCACCGAAAAGCTCGTGATCGGTGATCCGACCGAGCGGACGACCTATATTGGGCCGGTAATCAACCAGAGTTCATACAAGGATTTCAAGAATTTCACTGAGGAAATCAACCAGGCCGGCGGCAAGTTCCTGACGGGTGGGCACGTCCGGAGTGGCGGCATGTTCGACAAGGGCTACTACTGCGAGCCAACGTTCGTGACAGACCTGCCCTACGAACACCGCCTCTGGCAATATGAGATGTTCCTCCCCATCACCACCATTGGTCGGGTGAAGAATCTGGATGAGGCGATGAAGATCGCCAACAGCGTGAACTATGGCTTGACGGCGGGCTTCTACGGCTCCCTCGCAGAGACCAACTGGTTCTTCGATCGAATTGAGGCGGGCGTGACCTACGCAAATCGTCCTCAGGGCGCCACCACTGGCGCTTGGCCGGGCTTCCAGCCCTTTGGTGGTTGGAAGGGCTCGGGCGCGAGCGGCAAGAACGGCGGCGGCCTGTACTACGTCCAGCTCTACATGCATGAGCAGATTCGGACGTTGATCAAGCCGGCGGCGATTGGGAAATCGGCACGCAAGGCGAGTCTCAAGCGGAAGAGCGCACCCAAGAAGACCTCCCGGAAGACGGTGAAGAAGACTGCTCGCAAGACGGCCCGTCGTCGGTAGACCTGTAACCAGCCCCTTCCCCCATAGGGGAAGGGGCTTTTTTCGCATCGGATGCTCCTCGAATTCCTGACCCGCATCGGCACCTTCTTCATACTGATCGGCATCGGTATCTTCATTCTCTTCATTGCCTCCAACAGCGCCGGCGCGGCCAACTTCGACTATCTGTTCTGGGCGGTGCTTTCTGTGATTGTGGGTTTCTTCCTGCGCAGGCGGCGTGAACCTTCTGCCTCCGCGGAGAGGTTCAGCGTCATGCGAAGGTTCCGAAGATCAGGCCCGAGTCGCAAGGAGCGCAAATGACCAGTTCCAAGCTGACGTCGCTTCAGGAGGCGGTGGCTGCCTATGTGAAGGACGGCGATCTGGTATACGCCGCAGGATTCACTCATCTCATCCCATTCGCCGCGGGGCACGAGATCATCCGCCAGCGCCGGCGCAATCTGATCCTGGCCCGCGCCACGCCGGATCTGATCTACGACCAGATGGTTGCGGCAGGTTGTGCGCGCAAGGTGATCTTTTCCTATATGGGAAATCCCGGCGTCGGTTCGCTGCGCCTCGTGCGGGCCGCGATCGAGAAGGGCGAGCTGGAATGGGAGGAATATTCGCACTTCGGCATGATCACGCGTCTTCAGGCTGGCGCAGCCGGCCTGCCGTTCCTTCCCATGAGGCAGACAGCCGCAACGGATCTCGAACGAGTCAATCCCAATATCAGACGGATCGCCGACCCCTATGGTGGCAAAGACCTCATTGTGGTGCCGGCCTTGAATCCGGACGTGGCAATCATCCATGTCCAGCGGGCCGATGCCAACGGCAACGCGCACTTGTGGGGAATCGTTGGCGAACAGAAAGAGGCCGCGTTCGCGGCCGAGAAGGTCATCCTGACTGCTGAGGAGATTGTTGACGAGTCAGTGATCCGGTCGGATCCGAACCGCACTCTGATACCTGGCATGGTCGTGGATGCTATATGTCACGTTCCGCACGCGTGTCACCCATCGTATGCACAGGGCTACTATGATCGCGACAATGAGCTCTACGTACAGTGGGACAAGATCAGTCAATCTCCCGAGGACACCACGAAATGGCTCGACGCGTGGGTCTACGGCGTTCGGGACCGTGACGAGTATTGGAGCAAGCTGGGGACCGAGACACACACACGCCTGCAGATCAAGCCAAGATACTGCGGCGGAATCAACTATGGCGCCTACTGAGGTGGGGTTTCACGTTCGCACCGTGCAGAACGCATCGCACCTGATCCCGCTCGAGCGACCCAGAGAAGTGCATCGCCTTGTGCAGCAGTTCCTGAAGGACGCATTGGAGCCGGCTGCGGCATCGGGCGCAGCGCTACATGGTACCGCGTCGAATCAACACACCAGCATCATCCAATGGAAGCAGCATGGCAAATCCCGTCTATAGCTCGGCCGAACTCATGATCATCAACGCCTCCCGGCTCCTGCGCGACGGAGATGTGGTCTTCGTGGGTGTGGGCCAGCCCAATCTGGCCTGCAACTTGGCCAAGAGGACGCACGCCCCGAATCTCGTCATGATCTATGAAGCTGGCGTGATTGGGGCAGAGCCTGCGCGACTGCCACTTTCGATCGGCGACCCGACCCTGGTCAGCGGTGCTCTGTCCATCGTGAGCATGTACGATATCTTTTCTCTGTATCTGCAGCGCGGCAACATCGATGTCGGATTCATGGGCGGCGCGCAGATCGACAGGTTTGGCAACATCAATGCCACTGTGATCGGAAGCGACTACGCGCATCCAAAGACGCGCCTCCCGGGTTCAGGCGGCGCCCAGGAGATCGCGGCGTGGGCGAACCGCTGTTATCTCATGACACCCCACCAGAAGCGGCGGTTTCCAGAGAAGGTCGATTTTCTCACCTCGGCAGGTTTCCTTTCCGGGCGCAGCGCTCGCGAGGCCGCAGGCCTGCGCGGGGGCGGCATGCTGGCGGTCGTCACCGATATCGGCGTTCTGGAGCCCGATGCATCCGGTGAGCTGGTGCTGACTACCGTGCATCCAGGACGAACCGCAGATGAGGCGCGAGCGAACACAGGCTGGGAATTGAAAGTCGTCGACCACCTGGAAACATCAGCCGACGTGACGGAACATGAGCTCAGGATCCTGCGCGAGGATCTGGACCCCGCCGGTATCTATCTCAAGGGCGGCCAGTGATGGGTGAACCCCAGGGCACTATGACCGCGGCTCCGACCAAGCGTCGACGATCGCTGCCTGCGGTGATCTTCGTGTCTCCCTCCGAGCCGCGCCTGCGTGCGGGGTGGAGACTGATACTCCAGATAGTGCTGCAATCCGTCACGCTGTTGATCGTGGGCTTGGTCCTCTTTGCCGGAATGCAACGCGTGATCAACATCTCGACGGCATCCTTCAGTAGTACAGGGATGGTGGTGACCCAGATCGCCGAGCTCATAGCGGTTACCCTGTCCATCTTCGTGGCTCGCAGGCTCCTGGACCGGCGCTCATTCGTCAGTCTGGGATTGCAGCCTGGGAGGCGCTCGATAGTGGATCTTGCTGTTGGAATCGGCATTACATTCCTGATGATGGGTTTGATATTCGCGATGGAATGGATGCTGGGATGGCTTGATCTGACCGGCTTCGCCTGGCAGGTGCAACCCGTGGGCGGTGTTGCCCTCACTGTTGTCATCTTCTTGATTGTCTGTTTGCTCATCGGCTGGAACGAGGAGCTGATGAGCCGCGGCTATCACCTCCAAACGCTGTCCAGCGGAATGACGCTCAACTGGGGCTGGATTTTGTCGTCCTCCATCTTCGGACTCCTGCATCTTGCGAATCCACATGCGAACTGGTCGGCGTTGGCGGGGATCGTTCTCGTCGGTCTGTTCCTCGGCTACGCTTATATTCGCAGTGGCCAGCTCTGGCTCTCCATCGGCCTCCATACTGGCTGGAACTTCTTCGAGGGCGTAGTCTTCGGTTTCCCAGTCTCGGGGTTGCCTTTCTATCACCTCACGCACATTTCGGTGAGCGGACCCGGGCTGTGGACGGGTGGTGATTTCGGTCCCGAGGCAGGATTGGTGCTCGTTCCCGCCCTCGCCATCGGCTTTGGGCTGATCTACGCCTACACGCGTCAGGCGGAATCCGGATGATTGCGTCTGTTCACGTCGTGCTCTTTGACCTGGGGAACACGCTCTTTTACGACAATCCATCCGCGTGGCCTAGGGTGTACAGGCGTGCAGAGGTCGCGCTGTGGAAGGTTCTGCGGAAGGCGGGTGTGCGAGTCTCGGCGGCAACCCTTTATGGCAAACCGGGCATGCTTCTGAACTACTACTACGCTCTACGCGGGTTGGGTATTGAGGAGCCTGGGACATTTCGAGTGCTGAAGGATCTGCTTTACCGGCACAACGAGCCGTTGCCAGACCCGACGGTGGCGCAAGCCCTGCGGGCCATGTACGCTGTCACGCAGTCGAACTGGCGGGCGGAGGACGACGCTGCTTCAGTGCTGCAAACGCTGCTGAAGCGAGGGTTTCACCTGGGGGCGGTGTCCAACGGTTCTGACGATCGGAACGCATTTGAGATGTTGGAGAAGGCAAACCTGCGTCGCTTCTTCGAGATCGTCATTACCTCAGCAGCCCACGGGCGTCGCAAGCCGGATGCCAGCATATTCCAGGCAGCCTTGGATCACTTTGGGGTCGGAGCACGTCGGACCGTCATGATAGGCGACAGCTACGACGCAGACATCCTCGGCGCCCATGGTCTTGGCCTACCCACGATCTGGATCACGCGGCGGGTTGAGTCATTGCCCGTTGTCCGGCCGATCCTCCCAGATGCGACCGTTGCAACTCTGAGCGAGATCCCCGCCCTCCTGGGATGACGCGTTACGGGCTGAGTGCAGCGTGCTTGTGCAATCGACAAAACACCTGTAAACTTGCCTCCACTACGCCAGGAGGAAGAGCATATGGAGATCAGAGTCTCAACCGAAATGGGGCGCGTTCCAGTGACTGTCATGCATGTGGACGGGAACATCGATTCAGTGACCTACGAGTCGTTCCTGTCCAAGACCGAGGAGCTCATCCAGGCCGGGGCCCGGCACCTGCTGATCGACCTCGAAAACGTGCCATTGGTGAGCAGCGCTGGCTTGCGGGCATTCAAGAACATCTTTAATCACCTCCGGGAGCTGTTGCCAGACGTGAGCGACAAGGAAATGCGCGATGGCATCAATGCCGGCACGTACAAGTCGCCGCACCTGAAACTCGTCAACCCATCAGTGGCAGCGCGGCTGGCCCTAGATACGAGTGGATTCAGCATCTTCCTGGAGATCGTCCCTGATCTTGGCACCGGGATCGCTGCATTCTGAGAGTGTCCGTACGCATACAGGGCGCCCGGGCGGCGCCCTTTTGATTTCTGCTTGGGGCGGGCGACGGGCATCTGAGAGGCTGCTTCCAACGGGATGGTAGAATCGCCCCCGATGGGTGATCTATTCGATCACGCGATGCAGCAGCGCATGCAGACCGAGGCACCGCTTGCGGCCCGAATGCGACCACGCACGCTCAGTGAATACATCGGGCAGGAGCACATCGTAGGCCCGGGAAAACTCCTGCGCCGCGCGATTGAGGCAGACCGGCTGTTCTCGTCGATCATCCTCTGGGGACCGCCAGGCACCGGTAAGACTACTCTGGCACAGGTGATCGCGAACACCACGCGCAGCCACTTCGAAACCATCTCGGCGGTCCTGGCGGGCAAGGCCGAGCTAAGACAGATCATCGAAGCCGCGCTTGAGAGTAGGCGGCTGCATGGCAACAAAACCATTCTCTTCGTCGACGAGGTGCATCGCTGGAACAAGGCGCAGCAGGATGCGCTTCTGCAGCACATTGAGAACGGCACCGTCACATTCATTGGCGCCACCACGGAGAATCCCTTCTTCGAGGTCATCAGTGCCCTGATCTCCAGGTCGCGGGTCTTCCAGCTTCGAAACCTGAACCGGGAGGAGACGGGCGCGCTGCTGGACCGCTCCTTGAAGGATCCGGAGCGCGGCTACGGGCGCCTCCAGGTCGCTCTTGATCCCGATGCTCGGGGGCACATTATTGAAGTCGCAAGCGGGGATGCACGCAACGCACTTAATGCCCTCGAGCTGGCGGTTGAGTCGACGCCTGCGTCCGCGGACGGCAGCATCCACATCACTCTGGACGTGGCCCAGGAGTCAATTCAACGGCGCGCGGTCCTTTACGACAAAGATGGCGACGCTCACTATGACACAATCAGTGCGTTCATCAAGTCGGTGCGGGGTTCGGACCCGGACGCGGCGCTGTACTGGCTGGCAAAGATGATCTACGCCGGAGAGGATCCGCGCTTCATCCTGCGCCGGCTGATCGTGCTCTCCGGTGAAGACATTGGGCTGGCAGATCCCATGGGCCTGGTCGTCGCGGCGTCGGCTGCCCAAGCCTTTGACTACATCGGTCTGCCGGAGGGCGTCTACCCGATCGTCGAAGCCACCCTCTACCTTGCAACTGCACCGAAGTCAAACAGTGCTGGCGGATACTTCAAGGCGATGCAGAAGCTGGAGCAGGAAGGGCAGGTCTCAGTGCCGCGCCACCTGATGGACGGCAATCGAGACGCTGAGGCGATGGGGCACGGCAAGGACTATGTCTATCCGCACGAGTTCGATGGACACTTCGTGCCGCAGCAGTACCTCCCCAAGAGACTGCTCGGCAACTACTTTTACCGCCCCTCGGGAGAGGGATACGAGAACCAGGTGGCTGCACGGCTTCAGCTGTGGCGCGAGGCTCAGCGCAGGGCGCTCGGTATCGAGCACACGATTGAGCTCCCCGAGCTGGACGAAAGCAAGATCCAAGAAATGAAGCGCAGGATCCGGTAGGAATGCCAAGCCTGCTGCTGATCCGTCACGGCGAGAATGATCTTGCGAAACGCGGTGTGCTCGCGGGCCGGTTGCCAGGCGTGCATCTGAACGAGGCGGGGCGTAAACAAGCTCAGGAGCTGGCCGAGGCGCTGGGCCGGCTGCCAATCAAGGCCGTCTACTCGAGCCCGCTCGAGCGCGCCTTGGAGACAGCTGAGCCACTGGCCAGGGCACTGCGAGTAGGAATACAACGCGATCCAGGTCTGATCGAATCGAACGTGGGCAGATGGGAGGGCAAGTCAGTTCGCAGGCTTGCGCTCAGCAAGTACTGGCGTATCGTGCAACGCTCGCCCTCACGCGCGGGCCATCCGGGCGGCGAAAGCTTCGTTGAGACCCAGACGCGCGTCGTGTCAGCCTTGGAAGAGATCTGCGCCAAGCATAAGGCCAGGGACCTGATCGCCTGCGTAATGCATTCGGACCCCATCAAGCTGGCGGTGGCCCATTACATTGGGCTGCCGCTGGATCATTTCCAGCGACTTGTGTGCGATCCTGCATCAGTGACGCTGCTCGCCCTCGGGCCAAGCAGCGCGCGACTGATCTGGCTCAACCGACAGCCGCCCTTCACGATCCCCGCATCGGCATATTCGAAGTAGCTCTCGGGCAGCATTGGCTTGCACAGGTGGGCCGCCTGGCGGGAGTCCGCACACAGCGGCTCCCAAGGTCAATCGTCCCTCGAAACAAAGAGAAACGAATATCCCCTGGGTCGCTGAGGGCAAGCGTGACTACCGAGACGTGTTGACATTTGAGGAGCCGATCGAATCGGCCTCAGGCGGAGCCCTGCGGATTCTGGCTAGTGAAAACAGCAATCGCGTTGCCTATTGGATCCTTGAAGATGCCCCACCAGCCCACATTGGGGATCTCAGTCTTCTCACGCACAATCGTGCCGCCGAGGGACTTGGCCTTCTTGAGATCCGCTTCAATGTCATCGCTGGCGACATGGATCAAGATCTCGCCTACTTTGGCACCCTCGCCCAGCGGACTGAAACCACCACCGAGGCCTTCTTCCGGCTCCCAAAGCACGTAGTTCATCTCGGGCAGCGGCGTGATCTTCCAGCCAAAGAGCTCGCTGTAGAACTTGACAGATTGATCAAAGTTGGCGCTGGGAATCTCTATGTGGACGATGTTTCGCTTTGTCATCGCATACTCCTCCTGAGTGGTGTTGATCAGCTGCAATATTAGAACACGTTTTCTAGTTTGTCAAGCGCGCCCCTACCGCGGGGGAGAATCTCATTCATCGTCAAGGGTGGTCGACAAGCCGTGGTGCGGGTCGCTGAGACCACCAAGCTGTCCGCGCTAGTTGAGTCGCTGGGTGGTGTGGAATCCTGATTGAGGTGCCGGCAGCAATGACGCACCTTTCAGCCAGTCAATCCCCGCTGGCAGTGGATCCCGTCTTGGTGCAGGTTCTGGAAGGTATCGAAGAACCGGTGGATTTGTTGAAGGACTTGCAGCAGGCCCTGGCGCACGCTTAGCTCGGCTCGTCAGCCGACTTGTCAGGCGTGCTGGTCGGCGTGTCCTAGCTGGCGTGAATCGCAACTAGGGCGACGTCGTCGTCCTGGTTTGAGCCGCCCTGATAGGTCTGGAGAGTCTGCAACAGGCCGTCACACACCGCCTGCGCAAGTAATCCTCTCAAACTGGCCAGCGTCTCCTTGATTCGCGGCAGGCCAAAAGGCGTCCCCTGGGGATCGCGGCAATCGGTCATGCCATCCGTGAAGAGGACCAGGGTGCTGCCCGGATCCAGGCGGACAACCTGCAGGTCGAGCGTGATCTCGTCCCAGAGACCAAGGGACATGCCCGCTGTGTGAGGCACGCGCTCCACCGTGCCGTCGGGCTTGAGAATGACCGGTGGCTCGTGTCCGGCCCGGGCGTAGCTGAACTCGCAAGTATGAGGATCGACGGTGCCGTAAAGCGCGGTCACGAATTGTGTGGACTTCTGGAGGCGGGTAATGTGACCGTTCGCAAATCGCAGGACGTCGCCAGGCGCCGTGCTGCTATCGGCCTCTGCCATGATCAACGCGTGGGCGCGCGCCATGAAAAGGGCAGCAGGAATCCCTTTGTCGGCCACATCCCCGATGACAACCCCGATCCTGCCCTCATCCAGGGCAAACACATCATAGAAGTCCCCCCCCACGCGACGGGCTGGTATTATGCGCGCGCCGAAATCAAAGCCCGCTGATACCGGCAGGACATCCGGCAGGATGCTGAGCTGGATCTCAGCGGCCACCTTGAGTTCGCGCTCAAGACGTTCCTTCTCGATCAACTGAACTTGGGCGGCCTTCAGCTCATCGTAGGCCTTCTGCAAAGCGTGGTTCTTCTGGGTCAGGTCGCGAAAGCTGGAGTTGTTGGTCGCGTCAAGGCGCTGGCTCAGGATGTTGACCATGGCATAGGCGATGATGGGCCAACGATGCAGCATCTCATTGAAGCGCGCCCGGCTCATGACCCATGTGCGTGACTTCGTCTTGGCGCGAACCGTCGCGGTGCGCTTGCCGTCTTCCAGAATGAGCCCCATCTCGCCCACATACTCTCCGGGGCCAACCACTCTCAGCAGCATTTCATCCGGGGATTCGGCAGCGAGGACGACTTCCAACGCGCCGTCGCGCACTACATACAGGTTCTCCCCAGGATCGCCATCTCGAAAGAGGTAGGCTCCAGGCTCATAGGTCGCCATGGGGAGCGACGTGACGATCCTCGCCATTTCGGCGGGCGGTATGTCGTGGAACAGGGGGATCTTGAGGAAGACCTTTTCGTCCATGAGGCTCAATGAAGCGTGACGCCGCCTTGCGGTCGGCTATGCGCGCAGGTCCATGACTTCCTTGCCAGCAAGCTTGTCCTGGATGCGTTGCATCACAGTCTCGAGGTGCCGCGGTTGGTGAACATAATCCAGGTCATCGCTGCGGATGGTGAGGACGGGACACATGTCAAAGCCATCCAGCCATTCGTCGTAGTAGGAATCCAGAAGGGCCAAGTACTCGGCTGTGATTCCGGTTTCCATGTTGCGCGCCCGCCTGTTTATGCGTTTCAGCAGGACCTGCACGGGCGCCTTGAGGTAGATGAGCAGATCCGGGCGAGGCAGGCTGGCGACAACAAGGTCGAATAATCGTTGATATGAAAGGAAATCGCGTTCTGCCATGTTGCCCATGTGGTGCAAGGCGCGAGTGAAGATGTGGAAATCCTCGTAGATACTGCGATCGAGGATCGCCGACCGGGGATCCTTCACCGCCTGCAGATACTGGTCGGCGCGGTGACCCAGGAAGAACACCTGCAGGTGGAACGCCCAGGCGTGCATGTCCCCGTAGAAGTCGGAAAGGTAGGGATTATCGGCGACCGATTCGTATCCGCTGCGCCAATCGAGGCGCTGCCCAATCCGTTCGGTAAGCGACGTCTTGCCAGTGCCGATATTCCCCGCAACGAGCACGAGATGCTTTGCCATGTGAAGTCTGGGGACTTAGTATAGCAGAAAGAATGGCTGCCCGTGGTCTCAACGAATGGGGGCAGCGGCATGCAAGCGATTACAATACTGGCCTGGATCCATGGAGCAACGACCTCATGCGGGGTAGCCGCGTCCGCCTTGTTCTGGCTGCACTCCTGATCGTCATCTTCGTCCTCGTGCTGGCGCTCATGAGAGCAGCCAACAACCCGGCGCCGGAGATTGCGCCTGCGGACGTTCACGAAGTACAAACACAGGCGGTCAGAAAATTCATCTCCGAGCTGACTGCAGCAGTGCCGGCGGCGGCCACACTTGCACCCACGCCGATCCCGCGGTCCAGCCCGACTGCGGCCGCGGCTCTTTCAGGAACCCCGAACTGCCTCGGATTGCGATTCATGCGGGACATGACCATCCCCGATAACACCGAGATGACGCCGGCCGAGGTCTTCACAAAGACGTGGCTGGTGGAGAACAGCGGCTCATGTCCTTGGAGACCCGGCTTCCAGGTTGTGTTGATTGGGGGCCTGGCGATGGGAGGTTCGCCTTTCAAGGTGGCACAGACCGTGGGACCCGGCGGCTCGATCCAAATCTCCATCAAGATGGTTGCGCCCACCAATCAGAGCGGCGTGACTCAAGGCACCTGGAAAATGGCGGATGCGGACGGGGTGCAATTTGGGGACTACCTCAGCGTCGTAATCGTAGTCAGCGGGCCCACAAGGATTCCGCAAGCAACAGCGACCGCACCGACCGCAAGGCCGTAGGTACGCCAGACCGGAGCCTGGGCGCGCCTTTCAGAGCTGCATTGGCAAAGAGGACCGCCGTCCTTTTGGACGGCGGTTGTGCTTTCAGCCTGAGGCCTAGCGCTTGGTGTAGGTGGGCGCCTTGCGAGCTCGCTTGAGGCCGGGTTTCTTGCGTTCCTTGATGCGGGCGTCACGCGTCAGCAGGCCATGCTTGCGCAGCGGGGCCCTCCAGTCACCGTTCAGCAGGACCAAAGCCCGCGCCAGGCCAAGGCGAACCGCGTCGCTTTGCCCCGAGACGCCGCCACCGGCAACCGTAACACTAACGTCGTACTGACCGACATCCTCACCGCAGGCCTTGAAGGCCATAAGGATGCCATCCAGATCGCCCAGGCGGTTGAAGTACTGTGCAGCTTCCTTCTGGTTGACGATGAACTTGCCCGAACCGCCCATGAGCCGAACCCGCGCGCGGCTTTCCTTGCGACGGCCGATTCCTTCGTAGTATTGAACAGACATGATGGCTGGATCCTTTCTACTTCAACGGCTCAGGGTTCTGCAGGCTGTGGGGGTGGCGCGCGCCGGCGTAGATCTTCAGGCGCTTGAGCACCGCGCGGCCCATCTTGTTATGAGGCAGCATGCCCCAAACCGCGGCGCGCAGCGCACGGTCGGGGTGTGTGCGCAATTGCTCGCGCAGGCTGACGGACTTGATGCCGCCGGGATACCCAGAATGGTGGTGGTAGATCTTCGAGTCCAGTTTCAGGCTGGTCTTGGTCCCCGTGACACTGACCTGTTCCGCATTGATCACGACGACATAGTCGCCACCCTGGACACCGGGCGTGAAGGAAGGCTTGTGCTTCCCAAGCAACGTCCGTGCGACGCGCGACGCAAGGCGGCCCAGGGTCTGGCCCTTGGCGTCGGCAAGGTACCACTTGCGCTCGATCTCAGCTGCCTTCGGATAGTATGTCTTTTGCACCGTCGATCTCCATTCCAGTTCACTGGTCGAGTTGTCCACGTCGGACGGCCCAGTTCAATACCTGACTTCCAACAATCTCAGGCCTTCCGCCGGCGCCGTCCCCGCCGGAAGACCTAGAACCCGGCGCCCGGTCTCCAGCGCATCGCGAAAAGCCCGCTCCGAGCATTTCCCATGACCCACGGCAACCTGCACAAACACGAGCCGTCTCACCATTCTGTACAGGAAGCCGTCTGCGGCGACATGGTATCGACAGAACCCGTCCTCAGAGGTCCACTGCGAGACCGTGACCGTCCGGCTGGTTCCGCCGCCCTTTCGAGCAGCCGAACCGAAAGCACCAAACTCGTGCTTTCCCAGCACTAGGCGGGCAATCCGATTCAGATCGGCGAGTCGCACGGGCGGCCACACGCGCCACGCCATTCGATCCTCGAGTGGATGCCTGAGTGGTGCGCAACGCACATCATAGCGATAGCGCCGTGATACGGCGTCGAACCGCGGATGAAATGCGTCGTCGACCTGCGATGCATCGATCACCGCCAGGTCGCCTGGCAGCCAGGCGTTCAGCGCATCGCGGAGCGAGTCAGGAGCATGATTCCAGTCGAAGTCCAGGGCCGCCACCTGCCCGGTGGCGTGCACCCCCGTGTCGGTCCTGCCAGCGAGAACCAGACTGGATCCTTTCCAGCCCAGCTGCCTGGCGGCCTTCTCGAGTTCCGACTGAACGGTCCGGCGATGGGCCTGCCGCTGACTTCCGAAGAATGCGGTCCCGTCGTACGCCAGGGTCAATTTGTAACGTGCCATGGCAAGGTGAAGTGGGCGGTAAGTCAACTTCATCGCCCACCAACTGCCCAAACCAACTACTCTTCGACGAGCTCGAGTATCACCATCTCAGCAGAATCACCCAGCCGCGGACCGACTCTGAGCATGCGGGTGTAGCCACCGTTGCGGTTCGCAAAGCGGGGTGCCACCTCGTCGAATACGCGCTTGATCATGCTGTTGTCACCCAACTTGGCGATCACCTTACGCCGGGCGGCGACCTTCTCGGCCTCTGAGCCCTTGGCGCTGTTCCGGGCAATGGTGATGATCTTCTCCGCCTCGCCGCGGATGGCCGCCGCCTTGGCCTTGGTCGTGCGGATCCGATCGTGGGTGAGCAATTGACGCACCAGATTCCGGCGCAAGGCAAGGCGTGCGCCCGAAGTACGTCCCAGTCTGTAACCTGATACCTTGTGTCTCATCTACCACCTACTCCGCAGTTTGCTCGTCTTTCAAAAAGCCCTTCTCGTGCATCTTCTGCCGCAGCTCATCCAGGCTCTTCTCACCAAAATTCCGGATGGACATCACGGCTGACTCACCCTTCTCCAGCAGGTCGAGCACATCTCCCACAGTGGTGATCCCCGTGCGCTTCAATGAGTTGAACACACGGACAGAGAGATCCAGCGCCTCGACAGGGGTCTCGGCCAGCTCACTGGAGAGTCGGGTTCCTCCAATCTCGCGCTCCGTCACGATGGTCAGCATCTCCTCATTGATGCCCGCGATAAGGCGCAGGTGATCAATGATGAGCTTGGCCGAGGTGCTGAGGGCGCGTTCAGGCGATACAGTGCCGTCCGTCCAGATCTCAAGATTCAGCTTGTCGAAGCTCGTGCTTTGGCCAACGCGGGCGGACGTGACCTCCCAGTTGACGCGCTTCACCGGGCTATAGATGGCATCCACAGGCAGCTCGCCAATGGGCATGCGGCCGCCATGTTCGGTGGCCGGAGAATAGCCCCGGCCGCGTTCGACTGTGAACTCAATATCAAGCTTCGTTTTCGGGTTGTCCACCGTAAAAAGGTAGAGTTCGGGGTTGACGATCTCGAGCTCGGCGGGGGTGACAATATCAGCGGCGGTGACAGTCCCTTCGCCCCTAACCTCAAGATGCATGCGCGTGCTGTCCACACCTTCGAGTTTCAGGCGGATCTGCTTGATCTGGAGTGTGACCTGAATGACGTCTTCGCGAACGCCGGGGATATCACTGAATTCGTGCAGCACGTCACCGATACGCATGGAGGTAATTGCTGCACCATCGAGCGAGGACAGCAGCACGCGACGCAGGGCATTGCCAAGCGTCACGCCATAACCACGCTCAAGCGGGCTGATGACGAATTTGCCATAATTGCGAGCTTCCGCCTCGCGCTCTATCTTCGGCATAACCATGTTCGTGATTCCAGTCACGCTTCACCTTCCCTTGAAAGCAGCCGCATGTGATCCCAATGCCCGCCGAGTGCGTGCCCTTCCCAAGCCAGTGCCTATCAACGGCGCGAGTAGTATTCCACGATCAGCTGTTCGTTGAGCGTACCCTCGATCTCGGGCCGATCGGGCATGCGGGACACTGCGCCCATCATCTTTCCCATGTCGCGCGAGAGCCATGCCGGTGAGGTCCGTTTCTCCGCCAGTGGTGGCAATTCCTTGAAGTACTTCAATCCACCGGAACCCTGACGGATTGCGATTTGATCGCCCTCCTTGAGGAGCATGGAAGGAACGTCGGTGCGGCGGCCGTTTACCGTAAAGTGCCCGTGGCTCACCAACAACCGCGCCTGTGAGCGGCTGGAGGCAAAACCCATCCGGAACACAACGTTGTCCAGTCGGGACTCCAGTATCTGCAGCAGATTCAAGCCTGTGAGGCCGCGCCGCCCAAGGGCGGTCTCGTAGTAGCGGCGGAATTGGCGCTCGAGCACGCCATAGACGCGTCGCGCCTTCTGCTTGGCGCGCAATTGGCGGGCGAAGTCCGATTCACCCGTGCGGCTCTTCCCGCGGCCGCGGCCAGCGGTCCTGCCGTGCTGCCCGGGTGCAAAGCTGCGCTTTTCAAAGGAGCACTTGGGAGTGAAGCAGCGTTCGCCCTTGAGATAGAGCTTTTCGCCTTCGCGCCGGCACAACTTGCAGACTGGGCTGAGTGTCTTTGCCATATTTACATTACCTCGATCGATTACACGCGGCGCTTCTTGGGCGGCCGGCAACCGTTGTGCGGTATCGGAGTGATGTCCGACATGGAGCGCACTTTCAGGCCGAGAGCCTGTACGGCACGGATGGCGTTCTCCCGTCCCGGCCCGGGACCCTTCACGAAAAGATCGACCTCCTGGATACCAAGTTGCTGGGCGGCCTTGATGGCCTGCTCAGCGGCAAGGCGCGCGGCGAATGGCGTGCTCTTGCGCGACCCCTTGAAGCCTGCCGAGCCGGCAGAGCCCCAGGCGATCGTGTTGCCCTCAGTGTCGGTCACCGTGACGATCGTGTTGTTGAAGGAGGCGAAGATGTGAACCTGTCCGGAGGACAGATTGCGCTTGCCCTTCTTTGCACCACCGGCTGCGCGCCGTGCGGAACGAACACTCTGAGCCATACCTCATCAACTCCTGTCTTACTTCTTCCCGCCACGGCGGCGTCCGCGCCCTGCGACGGTCTTCTTGGTGCCCTTGCGGGTACGAGCGTTCGTGCGGGTGCGCTGGCCGCGCACCGGCAAATTGCGGCGGTGGCGCAGGCCCCGGTACGAACCGATCTCAATCAGCCGCTTGATGTTCATCTGCTGTTCGCGGCGGAGGTCGCCTTCCACCTTGTAATTCTTGGTAATGAACTCGCGGATTGCGGTCACTTCTGCCTCGGTGAGATCCTTGATGCGCGTATCGGGATTCACCCGAGTGGCCGCCAGGATCTTGAGGGTGCGGGTGGGTCCGACTCCAAACAGATAGGTCAGTCCGACTTCCACGCGTTTGTTTCGGGGCAGGTCAACACCTTCGATTCTTGCCATGGCTCACCTTATCCTTGCCGCTGCTTATGTTTGGGGTTCTCACAGATCACATATATGCGGCCCTTGCGCCGAACCAGCCGGCACTTGGCACATCGTTTGCGAATTGACGGGCTTACTTTCATTCAGATATCTCCTTCATTTCATGCCGAAGCGGCAAACGTTTTATTATAAAGGCAATCACCTGCCCTGTCCAGAAACCTGTTAGGTTCACGGCTGGCTAGGGGAGGGTCAAGATCAGCGGTTCTCCTTCGGTCACTGCGACAGTGTGCTCAAAGTGGGCCGTGAGCGATCGATCAGCGGAGACCACGGTCCACTTGTCCCGCAGCACACGAGTGGCGTGCGTCCCCACGAGCACCATCGGCTCGATCGCGATGGTCATGCCGGGCTGGAGCGGCATACCCGTGCCTGCCTCCCCGAAATTTGGAACCATGGGCGCCTCGTGCATTTCACGCCCCACACCGTGGCTCGTGTACTCACGGGTGACGTGAAGCCCGCGGCCTTCGGCGAATCCCTGTATGGCGGCTGAGATGTCACCGGTGCGCTTGCCGGGACGCATTTGCTGCACCGCCGCGGCAAGGGCACCCTCGGTGGTCTCCAGCAGGTGCCGCGCCTCTTGCGAGATCTCACCCGCGCCAGCGGTGAAGGCCGAGTCGGCCACAAAACCATCCAACACTGTGCCGCTGTCGATCGAAATGATGTCGCCATCGCGAAGCACACGTTTCTTGCTCGGAATGCCGTGCACGAGTTCCTCGTTCACGCTCGTGCAAATCGACGCCGGAAAAGGCGGATGGCCGTAGCCCTTGAAGGGCGAATAGCAGCGATGCTTCTTGAGGACCTCATCCGCCGCGGCATTTAGGTCTGCGGTCGCCACGCCGGGCGCGATCATGGAGCGTACGGTCTCCAGAATCTCCGCATTGACCCTGCCAGCCTCGCGCATCGCCTCAAGCTCCTGCTTGCTCTTCAAATGGACCTGACGACCACCGTTCACGCTTCACTTCCTGATGGCAGCTTCAAGCGCTGCGGTGACTTCTTCGATGGACTGGGTTCCATCAATCTCCACCAGCTTGCCCTCAGCCCGATAGTAGTCAATCAGAGGCGACGTCTGATCCATGTAGACGCGAATCCTGCGACTGACAGTTTCCGCTTTATCATCCTCGCGCTGGAACAGCTCAGACCCATCCACATCGCACTTGCCGGCGATCTTCGGCCGGCTGAACGCCTGATGATAGACGTGGCCCTGTGCGCGGCACGTCAGGCGGCCGCTCACGCGCTCAACCAGAACATCGGCTGGCGCATTGATGAAGGGGACAACCTGCACATCAGCAGAATGCCCAGCCAGAATCTTGCGCAAGGCCTCGGCTTGGGCCGGGGTCCGAGGGAACCCATCAAGGATCGCGCCCGCCCTGCAGTCGGGCTTTGAAAGCCGGGCCTCAACCATGGCAATAGTCAGGTCATCGGGCACAAGTTCTCCCCTATCCATGTAGGTTTGGACCCGTTTTCCGAGCTCCGTCCGATTCTTCATGTTCTCCCGGAAAAGGTCCCCAGACGAAATGTGCGGAAGCCCAGTCCTTTCGGCAAGGATCTTGGCCTGCGTTCCCTTGCCGACACCTGGGGGTCCTAGGAGGACAATATACGAAGCCATGGCCCGGATCTCAACCTAACGGACGAGCAGGGAGTCCTGGTAGCCGTGCAGCTTGAGCTCGGCCTCGATGTTAAGGAACGTATCCCGCACCACGCCCACCACGATCAGCAAGCCTGCGGACGAAACCAGGAACAAGCCCGCAGAGGACGAGGCGGAAGCAACGTTGAAGAGCTTCAACAGTTGGCTCAGCAGGTAGGGCATCGCGGCCACGAAACCCAGGAAAACGGCCCCAGGAAGCGTGATGCGCTGCTGGACGCGATTGAGGTACTTCTGGGTGATCTCCCCGGCATGCACGCCCGGGATCTGCGCGCCAACCTTCTTCAGGTTGTCCCCGTAGTTCTGCTGCTCAAACAGCACGGACGTATAGAAGAAGGTGAACGAGACAACCATCAGGAAATAGAGCAACCAGTAGACCCAGTTGTTGGTCCCGGTGCCGCCGAGCGTGCTCTGGACGCCGAGCGCGAAGTTCTTGACTCCTTCGTTGGCGGAACTGGTGAAGTAGCTGGCAATGATGGCAGGGAACTGTAGGATGGCGCTGGCGAAGATCAGCGGGATCATGCCTGCCAGGTTTACCATCAACGGCAGGGTGCCCTTCACAGGCATGGACATACGGCTGCCCATGCGCCGCCCGGGGTACATCACAGGCACGTTTCGGCGACCCTGCTGCACGAAGACAATGGCGAATATGACAAGCACGATGACGACCAGAGTGAAGATCATGAGAAATGCAGCCGTGGATGGATCCGCCAACAGGCTGGCTAGATTCGCAGGCATACGCGCCACAATGCCGGCGAAGATCACGAGCGAAAGGCCCTGGCCGCGAATACCATACTCTGAGATTAACTCGCCGAGCCAGATGGCGAACATCGTACCGGCCGTCATGGCCAGCAGCACGGTCACGGACTGAAGCCACAGAGCGGCACTGAAACCGAATGGTAGGATCACTTGATTCAACGCCTGGACGGAGAGTGAGTTGAAGATGTTGATCTGGCCAATGGCAGACAAGGCGGCCATTGGAACAGACAAGAAGTAGGTCCAGCGCTCCATCCAGCGGCGACCTTCCCGTGGATCCTCCTGCATTCGGCGCTGCAGGGCGGGAATGATCGGTATCAAGAGTTGCAGGATGATCTGGGCGGTGATGTAGGGATAGACGCCCATGGAAAGCAGCGAGAAGTTCGAGACCGTACCGCCCGAGAGCAAATCCAAGAAACCGAGGAAGCCACCTGTTCCGGCTCCGCTGGATCGAAAAGCCCGCAGTGCCTCAAAGTTCACACCCGGAACCGGGAAATTTGCGCACAAACGATATAGTGCCAGGATCCCCAGGGTGATTAGCAGCTTCCGGCGAATGTCCTCGGACTTCCAGAGGTAGCGCCAGCCCGTAAACGCTGTTTTCATGACGGATCTCCTCGCATCACGACCTACTTGATGGTCTCTACCGAACCGCCAGCGGCCTCGATCTTGGCCTTTGCTGCGGCACTGATGCGGTGGACGCGCACCTTGAGCGGCACCTTCAATTCTCCCCGGCCAAGCACCTTGACCGGATTCGCCGCTTCGCGCAGGAGATGGGCGCCAGCAAGGGTTTCCGGCGTGACCTCAGCGTCGGCCTTGAAGGTGCCCGCCAACTGATCAAGATTAACCTCATTGAACACGATGCGATTGGGGGGCGTGAAGCCCTCACCGCGCATGAAGGGCAGGCGGCGATAGAAGGGCAGATTGCCGCCCTGGCGATAGATGCGACCACCTTCGCCAGACCGCGCGCCCTGGCCTTTTGTCCCGCGGCCGGCAGTCTTGCCCTGTCCCGCAGAAATGCCGCGCCCAACGCGCTTGCGGTTCTTCTTGGAACCCGGATTCGGTACGAGTTCGTGCAATTTCATCGCAACCTACTCTTCAATCCTCAAGAGATGGATGACCTTGGTGAGCATGCCCCTCAGGGCAGGCGTGTCATTGTGCTCAACGGTCTGATGCATGCGGTGCAGCCCGAGGGCGCGCACGGTTGCCTTCTGGTCCTTGGTGAAGCCAATCGGACTTTTGACCAGCGTGACGCGCAGGGTCTTGCCACCCGTAGATTTCCTAGGCATGCTGCTTCCTCCGCTCCCAGAACGGCAGAAGCTCCTCCGCTTTCTTGCCACGGCGGGAGGCCTCCTGCTGGGCCGAGCGCAGGCTTTGAAGGGCGGCGAGGGTCGCCATGACGACGTTCAGCACATTGGCGGAGCCCATGGACTTGGTCAGGATGTCACGCACGCCTGCAGCCTCCAATACGGCTCGGACGCCGCCGGCGGCGATCACGCCCGTTCCTGCCGAGGCGGGCTTCAGAAAGACGCGCGCTCCGCCGACCGCGCCGAGCGATTCATGCGGGATGGTGGTACCGGCAAGATTCACAACGTGCATGGACTTGCGCGCACGCTCCGAAGCTTTGCGCATGGCGTCGGGCACGGCGTTGGCCTTGCCGGTGCCAATGCCGATCGTGCCGCGCTTATCGCCGACCACCACGGTAACCCGAAAGCGGAAGCGGCGACCGCCCTTGACGACCTTGGCGACGCGGGCGATCTCGATCACGCGCTCCTCGAAGGCATCCTGGCCCTCGTATTGCTGTTGTCGGTTCATACGATTCTGTTCAGCCATATAGGACTCCGATCGGCCTAGAACTGCAGGCCGCTTTCACGAGCGCCATCGGCAAGAGCCTTGACGCGTCCGATGTACTTGTATCCACCGCGATCAAAGACCACCGCCTTGATGCCTTTCGTTTTGGCGCGTTCGGCCACAGCCTGCCCCACAACCTTGGCCTGCTCGGACTTCTTTAGGCCCTTCACCTTGGAGCGCAGCTCCTTATCAACCGAGGAGGCAGAGACCAGGGTGCGGCCGGCCGCGTCGTCGATGATCTGCGCATAGATCTCCGTCACGCTCCGGAAAACGTTCAGCCGCGGCCGTTCTGCGGTGCCAGCCACCTTGCTTCGAACTCGCAGGTGACGCCGTACGCGTGCCTGCGCACGAGACATCTTTGCCATTACGTAGCCGCTCCCTTTCCAGCTTTGCCGGCCTTACGGCGGATGTGTTCGCCCAAGTAGTGCAGGCCCTTCCCGTGGTACGGCTCCGGCGGGCGCACCTTGCGGATGTCGGCCGCCACCTGTCCGACGAGCTCCTTGTCGAATCCCCTGATCTTGATCTGACGGCTCTTGGGATCAGCATCAAAGGTGACGCCGGATGGGGGCTCGATCTTCACGGGATGGGAATAGCCAACGTACAGAGCCAGGTTCTTGCCCTCCATCTCGGCCCGATAGCCAACGCCTTCAACCTCCAGCACAACCTCAAAGCCCTGAGTCACACCGCGCACCATGTTGGCAAGCAGGGCGCGCGTGGTGCCGTGCAGCGCGCGTTCCGCGGGCAGGTCGGAATTCCGCGTGATCACGAGCTGTTCGGACTCGATGGCAATCCCTATCAGGTTCGAAAACGTGCGATGCATCTCACCCTTCGGTCCCTTGATGATGACCGTCGTTCCCTTCAGGTCAACGGTCACGCCGCTGGGGATTTGCACCGGCAGTCGTCCTATGCGAGACACTATGTACCTCCTGCCTTCTACCAGACCTTGCAGAGGATCTCGCCGCCGACGCCGAGCTGCCGGGCGCGTGCTCCAGTCATCACGCCCTTTGGCGTCGAAAGGATCGCCACGCCCAACCCTGAGAGCACCCACGGGATCTCCGTCTTTTTTGTGTAGATTCGGCGTCCGGGTGAACTGACGCGCACTATGCCGCTCAGGACCGGACGCCTCTCGCGGCGCTCACCCACATACTTGAGCTTGAGACGAAGGATCCTAAAGCTGGGGTCCTCACCGTCGACGACGTCGTAGCCCTCGAGAAAGCCCTCGTCCTTGAGGATCTTGGCTATCTCTGCCTTGATCTTCGAACTCGGCATCGCTACCTGGGCCTGGCCGGCCATGACCGCGTTGCGAACGCGGGTCAGCATGTCGGAAATCGGATCATTGATGGTCATGAAGACACCTCTCCCGGCTACCAGGATGACTTGACGACGCCGGGGATCTTGCCCTGGAGCGCGAGCTCACGGAAGCAAATGCGGCAGAGACCAAAGCGGCGCATGTAGCCCCGCGGTCGCCCGCAGCGTTGACAGCGGTTCCGTACCTGAACGGATTTGCGCCGGCGGAGTTCACGAAATTGCATGCATTTCTGTGCCATACTCTACGCTTCCTTCTTTGCGAACGGCATTCCAAGCAGCTGCAACAGCGCACGGGCGTGCTCGTCGGTCCGGGCGGTCGTCACGATCGTGACCTCCAGGCCGCGCAGCTTGTCGATCTTGTCGTATTCGATCTCAGGGAACACGAGTTGGTCCCTGAGGCCGAGCGTGTAGTTGCCGCGACCGTCGAAGGCGTTGGCAGAAACCCCGCGGAAGTCGCGCACGCGCGGGAGGGCAATGTTCAGGAGCCGGTCCAGGAAGGCCCACATACGCTCGCCGCGCAATGTGACCTTCGCTCCGATGAGACGGCCCTCGCGGAGCTTGAAGTTGGCGATGCTCTTGCGGGCTTTGGTCGTGATCGGTTTTTGCCCCACGATGGTGGTCAAATTGCCGACCGCTGCTTCGAGCGCCTTCGGATTGTCGAGTGCCTCGCCTGCGCCAATGTTCACGACAACCTTCTCCACGCGCGGGACCTGCATCACGTTCTTGAAGTTGAAAGCCTTCTGGAGCGCCGGGGCAATCTCCTTCTGGTATCGTTCGTGCATACTGTTCATCAATTCTGCTCCCGCGCCTAGTCGATCAGCTGATCGCAGCTCTTGCACACACGATGGGCGCCGGTATCGTCCCGCTGGATTCCCACTCGAGCCGCCTTGCCGCACTTGGGGCAGACCAACATGACGTGCGAGATATCGACTGGTGCCTCAAACTGTATCCGCCCGGGCTTGATCTGGCGCCCTGCCTGCGTCTGTACCTGGCGCTGATGCTTGGTGCGAATGTTGACGCCCTGAACCACCACGCGAGCCGGGCTCTTCGTCACAGTTATGACTTCGCCACGTTTGCCCTTGTCCTCCAGGCGCCCACTGATGATCTCTACCGTATCGCCTTTGCGAATCTTCATTCTCATTCAGTCGTCTCCTACCGGTCCCTACAGCACTTCCGGTGCCAGGGAAACGATCTTCATGTACTGCTTGTCCCGCAGCTCACGGGCCACCGGTCCAAAGATACGAGTGCCGCGCGGATTCTGCGTATCAGGCTCCAGGATGACGGCCGCGTTGTCATCAAAACGGATGTACGAACCATCCTCGCGGCGCCATTCCTTCGTGAGGCGCACAAGGACTGCGTGCACAATCTCCCCCTTCTTGACTGCGCTCTGAGGAGCAGCGGATTTCACCGTGGCAACGACTACGTCGCCGATGCGACCATACCTGCGGGTCGACCCACCAAGAACATGGATGACAAGGAGCTCGCGGGCTCCACTGTTGTCAGCGACCTTCAGGCGCGACTCGTGCTGAATCATGAGGATGTCTCCTCGTTGGCCACCGGCGACTCTTCCTCCATCGGAAGGTCGGCGGAGGCCACGGCCTCTACGCCGGCATCGGCCGTCCGAATCTCGCGCTTGAGGACAGCCTCAACCACCCAACGCTTGTCGCGCGACAGCGGTCGGGACTCAACGATCTCCACCTCATCGCCGATCTGGCAGCCGTGTTCGTCGTGCGCCTTGACGTGGCTGCTGGAGTAAACCACCTTCTGATACAGCGGGTGCCTGAACTTGCGCACGATCTCCACTACCACCGTCTTCATCATTTTGTTGCTGGTGACCTTGCCCACCATGCGGCGACGCTTGTTCATGCTTTGCCTTCCTTGACCGCCGCCGCGCGCAAGCCCTCGCCCAAGATGGTTTCCATGCGGGCGATCTCACGGCGCAAAATGCGCAGGCGACTTGTATCCGTCAACTGGCCCGTGACCTGCTGAAAGCGGAGCTTTAAGAGTTCTTCGCGGGCATCGCTCAGCTTGGTATGGATCTGTTCAAGCTGCATTTCGCGGATTTCCTTCTTCTTCATAATCTCACCCTCCCGCGTGGTGCCCGCTCACGACCCTGGTCTTGATGGGGAACTTGTACTGCGCGCCACGCAGCGCCGCGAGCGCCTGTTCTTCCGGAAGGCCGCCAACTTCGAACATGATCCGGCCGGGACGAACAACCGCGACGTAGTACTCCACAGCTCCCTTGCCGGAACCCATGCGGGTTTCGGGGGGGCGGTGGGTGTACGCCTTGGCCGGGAATATGCGAATCCAGACCTTGCCGCGCCGTTTCATTTCGTGGACGATCACCCGTCGCGCAGCCTCGATCTGCCGCGCCGTGATCCAGGCCGGCTCAAGGGCCATCAGCCCGTACTCGCCGAACGAGACCTCGGCTCCGCGAAGAGCCTTGCCCCGCATCCGGCCGCGCATTTGCTTGCGCCATTTGACACGTTTTGGCATCAACATAATCAGGACCTTCCGTTGGTGAGTACCATCGTGCGGTGCAGGAAGCCGAAGACATGCCTGCTCGTGATCCGCCGCGGTCTACTCGCTTACGTATACCCCTTCTGTGCTCTCGGTCTTCTCTTCGACTTCGGGCGTCACTTCGCCCTTGTAGATCCAAACCTTTACGCCAATCTGGCCGAATGTCGTCAAGGCCTCCGTACGCGCGAAGTCGATGTTGGCTCGCAGGGTCTGCAGCGGCACGCGTCCGTCGCGAAGCGAAACGTCGCGCGACATCTCTGCGCCACCCAGTCGACCGCCCACCATGATCTTGATGCCCTGGGCACCCTGCCGCATGGCCTGTTGGATTGCACGCTTCATCGCCCGACGATACGCGATGCGGCGCTCGAGCTGATCGGCAACGTTCCGGGCGACCAAAGTTGCGTCGGTATCGGGCGAATTGATCTCTTTGACATCTAAATCGATCTTCTTTCCGACCAGCGATTCCAGGGCGGCCCGAATCTTCTTCACCCCCTCGCCCTTGCGGCCGATGAGGATGCCCGGTTTGGCTGTGTGGATGGCTATGCGCACCTTCCCTGGGAATCTTTCGATATCCACGCGGGCAATCCCAGCCTTGCCATTCAGCACCATCTCGGGCAATTCCCTGCGCAACTCATTGGCGCGAGCATTGACCGCTGCGCCGCCTTTGGATGTTCCACCTATCAGGAGATTCCGGATGGCGAAATCCTGGTGGAGTTGCTCGCGGTATGTCTTGCCTTCTGCAAACCAGCGCCCTTGCCACGGCTGGTTGATGCCCAAGCGCATGCCGATTGGATGAACTTTGCGACCCATAATGCCTTCAGTCCTTTCTCAGGATCCACGCTCTCGCAGAACAACGGTTAGATGCGATTGGCGGCGAAGAATCGGCTTGAAGCGACCGCGTGCGCCAAATCGCCGCCATTTTCGAGTAGGAGCCTCGTTCGCGAAGATCTGCGCAATGTACAGATTATCGCGGCTGACGCCAAGATTCTCTTCCGCATTCGCCACTGCCGATTTCAGCAACTTCAGCACTGGCTCACCCGCGCGCTTGTTGGCAAACCGCAGGTGCTCAAGCGCCTGGTTGGCATCCAAGCCGCGCACGGTATCAAGGACCAAACGGACTTTCTGCGCTGACTGCGGCAGGAAGGTGAGCTCCGCACGGATATCGTGGCTCATGACTTGGTCTCCGCCGGCGCGGCCGTCGGAGCGGCCGCCGCAGCCGCCGCAGCTTTCTCTGCAGTCTGGTGGCCGCGGAAAGTGCGCGTTGGGGCAAATTCGCCGAGTCGATGTCCAACCATGTTCTCGGTAATGTAGATCGGTACATGCCTGCGGCCGTCATGAACCGCGATCGTGTGCCCCACCATCTGGGGAAATATCACGCTGGCGCGGCTCCAGGTGCGGATGACTTTCTTGTCGCCCTTCTGGTTCATAGCCTCCACGCGCTGGAGCAGCTTGGGTTCCACATAGGGGCCTTTCTTCAGGGAACGGGACATATCTACCTCGGTATCTCAGTGCCCTTCGGCTCTACTTGCTTCGCCGACGCACAATGTACTGATCGCTCTTCTTGTTCCGGCGGGTCCGGTAGCCCAAGGTCGGTTTGCCCCAAGGGCTCTTCGGTCCAGGCAGGCCGATCGGTTGGCGTCCTTCGCCACCGCCGTGAGGATGATCTCGCGGTGACATGGCAGATCCGCGGACAGTGGGCCGGATACCCTTGTGGCGGTTGCGCCCTGCCTTCCCCAATTTGACGTTGCTATGGTCGAGGTTGCCGATGGTACCCACCGTTGCGTAGCACACTTGGCGTACCAGCCGCACCTCGCCGCTGGGAAGACGCACTTGCGCGAAATCCCCTTCCTTGCCCAACAGCTGGGCTGAGCCACCCGCGGCGCGCACGATCTGACCACCGCGACCTGACTTGAGCTCAATGTTGTGGATCAGCGTTCCCACAGGAATGCTGGCAATGGGCAGGCAATTACCAACCTTGATTTCCGCGTTCGTTCCGGACAAGAGGGAGTCACCCACCTTCAGATCTACGGGGGCCAGGATATAGCGCTTCTCTCCGTCGGCGTAGTGCAGCAGAGCCACACGGGCAGTTCGATTCGGATCGTACTCAATGGACGCGACTACTGCAGGGATGCCGTGTTTCTCGCGTCGAAAATCGAGAATGCGCATCTGCTGGCGGTGTCCGCCCCCTCGATGCCGCACGGTCACCCTACCGTAAGCGTTGCGGCCGCCGTGCTTGCGCAGCGGGGCGATAAGAGACCGCTCGGGCTTCGAGCGCGTGATCTCCTCGAAGGTATAGCTGGTCATGCCGCGCTGGCCAGGCGTCGTGGGTTTGTATTTCTTGACTGCCATTACTTTACTCCCTCAAAGATCTCAAGGGTCTGACCCTCGGCCAACGTCACGATTGCCTTCTTGAAGCCCGGCTTGCGCGCCAGCAGTCGCCGTGAACGGGCTCGACGCCCACGCTTGGCTGGGACATTCAGGATGTTCACCTTGACGACTTCCACATCGAACAGAGTCTCAATGGCGTCTTTGACTATGGTGCGCGTGGCGCCCTTGACCACCTCGAAAGAGTACTGGCTCAGCTTGCCAGACTGGCGGCTGGTCTTCTCGGTCACCAGCGGACGGCGCAGCACCTCATGAATGCCGATCATCCTCTACTCCTTGCCCAGGTGTGCCACTAAGACATCCAACGACTTGAGCGGCAGCACGACCTTGTCATACGACAAGAGATCCCGGATGTTAAGGTACGACGCCAGCAGGATCTTCGCATCCGGGATGTTGGTGCCAGCCTGCGTGGTGCGCGCATAGACCTCGTCCTTTGCCGACATGAGTACAAGGGCACTTGCAGCGCCCACCAAGGCATTCAATGCGGCGGCGACGGCACTGGTCTTGGTCTTCTCAAGCGTGAACTCGTCCACGACAACAATCCCAGAGGAGGCTGCCTTCGCGGAAAGCGCGCTGCGCAGTGCAGCCTGGCGCATCTTACGAGGCATGGCCTGCACGTATGAACGAGGATGCGGCGTATGAATGCGGCCACCTCCAACCCACTGCGCCGAGATGGTGGAACCCTGGCGGGCCCGTCCGGTTCCCTTCTGCTTCCAGGGCTTGCGCCCTCCCCCGGCCACTTCGCCTCGGACCTTCGTTTGGTGGGTACCCAGGCGACTATTGGCCATCTGGCGCTGGAACGCCTGATGCATCAGGTCCGTGTTGACTTTGGCTTCAAAGATTGCGGCGGGCAGATCGACCTGCTTGACCTTCTCGCCCTGCATGTTGAGTACATCGACTTTCATGGTTATCGTCCCTGCTTCCCCAACGGCTACTGCTTGCGCGTCTCTTTCAGAACCACAAGGCTGCCCTTGCCACCGGGAACGGCGCCATTCAGGCCGATGAGGTTGCGGGCGGTGTCGACAAGGACCACCTTCAGGTTCTGGGCTGTGACGCGATCCATACCCATGTGTCCAGCCCGACGCGAGCCGCGGTACACACGGCCCGGCGTGGTGCCGGAGGAATTCGATCCAGGCGCCCGATTGCGATCCGAGGTCCCGTGCGTTGCATCCATACCGTGGAAGTGATGTCGCTTGACAACACCGGCAAATCCCTTGCCCTTGCTGACACCCACGACATCGACGCGTTCACCCACAGCGAAGGTCTCGACGGTCACCTTGTCCCCGATGCCAAGGTCCGGCGACTTGGTGCGAAACTCGCGGAGGAAGCGCAATGCCGGGATCTTGTTGGCGGTAAGGTGTCCGAGCTCGCCGCCACTCAGGCGCTTGGAATGGATTTCGCTGAAGCCCAGTTGCACGGCGGTGTACCCCTCTTTTTCAGGCGTACGAATCTGCGTAACGTAACATGGCCCAGCTTCGATGAGCGTCACCGGGAAGGCAACGCCTGCCTCATCGAAGATCTGGGTCATGCCGATCTTCCTGCCAATCAGCCCTTTCAACATGGTCGGTTTTTCTCCTTCTAATCCTGTTGCGAGACTGTCAGACGGGGCTACGTCTGCATCATCTCCCGCAAGCGCAGTCAAACGGTGGGGCGGGATGTTCAGTGTCTTGTCATCCCGCAGGGGCCGCTCTTGCGCCTGCGACACGTGTTGCCGGAACCCGCAAGCGGCTCCGGGCGCCGCGAGCGTCAGATCTTGATCTCGATATCGACGCCCGCCGGCAGATTCAGCCGCATCAACATGTCGATCGTCTTCGAATCCGGATCAAGAACATCGATCAGACGATTGTGCGTTCGGATCTCGAAGTGCTCGTGGGAATCCTTGTCTATGAACGCCGAACGGCGGATTGTAAACCGTTCCAGCTTGGTTGGCAAGGGTACGGGGCCCACCACGTGCGCGCCAGATCTCTCGGCGGTCTCCACAATCCGCTTGGCGGATTGGTCGAGAACCCGATGATCGTATGCTTTCAGACGGATGCGGATCTTCTGTTTAGCCATGCTTTCCTATGCGATGATCTTGGTCACGACGCCCGCGCCGACGGTCAGACCGCCTTCGCGGATGGCGAACTTCGAGCCCTGCTCCAGCGCCACCGGCACAATCAGCTCCACCGTCAGGTTCACGTCATCCCCCGGCATCACCATCTCCACTCCCTCCGGCAGCGTGATGTCCCCCGTCACGTCCATCGTCCGGATGTAGAACTGCGGCCGATACCCCGTAAAGAATGCCTTGTGCCGCCCCCCCTCCTCCTTCTTCAGCACGTACACCTGCGCCAGAAACTTCTTGTGCGGCGTGATGCTCCCAGGCTTGGCAATCACCTGCCCGCGCTCCACGTCCGTGCGCTCAATCCCCCGCAGCAGCAGCCCCAGATTGTCGCCCGCGATCCCCTCGTCCAGCGACTTGTGGAACATCTCCACACCCGTCACCACCGAGCTCGTGCTCTTCTCATGCAGCCCGATGATCTCCACCGGCTCCCCCACCTTCACCTTGCCCCGGTCCACGCGCCCCGTCACCACCGTCCCGCGCCCCTTGATCGAGAACACATCCTCCACCGACATCATGAACGGCTTGTCCACATCCCGCTTCGGCTCCGGAATGTACTCGTCGATCACCCGCAGCAGTTCCCGGATCGAAGCGTACTCCGGCGCATTCGGATCGGTCGAGGTGCTGTCCAACGCCTGCTTCGCACTCCCACGCACGATCGGCGTCGCATCCCCAGGAAAGCCCTGCTTCGTCAGCAGCTCGCGCAGCTCCAGCTCCACCAGCTCCAACAGCTCCGGATCATCCATCATGTCCGTCTTGTTCAGATACACCACGATCGACGGCACTTCCACCTGCCGCGCCAGCAGCACATGCTCGTGCGTCTGCGGCATCGGCCCGTCCGGCGCCGCCACCACCAGGATCGCTCCATCCACCTGCGCCGCCCCCGTGATCATGTTCTTGATGTAGTCTCGGTGCCCCGGCATGTCCACGTGCGCATAATGCCGCTTGTCCGTCTCGTACTCCACGTGCGCTATGTTGATCGTGATGCCACGCGCCTTCTCCTCCGGCGCATTGTCGATGCTGTCGTACGCCCGGTACTCCGCCTTCCCCAGCATCTGACTCACTTTCGTGATCGCCGCCGTCAGCGTCGTCTTCCCATGGTCGATGTGCCCCATCGTCCCCACGTTCAGATGCGGCTTCTTCCTCTCATACTTCTGCTTCGCCAT